>FZPS01000160.1_pt19 | contig 131555 bp, 108 predicted proteins | sample 1817821 | NCBI WGS metagenome assembly FZPS01 (sample SAMEA104158645, study PRJEB21678) | metagenome | place: Germany | collected 2015-04-21
AGTTTTCGGATTATATGCAGTTTCTTCCGGTCGTTGAGCATATGCCTGCTCAGTATGAAGCGGAGGAAGGGCAGCCTTTTGCCACGCCTCCGGGGCTACACTCCATTAAGATCAAGCACCCTCTCGCCGATTTTTCAGTTACTCCAGAGGGCTATGGCGCTTTTTTGTGCGCGATTTGGGACGAATGGAAAAAGTATGATTCTATGAAAAAGCATATACAGCTTTTTGATGTGACGATCGGTAACCTAAACGGAATTCCATCCTCTCTTTGCGTACACAATCCGCTCTGCGGTCACTCCGGGTGTGTGGAAGCGAATGGTGATGTTTACTCCTGTGATCGATATGCGTTTCCTGCTTATAAGCTAGGCAATCTCACCTTGACTTCTCTTGGTGTATTAATGGAGAAAAACAGTGATTTTTGGATGCACAAAACATACGGTTTACCGGAAGAGTGTTTTGATTGCCGGTATATTAAGCTTTGCTTCGGCGGCTGTCCCAAGGATAGACTTTGGGACAACAAAAATTACCTTTGTGCAGGATACAAGATGTTTTTCGATAAGGTTTGTAATTCGACAGAACGATGATCACATCGGAAATATTTAACTCATGAATCATGTGCGCGATGATCGATGTTCGGAAAACATGATCATCACGCACAAGTTCATTGGCACACAAGGATGTGGTCTTGGAGTTTAATCGTTTGCACCGATGTTGAGAGGACGTCCTTCATAGCTCATCGTGTTCACGCCGGTTACTTTGCCTTTATGGATCGTGCAGACTTTCCAGAGTGTTCCTTCCGCGGAGGGCACATTGAAGACTAGAGGTTGTTGGTCGCCTTTAAACTTTATGGAGACTTTGGCACCGGAACTTGCCAGCTCCCAAGAGCCGCTCTCTTTTGCCGTATTGGTGAAATCGTGCACGTACACGGTAAAGGGAATGTCCGATGCGAGCTCGTTAACCGTAATTACCTCTGGTCCGTATCCTGTACTGCTCTCACTCGTGAGGGCGACATCGATATCATCCATAAAATCGTAGGAACGATAGCCGTCAAACGCGAAAATATGAAAATGTTCTCCGTCACCGCCAAAAGGCGCAGTGAGGTGCAGGTCTAAGTCTGCAGGCGATACACCCCATTCAAGCGTAATTGATTCTATGACACCGGTACTGGGCGCGGGGGCGCTGATCGGTCGAAGTTGGATGAGTCCCAAATCGGTCACGGCTCCCTCCTCGACTAAGAAGGAGTTCACGAACGCAGGTTCGTAGCCGTCGGCAACAATCGAAAAGGGTGTCATCATTCCCGAAGGTTGCCCAAGTGTGTCGACCCAGTAGATGAACTCTCCTTCAATCTGTGCCAACATTTCAGACGGATATGGCCAGTCGAAACGCGTGTCTTCTTCGTCTGCCGGTGACCCGTCAAGCCAAATGAGGTCAACAAACCGGAACGACCGTATGGGCTTGCCTGTTACGGCATCGTAAACGAAGCCCGCAAAACCGCCGCAGCCTTCTTCCGGCATGAACGGTGTGTGTCCCGGGAGACGAATGACACCGTCATCGGGATCCGGTTTAATCGGTTGTGGTCCCGGAGCGGGAGGAGCGCCTATACGCCTGAGATAGATGACGCCGGCATCCGTGACTTCACCTTCTTTGACGATGATATCGCCGACGATGCCTTCTTGGTAGCCGTCCGCTGTGATGGTCACGTTCTCGACGACGTCCTGCGAATCGGTCTTAGCCCAGAAGAGGTACTCTCCTTCCAGTTTCGCAAGTATACCTTCCACGGTAGGCGGGAACGTGTAATGGAAGTTATCATACAGTCGCCCTTGGTAGGTAAAAGAGATCGAAAAATTCGGTATCGGCATCTTCGTGACGTAGTCATAGACGAATCCCGCAAATCCTCCCTTGCCTTCTTCAGGTGTGAAAGGAGTGTGCCCGGGAAGACGGATGATATCTCCGTCTTCAGGTTCGAGCGCAATGGTGCCGAGACCGTAGACTGACCGTTCACTTACGGTGAACGACGGCACTTTGTAAGGTTTATAGCCGAGCGCTTCAATCACTAGGTCGTTAACAACCGTTTCGCCCCCGTTCGTGGTGACCAATGAGTAAAACTCACCCAATTGTTGCGCGTCGTAGATGTCCGGATAGGGGAAAGAGAAGTCCATGTTGATGACCTGTCCGCCCGCATCCGTGAAGCGAATGGAGAAGAGGGCAAGGCGGTTATTTGTTTCCTTATCGCAAACGAATCCTGCGAATCCGCCCATGTTATTGACCGGCCAGAAAACCGTATGACCCGGAAGCCGGATAGCGTCGGGACCGTATGGTGTCGGAGGACCGGGATAGGGCGTGAAAGAAGGATCGGGGATAATTTCACCCGGAGGTACTTGCGGGATATCGCCCGTATTCGCGAAATCTGAGGAGAGCGCGGCATTGACAACGGGGATGAGATTGATGCCATCCGTCGTGAATGTATCGGTCCTCTCCATGAGAATCGCCTTGACCTCGGATGCCGTGTATTCGGGGTGAGCGCCGTAAATGAGCGAAGCGACCCCCGCCGCCATCGGTGAAGCCATTGATGTACCCGATATGGAGGCGTAGCTTTGATTGGGCATAGTGCTGAAGATATCGGAACCCGGTGCAGCGACATCGATGAGCGAACCATAATTGGAAAAATCACTGAGGCGGTAGGCGTACTTGATGCGCGGGTCAACATCGGGGTCGAAGTCGATCTTCGTGTTTTCGATCGATGCGACGATGACCGTGTGACGTCTTCCTGCATCCGTTCCTGTCATGATTCGATTCATTTCGTAATCGTAAGCGTCGTGCGCTTTATTGCCGGCGGCTTTGAAGACGAGGAAGTCATAGCCTAACTGTTCAAGTCTGAGACAGAGATCTCCGTATGCCTGCGTTTCGATATATTCATGTTTACTGCCGGGCAAGGAGGGTTCGGTGTCGCCGACGCTGAAATTGATGACGCGACATCCTTGCTCGACGAGTGTAGTGAGAGTCACCTCGAGTTCGAACGAGGTCGTCACATTCCACGTATCGATCTCACCCGTGTCCTCATTGATACCCATGTGCCAATAGTGGAAAAAGTACGGTACCGTATTCCAGTTCACGCCGGCACCACCGATTTCATTGTTCCCTTGTCCAGATATGATGCCTGTGACATGGGTGCCGTGTTGTTTCTTTCCGTAGTAATTGGACCCTTCCGATTTTTTCGATTTTGCGTAGAAGAGCTCAAGATCGTCGATCGTTTCCAACGTATGCGTCGGGAAGAGATAGATGTTCGAGCGATCGACATCAAGATCTTCGTGGTCGTATTCCAAACCTCCATCGGCAACGCCGACCGATATCGGCGTCAGGCGGTGAATTCCCTCCCACACGAGTGGTGCCCGGATGACTTCCAAGCCCCAATTGTTGCCGTCGGGGCTGTTGATGTCCCAAGAATCGAACAACTTATCATTCGGATAAAATTGTGTCTCTCCGCGGCTGTAGACGTAATTGCGCTGTGCGCCGGTGACATCGGGTGACCCGAGAAGTGTGTACAAGATCGAATCAAGTTCTTCTACGTCAGTATTTTTGTACCGGAATTGATACCGGAAGACTGACGGGATTTCACCGACAATTTCGCCGCCCGTTTCTGCGGCAAGTGATTCAGCTACTGAACGATCACTCCCGTAGCTAAGCGATACGAGTATTTCATTCGTCAGAATGGTCTTTTCAATAGAATCATCGTGATCATCGCGAATACTCTTGATTTTGGAACGATCGGGGAGCGCCGATATGCCTGATGCGTATTGGAGGTTGAACGGCATCGGTTTAGAGGTTCCGAAAATCGTTTTCACGACTATGTATAGTGTGTGGTTTCCAATTTTCGCATTGCGATCGGTTCGCGTCCACGGACCGCGCTCTTTCGACGATTGATTAATTGTTTTGTCAAGATTGAGCTTGGGAAGACGTCCTGTTTTCTTAAAAAGTCCGCCTTCCAAATCATCGAGTTTCGTGTAGGCGTCAAGATCAGAAGGGTCGCTTGGATTAAGCGCATAGGATACTTCCCGTATTATTTGATTTGTCTTTATAGAAAAGGAGAGATTGCTGATCGTTCCGTCGATCGTTTGACGCGACCCGTCAAATTGTACGACCGGTCTCAGCGGGAGTGAAAAGATAAGCAGACCGGCGATAAGAAGAATAAATACCGCGAGGATCGTCAAGCCGATGATTTTTCCCGTTTTCTTTTTGCGTTTGGGAGCAGGCGCTTGAGGAGGCTGTCCACCCGCCCAAGCGGCTTGCTGCGGAGGCATTGCATAAGTTGGAGGTGGAGCATAAGGCGGCGTACCGGGTTGCGGAGGTGCCGGTGCAGGAGGATATCCTGGAGATTGGAGCGGTACGGATGGTCCGCCTGCGTGTGGCTGCTGCATTGGCGCGTATCCCGCCGGTGGAGGTGTATAGCTCGCCTGTGGCGGCGGGGGCGGAGTCGGCGGTGTATAGCTCACCTGTGGTTGCGGTGGCGGTGGAGGCGGAGTCGGTGGTGTGTAGCTTGCCTGCGGTGGCGGCGGGGGTGGAGTCGGCGGTGTGTAGCTTGCCTGTGACGGTGGTGTGGGAGGCGGTTCATCACTCGCGTGTACAGGGGGAGGCGGAGGTGGCGTGTCCGCATTGGCTGTCGGCGGGGAAGTGATGGGTTTGCCGCACTTGACGCAAAAACGCATCTTGTCCTCGTTCAAAAAGCCACAGTGTTGACAGTGCATCGGTTTTTTCTCCTTTCGCGAACGGTGCTAACTCGTTCCATGTGAGTTGATAATTCTCTTTGCATTATTATACCGTTAATCAATAATCGTGTGGTATTCTTCAGTATAAAGTGCTAAGGGAGGTATCTGAGATGATCGAGACACCCGATTCCATTATGGAGGAGCTTTACGTCGTTGTACAGGAGCGTGCGAGATCTCCTGAACCGGGTTCCTATACGAATTATTTGCTGGATAAAGGATTGGACAAAATTCTGAGCAGTTTCGGTACACAGGCTTTGGAAATTATCATTGCGGCAAAAAGTGGTCGAAAGAGCCGCATCGTGGACGAAAGTGCCGATCTGATCTATCATTTGATCGTACTCTTGGCGGCTTCCGACATACCGCTTTCAGATTTGACTGCCGAGCTTCGCAAGCGCCGCTCTTTTTCAGAGACGTCGTCCGATCAAATCGATAGTGGATTGTAGCCGTCTCTTTTTCGCCGCATGATACAATAAGAATGAAATTGCACATCGGATTGCGTATTCGGTCGATCATTCGGCGCGAAATCATCCGGAGAACGGAGCCCTCATGTCTGAAGAGCAAACACTAAGAGAGAACGTCAAAAGCCGCGAAGTTGTTCCTCGCGACAAACAGCGATCTTACAATCGTCCGCAACCTGCCGAACAGCGATCCAAAGGAGCATCCGGGGGTCAGAATCGAAAGCGGTCCGGAAAGCAGCAACAGCGTCGGAAACCGCGTTCTTCTGCCGGATCGGCCAATGTTCAGGAGCAACGCAGTGAGCGGACGAACCAACAGAAAAAGCGTCGTCCGCAAAAGAAATCAAGGAACACCAAAGCGCCTCAAAGAGATGTGTCGGCTAAAACAAAGGGCGATGATCAAAAGAAAAAAGTACCGAAAGATTTCGATCGTAATGGTTTAGATAAAGCTCAAGAGATGAAGCAATCGAGAGGTGAAGCGCAAAGTACTGAGCGTAGCCGTCGTACTGAGAAATCAGATGGACAGGATAAAAGTCCGCGCGGAGGCGACAGGTCACGTCGTGATCGCAAAAAATGGGTGAAGAATGATCTTGCTTTCCGAGCGGAGGAAACAGTCGAAGATATTAAACGCGACATTGTCCGCATAGAAAAAGACATTCAGATCGATATCGATAGCATTCGAAATCAAAAACTTGACTTGTAAGTTATCAATCCGTGATCAGTATTGATGGAATGAATAACCAGGCGCCATTGTGGAGCGCGCTTTGGCAGCAGGCGGATCGCATTTCTTTTCATATGCCCGCTCACAGGCAGGGTCGCGTTTTTTCACGGGAATGGATTGAGTCGCTGACAAGTTGCGACACGACAGAGCTTGAGCGGACGGGCGATCTCGCTATTCCGTCGGAACACGTTAAGGAAGCATACGATCTCGCGGCTGACTATTTCGGCGCCGGAGAGACGTGGTTCGTCACGACCGGGACAACGATAGCGATACGCGTAATGATTGCGAGCGCGCTGTTTGAGGGAGACGTCATTGTTATGCCGCGCGCCGTGCACATGGCTGCCGTGCACGCTGTCGCGCTCCTCGGTCTGAATCCTCATTTCGTGACGTCTGCCAATGGTCGACGTTTTGAAGATGGACAACCCGATGCGGAATCTTTTATTGCCGCCATGCGAACCCGACCGGATGCGAAGGCGGTATATGTAACATGTCCCGATTATTACGGGCGAACAATCGATTTGCGGATGATTGCTACTGAAGCGCATCGGCTCGGGATGGCATTGTTGGTCGATGAGGCGCATGGCGCTCATTTCGCAGCCGCTCCGGGCATATTGCCTCCGACGGCTCTTTCTCAAGGTGCCGATTATGTCGTGCAGAGCGCGCACAAGACATTGCCCGCTCTGACGCCTGCATCACTCCTTCATCTGTCGAAGGACGGTATCGCATGCGGGCGACTCTGTCCACAGCGCGTTGCCGCCATGGTTCGTGTTTTCCAGACATCGAGTCCGTCTTTCATGATCGCGGCAAGCACGGATCTCGCGCGAGCCGTGATTTCGCGGGAAGGTCATGCACCGTGGCAACGGCTTGCGGAGCTCAACCGGCGAGTGGTTAATTTGCTCCCCGCATATTATCGACGCGTTGCTCCCCCCGGTTCGGACAAGTCAAGATTGGTTCTCGACTATTCTCGGCTTGGTCGCGGCAGAACGGAAATGGTCGCGAAGCTTGACGATGCAGGTATTGATGCGGAACTGATCGATCATCGACGTATCGTCCTCATTCCCGCTATCGATCAACCGGAGAGTGATTACGATATTCTGGCACGTACGCTGGGTTCTATTATTCCTTCCAAAAATGACGTATTCACAGAGCGTCATGTACAGCGTCTTGAAGAACTCGAAAATCTGCGGGACTCGCTGTTTTCCGCTCCCGCATCATGGCAACTTACTCCAAGGCAAGCTCTTTTCGGAAATCCGTTGTACTCCGGGCGATCGGAAACGATGGCGGATGTGGCGGATTCCGCTAAAACTTACTGTGACAGAGCCACAAAATTCGCATCACACGTGATCGCTCCATACCCGCCCGGCATGCCGATCGCTTGGCCGGGAGAAGGTATCGATGATCGGCACGATACGTACATTCAACTGCTTCAAGAAGCGAATATCGCGGTTCGAGATTGAAAATAACAGTGTTCGCATCATCCGTGGACTATCGATTAACATCTTCGTGATGATTTAGTGACCTTTCATTCCAGATCAATTCCGCGTCGTTTGCTCTGTGATCTGACGTCATTTGTCGGGCGAATACGCCAAGCGATGTGTGGTAGAATTGAATAAAAATGGGCGCGTTGCGTGGAAACGATTTTTAGGAGTACAGGTAGATTGCGAGCCGGAAAATTCATTACATTTGAAGGCATTGACGGATCGGGGAAGACAACCCAGATCAGATACCTAGCGGACTTCTTGGAATCGTTAGGTTATGAGGTTCTGTTGTTGCGTGAGCCGGGCGGTACGAAGATTAGCGAAGAGATTCGCCGTATTCTGCTCGATATGAAAAATGAAGGGATGAAGCCGGAAACGGAACTATTTCTGTTTGAGGCGGCCCGTTCGCAACTCGTACGCGAAATCATTAAGCCTGCATTGGAGCGTGGCGTCTGGGTTATCTCGGATCGTTTTCACGACTCGACAACAGCGTACCAAGGGTATGGTCGCGGACTTCCTCTCGATATGGTTCACGACCTGAACAAGCGGGCGATAGGTGACGTGCTCCCCGACATGACGATACTGATCGATCTCGGAGCGGAAGCACGGAGAAATCGACTCGGCAAACGCCATGAGGATGGACAGAAAGATCGCCTCGATGTGGAATCGGAGGCTTTTAAGCGCCGTGTGTGTGACGGATTTCTTGCGATTGCGGAAGAAGAGCCCGATCGCGTTTTCCGCATTGAATCACAGGATAAGAAAGAAGATACCGCAAGGCTTATTCGAGAACAAGTGAGGAGAATATTATTATGAAATTGATCTTCGCAATTGTCAGTGACGAAGACTCCCCGCGTCTGATGGCGGAAGTCAACCGCGCGGGATACCGAGTCACGAAACTACACTCAACGGGTGGCTTTCTAAGATCGGGCAATACAACACTGATGGCGGTGGTTGAAGATTCCGCGCAAGAGGAGGTTCTCTCCATCATTCGCAAAAACTCCAAGAGCCGAAAAGCAGCGATTAATGCTAATATCACACCTTCAACAATGGGTCCTGCGTATGTTCCTTACCCCGTTGAAGTTAACATCGGCGGAGCTACCGTGTTTGTTGTTCCCGTGGAGCATTTTGAAAAGACTTGAAATCTTCGAGGCCATTGACCTTGTCGAAGCGAGTGACATCAACAGATATGGACGGCAACGCCTTGTCATTGCGTTCGATTGTGTGCGCAGAAGAATTGCTCGACGTTCTGCGGCAATCAATTGTCGGCAATCCCACTCCCATCATGCTCATCGGAGAAGAGGGGAGCGGTAAACACTATATCGCCATGCGGTTGGCTGCCGCGCTTCTCTGCGATGAGCCCGATGATAAGGATGGGGCATGCGGATCTTGTCCATCCTGCCGTTCGCTTGCACAAGGCGAACACTTCGACCTTATTGAACTCAAACCGGAGGAAGGAAAGAAAACGATCGCCGTTGCGAATGTTCGCGAGCAAGTTGGCTCAACGCTTCACATTTTCCCACAGCTAAGCAGAAGGCGTGTATATATTATTTCCGCTATCAAGGACGACACGCTGAATGAGCAGGGGCAAAACGCGCTTCTCAAGCCGCTTGAGGAACATCCCGAGTTCGTGAGATTCATCCTTTTGACGGAAGACCCGGAAAGGTTGTTACCGACCATTCGATCGCGTTCACGAATGATTCATTTAGGTCGGCGTTCAGACCAAGACATGCGCGCCATTCTCGAACATAACGGAGAGACCGATAGCGCATCCGTCGAGCTTGCGGTGCTGTACGCTGAGGGATTGCCGGGACAAGCACTTGCCATTGCCGGTGACAAAGACTTTCAGGAGCTTCGCAGAGAGACTTTCGACTTCTTCCTCAGCTTGTTTCATGAGTCGCGAGTTTTTGCCTTAACGGGTTGGCAGAGACTGCTTCAGGATCGTGACGAGAAAACCAAGGCGGGGACGAAACTGCAGAAGCATGAACGAATACGGATGAATGATGTCTTGCGATTGTTGGAATCATTTTCGCGCGATTTACTTATTCTGAAGGAAGAGATCCCCCAAGGGAAACTCGTCAACTCGGATCTTGAAAAGTCTCTCAGTGCGGTACTGGAAAAGTACCCCGCGACCGATCCGCTGCGCGCAGCGCTTCTCATTCAGCAAACTAGTCGTGCACTATCGGCGAATGTTCTTTTTGACCATGCTGTTGCGAGGTTAATGCTTGGACTTCGACATTATTTGAGCGGGCAAGCCGTCCCCAATCACGTGTATTTGCATGAGACTCTAGGTTAAAGCTTACCCCGCGTAATGTAAGTGTCGTTATAATAGAATCGAATACGATAAAATCTATGAGTAAGATAAAATTCATGAGTAAGGGAGTACCCAATTGAGTTATATAGATATAGATGTGGAAGAAAACGGAATTGACAGCGTCGACGATAGAGAGTTTTTTAAGGCTCATGATGACGCTTACCAGATCCAATCGGACGATCAAGATCTTAATGGTAACGATTATGGTGGTGATACCGACGATTTGGTGACGATCATCGGTGTTAAGTTGCGCGGACGCGGTAAGACCTACCACTTTTCTCCTGCCGGTTTACCGATTGAAAATGGCAACTGTGTGATCGTTGAGACGGCTCAGGGGATGGAGCTGGGGGTTGTTTCAGATTCTTTGCGTGAAGTTCCGAGATCAACTCTTAAGTTGCCTTTGAAAGACGTTCTGCGGCTCGCTTCAAATGACGATCTCGCCCACTTTGAGGAGAACAAAAATAGAGAATCGGAGGCGCTCGACATTGCGCGTGAGCGGATTGCCCACTACGAACTTGATATGTTTCTTGTCGATGCCGAAATCCGATTCGATAATAAAAAAATTACGTTTTTCTTTACGGCGGATGGGCGCATTGATTTTAGAGAACTTGTCCGCGATTTGGCGTCTATTTTCCGAACACGCATCGAGCTCCGTCAGATTGGGGTCCGCGATGAAGCGAGCATGGTCGGCGGTCTCGCTGTTTGCGGACGTGAACTCTGTTGCAGCACTTTCTTGAAGGATTTTAGCCCCGTCTCGATACGATTGGCAAAGGATCAGAACCTGTCTATGAATCCGGGGAAGATATCGGGTCTCTGCGGACGACTTTTGTGTTGCCTTAATTTTGAACACGAGGCATATGTCGACGCGAGAAAACGTCTTCCAAAGAAGAACGCACATGTAATGACGCCGGAAGGACCCGGTGTCGTTGAAAATGTCGACTTATTGAAGGAAGAGGTGAATGTGCGCCTCGACCACGAGACGGACTCTCTCATCGTCACGTATCCCGCCGACGAGTTGGATGCGATACGACCTGAAGGTTCGGAAACACATAGGCGAAAGTGATTCTAAAGCGGTGAACGCATATGGCTCATGAACAATCTTCGAATACAACTTCAAAGAAAAAATTCAACTATAAAAAGTTTCTGATAAGAGCGGCAATCGTATTGGTATTGGTCGCCATCGTAGCGGTGCCGCTTCTAAGCAACAAACGAAACTCTCTTTTAGCGGTAAATACGGCAGTCGCAAAAAAAGGAGACGTCGATGAGTATCTCTCTCTTGAAGCGCGTCTCGTTCCGAAAGAGATCCAGAAGGTAACAGCGAGCGGTCAGACTGTTCTACAAGTTCACGTCGAAGAGGGCGAGGAAGTTAAGCGCGGGCAGCTGCTCTTGACGCTTGATATGAGCGAATTGGAGAGAACGCTTGAAGAGCGAAAGAAGGCGCTCGAAGAGCAAAATAAACTAATGCGCGACATCGAAAATTTAATAGCGACACTCAAACGTGCAGGGCGTTCACTCGACTTCAGCAAAGTGTCCGAACTGACCGGAAACGCGAATGAATTGTTGACGAAACTCAACGAGCTCGCTGCAGATTGGCAGGATATGACGAATAAGTTGCCTGCGTTGAGCACTGAGCTGATTAAAAAAAGTCTTGGACGCATCAACGGTATTCTTTCCAATTCCGACGAACTGATGGAAAAGGCGATAATATTTGTCGAAGACACGGAAGCTGAAGTTGAGCGATTAAAAGAATCGATTGCCGATAACCGTAATAATGCGACATTGCTCCTTTTGAAGAGCCGACGTGAGCAACTTGTTTTGATGAGGTTGACGCTCGCCAGCAGTGAAATGGCGCTCACAGCGGCATACGATTACGTTTTACCGCTTCTTGACAATCTTCTCGCTGAGGAGGATACCGACCTTTCCCTGATTGAATCAGTGACAGAATTGTCCCGGATACTGGCATCGCGGTTATCGGAAACGCGAGAACTGATTGCGCGAGTTGATGTGCTGTTGGAGGAAATTGACTCTTTGATCGAGGATGTTGAAGAAGCCTTGGAACAACAGCCGGCATCGACGACGGCTACCCATAACGTCCCTGCCGCCATGATTTCCACGCCCGCTGATTCTATAAAGTTAACGTCACTATCGACATTGAATGCGGTGTCTTCAGGTTCCAATATTCGAATCGGTCGCGCACGTCTTCAGGCGGGCGGAATTGATTCTGCGCTTCTCTCGCAGACCTCCGGACAGGGGTCGGATATTCTATCCCTTCTAACGTCCGGAATGGGGCAGTACGGGCAGCTCATGGGTCTTTTCGACAATTCGGTGGAAGCCGCTGAGAAAGCGCTAGCCGAGGCAAAGCCTGAAGTTAGAGCAGATTTTGACGGTACGATCGTTCATCTCAATGTCAAGGAGGGTGATCAACCGTCTATCTTCTCGTCAACGCCTCTTTTGGAAGTGTACAGGCACGGAGATTTTGAGGCTGTTTTTCAAGCGAATGAGAACGACGCACATCGCTTGAAAAAGGGCGACAGGGTCGATTACCTTTTCGCGGGGATGGTTTTTCACGGCGAGATTATCTATAAGGCGCCTATTGCGGAATCGGCAAGCGATTTTCTCGGACAATCGAGTTTTGATCTCGGCGGAATTCTCGGTACGGTAGGCGGCATGTCGCCCACGGTAACGGTTCGTATGAGCGTTAAAGGCGAGAATCTCGACAAACTGACTCCAGGCTTCAATATCCGCGCTGACATCGAAATCGGTCACAAAACTGATGTTTTAACCGTGCCGGTTGAGTCGCTCATTCGCGATAAAGGACGCGATTGCGTCCTGCGTCTCGGTGAAAATGACGTTGTGGCTATTGTCCCGGTCAGGCTCGGGTTGCAAGGTGCAACAACGGTTGAGATCATTGAAGGGATCGATATCGGTGATGTTATTGTCGTGAATCCGAATCCCGATATCAAGGACGGAAGTCGCGTAACCGTCAAGAATCACACCCCATGACGAATTACCCGTCCAACACATCAGTCTCACCGCTTGTCCAATTAACCGATTGCGTCAAGGTCTACAGGACGGGTCAAGTCCATCTTAAGGCACTCAAAGGCGTCGACTTGACGGTTCATCGCGGCGAGATGACAGCAATTATGGGACCGTCGGGTTCGGGCAAATCGACACTCATGCATATCGTCGGTTTGCTCGATGAGATGGACGAAGGTCAGTATATTCTCAACGGTCGCGAAGTTCAAAGCTTGACGGACAACGAACAGGCACAGGCACGAAACGCAGAAATCGGTTTCGTATTTCAATCTTTTAATTTGCTTCAAAGCGCAAATCTCAGAGACAATGTCGCGCTTCCTCTCATCTATGCAGGTGTTCCTGTCGCCGAGCGGCGCAAGCGTGCCGAGGCGATGCTCGAACGCGTCGGGCTTCTCCCTTGGGCAGAACACCGTCCGGGAGAGATATCGGGCGGACAAAAACAACGCGTCGCCATTGCGCGGGCGATGATCAACCGTCCAAGTCTTCTTTTAGCGGACGAGCCGACCGGGAATCTTGACAGCAAATCTGGGCGTGAGATTATGGAATTGTTCGTCGAACTCAATAAGATGGGGACGACGGTTATTCTTATTACCCATGATCAGGAAATCGCAACGTATACGAGGCGCATTCTTATGATTGTTGACGGTCTCGTGGTCTCGGATAGCGATGGCGTGAATGCCAACGTCGGTACAGACTTGAGTGCTGAAGGTACATTTTAAAAGAAGGTGCACTGTGTTTAGAGAGTTTTTGTTGATGGCAAGGGGAGCGCTCAGGGCGAACAAGATGCGTTCCTTTTTGACTATGCTCGGCATTATTGTCGGGGTGTCAGCCGTCGTCACGATTCTCTCAGTCGGGCAGGGAGCGCGAAACCTTATCATGGAACAATTCGATACGGTCGGAACAGCTTCTTCTATGGTTTTCAGCAGGACGAACATCTTTAACAGCAGCGATGCATTTACTGAGGATGATCTCAAAATGCTCCGCAGCCGCGTTCCCAATCTCATAAGAGTCGCACCGATGGCATCGGATACGGCTCAGATGAGGACGACTCGCGGAGAGCACACAGTGTTTCTTTTCGGTATCGATGAGAATTACGATCGCATCACCATGTCGGAAACTGTCTCGGGTCGACTTTTTACTCCGCGTGATTTCGATTCGTCCACGGCACGCATCGTGTTGAGTGCGGACAGCGCCGCTAGGATTTTCAACTCCTATAACGTCGATGGTGAGGTTGTCACGCTTATCCATGGAGGACGCTATTTGAACGCCACGGTTGTCGGTGTTTCTCGTTCAGGTTTTCAGAAAACGATGACGCAAGCCATGCCGGAGGAGATGTTACAGCAAGCCGCGGCGATTGTCTATATCCCACTCAATTCGATGCGTCAACTTCTCGGAAGCGAACCGATTATTATTTCGCTTGCACTGCTCGCCGAGGATGTCTCGGACATTGATTCCGTCAACCGTCGAAGTCTCGAACTTTTGCACGAGCGTCACAAAAATGCAGATCGTGAGCCTTATAGAGCGATGAGTCTGACCGATGTCATGGAACAAGCGAATACGATCATCAACATAGTAACGATTTTCATTGTGGCGGTCGCCGCGATTTCACTTCTTGTCGGTGGCATCGGCGTCATGAACATCATGCTTGTTTCCGTTGTGGAGCGAACACGAGAGATCGGTCTTCGAAAAGCACTTGGAGCGACGCGTCGAGATATTTTGAACCAGTTCATCATTGAGTCCGTTATTTTGACGACGCTGGGAGGTCTGATCGGCGCGATCGTCGGCGTTGTTATAGCCAACGTCATTATGTATTTGACGGGTTTAAAACCCATCTTTACGCCCGGCTCTTTTCTGCTTGCGGTCGGGTTCTCGGTTTCTGTCGGTCTCTTTTTCGGTATCAGACCGGCGATGACCGCCGCCTCTCTTAATCCCATCGATGCTTTACGCAATGAGTAGAGGCATAGGGGTATTGTTTCGCATTCCGTTTTTGCTTTCTCCCAATGGAAACTGCGCAATGGAGAAACAGTGTGAGAGCAGACGCGTCTGTTCTGGAAATGGATTGTCGCGTATGGTATGATTTAATCGTTCAATTGTGAGACTTCGAGAGAAAATCTCAAGCCTCAACTCTAAAGGAGGGTCTGTCTATGCCGCATATCATTAGTGACGAGTGTATCATGTGTGGTTCATGTGAAGCCGAATGCCCCATGGAGGCGATTTCTCAGGGTGATACAAAATTCTGTATTGATCCGGACGTTTGCATCGACTGTGGAGCATGTGCCGCTGTTTGCCCCGTTGACGCGATTTCTGAAGCATAATATTCAGTCAGCGTTTAATGACAAACAGAGAGGCTACCTTAGACAGGTGGCCTTTTTTTGTCAAGGGTGGCTGTTGGTAGTCAAGGTTGATATTTAGAGGGACATAAAGTCATGGAGAAGGAGTTCACGCGTCGCGGAACGGACGATGAACAAAGAAAAGAGATCGGCACATTGTTTCTCGTGGCGACGCCTCTAGGCAATCGCGAGGACATCAGTCCGCGTGCCGTAAAGATTCTTGCGCAAGTTGATTATGTCGCGGCGGAGGATACACGCACTGCGGCAAGACTGTTGTCGGAGCTCGGTATCGGAAATCGCCTCATCAGTTACTATGAACAGAACCAGCATGAGCGCCACGAAATCATTTTGCGCGATTTGCTCGCAGGGCGCTCGATCGCCGTAATTTCCGAGGCGGGTATGCCGTGCATCTCCGATCCGGGAGAAGGGATCGTACGACTGGCGGTCCAACACGGTATCCCGCTTTCCGTTATCCCCGGACCATCGGCTTTCGTTTCTGCCGTCGCGGCGTCCGGGTTCGATACGAGACGATTTGTCTATGAAGGCTTTATTCCCTCCAGAGGGAGCGAGCGAAGAAAACTCATTGAAAAGATCGCGTTGGAGAGCCGTACTGTCGTCTTTTACGAGGCGCCGCATCGTATTGAGAAGTTGTTCCGTGATCTTATGGAGGCGGACTTGCGCGATAGGCACGTGGTTATTGCCCGTGAATTGACGAAACGGTACGAGGAGTTTCTGCGGTTCACAGTCGCTGAAGCTGTCACGTACTACGAGACGGTCACACCTCGCGGGGAATTTACGATCGTGCTCGAAGGCAGAGACGAATACGAGGAGCGAACTGGCGACACGACAGTTCATTCAGGCGATGAGCTCGTCGCTTTGTTGAAATCTTGCCTTGATCAAGGGATGACAACGCGCGAAGCGGCAAGTCATGTTGCAGCGGAGACAGGTCATTCAAAAAACAAACTGTATCGCCTTGCGTTATCCGTGAAAGAGACGCTCTGACAGCTATCCTGTGGTGCATTGCCGCCATTTGTGAGACAATAATTCGAAGTGTGTGAGCGTATCCGCTCACCATTGGAATGAGAAAAGGGAACATCGAGGGGCAATCGTTTGAGTCGTTTGCGACGGAGGACGCGCCGGACGGAGGAATTATGGCTAAAGAAAAATATTACATCACGACACCGATCTATTACCCAAGCGGGCAATTACATATCGGTCACTCTTATTCAACAGTCGCGGTCGACGCCATGGCTCGATACAAACGAATGCGGGGATATGATGTTTTCTTTTTGACCGGCACGGATGAGCACGGGCAAAAAATACAGCAGACAGCCGAGAAAGCTGGAAAAAGTCCGAAAGCGTACCTCGATGAGATGGCCGTTGAGATCAAGAAACTCTGGAATGTTCTCGATATTGAATATGACGGTTTTATCCGGACGACGGACGATTACCACGAAAAAGCGGTACAGGCGATCTACCAACAACTTTACGATCAGGGAGACATCTATAAGGGCAGCTATGAGGGGCTGTACTGTACGCCGTGTGAAGCATTCTGGACGGAAGGTCAGGCAGCCGACGGTCTTTGTCCCGATTGCGGCGCTAAAGTCGAAGTCATGAAAGAAACGAGTTATTTCTTTCGTTTGTCAGCATATGAAGATAGACTGCTAAAAATGTTCGAGGATGATCCCGAGTTCTTGTTGCCGCGCTCAAGAGCGAACGAGATGATCAACAACTTTATTAAACCCGGGCTTGAAGATGTCGCCGTAACGCGCACGTCGTTCGACTGGGGCGTTCGCATTCCGTTTGATTCGGATCACGTCGCGTACGTCTGGATCGATGCGCTCTCAAATTATATTACGGCACTCGGATACCCCGACGACTTGACGCTGTTCAACCGCTATTGGCCAGCCGATGTTCACGTGATTGGGAAGGAGATCGTCCGCTTTCACTCGCTCATTTGGCCGGCTCTCCTGATGGCGCTCAAACTTCCTCTTCCAAAACAGATTTTCGCTCATGGATGGCTTCTTTTTGGCGGGGATAAAATGTCGAAATCGAAGGGCAATGTTGTAGACCCCATCATTCTCGCGGAGAAATACGGCGTCGATGCCATTCGGTATTTTCTCCTCCGTGATGTCCCGTTCGGCTCGGATGGTAACTTCACAAACCGCGCGCTGATCGAGCGTATCAACAGCGACTTAGCGAACGATCTGGGCAATTTGCTCAGCCGTACTGTCGCCATGATCGTCAAGTCGTTTCCGGAGGGATTGCCGAGCGATTACGACGAAGAACCGGTCGATGTGGAGCTCGATGATTTCGCGGACGAGACGTTCAAACAAGTCGAAACGACGATGGATCATCTGGAGTTCAATCACGCGCTTGAGGCGATCTGGACTCATGTCGGTCGCTGCAATAAATATATCGATGTGACGATGCCTTGGATCCTCGCAAGGGAAGAAAAAGACCGCGCAAGACTGGCGTCCGTCCTCTATACGCTCGCCGACAACCTGCGGCGTATCGCCGTAATGATTGCGCCTTTCATGACGAGGACGCCTGCGCTCATACGTGAACAGCTCGGTATCCCAGAGATTGATCCAGAAGAGTCCGGCAGCTTGACTTCGTGGGAATCTGCTAGATGTCGCGATCTCTATCAAGGGAACGCCGATGTTAAGAAAGGGCGCCCCATGTTCCCGCGCATTGATGTCGAAAAAGAACTCGAATCTCTTGAAGAGCTTCTATGATTTGGTTTGACACGCACTCACATATTCAGAGCAGGGAGTTTCGTAATGATTTCCCCGATATGCTTATGCGCGCGCGCGAGGCAGGCGTGACGCGCATTTTGCTACCCGGTTCTAACGAGTCTGACTCACGCCTCGCCTGCCGATTAGCGGTCGACGATCCGATGTTGTATGCGTCTGTCGGCGTTCACCCGCACGATGCGAAGACGTGGGACGAAGGGTCGACCGATCGTTTTGCAAAACTTGTACGCACGACGAACGACAAAGCTCTTAAAGCCGGACGCGATCGTTGCGTCGTCGCCTATGGAGAGATCGGGCTCGATTTTTACCGCGATTTATCGCCGCGCAAAGTTCAGCGGTCCGTATTCAGAAAACAGCTGGAGCTCGCGCATGAGCTCGAACTTCCCGTCATCGTTCACATGCGGGAGGCGACGGAAGCGACGCTGAACATGCTCCGCGAAGCGTATCAGGACGGGCTGTTCTCAAAAGATCACCCTGCCGGTGTCGTGCATTGTTACTCAGGGAGTGCCGAGACCGTTCCGATACTGCTGAAACTCGGGTTCATGATCGGCTTCGACGGTCCGATCACGTACAAGAATGCGCGCAAACCGATGGAAGCGCTCGCCGCCGTCCCGATCGAATCGCTCGTCCTCGAGACGGACGCTCCATACCTCACGCCGCACCCCTACCGCGGGAAGCGCAACGAGCCATCATATCTGCCGTTCATCGGTGAAAAAGCGGCAGAGATTCTCAAAATGGATGTCAAAGACGTCGCAACGCAGACGACGGCAAATGCGCTCAGGCTTTTCAGAATAGAACGTTAGTTCATGAAGGCGAACCACGCCGATATGACGCCTGTTGTCGCCAAATAAATCAGCAAACCCGCGACCACGACGCCGCCCATAACGGCGATGACACTCTTCTTAAAATCCATGTTTAGAATACTCGCTGCGAGCGTGCCGGTCCAAGCCCCCGTCCCCGGCAATGGGACAGCGACAAACAGAAACAGGGCGACGTAAAGTCCGCGCCCCGCTTTGCTCATTAACTTTTCGCCGCCGGCTTCGCCGCGTTTAAGGAAGAAATTGAATATCTTGCCGATGTATTTTTTGTCCTGTCCCCAAATCAGAATTTTACGAGCGAAATAAAAAATAAGCGGCACCGGCAACATATTCCCCAAGATACCTATGATCATAGAGGTGAAAAGCGGTATTTCGTTCGCGCGGGCGTAGATGACGGCTCCTCTGATTTCAACGAGCGGGAGCATCGAGATAAAGAAAATCCAAAAATATTTTTTCAACATGTGTTTTATCTAACTGATGACGGTGATTCCGCCGCCGTTAATCTTTCTTCTCTGTGGGTTATTCGTTCGTGACACCGCTGTGTTCGCAGTCGGAGTCGGTGCAAGAGACGCAGTCATCACTTGGAACACAGTCCGAATCATTATTTTCGTGATGTTCGTGATCGTGATGGTGATCGTGTGAATGATGCCCGTCGCACACGTGCTCATCCTGTCCCTGACCTTGAAGTTCGAGTAGTTTGCCCAAGGCGAATTCTGTCAAAAAGACGATCTTTGTCGGTTGAGCCGCGAACGTTTCACCTTTCAAGACGACGCCGTTGCTCGATTCAGAATACTCGAGCGGCAGATGCCTCATAAATACTCTTCCCGTTTCATCGTCCGTCACCACGAGTCTGACATTATCTGCCGAAATACGGCTGAGCGGCGGAAGTCCCGCTTCTCTTTCCGCCAACGCCGAAGACAGGACGTCCCACATCGCCGCATGGAGCGGTGTCGCCTCCGTGTCATCGACTGATGTATCCTGCAACCACTCGGTAACAAATGCCTTAAATTGACTAAGCTTTTCATTCATATCGCGCACACCTCTTTTGGCTATTTAGTACGATTTCCATTGTCTCATAAAATACGGAGATACGTTGTGTTGAACTGATACAAGTTTTATGTCCGTTTTACGCATGAGTTAGAGCGAAATCTCGTGCTCATCGAGTTATTTTTATTAAGTAATCGATGACGAGAACGTACTGGTGAAATTGCTTTAGCTGTAATGAATGTTCTGTCTCTTCAATAGAATCATTTTCCTGCGGCATCTTTTGATTTTTTAATGAACGTGAATTTTCTTTAGCAAAATGAATAGCCTGAAGTTGTTGCAATGCAAGGGTTTCAGCAATTATACGTAGCAAGATAAGGACATTTATGGCGACCGGTCTTCTTTTGATGCAAATAAGATATTCTTGACAAAAATGGGGCTAGATTAGATTATTAATTTGTAGATAAAGTAGAGAAAGTCAAAAATATGACAGTCTGTCGACAGGAGGTGTCTTTCACATGAAAATGAAAAAAATGCATCTGATTATCAATGGAGTCCAGCGGGTTCTCGTTGTGGATCCGGAGAAATCTCTTGCAAGCGTACTGCGTGAGCAATTGTTGCTCACCGGCTGTAAGGTAGGATGTGAAGCGGGACAATGCGGAGCGTGTACGATTGTATTGAACGGCAAGGCCGTGCGTTCGTGTATTCTCAAGATGAGCCGCGTTCCCGACTTCTCCGTCATCGAGACGATTGAGGGTATCGGTACTCCCGATGATTTGCATCCGTTGCAAGTCGCTTGGATGGCACACGGTTGTGCGCAGTGCGGTTTCTGTTCGCCCGGCTTCATCATGTCCGCCAAAGTTCTCTTGGAGGAGAACCCCGATCCGACACGCGAGGAAGTTCGCCGCTGGTTCCAAGTCCATCGGAACGTTTGCCGTTGCACCGGCTATAAGCCGCTAGTGGATGCCGTCATGGACGCCGCGAAAGTCATGCGCGGTGAGCTCAAAAAAGAAGATCTGTTGTTTGAGCCGAAGGACAACAAAATCATCGGAACAACGTATGCTCGTCCATCCGCAGTCGCAAAAGTGACCGGAACATGCGATTATGGCGCGGACGTCGCGTTGCAGATGCCGGAAGGCACGGCTCGCCTCGCTCTCGTCCAGGCAAAAGTGCATCACGGTCTCATCAAGGGCATCGACTTCGAAGAGGCGGAAAAGATGCCAGGCGTGTACAAGGTCATTACGCACAAGGATGTCAAAGGAAAGAACAGAATATCCGGCTTGATTACGTTCCCGACCAATAAGGGAGACGGATGGGATCGCCCGATTCTCTGCGATGAGAAAGTATTCCAGTACGGCGATGCGATCGCGATCGTGGCAGCGGATACACTTGAAAACGCAAAAGCGGCGGCGGAGAAAGTCGTCGTCGACATTGAAGAATTGCCGGCTTACCTTGATGCGATGAGCGCCATGGCGGAGGACGCCATTGAGATTCATCCCGGAACGCCTAATGTTTACTTTGAAATCAATACGATCAAGGGCGATGAAGTGGAGCCTATCCTTGAGACGGCACCGTATGTCGCCGAAATTCATTCGTTCTGCTCGAGGCAGCCTCACTTATATCTTGAGCCCGACTGCGGCAATGCCTACATCGATGAAGAGGGCAGATTAACCATTCACTCGAAGAGTATCGGACTTCATCTCCACCACGCGATGATCGTTGCCGGTATCGGCATTGAGCCCGAGAAGTTGCGCCTTATCCAGAACCCCGCCGGCGGAACGTTCGGATACAAATTCTCGCCGACGATGGAAGCGCTGCTCGGCGTCGCCTGCCTCGCGCTCGACGGACGTCCGTGCTCGCTCGTCTATGACATGTACCAGACGATTACATATACGGGTAAGAGATCGCCGGGCTTCATGCACATCAAGATGGCTGCCGACGAAGACGGCAAGCTGCTCGCGATGTGGGGCGATAACATCATGGATCACGGTCCGTACTCCGAGTTCGGAGACTTGTTGGCGATGCGTTTCTCACAGTACACGGGAGCAGGATACGACATCAAGAACATCCGCAACAAAAACCAGGCAGTCGCGACGAACCATGCGTGGGGCTCGGCGTTCCGCGGTTATGGGTCACCGCAATCGTTCATGGGCAGTGAAGTCTGCATGGACGTTCTCGCGGAAAAGATGGGTATCGATCCGTTCGAGCTGCGTTATCGCAATATTTACCGTCCGGGCGCGACAACGCCGACAGGACAAGTTCCCGATGTCTACTGCCTAGAGGATATGTACGACAAAGCGCGTCCGTACTACGAAGAGGCGAAGGCGCGCTGTGCCGAGCTGAACGCGAAATCGGACGGTCGCTACAAGTATGGAGTCGGCATCTCGCAAGGTATTTACGGATGCGGCATTGACGGTCCCGACTCATCGGCAGCCAACGTCCAGCTGAATCCCGACAACACGGTCACTGTATTCGACTCGTGGGAGGATCACGGGCAGGGAGCCGACATCGGTTCGCTGTCGATGGCACACGGCACATTGCGCGAAGCCGGATTCAAGCCTGAAGATATCAAGCTTGTGAAGAACGACATGGCGCTCACGCCCGCATCTGGACCTGCCGGCGGCAGCCGTTCGAATGTCATGGTCGGCAATGCCATCGTCGCCGCCTGCCGTATGCTCGTCAATGCGATGAAACGCGAAGACGGAACATACCGCGATTACGATGCGATGATTGCCGAGAACATTCCCGTTTACTACGAGGGAACGTGGGTTGCATCCGCCAACACGGGTTGCGACCTCGAGACGGCGCAAGGAGCTCCGTTCTGCATCTATATGTACGAACTTTTCATGCCCGAGGTCGAAGTCGACACAGAGACGGGGAAGGTCCGCGTCATCCGATTCACGACGGTACCCGACGTGGGTACGATCATCAACCGCAGTGTTGTCGACGGACAGATTTACGGCGGTCTCGCCCAAGGTATCGGATTGGCTCTTACCGAGGACTTCGAAGACTACAAGAAACATACATCACTCTTGGGTTGCGGTATCCCGTACATCGAAGATATTCCCGACGAGCTCATCGTCGATTACGTCGAGACGCCGAGACCGCTCGGACCGTACGGCGCGGCGGGTTGTGGAGAGGCGCCGCTGACGGCTCCTCACCCCGCGATTCTTGGCGCGATCTTCGACGCCACGGGCGCTCGGATTACGAAAGTTCCGGCAAAACCGGATGTTGTGCTCGAGGCGCTCAAAAAAGTGAAATAAGACACTGACATTCGGAGGAAAGAGTGTTCCCTCCGGATCGTTGAACAGATGTCCTAACTAAGTGTGGCAAGGCGGGGTCTGGCGAACGGATCCCGCCTTGTCGTGTATCAGCTTATTCTTTTAATGACAGCTATGACAATGGATTTTGCACGATCAATATGAAGTGTGAACGTGTGATAATTTGAGATAAAATGAGAACGATAGGAGGACGTTTTATGAAAACATTAGATCAAGACAAACTCCTCGAGCTTGAAGCTCTCTGTGTCCAGGAACAACCTCCCGCAGCGATGGCGGCTTGTCCGCTCCGCGTAGAGTGTCGAACGGTGTGTCAGGCTGTTGCTGATGGACAATATGACATCGCGCGTTCCGCTTACACTAAGACGGTCCCTTTACCGCATATTCTCTCTCACCTCTGTGACATGCCCTGTGCATCGTCTTGCGTCCGCAAAGATTTCGGCGGTTCGATCAATCTTCGCGGGGTTGAATGGGCGGCGATGCAATTCGGCAAACAGCTGCCGAGACGTCGTCTGCCGATGCGAAAAAGCGGGACGGTCGCTGTTGTGGGTGCCGGTCCGTTCGGATTGGCGGCGGCGTTGGAGCTCGCGAGAAAAGGTTTCTCTGTCACCGTATACGATAAAAATGAGCGCGCCGGAGGAAGCCTCCTCAAAGCGAATCTTCCACAAGAAGCGATCGATGAGGACTTGAAACAGTTTCAAGATGAGGATGTGACGTTTTGTTTCAACGAGTACGTCGATGACCTTGATGCGCTGTCGAATTACGACGCCGTCCTGTTGGCGACGGGAAGCTCAAGAGAAGATTCAGATTCTGTGACGATGATTACATCAGTTGACGGTATCTTCTCGGGCGGAGATTTTCCCTCGCTCATAGAAGCGCTCGCGGCGGGGAAGCGCGTGTCGAATACAATTAATCGGTATGTCAAACGCGTGTCAATGACTGCGGCGCGCGGTGATGAGATGAAACGCACGACGAGCCTCTACGTCGAGACGAAAGACCTCTCTTTCTTGCCGCCTGAAACAGACGATGTGACAGATCGAAAAAGCGCTGAAGCGGAGGCATCCCGCTGTATTCAGTGTGAATGCATGGAATGTGTGAAAGCTTGTGCGTTCATGACGCATTACAAGCGTTACCCGAAGCTTTATCTTCGTGAGGTCTACAATAATCTCGCTATCGCCATGGGGGACCGTATCTCAAACACTTTGATCAACTCGTGTTCGCTTTGTGACCAGTGCGCCGCGATATGCCCGCACGGGCTCAATCTCGGCGAATGGATTCAAGCGGCGCGCGACATTATGGTCAGAACGGAGAAGATGCCTCCCCCTGCTTTTGAGTTCGCTGTCAACGATATGCGTCAGGCGAACAGTCCGTCGTCCTTTTTCGCGAGACACCAACCGGGCACGGAAAAGAGCCGCTATCTCTTTTTCCCCGGATGTCAACTCGGAGCATCTGCCCCCGACGTCGTGAAGAAAACATATGACTACCTTTGCTGTTCCCTTGACGGCGGAGTCGCTTTCATGCATGGGTGTTGCGGCATCATGGCGAAATGGGCGGGAGAAACGGATCTCTTCGAAGAGACGAAGGCGATGTTGAAGAATGAGTGGGAGCTTCTCGGTCGTCCGATCGTCATCGTCGCCTGTTCGACATGCCGTAAATCGCTTGCCGATATCGTTGACGATGTGCACGATGTCTGGACGGTGTTGCTTGAGACAGGCATACCCGATACGAAGAGAAATCTTCCGGTGACCATCCATGACGCGTGCGGCGCGCGCGATCAGGAAGAGACGCGTCATGCCGTGAGAGAGCTCCTTGCTCAGCTCGGGTGTCGCGTTCAAGAACCGAAGTTTTCAGGTGAGGAGACGCCCTGCTGTGGTTACGGCGGGCTTGTCCAGTTCTCGCACAATAGTCTGGCGAACAAGATGACGGAGTTTTGTCTCCGCGATGTCGATGAGACGAGATTGACGTACTGCATGGGGTGTCGCGATCGTTTCAGCAAGGCTGGCGCACGCGCAGTCCATCTGCTTGAATTGATTTTCGGCACGAATACGGGCGACGAGCGCGCCCCCGGATATTCCCTGCGCCAAGATAATCGAGCACTGCTCAAACGATCGATGCTGCGCGATTTGTGGCACGAGGTACAGGAGGAGGAAGACAGATTGATTTTGATTTACGATGACGATCTCGGTGAACTGCTCGAGAAGAGACTGATTCTCGAAGAAGATATTCGCGAGGTGATCGAGGAAGCGGAGGCAACAAGCCGTTTCATCGAGGAAGTCAAGTCGGGGCTGCGTATCGCATACAAACAGATAGGTCACGTCACCTATTGGGTGTATTACGCACCTGAGGGAGAGGCGTGGCGTGTCAAACGCGCGTATAGCCATCGGATGGAAATCCGTTAGAGCAGGGAGATGTGACGATGTCTGATGTGAAATATCATGAAGTGTTCGATTTGTCGGAGGGAGAACTCTACTGCGGGCTTTGCCACGTTCCGCTCGAAAACGGTCCGATTACACTCCGCTACATGGGAAATGATTTTCCGATCTTGATGCCGAAATGTCCGCTTTGCGGGCTTGGCTTGATACCGGAGGAACTCGCCACGGGAAAGATTTTTGACGTCGAGCGCGCATTGGAAGACAAGTAGACGGAACGATGAGCGATTTCTATGCAAGTGAAGAATGGCGGGCATTTGACCTCGGGCATCCCGGCGGAGCCGACTCGACAAAAAAGCTTTTATCGATGGGCAACGTTGCGCCTGACGATCGCGTACTCGACCTTTGTTGCGGTGCGGGTGACAGCGTGAGAGTTTGTGCGGAGTTGGGGTTTGATGTCTGTGGTGTCGATCGTGCGTCCGTCATCGAACATACGCGTAAGAACGACCCGGATCACCGCTATCTTATATGGGAGTTCGATGACAAGGAGGCGAAGCTCCCGTTTGAGGACGGTTCGTTCGAGGTCGTACTCTGTGAGTGCAGTCTTTCACTGTTAGAAGATAAGTCAAGTGTCGTAAGAGACGTGCGCCGCATATTGTCACGAGGCGGAAGGTTTTTGGTTTCGGATGTATACGACGGTCTTCCTCCTGATTTTGAAGGATTCAGGCGCATATGGTGGAAAGACGCGACGGACGTGTTACGTTTGTTCATTGCCTCTTGGATATGGGAAACGGGTAAGGCATTTCCGTCTCAGTCATGCCGAGGCGGAAGAAAGTATTTCCTAGGCGTATACGAGGCGATCTAGCCTCGCGTCGTCGCGAAATTGAATCGATAAGCTCTGTAATAACTTAATAATAGCGATTTTCCATAGGAAGATGACATCAGCAAGACCCCAAAGAGCAGGACAGCATGATGTAAGGAGGACAGCATGGATTTTGACAAAATGGTCTTCGAGATGAGGCGCCAGGGTTTTAAGTGCGCGCAGATCATGGTGAAGGTGGCGCTCGAGATCGACGGCAAAGAAAACCCCGATCTTATCCGTGCGATGTCGGGACTCAATACAGGGATGGCTGAGACGGGCGGAGCGTGCGGTGTCCTGACTGGCGGCGCCGCGGCGCTCGGTTATTTTACCGGTCGCGGCGAGCCTGACGAGTTGCCTCACGAGTACGCGATCGAGATCGTCGCCGCCTATGTCAACTGGTTCAGGGAAACGTATGGAACGGATACGTGTTACGGACTGATTGATGGCGATTTTTCCAACTGTCCGACGGTTTGTCCCGGAGTTATCCATGCCGGATACGAGAAGTTGATTGACCTTCTATGGGAATACGAAATTCTCGAGTCTTAGTGGAGCGAATAGAAGGAAAAGGGTAATTTGAGGATGACCTGCTTGAATTTATTCCTTTGTATTGAGTGAAACGCCGTTACGGCGTTAAGAAAATTCCCGCGTACAATGAAGCGAACGTCTCTCGATCAGTGGATCAACGATAAGCACGGTATCGCGACGGACGACCGGCAGGCGATGGAGGCGTATCAGCTTGCCCGAATAAATACGCTGATCGAGTATGCGAAGTTTCATTCTCCATTTTATCGTCGTCTATATGAGGAATGCGGTGCGCCCGAATCGCTCGATGCATTCTCTCTTTTTCCGATGATCGACGCACATGATCTCGTAAGACATGGTTCATCGATGCTCTGCGTCAAGCAAAGTGAGATCTCACGGATTGTAACGTTTGAATTTCCGTCCCAAGGTGATCCGGTAGAGTTGACGACTCTGCAGACTTCCGGAACAGTAGAATCGCCAAAACGCGTCTATTTCACTCGCGAAGATATCGAGCTGACGCTCGATTTTTTCGAGAACGGCATGAAGACATTGTGCAGACCGGAGGATCACGCTCTTATTCTATTCCCGGCTAAGACCCCCGATAGCGTAGGCGCGCTTTTATCTGAAGCGTTGGGACGACTCGGACTCACTGTCCACTGCGAGGATGGCGAGAAAGCTGTCGCATTGCTCCGCGACAGGTCGGTTGATGTCGTCTGTGGTCCTCGATCTTCGCTCTTGGCGGTGTCTAAGCAGACGAAAGGCATTCCGATTCGAGCCGTTTTGAGCAGCAGTGAAAGTCTTTCTGCGGATGACAGAAATATGCTTGAAAGCGCTTGGAACTGTGATGTTTTTGATCATTATGGGATGACGGAGACGGGGCTCGGGGGCGCCGTCGAATGTGAAGCACATCAGGGGATGCACATCCGTGAGAATGATCTCTATTTCGAGGTTGTCGACGCGGATGGACGTAAAGTTCCGGACGGCGTCATCGGTGAACTTGTCGTTACGACGTTGACGCGGCGCGGGATGCCTTTCATCCGCTATCGTACGGGAGATGATGCGATTTTAACGGGCGAACGGTGTCCGTGCGGCAGTTTGTTGCGCCGCATCCTTTACATTAAAAGAAAAGATAGGGGATTATAATGAATTTAAATATATATCCCTCAGTTTACTTATCGTTTTGATATACTGAATCAAGCACTTCCGATGAATTTGTTTGGCTGGATCGGAGGGCTGTCTTGATCGCGTGCCTCTAGGCGTATGGCAAGGAGTTTTCGATGATGAAAAAAACTGAATATTATTCGTCTTCCGATGGCAAGACGGATATCTATGCGGCTATTTGGGAACCTGAAGGTGATCCGGTCGCATTGTTGCAGATCGCGCATGGCATGGTGGAGTTCATCGATCGCTACGATCGGTTCGCCGGCGTACTGGCAGATCACGGTATTCTTGTTGTGGGAAATGATCATTTAGGGCATGGGTATTCCGTGAAGAGCAAGGACGATTGGGGATATTTTGCCGACTATCGCGGCAACAGGTGCGTGCTTGAAGACATGCGTACGTTGTACGGTATGTTGAAGAATCGCTATCCCGATACACCTCAATTCTTGATGGGTCACTCGATGGGTTCGTTCCTCGTACGGCAGTATCTCCACGTTTATCCGACTGACAAGCTCGACGGAATTATTTTGACAGGGGTCGGCATGCAACCGAAAGTCTTGATCTCGGCAGCCTTGTTCATGGCAAAAGTGTTGCGGCGAATCCAAGGTAAGCGTCACCGAAGTCAACTGCTCACCGCGATGACGCTTGGTAACAACAACCGTTTCTTCAAGCCGAATCGAACGCCTTGCGACTGGTTGACGCGCAATGAAGAGATCGTCGACGCTTATGTGTCGGAAGAGCGCAATCAATTCAAGTTCACGAACGGTGCTTTCGTCGATATGTTTACCGGATTCTCTTCGCTTTACAAGCAGAAGAATCTTGCGCTCATGGACAGGGAGACGCCTGTCCTGATTGCCAGCGGCGACCACGACCCCGTTGGCGATATGGGAAAGGCTGCCCCGAAGTTATACGAGCAGTTCAGAGATCTCGGTTTCGACGACGTCGTGATGAAGCAATACGAGAATGCACGCCACGAGATAGTCAATGAGATCAACAAAGATGAGGTCGATCACGACATCATAGACTTCATTCTTTCGCGATCACATCAAAGACCATCTGAGGAAGAGTAGTAAATTAAAAGTAAAAATGTTATAGGAGTGTGAAGCGGAACAGCGGGACGATGAAAGGTCGCTTTTACCGTACGTCGACCGCGGCAAACAAGTCGTAGAGAGGGGAGCTTATGGCTCAATATTTGCCAGAACCTTATAGAATCAAAATGGTGGAACCTTTGCGGGTGACGACAAAAGAGGAGCGGAGCGCGGCGATACGCAACTCACATTACAATTTATTCGGCTTGAAAAGCGATGACGTCTACATCGACATGCTCACGGACAGTGGAACGGGAGCGATGAGCGACCGGCAGTGGGCGTCGATGATGATGGGCGACGAGAGTTACGCCGGTTCGCGGAGCTATTACCGCTTAATGACCACGTGCGAGGAAATATTCGGATGGAAATTCTTTCAGCCCGTTCACCAAGGTCGTGCAGCGGAGCACGTGCTCTTTCCGAGTCTAATCAAGAAAGGGCAGATATCGATCTCCAACATGCACTTCGACACGACGACGGGACACATTGCGCTCATCGGCGGTAAAGCGGTCAACTGCGTCGTGCCGGAGGCGAAGGATATTTCGACTGCCTTTCCGTTTAAGGGGAATATGGATACGGGACGTCTCGTTGAGTTGATTGAAACCCATGGACGTGACAAGGTCGGCATGATTGTTATGACGGTGACGTGCAATTCCGCGGGCGGACAACCTGTTTCACTTGCCAATATACGTCGGACGGCTGAAATTGCCCGCCATTACGACATCCCATTCGTCATCGATGCGGCACGTTTCGCGGAGAATGCTTTTTTCATCAGAGAGCGCGAAGAAGGGCATGCCGATCGGTCGATTGGCGACATTGTTCGCGATATGTTCAGGGACGCGGACGCTTTTACGATGTCGGCAAAAAAAGACGGACTCGTTAATATGGGCGGTCTCGTCGGAGTCCGAGAAGATGAGGAGCTGATGCGAAAAGTCAGGAGTGTTGTTGTTCCGTATGAGGGATTTGTTTCATACGGCGGGCTTTCCGGTCGCGACTTGGACGCATTGGCCGTGGGGCTTAAAGAGGGGATTGATGAGGATTTCCTTCGATCGTACATCGGGCAGACCAGATATTTAGCGGAACGGCTGAATGAACTCGGTGTGCCATGTCAGCTTCCAGCCGGAGGACATGCCGTCTTTGTCGATGCGCGCGCCATATTCCCGCATGTCCCGTACGATCGCTTTCCTGCGCATTCGCTCTGTGTCGAGCTGTACCGAGAGGCGGGAATTCGCGGGTGCGATGTCGGCTCTTTCATCCTCGATCCAGATCCTGAGACGGGCGAGCAGTTGGAAGCCGAGATGGAATTCTCGAGATTCTGCATACCGAGACGGACGTACACGCAGGCGCATCTAGACTTCGTCGCGACATCGTTGGAGAAAGTGATGGCTAACGCTGAGAACATAAAAGGCTTCCGCGTCGTCAGGCAAGAGAAAGTCCTGCGCCATTTCACGGCGGAACTTGAACCTTATGAATGATACACGCTATCATGCGGTATAATAGCGAAAAACGACTTCTCAAAGGGGGAACAATATGAAATTTACGACGGACAAAATCAGAAACATCACCGTGATGGGTCACGGCGGCGTCGGCAAAACAGCTTTTGTCGAAGCCGCGCTCTATAATGCAGGTGTTATCGACCGGATGGGTCGCTCGAATGACGGAAATACGGTGACAGACTTCGATGCGGAAGAGATGCGTCGCGGATTGTCGATCAGTACATCCGTAGCTTGGTGCGAATGGAAGAAACACAAACTCAATTTTATCGATACGCCAGGTGATTTTGATTTTCTCGGTGAACAGATATTAGGCATGTTTGCGGGCGATACGGCGTTGATCGTCATGTCGGCGAAAGACGGTTTGTCCGTCGGCGCTGAGAAGGCGGTTCGCAACGCCGGAGGAGAGAACATCCCCGTCGCGTTCTTCGTCAATCGTATGGACGAAGCGAATGCCAACTTTGAGAAGACTTTGGGTGAATTGCGTGAAGCTTACGGACCGAAAGTTTTGCCGCTTTCATTGCCGATCATGCAAAACGAGAAAATGATAGGGATTGTCGATGTGCTCAGTGCGAAAGCTTACTCCTTCACCGGAAAACGCGGCGAAATGAAAGAGACGGAGCTGCCGAGCGAACTTGAGGGTGTCGTCGAAGAGTTTGCGGAAACACTCAAGGAGCAGATGGCGGAAAATGACGAGCACCTTATGGAAAAATACTTCGAGGGTGAAGATTTCACGCCGGAAGAGGAAGCGTTCGGCATGCGCAAAGCGATCTCAGCGGGATCAATTATGCCTGTTTTTGTCGGTTCAGCTCAGGAGAATATCGGCGTCTCTTTTGCGCTTGACGCCATGGCGAAGTTTTTCCCGACACCGACAGACGGTCATCCCGTTAAAGCCGTTAACAAGACCGGCGAGGAAATTCTGCTTCACTCCGAAACGGACGGTCCTCTGGCAGCCTTCGTTTTTAAAACGTTCGTCGACCCCTTTGTCGGAAGAATCTCACTGTTCCGCGTCTTTTCAGGTACGTTTAAGGATGAAGGTACCGTCTACAACGTGAATCAGGAAGAGGAAGAGCGGCTGATCGGTCTCAATTACCAGAACGGTAGCAAACAGACACCGACGGAAGTCGTCGTCGCCGGAGACATCGGCTCCATCGCTAAGTTGTCGGAAACGGTGACGCTCAATACGTTGACTACCAAAGCGGATCCGGTGAGAATTATCGCGCCGGAAATGCCGATCCCGTGTTTAACGCTCGCTATCGCACCTGTCAACAAGGGTGAAGAGGAAAAAATCATGCAAGGTCTCGTCCGTTTGAAGGATGAGGATGTCACGTTCGAGATCGTGAATGATTCTGAGACGAGACAGTTCCGCCTTTCCGGTCTGGGCGAAGTACAGCTTGAGGTGCTTTGTTCACGATTGAAATCGAAGTTCGGGGTCGAAGCGGAACTGAGCGAGCCGCGTATCGCGTACAGGGAGACGATTCGCAAGCAGGTCAGAGTGCAGGGAAGACATAAAAAGCAGACAGGCGGGCACGGTCAATTCGGTGACGTGTGGATTGTCTTTGAGCCCGGCTCGGGCACCTCAGAAGGCTTGGAATTTGCGGAAGAGATCTTCGGCGGTGCCGTTCCGAGGAATTATTTCCCTGCCGTTGAAAAAGGTCTTCAGGAAGCGATCGAGGAAGGTGTTCTCGCCGGCTATCCCGTCGTCAATTTGAAGGCGACGCTCGTTGACGGTTCCTACCACGCTGTCGACTCGAACGAACTATCGTTTAAGCTCGCCGCGCGGTTGGCGTATCGCGCAGGATTGCCGCAAGCCGATCCTGTTCTGCTTGAGCCGATCGACAAGCTGATGGTCCATATCCCTGACGATTTTCTCGGAGATATTATGGGTGACCTCAACAAGCGTCGTGGGCGCATCATGGGTATTCACCCCGATACGATTCAAGGTTTCCAGATCGTGGAGGCAGAAGCGCCGCGGGCGGAAATTGCAAAATATGCGACTGATTTGAAGTCAATGACACAAGGTCGCGGCTGGTTCACGATTGATTTTGTTCGCTACGAACAAGTTCCTCAGAATATTTCTGAACGTATCATCGCCGCGGCACAGAGCGAAGAATAAGAATGAAAAGGATCTCGGTGTGTTCATCAAGGATCTGCCGAGATCCCCTATGCGAAAGGTCGGCCGGTCATGACTGACCTTTCTTTCATTCAAACAAGTGATACTGTTTAGCTGTTTGAGAAAACAGCTTGAAAAAATGTTCTTTACGTACCGCGAAGAGCGGACCGAACGACTCGGGGAGTCCAAACATGTGCTTAACCTGTATGACCGTCTCATCACCTGAGCTTGTGATACGACGATCGTGTCTTCTCACCTCATTCTCTTGGGGTGCTGTTGTTGTTATATTTCTCCTTCTAATATTGTCGTGTTTTATTACCGCTTTCATCAAAGCTACACGCATGATTGACATGGATCAAATCAGAGAGCGCGCCAATGCGGGCAGTTCACGGGCAAAATCGTTTTTACGCCGGTTGGAATCGCGCGAAACGCTTTATCGTGAGCTGATAACGGCTTCAATGCTGACGACCGCGGTGTACTTCGTATGGGGCGCCTTGCGTTCCGTTCCGTCCGTTGTATCTTTGTTCCCCTGCTCCGAAACGGCAAGTCGATGGATTTATGTCGGGATGATAGCCGCTCATATTCTCATATTTCTGATTGTCGGTAAAGTCATGCCTGAGCGTGCGGCAGGGGATAAAGGCGGAGTCTTTGCCGTACGGTTCTGGCTGTTGATGTCAATGCTATTAATTGTTGTAAAACCGATCGAGCGGCTCATATATTTCACGTCCACTGCGCTCATGCGTCTGTTTCGCCTCCGCGAAGTGGAAGCGGTCACTCTCGCCCCGACCGAAGAGGAATTCCTTCAGATGCTGGAGGAAGGGCGCGATCTGGGCGCCATTGTTGAAGACAATATCGAATTGTTCGCGAATCTGTTTGATTTCGATGACAAGATCGCTTCGGACATCATGACGCACCGCACTGATATAGAAGCGCTTCCGGTCGATGCAGACTACGAGGAGACCCTTTCATTCGTAAATGAAACAGGTTATACGCGATTTCCGATTTATAGAGGCTCCGTTGACAATATTATCGGTGTCTTACATGTAAAAGATCTCCTCTTCACTGACGGCGATGCTTTTTCGTTGGAGGCGATCATGCGCAAAGCATGGTTTACACCCGAGTCGCGCATCATCAGCGATTTGTTCCACGATATGCAGCAAAACCATATTCAAATGACTATCGTGATCGATGAATATGGCGGGACGGCAGGGCTTCTGACGATTGAGGATCTCGTCGAACAGATTGTCGGTAACATTGAGGACGAATACGATGAAGTGGAGCAGGAGATTGTGGAAATAGCCCCCGATACATGGCTTGTGGCGGGGTCGTTTCCACTTGACAAGCTTTCGAAAGTGACAGGTGTCACATTTGAGGATGATGAATACGATTCCGTCGCGGGGTTCCTGATTGAACTGCTTGACCGCATTCCCGAAGAGGATGAACTTCCGTCGGTGCGCTATGAGAATCTTGTTTTCCATATCCTTGCAGTCTCCGATAATCGCATCGTTCGCGTTCGCGTGATTCGTGACTCCGCTTTCAATCAGGGAGCTTCCGAGGGCACGAAATGAGTAACAATTACGGGTCCACAATCGTCAACGACAGCGACAAAATCGCGGTATCTGCCATTCTTTTTGACCTTGACGGCACATTGCTCAACACGGTTCCGCTAATTATCGCGACTCACCGACATACTTTTAAAAAAATACTTGGATGGATTCCGTCTGATGAAGTTATTCTTGCGACGATCGGTGAGCCGCTTGTCAGGACTTTTGGACACTACGGCGGTGAAAAGGGTCCGGAAATGTTTAGGGAGTATTTCGAGTGGAGCGCACCTCGGACGACGTCACACGTCGGGGTTTTTCTTGATGTCATTCCCATGATCGAGCAACTGCGTCGGGAAGGATTTAAAACCGGCATTGTCACATCGAGACGCGGGGAGAGCACTGTCTCATTCCTAGAGGCTTTTGAGATGTTGCATTTATTCGATGTCATCGTAAGCGTCGATGATACGGAAGAGCACAAGCCGATGCCTGCACCGCTATTATGCGCGATGGAGCGGCTTGAGCTCGATACACCCGAGCAGATTCTCTACGTCGGCGACGCGATTCACGACTTAAAATGTGCACAAAATGCCGGGATGCCTTTTGCCGCGGTTAGCTGGACGGCCATGGATAAAAACGAACTCAGCCAAGCCTCACCTGATTTTTGGATCGATGAAGCATTTGACCTTCTTCGCAAAGTGGAACGTGTCAAGAGCGAGAAATAATCGAAGCAACTCTTTTATCATTGCTTTTCAAACGCTTTCCCTTTTCTTCTGTTCAGATAAACTGCAGAACATTATTACGCGCCGTGTTTACCTCTGTCGATCAATTGTGCTAGACTTTGTTGCGTGCACGACAAGGAGCTGACTCCACTGCAGGTGCTTTCATGCCGTGGAGAAGCGACTCATTGTTGTATCATTTAGGCGAGACAACCGAAGACGAGTGGAAAAGTCTCATTTGTCGCGGAGGGAAAGGATATATGGCAAAGAAAGAATCTACAGAATGGAAACAGGACGTAGCTAGGGCGGAAAGAAAAGACAGGCTTGCCCGCTTGAAGGATAGTGACGGTCAAAAGAAAAAAATCGAGTCGCACAGCATCGGCAAGAAGATCGCGCTCGCATCTGTCGCCGTTGTCGTTGTATTGGCGATTGTCGTTTGGATCATTGCGGGAACCGGACTTTTGACACGAAATGTGAGAGCCATGACCATTAACGGCAAGAAAGTGTCCGCTGCTGAAGTGAATATGTTCTTCGGCAACTACACGGCGTCTGCACAGTATGGGTTGGCTTTTACGGAGGAGTTTCAGGATGTGCTTAAGCAACCATCGCAGATGAATCCGACGAATACCTTTCGCGACGATTTTATTAACGCAGTGATCCCCGGCGTAGTCTTTGCATCAGCGATGCTTCAAGATATGGAGAAAACCGGCTTCAAGTTGACAGAAGAACAGCAGAAAGAGATTGATGATACGCTCGAGAACTTGGATGCTCAAATTACGCAAATAGCTCTCCAGAGCGGCACGACACTTGCCAGCTTTTTGAAAATGTATTTCGGTCCCGGCGTCAACATGAAAATACTGAAGCATGACTTTGTCAACTCGATGATGCTCTCGTACTACAATCAACACCTTGCGGAGCAGGCTGATCTTTCAGAAGCAAAAATTTCTCAGTATTACGAAGAGCACAAGGACGATCTCGATCTATTCACGTATAACGTCTACCAGTTCACGCTTAATGTCGAAGAAGACGCGACAGCGGATGAGAAGGAAGAAGCACTCAAAAAACTTAAGGACGACGCTCATGCCGCACTCGAAGCGTTGAAGAAAAATTCTTTTGTCAACGCGGTGAAAAAATATGTGTCAGAAGACGAAGCGAAGAAACTGACGGATAATCCCAATTCTGTTGTCAAAAAAGAAGTGCTCGGCAGCGAAGTGCTTGGTCAAGTCGGAACGTTCATCAAGGATGCCGCGCGCGAACTCGACGATGCGAAGATTATTGAGGGGGTTGAAACGATGACGCTCGTCCGCTTTATTCGTCGAGAAGCGAATAGCAAGCGTCCGTTCTATTCCGTGCGCCATATTCTTATCGCTGACGACGAAGATCCCGATGCGCCGGAATTAACAGATGAAGAGCTCAAAGCAGAGGCGGAGCGCATCCTTAAGGAGTATAAAGCCGGCGCGATGACGGAGGAATCGTTCGCAGAGTTGGCGAAAAAATACAGTAAAGATCCGGGAAGCGCGGCTCAAGGCGGACTCTACGCCGATATGGATGAGGATCTCCAAGCGAGACTGGCAGAGGAATTCCGTGAATGGTTCCAAAAAGCAGGACGTAAACCCGGTGACACGGGCATCGTCAAAACGATGTTCGGTTACCACATCATGTATTTCGTCGAGCGTTCTGAAGAGAAGGCACAGGACAGGGCGATCAAGGAAATTTTGAAAGATGTTTTTGTCGAGGAATGGGGCGATCGCGTCTATGACGAAGCAAAAGTTGAGTATCATCCATTCGGTATGAAATTCGTCGGTAAACTTCGGTTCTTTGACGCATTATTCGGGAGTGTTCCCGTGCTACCTGATCTGACACCTAAACCGACGCTGCAGTAACGACTGACCTAATTTGATAAAGTTGGTGCGGTCGGACAACTGTGCCGGTTGAGAGTATATTAGGGGGCTGTCTCAAAAGAGAGAGCCCCTTTTGCGTTTAGCAGGTTGTGATCTTGACTTATATTGAGATGTCGCAAGATAACAAAGACTGTTTCTCAGTCCGCTTAGATGGAGAACGAATCGCGAAAGTCTTTCTTTCGCACTCGGTATGCTCTGATGAGTGCTTCTTCAAAGGGGAGCTGGTCATCGAATCCTACGAGTGAAAAGAGCCACTTTGTAAAGAGCGGGTTGAGTACGAGAAACGGTCCCAAGAGTTCCGTCGCGAAGAAACGATTCTTGTGAATACCTTCAATTTGACTATCGGGAATTGTGCCGTCCCCGTATTTTAGGTGAATGAAGGGATGCTCTTGCAAATTACCGCGATGTGTCGTGAATTGTGAACGAAATCCCATCACGTCAATCGCCTGAAAACTTCCATAGACTGCTTCGTTTCGACGTTTATAACGCATGCAATATGTGTCGAACGGAAACAAGCCAAGAGCTTCGACCGTTTCGCCTTTCTCGTATTCGATTGTTCGCCCGACGAGATCAAGCGCATTACCGGTAAAGAAAAAGAGAACATCGCGCTCAATCGCATCTTTGAAGTCGTCATTCAGACCGTGCCAAGCGTTAAGGACAAGACGTTGCGACTGTTCCGTCATCGAACCCATATAAACGAAATCGATATCACCGTCTAAGAACGCCGGCCGCTTCGGAAAGGCGGTGCGAACGATATTTGACTCTCCGAATGTATGAGAAAGCAGGTTCTGCGTACCGTGCTCTCCGAGCAGGTTTGCCAGTTCGCCGTACAATATTTCTACTCTCATGACGACTCCTTTGCCAAACGCTCGTAAAGACGCTTGGTGACTGTGCGCGAAATAGGCTCCGAGTAAAGAGAGTAGAGGATGGCGATCGTCTCAGATCTCTCTTCCAAGAGTATGGCGTCGGCAGCATCGCGCCTGTCTCTTAGTGGTACGATTTTTCTTTCATCAACTCCCGCAAATAACAACGCCAAACGGAAATCTTCGCAACGTCTGCCGGCAATTACCACACGTGAGATGTCCGGGTCATTCAGCAATGCGAGGTCGGCATCAAAGATCCATGCGGCATTGTCATCGGGTGTAACCGTCTCGGTGCTCGTATCGATAAGTAGGATGAACTGCTTCTTCCCGGGAATTGCATGAATCGCGTCCAGAACGCGACTGACCGCGATAGGGTTCTTTCCTTTGGCGAGCATTCGGCAGATGCGTTTTTCACCCACCTTGAGCACTTCTTTGCGAGATCGTCCGATCACGATGTTGGAGAGAGACTCTGCAATTTCATCGCGTGTTTTGCCGACCGCTCTGAACAATGTGATGGTGGCGAGCTCGTTGTAGAGATCGAGAATGTTCTCGCCCCGGAACGGATATTTTTCTTCTCCGTCTTTTGTGCTGAGCACGAGTGTATCGGCGTCCGGCAACTCGTTAAACGGCAAGCTGTCTCGTGTACCGGCAGCGAGGACGGCTGTAATTTCGTAGTCGGGGTTTAGTGAATGCCATCCGCATGCCTCGCACCGAGAGCGCCCGATATGGTGGTATCGGATGAATAAGTCTGTCAACGGATTATGGCATCGAGGGCAGAGGATGATATCGCGTATCAGGCTTTCCGTGATGGTCTTCTCACCGGGAAGGCGTGCGATGCCGAAAGACGTGTGCGGGCGTCCGACAGCCAGATTCTGTGAGAGGAGATCGTCGGCGTTGACGATGAGATGTGTCTCCGACGTGATGCTCTCATCCAGCAAATTATAGATGAACTCGCCGTGGGCATTCCGTAAATAGGATTCGCGGAAAAGATTTGTGATGATGAGATAATCGGGACGGATCGCCTTGAAAACAATCCGCGTCAGTCTCTCGTCGATTTCAAGAATGGCGAGAGGGAGTTTCTTTTTGCCCGTCAAAGTAGTGGAGTCTAGGAGAGTCGTAATGATGCCTTCCTCGATATTGCTTCCGTACGCATTATGCGCGAAGGTCATTCCGAAGGATCGCGCCAAATCTGCAACCATATTGGCTACCGTTGTCTTTCCGTTTGTTCCCGTTACGGCGATGATTTTATCGGGTTTATCAATACGCATAAGAAAATCGGGACACAGCTTTTTTGCAAGTTGCCCCGGGAAATGCGTTCCCTTCAAACGCAAGGTTCTCATAAAGGTTCTGGTTGCCCTTACAAACAGGATCGTTGTGAGAAACCGGATTGAACGTCGAGACTTCACAAAAAAACTCTCCAACAAAATAAAAAAAGCTGTTGACTCGCAAGCCAAAGCGTGTTACAATCGTCTGATGTGTCGCAAGGCTTGTTTCATTGTGCCCATTAACCCAAGAATAATGGACTACAAGATCTTTCGACAGGGTAATTATATCACGTAGGACAGCATCGTCAATGCCGGTTTGTCGGTGCATCTGCCAATATTATGCCGGTTCGATTTGTGAGGTGAACGCCAATGGTAAAGCCCGTTCAGTACGGACGTGTGCAGAGAATGTCATATTCAAAGATTGACGAAATCCTCGATATACCTGATCTGTTAGAAATTCAAAAAAGTAGCTATCGCTGGTTCCTTGAAGAGGGGTTGATGGAAGTCCTTGAGGAAGTGTCGCCCATTTCTGATTTTTCAGGTGATATTGAGCTTTCATTTATCGGTTTTGATTTCGACATTGAAAATCCAACGTATTCTATTGAAGAATGTAAAGAGCGAGACGCCAATTATGCGGCAAAGATGAACATGAAGGTCCGTCTACATGATCGCAAGATGCCCGAAATGAAAGAAGAGGATGTCTACGTCGGTGAATTCCCGATCATGACGGATACGGGAAGTTTTATCATCAACGGAGCTGAACGCGTTATCATCAGCCAGCTTGTACGTTCTCCGGGCGCATATTTTGATGTGACGCTCGATAAGAACGACATTGAGCTCTATACCGCTCAAGTGATTCCCAACCGCGGCGCTTGGATTGAATTTGAATCGGATGCGAAACGCTTGCTCTGGGTTCGCGTCGATCGCCAGAGGAAGTTCCATCTGTCGATTTTGCTCCGCGCTCTCGGCATCGGGACGGATGAGGAGATTATCGATGTGCTCGGCGAAGAGGAATCACTTCTTCTGACCATGCAGAAGGACGGTTGCAAAACGAGCGACGAAGGGCTTCAGGAGATGTTCCGAAAACTTCGTTCCGGCGAGGTTTATACGCGTGAGGGAGCGCAGGCGCTCCTACATAATAATTTTTTCAACCCCAACCGCTATGATCTTGCGAAAGTCGGTGTCTACAAGCTGAATAAGAAACTCGCCATCGCCGATCGTCTTGCCGGTCACGTCGCAGCCGTGGATATTATCGCTGACGACGGTGAGGTGCTCGTGCTCGCTGATGAGATTATTACGAGAGAAGCGGCGGATGCCATACAGCAGGCGGGAGTCAACAGCGTCGATGTCTATCCGATTCATCGGAGAGGTGATACAGTGACGCGGTTTGACCACTGTCTTCGTATTGTAGGTAACGAACGCGTTAACGCGCGCACATTCCTGGAGCGCTATATCAATGCTGACGTTCTCGAGCTCATCGATTTTGAAGAACTCGGCATTACGGAGAGTGTTTACACGCCGGTACTCCGCGAGATTGTCGATGAAGTCCGTGAAGCACCTGAGCAGGAAGATAAACTACGCAAGCTCCTCAAATCGAGAAGAAACGAGTTGATTCCGCGCCATTTGACACTTCATGATATTCTCGCGACGATAAGCTATTACATCGGTCTCGAGTATGGCGTCGGTCGGCGTGATGACATTGACCACCTTGGCAATCGTCGCATTCGTTCCGTTGGTGAGCTTTTGCAGAATCAGATGCGCATCGGTTTTTCACGTATGGAGCGTGTCGTGCGCGAGCGCATGCAGACAATTCCCGATGTTTTGACGACGACACCGAAGAACATCGTCAATACGCGACCGATTTCCGCCGCGATTAAGGAGTTTTTTGGTTCGAGTCAGCTCTCGCAGTTTATGGATCAGCCTAATCCCTTGGCGGAGATGACGCATAAACGCCGTCTTTCAGCGCTTGGACCGGGCGGACTTTCACGCGAGCGCGCCAACTTCGAAGTGCGCGACGTTCACTCGTCGCACTATGGTCGTATGTGTCCGATCGAGACACCTGAAGGACCGAATATCGGTCTGATCAATTCGCTGGCAACTTATGCGCGTATCAATCGTTATGGCTTTATCGAGACGCCGTATCGTATTTACGACAAGACGAAAGGCGTTGTGACGGGTGAAGTCCGTTATTTCACCGCGGATGAAGAAGATAAGTACAATATTGCGCAAGCGAACGAACCTCTAGACGAAAAAGGACGTTTCGTCAACAAGAGGATTACTTGTCGTTTCCGCGACGAGTTCTTGGAGCTTGAGCCCGAGAAAGTTGACTTGATGGACGTATCGCCGAAACAGCTCGTTTCGGTTGCGACATCGCTTATCCCGTTCCTCGGCAACGACGATGCGAACCGCGCACTGATGGGTTCCAATATGCAGCGTCAGGCAGTCCCTCTTATTGAAACGGAGGCACCGATCATCGGGACGGGAATGGAACACCGCGCAGCCAAGGATTCAGGTGTCTGTGTCGTCGCCGAGAATGACGGTATCGTCGATCATGTGGCGGGCGACAGAATTGTCGTTCTTGGAGATGATGATGCGGTCGTTTCCTACCCTCTCAAAAAATACACGCGTTCAAACCAAGGAACATGTATCAATCAAAGACCGCTTGTCAAGGTCGGCGACACGGTTAAGAGCGGTGATATTATCGCCGACGGACCTTCAGTCGACAACGGCGAACTCGCATTGGGTCGAAACGTATTGATCGGGTTCATGATGTGGGAAGGTTTCAACTACGAAGATGCGATCTTGCTCAGTGAACGCTTGGTGCGGGACGATGTCTATACGTCGATCCACATTGCCGAGTATGAGTGCGAGGCGCGCGATACGAAGCTCGGTCCGGAAGAGATTACGCGTGAGATTCCCAACGTGGCGGATGATGCGTTGAAAGACCTTGATGAGGAGGGGGTTGTCCGAATCGGTGCGGAAGTGCACGCCGGAGATATCCTCGTCGGCAAGGTAACTCCGAAAGGTGAAACGGAGCTGACTCCAGAGGAGCGTCTCTATCGCGCTATTTTTGGTGAAAAAGTACGTGAGGTGCGCGACACGTCCGTCCGCGTCCCACATGGTGAGTCAGGCGTCGTTGTCGATATCAAGATCTTTACGCGTGACCAGGATGAGCAGCTGAAACATGGTGTGACGAAGCTTGTCCGCGTGTATGTTGCCCAGAAACGCAAAATCTCCGTAGGAGACAAGATGGCGGGGCGTCACGGCAATAAGGGCGTCGTATCTAAGATACTGCCTGAAGAGGACATGCCATTCCTGCCGGATGGCACACCGCTTGATATCGTGCTTAACCCGCTCGGCGTCCCGTCGCGCATGAACGTCGGTCAATTGTTGGAGGTTCACCTCGGAGCCGCCGCCAACAAGCTCGGCTGGAAAGTCGCCACGCCCGTTTTCGACGGCGCTGATGAACAAGACGTTGTCGATGCCTTCATTGAAGCAGGCATGGAGACGGACGGTAAAACCATTCTGTACGACGGACGAACGGGCGAACCGTTCGAAAATCGCGTAACAGTAGGCATCATGTACTATATGAAACTGCTCCACCTCGTCGATGACAAGATCCACGCGCGATCCATCGGTCCGTACTCGCTTGTCACGCAGCAACCGCTTGGCGGTAAAGCGCAGTTCGGCGGACAGCGTTTCGGTGAGATGGAAGTCTGGGCGCTTGAAGCGTACGGTGCGGCATATACGTTGCAGGAGATTCTGACCGTTAAATCCGATGACATTTGGGGTCGAACGAAGACGTATGAAGCGATTGTAAAGGGTGAGAACATCCCGGAACCCGGAATCCCCGAAGCTTTCAAAGTGCTTATCAAAGAGCTGCAGTCGCTGTGTCTCGATGTCCACATTCTTACGGATTTGAACGAAGAATTGCCGATTCCCGAAGGTGATGAAGACGAGAGAGAAACTGAGACGGTCACGGGTCGCACACTGGAAACTCTCACAGGCGTGGAAACCATGGGTAATCTATTTAATGTGGAAGGATTCACGAAAGGTTACCTCGATCAAGAGGGCGGCGTAACCGAGGATGAAGATACTGAGCAAATCGATGAGTTTGAAGATGATGAGGATGAAGCATAGGAAAAGGAGGCTGCACAATGTCTGAAATGGGAAATTTTGAAGCACTCGGCATCGGCCTCGCTTCTCCGGACAAAATTCTCGCTTGGTCGAAAGGCGAAGTGAAGAAGCCGGAAACGATTAACTATCGAACACTTAAACCGGAAACGGATGGACTGTTCTGCGAGAAGATTTTCGGACCTTCTCGAGACTGGGAATGTTTCTGCGGCAAATATAAGACAAAGCGTTACCGCGGCATTATCTGTGATAAGTGCGGTGTAGAAGTGACGCTGGCAAAGGTTCGTCGCGAACGGATGGGGCATATACGCCTTGCCGCGCCCGTGACACATATCTGGTACTACCGCGGTATCCCGAGTCGTATGGGACTTCTCCTCGATATGTCACCGCGCAATCTTGAGAAGATCATTTATTTCGCGGCATATATCGTGATTGATCCGGGAAAGACATCGTTCGCCAAAATGCAAATCATCAATGAGCGCGATTACCGCGAAGCCGTTCAGGAATACGGTCGCAATTCATTTGTCGCTAAGATGGGAGCGGAAGCAATTCGCGATTTGCTCGCGGAAATCAAGGTTGAAAACCTTGCTCAAGAGCTCCGTGATGAGCTTGAGGCTGGTGCGCGCGGTCAGCGCAAGGCACGCATTATCAAGCGCCTCGAAGTCGTTGAAGCTTTTAGAAATTCCGGTCACGAACCGAGCTGGATGGTGCTCGATGTCCTGCCCGTCCTTCCGCCTGAACTGCGTCCCATGGTCGAACTCGACGGAGGACGTTTTGCGACATCGGACTTGAACGATCTCTATCGTCGTGTGATCAACAGGAACAACCGTTTGAATAAACTATTGCAGCTTGGGGCTCCTAACATTATTGTCCGCAACGAAAAGAGGATGTTGCAGGAAGCCGTCGATGCCCTGATCGATAACGGTCGGCGGGGGCGACCTGTTACCGGTGCCGGTAACAGACCGTTGAAGTCGCTCTCCGACTTGTTGAAGGGCAAGCAGGGACGCTTCCGTCAGAATCTCTTAGGCAAGCGCGTCGACTATTCCGGGCGCTCCGTCATCGTTGTCGGTCCCGAGCTGAAATTGCATCAGTGCGGTCTTCCCAAGGAAATGGCGCTTGAACTGTTTAAGCCATTTGTTATGCGTGAAATTATGCGCCACGGCTACGCGCAGAACATCAAATCCGCTCGCAGGCAAGTGGAGCGCGGAGGTGACATCGTCTGGGATATGCTGGACGAGGTCATAAAGGATCACCCCGTTCTTCTGAACCGCGCGCCGACGTTGCATAGGCTAGGTATTCAAGCGTTTGAGCCGATTCTTGTCGAAGGTCGTGCCATCCATCTCCACCCGCTCGTCTGTACGGCTTTTAACGCCGACTTTGACGGCGACCAGATGCCGGTACATGTGCCTCTTTCCGCTGAGGCGCAGGCCGAGGCGCGCTATTTGATGCTGTCATCGAATAACCTGCTAAAACCTCAGGACGGAAAACCTGTTACGGTGCCTACTCAGGATATGGTTCTCGGTTGCTATTACTTGACGATCGAGAAACCTAACCCCGATGTTCCGGAGGAGGCGTCACTGCCTGCTTTCTCAAGTGTTGAGGAAGCCGAAATGGCATATGGTGAAGGAATGATCACGCTCGGTCAGAAGATCCGTGTGCTCCGTGAAGTCGAGAATAATGGCAAACTCTATCGCGGCATCGTTCAATCGACGCTCGGACGTTTTCTGTTCAACAGCATTATTCCGCAGAATCTCGGCTTTGTTGAGCGCGGCGATGATGATGCGAGCCAAGTAGCCCTCGAATGTGATTTCACTATAGGGAAGAAGGAACTTGCTGTCATTATTGAGCGGTGCATTGACATCCGCGGTATTACGGAGACAGCTGCTGTCCTCGATGAGATCAAGGAAATGGGATTCCACTATGCGACTGTGGGCGGCGTTTCGATCGGTATTTTCGATATGGTTGTGCCGGAGGTCAAAGATAAATTGATCGAAGTCGCGGAAGAGCGCGTCGAGTACATCAACAAACAATATCAGCTCGGATTACTGAATGAAAATGGACGTTATGAGGCCGTTGTAGGTATCTGGCGCAAGACGACGGATGACATCACGGAAGCACTCAAGGAGAAACTCGGCATCTACAATCCGATCTATATGATGTCTCAATCGGGTGCGAGGGGAAATATCGACCAAATTAAGCAGTTGGCGGGTATTCGCGGCAACATGACCGACACGTCTGGACGCACGATCGAGATCCCGATCAAGTCGAACCTGCGCGAGGGAATGAACGTGCTTGAGTTCTTTATCTCGTCGCACGGTGCTCGCAAATCGCTTTCCGACACGGCGCTGAAAACTGCCGACTCAGGATATTTGACACGGCGCTTAGTCGACATTTCGCAAGACGTCATCATCCGCACGGAAGACTGCGGAACGGAAGATTACATCGAAGTATCGGCCGTCGTCGTTGGCGGCAAAGTCAAGCGCATCGTCGAGAAACTCGCAGATCGTATTGAGGGGCGTTTCGCCGCTCTGCCGATTCTTCATCCAGAGACGGGTGAAGTGCTCGTTGATCGCAATGAGATGATCAGCAATACGATGGCGACGAAGATCGAACAACTCAACATCGGAAAAGTGGCGATCAGGAGCAATCTCACATGTGAGTGCGATAAGGGTGTCTGCGCTAAATGCTACGGTCGCAACCTCGCGACTGGAGGTCTTGCCGTTGTTGGAGAAGCTGTCGGTATTATGGCGGCGCAATCGATCGGTGAGCCCGGAACACAGCTGACTATGCGTACTTTCCATACGGGCGGCATCGCATCGGGCGACGACATCACGCAGGGTCTCCCGCGTGTAGAGGAACTGTTCGAGGCGAGAAAGCCGAAAGGACAGGCGATTATTTCCGAATTGGGCGGAACCGTTCAGATTGTCGAGACTGAGAAACGTCGCCGCGAAGTCACGGTGACGGCTGAAGACGGACAGACGAAGACGTATTCAATTTCGATCTCAACACCTCTAATTGTTGATTCCGGTGATGTCATTGAAGCGGGAGATCTATTGACAGACGGTTCTGTTAACCCGCACGATATCATGAAAATTAAGGGTGCGCGCGGTGTTCAGAAATACATCATTGCGGAAGTTCTCAAAGTGTATAAAAACAACGGTGTTGAAATCAACGATAAACACATTGAGATTATCGTGAGACAAATGTTGCGCAAGTATAGGATTGAAGATCCGGGCGATACGCAACTTCTGACCGGAAGCATCGTCGATATGGCGGAATTCCGTAGCGCGAATAAGGATGCAGAGGAACAGGAATTGAAACCCGCGATGGGAACACGGATTCTGCTCGGAATCACGAAGGCGTCGCTTGCGACGGAGTCATTCCTGTCCGCCGCATCCTTCCAGGAGACGACGCGAGTTCTCACGGACGCCGCCGTCAAAGGCAAGATCGATCCGCTTGAAGGTTTGAAGGAAAATGTCATCATCGGAAAACTGATTCCTGCAGGAACAGGTCTAAAACGTTATCGTGAGATCAGTTCCGTTCCTGTCGTGCCTGCCAATATGCCGCTGCTTAACGCAACGGTCGATGAAAAAATCGCTCGGACTGAATATGAGAAGCATGCGCTTGATATCGGATTTGTGCAGGAGACGAGAGAGGATTTTGAATCGTTCATGAAAATGCGCGGTATTAGACCGGAAGATTATCGCGATGCATGGTCCTTTGACTTGGATTCTGCTGAGGACGATCTCGACTCGGACGAACCATATAACCCGCTGCTTGAGCTGTTTGACTTTTCCGACAGTACAGCGTAAATAAGTGTCCTTTAGCGGTTTGAGTTCTTTCAAACCGCTCAAGGAAGCGATGTATCAAGCGTTGCCGAAAGCTCGTCGTTCTTTCCAAACCTACAACAAGTTGACACGGTCCCCCTTGCGTGACGTCTTCTAAGAGACAGTCAATGTGTTAGAATTGATGAGTAGGACAGATTATGAGATCTATCCTGCTCATTTTTAGGTTCAGGTTAAAGTATGAAATGTCGATAATATGGATTTTTATAGGATGGTGGTAGCCTAGTTCAGTTGCGCTACTGCTCTTTTTATTTTGCAGAATGTCTTATGCTGTATGCGAATCACTAAAGAGGAGAAAAGAGAATGAGAAAACAAAGTAGAGTCATCGTCGTGATTTTGGTTCTGGTAGCATCGCTCATGTTGCCGTTTTTCCGATCTGTGCCCAAGGTGTATGCGGCAGGCGTGCCAATCGATGAAACGGAATTCCCTGATGATAATTTCAGAGCCTATGTAGCGCAGAACGACTTGAATGGGAACGGGATCCTGGAACAGGATGAGCTTGATCAAGTGGTAGTGATTTACTGCAATGGTATGCAGATAGCCGATTTGACCGGAATCGAACACTTTGCGAACCTGAGATATTTTGATTGCTCTTCCAATCAATTAATCGTATTGGATATGTCCATCTTCCCGGACATGGTGGAGCTCAATTGCTCTTCCAATCAGTTGATCGATCTGGATCTAACCGGCTGTTCGAGTCTGACGACACTTGATTGTTCTTATAATCAGTTAGAAGAGCTGGATGTTACCGACTGTTCAAGTCTTATCGAATTGGAGTGTTCAAACAATCAGCTTGTGGAGTTAGATGTATCCGGCTGTTCAAGTCTAGTTGATCTTAGATGTTCTCACAATGGGCTGACGTCACTGGATGTGTCTAATTGTGCAGATTTGGATTTACTTATTTGTGTCTATAATGAGCTGACGTCACTTATCGTGTCAAACTTAGAAAATCTAAGTATGATTTTATGTGATTACAACAAGCTTGAGTCAATTGATTTGTCCGGTTGTTCAAGCTTGGAAAATTTTGCACTTAATCATAATCTGCTGACATCGCTGGATCTGTCCGGCTATGCAAATTTAAGAGACCTTTCTTGTTTTGAGAATGAATTGACATCGCTCAAAGTGACCGGTTGTGGAAATCTGGAATATCTTAACTGTGATCACAATAATCTGACATCGCTTAAAGTGACCGGTTGTGGAAAGTTGGGAAATCTTAGCTGTGGTCACAATAATCTGACATCGCTGGATCTTTCCGGCTGTACTGCAGCACTGTATGCGATCACGTGCGACAACAATGATCTGACATCGCTATTCCTGCCGTCATCGGGCGGGCTAACAGATCTCCTTTGTTCTCACAACCAATTGACCTCCCTAGACGTTTCATCGCAACCGGAACTGATGGAGCTTTATTGTGTCAATAATCAACTGACGGAACTGAACGTGAACGGCTGTGCGAGACTGTGGACACTTAATTGCTCCGATAATCTGCTGACGTCCTTGGACGTATCAAGCTGTGAGGACTTGTGGTACTTGTTCTGTAACAATAATCTGCTGAAATCACTCGATGTTTCAGCCCTTGAGAATCTAATAGAGCTTGACTGTTCAGACAATAAGCTTACATCGCTTGATGGTTCGACAGAACTATATAAGCTCCGCTGTTCTGACAATCAGTTAACGAATCTGGATGTCTCCGGACTTGCGAATCTTGGTCTTCTATTCTGCGATCATAATTATCTGACGTCCTTGGACGTATCTGCATGTGAAGAATTGTGGCAATTAGAGTCCTGTCCGCAAGCTGCAGGCACGATTTTAGTGGTTCAAAATGATGGTCGTTATGAGGTTGATCTGGGTGATTTGCCTGGGGTCAATATCGCAAACATCACAGCCGTAACGCTGGCGGATGGAAGTCCGTTACCGAACGGTTGCACCTACGACATAGAGAGAGGTATTCTCACGATAGGAGCCGATCTTGAACCTGAGGAGCTCAGGTATCTCTATGACACGCAAGCAGATCTGGAAAAGCTTGATGATCCACCTATGGCCTACCTTCTGGAAGAAGAATTGTGGGAACAAATCATAGTGTCAACTCCCCAAATGGAAGTCTATTTTACGTGGGCTAAGCCCGGTTTGCTGGAGGTGGCAATACCGGAGAATTTGAACGAGGAAAACGACGTAGACCTTACTGACGACAGCATTGTGTACCAACAAGACAAATCCACCGGGGCAACATTCAGGGTGATTGGTGCGGATATCGAAGATTTTAAGAGTGTGAAGGTCAATGGCAAGGAATTGATGTACCAAACAGATTACACCATCGAAGCGGGCAGCATCATCGTCAAGTTGACACAAGCATTCTTGAGGACTCTGCCGCCGGGTCAAACTTATACAGTTGAGGTAGTGACACGCAAGGGTTCCGGCATTAAGACTCTTAAAGTTGAACCGTCTGCTGAACCGACTGAACCCACGGAACCTACAATACCGGCGACAGGTGAAACACGGTATACTCAACTCTTTCTGTTGGCTGTACTGCTACTTCTAGCAGGCACGGTATTACTGTTGAATTCTTTCTTCTTTCGCAAGAGAGTATCTCAACGCTAATAATAGGGAGAAGAAATAGGGCTCCGAATCCATATCGCAACTGCTATCGTGCCATTCGGTGTCACGATCAGGATCCGGAACGGAGGTCGTAATGAAACTGGCACTTGAGACAAAAGGACTCGCAAAAACGTATTTGGCGGGAACCCCGCAAGAGGTTCAAGCACTGAAACCGACGGATTTGCAGTTTGAAGTCGGAAAATTCTACGCCGTCATCGGCAAGAGCGGCTCGGGGAAATCGACGCTTCTGCATCTCTTGGGTGCTCTTGATACGCCGACGGCTGGTGAAGTATGGATTGGCGATGAAAACGTCTATGAGCTGAACGATAGAGATCGCGCGCGTCTGAGACGCCGTCGAATCGGGTTCGTGTTTCAAGCATACAATCTTCTGATGGAGCACTCCGTTCGCGAGAATATTACGTTGCCCGTTGACCTCGACGGTCGCGAGCTTGACGAGGAATACTTCGATAGAATCGTCAACAGCCTCGACATACGCGATCAACTGCACAAGTACCCGATGCAACTGTCAGGCGGCGAGCAACAGCGTGTCGCCATCGCCAGGGCGCTGATTTCTCGACCAAACATCGTGCTCGCAGACGAACCGACGGGCAATCTCGACACGAAAAACGGAGAGATTGTGTTGAACCTTCTCATCTCGACAGCAAAGGCGTTCAACCAGACGGTCATTCTTGTGACGCATGATCTCGACATCGCTTCGCGCGCGGAGCGTTTAATCGTCATTGATAACGGTTTCGTGTCGGCAGAACGGCAGCCATAGTAATCGACGGGCTCACATTCAAAGCATAAGGAAAGCGCCTCGATCCGAAAAAGGACGAGGCGCTTTGTAGTGAAATACAAGTATGATTTATTTGTTCTTTCGCCCGAGTATATAGACGATGGTGCCGGCTGTTATGAGTAAGGCGGCGCCCCCCAGGATGTAGAGGATGGTCGTAAATTTGAAACCCTTCTTCGCGCCTGTTCCGTCGGGGGAAGTTGAGGTCGTTTCTTCGCTTTTAGCAGGTGAGGTTTCGGGTGCGACGGTTTCGGACGTCGTTGTGGATTCACTTGAACTTTCTGTTGTCGTTGGATCGATCACTTCCGGTATGGTCGTCGTGGGTTCTTCTGGCTGCGTTGTCGTTACTTCGATCACGATAGGTGTCGTCGTAACGGTCGTTGTCGTCGTGGTCCGAAGAGGATTCCAACGGGCGATCAGTGCAAGATCTTGATGAACCTCTTGATTAAAATCCCATAAATCAGCTGCCTTTGGTACATTTTGCCCCCAACCTAGGAATTCGAAGCCCTCTCTTACGGGCTCCTCCGGATATGCTACTTTTTGTCCCTTGATGACCCATTGATCGGGCGGAACGGGAGTGCCGCCATCCGCATCGAATGTGACTTTGTAGCGCGGGAGCGGTTTCAACTCCCACCAAGCGGTCATATCGTGAGAACCTGCCTCTATGAAACCCATCCAACTTGCTTCGATTCCATTTAATGTGGCGACGAGGTTATCTTGAGAGTCAAAGAGCCCATCCACTAACGTAATCTCGATTTCAAATCTATACATTGGCTCGGTGGCTTTACCGTTGTTGATATAAACCGGATTCCCGCCCTCGACGTAGCACAATCTAAAAATAAAATCTTTCACATAGTCCGGTCCCGGCACGACAAGATCGACACTAGATAAAAACGTCGCGATATCCGCACCCTGATAGAGAGGTTGATCCGTCGTTATATCAACTTCCTTAATATATTCAGCCGCAGCGATCTCTTCCGTCCATACGAGCATGAAACTTGCCACGAAAAAGAGGCACAAAAAAAGGACTGTTGCAAGTTTAGAAGTTTTTGCAAAACGTGACATTGGAATCCTCCTTGTGGTTGGTGGGTCAATACAGTCCGTTTGAGCTTACCAAAACATGGCGATTGACTGTCCATGTGCAATTAGGAGCTATCCGGAGATTAACCCAAGCTAACCAGTGAGCTCTAACAGCCTCACAGTTTATGTATACCAAAATAGATTTTGAAACGCAAATTTTTTACACATAGACACGACGCCGGTCGGGCAAATAGCTTGCAAAAAGAATTGGGGCTGTCTCAAAACCGCCCATCAAGAGCGATGATGAGATAGCCTCCTTTTGGGTTACGCTCTTGATCCAAACGCCAGATTTTTTCCGATGTACAATTTTGCAGTTAATATCGATTTTCTGGATTTTGGTCTGAAGCTAGTGTGGAGTTTTGCAGATTAGATCGATTTTTCGGACCTCACTCATGAAACCGATGTACAATTTTGCAATTAATATCGGATTTTTGGACTTTTCACTTGGTGCCAACACCCTAGTTGTGTGGTTTTTCAACTTATAGCAGCGATTTTTCGATTTAAGTTGAAATTTTGCACAGCATAGGAGGCTAAGCATTTTGGCGTCGTCCGAGTGCAGTTTTTCAATTAATATCGTTTTTCTGGACTTTACATTCTCGGGTTTCCACAAAAGGAAAGAGGCTGTTTCGCTCCCGCTACTATTTAGCGGTTTTGAGACAGCCTCTTTATGGTGTGTATTGGCGGTCGATTTATTTCTTCTTTCTCACAATCAAGTACGTGATGATGGCAAGCGCTATAAATAGGATAACACCCCACCATGATGTAGAGAAGAATCATGGAGTCATAAACAACAGCTCATGGCAATCGTTTCATGCATAACACGCTTTCTTGGGCATTGTCAGTCGTGGCGGCTCTTCCGTGTCGACTTCTTTAAAAAGGTGCTTGACGAGTTAAAAGATTCGCATTATACTAAAGTCAAAGAAAGTCAAAGACAAAGAAGGGTGGTCCGCTCCAACGTTTTAAGGACAGACACATTATTTTGTTCCGGAAGCGTCGGTGGCGGGATCGTGCAAGAGGTATGCAGCACGGTAGTACGATCACGGCTATTGGGAGCGCCAGGTATACGGCGTTGGAAAGGAAAGGTTTGACATGAGCAGTCTGACAGATATGATCGAGCGGGCGATACTTGAGTTGATAGAGCGGCATGACGGGTACTGTGAAATTGCGCGTAATGCATTCGCCGCGGAGATGAAAGTGGCACCTTCGCAGATCACTTATGTCATCTCGACGCGATTCGGTCATGAGCACGGATACATTGTGGAGAGTCGTCGAGGGGGCTCGGGTTACATCAGAATTATGCGCGTTCCGTATACGGATCATTCGGAGTACATTATGCATTTGCTGCGTACGATGGATGACCACCTGACGCAACACGACGTCAATATTCTGATCGACAGTCTTCAATACGAAAACCTTATTTCACAGAAAATAGCAAACCTGATGAGAACGTCGCTGTCGGATCGCAGCCTTGCCTTGATCAGCGGACGCGATCGCCATGAAACGCGATCATTGATTTTCAAAAATATGCTTTTGTACATCGCCTCGCTGGGCGATGAGGAGGACTAACAACATGCTATGTCAACAGTGTAAGCAAAGAGATGCGACGATTCATATGACGCAGGTCGTCAATCATGTGAAAGAGGAGTACCACCTCTGTCGCGCGTGTGCCTCGGCACTTCAGGGCGGAGGGATGGGCTCCAAATCGCCGTGGGGAGATTTGTTCGAACCGGTTTTACCCGGTCCCTCCTTGTTCGGCTATCCACTTTCCCGTCCCGATCGTAGAGCGGCTCCAAAAAGGGTCGTTTGTCCGCAATGCGGCGAGTCGGAACGTGAACTTCGCGATACGGGACTGCTCGGTTGTTCTCAATGTTATGAGACATTCTTGGATCTTTTGATTCCCGTTTTTCGTCGTGCTCAAGGGCACACGCAACACATACAGATGCCGGATGACAGCGCGCCATGGATCGCGATAACAGAGAGTGCATCGAAAGAGGAAGAGAACGAGCCGACATCGAAGATCGAGCAGCTCAGGAGCGAGCTGCGTACTGCCGTCGAAAGAGAAGATTACAAAGAGGCGGCGCGTTTACGCGACGCCATTCATGAGCTTGAGAAGGAGACATCGACATGACGTGGTATCTGAAAGAAGGTCCTGAAAGCGATGTCGTCATCTCGTCGCGCGTGAGGCTGGCGAGGAATCTGAATGATGTATCTTTCCCGTGGCGTTTGTCGCCTGTTGAGTTGGAAAACGTCAGAGATCGTGTGACGAATGCATTTCGAGATGTCGTATGCAATGCGGGGAGCGAAAGACCTGTCGTCGTCGAGTTGGACACACTAGGCGAGATTGAGTCATGCGCTCTGGCGGAAAAACGAATCATCAGTCGAGCCATGTTAAAAGATACACGAGGCAAATCCTTGTTGTTATACCCTGGAGAGTCCGATGGCATTCTCGTCAATGAAGAGGACCACCTGCGTCTCTATTCCGTCGGTGCGGGACTGTGTCTGTTTAAGACAGCCGGTTGCGTGATCAAATGTGCGGCGGATATGGAGAAAAGACTGTCCTTCGCAAAGAGCGACCGACTCGGGTATCTAACGGCGTGCCCGACGAATACGGGGACAGGTATGCGGGCATCCGCCATGCTCCACGTGCCGGGTTTAATCCGCGCAGGCGTCATCAAACGGCTTGCCGAGAGGCTGACAAAAGCCGGCTATGCATTGCGTGGAGCTGAAGGAGAAGGCAGCGAGGTCTATGGCGACATGATTCAGCTGTCGAACCAGGTGACATTGGGCGTATCGGAAGAACAAATACTCACCGATCTCGACCGACTTGTCCGTGACGTCGCAGAGGAAGAGAGAAAGGCGCGGCGCGCCCTATACGAAAATGACCCGCCTGCTCTCGAAGATGAAATCGGGCGCGCGAAAGGCAAGCTCCTGTTCTCGCGTCTGATGACGACGGAGGAGGCGATGCGCCTGCTGTCGCTCGTGCGACTCGGGAGAGAGCTCGAACTTCCGGAAATGCCGAGTTTTTCGACGTTGCAAGAGCTCTTTATCGGTATTGGAGAGGGCGTTCTGCAGCAGGCAGCCGGAAAGCCGCTCGATCCGCGAAGTCGTGACGAAGAGCGCGCAAGGCGAATTCGCGAAGCACTTCGTCCCTCCACATGATTGAATACATAAGGCGATTTAGTCGAGTGGACGACGATCAAAATAAACTTATTGATATTAACGAAGGAAAAAGATTACAGAATTGAAAGGAAGAAAATAGGGGGGATCATAGAATGATGATCAGATTTTCAAGAAGAGCCGGTGAAGCCCTCGGACAAGCATGGGTTACGGCAAAATCATTTGATACGGCATACATAGGGACGGAGCATTTGCTTGCGGGTATTTTGGCGGAGGGAGATGGACTTGCCTGTGATTTACTCAAGAGAGCAAACGTAGACCATTCTGCCGTTATACGTCAGTTGACGGCGCTGAACCACAAGGAACCTGTCGTGATTAAAGCTCCGGCAGAAGAGAGTTTGGACGGCAATGAGATCTTTGCGATGATGACTCCTCGCACGCGTCTGGTGCTCAATCTGGCGGCACGCGACGCGCAGGCGCTCTCACCGCTTGGCGTGATTGAACCGGAGCATCTATTGCTCGGAATTTTGCGAGAAGGCGACAGTGTCGCGGTGAGAATATTGGGAGAATTCGGCGTTTCACCGCGTCCATTCCTTACTATGCTTTTGCAGGCTATGCAAATGGGATTGGGCAGGCAAAGTACTTCCGGCGGTCGTTCAGGCACAATCGCATCCTCTACGCGAGATAGTTCGACGGCGCCTTCAGAGTCAAAGACGCCCACACTCGATCAATTTAGCCGCGATCTCACGGAGATGGCGCGAGAAGGGCGTTTTGATCCTGTGATCGGAAGGGGTGATGAGATTCGCCGCGTTGAACAGATTCTCTGCAGGCGAACGAAGAACAATCCCGTCCTCATCGGTGAGCCGGGTGTCGGGAAGACGGCAATCGCGGAAGGCATCGCGCAGCGTATGATCTCGGACGACATGCCCGAGATGCTTTCAGGGAAACGCCTTGTCTCGCTCGATCTCAGCGGTATGCTCGCCGGATCAAAATACAGAGGCGAATTCGAAGAACGCCTCAAGACGGGAATCGATGAGGCGGTCGCGGCAGGCAACGTCATACTCTTTATCGATGAGCTCCATACGATCATAGGGGCGGGGGCTGCCGAGGGCGCCATGGATGCTTCAAATATTTTGAAGCCTTTGCTTGCACGCGGTGAAGTGCAGGTTATCGGTGCGACCACGCTTGATGAGTACAGAAAACACATTGAAAAGGATGCAGCGCTTGAGCGCCGTTTTCAACCGGTCATGGTGAACGAACCAAGCGAGTCGGACACTGTCGAGATTCTTTTCGGACTGCGTTCTCGCTATGAGGATCACCACCATGTTCAGATTTCCGATGAGGCGATTGAGGCGGCTGTCAAATTATCGACACGGTACATCGCCGATAGATTTCTGCCCGACAAAGCCATCGATCTGATCGATGAAGCTGCCTCAAGGTTACGCATCAACCAGGTGGGAGATTCAGATGAATTGCGCATCATGCAAGACGAGCTTGAGAAGGTCATCGCGGAAAAGGAAATAGCAGTGAAGGAGGAGTCTTTTGAGCTTGCCGCCGATCTTAAAACGAAAGAAGATGAACTCGAGCGGAACATTCGGCAGCTTAAGGAACAAGGTAAAGAGGGAGAGCGTAACGATTGGCCCGTCCTTACGAGCGACATGATCGCCGACATCGTGTCGAGCTGGACGAGCATTCCGGTCAGGACGCTGACGGAAGATGACAGCGAAAGGTTGCGTCGACTTGAAGATGAACTCCGCAAACGCGTTCTCGGTCAAGACGAAGCCGTCGCCGCCGTTTCCAAAGCGATCCGTCGCGGACGCTTGGGTCTTAAGGATCCTAAGCGCCCGATAGGCTCGTTCATTTTCCTCGGTACGACGGGCGTAGGCAAGACTGAGCTCGCAAAAGCTTTGGCGGAAACGATGTTCGGCGATGAAAACGCCATGATACGCGTCGATATGTCGGAGTATATGGAGAAATTCGATGTCTCAAAATTGATCGGTTCGCCTCCCGGTTATGTCGGTTATGACGAGGGCGGGCAGTTGACGGAAAAAGTCAGACGGCAACCGTACTCCGTAGTACTGTTCGATGAGATTGAAAAGGCGCATCCGGATGTATTGAATGCGATGTTGCAAATACTGGAAGATGGACGTTTGACAGACGGTCAAGGCAGAACGGTGAACTTTACGAACACGATCATTATCATGACATCGAACATCGGTGCCAGGATGCTCGTCAGCCCGGAGGGACGGCGTATCGGATTCGCTCTTGACCGTGAAGAGCTGGATGAGAATGAAATAGTCGGCGATGAGGAGATTTACGGCGGCAAAACGTTCGATGAAGCGCGAGAACTCGTCATAAAAGAGCTGCATCGTACGTTCTCTCCCGAGTTTATCAACCGGATCGACGAGATTATTTTCTTCAGAATGCTCGACCGCGATACCATGCGCTCCATCGTTGACATCATGCTCAACCAGCTGTCCGCGCGCATTGCCGACATTGGGTTAATGACTGAAGTGACGGATGCGGCAAAGGGTTGGTTGGCAGACAAAGGGTACGAACCGCAGTACGGCGCGCGTCCTTTGCGTCGATTAATTCAGACTGAGGTCGAAGATCGTTTTTCGGAAGCTTTGCTCGACCGTATCGTGGAAGAAGGGGATACGGCTGTCGTCGATCTCGACGTTGACGCGGGTCGCCTCATAATCGAAAAAAAGGTCTCTCATCGCAAGAAGAGCGACGAGCAAGACGACGAAATCGCTTCGACGTCCGATCAATAGGCGGGAATAGTATCGGTCGAAAAGTATTTTACAAATTAGGTTTATTTCAAAAGGACGGCGCCTTTTAGTATATACTGTTAATCGCAGAACAGATATTATCCGGTTTGCAAAGGAGCAGAAATATGTTAGATCTGGCGCCGCTTTCCATATTGTTGAGTCGACTAGCCTCCGTCCCCATGATTCGAACGGTTCTGGAAGCTGTAGACGTTCTCGACACTAATAAAAAAGAAGTGATCGAAGCATTCGATCGATGGGCAATTGAAAACTGGCTCATCAGTGCGATTTTGCTCGGTGCCGCTATTGTACTGTTCATGCTGAGAAGACCGATCGCAAAAGGTATACTCTACGTTCTGCTGACGAGGACAAGGCATCGTTATCCTGAAGCATATAAAGCAATGCGCGAGGAAATGTATAAGCCTCTCGGGTGTCTGTTTCCTGCTCTTTTACTCTCAATCTCCGCTTCTTTGGCAACGTTTATTCCTGAACCATGGGATAAAATAACGGTACGTGTTTTCGATACGATCGTCACTGTGACGGCTTTCTGGCTATTGTACAAAACGGCTATGTATGTCGGGATTATCGTCATGCGCCGTCCCACAAAAACAGGTTTGCCGATTGGTGATACGGGGGCGAAGTTTGTCGTATCGATGACTCGTGTAGCGATTATCGTCATCGGTGTTTTTGTCGTTCTGTCATTGTGGGTGAAAAACGTTGCTGGACTTGTCACTGGATTAGGTATCGGTGGACTTGCCATTTCACTTGCCTCACAGGATTTGCTGGCAAACTTTTTGGGAAGTTTGGCTTTATTGCTCGATGAGCCCTTTAAGGTCGGTGACTGGATTATCACGTCGCACGGTGAAGGAACCGTCGAGGAAATCGGGATGCGCTCAAGCAAATTGAGAATGTTTGACGGGGGGCAGATGACGATCCCCAATAAGGAACTCGCAAGTTGTGCCATCATCAACTCCTCGAACCGCGAGAGGCGGCGTGCCGAAATGAGGCTTACGCTACCGTGGGAGATGTCTTCAGAGCAGTGCGATGAATTTCGCGAGCGTCTCGCCGTGTTGCTGGACTCCATTGAACCGATTACAACCGTTCAATTTATAGAGATCGATCATCTAAAGCCGGAAGGTATGGAACTCTATATACGTTATTTCACGGGTGAAGATTTTGATGAAGCATGGAAGACGCGCACCGAGGTTAACCGCGGCATGATGAAGATTGCCGACGAGATGAATCTGCATCTTTACATCCCCGGTCATATTATTTTGCTAGGTGATGAAACGAATGACTGAGAACAGTAATAATAGACTGCAAGGTGACCGTCCCGGTCCATCGCACGTGAAAGGAAGAAAAGGGATACGTTCTCCGAAAGTGAAGAACAGTTCGGTGGCGCGTGTCGATGCAAATAATACTCGTAAAATGGACGGGTCAAGTCGTCACGGCTCTCAAGCGACTGAGCGCGGCACGAGGGTGACACGACAGGCGCAAACAACTCGGATGGAAGAAGGTCTCACACGTCGCTCTCGGTTCAGTGCGATGAACCATCTGGCGCATAGGCGATCCGAGCGAAGAAGTGCGAGAAGCCATGAGGAGTCCCGTGTAGTTTCCGACTTGTCACCGGAAGCCGAAGTGCGTCGCAAAGTAAAAATCGTATATCTAACGCTAATCGTTTTCTCGATTGCCGTCATCATCATATTTTCTGCTTTGCTAAAGGTGAAGTTGAAATCAATCAAGACGATGCCGACCGATGGCAACCCGCATCATCAATTCGAGGAACATCCAAGGATTACGTTACCCAAGACGGAAAGCTTTGCTGAAGGTGAAGATGCGGAAGATGCATTTGATGACGAGATTGCGAACGACGAGGACGAACAGCCGACGACTTCAACTCAACCGTAACGCATATTTGTTTTATAATGTCGGACGGATGAAGTTTTTCCGTAAGGCGGAAATGAATAGAAAAGGGTTAGGATGTAAATTGAGGCAAATATTTTCAAGGCTTCTTAGAGCCTTTGGAATACAACTGTATCGCGATGAACGGTCGGTTGCTGCTGATATTTGAATAGGAGAATGACATGACTGAACAAAAACAAGGAAACCCGATGAAAACGGTCCTTATCGCGGTTGTCGTGATCGCGGTCGCTGTCGGCGGCGCATTTTTGATGTATCACAATCGCTTCGTCAAGGCTGACGAAAACATTAATGAGAAGTGGGGGCAGGTGCAGACGCAGTATCAGCGTCGTGCGGATCTCATTCCCAACCTTGTGAATACGGTAAAGGGGTACGCTGCACATGAGGAAAAAGTGCTCAAGGATTTGACGGAGCTTCGCACGAAACATCTCCAAGCAGGAACGCCCGCTGAGCTCGAGGCGGTCGATCGAGAGCTGCAAGCGGCGATCAACGTCGTGGTGGAAGCATATCCCGAGCTGAATGCGAACGAGAATTTCCTGTCACTTCAAGCTGAGCTGGCGGGGACTGAAAATAGAATCGCCGTGGCGAGAAGGGATTACAATAATGCCGTAGCGAGTTACAACAGGTCGGTCAGAACGATCCCCGGGAAATGGTTTGCCGGAATGTACGGGTTTGAGCCGAGACCTTTGTTTGAGGCGCAGGAGGGAACTGACACGCCGCCGGACGTCAGCTTTTAAGAGATGCGGATGACTCGATTGGCTTTGACGATGAGACGTAAGAGTCTATTGCTTTTGACGGCGGTGCTGCTTGTGTTGCTACCGCTCTGTATGGCATTCCAAGTTCCCCGTAATCCGGGGGACGATTTTGCCTTTGACTCGACTGCGACGTTGTCAGAGGGGACCCGCCATACGATTCGCGAGACGAACCGACAGATCGCTTCAACGGGCGCACAAGTGGTAGTCGCCATGATTCCGACGCTTGGGGACGACAGCATCGAAGAAGCTGCTCTTGACATTTTCAGAACGTGGGGTATCGGTAGCCGTGACAAAGACAACGGTATTCTGCTGCTCATCGCTAAAGAAGATCGCAAGTTGAGAATTGAAGTTGGCTACGGCTTGGAAGGCGCCATCCCCGATTCGACGGCGGATCGTATTATTCGCAACATCATCGCCCCGCGATTTAGGGAGGACGATTTCGACGGCGGAGTGCTCGACGGATTTAACGCGATCATGACTTTGATTGCCGAAGAATACGGTTTGGAAATCAGCGCGGAAGGGTATGTGCCGCAGGAGCTACCGGATAACGGAGGCTCTCAATCGAGCGATGACGATATGTTTCATACCCTCATGGTCATTGTCGTAATCTTTGTGGTACTAGCCATTCTCAGCAGACGCCTTCCCTCCGGTGGCGGCGGAGGTTTTTTCGGCGGAACTCGTAGCGGTGGCGGTTGGTCGAGCGGCGGCGGGTCATCCGGCGGCGGATTCGGAGGAGGTTCTTCCGGCGGTGGCGGTGCTTCTGGCGGTTGGTAGAGACCGGTTAGTCCCGGAAGTCTTGGAGAAAGTAAGAGATGGCAGAATTTTCCGACTTGATTGTCTTGACGGTTGAAGATCTTGAGAGCAATCTCGGTTCAGCGAAATTTTCCGAGTTCGTGAGGAAATCGGAGGCTTTTTTCGTCGAGCAAGTGACGACGATCGCAAACCACATTCTTGCATATCCCGATATTAGAGCCGTATTCATTTCAGGTCCGACTTCGTCAGGAAAGACGACATCGACAATGCTGATGACCCGCCGTCTCACGGAGGCGGGGTTAAGAGCACACCACCTTGAGTTGGACGATTATTATCGCCCTGAAAAATTGCAGTACGATCAAGATGGACGCCCCGACTATGAGAGTATCGAAACGCTCGATCTTGAATTGCTCGGCAGTGATCTCGAGCGGCTGTTTGCGGGCGAGGAGGTCGCTATCCCGACATTTCATTTTCCGACGAGAACAAGGTTGTACGAGCCGGAGAAGAAGATCCTTCTGACCGATAAAGATGTTCTTCTCGTCGAAGGGCTTCACGGTCTTTCCGACATCGTGATGGACAAAATTCCGCGCGAGCGGCGGCTCAGTTATTTCATCATGCCGCATGGACGAGTCCTTTCCGATCGCCGGATGCTGTCGGGAAGCGATATCCGTATTTTGCGACGCGTCAGCCGCGACGTCCGAAAGCGCGCGGCGACAGCGATAGACACGATCGATTACTGGCCGATGATCGATCGGGCGGAACGCGACTTTATTCCGCGTTATTTGGAAGCCGCCGACTTCTATATCAATTCAGTGTTGATGTATGAATTCATGGTGATCGCGCCGATGGCGCGGGCGGAGATTGAGAAATCACTCGATCTTTTCTTTCGCGGCGATCTGCCTCCCTCTCGCTATACCATTAACGAGAGCGGGCATTCCGATTTGAAGCGTGCCATTAAAGAGGCTGTTCGCCTGTCGTATGTCTGCGAACAGCTTCCCGAAGTCAACGCCTCTTTCGTTCCCGACAATTCTATTTTGCAGGAATTCATTTAGAAAGCGAGCTCTGTCGTCACGCGACGGTCGCGACGACAGATTGGCGATTCGGTAACGCGTGACACTACGATATGTGGGCGGTATGCCCTATCATGCAACAGACAGACTCCGATGTCGGCTACGTATCATCGGCATAGTATAGAGAACAGGAGAGTAGAAAAATGGCTACGACTTTAACAAAACAGAATTTCAAAGAGTTGGTTCTCGATAGTGATAAACCGGCGCTCGTCGATTTTTGGGCGGTATGGTGCGGTCCTTGTAAAATGCTCACCCCGACCATCGAAGAATTGGCGAAGAATTACGAAGGCAAAGCGCTTATCGGGAAAGTGAACGTGGATGATGAACGCGCACTCGCACAGGAGTATCGCGTCATGAGTATTCCGACCTTGTTTTTCTTCAAGGATGGAAAGGTTGTCGAGCAAATGATCGGTGCACGTCCCTACGAAGAGATTGCGAAAGCTCTCGATAAGTATATCGACTGATATAAAAAGAGTCATGAGATGAAAAAACCACGCTGAACCGTCCTGGTTGCGTGGTTTTTTGTCTCTTGAGGTTAAGAAAATGTTGCACTTTTACGTATCCTTGTCGATATCGGGCAAAAGTCGCGTATGATTTGGTTGAATGACATGGAGCGTCATGTCGGATCGCTATGCAGTCGTTGCCTGGAGGATTGAAGATGACACGATTGATCACGAGAGAACAACAGAAAGTGCTTGACAGTCGCTTTTCTGAAGTGACGGGACTTCCCTCCATTCTATTGATGGAACAAGCTGCTTCAGGAATATCGGAATTTATAGTCGACCTCGTGCAAGCTTACGATACCGGAACCGATTACGATGTCGTCTTTTTTACCGGAGCCGGTAACGACGGAGGTGATGGTTGGGCAAGTGCACGTCAACTGATGGCGAGCGGATGTCGTGTTGCCGTCTACGATCTATATCCTGATAGAGAGCTCTTGCCCGATGCGGAAATAAACCGCGCTGCCTACAAACGACTGGGCGGAGAGGTGATCACAAAGCGGGAAGATGTCGCGAAGATAAATGCTCAGTTCGTCGTCGATGCGCTCTACGGAACGGGGTTTGATGTTAAGCGTCCACTCTCCGATTCAGCTAAAGAAGTACTTTCTCTCCTCGCGTCGATGAAAGAGTCGGGGTCGCTCGTGATCGCCTGCGACATACCGAGCGGCGTTGATGCCAATACAGGACGTGCGGCTCCGGAGACCGTGAAAGCCGATGTGACCATCACGTTCGGAAGGCGCAAGATCGGTCAAGTCACGCATCCGGGTTGCATGATGTCGGAGCAAGTCATTTTGCGCCGAATCAGTATGACGGATGAGTTCGTTGACGAGACGCTCGGTGAAGAGCTCTGTGTCAAGGCGCTCGAAAATATTTGTCTTGTCCCGGATCGCCCACTCGACGGTCACAAGGGGCAGTTCGGTCGCATGCTCTTGATCGGCGGTGCGGAAGGGATGGCAGGCGCGATGATTCTCGCAGCGAGAGCCGGTGAGAAAATGGGCGTCGGCTATACGATGGTGCGTACCGTTGAATCGTCCATGCCGCTTTTGGCTACTGCCATTCCGTCGGCGCTTCTGTCGATCGTTCCGGAAGGCGAGGGCACGAAGAAAGATTTACCTCAGCCGACTGCAATCGCCATCGGCATAGGTGCCGGGAAAGCCTCATGGGTCGAAAAGGCTGTTCGTCATCTGCTGCCTCTGCATGTTCCCCTCATCATCGATGCCGACGGCTTGAATGCGCTCGCAGGTATGGCGGACGCTTTTGAGCTCTTGCGCAATCGTGTCGAGAGAGGGTTGCCGCCTGCCGTTTTGACGCCGCACCCCGGCGAGTTTATTCGATTAATCCCGGAGGCGTCGCAACTTCTTCGCGAAGATCGCCTCGAAGCGGCGCGAATCCTGGCGGATAGGACGCAAGCGATTGTCGTACTGAAAGGCATGGCCACAGTCATCGCCATGCCGAACGGCGATGCCTATATCAACACAAGCGGGAATGTGGGGCTCGCCAAAGGCGGTTCGGGAGACGTCTTGACCGGCATGATTGCCGGTCTTGCTGCTCAGACCGACTCAATCGAGTCAGCCGTGACGCGCGCCGTATACCTGCATGGCTTGGCGGCGGATATCGCCGCGGACAATCTGTTGTCTGAAATGGTCGTGACGCCCGAGGACGTGATCGAAGCTCTTGGGGAGGCTCTCCTTTACTAGATTTGAACCCCTAAAACCTAGTCTCTACGTGATCGACGCTATTGGGAGGCTCTCCTTTACTAGTGATTCTATGCGGCATATCAGGTCGTGCCGCCCGCTGTTTCAGGCACTTGCTTTCATGAGGTGTTCAGTTGTGTTTACAGGCGATCGGACAAGCCCAGCGCCGCGTGGACAAGGTCGAAGAATGGGCGTGTTCAGTTGTGTTTGCAGGCGATCGGACATGCCCGGCGCCGCGTGGACAAGGTCGAGGAATGGGCGTGTTCAGTTGTGTTTCCAGACGATCGGACAAGGCGCGGTATTCGCTACCATTTTCGCGTCCGATTTAGTACGACGTTCTTGTTTCCGGGGTGTGGAGGAGTCGCAGATTGCTTCGTTGATTTATAAGAAGCTGAGTCCGTTGTATCATCGCTAAACATCATCATTTGCATACAGTCGACGATCTTCTTCGCGGAGCCCGTCTTGTGTCAAGCGCAGGACGCGCGTACAGACTTCGCGCAGAAAAGCGCGGTCATGCGAGATGCTGATGACGCAGCCGGGATACGTCGCGACGCTCTCTCTGAAAGCGGGATTGCTTAAAGGGGAGAGATGACGGCTCGGTTCGTCGAGGAGGAGGACATTTGGTCTCGTCAGTCGCATTTTGGCAAACGCGAGTTTCACTTTTTGACCTCCCGACAGTGTTTCAATGGGGCGGATCATCTCTTCACGGGCGAAGTTGAGGCTTCCCAATAAGTTTGCCGCCTCCTGTCGAAGACCGGATCGCCCGTCCGAAGTGAGATAATCGATGGCATTGCTCCCTGTGTCAAACACTTCGTGCCATTCTTGCGGCAGGTAAAATACTTGAAGGTCGTTCCGCTCGCGCAATTCCGCAACCATCAGGCGTAGCAACGTCGATTTGCCGCATCCGTTTTCACCCGTGATGGCGATGCGCTCCGGTCCTTTGACGAGTAGCTGAACATTCCTTGACAAGATCGTTTCACCGATTGTCAGAAACGGGAGATTGACGCGAATGACTTCTTTGCCGTTCGGAACGTTGGGCATATCGGCGAGGAAGAAATCGACGTCATCCTCTCGGTCCGTCCGTTTTGTGCCTTCAATCCGTTCGCGTTCCAGACGCCTTCCTGTCGACTTGACGGCATGCATCTTTTTCTTGAGAAGGCGCGCACCTGAAGGATCGCGCCTCGAAATGTTTTCCTGAGCGCGGTGTACTTTATCTTGTATTTCGAGATGGCGGCGCATCTTATTGCGAAAATCTTTTTCTTCTTTTGCCGCAATTCTGTTCTGCCGCTCGATGTCATAAACAAACTTAGTCATGTATTCACGAAATCCGAGACCGCTGTAGGTCGCTCGCGCTTCAGTGCGTCGCCAAATCTGCTCGATGTGCAGGATTTTGTTGGCTGTACGCTCCAGCAAGGTCTCATCGTGCGAGACAAACAGGACAGGCTCGGGACAATCGGCAATAAATGATTCAACGAGTTTGATCCCTTCGAGATCGAGGTCGTTGATCGGTTCGTCGAGTACAAAGATATCGGGGCGTTCCAAGCGAACGAGAAGAAGGCGAAGTTTCATCCGCTCGCCACCTGACAGCGACTCAATCGTTCGCCGTGAGAAGAGGATGTTCTCGCGGAGCATTAGTTCATCGGCGAAACGGTAAAGATCACCATCGGAGATATAAGGTCGCGTCAATGCCTCGACCGTCTTGTCGTAAAGTTTCGGCGGTGTTTCCTGTGCGAGATAGCCTATATGGTAAGGCGCGTAATCAATATGACCTTGCCAATTCAAGTAGCCGGATGCGAGTTCAGGCTCGCAAATGATACGAAGCAATGCCGTCTTGCCGTTGCCTTCGGCGCCGATGACGGCGAGCTTATCGCCTCTTAATAGACTGAAACTGAGATCGGAAATTAGTGTTCGTTGATCACGATTTTGTGTAACCGTAAGGTTGTTTACTTGCAACATAAAGACTCCTTTACTTACGCCATCCGCATTATGCGGATGAGTTTTTCTGCTCCTATGAAGTCTTTAGCTGTTCATCGCGTTGTTAAACCTCGTTATGTCGATTTATATGTTTGAGCACTAAAGCGTGTCGGTTCCCAGCAAGCATATCAAGCCGGCATGTTATTGTCAAAGCTTCGGTATAAGAGGTGCGAAAGGCGTGTCTGTGTTAAAATATCTCGATAGGTTGTTATAGTTGGTAAGCGATTGAAAAACATGAGAAATGGAGGCTGTTATGAACCTCAACGCCCCACGCGGGACGAGAGATATTTTGCCGGAGGAGGCGGACCGCAGGCGCGCGCTTGAGCGCTCCTTTGCTGACGTTTGTGAACGGTACGGATTCGGCGAGATTCGCGTCCCCACTTTCGAACATACGGAGTTATTTGTCCGCGGCGTTGGCGATGCGAGCGATATCGTCCGCAAGGAAATGTATACGTTTACCGATAAAGGTGATCGCAGTTTGACCTTGCGTCCCGAAGGGACGGCAGGCGTCGCGCGAGCTTATGTGGAGCAGGGTATGTCTTCATGGCCGGCACCTGTTAAGCTCTGGTACAACATGAACATGTTCCGTTACGAAAAAATGCAGAAAGGGCGCTACCGAGAATTCTGGCAGTTGGGCTGTGAAGTCTTCGGGAGTGACAGTCCTCAGGCGGACGCCCAAGTAATTGGATTGTTAGATACGTTTTTTGCAGAGCTGGGTCTCGAAGAAGTAGACCTTGAGATTAACAGTATCGGTTGCCCCGCATGTCGTGCAGATTATCATAAGGCGCTTCGAGAATACTACGCGCCGAATGTTAAGGATATGTGCGAAGATTGCCATGAGCGCTACGAACGCAACCCGCTCCGCATGCTCGACTGTAAAGAAACGTATTGCCAATCTCTGGCAACGAATGCGCCGTCGCAACTTGACTTTCTGTGCGAAGATTGCGAAGTGCATTTCGAGAATGTGAAGTCGTATCTCGATACAATGGAGATCTCGTATCGTCTAAATACGCGTCTCGTCCGGGGGCTCGATTATTATACGAAGACCGTGTTCGAGTTTGTTTCTTCGCACGTCGGAACGCAGGGAACGATTTGTGGTGGAGGACGTTACGACGGACTCGTCCGCGAGATCGGCGGTATCGATGTGCCGGGTGTCGGTTTTGCCCTAGGCGTCGAGCGGCTTTTGCTGGAATTGGATGCACAAAATGTTCCCGTTGGGAAGGCACAACGCCCTGATCTCTTCATCGCGTCGTTTCCCTCGACGGCGGCGAACGCCTTAGATTTGGCGCAGTCGATGATTCGTTCAGGGCTCAAAGTGGAGACTGATGTGATGGGGAGGAGCTTGAAAGCCCAATTTAAGGCGGCAGACCGCATGGAGGCGTATTATGTTCTGGTTTTGGGCGATACGGAAGTGTCGATTTCAAGGGGCAAACTGCGACGGCTGTCGGACGGAAGTGAGCAGGACGTGCCATTGACCGCCATCGGGACGCTCCTTCACAACGACAGAAAGAAACGTACCGTTGCGGAAAAGGAAGAGGTGCGATTCGAGCTGTAGTCGGTTAAAGAGACGACGGAACAGGCTCGTTATTGTGTGTGATGGTACTACCAGGCGACGCTGAAGCGTCACGACAGACGATGGAACAGGCTCGTTATCGTGTGTGATGGAAAACTACTTTGATTGATTTGATAGAAAGACGATCCATGGAGGTTTTATGAGCGAATCAATGGGTGCATGGAGGCGCAGTTCTCTTTGCGGGGATGTCACGGAGGACATGATCGGACAGGAATTGATACTGATGGGGTGGTGCCACAGACAGCGCGATCTAGGCGGTGTACTCTTTATCACGTTGCGTGATATCGCGGGAGAGGTGCAAATTGTCGTCGATGGCGATTCTCCGGAAAACGTGCGCGAGAAAGCGAAAACGGTGCGCGGCGAGTATGTGCTCGCGTGTCGCGGCTTGCTCCGCAGACGGACTGCGATCAATCCGGAGATGAAGACAGGATTGGTCGAGCTGCATGCGCAGGAGTTACGAATTTTGTCCGTGGCGGAAACGCCGCCGCTTTATATTGAAGAGGACATCGATGTCAATGAGACGGTTCGCTTGAAGTATCGCTATCTCGATCTTCGCCGCCCCGATATGCAACGCAACTTATTGGCGCGACACCGCATTACCGGAATCACGCGCAGATTCTTTGACGAAGAGGGTTTCATCGACGTGGAGACGCCGACGCTGATCAAGAGCACGCCGGAGGGCGCGCGCGATTACCTCGTACCGTCACGCGTCTTTCCGGGGAAATTCTTTGCCCTTCCGCAGTCACCGCAGCTGTTCAAACAACTTCTGATGCTCGCCGGATACAACAAATACATGCAGATCGCGCGCTGTTACCGCGATGAGGATCTCCGCGCCGATCGACAGCCGGAATTTACCCAAGTTGACATCGAGATGGCTTTCGTGGGTGAAGACGATGTCTTGGATGTAAACGAGCGCTATCTGGCGACGTTGATGCGCGAGTTCAAGGGGGTTGAGATTGAACTTCCGATCAGGCGTATAACGTGGCGCGAGGCGATGAATCGCTATGGAACGGATAAGCCCGACTTGCGTTTCGGTATGGAGCTCGTCGATTTGTCCGATCTCGTAGTAGGTGGTTCCTTTAAAGTTTTTGCGGATGCCGTGGAAAGCGGGGGCATGGTAGCGGCGATCGCCGTGCCGGGAGGCTCCGATATGTCGCGTCGTGAACTCGATGACCTCGCGACGTTCGTAAGGGGCAATACCGACGCCAAAGGACTCGCATGGCTCAGCTTGGATGGTTGCGCAAGTCGCGGATCCGTTGCTAAGTTCTACGACGCGGGCTTCGTTCGCGAGGCTTTGAAGAGGGCGGGAGAAGACGAATTGGCGCAACTTCTCATCGTCGCTGATGCCGACAAGATGGTTGTCCTCGAGACGCTCGGCGATCTGCGTATTGAAATAGCAAAGCGCCAAAATCTCATTCCGGATGAACGCTATGAGTTTTGCTGGGTGACGGAATTCCCGCTTCTCGAGTGGTCTGAAGAGGCGGAGCGCTTCGTGGCGAAACACCACCCATTCACGGCGCCTTTGGATGAGGATATTCACATGTTGGATACGAATCCCGGTGCAGTGAGGGCGCGAGCCTACGATATTGTCTTAAACGGCACGGAGCTCGGAGGAGGCAGCATTCGTATCCATCAGCAAGAGTTACAAGCTCGTATGTTCGAGATTCTCGGTTTCACTCAGGAAGAGGCGGAGCGCCAATTCGGTTTCCTTATGAGCGCTTTCCGTTATGGTGTGCCGCCGCACGGCGGTTTGGCGTACGGACTCGATCGCATCGTTATGTTATTGTTGGGCGCGGAAAGTATCCGAGAAGTAATTGCTTTCCCGAAGGTACAGAACTCTTCCTGCCTGATGACGGAAGCTCCTGATATTGTTGCGGAGCATCAGTTGAAGGAATTGGGACTCACCATTGCTGCCGATCTGCAAGCGAAGAAAGAAAAAGCTGAAGGATAATGATGGATTCCTCTCCTGACAAAACCGCCGAATGTTCTGAAGCCAAATCGAAAGAGAGACCTGTTAATCGCATTCGTCCCTCTGCACTTTCCTCAAGGCACGAGAGCATTGAAGCCTTTTTCGCGGAATACGCCACCGAGGCGGAGGAGCAACGTGAAAGGGAGGAGCGACGGAAGAAGAAACAGGAGAAAAAACCCCTAAAGCGTCGCGTCCTGGATTTTGTCGTGACGATCGTGATCGGCGTTGTACTGGCTGTGTTGCTGACGCAATTTGTCATTCAGCGCAACACTGTCATCGGATCTTCCATGATTCCTACGCTTGAGGATCAAGACGAAGTATTTGTCGAGAAGATTTCACGGCTTTTCGAGAATGGTCTCAAACGCGGTAACATTGTCACGGCAGACACTGACGAGAAAACTTCCAACGGCAATGAGATGATCATCATTAAACGCGTAATCGGACTTCCGGGAGAACGCGTCACGATTAAAAACGGCAACGTGTACATAAACGATGCGCTTTTAGATGAGCCGTATCTCGCTGAAGGAGTGAGGACGGCGCCCCATCTTGAGAAATATGCCGATGTGACGCTTCAAAAAGATCAGTATTATCTGCTCGGTGACAACCGCACCAATAGCCGGGACAGTCGGGACATCGGACCGGTATCTCGCGATGAAATCGCAGGCAAGCTCATCTTGCGGTTTTATCCCTTCAGCAAATTCGGTGTACCATAGACAAAGGGGCGCTTGAGATCCGTTTGAGAAAGGGTTTATAGATCATTCATGAAAAGAACACCTGCTGAATTCGTTCGCAATTTTTGTGTCGTTGCGCATATCGACCACGGCAAATCGACGCTTGCCGATCGCATGATCGAGCACACGGGCGCCCTCAGCGCGCGCACCATGCAGCAACAGGTGCTCGACAATATGGACATTGAGCGGGAGCGAGGGATTACAATCAAGGCACGTGCCGTGCGGATGGAATACGTGGCGAAGGACGGTCAACGATACGTTTACAATTTGATCGATACACCGGGACACGTAGACTTCAATTATGAAGTCTCACGTTCGCTTGCCGCTTGTGACGGAGCAATTCTAATCGTGGATGCGGCTCAAGGCGTCGAGGCACAAACGCTCGCGAACGCCTACCTTGCGATTGACGCCGGGCTTGAGATTTTGCCGGTCATCAATAAAATCGATCTCGACTCTGCACGTCCGGAGGAAATACGTCAGGAAATCGAAGATGTCATCGGACTTGACGCGTCGGAGGCGCCTTTGATATCTGCTAAGGAAGACATCAACATCGATGAAGTGCTCGAGAAGATCGCTGAAGTGCTTCCGCCGCCCGAGGGCGACGACAGCAAACCACTGCGAGCACTTGTTTTTGATTCACTGTACGATGCCTACTTGGGCGTGATCGCGCATGTCAACATTCGAGAGGGGAAACTCTCTATGGGCGACGAAATCCTGCTTATGCATTCAGGGAAAGAGTTTACTGTCACGTCACTCGGGACATTTTCGCCGACGTCGATGCAACCCGTAAAAACGCTTTATGCCGGTGACGTCGGCTACGTCGCAGCCAGTATCAAGAGCGTTAGCGATACTGCTCCCGGAGATACGATTACGCTTGCGGAAAATCCGGCTTCAGAACCGTTACCGGGGTATAAACCTGTAAACCAGATGGTGTTTTGCGGTATGTATCCTGTCGACGGCGCCGATTATCCCGACTTGCGCGATGCATTGGAGCGTTTGCAACTGAATGACGCGGCACTCTCTTTCGAGCCGGAGACATCGACGGCGCTCGGCTTTGGTTTTAGGTGCGGGTTCCTCGGTCTCCTGCACTATGAGATTATTCAGGAGCGACTCGAACGCGAATTCGATCTCGACATCATCTCGACGGCGCCTTCGGTTGCTTACAGGTTGAACTTGGTGGACGGGACGACCATGGTGTTGGAAAATCCGACGAATATGCCTTCCCCAGACCGTATCGCGAGTATCGAGGAGCCTGTCGTTGCCGCGTCGATCATGACGCCGAAAGAATACATCGGCAACATCATGGAACTCTGCCACAATTACCGCGGTCAATACGTCAACACGGAATACGTAGATGAAAATCGCGTCAACCTCCATTTCGACATGCCGCTCAATGAGATTATTTACGACTTTTTCGATGCTCTAAAATCATGTTCGAGAGGTTACGCTTCACTCGATTACGAGATGAAGGGTTGGCAAGTATCCGATCTCGTCAAGCTCGACATGATGATCAACAACGAGCAGGTCGATGCGCTGACATTCATTCTCCACAAAGACGACGCCTACAGGCGAGGTCGCGCCATGGCGGAAAAATTGCGCGAAAACATCCCGCGACAGCAGTTCGAGATACCGATTCAGGCGTGCGTCGGTGGGCGCATCATTGCGCGCGAGACTGTTCGCGCCTACCGCAAAGATGTGACGGCAAAGTGCTACGGCGGTGATATTTCGAGAAAGAAAAAGCTCCTCGAGAAACAGAAAGAGGGGAAGAAGCGTATGCGCCGAGTCGGAAGCGTCGAGGTGCCCCAAGAAGCTTTCATGAGCGTCCTGCGTTTGAGCGACGACTAGTACTTCAGGCATTTCCTTTACCCCTTTCATTAGGAGCGTTCTGCGCTTGAGCGACGATTAGGCTGTTGCCTTTCCCGCGTCAACCAGCTTGTTACGTGAGCGTTCTGTTGTGCTTAGTCGTCGCCTTACCCGAGTCAACTAGCGTGTTGCATGAGCGTTCTGTTGTGCTAGTCGTCGTCTTACCCGCGTCAACAAGCGTGTTGCATGAGCGTTCTGTTGTGCTAGTCGTCGTCTTTCCCGCGTCAACTAGCGTGTTGCATGAGCGTTCTGTTGTGCTAGTCGTCGTCTTATCCGCGTCAATTCTTGTTTCATGAGTTTTCTACGCTTGAGTGACGATTAGGCTTTCACTTGTCTACCGCGATAAGATTTCTTCTTACTTATTGTTTGGTGATTCAGGCATATGAGCGAGGTAAGAGCAATCTTTTGGTGTTTCATATTAGGTTCAGTATTCGTCTTAGATGTGATTTAGTGTATGATAGAGCGTGCCGGCAGAGATGACTTCTGCTGCGCAGCGAAATGCGGACATGGTGGAATTGGCAGACACGCTGGACTTAGGATCCAGTGGGAAACCATGCAGGTTCGAATCCTGTTGTCCGCACCAGAAAAGGACGACAAAGCTGATCTGATTCGCCAGTCGTCTTTTTTATGTCCTGTTTTCATTAACAACAGTTTCCCAAACGGATGTAGCATGATTGCGACCTCGATTACAGTATTTCAGTACAAATTGATAAATTGTACAGTAAATGTGCGCGACAGTTAGTTTCCCCTCTATTCCTTGGTTTAGCGAACCAATTTTCTTCCTACATATCGCAATAATTCGAAGTAAGTTGAAAAACTGTACAGGGGAGGCGTGCCAAATGTCTAGTCTATTCCCTGTTTCCTCCTTTAAAGAACCATTCTCAACGCATGTATCGCAATAATTCGAAGTAACTTGAAAAATTGTACAGGATGGTATGGGTGGAGGTGCGGGTGTGCTGGTAAAAATGCGTTTTAGGGTGTTATTTGGCGTATTGGTGTCCTGGTGCGCAGAGCAGGGAGAGGGAATTCTAAAGGAAATACAAATAAATAGCGTATTTGAGCAAGCTCTTAAGCTTTCGATGATGCTTTTAGGCTGTTGAGCTACGCCAAACTGGCTGTTTGAAACTGGTGTGAAACAACGAGTTGCCCATTACGGAGCTCGCGTTAAGACTAAAGGGAGATTTGGGTGTCGGATCAGTCGGTTCCAAGCGGCGAGGTAGATTCGATAAGCGATGCGGACGCCGGAATGCCAGGGGACCTCTTCCCGGTGGATTTTGCGGAAACGTGAGCGAATGCAATGTCCTTTTCTGAGGAGCAGATCACGTAAAGCTGCGAAGTTCTCGAAAAACTTTCTCGCACGAATGTAAATGCGTTTTCCTATCAGGCGTGAAAGCTGGCGGGTTAAGTTCCGAAAAGCTTTCAGGTCGTTAAGCTGAGAATAACCCACGGAAACGACTCGATAGCCTTCCGCTTCTAAGTGGGATGCACGTTCTCGGTCTTTTGATAAGGCAGGAGAACTGCTATGGTACTCTTCGCTGTCATATTCGATGTCAAGTTTGCACGAAGGAACATAAAGATCGGCAAAGTAGGTTTTGTTCCCTCTGTCTAAAACGATCTTCTTATTGAGGGTGATTTCGTTAAAGCCGCAGCCTCCGAGTGCATTGGGCAAACGTAAGAACATGTAAAGAATCGATTCCATTGGTGAGCGCGAGTTGTTCTCGAGATAGCGGATGGCTCTGAGTGCTTTTCTTCGTCCCCGGTGTCCTCGCAGTTCTTTTGCGCAAGCACGCAGCTCTTCGACAGTGCTTCGAGGACGATCTCCTTTGCGGTATGAGCAAATTTGAAGACCGAGGTAGATTAATTCGTGGATGCTGTATTCCTGAGCGACTTGAAGAAAGACTAAAGGGAGGGTGCAAACCTGCCCTTCTACATACTGCTCTGCGCCTGGAATGCGGCAGGTATGTATGAAGACACGATCGGGACGGTAGAGTGGTTTGTCGGTGAAGATGACATACTCTTCGGGAAAGATCATGTCGGGAGGCTCTATTTTGCCTCGGAACACCGGCACGCCCCAGTAATCGAGCGCGGCTTTCCCGCAAAGGTATTTATCAATGTAATCGCTCATGCTTGAAGTCTAACGAAAAGTTCAGGCGCAACTGTGAGACAGTATCGGTGATCAGCATACGATAACGGTCATTTTGTCATAATTTGTGTTTCATATCAGTATTCTGTCTAACATAGTGATCATTCGGTTCTCGTTGAGCAAACGAACTATTTGCTTCATGAAAAGACACACTCAACGAAGGTGATTATTATCACAAAATGGGTAATCGCAGGTGTAAGAGACGGGAGGCGGATAGAAGTTACGTGTGGGAAACGCCGCTTGCACACTATTAGATACACGCGGCAGGCGTAGGTGATAGACACATGTATAATGATGAAAGTGTGTTGGTGATGAGTGTTTTTATAAAGTACAAGTAGGAACAATACAGTGGAAATCATCGGGAAGAAGATAAAACTTAGACCTTTTAAAGAAAGCGACATCGACGATGTCATCCACTGGATGCTTGTCGAAACGGAGTGGCAGAATTGGGATGCCCCATGGGAAGATTCGAGTGGTTTTGATCAAGACGCCTACAGAAAAAGAATTCTGAAAGACCTGAGGGATCATAGCAAACCGTCATTCTATGGGCGTCTGGAGATTGAGGTCATAGAGACAGGTGAGCATATAGGATCGGTCAATTCCTACTATATCGATAACGATTTTAACTATACGAGAGGTGGAGGCAACTTCACTATCGGCATCGATATTATTAAACCGATGGACAGGCGACGAGGATACGGCACGGAAGCATGGCTCTTGTTTATTCGATATGCCTTAGAAAGCGGAGCTGAGGAAATCTATACGCAAACTTGGGCGGGAAATTATCCTGTATTAGGACTGATGGAGAAAGTCGGTTTTGAACTCATCAACATCAATAAGAAATACAGAGTCGTCAAGGGTGAGGAAGTTGACGGTTATACCTTGAAGCTCAATTGGGAAAAATTTAGAAAGCAACTTGCTGCGCACGAGGTGTAACTTACAAATTAGTTTTTGGGGTGAGAAATGATGGATAAAGTGGAGGTGTATAGATTCCTTGATATAGAGAATGCAAGGAGGAGCTGTCATCCTGACAACAAGACTGCGTTGGCATGATTGAATAGAAGTGATCAGGTGATCACAAGTGACCATATTGAGAATAAAGGTCAGCTTCCCTTTTTACGAAACTAAATCGTTAAAGATCATTCAGATTGTAAAAATGTGGTAGTGATCACTACGTGGACGCAAAAATCCCCGACCGTTGTTGATCGGGGATTATGCATTGCTTCGCAGCCTATAAGCTGCCTACAGCGCCAAATATTATGCGTGCTCTTCGAGCCATTTCGTCGCGACATGCGCCATAACCGCACTGGCGATTGGTAAGGCACGCTCGTCAAAGACGACCTTGGGATTATGGAGCAGGTTTCTCTCGAGACCTTCAGGCTTGCACCCGATAAAGAACATCACCGAAGGGATAGTGCGTGCGACGTAACCGAAGTCGTCCGATGCTGACAGGCGGTAACTGGGATCACGCTCAAAGTCCATGCCGAAGTCTTCAAGGTAGCCGATGACCTTGTCCACCATCTCAGGATCGTTGGCAATAGCAGGTGCGCTTGAAGCGATTTCAAGGCTGCCTTCCGCGCGGTACAAGGACGCCACTTCTTTTGTGATCTTTTCAATGCGCTCAACAACGTAGTCGCGGATCGCCGGATTGTAGGTCCGCATCGTACCCCTCATCTCCACACTGTCCGGAATAATGTTGAAAGAATTGCCGGAAGAGATGCTGCAGATGCTCATCGCAAGGAACTCAGAACCTTTAATTTCCCGGAAACGCATCGATGCGATCGCGTTATAAATCTGAACAGCAACATTGAGGGGATCGATGGAGTTTTCCGGCATACTTCCGTGGCAGCCTGAACCCTTGATCTTGATCAGGTAGTTGTCCGCTGAAGTTGTGAAGGGACCTTTAGAGTAATTCAGGACTCCGACGGGCGATGAAGCGTCAACATGCAGGTCGAGCGCTGCATCGGGTGCCGGATTTTCCAGAACGCCCGCCGCGATCATGGCTTTCATGCCTTCGAAGATTTCTTCACCGGGTTGCCACATCAACTTGACGCAACCGTGAAGGCTCTCTTTGTTTTCGTTCAGCAAGATTGCGGTGCCGATGAGCGATGTCGCGTGCATGTCGTGACCGCATCCATGACTTTTACCTTCGAATTCAGATGCGAATTCTTCGCCGGATTCTTCCACAAGGGGGAGGGCATCCATGTCGCCGCGAAGAAGTATCGTTTTCCCAGGCTTCCCGCCTTCGATCAATGCTGAAATTCCGCTATCAATGATTCTTTCCGCTTTGATTCCGTGTTTTTCCAGCTGTTCCATTACAAAAGCCGTCGTGATCGGCAAATCCATACCGACCTCCGGTTTCTTATGAATCTCGCGCCTGATCCACGAAAGTTCATCTTGCATGGCTTTCGCTTTGTTTAAATAATCTGACATATGCCACCTCTCATTGCTAGCGCCAACTCGAGTTACAGACTACTCCATTCTAAACAAAGAATAGTCATCAGCGCGTATTTTTAATATGCAGATATGCTAACAAACGGTCGTATCATTGTCAACGTAAAGTGCCATGTGGCGACGTGCCAGATTAAACTGGACGACCTGCGCTTCTCACTGTCCAAGTTACTTTGGCATTCAGCTTAACCCCATTTGTTCTTGCATTTTTACAAAAAATGATAGACGTAGGATGGGTTTATCTGGTAAACTATGCCAAAACCGCTGGGTTTATTACCCTGAAAGGCAGAGAGCACGTATGAAAAAAATTGCAAGTATTTTACTGATTACAATGATTCTGCTCCTGGCCGCGTGTGGCGGTGAGGCTATACACGACGGGTCAAGTCCCAACGTCGCCTTGCTTATCGCCAGCCGCGGAGATAAGGGATTTAACGACAGCGCGGTGATTGGCTTGAATGTTTCTGTAGTCGAACATGGGACGAACTTGACGGTCTTGGAGCATGAAAACAATGAGGCAAACTACCCAAAGGTTTTCATGGAAGCGGTCAACGGACGTAACCATATGTTCTTCACATCTTCCATGATGGCAGGAATATTAGAAGAACAAGCCGTCAGGTATCAAAGCGTTAAATTCCTTATGTATGACGGGGAGATCGATTGGGACAGGTTCACTGAGTACAAGAAGAAGTACGCGGCAGAGCTGAAAGATAAAGGCGAAGACAAAGAGTTATACGATAATGTCTTCTGCATCGTTTATCGTGCCAACGAGGTATCATTTTTAGCAGGCTACCTTGCCGCTTCCATGAGTGAGACGGGAAAGATCGGTTTTGTCGGCGGCATGAAGATTCCGAACATCGAAGACTTCGTCGTGGGCTTTGAAGCAGGCGCGAGGCACAAGAACCCGGATATTTTCTACCAAGTGGAGTATGCCAACAGTTTTAGTGATCTGGAAAAAGGCAAGGAGATTGCGCGAGGCATGATTGAGAACGGCGTGGATATTATCTTTGCTGCTGCCGGAAGCGTAGGTCTCGGCGTTTTGGATGTCGTGGCGGAAAAGAATATCAAGATGATCGGTGTGGACGCCGATCAGTACGCGTTCTTAATGGCTGAAGGCAAAGAGGATCTCGCGAAGTGCATTATCACCTCTGCAATGAAAGACATCGGCAATGTGCTTTATGGAGCTGTTGACAATTATACGAAGAGGGAAGTTATCACCGGCAAAACGAGGACCATAGGTCTTAAAGAGGGTGGAGTTTCGTTAGCAAAAAACGTCTACTATAAAGAAATTGTTCCCCAAGCTATACAGGATGAGATCGATGAGCTGGAAAGAAAGATCATAGAGGGAGAAATTGAAGTGCCAACAGTCCGCCCTCCGATTGCGGATGATAGGCAGTACGTTCCCCCGAGCGAGCCCGACAACCCGTAAGCCGGTTGACAGGTCGTTCGATTAGGACGATCGAACAAATATTATTAAACGTTCAAACAAAATAAAAATATGAAGAGGAAAAAACAATGCTAAAGTTTATGAGAAAAATACCTGGCGGTTTGCTCTTGATCCCGATGCTTATTTCCGCCCTCGTGAATACTTTCGCCCCGGGCTTTTTGGGTCAATTCGGTGGTCTTACGGAAGCGCTGTTGACAGCCAAGGGTACAGGCTACGTTGTGGGACTTGTCTGTTTTTGCTCAGCTGCGATGCTTGATATTAAGAGCTTGGGTAAGGTCTTAAAAAAGCAGGGCGTTCTGCTCCTCGTAAAAATCGTTGTCTGTCTTGGTTTGGCGGCACTCTTCATGACGGCATTCGGGATGCCGGGAGTGAATGCCGGCGTGTTCACCATTTCCGCGCTCGGTTTTACGGTCGCCATTTGTTCTATTAACCCATCTATGTACTTGGCAATGGTCAGTGAGTACGGTGTCGAGCAAGATAAAGGTGCGTTCGGTTTGACAGGGCTACTCTGCGTTCCCGCCTTCCCTATTTTTGTATTCAGCATCATCCGCGGCGGTACACTTGACTGGATGCCCATCCTTGCCGTACTGATCCCTATCCTCTTGGGGCTACTTATCGGAAACCTCGACAAAGATTTGGCGAAGATGTTCGGTGGTATGGTTGGTCCCTTGACGCCTTTCATGGGTTGGTCCTTCGGAGCGGGTATTAATCTGATCGATGCGGTCAAGGATGGCGGCGTTGGAGGTCTCGTCATTTCCGTCGTCTACTACATCCTGATGGTTCCCCTCATGCTGCTCGTCGAGACGAAGGTGCTCAAAGAAAGCGGTATTTCTACACTTGGCATGAGCTCCATTGCGGGACTCAGCATTTCGATCCCAAGTATCATCGCACTCGCCGATCCTTCACTCGTTCCCTTTGCCGGTACCGCCACCGCCCAAATCGCCTTCGGTGTCGTACTCACAAGTATTATCACTCCCATCATTACGCAGCGGTATGCAAAGAAAAAAGGACTGGCTAAGCCGAAAGTTGCCGCTGAGAAAAGTTAGTATTCGGCTCAATCAAGTTTCGGCTCATTTAAGTAAAGAAAATTAAAGTTAAGTAAAACAAATAGATTAGAAGATTGAACGCAGTGAGGGATCGCTCCACTGCGTTCTTTTTCTTTCCTGTAAAGCTATGTGTTGTGTTTTCCAATGACTAGAAGATAAGAACCTCGTAATCGTCGTTTACGTAGTCTAGAACCCCCGCGTGATTGTACATGTCACCGAGGAAGCGCAATCCTGCCTTTTCGTTGTCTTCGTATACCCCGAGTGTCTTTGAACACCCGAGACAGACGCCCTGGATCGTTCCGTCGTTTTTGAGCGAGAGGTAAAGCGGATTCTTCTCTTCTTCCAATTCTTTAGGAAGTACGCACGACATGCCTTCTATGACGATTTTTACTTCGTGACCTGCTTCCTTCAGCTGCTTCGCGTTCATGAGCGCGTGAAGAAAACACATTTTCTTGCCTTCCATCGTGTAAATCAAGATCTTTTTCATGGTGATAACCCTCCTATTGTTGTGCCTAAAAGCGGATAGCATGATAATGATTTCTTGTCACTGAGATTCTAGCACAGCGCTTCGGTGATCATCGGTTATTTGGACTGTCGTGTAACAAAGATGACATAGCGATAATCAGGATAGCGTTTGAGTGAGTCGTTGGAGTGGCGGATATTACAGGTACGGCGGAGCCGCCGTTCCGCTGCACGTTGAGCACATTGTTACTCTCCACATGCGGAACGGCGTTCGAATCAACGCTAAAATCTTGCGTCGAATTAATCGTGACTCTCCACATGCGGAATGGCGGCTCAACTTAGGTCGGAATATTCAAGTGGAAATCGGCGACACAAGTACACCGAGAAAGAAGTTGTTGTTTCGCAACCCGAGGACAGTTTCTCGATAATATGTGTGAGACAAAATACTTGCTAAACTACCCATGCATGGGTTAATATTAGTTAGCTACATGTTTCTTTGTAGCGGCAATTCTATGCGAAAAGTACATTTTCAAGGGATGGAAGCGACAACGGTTGCTTCGAGCATTTTACGATGGGAGGTATTATGAAAAAACGTGTATTGGTAGTAGGTGGCGTTGCCGGCGGTATGACGACTGCGGCAAGAGTGAGAAGGCTTGATGAAGATGCTGACGTGATCGTTTTTGAAAAGGGCGAGCACGTTTCTTTTTCTAATTGTTGTTTGCCGTATCATCTGGGGGATGCAATCCCTTGCGGCGATACGCTCGTTCTCATGACGCCGGAAGTCTTGCGGGCGCGGCAAAATATCGATGCTCGCGTACACCATGAAGTCGTACGCATTAATCGCGAAGACAAGACGGTTGACGTGAAGAATCTTGTCGACGGAACGACTTATACGGAGCGCTACGACAAGCTCGTTTTGAGTCCCGGCGCGAAAGCGCGCATGCTTCCGATTGAGGGTATTGAATCTGTCCCTGTCTTCGCGCTGAGAAATGTGGCAGACGCGAAAGGTATTCGCGACTCGGTCGTCGACAACGATCTGAAGGATGTAGTCGTAATCGGTGGCGGTTTTATTGGTCTTGAAGCTGCGGAAAATCTCAAACTCAGGGGGTGTAACGTCGTTCTCTGCGAGTTGCTCGATCAAGTGCTTCTGACGCTTGATCATGACATGGTTCAAACGTTGCATCGCGAGATTTACGACAAGGGCATCGATCTCAACCTCGGTACTCACCTCGTCAAGGTCGAGGATAAGAAGGCGTACCTTTCGAACGGGAAAGTTGTCCCTTGTGAGCTGGTCGTCATGGCAGCCGGAACGTTGCCGGAATCGCAGCTGGCGGAAGACGCCGGTCTGGAACTCACGGAACGCAAGTATATTAAGGTCGATCAAAACTACGTGACATCCGATCCCGACATCTATGCGATCGGGGATGTTATCACTGTCTACCACCGCCTGTCCGGGCAGTATGCGCCTTTACAGCTCGCCGGTCCCGCATTGAAACAGGCGCGCGCCGTCGCCGATCACATTTACGACATCCCGACAATGAACACCGGGTACATCGGTTCGTCAGCAATCCGCGTCTTTGACTTGAATGCTGCTGCAACCGGGTTGACATGTAGGACACTCGATCAACTCGGCAAGACGAACTACGACTACGTGTATGTGATTCCGAAAGACTGTGTCAGTATCATGCCGTCAAGTGAGAATCAATTCCTGAAAGTTATCTATGAAATCACGACGGGGCGTATTCTCGGCGCGCAGGCGATCGGGAAGGGTGACGTCGTCAAGCGCGTGGATGTGATTGCGGCGATGCTCAAATTCTCCCCCACGTTGGAAGACTTGAAGGATCTTGAACTCTGCTATGCTCCGCCGTTTAACACGGCGCGCGACTCGGTCAACTTTGCGGGATATGTCGGTCTCAACTTGCTTCATGGCGTTTACCGTCACGTACACGTTTCCGACGTGCGTGGTCTCGTCGAGAGCGGCGCCTACATTGTCGATGTCCGTGAGCCGAGCGAGTACGATAGGGGACATATCGTGACAGCCGTCAATGTGCCGTTGAGTCAGTTGCGCGAGCGCATGGACGAAATTCCTAAAGACCGACCTGTCTACTTGCACTGCCGATCCGCGCAAAGAAGTTATAACGCCTTGCTGGCATTGCAGCACAAGGGATGGACGAATTTGTACAATATTGCGGGTTCATTCCTCGGTGTCTCAAATTACGAATATTACCTCGATCAGGTAACGGATCGCGAGCCTATCGTGACCGCCTACAACTTCGCGTAGCTGATGCGTAAAAGGTAGATACAATAAACTCGAATACATCAATCTGTCCGTATGATTGTGGGATGTTGATGTAAAAATGAACTGGCATGGCGATGCCTACAACACGACCGATTGCATCATGTCCGATGTGATCGGTCGTGCTCCATATATAAAGATCGCTCAATCAACACTTATGCGATACTTATTTCTATTGCCGTAGCTTTGTCTCGACAATAAACCCTCATCTTCAAACTTCATGACGAAGGATCGAACCGTTGCATAGGCAACGTCTCGGAAGTCCTTTTCAAGTTGTTTGGTCGAGAACTCATCCGTACCGTAGGCACTCATCACGAACTGCCAGAGATCGCGTTCCTTTTCCGTGACCGCCCCTTCGAGTACAAGATCCGTGTAGTCTTTGATCGACTTTCGGTAGGGAAATTCTCGAGGGAGTTGATCGTACACATGTTCATTCATGTATTTCAGAAAAGGGGTGACATCAATGACGCCGCTGATTTTAGCGTTCTCTTCGATCTGCTCGAAAGCGCGATAGTATTTCCTGCGAGTCGCTTCAATATACTTGGAGAGGGACACGTGCATCGTGCCCGGATAACCTCGTTGGACGAGATACCACATCTGCATTAAGCGCGCCATGCGCCCGTTGCCATCGAAATATGGGTGTACGTAAGACAGATAAAAATGTATAATCGCCGCTTTTCGCAGTTCATCCTTGTCACCCGTTTGCATATAGCTGATTAACCTTTTCATGGAGACAGGCAATTTCTTATGGGGCAGACCTGTGTGCAGTGCTTTGGTTCCATCAGTAACCGTGACCGTGTCATGACGGTAGAAAGAGTTTGGCAGGAGTTTATGTTCCGGCTTCAAAGAATCCCATATAGCCAACTTATACAGCCGAAACAGATGCTCTTCGTTGATCGTGTTACGCTGGTTGCCGATATACTCTATCCCCCTCTTCATACCCGCGATGCGCTGTTCCATTTTGTTCGATGGAGCGTAGCCGGCAAAAATTCTTCGAACGCTCTCGCGATTGTAATCGATGCCCTCAATGTCAAAAGTCGCCGCTGTCTCATCCTCCATTGCTTTCTGCCCGAAGGTTCTGCCTGACGGTCCCTGTGCGTGTAATAATTTGAAACTATCTGCATGAGGTCGGACTTTTTCAGGTAGAAAAACAAGCTGCTGACCCGCAGCATCGATGAGGTTAATCGATTCGTAGAAAGAACTCTTCAATCCGGATAAAAATTGCTTGAGTCTTTCAGCACCATATTTGTGCTTCATTTTTGGGAGATTATCAGAATTATTGTCTCTGTAGATCTCCATAAAATCTTTTAGATCCATACATTCCCGCCTCGAGTTGATATATATTGATACTATTTTATATCAGCCTGGCGATATCCTCAAGCTTTGTCAAGACAATGGATTATTTACAACAGGTAAAATGACTTCACTGGAAGACGAGAGAAAGCGGTTGACTCATCGATCGAATCATCCGCTTTGCGTCGGCGTGGCGAAGAGAAAACTGTTTACATTTCCGCCTTCCGGAGCATGCCATTGATTCTCCTACGAGCTTCATAGGCGACATTTTCTTCATCGATTCCGATGAGCATGCCGTCATGCGAGACGAGTACGCCATTGACATAGACAAAGCGCGCCGGTTTTGAAACGCCAACGGTACCGAGGAGATTGGCGGCGTCATCTTCCGCGCACACAAATTCTAGAGAAGACGTATCGATGGCGAATAAATCCGCAGCCTTGCCTACTTCGAGGCTGCCTATATCATCTCGTCCGAGAATTGCCGCGCTTCCCTTTGTCGCAATTTTTAAAATGTCGTAGCCGGTAGGGGCTTTATCGGACCATGTAAGTCGATGCAACAAATAGGCGCTACGTATCTCAGCCATTAAGTTGGAGCAGTCATTACTTGCGCTTCCGTCAACGGCGAGACCGACGGGGACACCGAGTTCCAACATCTCGGGGACTTTGCAGACGCCGGACGATAGTTTCATATTCGATACGGGGCAATGTGCGACACCGGTACCGGTCTCTGCAAGTCGTCGCAGTTCATCGCTGTTGAAATGAATGCCGTGGGCATACCAGACATCATCGCCGATCCATTCGCAACTCTCCATGTAGTCGAGCGGTCTCTGTCCGAACATATCGAGACAGAACTGCTCTTCGTCATATGTTTCACAAAGGTGTGTATGCAATCTGACGCCTAGTTTTCTCGCAAGGCGCGCCGATTCTCGCAGTAAGTCAGTTGTCACGCTGAAGGGCGAGCATGGAGCAAGAACGACCTGCCTCATTGAAAATGGCGAGGGATCGTGGAATTTGTGTACGAGACGTTCGCTATCTTCGAGAATCGTCGTGATGTCTTGGACAAGATCATCCGGCGGAAGTCCGCCGTCACTTTTACCTCTTGACATGCTCCCGCGCGCGGCGTGGAGACGAACCCCGAGTGCTTCCGCCGCGTCAAACTGCCTGTCAATGAAATGATCAGAACCCTCTTTCGGGAAAACGTAGTGGTGATCCATCGCTGTGGTGCATCCGTAGCGGACGAGCTCGCCCATGGCGGTCAGAGAGCTGTAATAGATGCATTCGTCATCTAAATGGCGCCAGATTTCATAAAGCGCCGTGAGCCAAGGAAATAATTCCAGATTCTGTACCTGCGCAAGATTTCTCGTAAACGTCTGATAAAAGTGGTGGTGTGTGTTGATGAGTCCGGGATAGAGGATGAGTTCGGACGCATCGATCATGTGTTCAGCGTCAATATCATCGTATCCGATATAGTCGATCGCGTTTCCTTTGATGCGTAGGTTAGCATTGAGCAAGACGCGGTCATCTCCGTCCACCGTCACAATGGCTTTGGCATTTCTAAATAGCGTCGTATTCATAAATCACTCCTGAATGATGGGTATGTTTGCGTTAAGGATAACACGACAAATGGCTCGTTATTTGTTATTCTATTTAATGGGCTTATATGTACTGAATCGAGGGAATCACTACTATGAGAAAAATATGTGAAACGATGGCATCGACCCGGCTTTTTGCAGGATTAGATCACAGCATATACTATGAACATTGCATAAATACACCTATTCACACATTCTGGAAAGGTCAGCTTGTCGTTATGGAAGGGGACCTTTGCAAGGGAATCGGGATTGTGGTTGAAGGTCGGATTGCGCGCCAGAAATATACGCCTTCGGGCGAGTTCACAACGCTCGAACTCTTGGGTGAAGGATCTGTTTTCGGCGAGGATCTTATTTTTTCGACACATAAGCAATATCCATACTCTCTCGAAGCATTGACACACGTAAAAACAGTGATGGTATCGCGTGAAGATATACTCGCTCTCATTTCGAAAAGTCCGCGGTTGCTACTCAACTACTTGGCGCTTCTTTCAGACCGAGGTATTGAGCAGGATCAGAGAATTCATCTTCTCTCGCAGAAGACATTGCGCTTGAAGATATCCGGTTATCTCTTATCTCTCCTCGAAGAAAAACTCAATAGAGAGGGCAAATTGCTCAGCGAGGCGACCGACGAGCCTGCTACGCTGTTTGTAGAGTTACCTGTTTCGAAAGAAGTCGTCGCACGCCTTCTTGCCATGCCGCGTCCGTCCTTTTCACGCGAATTGATCAGTATGGAAAAAGACGGACTTGTGCGCGTAGACGGGCGTGTTGTGTGGCTCGAGGATATTCAGGGTTTGGCTTGTGGGCTTTATGAAGATTGCGAAGTCGATGAATAAACGCCGAACTATTTGTCTTTCACTGTTTGCAAGTCGCGTTGAACGAGCGTATGCTCAAGGACGGAATACTCGATGTGGAATTCTGTCATAATGTCTTTAGCGACCATACTGAGAGGGTCGTTATTAATAAATTGTTCAGCTACCATGGATAATATGCACTTAAGGAGGATATCATATGGGTTACAAATCGGATATTGAGATTGCTCAGGAAGCTGTGTTGCGTCCGATCGATGAAATCGCGGTTGAAGCGGGGCTCGATCTTAATGATCTCGAACATTATGGGAAATATAAGGCAAAGGTGTCCTTAGATGCGCTTAAGGGGGATCCTCGAGGCAAGGGCAAGCTCGTCTTGGTGACCGCCATCACGCCGACGCCTGCAGGTGAGGGCAAGACAACGACGTCGGTCGGACTTGCGGATGCCTTGAGGAGGATCGGAAAGCGCAGCACGATAGCGCTTCGTGAACCTTCGATGGGTCCCGTGTTTGGCATTAAGGGCGGTGCAGCCGGTGGCGGGTACGCGCAGGTCGTTCCGATGGAAGACATTAACCTTCATTTTACGGGTGACTTCCATGCGATCGGTGCCGCGAACAACCTCCTCGCCGCCATGATCGACAACCATATCATCAAAGGCAACGCTCTCGGGATTGATCCACGTCAGATCACATGGAAACGCGCCGTTGACATGAACGATCGCCAACTGCGCTTTATCGTCAATGGTTTGGGCGGACGTGCCAACGGGGTGCCGCGCGAAGACGGCTTTGAGATAACAGTCGCATCGGAAGTTATGGCAGTTTTCTGCCTCGCCACCTCGCTATCCGATTTGAAGGAACGTCTCGGACGTATCGTGATCGGCTATACATACGACGGCAAGCCTGTGACGTGCAGTGACGTCAAAGCTGAAGGCGCCATGACGGCGCTTCTGAAAGACGCTTTGAAGCCTAACCTCGTTCAGACGCTTGAGGGAACACCGGCGTACGTACACGGCGGACCGTTTGCCAACATCGCGCACGGCTGTAACAGCATTTTGGCGACGCGTATGGGGCTTCACTACGCCGATTACCTCATTACGGAAGCCGGCTTCGGCGCAGATCTCGGTGCGGAGAAATTTATCGATATTAAGTGCAGAACGGCGGGTCTAGCACCCGACGCGATTGTGCTGGTCGCGACGGTTCGCGCTTTAAAGATGCACGGCGGTGTCGCAAAGAACAATCTCAAGAGTGAGAATCTCGAGGCGCTGAAAGCGGGAATTCCGAACTTGATTCAACACGTCAGGAATGTCATTGAAGTCTTCAAACGTCCTGTCGTTGTCGCGATCAACCGTTTTCCCGACGATACAGAGGCGGAGCTTGAGCTCGTGCGCGAAGAATGCGAAAAGCTCGGTGTTCACGTGGCTCTTTCCGAAGTATGGGGCAAGGGCGGCTTGGGCGGCATCGAACTCGCCGAAGAGGTTGTGCGTCTCTGTGACATTCCTAACAAAGAAGATCTCGGTTTCGTGTACGATATGGATACAACGATTGAAGAGAAGATTGAAGCGATTGCGAAGCGCATCTATCATGCTGACGGCGTCGATTTCGTGGGACCTTCCGTCAGGCAGCTCAAGCAGCTCAAGGAGCACGGTTTCGGCAATCTGCCTGTCTGCATCGCCAAGACGCAGTACTCGTTCTCGGATGATCCGCAAAAAATCGGTGTGCCCAAGGACTTCAGAATATCTGTCCGCAACTTGAAAGTATCGATGGGGGCGGGCTTTATCGTGGCGTTGACAGGGGATGTCATGACAATGCCGGGATTGCCAGCCGTACCGTCAGCCGAGAAGATTGACGTTGACGAGAACGGTCGTATTTCAGGTCTGTTCTAAGGAATTGTTTAACCCATGCTGTCGCGGTGCGTCGATGTCACTTTATGGTGACGGCGGCGCGCCATATGGTAGAATGCGGTAGTTATAATATGATCGACTTATAACGTAAATGTGCGATGTTAACGCAACAATCAAAGAAGATGAGGATTTGAAAACATGAAAGATTTCAAGTTAAAGCTCAGAGAATTGACACTCTCTCCTGATCGCGTCCTCGGTATTGCCGATGAGAAGGGTGTCATCATCATGGCTTCCGATGAAAAACTGGTCGGGGAGCAGGATGCTGCGATCCGCGCTTTTCTCGCTTCGGGTGATACACAATCATTTGCAGGCGACCGCACGTATCGCGTTATTGATCGCGCAGGAGGCGCACGTTTGATCTGTTTTATCGATGGAGCAGACGAGCTTTCGGCAGGCATTTTGGAACTTTTTTCCCTTTGGGTTAATGCGGAACTGAAGCAGTATGACGATTTTGAAGAACGCGACCAGAAACTGAAATTGAGTTTTCTGAAAAATGTTCTTCTCGAAAATGAGTTGCCTGGCGATATCCCCCTGAAGGCTCGTGAATATCGCATTAAGTATAATGTCAGGCGGCTTTTGGTCATCATGCGGACAAAGCCCGATGAATTCAAGGCGTGCCATGAGGCTCTTATGGCACGTTTCGGCGACCGTGAGGATGATTATATCCTTCCAATGGATGAAGCCAATTTAGTACTTCTTCTCGAAACTCCTGATGAAGAAAATTCTGAAACGAGAGAGGCTGTTTTCAGCAAGCTCGTAGCCGATATGAAAGAAGAAGCCATGGCGGATGTCAAACTCGGCGTCAGCATGAACTTCTCTTCATTGAAAGACACGGCAAAGGCTTACAAGGAAGCATCTCTAGCTCTGATCGTCGGTGACATTTTCAGGAGTAAGACGCCGGAAGTCATGATGTATTGCAATCTCGGGTTGGGGCGCTTGATTTATCAGCTTCCGATTACACTGTGCGAGCTATTTCTCCGCGAGGTTTTCGAGCCGGGAACATACGAGGCGCTTGATCCCGAGACATTGTTGACGATCGAGAAATTCTTCGAGAACAGCCTGAACGGGAGCGAAACATCGCGACAGCTTTTCGTCCACAGAAATACGCTCGTGTACCGGCTCGACAAAGTTGAGAAGATAACGGGATTGGATCTTCGCAATTTCGAGGACGCCGTTCTCTTCAAACTGGCGGAGATGGTCAGAGATTATCTCACCTATGTTGAGGAAAACAAAGTGACTCGCTACGCGCGCATGGGCATGGAATTGGGTACTGAGGATTATTTACCGATGGTCTGATCTGATTCGTTGGGAGAAAGCTCTGTCCGAACGAAGAGCGTTTCGGCTGAAGGAGCAGCAATGGCATTTGTAGAATTTCGAGATGTAACGAAAATTTATCAAACGGGAACCAAGGCGCTTTCCAATGTTTCGTTTTCTATTGAAGAAGGTGATTTCGTCTTTTTTATTGGGGAAAGCGGCGCAGGAAAATCAACGATATTTAAGCTTTTGACTTGTGAGGAACGTCCTACATCGGGTGTGGTACTTCTTGACAATTTCAATGTCGGTCAGATTAAGGATCGCCAGATTCCTTTCTTGAGAAGGAAAATCGGTATGGTTTTTCAGGATTTTCGTCTGATCGACTCGTTGACAGTCGGTGAGAACGTCGCGTTCGCCATGGAGATTATCGGTGAACCGAGAAAAAAAATCCGACAACGCGTTCCGATCGTCCTTGCAGTTGTAGGACTAAGGAATAAAATTAATGATTACCCGTCCGAGTTGTCGGGGGGTGAGAAGCAACGCGTGAGTATCGCGCGAGCACTCGTTAACAGACCCCATCTGATTATCGCCGATGAGCCGACGGGGGATCTCGATCCTGTCAACAGTGAATCCATTATGGCGCTTCTTGAACGCATCAACCGAAATAACGGCACGACGATCATCACGTGCTCACACGACAGCGCTATTATCAACAAAATGAATAAGCGTGTGCTTGAGGTGAAAGACGGCGTGCTTATTCGCGATGATGCTTGCGGTAAGTATTTTAGACGTGATGAGCGATTCGGATATTATGTGCCCGACCATGAGACGGCTTCGAAACCCGAACAGTCCGATGAAAAATGGGCAGAGGGCGATCACGCGATGGAACTGTTAAGGCGTGTGGACCAACAGGAGCGCGAGGAACGGCGGAAGAGACTCGATTCAAAGACCAGACGCCGTACGGTGGATCTTCAGGGCGAAGGTTTCTTTGAAGAACTTCGAAGGAGTCAATCGGAGAGGCGTGGTCGTCCCGGGACGAGAGAGAGAAGGGAGCTGCTCAAAAAGAGGCTTGAGGAGACGGGTAGCCATGAACCCATGGACGTTGAGACAATGCGGCACGATATGCATGTTCTTCGCGATACGATGCTGAATAAGGAAAGTTCAGCTGAAGAGACCAAAGCGGAAGAGCTGAGCGTGGAGATCGCGAACGGTGACAATGTCGAGTCTCGCGTAGAATCGCCAGTCCATTCTCCCAATGTCGTTCGCAAACGTCTTGAACACAAAGGTGTAGACGAACATCCGGAGGATCCCTCATGAGACATAACGAGTGGCGATATTCGATCAAAACGGGCTTCAAGAGTTTAGGTCGACATCCTTTGCTGTCTATTGCTGCGATTACGACGCTGGTGCTGATGCTATTTCTCACGAGCGCTTTTGTCGCTTTCTCGCTCAATGCCAATCATCTGTCAAAGATCGCATCTCAACAACCCCCGATTGAAATATCCATGAGTTTGAGCGCCGAACAAGCCGATCTCGACCTTATCGAAAACTATCTGATAGACAGCGAACTCGTTCAAATGTATGAGATGAGAACCCCCTTGGAGAATTATGAGCAGTTTAAGCATGAATTAGGAAAAGAAGAGCTCTGGAAGGGTTTCGACTATGAAACGTATATCCCTCATACGATCAACGTTCGCCTCAACGATCCTGCTACGGGAGATGAGTTTAAACGGGAGGTTGAAAATTTACCCGCAGTCCATGAAGTGATGATGGAGTCGCACTTGATGGCTTTCCTCGATGACGTCAAACAAGGGACATCGCGCGTCGGGATCATCGTTTTTATCATCTTGACGTTGATAGCGACGGTCGTTATGGCAAATACTGTAAGGATTGCGGCATTGTCGCGTTCTCGAGAGATCAACATCATGAAGTATATCGGCGCGACGAACAAGTATATTCGCATTCCTTTCATCGTTGAAGGCGCGACAATCGGTATGGTCGGTGCGCTTCTAGCCAGCTTATTCGCGTCGTTGCTCTACAATGAACTTGTTAAGAAGTTTTCACCTGATTCACTGGGTTCGATGACGCTTGGTGCTTCCCGTTATACACTTTTGCCAACGGGGCATATCACGCTTATTCTGTTTTTGCTTAACCTTTTCGTAGGGATAACGCTCTGTACCGTCATTAGTGCCGTATCTGTTCGCAAGTACGCCAAAGTGTAACGCTTTTTATACCGAACCGATGGTATGAATAAATTTACCGGATGAGAAAGATGGCAGTCCGTCGACACGCATACAATGTCATGACATTGTCATATTTTCAGTCTGGAAGTAAAAACGTCTGGTATGATAATATAAAATATCGAGGTTAGAATGTTCCGAGTATGGCGAAGGAGGAAGCATGGCTAAGAAGATAACGTTAAAACGATTATTGACACGACTGTTGGCGTTAGTTCTTATTGCTTTGACTCTGTCGCTCGGTTTTGCCCCTTTGACCACTCATTCCGTGGCAACGTCGTCCAAGTACAGACAAGCAGAAGAAAAACTCAAAGGTATTAAAGATCAGCTGGCGACAATAAAAAGCGACCGTGAAAAGTTGGCGAATCGCCAAAAAACTTTGAGTGGCGAGCTTGCATATCTCGAAAATCGTTCCGAGGAACAACGCAAAGTATACGACGAGGCGCTTGAACAGAAAGAATATGCGCTGGAAGCGATGCTGATGTACCAACAAGGGTATGCCAATGCGTTAAGCGATTACGAAGAGAAGACTGTTCAGTATGAGCAGCGAATTGCTCGAATGTATGAGTGGAATCAGAAATCAATTTTCGAGATGCTGATTACAGCGGTCAATCTCGATAGTTTCTTTACTACGCTTCGCCTCATGAGAATTATCGCTGATGCCGATGAGCAGGCTTTAGCCGAGCTTGAAGCAGCCTCTGCCCTTGCAGAGGAGATGAAACAGGATGCGGAAGCTTCATATGAGGAAATGGTGCGACTTGTCGATGAAGCGGATGCCGTTCTCCAAAAGATTAAGAACGAAAAGGCATTGGCTGCGAAACAGCTCAGCAAGTTATCAAATTCCTTGGAATTGACAAAACAAAAGCAGGAACAGCTTGAGAGAGATAAGACGAGCGCGGAGCGAAATCTCAAAGCCATCGGGATTGAAGAGGCGGCAAAGAGGGCTTCCGGTGCCACGGGTTCTCATTATGTCGGTACGGGGGCGTATATCTGGCCCACTCCCGGGTTTTATCAGGTATCTTCTCATTTCGGTTGGCGCGCAAAGTATGGTCGGTTTCACTACGGTACCGATGTTATGTGTCCGACAGGAACGCGCATCGTGGCAATGGCGGATGGCATTGTCACGTATGTTGGATGGCCTGGTAGTACATACCATTGGGCGTACGGAAAGATGGTCGTCATCAACCATTACGATGGCACGCAGACGCGCTATGGTCATTTAAGCGGCTATAACTGTCATACGGGACAGAAGGTCAATGCCGGGCAAGTGATTGGCTATACGGGCAATACGGGTCGTTCGTCAGGTCCCCATCTGCATTTCGAAATTCGCATCAACGGCACTCCCGTCAACCCGATGAAATATTTCAAGTGGGTTAGATAGCATTTTTCTCCGCTATATGCGGCGGTGACGATTTCGAGTCTGGGCTTCTATTCGGACAAAGGCATTGTCAATCAATAAGATTCGGGACGCAATCATGTTTATGCATGATTGCGTTTGTTATGATCAACATTTCCAGCAAGAATACCGGGCGAATGTTCGTGTTCTTAATTGGCAGTGGTATGATGATGTGAGTGCGTGGTCACACTCTCAATGTGACTTTCACGGAAGTAAAATTATGAATCATTTGAATTAGGTGCACTGGTATGGATGAGCAAAAAAACAATTATGAAGGACCGGCAGAACATCCCACTAATGACACAACGGGAGTCCAGCCGCCTTATGAGCAGAGACCGTACGTAGGAGGTCAGTTTCCTGATCAGAGAGGCTACGTGCATCACGACGATTATTCTTCGTGGGGTTCTCAGCGATACTCATCGTCGGGATACGGCATGACTACAGATGGTAATCGAAAGAAACCTTCATGTCGATGGTCCGTCTTTTTTGCGGTGTTATTAACGGCTTCGCTGACTTTTTTGGTAACCGTAGGTATAGGTTTCGTATTGTTTGGGCATGTAGTTGATGGCGGTGATCCGGTTGTTACGACAAGACCCGACTCGACAATTTCTTCTCCTAGTACTGAACCCGCCGCAAAAGACGTCCCGGGAATTGTCCGGTCGCGTGACGGTCTTTCTATTACTTTCGCCGATCAAGAGGGAATTAAAGATGCCCTCAAAAAGTTTGTCACTGCCTATAACTATCTTCGAGATAATTACTACGAGGAATACACGGACAGCGAAATGATCGATAAGATGATCGAAGGTCTTGCTGGTCAGATGGGTAGTCCATATACGTTCTACCTCACTCCCGAATACTACGAGTCGATTGAAGATACGATGCGCGGCGAATACGTAGGTATAGGTGCCATTGTCATGCGTGATCAGAGCGACCGCTACATCGTCAATGACTTGATTCCCGGAGGACCGGCTGAAAGAGACGGTCTGCACGTAGGCGATATTATTCGGAAAGTAAACGGAATCGATACATCAACATTTGAAGATGTCGGTCAGCTGGCAGCTATTGTACGAGGAGAAGAGGGGACAGTTGTAACACTTGTTGTTTACCGTTCTTCGGCGAACGAAGAATTGACGATCAAGCTCACACGTGAACATATTACGAATATCTCTGTGCGTTCACGCATGTTGGAGGGTGAAATCGGCTACGTGCAGGTATCAGAGTTTTCGGAAAACGTCGCGAAAAATTTTGAAAATGCGGTAAGCGACCTTCTGGGACAGGGAGCGAAGTCTTTTATCTTTGATTTGAGGAATAATGGCGGCGGCTACGCACATGAATGTATTGATATGCTCGATGTCTTGTTGCCGCCAGTGGAAGTTGCGTCTCTCAAAGGGCGCGAAGACGGACATGAATATACGGAAGTCTGGAAGACAAAAAATAAAGCCGCTGTCTCGGAGGACATGGAGTTCGTTGTTCTTATCAATGAGAACTCCGCAAGCGCGAGTGAGTTGTTCACGGGCGTTTTACGTGACTACGGGAGAGCCGCGATCGTCGGTAAGAAGTCTTTTGGGAAAGGTGTCGGGACAGTGACGATCCAGTTGCCTGATAAATCCGCGATTCAGGTAACCAACTTCGCGTATTATCTGCCAAAGGGTGACTCGGTTGAAGGCGTCGGACTTGAACCTGACTACGTTGTCGAGATTCCTCGGGGAGCGTCGGGTAAGCCGATCAGCTCCATGACGCGTGAAGAGGATACACAGCTTTCAAAGGCGATCGAACTACTCCTGCCTTAAGGATAATATGATGGTCATCCGATGGCACTTTTAAATGCGCCGCCGGATGACTTTATCATTCAAATTGAATCGTTTTAGTCGGTTCGGCACATACACTACGCAGTTCGTAGTGTTTAAATCGCAGATTTAAGGGAATCTTTGCCCCTTTGCCGAAGTGAGCGTACCGCAGCTCGCAGCTCGCAGCTCGTCCGCGGCACGTAGTGGAAAATGCCGTTTGACATCGATGTCTCTTCTGTCGTATCATAATTCGGCGACCGCTCCGGCGGGGTCTTTTAATGTTGTCTGAAACAACAACCTCTGTCGGGCGAGACTGTTAATTAGGAGGAACCGCATAAATGGGTTATGCCATTATTAAAACAGGCGGCAAGCAATATCGCGTAGCCGTCGGAGATGAGATTTTTGTAGAGACGATCGCCGGTGAGCCGGATGACGAAGTGACGTTTGACGAGGTTCTCGCTATATCCGATGGAGAGTCTCTTACAACGGGTACGCCGTTTCTTGAAGGTGCGACCGTTACGGGTAAAATCGTGAAACACGGTCGAGGCAAGAAAATAGTCGTCTTTAAGTACAAAGCAAAAAAGGGTTATCGTCGCAAACAAGGTCATCGACAGCCCTACACGCGTGTTCTGATCGAAGCGATCAACGGTTAATATATGATTCTCGCGACCTTTCACCATGATGAACAGGGTCGAATTACGGCCTTTCAACTGGAAGGACATGCGAGAAACTGGAGACCATGGCCCGATATGATTTGCGCCGGAGTCTCAGCGATAGGACAGACAACCATCGGAAGCATACAGGAGCTTGCCGGCGTCGAGCCGGACTATTCCCTTGAAGACGGCAATATCCGATGTGTTGTCGAGTATTCCGATGACGACGAGCAGTCAAAAGTCATCGCCGCTTTGATGGCATCGACAAGGATAGGATGTCTTCAGCTGGAAGACAGTTACGGAAAGAAATTTGTAACAGTAAACGATGTGTTCCACGGGGACACGGAGACATAATAATCAACATATCACGCGACTATCATATTCAGCGCGTCAAAGATATAGGAGGCAAAAATGATTAAAGTTAATCTTCAATTACTTGCTCACAAAATGGGCATGGGCAGCACGCGCAATGGTCGCGATTCTCGATCTAAACGGCTGGGCGCGAAAGTTGCCGATGGTCAGTTCTGTACGGCGGGGAGCATCATTTACCGTCAGCGCGGAACAAAGATTCATCCCGGTAACAATGTCGGGATCGGTAAGGACGACACGCTTTTTGCGAAAGTGGACGGGACGGTGCGATATGAACGTATTTCCCGCAAGCGCAAACAGGCGAGCGTCTATCCTGTCGAAATGTAAGGATCGGGAGCGGCGGCAGCCGCTCTCATTGTTTAGCGCATGTTTTTCGATCATACAACCATAGAAATAAAATCCGGCAACGGCGGCAACGGCTGTGTCTCTTTTCGTCGCGAGAAATACGTCCCGAACGGCGGACCGGACGGCGGCAATGGCGGTCGAGGCGGGGATGTCACGATTCGCGCCGACCGCAATGTCAACACGCTTCAGAAATATAGGTTTCAGCGCCATTTTGCCGCCGGGAACGGTGAGGACGGCAAGGGCAAGAAGATGGCAGGCGCCAGCGGCGCAGATCTTGTTCTCAAAGTGCCGCCGGGAACGCTTATTCTAGAATCGGAATCGCGCGAGCTTGTTGCCGATTTGAGAAATGATGGAGATGAAGTGGTTGTGGCAAAAGGCGGTGCGGGCGGTCGCGGGAATATGAATTTCGCGAATGCTGTTCGCCAGGCGCCGCGCTTCGCGACGGCGGGCAAACTCGGTACGACGTTAAAACTGGATCTCGAATTACGCCTTCTCGCCGATGCGGCGCTTGTCGGTTTTCCCAATGCCGGAAAGTCGACGCTTCTTTCCGTGATGTCGGCAGCAAAGCCAAAAATCGCTTCCTATCCCTTTACGACACTGCAACCGATTTTAGGTGTTGTCGATGTCTCGGGAGCGCGTTTCGTCCTCGCGGATGTGCCGGGGCTGATTGAGGGTGCATCCGAGGGAGCGGGGATGGGACATGACTTCCTGCGACACGTCGAGAGAGCACGGCTTCTTTTGCATGTTCTCGATGTTTCGAACTTCGACGGTATCGAGCCGATGGATCGCTTTGTCGCTTTGAATCGTGAATTGGAAAAATATAAGAACTTGCTCGATTCGCGCCCGCAATGGGTTGTGCTGAATAAGATTGATCTCGTAACGGAAGATACGGTTCAGAAGTTGCGCGATGAAATCGAGACACTCGGTTACCGCGTGTTTGCCGTCTCGGGTGCCACAACTGAAGGAGTGACAGAGCTCAAACAAGCGCTCGCCGCAGTAGTCTTGACGTTGCCTCCGCCCGAGCTCGATGAGATCGGACGACTCAAAGTCTATCGATTGGAGAAGAAATACGATTTCTCGGTTTCCGAGCAAAAAGGTATCGTATCGGTTGAGGGACCGTTTATCCATGAGCTGATGCAATCGACGAATTTTAGTGATACAGAGTCGTTTCGTCATTTTCAGAAACGTATTATCGACAGCGGAATTCAAGACGCATTATTGGACGCTGGCGTCGAGGAAGGCGATGACGTTCTCATGGACGGTGTGCTGTTTGAGTTTTCTTTATAGTCTTTATCCCTCCTGCCTTGCACATAGTGCGATATCGTTATCGCAGGTCTCGCTTGGAAAAAAACAGCGTAAATCTTTTCCCTGAATGTAAATCATGTATAATCAATTTACAGTTGAACTCGACCGGATGACATACCGGTTGATAAGGAAGGAGTTATCATGAAAAAATATATTTGTGACATGTGCGGATATATCTATGATCCCGAGATGGGCGATCCGGACGGAGGTCTGGAACCCGGTACACCGTTTGAGGATATTCCTGAGGATTGGGTATGCCCGTTGTGCGGCGTTCCGAAAAGTGAGTTTTCACCTTACGAAGACTAAGTTCAGTCCAGTTTAGACAAAGTATGACGAGAAAGCCGGTAACACCGGCTTTCTTCTTTGTCCATCAGTTCTTTTTTACGGATGAACCTGATAAGATGGAAGAGTCATTGAAAGCATAACAATCATTAACGTGTTAACGATGTGAAAGGATGGGAATAAAGTGATGCAGGAGATCAGTGATCGCGTCTTTCAAGTGGGCGCTCCGGACCCGCGTTTGCCGTATTTTGACGCTTTAATGCCAACGCCGTATGGCACGACTTACAACAGCTATCTCGTTCGCGGAGACGAGAAAAAAGCCCTGATCGATCCCGTGCAGGGCGATAAGGCTGATCAATTGTTGCAGAACCTCAAAGAACTCAAAGCCGATAAGCTCGACTATATTATCTGTCTGCATACGGAGCAAGATCACGCAGGCGCTATTCTCGTGTTGCGCGATGTATTCCCCGACGCTCAGATCGTCGGAACGGCAAAGGTTGCCGAGCTGATGGAATACCATTTCCACATACCGCGCGAGACGTTCCTTATCGTTGCGGAGGGAGATTCGATCGATCTTGGCGGTGTAACGCTCGAGTGCATGCCGATACCTTTCGCCCATTGGCCTGACAATACGATGTTCTGGATGCCTGAAGAGCGTATGCTCTTCAGTTCCGATTTATTCGGAAGCCATTACGCGCCTGCCATTCCGAACTGTCCTGACGAGGAGATTTGGCTTCTCGAGACGCGCGCGTACTTTTCCGAAATCATGATGCCGACGCGGCAGCACGTTGCGCGTTATGTGGCGAAAGTGCGAGAACTCGACCCGAAGTACATCTGTTCGTCACATGGACCAATCTGGGAAGACCCTGCGATCGTTTTGAACGAGTACGAACTCATGGTCTCCGACAAAGTCCGCCGCGACGTCGTCATCGCCTACGTGTCGATGCACGGAAGCACCGCGCGCATGGTCGATGTTGTCGCCGATGAGCTCTGTGCGGCAGGCATTCGCGTCGCGCTCTACGATCTCGGCGACCCGAACCGCGATCTTCGCTCGTTGATCGGTTCCGTCGTGACGGAGACGGTCAATGCCGGATCGCTTCTCCTGGCTTCGCCGACTGTACTGGGCGGTCCGCACCCCGCCGTCGCGGCGATGGCGCTCTTGATCAATGCGTTTAACCCTGCTATTCGCTTCTTTGGTGTGTTCGGTTCTTACGGATGGGGGACGCAAATCGAAAAACAAGTCAGCGGGCTGACGGCGAGAGTGAAAGCTGAGCGCCTTGAGCCTGTTCTCGTCCGCGGTCTTCCGACGGAAGAAGATTATGAGTCGCTCCGCCGATTCGCGCGCGATCTCGCCGAGCGTTTGCAGGCGATCCCCGACGAGGAGATCGTCGCCTGAGCGCCACAGCATCAGATGACAAATAATGAGGGGCTGGCTCATTTCCGCTCGTATTTAGCGGTTTTGAGACAGCCCCTTTTATCTGGGTTATGGGTATTAATCTCGTTTACGTGGAGTTCCAAAACTGCTTTGTTCAGTGGACATTCATGACTAATGAGAATCGGACAACATCTTCAAGACATATTCTTCAATATCATCAAGCGTCTTCGCACTTGCTGCGCCGGGATAAGCGAAATCTGAAAACAAGAGACCTTGCCCCGTTTCTATAAATGCCCATCTTATACTGTCTCCAATTCCGCAAGGAGCAAGGTCGGTCAGCAGCAGAGTCTCGCCCCGTATTTCCATGATGGAATCTTTATTATATACAGACGGCATGAAGATACCTTCCATTCCGACTCGGATCTGATCAATGACGCCTGCTTCTACCATATTCATATCCGTTTCACTACAGGTTGTACCGGAAAATTCGTATGAGATAAATTTCGCGCTATTCTTCGAGTATTTCCAAAGGCTGTTCTGGTTCTTCGGGGGTATCGATCAAAAGTGAATGGATTAACGTGTTGACGATGTCATCCGGGCGTTCGCGCCACGTCCTGGACGCCTTCTCTGCCATCTCTTCGGTCGGGAATCGAAGCGTCAATAGAAAGCTCGTATCATTGCCTTCTTTTTGACGGCAGATGAGCTCGTATTGCCCGTCCGATGTAAGCTCAATTTTGACGGTGACGGCATCTGCCATTTTGCGCCGAAAGCTGTGCTCTTCGAGGTGTTGGGAAATGAAACGTCTCGTTGCCGCGGGGATTTGGTGATTGAGCGCGTCAATGACTGCCTGTCCTTTGTCCGTCAGATCGCATCGCTCAATGGCGCGATTGTGGGCGTCGAGAGCTTCTTCTCCTTTGCGCGCTCCTACGTGAAGGAGTCCCGTATCGATCAGCTCTTCGAGTGCGCGTATCACATCGAAATAGTCCATCGACCATGTCGCGAGAGCCGTATCTTGGAGATAGGATCGGCGTATTCCCGGTGCCTGCTCGACAATATAGAGCAGTAATAATTTGTGAATCGAAATATTGGTCTCCTGCATCGGTTGGTCCTCCGGGCAACGCTATCTGCTTAGAATCGATCATATCACAATGCACTCTTGTCTCTTCATTTGTTATAATAAACTCTACAGCTTTGCGGGGGAGACCTTATATGCTATTTGATGTGATCGTAATTTTGCTATTGCTGTTGTTTGCTTGGATCGGCTATCGGCGCGGTCTTCTCTTAACGGCTGTCAGTGTTGTCAGTTCGTTGATCTCGATCGGCATCGCATTTCTCCTTGTCCGTCCCATTTCGGGTTGGCTGCAAAAGTTAGGTCTCTTCAGCGTTTCGATAAGAGTTTTTTCAGTACGAGTTTATGAAAGTACCGAAAATCTCCCGGCATCGATTGCGCCCGTTCTGGAATCATTCGGCATGCCGGAATCTTGGACGAGAAGGATTTTACAAATGCCCGCGCCGGGAGGGGAAACGGTCATTGAAACAACAGTGAATTCTGTCTGGCAACTTGTTATCAGTGCTTTAGTGCTTATCTTCATTTATCTTATCGTCAAACTCGTTCTCGGACTGCTTGCGCGACTTTTGACTCCATCGCTTAACGGCATTCCCGTGGTCGGATGGCTCAATCGATTCGGCGGTCTCGTTCTCGGTTTGGTTTGGGGTATCTTTACAATGTGGCTCATCATGATGGTGCTCACTTCCTTCAGTGTGGTAAGTGATCCTATACGCCAGTTTATCGGTGATTCTAAGATTCTCGCGTATATTTCGGAAAAAGACATATTTAGATCACTTTTGGACACGATCTTTTGATTTCTTGTAGTTGACAAAACGAATAGTTCTCTTTATATTGTTAATTGGTTGGCACTCTACCCAGCCGAGTGCCAATTCCGATAATAGACAGTATTTTTTAATGGGAGGTTATGTAATGAATATTAGACCATTGGCTGACCGTGTGGTCATCAAAAGACTGGAAGCAGAAGAGACAACAAAGGGCGGCATCGTATTGCCGGGTTCCGCGAAGGAAAAACCGCAAATCGTTGAAATCGTCGCTGTTGGACCGGGAGGCGTCGTCGACGGGAAAGACGTCATCATGGAGGTTGAAGTTGGTGATCGCGTTCTGATCAGCAAATACGCCGGTACCGAAGTGAAGATAGATGATGTGGAATATACGATTCTGAGGCAGAGCGATATTCTCGCAATCGTTGATTAAACAAACGACATAATAGAAGGAGATATACATAATGGCAAAAGATTTGAAATACACCGAAGACGCACGCAAAGCATTGGAAATTGGCGTCAACAAGCTAGCGGATACGGTCCGCATTACACTTGGTCCAAAGGGTCGGAACGTCGTTCTCGACAAAACGTACGGGACGCCCGTTGTCACGAATGACGGCGTGACGATCGCGCGTGAAATCGAGCTTGAGGATCGTTTTGAAAATATTGGCGCACAGCTCGTCAAGGAAGTCGCGACGAAGACGAATGATGTCGCCGGTGACGGAACGACGACGGCGACTTTGCTAGCGCAGGCGATTATCCGCGAAGGAATTCGCAACGTCGCGGCGGGGGCAAACCCTATCATTCTCAAGCGCGGAATCGATAAAGCCGTCGAGACCGCGGTGGAAGCTATCGGTCGTAACAGCAAAGCCGTTGCAGACAAGAATGATATTTCGCGTGTTGCCGCCATCTCGGCGAACGACGAGGAGATCGGACTTGAGATCGCCAAGGCGATGGACTCCGTGACAAATGATGGTGTGATTACCGTCGAAGAGTCCCAGACAATGGGTACCGAGCTCGAAATCGTGGAAGGTATGCAGTTTGACCGCGGTTACATTTCAGCTTATATGGTTACGGATACGACAAAAATGGAAGTCGTGTACGATGATCCTTACATCCTGATTACCGATAAGAAAATTTCCAATATTCAGGATTTGATTCCTCTTCTCGAGAAGATTGTTCAGAGCGGCAAACGCCTCCTGATCATCGCCGAAGATGTCGAGGGCGAAGCTCTCTCCACCATCATCCTGAATAAACTGCGCGGCACATTCCAGTGCACCGCGGTGAAAGCTCCTGGATTTGGAGATCGCAGAAAAGAAATGCTCCAAGATATCGCCGTTTTGACTGGCGGTAAGGTTGTGTCGTCAGATCTGGGCATGGAGCTGAAAGATGTCCAACTGGAAGATCTTGGTCGTGCACGTCAGGTCAAGGTCGACAAGGATAATACTGTCATCGTCGATGGTGCCGGGTCGTCTGAAGCTCTGAAGGATCGCGTCAATGCCATCCGCGCGCAAATTGAGGAAACGACTTCAGATTTCGATCGTGAGAAACTGCAGGAGCGCTTGGCCAAGCTCGCCGGTGGCGTTGCCGTCATCAAGGTCGGTGCAGCCACGGAAGTCGAGATGAAAGAGCGCAAACTCCGCATTGAAGACGCCCTTTCGGCAACACGTGCGGCCGTCGAGGAAGGTATCGTTGCTGGCGGCGGCACAGCCTATATCGATGTGCTCGATGAGGTTACCGCGTTGCTGGACGACCTGCAGGGCGATGAGCGTACAGGTGTATCGATCATCTTGCGCTCGCTCGAGGAGCCCGTTCGTCAGATTGCCATAAACGGCGGATTCGACGGCAGCGTCGTCTGCGAAAAAGTGAAGTCCGGTAAAAAAGGCATCGGTTTCAATGTTTTGACGGGTGAGTATGTCGACATGGTTTCCGCGGGTATCGTGGATCCTGCCAAAGTGACAAGATCGGCGCTTCAGAATGCCGCCTCCATCGCCTCGATTCTTTTGACGACTGAGGCTGTCGTGGCGAACATCCCCGAGCCTGAGCCGATGATGCCCCCGCAGGGCGGTATGTATTAAGCCGCTAAACAAGCCGTTTGATATGCAGACGCTATTAATAAGCGTTGCAGATCTAGGTTAGGTTCAAAAAATCAAAGAGCTCTCTCAAACGTAGCGGTTTGTGAGAGCTCTTTCTTTAGACGTTGTTATCTGTTAGGAACGCCGGAAGTCTGTGGTATTACGAGAGTGACCTTACAGGTAAGTATCGGATCAGGAATTATGTTCGCTTGATGTTTTTATAATAAATAATCGAAGCGAAACTGTCGGCGTGTTATAGTGTTCTGTGTATCGAGGATCCGGAAATGGCGACTTTGAACAGAGAAAATATGCACATTGACGTTGTTGAATCGTCTGGCAGAACACGAACCTTCCAGCGTCCTGTCGTTGTGGCAGTTGTTGTTGCGTGGGCAGCCTTAATTATATTTATTATCGTCCTTACTCAAGTGTCGCAGGACCCCGATGTTTTACCGGATGATATGGATAGAAACATTTATCTCGGTGATACTTTCTCATTGCAACATGTCCCCGCGTCAACCATACGTGTTCACTCGAACGTGCCTTTGAGAGTCGAAGATAGCGGGCTCGCCGTTCTCGATGCCGTCGGACGTGAACAGTCTTTTATTCAGTACCCTTATCGCCATCCGAACCTTTACGATGCCGGGGAGGCGCTGATTATTGCTCCAAGAAACGAGACGGAGATTACGGTCTTACTGCCTGATTTAACGATGCATGAGATCAGTGTGGAGGCGATCATACATGGTGGAGACTATCGTGACGGATACGTCCTATTGCTCGGGCAGGCTGCCAACAATGTAAGCAGAGTGTCACTTCATAAGCTGAAACAGGCAAGCCCTCTTTTGACACTGGCGATTACTGAACACGGGAGACCGATTCGCGTCTCTTTTGCGAAGAGTGGCAGATCTTTCGACGTTTTACTCGTTGATTTTTCAGATGGTACGCCTGTGACGCGTGTTCGACGCTTTGATTTTCAAGGCGAGCTGATTGCAGACCGGCGATACCCCAATTTTGGTTTTTTGCCTGCTATCCTTCAGCTTCACGATGAAGAACAGGTTCTTTTCGGCGAGTGTGAAATAGTCGCCGTTAATCCTGAGACAGGTGAATTACGACTATCTCATTCGTTCGATCGGATCGAACAGATAGATTTGAGATCCGGATGTTTGGGTATACGTGCAATCGACGAGGGACGGATGTCCATATGGTTTCTCAAGGGAATGCCCGATCAGATCGATCAGGCGCTAGTCAAAGCGAAGAGTACAGAAGAAGTCATCGATTTTGCTCTTTCGAGCGATGGTGTTTATGCGCTGGGCGTGACAGCAGACAAGCTGATGCTGTTCAATACGGCGACGGGTGAACTCATTGCAGAAGGAGATGGCTTGAGCAGCATGGTAAGAGTCCTTGCGATTGCGAATCGTTATTTTCTCGTATTGACTGAGGAAGAAGGTGCCATTGTCACTATTCGATAAGAGTAGCGCAAAAAATCAGAGGTTTTTCGGTTGAACAAGAATCTTCATGCAGTCCAAGAAATCGATATGCTTATCATCGGGGGCGGCGCTTCCGGAATTCTTGCGGCGCTCGGCGCCGCGTATGGAAGCAATTTCACCGGTTCCATCGTAATCGTTGAAAAAGAGAGTCGTCCTCTCCGCAAGGTTCTTGCCAGCGGTAATGGTCGCTGCAATCTGGCAAATATGTCGGAGCTTGAAGGGCGTTATCACGGAACGGATCCTCTTTTCGTAAAAGGGGCGCTCCGAAGATTGTCCGCATCTGATCTTATCGAGTTGCTCGGGAGATGGGGACTGAAGACGCGTGTTGACCATGCTCAGCGTGTCTATCCGCGTTCGATGCAATCCAGTTCTGTCTCGCTTATTCTCTTGCGAGCACTTGCACGCTATGGGCTCTCGGTGCGAACGGAAACGGAAGTACTGTCTATCGAAAAAGCTGATGACTGTTTTCTGGTGTCACTATCCGACGGAACGTCTATACAAGCGCGCGCTGTTATTATGGCGGCGGGGAGTCCCGCTTCTCCTCAATTGGGCGGCTCATCTTTCGGACTCTCTATCTTGCAGTCACTCGGTCATACAATTATCAAGCCCATACCTGCACTCGTTCCCCTGAACTTAACGAAAAGCGGTGTTCTGAAAGGGGCTGAAGGTGTGCGCTTTCTTGGCAACGCTTACTTCGAATCTAGCATTAGCGGCAGGTCGCCGACCGTAGAAGGTGAATTTCTCGTTACCTCTTATGGCTTGTCCGGTATCGCATCCATGGAACTTGCTCGCTACGTCTCGAAAGCGCAAGAGCGCGGTCACGCGGTTCATGGCAAACAGGGAGAGGGCGTCGGGAAAATCATCATCGATTTTCTTCCCGAGATTGGCTTAAAGGAATTGGAGTCACATCTCGCGTCATCTCTGTGTACCGTTTCTGTCAACCGATCAAGAAACCATGCCCGACACGACTCAAGACGACTTCGAATGGAGACATCACCGTCATCGTCAGATGACAAAGAAGACGCAGTCAATTTGAATGTATTGCTTGCCGGAGTTGTTCCGGAAAAACTTGGTCGCGCGATCATCACCATAAACAAACTTGATCGTTTGCACGGACCGAAACGATTCACAAGGATCGCAGAAGCATTGAAAAAGTTTGAGCTCACGGTCGAAGGAACACGCGGATTTGAATTTGCTCAGATCTCAACAGGCGGAGCCGTGACAGCTGAATTTAACGCGGGCACCTTGATGTCTGAGAAAGTTCCGGGACTTTTCGCCTGTGGCGAAATTCTTGATATTGACGGGGATACGGGTGGCTACAATCTTCTGTGGGCGTTTTCATCGGGATATCAAGCGGGTATTAGTGCCGCTTGCTATTTGGCGGACGATTGAATCCGTGTCCCATGAAGTGATCCGAAATCGATCGATTGATAGCTGTCATCGGACGACGATAGCCGATTTACTGCTTTCGTGGTTTGATGTATATGCGCGCGACCTTCCGTGGAGAAAGGATGTCTCTTCCACTCTTCGTTCGTTTTATTCTGATCGATTGAGTGCGTTTGCGGGCAGCCTGCCGTATGCTGAGCGCTTGAAGCTAAGACGCGATCCGTACACGGTCATTGTGTCAGAATTGATGTTGCAACAGACGCAAGTGAGCGCGGTCATCCCTTATTACGAGCGATTCATGGAACGCTTTCCGACTGTTGAGAAGCTAGCGGATGCCGATGAGACGGAAGTGCTCAAGCTGTGGGAAGGACTCGGTTATTATCGAAGAGCCCGCTTCCTGAGCGCTCTTGCGAAGCGCGTCGTTGAAAACTATGACGGTATCATCCCGCCGAACAAAAGGCTTTTATTATCCCTCCCCGGTATCGGTCAGTATACTGCCGGAGCGATTCTCTCCTTTGCCTACGATTTGCCTGAACCTGCCGTTGACGGAAATGTCATTCGCGTCTTCTCAAGACTGGATGCTCAGCCCCATGTGCGAGGTGACGCAAAAGCCTTTCGCGCTGTACGTCATCAAGTGCGGGCATTGATGCCTGAAGATCGTGCCGGTGACTTCAACGAAGCGATCATGGATTTGGGCGCGACGATATGCACGCCGTCGTCTCCTGACTGTGCGATCTGCCCTTTGCATAGTCAATGTCAAGCCCATGCTCTTAATGTGGTCTACATATATCCATTACGAAAGAACATTGAAGAAAAGCCGATCGACCGGTTTTCATATGTGCTGCTTCATCGCGATAATTTCGTCTACGTCCAACGTAGGGCGAAGGGACTGCTCGAAGGGATGTACGAATTTTATTCCTTGCCTCACCCATTCGGATCGGAAGATGATATGTCATTTCGCACGTCGTTTATCGGGGATTTGAATCTTGCACGATGTGCAAACTCTCCATTTGAACATGGGCGAGTCCGCGACGATGTGCGGGAATATGAATATGGGGATGGTGATTCTATAAAGTCATCAAGAGATGAAGGTCCATCGGACGTAGGTGACCTTGCAGAAAAGATTAGAGTGAGTTTTATAGGTAACAGGAAGGCTGTGTATTCTCACAGAATATGGGAAGTGTCGTGTTGGGAAGTTGAAGTCATGTCGCACATTGAGGACATCGGTACTGATCCTTCGGGGGAGTGGGTGACCATCGAAGAACTGTCGGAACTGCCTTTTCCTGCCGTTCTAGTTCCTTGGCGCGATGCGTTTATCTTGCGTTTCAATTCTGATTGCAAGGAGTCCTTAACATGACGACGACCAACGCTTCTTACTGTCCAAGTTACTTTGGCATTCACTCTCTTCACTTCTTTACCGATGGACGATTTTCCCTGCTTGTTTATTATGAGGCTCTGTGATACCATAGCGTACGTTATCGAATTTATTCATTGCCGATTAGTGTAACGGTAGCACACCTGACTCTGACTCAGTTTGTCCGGGTTCAAATCCTGGATCGGCAGCCATAAAAAAGCCCTGTGATTTTGAGGTCACAGGGCTTTTTGTTGAAAGATAGAGCCTGTTGCGCACGAGAAACGTGCGCAACAATAAAGGGGCTGTCTCAAAACTGCTCAACAGTAGCGGGAACGGGAGAGATCTGTTTTATTGCAATCATCTGTAGAGATTCAAATCGTCAATTTCCAATGTGTAGTGCATCTCTTCTAACGGAAACATCTCCGATAACTCAAGTCGTAGAGGTGTATTGATTTCATCGATGGGAACAGCGTCATGCGCTCCTTTGACTGTTCCTCCCGCACCGATTAGATTCAATCCGGAATCATAATCAACATCGTCTGATACCACAGCGCCCTCTAATTTGACATTGTTTTGGTATGAACTGAATACAAAGCAGAAAGAAGGCGTCAAATCGTCTTTGCCTGTATTTTTCCAATCATATGTGATCCTGAGACCGTATTTGTCGTCCAAATCTTCAACAACTTTCAACTCTGTAACCGTAATTTCAAAATCATCAAAGCGTATCGTTTTCCCGATGACGATTGTTCTATCATTTGCTACCGGCTCAGATGCACCGGGCTCCGTATTATCCGGTTTGCCATTTTTATTGCATGCCGCCAAGGCGAAAGCCATGACAATAATCAACAATAAAGCCAATACTTTGTTCTTTCTCATCTAAAGTCCAACCTTTCTGATGTTTCCCACCTGATAGCTTATCCGCCATGCATGTTTAATCAGGCGAGTTTATTATGCGGTCATCCCGCGAAGAGTAGTCTGACGCCAACGCTATTCTACTCCAATCAAAACTTGCCGCGTTTCTCAATCCACATTTAACCGTTGTTTCTCAGACGATTATCTCACCTGATTTTGACCTGCTCGACTACGGGTGTGCTCACCAACTATTTGTCAGTTTCATTCTAGTGTACTTTATCGTTTTTGCATAGATACACGCAAAAGGTGAATACCGGTGTTTGCCTATCGGCAGAAAAATCGATGCCGAATCTGTACAATACATGCCATGGAACTAAAAAATCTCTTCGACGTGAAGGACGAAAGTTCGTGGGACACGTATGTTTTTCCTTTTAAGAAAGATTAGAGCGAGAGGCGAGTCGCCCCTCGCTCTTTACTGTTTGGACATTAAGAGGCAGTCAGGGCGAACGCACGATCGACGGCGATTCAACATTCGGCAAATAGGATTTGGCGACCGTTCTGCCCGAGGCGTCGTCCGCGGATATCTCGACGAAATAATGCCAACTCATCATGTCGCACGTCCCGGTTTCCGGGAATTGGAAGCGATACAGCACGGTCAGTAGTTTGTCGCTTTGGACAATATCTTCTATGCCGACTTTGATGGAGCCGGAACTTAGACCGATGGCGCCGACAATGAGGACTTTCTTTAGGAAGAACTCATCATCGTACTCCTCGAGCAGTTGATCCATATCGTCATCGATGAACTGCCAGCCATAACAAGCTTCGTCCAGATAATCGGACAACTGCTTACCGTTGGAAATAATAACGGGATCGGTTGAAATGCCGAAAGTGCTCGCGGTCGGAAGGGTGCGAAGAATACGCGCGGTAAACGGAATACTTTTTCCTGCTACATCAGGAATAATAAGCTTTGTTTTGAAATCGTGGATTATTTGTGACCATGGAATATCCGTGGTTGTCGTCGTTGTAGATTGCGGCTCGGTATTCGCGCTGTCAGATGGGTCGGGTGGGATGGGCGACGTTGTCAAGTCGCTTGTCGGATTCGATGTGTCAAACGGATGCGATGGTCCTGATGTCTCGCAACTCGTAGCCAAAATGCCTGCCAATAGCAGAGATATTACGATCAAGATAGAAACAATCCGACGGACTGATTGTAACTTGAGATGGGAAATGCTCGTTTTCATGTATTCCCTCCAAAAATGCGTCGGTCTTCAATGGCTACACGCAAAATACTCTTTTCTACTATATTCTATCATGCGAGCGATTGGATGTGATTCGTGCGGCTTTGTATCCTTGACAAGCTTCTTTACGAGCTTCTTCACGTTGCCACAATTGTCACTGATTAGTTTCTGTCATACGATGATGTGATAAAATGAAAAAAATGTGTCATTGCACGGAGGAGATCCAGCTTTTGATTTTGGCATCCAACCTGTTTTCAAAAATCGGTGCGTTTTTTGATGAGTTGCGTTACAGCCTTTCGGACGGACTGCTGTTTCTGGGCGGACCGCTCGATATTACCATTGCCGTTTTTGATATCGCGATCACGGCATTGGTTGTTTACTTTATTTTGCTTCTTCTAAGGGATTCACGTGCGTGGCAATTGCTCCGCGGGATTATCCTAATCGTTGCGTTCGCGCTTGTCTCAAGCGCGATCGGGCTTAATACGATCGGGTTCATGTTGAATCGTACGATTTCCATTTTGGCGATAGCCATCATCGTTATTTTCCAGCCTGAACTTAGGCGCACGCTGGAGACGGTCGGGCGCAATCGTCTGATGTATGGAGTGGGAAACGGCTTTTCGACTGATCCCGCACTGCATAGGATGATCGAGAATATTGTCAAAGCCTGCGAGTGGATGTCCAATACGCGGACAGGCGCGCTGATTGTCATTGAGCGCAGTACGAGACTGGGTGAGCTGTATGAGCAGGAAAATGCGGTGCGTGTCGATGCGATCGTTTCCTCCGCGCTTCTCCGGCAGATTTTCTACACGGGATCACCGCTTCATGACGGTGCGGTCGTTATACGTGATGGTCGAGTCGCGGCAGCCCGTGTCCATATCGCTCTCTCCGATAATTATCATTTGAGGCGTGATTTCGGTTTGAGACATCGTGCTGCTGTCGGGGCAAGCGAGATGGGCGATGCGATTGCTGTAGTCGTTTCGGAGGAGAGGGGAACGATCAGTATTGCGGTTGACGGCGTGCTCCATGTGCTCGGCAATGCCGACTCGCTCCGGACACACCTGCACCGTTTGCTCGGAATTGTTGAGGGAGATGATCGTCGATCAATTTTCGGATGGTTCAAGAGGCTTTTCCGCAAAGGCAAAGAGTCAGAGTCAGATGAGCAGGAGCAGGAAGTTAAACACACTGTTCCCCCTGTAGTAAAGTCCGAGGAAGATAAGCTTGATTACGACTCTATGGCTGCAGAAGGTGGTGCGATGGCTGAGAATCGTTCGCGCGGGAAAAAGCGAAAGCTTCTGCGCAGAAGAAGTACCGGTCTGTGGCTCTCGCGCAGACAGCGCATCAGCTTGGCAATTTTATCTGTCATTATCTCCTCTTTTATGTGGGTTTTCGTTCAAGTGAGCGTTAATCCCGTTACAACGAAAACGTTTAGCGTTCCTCTTGCCCATTACGGTCTGGAAAAGGCACACGAGCGAGGATTCGGTGTTCAGAATTTTCCGGTCGCGAATGTGCAAGTGACACTTCGCGGGAGGCAGCAGGTACTTGATAGCATTGCCCCCGGTAAGATTGCCGCCTATATTGATGTCAGTGAAGTGAGCAGGATCGGACTGGTGCGGCTTCCCGTCATCGTCGATACAGAGACTTTGCTTTACACGAGAACAGAATTACTTTTGCCGGATTCGGTAGCGGTCAATGTTTACGAGAGAGTTCCCAAAGCGTCAGATTGATTTATTTATTTCGATCAGTGCTGAGACCTGCAGGGTTATTTTATAGTTAGTTTGAGACTGGAAAGACTAGAAAGATTTGAAATATGTCGAGATTATTCGGTACGGACGGAGTTCGCGGTATCGCGAATCGTGATTTGACTCCCCAGTTGGCATACCAACTGGGGTTTGCCGGTGCACACGTTTTGACGCAAGAGACGCATCACAAACCGACGATTGTTGTTGGTGAGGATACTCGCGTTTCGTGCGGTATGTTGGGGTCTGCATTGATTGCGGGCATCACCAGCGCAGGCGCTGATGTTCTATACGTCGGGGTGATTCCGACGCCTGGAGTCGCATGGCTGATACGGAGATACCGTGCGGATGCCGGTATTATGATTTCGGCGTCTCACAACACTTTTGAATATAACGGGATCAAGTTTTTCTCCGGAGGCGGCTTTAAGTTGCCCGACGAGACGGAGGATGCGATTGAAGCGTTCATCAATGATTCGGCTTTTTGGGAGACAGAGCGACTTGTAGGCGACAAAATAGGAAAGCTTATTCGTCATGGGCAGGGAGCCGACGAGTACAGAGAACACCTGCAGTCCATTGCCGGTCTTGACCTGACGGGTATGAGAATCGTTGTCGATTGCGCACATGGCGCATCTTATGTGATCGCTCCCAAGCTTTTCAAGGATTTGGGGGCGGAAGTAATCGCCATCGGCGTTGATCCGGACGGATACAACATCAATCACGACTGTGGCTCAACGCATGTTGACAAAATATCGGAAGTTGTACGTGAAAATTGTGCCGATCTAGGTCTTGCCTTTGACGGTGACGCGGATCGATTGATTGCCGTCGATGATCGCGGGGATGTTTGTGACGGCGATGTCGTGCTTGCAATACTTGCCCGCGATCTTGATAACCGCGGAAAACTGGCTAAAAAAACTATTGTTGCCACGGTTATGAGCAATTTGGGGCTTGAGCACATGGCAATCAAAGCGGGTTATGAGTTGATCAGAACGCAGGTTGGCGACCGCTATGTCCTTGAACGAATGTTGGAAGATGAATTTGTGCTCGGTGGCGAGCAAAGCGGACATATCATTCTCTTGGAAGATTCGACAACGGGAGATGGCATCCTGACGGCTATCCGTTTGCTCGGCGCAGTTCGAAATGAGGGCAAAAACGCACGTCTTAGCGAAATAAGAAAGATAATGACGAAACTCCCACAGGTTATGGTTAACGCGCACGTTCCGGATGAGATGAAACAGTATGCGATGAATCATCGTGCTCTTGAGGAGGCGATTGCAAAAAGAGAGGCGATTCTTGGAAGTGACGGGAGAATACTTGTGCGACCTTCGGGAACCGAGCCTCTCATTCGAGTTATGATCGAGGGTGTGGATCAGACGCAGATTGACGGTTTGGTCCATGAACTTCGCGAGGTGATCGAGTGTATCTGCTCGGAAATCGGTGAATCTTAATCTTTTTCCCGAAGCGGGATATTATATTGATTAGTCCGTGGTTTAGAGGTGTAAAATTTGACGGCAAAGAAGAGCGCGCGAAATGTTTTTATTCTTCTCATCATCAGCGGTGTTCTTCTCCTGCTGTCGTTTGTTGACGTTCTACCTAGTCCCGTATGCGGTGCAAAACGTTTCCAAATCGATTCGACTTTGCCTGATGGTGTCAAAAGACCGGACGAACAACCTGACGAAAGTAAGCCTGATGACGGTCAAATTTCCCAATCGACGCCTAGCGACGAGCCGTCAGATACGACAGTTATCGGGAAAATCGAGTTGCCTGTAGTCGATAATGATCCCGATCAATTACCGCCGGGAGTCGAAGCTCTGCGCACATGGCCAGCGACGCTGTCTGTACCCAAACTTCATGAAGCGAACTTGGATGAGTATAAGACACGCGCCGCATCAGCTCAGCCGCTAAAAGGTGTTACCGTAATTCTTGACGCTTCGCGCGGAGGCGAGGAGACAGGAGCTGTATGGGGTTCGGGGGAAGGCGCATTAACGGAGAAGGCGATTCTTCTCGGCATTGCAACGGAAGCAGAAAAAGCTTTGACTAAATTTGGTGCGACGGTCGTGTTAACGCGGACGACAGACGCGTTTCATTCTTTGTTTGCTCGCGTCGCAATTGCAGCTGATGTCGCCTTAATTCGATATCGCGAAGCGGCAGATGAGGCAGGTTATCTGACATCAGTTGTCGATAACTTGCGTCTTCTTATGGGTGATGTGATCCGTATCAATCAGAACAGTCCCGCATCGGGTGGGCGCGGTCTTTTCGGCTCGATCGGGACATCGCCGCAACTCCGAATTTTGTATGATATTGAAGCTCAATACAGTGACATCGTGCTGATTAATTTATCTCTCGGCAACGATAGCGACACTTCACGGAGAGGGTCTAACGTTTACTATATGTCAGCCGATTTTGTTGCAAGCACGAATAACGGATATGCTGTCGACTGCGATCCAAAGGATTTCTACCCTAATTACACGAACATCGACAGTACTGGTCGCGCCGCACTGGCGGAGTTATTGAAAACGAATTTGGCACGCATGGTACCATCGTTTAAACCTGAAAACGGACTCGATGCAGGAGAAGAAAAGGATCTTGCATTGTTGAGACTTACAAATTACGTATCGGCATCTCTTGTGCCTGGTTACCTTTCAAATGACTGGGATCGTACAATTCTCGGATCGGAACAAGGTCGCGCTGGCATTGGTCAAGCGATCGCAAATGCGGTTTTCCAATATTTTATCGCACCTTCTTCCTAAGGCTAGTCTCAAACCTTTTCTATTCGTTTCCGTATGAAAAGCGACTGAACGAGTGGATGCGCATCCATGTCAGCAAGATATGTTCATCGGCGTGTGTCGCAGCATATTGGCGTAACTGCCGCAAAATGGCGAGAGCAGTCTCTTTCGTTGCGACCATAATGACAGCTTCTTTGCCGATATCGCCGGTTTGACTCAGAAATCCGCGGCTTTCACGTTCCGTAAAGCGACCGCGCATGATGGTAGCACCGCGATTTCCTACTGTCTCCGCCAAACGGACAACATCGCCCGTATGACCGCGATCGACAAGTGCCAGAACGGCAATTTGATGAGTTTTATCTTGTTCCGCCGTCTCATTGGCGGTAGGCGCTGGCGGTAAATCAGAGCTTGTCGCGCACGACTCGCTGTTCATCAGCTTGTTGTAATTTTCCGTTATCACTTTTTCTGTTTCGCGATTCTTCTCGAAGATACCGGCTACCTTATCGATATTTGTTGAAAAGATTACTCCGCGTCCCGGCAATTCAGTGCGAAGTGAATCATGAATCTTTCGGTAAATAGCTTCACAGAGATTTTTTCTTGTGATGATCAGGACGATCTCTTTGCTTGGGACAATTTCGAAGTTGAAGGTCTTTTTACTGTGGTTTACCGAGCCTAGTGCATGCAGGATCGATGCTCCGATGGGATAGCTGCTGCGCACTTGTTTGACGACGTCTTCACCTTCACCTTCGTTGACGATCGTGGCGATCATTGAGTATGTATCTTCCGGTTCGTCATCGGACTCCGTTGAAGTTTTTTCCAAGCTAATAAGATAGGCGATGCCACCCAGTTTTTCCGCGAGATTGAATTGACGATTAATGTTGTCGAGAAGTGATGAAGCCATACTGCTTGGTACGGCTAACACTGCAATTTCGCGCTTAACGTTGGCAAGCCCGAGTATGGAGAGAATATGATTCGGGAGGGTGCCTCGTGCGTAGCTGAAAAAGGCGCCGACCGCTCCATTTGCAAGCGCGTAATTCGCCATTTCTTCCACTTTCTTCGGCGTGGAAATCATGATGAGAAGTGAGTACAGTTCATGTGTTGATTGATTGCGATCGTTTTGAATATTCGCAGGTCTGTCCATGTCCATATAGCTTGACTCCTTATATCCGGTTCATAATCGTTATCTATGCCGATCATGTTCATCGACTTCAAAAGAAGCGAGCTTCTCTTCGTGACCCAATGAGCGAACTAATTCACTTCCTTCGACATCCGCGCTTAAATCATTTGATTCGAGCGTGTCGATTGCTTGTTGTCTTTCAGGGGCGAACCCTTCGTGCAATGCGAGATGACTCTTTTTACGCTTTTTCGCTTGGATAATGGAGATTAGACCGAGCAATTGAAGCGTGATTAAAGGTGCCAGGGCGACTAAGGCGATGACGCCGAATCCGTCAAGCAGGGGATCGGCACCGGGGACACCTGCCGCTATTCCCTGCGTAAAGGCGAGGATGAATGTCGCCGTCATCGGTCCCGAAGCGACGCCGCCCGCATCGAATGCGATTCCGATAAAGATGTCGGGTGTGAAATAACTCATGATCATGACAAGAATATAGCCGGGGAGGAGAATGTGCCAGAGATGTAGACCGGGCGTGTAGATTCGGATTGCTGCCAACATAACGGCAAAGGCGACTCCGATTGACAGAAAGGCAAGGACGACTTTGCGGCGAATGGCGCCTTCCGTCACTTCTTCGATTGATTGCGTTAAAACGTGTACGGCAGGTTCGGCAATGACAGTCACCATCCCGAGAAAAAAACCGGCGATAGCGGTCAGCCAGCGCTTGTCGATAGCGACCAGCTTTGCGCCGAGGATGTGACCTGTCGACATAAAGCCTCCCATGACACCTATCATGAATATGGTCAAGCCGATGTAACAAAACAACATACCCAGATAAATACGTATTGTGTCGCGTTTTCGAATCTTGATGACACTGATCTGCAATAGGAAAAACACGATAACGAGCGGGGCGACGCTCAAAAGGGAATCGCGCAACGATGAGGGAGCTGCGAGTCGGAAGGATTCAAATATATTTGAGTAAACGGGGGTGGAAGATTCCGGCGGCGTACCGATAGCACTTGCACGCTGTATCGCTCCCATTGCTAGGACCGCGACAATAGCACCTGCTGAAGCAAAACCGACAAGTCCGAACTGATCACGTGCGTCTTCATGTTTGGACGTTGTCAGTTTGGAGACGCCGGCAGCAAGTGCGAGGATAAAGGGTGTGGTAATCGCCCCTGTCGTCGCGCCTGACGCATCAAAAGCGAAATCATGAAAAACTAATGGACTGAGACACGCGAGAATCAAGATGATACCGTAGACAAACCAGAGGACGTAGCGGATTCTGATCTGCTTGACAATCCGCCAAAACCCTACCATTACGAGAAACCCGACTCCCACGGAGACGACGATCACCATCGTCCACTTTGCAAGGCTGCCACCTGTCAATTGCTCTATCTGTGTTGCCAAGATATGCAGATCAGGTTCGGCAATAGAGATGAGAAAACCGAGTATGAGCCCGCCCATAAGTAAAATAGGCATTTTCCCCGATCGGACAATCGCATGTCCGCTGTGTATCCCAATTGGTGTCGCTCCGAGATCGACGCCGACGAGGAAGATCGAAAGCCCCATGAGTAGAAGGAAAGCTCCAAACAGGAATTGACCGAGTTGAAGCGATGTGAGCGGCGCAATAGTAAAATGCAAGACGAGTACGAAGATTGTGACAGGCGCGAGTGACTGTAAAACTTCCCTAATTTTTTCGTTCAGTAAACCCATAGATTTCCTCTCGTAATGAAGGACAAGAAGCGCCGTCATGTGTGTTTCATTAGGGAAATGATTTGCACCGATTCAACAGACTCCCTGACGTCAACAGTCGTATAAATTATTTTATCATACGCGTTTTTTGTCAGCAAAGCTTGACTTTAGCCGCAGACATCCGATGGGATGCCCGTCATTGCATGTGTCGGACATCGTCCAAGTACTTATTTAAATTAGCCATTAAATGAATCACTAGATTTGACAATAATTGTTTTATTGTATTAAGATAGTAATACAATAGGAAGCGATGGTAAAGGAGGTTGTGGTGAGTTATAAATTCTTGCACGATGTTCCGATTTACTTACAGATTATCGATATTTTCCAAGGCAAGATTTTGCGGGGGGAGCTTTCACGGGGCGATCAATTGCCTTCGGTGCGCGATGTCGCCATGGAGTACGGCGTCAACCCGAATACGGTGCAACGAGCTTTTGCCGAGATGGACCGATTGGAGTTGACGCGGAGTGAACGAACGACGGGTCGATTTGTGATCGCTTCGGATCAATTGATTCACGATTGCCGCAAGGAAGAATCGAAAAAGACGATAAAGGATTTCATCGCGAAGATGAAGGCGCTTGGGATTGAGCGCGAAGAGATTATCGAGATCATTGAGATGATCGAGAAAGGGTGGATCGATGAATAACACGGTGGAGATTGTAGGTTTGACTCGTCGATACGGCTCAAGACGCGGTATCGAGAATGTCAGCCTTTTAATTAACGAAGGGGAAATCGTCGGGCTGTTAGGACCGAACGGTTGTGGTAAAACGACGCTGATTAAATTGGTTATGGGATTGCTGCAACCCGATGAAGGGAGTGTTTCAATTCTCGGCTTAAAGCCGACGGAGGCGCATCATCTTGTCTCATACTTGCCCGAGCAGACGTACCTCAGCGACTGGATGACGATGGAGGAAGCGTTCTCCATCTTTGAAGATTTTTATCGCGATTTTGACAAGCCCAAAGCGTTGCGCATGTTGGAGGAATTCTCTCTTCACCCGAAACAACCGCTCAAGACGATGTCGCGAGGCATGAAGGAAAAGGCGAATCTGACGCTTGTCATGAGCCGTGATGTTCCTATCTATATCTTGGATGAACCGATGAGCGGTATCGATCCCGCGGCGAGACAGACCATTCTTGACAGCATTTTACGAAACCATAATCCCGGGAGTACGCTCATTCTGAGTACGCACTTGATCGGCGATGTCGAAATGCTTTTTGATCGGGTCATTTTTATGGATGAAGGTTACATTAGGTTGGATCGTTCGGTTGAAGATCTGAGAGCGAATGAAGGCAAGAGTGTCGATGAGTATTTTCGTGAGCTTTACGCTCCTGTCAGAGAAGGGGAGTACTACAATGTTGGGTAAACTGATTAAACTTGATTTTCGTATGATGCGTTCACACCTCAAATGGACCATCCCTATTTATGCGCTTCTGTTAACGAGTGCTTTTGTTTTTCGTAGTTTCAACTTTCCCGTTCTCGGGCAACTCATGTATGTCCTCGCGATCATCGCCACGTTGGTTCTCGTGCCTGTCGTGCTCGTTCTTTTCTTGAGCCACTACTACCGACATTTCTACACAAATCAGGGATATTTGACGCACACGCTCCCCGTGACTGCGTCGCAGCGCTATCACTCGAAATTGATCAGCGGATTTCTTCTCTACGTGTTGTCCTCCCTAGTCGCATTCATCGGTTTTTTCTGTATTTTGTTGGCGGGAGGACTTTCGAAGGGAAAAGCGATGCTGGAGATTAATGAGTTTTTACAGTTCATGAAGGCGTGGCCTGCCTTTGTAGGTGTGAGTGTTTTTGCAGGAGTTCTTCTCATCATTGGCATTTGGCTTCTCATGTATGTGAGTTTTTTCACGACGATGAGTTTCTCTGTAACGGTCGGTATGGGACGTCGATTCAGTCGCTTCGGTGTAGGCGGTCCGTTTCTTGTGTATATTATCCTCTATGTTGCGAATCAGGTTTTAGGTGTTCTGGGGCTTCTCTTTATCCCGCTATCGCTGCGTTTCAGTTCCGGGGATCTTTTTCCTCAAATACGCGTGGTAACGGAAATGCCTATTCACAATCTCTTGGAAATCGGAATAACGGGACGGAATTTACCTATGGAGGAGATGATCGAACGCGGTGGAGGACACTTTGACTTTGGGCTCGGTGTATTTGTCTTTACACTTGCATTCATTGTGTTCAGCTACTTCTATACCAAGCGCCAAGTGGGTAAGGTGAATCTTCGATAGAGGACATGGATGAGGTAGCAATACATGATTAACTCATGATTAACGTACTTCATTAACTATGTGCTGATATGTTGACAGAATTGTAACGGTCGGGTACGATTAACTCTGCGCGCCTGCGTAGCTCAGCTGGTAGAGCAGCCGCCTTGTAAGCGGCAGGTCGGGAGTTCAAATCTGTCCGCAGGCTCCATAAAAGGACGACAAAACGGATACAATCCTGAGTCGTCTTTTTTATGCCTTGAAATGTTGATAGATCAAGCTTTTCAGAAGATGCTCTTTCGCCCAAGGTGCAACCTAACAATGTAGAGCAGTTTTGTTTGATGATAATAATGCCATTATGCATGGTAATATATGATGCGCGTAAGACATCAAAACATCATAGATATACGAAAAAAATGTCGAACTTATTTAAAAAACGGAAATAAGCAAGAAAATACCTGTGGTAAGCGGCGAAAATCTTATTGTTTGGAGACAAGGTTATGAAATACAGCTTGAATTTGTCAGTTTTGTACTATCTCTGCGGATTCTTTTATATGGGTTTCGGTACGTATGCAGTAGATACCAATATAAAAAGCCCTTTCAACAGGCTGTTTATACTCCTGATGGGTTCAACAGCGATCTGGTCATTCGCATATTCCATTTCAACTTCAGCGCCTACCGCAGAAGCAAGTGCATTTTGGAGATGCATGTCAGTTTTTGGTTGGGGAGTTTTTTACAGCATCCTACTCCACTTTGTACTGATTTTGACAAAAACTAAAAGTCGAATTAGCACGTGGATTTTGCACACTTTAATTTATTTGCCCGCTATTATAAATATATTTTTGTTTGCGCCCTTCGGATATCTTGGGACGAAACAATACCAAATGGTGGAATCCGATTTCGGTTGGGTAAACATATTTCCCGGTAACGCGGTGAATATTTGGCTTATCTCATACTACTTGGTCTTTGCGACCGCAAGTGTATTATTGCTTATTCGCTGGTGGTTAAAAATTGATCCTCAGGATTCAAAGAAGCGGATAGCAAGGAATTTCTTAATATCTGTACTGGTGCCTTTCTGTTTGGGAATAGTGACAGAAACTGTGCCCGAACTTCTCGGGATAAAGTATGTTCCCAAATCGGTAATCATATTTATTATCCTACCCGTGACCATGCTTTCTGTAACATTGAGAAAATCCGGTCTGCTTCTTGAGAGACCTGTGGAAATATCGTTGCCCTTGAAAAGTGACCAACTCGCAGACGTAGACCGAATGCGTATGTTTCGAACGGTTGCGTCCATCTTTACGGCAGGCAGTTCGGTATCATTTTTCATAGGATATTTTGCCATGAAGAGATCGGCGAGAGAAGAGATCTTCCTGGCCTTGACTCTATTATCACTTGGAATCTTTATAAGATCTATACCGCGTATTGCGAATAATCATACCCACCAGAATACTCTGTTTCTGGCAGCAGGTACATTCAGTTTATTCTTTCTGATTTTAAGAAATGTCGATACAGGGGCGGTGACAATATGGTCAATCTATATATTGTTCTTTATGTTTACCGTTATCCTCGACAGTAAAATCCATCTCACTATTTATGCCGGATTGGTGGTATTAATTCAGATATATTTTTCAACATTTTACCCGGCAGTAACTGTCACCATCGATATAAATGCGTACATGACAAGAGTTGCTCTTGTTATACTTACTTATTTTGCAGTGAGGCGATTGGCAGACGAATATACTTTAAAGCTGAATGCACATAAGAAGTTTATAAAAGAACAGCAAATGATTGAAGCCATTTCGACAAATTTTATTACGATAAGCAATGAAAACGCTAGAGAAAAAGTTGATGAGATGTTGAAAATGTCCGCTGAGGTTCTTGAATTTGATTATGCATTCTTAATCAGATTCAGCGAGGATTATGACAAGGCATATGTTTTCAGTACATATACGAATAATTATGAGAGCAATTCACTGCCTTATCATTCGGGAATGCAAGTTAGAATGAACGACTTGCCCATGGCTAAAGTTCTGATTGCCAAGGGTACACCCATGATGTGTGAAAACATCAAAGATAACTCTTTGGATGAATGTGAGGGAACGAGAGATTTCCTCATCTCAAGAGGGATAACCTCCTTTTTAGCCTATCCGTTGCAACTCGCAAACGGACCGATAGAAGGAATGCTTGTCTTTGAATATTACGACCGGAGTGATAAGAATCTCAGAGAAAATAAATTATACTTTTTAAACATGCTTGTGAATATGTTGAATGATGCAAGAAAGAAGATCTCATACGAAGAAATGCTATATGATGTCGCTTATTTTGATGAAACTACAAAATTAGCAAACAGGAGTATGTTAAGAAAAACACTTGAGAAAAGTATATGCGACAGAAAAGAATCAGATAAGATAGCACTTTTAAATCTTGAACTCGCGAACATGAGGATGATTAAAGATACCTACGGTTATCATATAGCTGAGCAAGTAATGTTGAAATCTGCGACAATGCTTAGAAATCTGTCAGAAGCCTCTTATACTCTCTCAAGGACAAATGATGGAGAATTTGTCGTTATTATACCCAATGTAGAAAGCACCGAACAGATAGAAGGCTATGCAAACAGATTGCTTGTCGCTTTTTCCCATCCCATATCGATCAATCTGAAAATAGAAGCATTGTTTGTTGTTCCTCGCATAGGCATATCGGTGTATCCTGATGACGGAAGGGATTTAATGACTTTTGCACAGAACGTCGATTTAGCAGGATATGAAGCGGCAAAACACAATGAGGATATTGTATTCTATTCAGAGCAACTTAGAAGCCATATTGAAGAAAACACCTTGTACACAAATAAGCTTTTTAAATCCTTGAAAAACAAAGAGTTCTTTTTGGAGTTTCAACCGCAGATTAGCTGTGACACGGGAAAAACCGTCGGAATTGAAGCTTTACTCAGATGGACGACCGACGGCAAGAAACGGGTACCCCCTGATAGATTTATCCCCATACTTGAGCAGACCGGATTAATTTATGATGTTGGACTCTGGGTCTTGGAGCAGACGCTTCTGGAACAGAAGAGACTTATTGCAAAGGGATTCCCGCCCTTTCGTTTTTCTATAAACTTATCGGTTATGCAGATTGAAGAGAAAGGTTTGATTGCTGACTTTGCAAGGATTATAGAGGGAAGCGGGGTGGATCCGAAATATATTGAACTGGAGATCACGGAAAGTTTGCTTTCAAAAGATCCCGAGGATACACTTGATAAAATATACAAATTGAAAGAGTTGGGAGTAAGTATTGCCATAGATGATTTTGGTAAAGGTTACTCGTCGTTAAATCGGATAAAATTGATACCTTTTTCCAGATTGAAAATAGACAAAGAAATCATAGATTACATTGATCTGGAAAGTAAAGGGGCTCTTTTAGCGGGAAATATTATTTCATTAGCTCGAATTTTCGGGGCGAGTGTTACTGCCGAAGGTGTGGAAACAAAAAAGCAGGCGGATATTCTGAAACGCATCACTTGCGATGAAATACAAGGGTACTATTATTCGAGACCTCTGTCTCCGGAAGCGCTTGAAGAATTTCTTGAAAGGGAATGATACAGGATAAAGACTGTGAAAGAAGGAACACCAGTCTATTTAACAAAAAATGGCTATGGAACGATGGTTGTTATGAGTTTGGAGCATTATGCCGCACTCACAGAAGATGTAGAAGCGAAACTTGATGAAGCTGATTACATGGCAGAGACAACAACAGAACGCTATACGGCGGATGAAGTCTTCGCTCGAGTAAAAAAGCGCCTAAAGAGTCATGAAGAAATATAAGTTGCGATTTCTTCCGCTTTTTGAAGAGGATTTGAACCGCATTGTCGACTATATCAGCTTGCAACTGGAAAATCTGTTCAACTATAGCGTGCTTGTGTTGTATTTTAATAACTTTGTCAGTTCTACGGGGGATACAGCGATATAAGTATCGAAATGCTAACGATAGATTATCCTGTCCCGTCCCTCTCGTTTGGCAATATAGAGATTTTTGTCCGCTGCCTCTACAAAGTTGGAGTAAGAGATTCCCTTGACATAGTTGCTGAGTCCACCGGAAAGCGTGACCGGTTTACCATGACTCCATCCATGTGTCCTCACATGATCGCCGAGTGCACGCACTGTGGGCAGCGCTTCCGCCGGGGTTTTGCCCGGAAACAGGATTACAAACTCTTCTCCGCCATATCGACCGAAAATCTCTCCATCTGTCAGACTTGCCTCCATGATCTGTGCAATATTGAACAGTACCTCGTCGCCATACTCGTGTCCATAGGTATCGTTTACTTCTTTAAAATGGTCGATGTCCAGTATGCACAGTGTCAATTGCGAGCCTGTGTCGTATGCCAGGCGCATTTCCTCGTCGATACTCGCTGATAGGAAACGGCGATTGTATAAGCCGGTCAAGGCATCGGTCAGTGAGAGTCGCTCCAATCGACGTACCAAGCGCGTCTTTTCATCCCGCACCCTCGCGTATTGCTCCTTCACCGTGAAAGCCAGAATTGTATTGGCTACGAAACTCATGGTCAGACCGAATGCCATATCCCCGAAATGTTCTGAGCGGGAGGAATAATGTATAACAATGTCCGGGAAGTGGTATTCCAACGCGACAAAGGCAACTAACATGATCGCTTCAGCGACTAGCATACCTGTGCGCACTGCTCCTCTGAAAACAAGAGCTATACACAGACCGCCCGTTAGCATCATGGGGGCAGTGGAACCGGTCACTCCGCCGATTGTGAACCAAAGAAAAGGAATCAGAAAGAAAACGGAAACGCCCAAGACAATCACGGCAGCTCCGTACCAACGCTTTTTGACTACACTGTATAAAACACTTGAAACGGTTATCGTTAGGTATATCACGAGTACCGGCAACGTAAAAACGCCTATGCCCTTTAGCATGTTATATCCGAGTCCGAATATGGACATAAGTATACCTGCGATTGCCGTGTACAAAAATACAAGGTGATCGAGCGGCAGCTCCTTATGGTATATTTGTCGAAATGTTTCTTTGAGCAAACTCATTATTGTTTGCTTAGAGGTGCTTTCTTCGTTTTTTTCTATTCTTTTTTGCATTACTGTTTTCTCCTAGCTGTCGAGACTGCTTGGGTCAAAAAGGGTCAATTCCAGTGGTTACCAACCTATTCATATTATATCTTCGGCAAATAAAGGCAAATCTGCCAAGACAACTACGCTGTATTGTATCAACCGCTCGATTTTAACACAACTTGGGAAACAACAGCAGAAAAATCTCAAGATGGCTTTCAGAAAACAACAGGAAAATATGTTGGTCGGCAAGCCATGCAAAGTTGTTCGCACACTAACCGAAGAGAAGCTTAATAAATGATCCAAAAGTAATGGCTGTAAAGGAGTAAGTCATTATGAGCATCAAGATTGATTGACTACTTCGAGTAATGTGCGCGTTCTCCGCCGATGAGCTTGGGACGGTACATAAGGGCTGTCACCCTCGCTTCCCCTATCATTTTGACGGAGAGCCTGACTGGGCGTTGGACGTGTTTGATGTGCATGCCGATTTCTGTGTCGCCGATGTCGATGCCGAGCGTGCCGGTAAGGTGTTCAACCATGACGGGTTGATCGAATTGTTCGTACGCGGCGACGGAGCATGCGCCTCCTGCGTGAAGGGCGGGGACGACATTCACTTCTTCTAAGCGGTTTTGCAGCATGACATTTCGCTCCACGACGAGCGAACGGTTGATGTGCTCACAGCCCTGGACGGCAAGGTTGAGTCCGTGCGTTTTAACGATGGGGATCAGTGTCTCGATGATGAGCGATCCGACTTCTTGGCTTGAACCTTTGCCGATTTGAATTCCAAGTACTTCGCTGGTGCTGCAGCCAAGGACAAAAATATCTCCATGCCGTGTGTAGTGCGCTTCCTTGATGAGTTCTTCAGCGGCATCCGTCACTTGTTTTCTTATTACGTCGTAATTCATGGTTGGGCTATTCCTTTCTGCTGTGTGCTCTCGCGTTGTAGGAATGACAAATTGTGCAAGATATAATCGGTTGAGATTCTATACACTTCATCGACCGATTCCCTCATGCCTGTCTCGAGCCAATGCTCGATCAACCCTCGCACACCGTTTGCGATGGCGTAGTAATAGTACTCAACGGCACGGTTTGCTTTCTCGTTGTGCGAGCTTGCTGTTTTGTTCATCAATGTTGTACGACCTTCTTCCCAAATTCTGCTGAGGAAAGTGCTGTCGGGATTTGTAAGCAAAATAATACAGAGGTCCGTGTTGTCGTCAATGAATTTGAAGACTTCATAAATGCCGGGCAACTGCACGTTTCCGGATTTATCGACTTCTATGTGAAGAATCATGGATGAATCGACGAGACTTTCATGAATGATTTTTTCAAACCGTTTATAGGTATCATCTTCTAAACTGCTGAACAAATCATTGATATCGGTGTAATGGAGATAAAAGGTCGTTCTGCTGATATCTGCCAATTCGGTGAGCTCCGTGATGGTGATATCGCGCAGAGGCTTTTTCAGCAGGAGCTTAATGAGACTTTTCTGGAGCGCGTCGACGGTACGGCGAGTTCGTCGGTCGTCTCTTTTTCTCCCTGTTTGTTTCGTCTGTTCGTTGGCAGTAAAATGCGGTGCCGGATGTTTAGCTGAAGAAATCGTCATGTTCTCGCTCATGAGGGTCTAACCTCCATTGAAAATCGTTCGTTCGTCGGATTCATGTGATCTTACAAACTCGCTTTTCGCCCTGTGTTGATCACGGTTTCTCAACTAAACGAGAGCCTACTATATTCTCTTCGTATCATAGCACGATTTGACATTATTCCATAATATGTAACTTAGTAGACATATGTAGAAATAGTGTTGTATGTCATGCCATCGTCTCCACAATAATGTCAAATTCTTGTCCGAATCACTACACGAACGACTGTTACGATACAGGTGTCGTGTATATCGAGTGTCGCGACATCTCCAGTATGATGATCAAGTTGAACGGAGGATGTCGAGATGGATTACGGACTCTGTTGTGTCTGTTGATCGCTTCTTGACAGAAGACGAATGAATAAACTGGCGGGGTATATCGTCAAATTCCGAGTTATTATATTCTTTGTATTTATAGCGCTTATGGTCATAAGTGTCTTTCTTTTTTTTAGAGTCAAAGTAAACTATGACCTCTCGTCCTATTTGCCGAAAGATGTTCCTTCTACGGTTGCTATAGAAAAAATGGGCGAGGAGTTTGAGCAAGCAGTACCCAATACGGAAGTCGGTTATCCTATCAAGAATCTTGCCGAAGGGCTCGCGATGAAAGAAAAATTGCAATCGCTCGATTTTGTCGATGAAGTTCTTTGGATGGATGACCAGCTTGATTTAGCCACTCCACTTGAACTTCAGGATAAAAAAATAGTTGAAGGGTTTCTGAAGGGCGGCATCGCGCTGTTCCAGCTAACGATTTCTGACGATGTCGATGTGCAGGAGGCGTTGATAGAGCTGGAAAATGTTGTCGGCGAAACGGGACATATACGTGGGGAAGTCGTTGAACAGTCGTTCATGCAACGCGCCGTAACATCTGAAATGACAATGATCGTTGCCGTTGTAATACCCGCTGCTTTGATTATTCTTCTCTTGTCGACGACTTCATGGCTAGAACCGATTCTTTTTATGATCGTCATTTCAGCAGGAGTGCTCATCAATATGGGGCTAAATTCCTTTGCGCCGGATGTCTCATTCATTACACAGGCGGTTAGCTCCGTACTGCAACTTGCCGTTTCGATGGATTATGCGATCTTTCTGTTGCATCGATTCGGAGAATACCGCGCCGAGGGGATCGAGCCGAAGGAAGCAATGAGGCAGGCGATCGTGAAGAGTTTCGCCCCTGTCAATGCTTCTGCCTTGACGACGCTCTTTGGTTTTCTTGCTCTTATATTCATGCGTTTCGGCATAGGCAAAGACTTGGGACTCGTACTTGCACGCGGTGTAGTGGTCAGTCTCCTTACCGTCTTTCTGCTGTTGCCTTCGCTCGCGCTATTGAGTTACAAATTGATTGACAAGACGACACATCGCTCTCTGATCCCATCTTTTAAGGGATTCAGCCGCATTGTGACGCGTTTAGCTATCCCCGTCGTTATCCTGGCGTTACTGCTCGCCGTCCCGTCTTACATCGGACAGAAATCGAATAATTTCCTCTACGGAGGACGAGCGTATCCGAAGGAGTCTCGGGCGAGGATTGATGCCGACTTCCTTAAAGAAAATTTCGGCGACAACATGCAGATGGCGCTGCTCGTACCGAGAGGAGAATGGGCGACGGAGCAGAAGCTTGTAAAAGAATTGAAAGCGCAGCCCGAGATGAAGACGGTTATCGGTTACGCTAACATGGTAGGGACGAGTGTGCCTGTCGATCTCCTGCCTGAACGCGTTATTTCGCCGCTTGTTTCGGAGAACTACAGCCGGATTGTACTCATCGCAGATTCGCCCGATGAAAGTCCGGAGACGTTCGAACTTGCCGAGCGGCTTCGAACGATCATCGACAACTTCTATCCTGAAGGGGATACATATCTCGCTGGCGCCAATGTCGTTCTTCTCGATATGAAAACGACGATTACGCAAGACATGACAATCGTCAACGGTCTTGCGGTACTCGCTATATTCCTCGTGATTATGTTGACGTTTAAATCACTTGCCATACCGATCGTACTCGTTTTAACCATTGAGCTTGCGGTTTGGATCAACTTGTCCGTGCCATACATCACAGGAACGCCGCTCGTCTTTATCGGTTATCTCGTTATCAGTACGGTGCAGCTGGGTGCGACAGTCGATTACGGTATTCTGATGACGCAACACTATCTAGACCATCGCCAAGTCATGGGACGCAAGGACGCGTCGATGATGACGATTCAGACGGTCGCAGGTTCCATCATTCCACCTGCGCTCATTTTGTCTACCGCCGGCTATCTGCTCTATTTCATTTCGAGTATTCAAGTCGTCAGGGAGATAGGGCATGTGCTTGGACGCGGTGCCTTGTTGTCACTCATGATCGTCCTAATAGTATTGCCGAACTTGCTTTACGTCTGTGATCGCGTGATTGAAAAAACAACCTGGAAGCTTCGTATGCTTCCGGACAGACCATCATTAAGTCTGGAGGAATTAATTGAAAATGAAGACGCTTAAAAAAAGAAAACGGAACAGAAGCCGTTTCTTGGTGAAACCGATTGTCGCCATCTTGTTGTTGGCTTTTGTGGTCGGTGTGATGCCGGGATTCGTGCAAGCTGAGCGCGAGGCAAAACTCGTTACCATGCCGACATCGGATAAGAGCAAGAGGGAAGTTGTCTTTGCACGTCTCAGAGCGACGGGAGATGTTGACAACGTATATGTCGTCAATCATTTTAATCCTGCTAGGATGAGCTCTCTGACGGATTACGGCGACTATCAGGAGGTCATTCAGTTGACAGGGAGTGTACCTCCAGTCCTTAGCGGGACAACCGTCTCAATCGCCGAAGCGGAGGGTCCGTATTACTATCAGGGGAATCTGAGGTCACGTGAGTTGCCATGGTTCTTTGAGATGACGTGGAGACTTGATGGGGAGACCATATATCCTGAGAGACTTTCCGGTGTCTCGGGCGAGCTTGAGTTGGAGATGAGCGTGAAGAGGAATGATCAAGTCGATGCTGATTTCTTCGATCATTATGCTCTTCAGATCAGCATTCCGATCGACCCCGAGCGCGCACAGATCGTGGCGGCAAGTGAGGGGTTTATAGTGTCTTACGCCGGTACGGAACAGCAGATGACGTATATGGCTTTGCCCGGTCTTGAGACGACTGTGAAAGCTATTTTCGATGTGAAAGACTTTGCAATGGGTCAGATAACGATTGCAGGTGTCCCGCTAGTGCTAAACATCGATATGGATGCGCTCGGTGAATTTGATGACATGCTCACACCGCTCAGCGAGTTGGAGTCGGGGATTGCAGAATTTGCAGACGGGGCGACGAAATTACGTCAGGGCTACAAGAAACTTCTCGATGCATACAATAAAATGCGCGATGGTGGCGGGAAGCTGGTCTCAGGTGGCAAGGAGCTTACAAGCGGTGCCGATCAGCTCAAGGCGGGCGTCGGCGAATACACATCGGGTGTCGATAGCTATGTCCGGGGCGTTCAGCAGTTGTCGAGCGGTTATCAGGCGTTCGATCACGGTGTCCTCGCGATGTACCAAGGGACTCAACAGCTGAAGGGTGAAGGTGCGCGGCTCTTAAATGCTTCATCGAGCATCTTGGCAGGTTTGAGCGAGATTGTCGATCGGCTTCCTCCGCCCGAGTCTTTCGATGGGGTAGAAATTCCTGAAATTACGCCTGAGATGGAGAATGAACTCGAGAAGCTCAAGCAAGGCTCTGAATTAATGCGTACCGGCTTGATAGCCTTAGCGGCTGATGGCGGGGGCGTAGCGCAACTGGTCTTTGGTTTGGGGCAGGTGCGAGAGCAATTGAACTTTCTCAAGACACAGGCCGCTCAATTCCCTATCCCTATGACGCCTGTGGTTTCTAGGGAAGCGTATGAGTGGCAAACCTACATGGCAGCGATGGGATTTACTTTTAATGGATTGCCGGGAGCCGACCAGACGTTCTATTCACAGCTTGCCGAGATGTCTAAGTACGCATCCGACTACAGGGCAGCCGTCATTATGTTGCGGGGCGCCATCGAAGGACTTCTCATACAGATTTCTGCTTTAGAAACCGGCGCCAATGCGATCCTTTCTACTGTCCAAGGTCTTTCACGTTTATACAATGGATATTTCGAAGGATCGGAGCGCGTACCCGGGATACATGACGGTCTTGTCGAGCTCGTCGACGGAGTATTGGAGCTAGCCGGTTTGTCTGATAAATTCTCACCGCTTATTGACCAATATCCTCAGCTCGTTGACGGACTACAACAACTGAGAACGGGATATGCCGGGAAGTACGACGCCAGCGGACAGCCGGTTATAGGTGCTGACGGAAAACCGATGATCGGATTCCACAACGGGTTGAAAGCTTACTTTGATCAGGGCGTGGGTGGATTGCTCGCCGGATATGAGGGCGGTTCAGGGCAACCCGGCCTATTAGCGGGTGCGAAAGAGATTAAACAGGGACTCGGTGTTCTCGCTAACAGCGGTCGCCAGATTACTTCCGGAGGCACCGAGTTGGTGAAAGGTATTGATAAGGCGGGAAAGGGGCTCTCCGATTATGTTGCCGGTGTTTCTACGCTCAGCAAAGGTCTTGATCGATATCGTTCTGACGGACTGATTCCCTATTATGACGGGCTTGTTAAGTTCGAGGAAGGAGGGAAAACCCTGAAAGACGAAACAAGCAATTTGCCTCAGAAGTTCGAAGATGCCATACGGGAACTGATGGAAGAGTACGGAGAGTCATTTGAAATCAAGTCTTTCGTGTCGGATAAGAATAAAGACGTGGCAAGTGTTCAGTTTGTGTTTATGACGGAGGAGATCCCGCCAAAAGCGAAGTAAAGAACGTATAGTCCCATTTATTGCCATAAAACAGCCGTCGACAGAAGATAAGTCGACGGCTGTTTTATGATTTGACATGTTGTAGTGATGCCGCTCTCACTACAGTCTCAATTGGAGAACTTGCTATTTTGCGCGTTTGAGTGCGACGGATCCGCCTTCTTCGTCAGTAATGGTGAGCGTATCGCCATCGATCTTGAATTTCGACGCCATTGTTTCTTTTTCTCCCATCATGTCCATTGTCAACTCGATGGTATCACCCTTTACCTTAGGGTTCACTGAACGAATCAGCTGTTAGAATTTTATCACGCTGTCGCAGCCAATATCTTCCGTCTTTTTGCGTAAAATCGCATGGAGAAAATGAAGATAAAAAGATCTCTCAGGATCTTCTGTAAATTCATCACCAAAAACGCAAGGTGAATCTGCGTTTCACTCGTTTCTTGCAGCCGTGTCCTCACCAGTCCCAAGCTGTAGCGACGTTTGCCCTCGCCGAATTTGCCTTCTATGGCATTCCGTTCACGCGACTCTTCCCGTTCTAGGCGTAACTGTTCGTCGTAGACCGTTCGATCCTTGGGCGGTCGACCGAGAGGCGGACCGTTCAGATGAATACCACGTGCTTGGCAATATCGGCGATTGTGTCGTGTGCGGAATATTTTATCTGCCAGAATCCGGCGAGGATAGTGACCATAACGTTCCTTGTAGGCTTCAGTTGCCTTGATCAAATCCTGAGACTCGTTGTAGGCATCCCAAGACAGCGTCGTGACTTCCGCGTAACCGTCCACTAATGAGACCGTCAGCTTCGCGCCAAATTCTGTCTTCGCCGTGACCTTGCCGCGGACGATCGGGCGCACATAGGGCTGGTGCAGGCTGACTATACGGTCGGCACAACCATGCGTTCGACTGGCATACATGCCCCGCTGTTGCTCGTATACACGCCGGACAATGTCCAGATCGCGTAGCTGACGTTCGCTTAAGGTCACGCTTGAGTCTTGCTGCATCTCTGCGACATGACGCAAATTGCGGGCAACATACTGGAGTTGTCGACGCAAAACAGTGCGAATCTCTCTCCTCGTCGGACGGCGATTCCGACAGAAGCGCTTGTATTCCTTGGCGGCGCGCTGACGATAGTTGCGCGGTTTGCTAGCCTCTCGACCAACCTGAAGTGTATCCATCATCCCTTCAAGCTTTTGACGTGACTCATGCAAGAGCCGTGTATCCGTCGGGTACTGGATATCCTGTGGTGCACAGCTTGCGTCGAGGATCAACGTCCCATGGTTCTCTGACTCAGGAACAGAGTCAACAGATGCTTCTTCGGTCAAGCTACCGCCATCACCGCTATCGTCGTCCTTCTCTTCGTCTAATGCTTGGGCACGCGCCGCATCGACAACCCAACGATTCACTTGAGCGATAACGTCTGCAGGAAAGCGTTTCCTGAAATGAGTCAAAAGCGAAGGGTCTAGGGAGATGTCGTACCGGTACTCACCATATCCCAAGAAATATTGGATGTAAGGGTGCTCGCGGATCATCTGGACCGTGTCGCAGTCAGATAACTGCAACTGCTCCTTGACAATGAGACAACCGAGCGCCAGCCGTACTGACTTCGCTCGAGCTCCTCGATTACCTCGAAAATTCTTCCGGTACGCTTCTTCGACTCGAGACCAAGGTATGACTCCTGCCAGCTTGACCCAGCGATTATCCGGGTTCAGAGGAAGACCTCCAAAGAGAAAGGGTTCGTCGTGAAAGGCGATTTGACGACTATCGTGCTCGTACATAACTAGGCTCCAGCTTTAAAGTGCAAGGGTTTCAGCGCTTTTATGCCTTTTCCCTTGCACTTATTGTACCGAATAAAGCCCTGTAATGTGCTGATTTCAGACCTTTGAAATTCGTTCAGTAGACCCTA
>FZPS01000219.1_pt18 | contig 130915 bp, 118 predicted proteins | sample 1817821 | NCBI WGS metagenome assembly FZPS01 (sample SAMEA104158645, study PRJEB21678) | metagenome | place: Germany | collected 2015-04-21
CCCCCATACACCCCATGTGGAGACAGTGGTATTGATGTCTAAGAAATTGCGTTAAGGTTGGATTATATAAAACATCTACAAGGAGGATAATCAATGAAAAGAAAAATTAAACAACAAGTACAAGGTTATAGGACGAAGGACGGAGCCGGAGTGAGTTTAGTCAGGGTTTTGGGACACCAAACGGTTCATGAATACGATCCGATTTTATTACTTGATTCCTTTGACAGCACAAACCCCGAGGATTACACGGCGGGATTTCCCATGCATCCCCACAGGGGTATCGAGACAATCAGCTATGTGTATCGTGGGTTTATGACCCATAGGGACAGCTTAGGGAATGAAGATACCATTGGTGACGGAGAGGTCCAATGGATGACTGCAGGTTCAGGCATCTTGCATGAAGAGAGGCTGCCAGCTGCCGAGCGACTGCTTGGTGTGCAGCTCTGGCTGAATCTTCCCGCAAAGGACAAAATGGCTCCTCCGGCTTATCGCAGCATCAAAAACTCAGAAATTCAGGAAGTAGCGTTTGATTGGGGCAAACTAAGGCTGTTGGCGGGTGAATTTGAAGGAAGAAAAGGATATATGAGCCAATATCTTCCCCTTGACTATTACGATTTGCACCTCAATCCAAATGCATCCGTTGCTTTAAATACAGAAAGAGAGCGCTCTGTCATGGTATTTACCCTTTTGGGGGACGCATATATCGGAGGTGATCTGGTAAAGGAAAAGACTGCGGTAAAACTTACCTCAGGTGACCAAGTAGAGATAAAGGCCACCAATAAAAAAGCCCAAGTACTGTTTATTAGCTCCATACTTTTAGACGAACCGATAGCTTGGGGTGGCCCTATTGTCATGAACACTAAGGAAGAATTGGATAAGGCTTTTGATGATTTGAAAAAAGGGACTTTTATACAGAGGACCATATCCTATTGATAGACATAGACCGAAGAGAAAAGCAGCTCCCACCCTGTGGAAGCTCAGGTGAAAACAGGAAAGCCTATTCCATAATCAAGGTGTTTTCAAGGGGTTCAGGAATGGGAATAGGGGAAAGGAGTGTTAGCCATGGATATTAGAATTCTGGTTGTTGACAACTCGGTATCTGACAGATTGACCATTAAAAATAAGTTAAGGCAATACTGTGTATTAACTGCTTCTGATGGTGTGGAAGCTATGCGTATCCTTGAGGAGGATGATGGGATTAACCTACTCATACTTGATCTAACCATGCCCGGTATGAACGGGTTTCAAGTTCTAGAATCCCTGAAAAAGGACGAGAGATTTCAAAGGCTGCGCACCCTAATATTGACCAACCATGATGAATTGGAGGATGAGATTAAGGGCTTAAAGCTCGGCGCCACAGACTATATTCGTAAACCAATTCACGCTGATTCACTGAAAGCCAGAATTGATGCCCATGTTGCACTGCTACAGGCTGAGCAAACCTTGGAACAATTGGGCGAAAAGGCCCATACCCTTGACATGATTTTCAACCAAGCCCCTATCGGTATAGCCATTTCACATAGTTCTGATCCGAATGCCTCTGGCGGAACTATTATAAAGGTTAACTCAATGTATGAGCAAATCACCGGGAGAACAGAAGAGGAACTCATTCATTTGGGATGGGCAAAGATTACACATCCCGATGATTTAGATAAGGATATGGAGAATTTTAGGAGGCTCCTATCAGGTGAAATCAAGATTTATTCATTGGATAAACGGTATATCAGACCAGATGGGGCCATCGTCTGGGTACATTTGATCGTTGCTCCGCTTACTAATGGTCAGAAATACAGCCATATCTGTTTGGCACAGGATATAACCGAGTGTAAAATGATTGAAGAAGCACTGAATGAGAGTGAGCGAAGTAAATCTGTCTTCCTTTCCCATCTTCCAGGCCTTGCATATAGGTGCCATTACGATCAGGATTGGACCATGCAATATGTTTCCAAGGGCTGCTTTAACCTCACAGGCTATTCCCCGAAAAGTCTGCTGTATAACAGAGATCTATCCTATAATGATCTCATCGCACCCGAATACCGCAAAGCTCTATGGAAGGAATGGAATCGAATTATTGCAAGAAAGGAACCCTTCAAGTATGAGTATGAGATCATAACTGCCACCGGAGAGAGGAAATGGGTTCTTGAGATGGGACAAGGGATCTATGGGGATGATGGTGAAGTTGAAGCACTGGAAGGAATCATTATTGATATATCAGAACGAAAAGCAATTGAAAATACCCTAAAATACAATAATGAGCATGATCGATGGACAGGCCTATATAATCGCGAATACTTGGTGTCATTGCTTGAAAGGGATACTAAGCTGAAAAAGGAGTCAAAAAAAGCACTCATTGGCATTAACTTAAGCAATGTCCAGCTATTAACCATCAATTATGGGTTCCAGTATTCTCAAAATCTGATAAAGAAAGCGGCAGATGCCCTCAGTCAGCATTGTACCGAACATCGCCTCTTGTTCCAACCCCGTGAGAATCGATTTATCTTCTATCTCTTTGACTACAAAAACAAAGAAGAGCTCGTTGATTTCAGCCATGCCCTTGTAGAAACTTTGGAATCCCTACTTGTAACAGAAAGAATAGGCGGTGGAATTGGGGTCCTTGAAATTGAGCAGGAGGAAGGAGAAGTAGATGTTGATTTGCTTCTGAGAAGACTCCTGATTGCCTCAGAAAGATCTTTGGGACTATTTGGAAAGGACTTTAAAGTTTGTTATTACGATGAAGAGCTGGAAGCTTTGGTTAATCGGGAGAGGGATATTGTAGAAGCTCTCAAAGTTATAGCAATGGATGACCATACAAAAGATGACCTGTTTTTGCAGTATCAGCCGATCATGGATCTAAGAACAGGTTCCATCTTCGGCTTTGAGGCACTTGCCAGATTAAGGACAGAAAAGTTCGGACTAGTATCCCCTTTAGAATTCATTCCCATCGCTGAGAAAACAAAGCTCATCCTTCCAATTGGCGAAAAAGTGATCGTCAAGGCACTTGATTTTCTCAACAAGATCAAGGAGCGTGGATATGATGAAGTCAGCGTTTCAATCAATATTTCTATTATTCAGTTATTAAAACCTGATTTTACAAGCAGGTTGTTTGAACTAATGAACAAGATGCAGATTAACCAAAAGAACATTGGCATTGAGATTACAGAATCGGTCTATGCTTCCGATTATGATAGCATCAATAGTATTATTGAAGAATTGAGGAGAGCAGGGCTCTACATAGCTATAGATGACTTTGGGACTGGCTATTCCTCCCTTTCCAGAGAGAAGGAATTAAAAGCTGATTTTATGAAAATTGATAAGCTTTTTGTCGATGAACTATTGGGTGAGGATCAGAATAGAGCTATAGCCGGTGATATCATTTCGTTGGCACATAAACTGGGACATTTCACCATTGCCGAAGGGGTTGAGCACGATATCCAACTTCAATATCTACTCGAGCACGGTTGCGATAAAGTACAAGGATACCTGATCAGCGAACCACTTGACGAAAAAGAGGTCTTCGATTTTTTGAAAAATCATGATAAAAATATGGCTACCCTTCTGCTCTCCCAGGCAAAGTAGCTTTTTAACCAATCCCACTAATTTTAACAACCATGGAGAGATGCTATGCGTGTTTGATGCTGATTGTTTTTCTTGTTTTTGGTACCTCCTCATGGTAAAATTAAAAGCACAAAAATTGTGAAGATTTCGACGGATATGATATCTCTTGTTTGTTCTTTTCGATCGTAAAGTTAATGCTGGTACCTGCCAGCCATTGGGGGATTATAAATGAAGGGTGAAAAAAATATCTCTTTAAGGTACCGGATATTTAATATGGTTTTTATCGTGGGTATCTTTATGTCCTTTTCATCTAGTATAGTGAATTATTTTTTAGGTCTAGGAACAGCAGTCATATTAATAACCTTTATTTGTGGTGCTATTACTGTAGGGTTGTACATCGTCTTCATAGTCAACCGAAATTATGATCTAGTGGCATTGATCATTGTGATCCTGTTGAGTTTTATTTTTTTCCCAACCATGTGGTTTGCTAATGGAGGAACTTATGGCGGCATTCCATATTATATAATTATAAATGCTGGGATCATAGCCTTATTACTTGATGGACTACAGAGAAAAATAATCTTTTTTCTATATACTTTGGTTGTTGGTGTTCTAATGCTTTTTGAATATTATAGACCAGACTTAGTAGTAGGGTACGACTCTGGATTAACTAGATATATAGATCTTTCTTTTGGCTTATTTGTCTGTTTGTTTACCATTGTGGTTTTGATAGCTGTTCTTATAGATAGCTATATAGACGAACTCCAAAAATCTAAGCAATACCTGGCAACCCTTGAGGAAAAGAATCAAGAAATAGAAGCTAAGAACAGGATGTTGGAAAAAAGCAATGCCGAGTTTATAGCGGCTAAAGAAAAAGCAGAAAAACTAAATAAGCTACTATATGAAGAAAAACAAAAACTGCAAAAGCTCTCAATAACAGATTATTTAACAGGGGCATTCAATAAAAGATTTATTACTTCATACTTAAGGGAAGAGATCAAGGCGTCCCATAAAAATAAGAAAAAGCTAACTGTAGCCATGGTTGATATTGATAACTTCAAAATTATAAATGATACATATGGACACTTATATGGAGATTATGTTTTAGAGAGGGTATCCAGGACAATCATAAGCAACCTAAGGCAAGGTGATATAGTCGGTCGTTACGGAGGCGATGAGTTTTTAATTATTCTGCCTGACACCAGCTGGGAGGAAGGATATGCCATGATGGAACGCGTTCGTCAGAGGGTCCTAGAGCTAGAATGGGAAAATGATCGGGTAATAACGATTAGTGGTGGGGTCATAGAAGTAGGAAGAGACGAGTTAACCAGCCTATTAAAGAAGGTGGATCAGCTATTATATAGAGCTAAACATAGGAGCAAAAACTTGATAGAAAAAGAGGTTAGCGGCTAAGGGTAGCTACTACAAGGCTACAACCTGCCCGTGGGAAAGTAAATAATTTAGCCCTTTCCCACAGGGCGTTTTTTTTGTATACGGATGATTTATGGTGGTTATTTTTCTAGAAAGTCGCCAATACTAATCATAGTTTGGCTTTGAGAGAAAGTTTGATCCTCGATCCGTCCTCCCTTTTGTCTTTCCCGATTATTTGGCCAATAGTATTGACAGCTATTTTAACTGACATAAAAAAGTTAGATTATTTAATCTGGTATGACCACTTTATTATGCACCTATATATGTGGACTTAGGAGGAAATGTCGCTATGAAGAAACCAAATGTAATATTAATACTAGCAGATGATTTGGGTTATGGGGATGTTTCTTGCCTTAATCCTGAATCCAAAATAAATACAGAAAATATTGACCAACTAGCAGATGAAGGAATGATCTTTACTGATTCCCATGCAACATCTGCAGTTTGTACACCATCACGCTATGGGGTATTAACTGGCCGTTACAATTGGCGTTCCCATCTGAAGAGCTATGTATTACCCGGAGATTCTGAGGCTCTCATTGAAAAGGATCGTAAAACAATAGCCCACATGTTTAAGGAGAATGGATATAATACTGCAGTAGTCGGCAAATGGCATCTAGGTCTAGACTGGCAGCTAAAAGATAAATGTGATTTTAAAACATATGGATTAGATGAAAAGGAATATTGCATTCCTGATATTCGTTTTGGACGTAAGGGAGTATTTGATATTACAAAAGGCTGGTTTGAGCCAAATGGATTAGACATTGATTATACAAAACCAATTACTTTTGGACCGAACCAATTAGGTTTTGATTATTTCTTTGGAACAGCAGCATCCTTGGATCAGCCTCCTTTTGTATATATTGAGAATGATCGTGCATTGGCTGAGCCAAATGCGATTACTGGAGAACATAATCTTGATAGAATTGGAGCATCCCACCAGCAGAAGTGGGAGATTGGGCCGATAGCCCCTGGTTTTATACATCAAAATGTATGTAGGGACATGCAAGCAAAGGTATTGGAACTAATTGATAAATATACCCAGCAAGAGGAGCCATTTTTTCTGTACTATCCAACCCATATGGTTCACGGGCCATTAATACCAGATAAAGAATATCGAGGGAAATCAGGGGTTGGTCCTTATGGAGATTTTGTTCTACAATTAGATGCCTATGTGGGCCAGATTGTAAACAAATTAAAAGATAAAGATGTCTTTGAAGATACTGTGGTGATATTTACTAGTGATAACGGTGCTTCCGGTGTTGCCGATTTACCAGGCCTAATAGAAAAAGGACACAATCCAAGCTACCACTTTAGAGGTCATAAATTTGATATCTGGGAAGGCGGACACCGGGAACCAACCATAATCAGTTATCCAAAAATTATTAAAGCGGGATCTGTATGCGAGCAAATGGTATGTCACTCAGATTTCTATCGCACATTATCTGATATTATCGGTGTGCAACTTGAAGATAATGTTGCAGAAGATTCTGTTTCAAATCTTGCTTTATGGCAAGGAAATAATACTCCAGTGCGTAAGGATATCATACACTCTTCTGCTAATGGTGGGTTCTCTATTCGAAGGGGCTTTTGGAAATTAATATTTGTGGAAGACAATGGGGTTGATGTTAAGACCATACTCTCTAAACCAAGTGAAGGAAAATATAAGGCTCACCAATTATACGATTTAAGAAATGACATTGAAGAAAAGAATAATGTAATTGAAAAATATCCTGAAGTTGTTGAAAAACTGCAAGCTGTTTTAGAGGAGCATATTCGAAATGGGCGTTCCACTCCGGGAGAGCCACAAGTAAATGGTCGTAATAATCCAGAAGGTGACTGGCCGCAGATTCGCTTTATGGAGGATTATGAAGAAGTTATTAAAAAAACGATTTAGTATTGTCGGTAACAGGTATTCGATGAGAATACCTGTTACTGCTTTGTAGTGTGCCAGCATAGGCGCAATCTAACGAGGACTATTTTGGATATAGTTCTTTTGTTTTTAGGTGGCGCCCCAATTTTTTACTTTTTAGCCCTGATATAAAAGGTACTTTTTTATTTATGTAATCATATTATGTTAAAAATAGTATTAAAGGCAGTGATAAGCATGTATTCATATACTGGTAGATTCCCATATAATTATGTGTATACGCCAAGGATGCGACTATTACCCCACCAATCTAATTATTTTGCTCCTACCATAATCAGCAAAGCACAAGCAGATTTAAATAATTATCTGCGTTTACTTTGGGAGCAACATGTTGTCTGGACCAGGCTGACTATCATCAGTATAGTTTTCGGTTTACCGGATGTAGATTTGGTTACTAACCGGCTGCTAAGAAATCCTAAAGATTTTGAAGCATTACTGAGACCTCTTTATGGAGATAGAACCGCCTCCAGATTTGCAGATTTATTTACAAGCCATCTTGTAATCGCTGCGGAACTTGTCAATGCAGCTAAAGCAGGTGATACCATAGCCGCCGCAGATGCAGAAAAAAGGTGGTATGCAAATGCTGATGAAATTGCAGTTTTCCTTGGCAGCATAAACCCCTATTGGTCTGTGCAGCAATGGAAAACCATGCTGCATGAACACCTGGCACTAACCAAATCTGAAGCAATTAATATATTAACCGAAAAATATGCAGAGGGTATAACCTTGTTTGATCAAATTGAAAAGCAGGCTTTGGAAATGGCCGATGTAATGACAAATGGTATTGTTCGGCAGTTCCCCAATATTTTTATAAGATCCTTTTAACAATTTAGAATAAGTAATGCAGCCGCCGATGGGCCCTCCTGTTCCGACATCGGAAGCAGCTGGCTAAACACTACGGATTGAGAATTCGATAAATATCATTATTAGTATTTTAAGAGTTTTCCGATATATGTTTAATCTCAAAGTTGTAAAACTAGAGAATTCGGTATTAGGGAAACTTTTTTTGTAGTTGTGAAAAAATAATAGGATTGAGTTGATAGGATAGATGCAATAGTAAGTTCATAAATATTTATGGTAGAATATATGTGCTAATAAATTATTATGAAATAAATAAAGGGGAATATAGTATTAGGAAGGAATGATATGTTAAATCAGTTAATAATAGAGAGACCAACTAAGAAGGATATAAGATCAATACACAATGTTTTTGAAAAAACCATTACAAATGCTTTTGAAAAAGAAGGGCTTAGTTTTTTAAAAGACGATATCCTTACGGAAATCGAAAATAAAAAGCAATTATTAAACCTTGCATTGACATCTAATGAAGCGAGTGTGTATTTTTTGGTCGCTAAAATAAAAGAAGAAATCATTGGAACGATTTCTTTTAGTCCGTGCAATAATGATATTAAAAAATTTACACATAATCAAATTAACAATGTAGGAGAATTAGGCAGCCTATATGTGCTTCCTCATTATCAAGATAAGGGGATTGCTTCTGCATTAATCCATGCATTAATTGATTATCTTCATATGGTTGGTGTTCAGCAATTTTGCTTAGATAGTGGATATAGACAGGCGCAAAAAAAATGGTTAAGAAAATTTGGGAAACCCTACAAAACAATAGAGGATTATTGGGGAAAGGATAATGACCATATGATCTGGCTATGTGAAGTGAATGATTATATTAGATCGTAAAAAGCGATTGACATCCTCCCACTAATGAGCTTAACAAATGTCTTCATCTCATTTTGTTTCAAAGAAGGCCTCAATAATGAACAATTTTTTCATTAATAGCCTTCTTTATATTAATGTTGATATAAAAATTCTTCAATCCTATCCTTTTCGTTTATGCCTCTTAAAATAATAGCCCAATCCACATATACAAATGATCAATCCCAATAATGCAGGTTTTAGAATTGACATGCCTGCTTCACCACTAAAGGCTATGCTCCAAATAAATTTTAAAACAGCTGACCCTATGATAACACCTAATAACCATTTCCAGTTTCTTTTCCACGCTGCTGTAAGAAGCATAATGAAAAACAGGGGTACTGCTAAACTCATCACTATTTTGGGAGCTGTCCATGTACCCTTAAGATATTCCATTTCAAAGGCTAAAAAATCTAGAACTTGAGGGCTGATTGTAGATGGAGTGGGAAACCAAAACATGCTTGTAAATAGGGCGAATACTGTAGCGAATATACCCGTAAAACTTTTCTTAAATGCAAATATAACCATCGGTATTATAAACAAGGGTCTAATATACCAGCTCATAATATTATGATGTCTTTCAAATGCCCAATTAAAGAATGTATCGTTGGTTAGAAATAGTATGATAAAGGTTATAGTAGCAACTGCAAATAGCATTCCTAATATAAAATCAATTTTTTTCTTCATGGTAAACCCCCCTTTAAATATTAATCAGCCTTTTTCTGAATCCCATTGAATATGATACTTAAAAGTGAATCTACAAAATGATTTATGTCTTCCTTATTTTGTTCATAGCTCACATTACCAAACTTATCGAGCATATATTTATTAACCATACTATTTAAGGATTGTAGCAACATACTTAAGGCAAATGGATCCACTCTACTGTCGATTTCACCTTTCGATTTTGCCTTTTCTATCATTTTCAGAAATAGTGATTCTGATAATTTATCCCCTTCCTTTATAACTGCTTGTTTAGCCGATTCATCATTCTCATTGGAGAATTGTTCACCAAGGGCAGCATATTGGGGATATTTTTTTGCAAATTCTACACCCTTAATAAAAAGCAAACGGATCTGTTCTAGTAGCGTTAAGGTGTGAAACTCTGCTATAACTTTGGAGAAAAACTTGATTTTTTCTTCTATCGCTAAAGTCATTATATAAACATACAGGTCTAGCTTATCAGTAAAATACTGATAGAAACTTCCTTTAGCAATGTTTGATTTCTTACATATTTGATTTATGCTGGCTGAATTATAGCTTGCTTCAGAAAATTCGTGCATGGCAGCTGAGATTATTAAGCTTCTTTTATCCTTGTGCAAGTTAAAAAAGGTTTCTTGTGGCATGGAATCCTCCCTCCAAGGGTTAGTGACCACATGGTCACATTGTTACTTGTATTATATGACCATGTGGTCATATTGTCAACTATAAAAACCCGACGAAAGGTGCTCCCCACCCAAAAACTTTTAAGAACTATATGGGTTTCCTATTTTTTTAAAGATGTAATTATGGTAAGATTAATTCATATTCTGGGAAAAATGTAACCCTAGATATTCTTCACTTTAAATGTCAATAGAAAGGATTTTTATGAACGCTGGGTAGTTTTTATTGATGTGGATAAAATCATGTAGAGAAGAATAATCATGTGAAAGGAATGAGGCCTCCATGAAAAAAATATATGAAGGCAAAACCAAGGATGTATTTGCCTTAGAGAACCAAAACTACCGCTTGGTATTCAAGGATGATGTCACAGGGGAGGATGGTGTTTTTGATCCGGGTGCCAACACCGTAGGTCTTTCCATTGAAGGCATCGGTAAAGGGAACCTTATGGTTTCTGCCATGTTCTTTAAAATGTTGGAGGATGCCGGCATCCATACCCACTACATAAGCGCCGATGTGGAGAATGGGACCATGGATGTCAAGCCGGCAAAAGCCTTCGGCAAAGGTCTGGAAGTGATCTGTCGCTACAGGGCGGTGGGAAGCTTCCTCCGCCGATATGGGGCCTATGTGAAGGAAGGGGACAAGCTAGACGCCTATATAGAAGCTACAATTAAGGATGATGAGCGAGGGGATCCTTTGGTTACGGTGGAAGGCCTGGAGGCATTAGGCATTATGTCCGCCACCCAATTTTCAGAGATCAAAGCGAGCACCCAGAGGATCGCCGGCTTAATTCGGGATATGCTACAGAAAAAAGGCTTGGAGCTATACGATATCAAGTTGGAATTCGGCATTGACAGGGATGGCAATGTCATCCTCATGGACGAAATCTCATCGGGGAACATGCGGGTCTATAAGGATGGTAAGGTCATGGACCCCCTGGACCTGACTGCAGCCCTGCTTTCGAATTAGCTATTAATGACGCCCATTTTGCTTTAAAGGGGCGTCATTTTATTTTTCCCAAATCCACTATATCATAATGATTTCTAAAAAAGTGGAAATATTTTCTCCAATATTGATCTAGGTCAATTTTTTTTAGTAACAACCCTTGTATAATGAACACAGGATTAATAAAAGATAATGAAAAAGGAGGAGATCCAATGTCAAAATCATTTCATGAGGTAAAGGAGCGACATTTAAAAACATTAGAGCAGTATGTACCCATTGTAGCAAGGGTCCATGGAGATAAGCACCCTGAATTCCATGAGGTTAAAAGATTATTCGATTCCATCCATGGGAAAATCAAGGAGGCAGGATCAGGGAAGCCCGAGTTAGAGGAGGAATTTTCCAAGCTGCGAGAGGTCACAGAGAACTATACTGTTCCGTCGGATGTATGCGAAAGCTATGAGGCTGTTTACAAAATGCTAGAGGACCTGGATGGGGCATACCAGGCTTAAGCAGCATCCAGGATCATTGGAGCAGCAGTAGAAAGAGAATGATAATGAAGAAGTTGGTGATAGAATGTTGCAAAGATTTATATTAGGTAAAAAGAATCAAATCGCTTTGGTAAGTGCAATTCTCATCGCCATAGCATTCATCAGTAAGTTGGCTTTTGATAACCTGGCTGTATTTTCTTGGGCCTTGATCATCGCTTCGGTTATAGGGGCTGCCCCTATTGCCATCCAAGCCTACCAGGCATTAAGGGTCAAAGTGGTCAGCATCGATGTGCTAGTTACCATTGCGGTTACCGGTGCCTTTATTATCAGCAACTACGAGGAATCCGCCATTGTTACCTTCCTATTCCTCTTTGGTGCCTACCTGGAGCAGCGTACCCTGAATCAAACCCGGTCTGCTATTAAGGAGTTAACCGAGTTGGCACCGGAAAGCGCCTTGAAACAAATGGAAAATGGAGAGTTTGAAGAGGTAGAGGTAGACGAGGTGGATGTTGGGGATATCCTACTGGTTAAAACCGGTGCCAAAGTGCCTGTTGACGGTACGGTGATATCCGGCGAGGGATACATCAACGAGGCAAGTATCACCGGAGAATCGGTCCCGGTAAGTAAAAAAGCAGATTCTGGGGTCTATGCCGGAACCATTTTAGAAAATGGGACCATCCAGATTGTTGCTGATCGGGTGGGAGAAGATACGACCTTCGGTAGGATCATTGAATTGGTGGAGGAGGCACAAGATTCAAAGTCAGAAGCCGAACGCTTTATCGATCGTTTTTCAAAGTACTACACACCGGCAGTCCTAGTTCTGGCTATCATTGTATGGTTGATTTCACGAAATATCGAACTGGCTATTACCATCTTGGTGCTTGGATGTCCAGGTGCATTGGTCATCGGCGTACCGGTTTCAAATGTTGCAGGTATCGGGAATGGGGCAAAAAACGGTGTGCTTCTGAAAGGCAGTGAGGTCATCCATGATTTTAGCAGGGTCCACACCATTGTATTTGACAAAACCGGGACCCTAACCATGGGAGATCCAAAAGTCGCTGACGCCGAATTCTATACCGATAATAGGGATGAAGTGTTGGCATACCTTTCCAGTGTTGAAAGGGAATCTGACCATCCCCTGGCCAATGCGGTTGTGGAGTATATTGGAGAGACCAAGAACTACGCCGTTGAAAATACCGATGTGGTAAAGGGCGGCGGTATTGTCGCTCAAGTGGATGGGCGTAGGGTGGCAGTGGGTAATGTCGCCTTGATGGAGCAGGAGCAGGTTCACTTAAGCCAAAAAGCTCGTAATGACATCGCCCGGTTTGAACAAAAAGGGGATTCCCTGGTACTGACATCCATCGACGGTGAGTTAAAAGCGCTGATGGGTATTCGCGATCAAATTCGTCCAGGGGTCAAGGAGGATCTGCAAAGGCTAAAAAGCTTAGGTGTAAAAAAACTTATCCTTCTTTCTGGAGACCACCAGGGAACGGTGGATCTAGTAGCAAAGGAACTGGGATTGACCGAAGCCCATGGACACATGCTGCCTGAGGATAAATCCGCCCATATTAAAACCTTACAGGCACAGGGTCAAATTGTTGCCTTCGTCGGCGATGGCGTAAATGACAGTCCTTCACTTGCCTTGGCCGATATCGGCATTGCCATGGGAAGGGGGACCGATGTAGCTATTGAGACATCGGATGTCGTATTGATGAATTCAGACTTTAGCCGTCTCCCCCATGCACTAGGATTAACCAAAGCAACCGCCAATAATATGCGTCAAAATATCCTTATCGCTGTAGGTGTCGTACTAGTCCTGCTTGCCAGCGTATTCTTCAGTGATTGGATGAACATGTCCATTGGCATGCTGGTACACGAAGGGAGCATCCTGGTGGTCATCCTAAACGCCATGCGTCTTCTTAGGTATAAATTAAGAAGACCCTTTAGAGTCGGATCTTCAGGCTATTGAAAAAACCCTTGGGAATTGCCTTTCTGCTCAGATAGCTTACCGCTTTTTTAATAGACATGAAAGGTAAAAGCGAAACAACAATATAGTAGAATATAAGTATAGAGAAGATTACTGAATTTAAGGGACCCAAAATATAAAATAAAGGAGAGATAAAGATGAAAAAAGCAACCATTCAACTGGAAGCCCTATCCTGTCCATCATGCCTACAAAAGATTGATAGCGCGGTAAAATCTTTAGAAGGTGTGGACAAGGAAAGTGTAAAAGTACTATTCAACTCCAGCAAGGTGAAGCTGAGCTTTGATGCTGAAAAGCTATCCATTAAAAAGGTTGAAGATGCGATCTCAGCACTGGGCTATGAGGTTAAGAAGTCCCAGGTAAGGGATATGTAGGGGCTAGGTGAAATCGCCTCGCTAATTTGCGATAAACCAATCCTCAAAGATGAATAAAAAATACTCCATGATTGATCTGATTTACTGATGTTACACCCTTGAGGTTCGTCCTTCTGCTCGGACAAAACCTCAAGGGTTTATTTTATCCAGCAACCTCAACCCATAAGAGTTTTTTTAAGAACCCTACAACAGTTCCCTTCTTAATTCCTCCCCGGATTTAGGGGATAGGTAGCTAAATGGGATATCCAATGGAGTAAAAGCTCCCGTTCTCCCTTCACGGTATAGCCGGTAAACCGCCCTTGTATAAGCTACTAACACGCTGGCAGTAAACTCCGGATTGCTATCTAAGTCCAATCTAAACTCCAACCTCTGCTTTGTGTCCTCCCCTGTAACTCCCGTTCGTATGACGAACCCCCCATGGGGCTTGCCACTATGATTCTTCTCCAACTCCTCTTCATCGATGAAATGTACCGTTGTATTATAGTCGGCAAAATAGTTTGGCATACTTACGATCTCATTTGTAATCCTGTCTAAATCGGCTCCTGCCTCGGGCACAACATAGCAGACCCGCTCATGCTTTTCTCTGGCTGAAAGCTCGACATCCTCTCCCCTGCGCGCCTTATCTATGGCACTTTCAATGGGAATGGTGTATTGAACCCCATCCTTTACGCCCTCTACCCTTCTTATAGCATCGGAATGTCCCTGGCTTAAGCCTTTCCCCCAAAAAGTATGATCCCTTCCCTTTGGAAGTATCGCCTGACCCAGGAGGCGGTTTAAAGAGAATATCCCCGGATCCCAACCAACGGATATTAGGCTTATGGTACCGGCACTTTTTGTTATTCGATCTAATCTGTTAAAGTATTCTGGAATCCTGCCATGATTATCAAAGCTGTCTACCGTATTAAAAACTTCTGCAATCCTTGGCGTCTGTTCTGGCAGATCGGTGGCAGAGCCTCCACAGAGGATCATCACATCAACTTTCCCCTTGTAGTCCTTCAACTCTGAAATGTGAACCACCTTTGAAGGAGTCTCAATTTTACTGGGATCCCTCCTTGTAAAGATGGCCTGTAGTTCAAAGTCCGGGTTTTGTGCTAAAGCTAATTCCACACCCTTTCCAAGGTTTCCGTATCCTACGATCCCTACTTTTATCCTATCATTCATAACCTTTCCTTGGGTGGATACCCAAGTTCCTCCTCACTCTATTTTTTATACCATAAAGTATCACATTTTAGCCTGTGGTTGTCAAGTAAACCCATGGCAGGGAATACTTCCCTTCCAATGGGAAAGAATATCCAGCAAGGTCCCATTGGGATAATGTATAATGAAGTTAAAACCAGCTTGGCAAATCGAAGAAAGCTAAGGAAAAAGGCGTGATCCTATGGATAGAAAATTACACCGGTACAAGGAAAAAAGGGACTTCAATGCAAGCCCTGAGCCCGAGGGAGAAATCAAGGCCTCAGAGGGCCGACTGAGATTCGTCATCCAGCACCATCTCGCCAGGAGGGACCATTACGATTTTCGTCTGGAATGGGATGGGGTCCTTTTGAGCTGGGCGGTACCAAAGGGTCCCTCCTATCATCCCCGTGACAAAAGGCTTGCCATACGGGTAGAGGACCATCCCTTGGAATACAGGAACTTTGAAGGGACCATTCCTAAGGGGGAGTATGGCGGCGGGGTGGTTATGCTCTGGGATGAAGGTATATGGGAGCCCGATGGGGATGTGGAAAAGGGGCTAAGGGAAGGAATGTTGAAGTTCCTTTTAAAGGGACGACGCCTAAAGGGAAATTGGGCATTGATTCGGATGAAGGGGAAACCCAAGGAAACCAAAGAAAATTGGCTTTTGCTAAAGGAGAGGGATGAATACGCAAAAACCACCGAAGGGATCTCTGAATTTATCACCAGTATCCGGACGGGACGGACCATGGAGGAGATCCAGAGTGGTCAGGATGAAAAAATTACTCGAAATCCCTTTACCCGGGTTGATGTACAGCTCGCCAAACTTGTTAAGAAGGTTCCCCAGGGGGAGGATTGGATCTATGAGCTGAAGTACGACGGCTATAGGATCGTCGCCTTCGTAGAAGGCAACCAGGTTCGGCTGATCACCAGAAAGGGCAATGACTACACCAAGTACTTCCATGATATCGCTACTTCTCTGGCAGAGTGGGCTGATGGAAGGGCGATGGTTCTGGACGGTGAAATGGTGGTCACTGACCCATCGGGTAGAACCGATTTTCAGGCACTGCAAACATATATGAAGAACCCCAAAGGGAAGAATCTAACCTATATCGTCTTTGATCTCCTTGCACTAGATGGGGTGGACCTGCGTGGAAAGCCTTTGATAGATCGGTTAGAATCCATGGAATCCATAATGAAGGATGCTCCTAGGAACCTCTACCTCAGCCGTTATGTCCGAGGAAAGGGAGAGGAAAGCTTTGCCGCAGCCTGCAAGGCTAAACTGGAGGGCATCGTAGGTAAAAGGATCCATTCGGTCTATGAGGGGGGCAGGAACGATGACTGGATCAAAATTAAATGCGATAAAAGGCAGGAATTCGTTATTGGAGGGTATACCCTTTCAGACAAAAGGAGCCAAGGGGTGAGCTCCCTCCTCCTTGGAATCTATGAAGGTGAGGACCTGGTCTATGTTGGTCGTGCAGGTACCGGCATAAGCGAGTCGGATCGAAAGATGCTTGAGAAACAATTGATGGACATAAAGAAGCTAGATCCCCCATTCAAACAGGCGCCAAAACCTAGACCTAAGGAGAGGATCACATGGCTGGAACCCGAATTGGTCGCAGAGATTAAATTTGCCCAATGGACCAAGGATGGACTACTAAGGCAAGCCAGTTTTAAGGGTTTACGGACAGACAAGGATCCTAAGGACATTAGAAAGGAAGTGCCTGAGGATGAAACACCGCTCCCCTCCCCTTCCGTCAGGACCGAGAGGTCGGGAGAGTCAAAAATGAAGGATGTCACCATTGGCGGTATACGAATTACCAATCCCGACAGGGTGGTATACGAGGATACCAAGATCACAAAGGAGGATGTGGCTAAATACTACCTAAAGGTATCCCAGCGTATCCTGCCCTTTGTGGCCAATAGAATACTAAGCGTCCTTCGCTGCCCAAAGGGGATCTCCCAGACATGCTTCTATAGGAAGCATCCCCATCCGGGCAATAAGGGGGTCAAAACCCTCCCCCTTACTACTGGCAGTGGAGAGACCGAGGATTACTTCTATATCGTGGATACATCCGGGCTGATATCCGAGGTACAGATGGGAACCCTGGAGTTTCATACCTGGGGAAGTCGTATCCAGGAGTTAGAAAAACCGGATATCATGGTATTTGACCTGGACCCGGATGAAGATTTGGAGTTAAGTAGGGTACGCCAAGGTGTTCAAGACATCAAGAGCATCCTTGATCAATTGTCACTAAAATCCTATCTAAAAACCAGCGGCGGCAAAGGATACCATGTTGTCGTCCCCTTCGAACCCTCTGTAACCTGGGATACCTTTTACCGCTTTGCTAGGAACATCGCTAGGGTTATGGAGGAAAAATGGCCTGACCGCTACACAAGTAATATCAGAAAGTCCCAGCGTACAGACAAGATCTTTATCGACTGGATCCGAAACCAAAGAGGGGCTACAAGCATTGCTCCCTATTCTCTGAGGGCAAGAAAGGGTGCAAGGGTGTCCATGCCCCTAACATGGGATGAACTAAATAGGGTGGCTCCAGACGGAGTCAATATGGCGGATGCAATAGGAAGGATGGACCAAGAGGATCCCTGGAAAGATTTTTTTCAGAATAAGCAAAGGCTTAAATAGGTAAGGAAAACACAAAGATCACTTCTTAATCTAGAAGTGATCTCTCTGTTCTTAAATCCTATTCTATTTAATGCCTCTATGCTAGGGATGCTTTTATAAACCATATATTCTTGCTGTAGTCAGCGACATGTCCCTCAAATTCGGCAACCACTTCAAAGTCGCCATCCCCATCGGCTTCATTTCGAATTTCAGTGGCAAGGTCCCTCATCTCATTTAAATAGCCCTCTAAAATTTGAAGGGATTCCTCACAGGTGAACCGGTCTCTATCCAATTCCTGGATGGTTGCATTCTTTAAATAGTCGGATAGTCTGACCAGTGGCTTTTCACCCTTCATCTTTAATAGCTCGGCTACAGCATCGTATTTTTTGAAGAAATCATCATATAGGGTCTCCGTGAATTCATGGATTTGAACGAAGAAGCTTCCTTCCACATTCCAGTGTAAATTATGTAAATTTACATTCAGTACTGCTAGATTTGATAGATACTTGTTTAGTTTTGTATAGTCCTTCATATTCCTTCCTCCTTATGTTGTGCTTTTTTTGCTCTAACTTATTTATACCCAGTTTTCCATCTAATAAACACTGGTTGGAATCCGTTCCTACCCTTATCCTGTATAAACGCTTCGCCAGCCTAGATTCTGCCATCCCACAAATGCCTTACATATAGGCGATGGCCTTCTCCCTTGTCATATAAAAATGTATCCCACCTGTGGATTCTACCCACCGATCATCATTAAAATTTTTGGCATACACCATTTCCCCTAAGCGATAGACAAAATTTTCATCCACATAGGAAGTCGCCTCTTGGTAGAATTCGGTCCGGTCAATATTGGATATCTCAATCACTTTAGCCTTTTCACACCTGCACTCATCGGTGGTGGCAGAACTTCGCTTTGAGTCCTTGGGTATGAGCAGTGTAACGATCCTATAATTCATGCAGGATTTATAGCCTATAAAATACCCGGATTGGGGGCATTGCAACCTAAAGTACTTGGTGTCCTCGTCGACCTGAATATTATCCAGTTTGGCACCCACAAGGTTGGCTGAATAAAAATTTACACCACAGGCATTCATACCCCTTAGATTGCATGAACCCAGGTTGGCACCCTCTAAGGTGGAGCCGGCTAAATTGGCACCTCTTAGATCTACATTGGAAAAATAGACATGGTCAAAGTTGCAATTGGTTAAGTGTGCATCCCTCAGGTTTACATTTTCAATATTCGACCAGGAAAAATCAATGTTAGAAAGATCTTCCCCATTTAGATCCATGTCTAGAATATGACTATTGGGTAGCTGGATGGTTTCATTATCCTTCCGATTCTTTACCAATGATAACAATTCTTGTTTCGATAGCCTTTTCAATCGTCCATCCTCCTTTGCTCCGTGAAAAACTAAACAGGATGACCCATAGAATGATTTAATCATCCTATTCCTGTTAGAGTGATCGGATACTCATATTATATCATGGACTTTCCAACTGGTCTTTATTTTAAAAGCACGATTTTTTGAAGCTGGAAAGGGGGCAACCCATTTACATGAACTACCCCTTCCCAGCTTGCTATTATTATGTAATCAGCCCTGTTTCCTTATTAAAAATTTCTTTTAAATCCTGCACCTTAGACCACTAGAATGCCCAGTCGGGCTTTTCCAAAGCTCGTTCATTCTTGCCAATACTTTTCGCCGGAAAGCCTTCCAGGATCTCATTATCCTGAAAATAACTCCTCTGTTTGACCAGGCTACCGGATTTTACAAGGGTGTTCTTACCCAGATGGCTATAGTCGCATATGATGGCACCCGATTCGATGATACAGTTTTCACCTATGGTGGTGCCGTGGACGATGCAGCCCGGTCCGATGATCACATTGTCCTTAATGATCAGCTCATTATCCGGGAGCAAGTGCAATACAGTGTTCTCCAATATCTGTACATTATTGCCAATCCTTACCGGTCCGTGGGAATCCCCTATGATCCTTACCCCTGAAGCAATGATGGAACCACCCCCCACAATAACATCCCCGGTAATCTCCGCCGTATCAAAGATTCTTGCCGTATCATGGACCCTTGGATATTTGTCCCTATAGGCATGTAGCTTTCCCATTGTACCCGCCTCCTTTGCTTCCTCTTGGATGATATTCTCCTCAAAGGGAACTAGGGAAATGTCATTCCCTCTCATTCGAGCGATCATACTCCTATCCCTATCATTGAGCCCTCTGATCATTCTGCCTGGCCTTCCCAGGACCACCGAGCCATCGGGCACCACTGCATTTGGGGGGATGATGGTCCCCTCTCCAAATATGCACATATTCCCAATCTTAGCCCCCGGATGTATAATGACCCCGTTACCAATCTCGCATAGGTCCCCAATTTCTGCCCCCAGGGCAATGCATTTGTGGCCAAAGACCGTCTTGCTCCCAATCCTTAGGGGGAATCGGGGAGTTCCAACCAGGACCGAATTTTCAAGCACCATGGTCTGATTGCCTATGGTGATGGAATCCTCCATGGATCGAAGGACAGACCCCTGTGCTACATAGACATCTTTCCCCAGCCTTAGACGACCTAAGAGTCTTGATGAGTCGGCGATTCTTACCATGCAATCCCTCCCTATCTATCTCTTTATTCACTCCTATCCATAGATACCCTTTTGCCCAATGACTAAACCCCTGAGGATTGGTCCTACTTGCGAATTAGCATGCCGTTTTTACCATAGATTTTTTTAAAAAAGGCTAAGCTATCTGAGCAAAAGGACCAAACACAGGGGGAAAGTGAGCAGAAAGAGAATTAGTGATCCTCCTGGGCATCCTCCTTGGTTTCATGAACGGTACCATGGGGATGTTCCGGAGGTGCATAGATGGAATACAACTTGAGGGGGATATGCCCGGTATTGATTAGGTTATGCCATTTACCCGCAGGGATAAAAATGACATAATCCTCCCGTACCCTTCGTTTAAAATTCATATAATCCTTACAATCCCCCATCATGACGATGCCCTCACCTTGTTCCACACGAATAAATTGATCCACATCCGGATGCATTTCCAATCCAATATCATCCCCAACCTCTATACTCATTAGGGTAAGCTGTAAATATTCCCCGGTCCAAAGTGCTGTTCGAAATGTATTGTTCCGTAGGGTAGCCTCCTCGATATTGATGGTAAATGGTTTCGGACCATAGTCTCTTAATACTGGATATCTTCCCCCATGCCCCGGATGGTACCACCCTGGTACACTTGACCAATTGGGGCAGGCGTACCCGTATGGGTTATGCCAATACATGATTATCCCTCCTTTCTTTGTTCTGCTATACCCTATGTTCCTTTAATGGAAAAGGTGAGTTGGCAAACTATGTTTAACCCTCTTATCTTTTGTATAACACTCTATTCATTTTTTAGTCTTAAGACCCAGCCCATCAACATAGAATGAAGTGTAGGCAATTATGCACTTGTCCATCTCTATAGGATAGAACCTTTATAGAAAATAAAAGCAAAGGGGGAAGTTCTTTGGATAAGGAACTGGACCAGCAAAGGGATGAGACCATGGATAAGGATACCCAAAAGACCCGATTAGACCAAGAGGGAGTCCAAGAACATATGAACAATGATGAGGGTACCTGTATGGAATCCAATGGAGCGTCTTCGGATATCAATGAGGAGGACATGGAGAATATAAAGTTGGGTCTGGATGAGGACCCATGTCAGGATCATATGGAATCCCCAATGGAAGGATTTGATCAAGGAGGGGGGAACATCCCCATCCAGGAACGGCTAATAGGGCTTGTCAAGACCCATCGGAAAATTTTTCTTGGGGTGGGGATTTCTCTCTCCGTGCTATTCTTCATCTATCTAGGGATAGCGTATTTTTTTACTAGTCGGTTTTATTTTGGCACCACAATAAATGGAGTCAATGTGTCTGGGAAAAAAGTTGAGGAAGTGAAGGGGATCATGGGGGCTGAATTGGATGCCTATACATTGACTTTAAAGGGACGGGGCGGCAAGACCCAAAAGATCAGGGCAAGTGAGGTCGGTCTTAGGTACCGGTCGGAGGAGGATCTCCTTAAGCTACATGAAAGCCAGAACCCCTACCATTGGGTGGTGGGATGTTTTAACAGGGATGCTACCCAGAAAACCATGGCATATGCCTATGATGAAATCCGCCTAAAAGATCGCATCCAACGGCTCCCCTACTTGGATGAGAAGAACATTGTTGACCCCAGGAATCCCTCCTTTCGATATGTTAAGGGGTCCTATAGGATTATTGACGGGCTGCCGGGAAATCGATTGGATGTGGATGTTCTCACCAGACAGGTTGCCAAGGCGATCCTTCGTGGGGACACTGAACTAGACCTAGAGGCCACTAGCTGCTACATCCAGCCTAAATATACGCCTACATCATCAAAGACCCTTAGAAATAAAGAGGTCCTGGATAGATATGTTTCCACCGAGATCACCTATGAATTGGGCGGAAGAAAGGAGATCCTAAATGGTGACACCATCCACCAATGGATCCATGTGAATGAGGATTTTGAAGTGGAACTTGATGTAGATCAGGTAAGGGCCTATGTAGATGAGCTCGCCAAAAAATATAATACAGTAGGCCGAACAAGGAAATTTAAAACCAGCTTGGGAAAAACCGTGAAAGTGGGCGGCGGAGATTATGGCTGGGCAATCGATAGACCTAAGGAGGTCGAAACCCTCGTTGCCGCCATAAAGTATGGAGAAAGGACCACCAGACAACCCGTATACCATCAGACTGCCTTTGCCAAGGGACCCAACGATATCGGTGATACCTATGTGGAGATCCATTTAGCAGGTCAGCACATATGGTTCTATCGGAAGGGCAAACTCATAGTTCATGGGGATATTGTTACTGGTGATATGAGTAAAAACTATACCACCCCCAGAGGGATCTACCGGTTAAAATATAAGGCAAAAAATGTGGTGCTGAGGGGACCTGGCTACGCTGCACCCGTCACCTTTTGGATGCCATTTAACGGTGGGATCGGGATACATGATGCCAGCTGGAGAAGGTCTTTCGGGGGTAATATCTATAAAACCAATGGTTCCCATGGCTGTATCAACTGTCCCTACAATGTGGCGAAGGACATCTATAATAATATTCAGCCCGGAACACCTGTTATCTGCTATTAGATAGGCACCTTCCCCTCCCATTAATCATATGATGGATTTGATAGAATTTTTATTGGGAAGGGAGGACATATATTTGGAACTAACGATTGTCCATTGGATCTATGGAGTTATTACCCTACTGGTCATTGTTACCATGATCTTTAAAAAGGGTATTGTACTACCGACACTACTGGGTACCTTTTTGGTTGCTAGTGTATACAAGGGCAGCATCATTGGAGGATTTACCGCCATTTTTAATGCTAACTTAATCGCTGCTCAGGAGCTATTCAATATTTTCCTGATCATCACCTTCATGGTTGCCCTGCTACACTCCTTAAGGGACATCGGTGCAGATAAACAGATGATCGATCCACTGCAGAGATTTATGACCAACGGTCATATCGCCTACTTTATCCTTGTGGGGGTCACCTTTGTCATTTCACTCTTCTTCTGGCCAACGCCGGCAGTGCCGCTGATTTGTGCCCTACTGGTCCCAGCCGCAGTAAGGGCTGGCCTTCCCGTCATGGCAGCTGCCGTGGCTGTAGCCCTTGCGGGGCAGGGGATGGCACTTTCCTCAGACTATGTTATACAGGTTGCCCCCGGGCTAAGCGCCAGTGCCGCAGGTATCGATGTGGCACTTGTGGCAGATAAGGGACTTATCCTATCTCTGATCTCTGGGGGAGTGGCTATTCTCATCGCCTATTGGGGCTATCGAAAGAGGATGAGAGCCAAGGAGGACCCCCTTATTGAGAGGGATTTGATCCAATTAGAGGGCGCTGAGCATCAGGAGCAAAAAGTACTCACAAGATTTGGAGAAAAATTTAGCAAGTTCTTTGCCGCCATCGTACTTCTTGCCATGCTGGCTGTTATGATCTACATGATATACTCAAAGCTAAGCGGGGGAAGAATGGGTGGATTTGAAGGAGGTGACGGTGCTGCCTTTATCGGTGGGGTCGCTGTACTACTCCTCACTCTTGCCACCATCTCCTATAACAAGGTGCGAGCCCTGGATGTAATCAGTGAGCACCTAACTTCGGGATTTGTCTTTGCCTTTAAAGCTATGGGGCCTGTCATTCCCATCGCCGGATTCTTCTTCCTTGGCAGTGCGGATTTTTCCGGAAGTATACTCTCCCTCGGGGAACAGGCTCCTCCTGCCTTCCTATTCGATCTGGTGCAGGCAGCACAAAATCTTATCCCTGAGAATATGGTGCTCACTGCCTTTGGCATTCTCATCATAGGAATGATTACGGGCTTGGATGGATCAGGCTTCTCCGGCCTTCCCCTGACCGGCGCCCTATCCGGAGCCTTTGGTGCTACCACAGCACAAGCATCTACACTAGCTGCCATAGGACAAATGGGTGCCATATGGACCGGAGGAGGCGCATTAGTGGCTTGGTCTTCCCTGGTGGCAGTAGCAGGGCTGTGCAATGTCCCTGTGATGGAATTGGTTCGGAAAAACTTTTTCCCTGTCATAATTGGCTTGGTGGTATCTACCATAGTTGGACTGCTGATTTGGTAGAATAACCCCAGGAGTTTTAGATACCGAAAATTTATCAATATTAATTCTATGGTCCCCTCATACCTCCATTAGAATAGGGCAAAATAATAATGCTCCCCAAATCAACACAATAGGAGGTTCAGCCCATGGATCAATATTTCCAAAATCAAACTGATGATAGGATCCGGGAGCAGGAGGCCAAAATTCAGAGCTTAGAAAGCCAACTGGAACAATCCCTGGAGGAAAATCGTCAGATCACTGAACTACTCTCCCAAGCAGAGGAAAGGAATCATGAGTTGGAGCAAAAGATTGGTTCCAGCGAAGATGCAAGTCGCAAGGAAATGCTGGAGAGAATTGCAAGGGCAGGATTCTACTAGGGGCAGCACGACTCCCACTTAGGTGGGAGTCGTTTTTAATTTAAGAATACCCCCGGTTAGACCGGGGGTTCCGTAGAGCTTTAGCGGTGAGTTTTTAAAAAATAACCCCCAAGTGATAAAATTAATTTGTGGTCTGCTAACTACAAATTACTTAATATCACAAGGAGGTTACTAAAATCATGATTATCTTTGCAATCGTACTTGCGGTGATTACTACCGGGGCTATTTATTACTATATCCAGCAGATCAAAGGGGAATATGCCGTATCCAACTATGTGGAAGTCTGGGTGGCAAAGGAGAATATACCGCCGGAAACCAAGATAGAGAAGGATATGGTACAACTGGCATCCATGCCCGAGTCCAGTATATTAAACAATGCCCTTAGGGAGGGTAGCAGTCCCATTGGGCTGTATTCTAAGGAGACGGTGATACAGGGGGAGCAAATATTATCCGATCGGGTATCCCCATCCGACCAGATCAAATTTTCCTACAAGGTGCCCAAGGGTCAACGGGCTGTTACCCTAGATGTCGGTGAAGTGGCCGGTGTCGCCCATCAAATACAACCCGGGGATTATGTGGATGTTGTTGTTTTTTTTGATCAAAGAGAGGAAGTGAAAAAGGATAATAAAAAGGAGAATTATCCAAATATTGCAAAGGTTACTCTGCAAAAAGTAAAGGTGCTGTCCATCGATCGATCCCAGTCCAATAGTGAGGAGGAAAACTCCCAAGGGAACCGTAAGGTCACCCTGGCTCTGAGCATTGAGGATGCGGAAAAGCTGATCTATGGGGATGAGGTTGGCAGGGTACGTCTGGCCTTAAGGAATCCCGAGGATGAAAAAACCATGGATACCAATGGAATCATATATCATGATTTAGTGCCGGATCGAAGGAAATAAAGGGGAGGGATGAATATGGCTGAAACCATCGATATCCTTATTGTCGATGAATTATCCTATCTACAGGAGATACTAAAACCTATGCTACTCCAAGAACCTAGGTTGAAGATTTTGGGAGAGTGCCAGAGTGAATCAGAAGCCCTCCGCATGACCGAAGAATACCAACCCCATATGTTGATCATCAACTACGACAGCCCTAATATTGATACCATTGAGCTGACTAAAAAATTATTATCTATGGACCCCTCTCTATTGATTGTTTCGGTCTTTAGCCAGAGCTCAAAAACATTTATTAAAGAGGTAATGGAGTCAGGGGTAAAGGATTATATTTTAAAGCCCTTTACGGCACAGCAGGTCATAAGCACCCTAATAAATCTTCATGATATTCATGATGGCTTTGAAAAGTTAGTCAAGGATGAGGAGAATAAGCCCTTGGATGAAAAGAAGAAGGAAGAGATAGAGTGCAAGGTCATCACCTTATTTGGATTAAAGGGTGGCATTGGAAAGAGTACACTGGCAGTAAATCTTGCAGTAGGTTTATCAAGGAGGACAAATAAAAGGGTAGCCATCATTGATTTAGACCTGCAGTCAGGGGATATCGCCCTTATGATGAACCTTTTCCCTAAAAGAACCATTGCCGATCTAACCAAGGATATGCATCTTTTAGACGAGGAGATCATGGAAGAATATTTGAGTATCCATTCCTCAGGTGTTAGGGTGCTCCCGGCGCCGTTAAGTCCGGAGTATTCAGAATATATTAATCCTTTACTGGTAGAAAAAATCATAAAGATTCTATCAAAAATCTATCATTATATCATCATTGATACCTCTCCATCCTTTATCGATATAAATCTCACCGCCCTTGATATGTCCAACAAAATTATTTTAATGACTACACTGGATTTGCTTAGCGTAAAAAGTATAAAGGCCAGTCTGCAAATTATGAAAAAATTAAACTATTCTAATGATAAGCTGTATTTGGTCCTGAATCGCTATCAACGGGATCTTGGCTTAAGTATTCGAAACCTGGAAAAATCTACTGGAAAGAAGCTTCTTGCTAAACTACCTGAAGACTATGAAACGGCGATTTATGCTGTCAATAAAGGGGAGCCTTTTATTATTAAGAATCCAAAAATTCCATTGGTAAAAAGTATACAGGGACTTGTGGATTACTTTGGCTGATGGAAAGTGCGAATGAAATGGGGAGGGATAGCATGTCTCTGTTAAGAAGATTGGAAAATAAACAGGATAATGAAGATGTAAATATGGTTTCAGGGGCTGGACGCAGGGAATTTATGGAGGAAAGGTCCCTTTTAAAACTTCGAGATATGATACAGGCCAGATTGCTTCAACAAATGGAGGAAGAGGACCTACCTGAGGAGGAGATCCCTATTCGAATATCCGCCATTGTGGAAGAAGTGAAAAGGGAACAGGATATCATATTATCCAGAAGTGAAAGGGACAGTATTATTTCAATGATGACGGATGAAATACTTGGCTATGGGCCTATTACCCCTTTGATTCGGAATCCTGATATTACTGAGATTATGGTAAATGGCCCCAATCAAGTATATATCGAGAAGGAGGGTAGAATAGAAAAAACTAATGTAAAGTTTAGGGATGATAATCATATCATGCATATCATTGAGCGAATTGTCACTCCTTTGGGAAGAAGAATTGACGAGTCTTCACCCATGGTAGATGCCCGGCTGCCCGATGGTTCTAGGGTAAATGCAATCATCCATCCCTTGGCTTTAGATGGTCCCCATCTCACCATCCGTAAATTCGCCGAGGATCCCTATACCATTTGAGGATCTAATAAACTTTGGCACATTAACTCCACAAATGGCTCTGTTTTTGAAGGCTTGTGTTCAAGCGCGATTAAATATACTGATATCCGGGGGAACCGGCAGCGGGAAGACAACGACCCTAAATGTACTGTCCTCCTTCGTACCCAGCGATGAAAGAATTATTACCATTGAGGATGATGCTGAGCTTCAATTGAGACAGGAACATGTTGTTCGATTGGAATCCCGACCTCCAAATATTGAAGGGGAGGGGGAGATCACCATTCGAGACTTGGTACGAAATTCACTGCGAATGAGACCCGATCGTATCATCGTGGGTGAGGTGCGTTCCGGGGAAGCCTTGGATATGCTCCAAGCAATGAATACCGGGCATGATGGATCCCTGACAACAGGCCACGCCAATTCACCCCGGGATATGCTGGCAAGATTGGAAACCATGGTGCTGATGGCGGGTATGGAGATCCCTGTAAGGGCTATCCGTGAACAGATCTCCTCTGCCTTGGACCTGATGATCTATCAAACGCGTTTTAAGGATGGAAGCAGGAAGATCACCAGTATAACGGAAATCCAAGGGATGGAGGGAGATGTGATTACCATGCAGGAGATCTTTTCCTACAAACTGCATGGAAGGGATGAAAGGGGTATGGTTTTAGGTGAGTTTATTTACAGTGGGGTGAAACCGAAAATTTTTGAGAAGATAGAGGAATACGGAATTTATCTTCCGGATGGATGGTATAGATCGTAACAGATCGTAATCACTGCCAGAGACTGGGGGTTTTGAAATGCTCTATATAATATTGGGATTGGTTTTTATTGAATGTCTATTAATTGCTATCATCATATATAGCAGGCTTTATAGTCACAAGTCCATGAATCGGCTTGAATTCTATTTTGCTCAACAAGAGGAGAAAAAGGTGGAGGAAGTTAAGCCAAGGGCAAAGGCGGATTATCGGGAAATTTTAAGAAAAATAGGTAGTCAGCTTATGAGGATATTAATATTTCCAAATTTTAAAGATAGGCTGGATCATAAACTCGAGCAAGCAGATAGTATGTTGAAGGTAGAGGAATACCTTGCCCTCCTGTTGATTGTATTCTGCGGTTTCCTTTATATGGGATGGGCACTAACCAGGAGCTTTATTATAGGAACCCTATTCGCCCTACTGGCTGTCATGGCTGTATACAGCAGGTTAAAAACCAAGATCCGAAAAAGAAGTACATTTTTTAATGAGCAGCTAGGGGATGCCCTGGAAATGATGTCAGGAACCCTTCGTGCCGGTTTTAGCCTTCCTCAGTCCTTAGAAACCGTAGCACAGGAGATGCCGGACCCTATTGCGAAGGAATTTGGTAAAGTGGTAAAGGAATTATCGGTAGGAATGCCCCTTGAAAACGCCTTGTATAACCTCCTAGACCGCATATATACCGATGACCTTGAACTTCTCGTAACAGCGATCTTAATACAAAGAGATATCGGTGGAAATCTTGCGGAGATCTTAGATAATATCTCGAATACCATCAGGCAGCGCATCAATCTAAAAGGAGAGGTAAAAACATTGACGGCACAGGGCAGGATATCTGGGTTAATTATTTCCATATTGCCCCTAGCCTTTACCCTAATTATTCTACTAATAAATCCTTCCTATATCCTGACTCTATTTATTGATCCAATAGGGTGGATTATGGTGATACTTGCAGTGATAGGACAAATTATCGGTGTTCTTATGATACGACACATTATAGACATCCAGTATTAGGGGGATTGATCCATGGAGTTTTTAATTTATTTATTGTCATTGATCGCAAGCTCACTAATCTTTATGATCATCATTCGAGGCAGTTTTTGGCGTAGTGGAAAAATTCAGCAAAGAATTAATCAACTTAACCAGCTCTATGAAGAAGAAGTTGATATCGAGGATAGGAGACAACTGCCCTTCAAAGATAGAATCATTCAGCCATTCCTTAATAAGTTAAGAGAGTTGGTGAGGAGAATAACACCGGAGGGCATCAGTAACTCTGTGGAACAGAAACTATCTGCCGCAGACTATCCCTATGGACTTTCTGTGGCTGGATGGTTGGGCTTTCGCTTTATATTTTCCTATATACTTCCTATTGTGTTTGCAATTTTCATATGGCTTGGCTCCCTGCCTATTACAATCAAAATATTGTGGACCTTGGTGTTTGCCATTGTTTGCAATATATTTCCTAATGTCGTGTTAAAAAGTAGGATTGACATACGAAGGGATAAAATGACTTTAGACCTTCCTGATGTATTGGATCTATTGACGGTCAGCGTGGAAGCGGGTCTTGGATTTGATGGCGCATTGGAGAATTTAGTAAGGAAGAAGAAGGGCCCTCTCTCTATGGAATTCGCCAGGGTACTTCATGAGATTCAATTGGGTAAAACTCGAAGAGAGGCACTTCGTGCCATGGCCAAGCGATGCCAAGTGGACGATCTGACCATATTTATATCCTCCATTATTCAAGCGGAGCGTATGGGAGTGAGTATTGGAAAGGTATTAAGGATTCAAGCTAGTCAAATGAGAACCAAGCGAAGGCAAAGAGCACAGGAAAGGGCTATGAAGGCACCTGTCAAAATGATACTGCCTATGGTACTGTTTATTTTCCCCAGTATCTTTGTTGTGATATTAGGGCCTGCATTTATACAAATAAAAAATAATCTGTTTGGGATCCTCTAGCCATGTTGATCAATAGAACAAAAGGGATAAAGATCGCTGAGAGGGTTATAATGGCGGATACTATGGGGAAAAGGTTGAAAGGTTTACTGGGAAGAAGTGGATTGGATGAGGATACCTGCATGGTTATTGCACCCTGTAATTGCATCCATACCATGGGCATGAAGTTTTCCATCGATGTCCTATTTTTGGATGAACAAGGGCGTATTATTAGGATCATAGAGGATATGAGGCCGGGAAGGATATTACCAATTGTAAGAAAGAGCAAAAGGGTGGTAGAGATGCTATCAAGCAATGAGAATAAAGATAGGTGGGATATTAGAGATCTCATTGAAATTGTCGATTAAAAAAATGAATCATAAATCCTGCCGTGGTTCGCTCAGCTAGGGGAAGGATGCATGCTGTCATTTTATAGAATCTCTCCTTATCCTCCTTAATTGATTTGAATTTCCGGTAGATCTTCATGGCAACTCGTGCATTGAATTTCATGTATTTTTGCAGACAGTTTAATTGATATGCACCTGTCTCCGCCTTAAATTCATCCATATGTTGATAGGTTTTTTTAATGAAATTTTCATACTGTCGATGGTTATCTAAGAGTCTTACATTTGCATGCTGTGGAATGGTCATATCTTGGATCAAGTGAAGGGTCGCTCCAAAATAGAACATGGCACGATGATAATCCCCAATTTTAATCAGGGAGCAACATTTTTCCAAGTACTCCAAGGAGAGATCCATTGCATTACGCCGACCGTAGAGTCCCTTTTCTGTTCTGGGATTATAAAAGTGATTACTACTTTTAAAATCCTGGTCTGCCCAAACCGCCCCCTCGTTAATATCATAGATAAAATGGTGATAAAAATAATATTTATCCATATAGAATTCATTTTTTAAAATCTCTAACGCCTGATGATTTATAAATTTATGTACCTCACATTGGGTTTCAATGATTAATTTTTTAAAGGGATTCAAAAAAGCAAAGCTATACCTTAATGCATTGCCATAAATGGATTCTACAATGTTCATATAAGTTTTCCTCCCTTTTATCATTTATAAAAGACTATAGGATCTATAGGCTTTTTATAATGTTATTTTTACCATAAATACAAAAAATAACCCCAATTTTTTGGGGTCTTTTCCATGTTATAATATCGCTTCTATCACTCCACATGCCAATCGCTTACCTGCATTTCCTGCAGGTTGACTGCGATAATCATCAGGATTTTGATGTATAACAATTGATTTTCCAACAACTTGATGGGGCTTAAATTTATCGGTAAAAAAACACATCCTTGCTCTTCGGTTGTTTGAAAATAGTACTGGTAAATCCCCTGCATGATTTCCGTGGGGCTGATTGTGAGGATTCCAATGCCCTCCGGCTGCAAGAAAGGGATCCTGTGGGTCTCCTATCCTGCAATTTCCATGTTCATGAATATGGAATCCATGGGGACCTATCGGAGGTTGGTTCCCAGTAGGGGGTTTATACTGGGGCAATCCAACAAAATTAGCGAATACCATGGTTCCACCCGGTACATCCTCAAAGGTTACCGTCCCATAGATTTCGGGAGCCAATGGCCCGCCCCTTACATAGGCAATTGCCTTTGGGTTACAATTGATATTGCCCATATTCATCACCTCATTACTGGCTTTCAATATATAATATGGGCAATTGGAGTTAAGGTTCCTGAAGCTCTCGATCCTTTTTGCGCTTTAAGTTCTCCCACTCATCTAAAAATGTTCTTTGAACGGTATTCTTCGAGTCATATTTCATGATATCAAAAACCTTGTTGAGGACCAGTCCATTACCAAAGGCTGCAATCACTGTTCCGATCCCTAAGGGACCGCCTAAAAGTATTCCGGAAACAAGAACGGTTACCTCTATGCTCGTTTTTACAATGGCAACAGAAAGATTTAGTTTTTTCACCAAGCCCAACATAAGTCCATCCCGGGGACCGGCGCCCAATCCGTTTTTAAGATACGCCCAAATCCCAAAACCTAGAAGGACCATCCCAAGGAATAAAAATGCTAATTTTCCTATGAACATTGAAGGAGTGAAAAGCAGATTGCTATTCTCAATGGCATCCATAAAAAAACCGATGAAGTACATATTTAAAACCGTGCCGATGCCTGGATATATCTTTAATGGGATGCTTGAGAGAATAATGATAATCCCAATAATTTGTGAAATTCTTCCATAACTTAAACCGGAAAGATCGCTAAGCGCTTTTTGAAAGGTAACCCAGGGATCTGCCCCTAGGTTTGCATAGAGTATAAGACTCCATCCTAAAGCACATAAAAAAAATCCCAGGATTAGCACAAAGTATGGCTTTATGTAATTCAACTTTTTAACTAAATATTTCATCCTATCAGATTCCTTTATTTAAGATAGTTCTATTATACATGAAGGGATAAAAAAATTCATTAACAATCGTATGTTGGAGGAGATAATAAAATAATAAATTGATGTTTTTTTTATTCTAGTATTCATGATAAAATGTAAAACTAGGATAAAAAAATTCCTTCTATAGTTAAATGATCAAAATAATGAAAATAGAAAGTGGGAAAAATAATGGAACATCATAGGATGGATATAAGGAACATTGCAATTATTGCCCATGTGGACCATGGCAAAACAACATTAGTGGATCAGTTGTTAAAGCAGAGTGGGACCTTTAGGGAGAACCAAGTGGTACAGGAAAGGGTCATGGATTCCAATGAGATTGAAAGAGAAAGGGGCATTACTATCCTTTCTAAAAACACCGCTATAAAATATAAGGATATAAAAATAAATATAATAGATACTCCGGGGCATGCGGATTTTGGAGGGGAAGTTGAGCGGGTGTTAAAAATGGCTAGTGGTGTAATCCTAGTGGTTGATGCCTTCGAAGGCCCCATGCCTCAAACAAAATTTGTATTAAAAAAGGCCCTTGAACTTGAGCTCCCGGTAATAGTATGTATCAATAAAATGGATCGTCCTGATGCAAGACCGGAGCAAGTGGTGGATGAGGTATTGGAACTATTTATAGAGTTGGAAGCCGATGAGGAACAATTGGATTGCCCCTTTGTTTATGCTTCAGCAAAGGAGGGTACGGCATCCCTAGACATGAAAATACAGGGTAAAAACATGGAAAGCCTATTCGAGGCTATCCTCAGATACATCCCGACTCCAAAAGGGGATCCTTATGGACCAACCCAGATATTAATCTCTACCATTGATTATGATAACTATGTGGGCAGGATAGGTATTGGAAAGGTAGAGAGGGGTAACATTGGGGTTAATCAGGAGGTCATCATAGTAAATGAGCAGAAAGCAGATCTAAATAGAAAGGTTAGGATATCCAAACTATATGAATTCGAAGGGTTAAAAAGAGTGGAAGTTAGCCAAGCTAAAATGGGAAGTATTGTTGCTATCATGGGAATTGACGATATTCACATTGGTGATACTCTTTGTGATGTGGAATGCCCTGAGCCGCTACCCTTCGTTAAAATCTCACCCCCAACCATAGCAATGAATTTTTCTGTTAATGATAGCCCCTTTGCTGGTCAAGAGGGGAAATTTGTAACCTCACGACAACTTAGGGAGAGGCTGTACAAAGAACTTCAGACCGATGTCAGCATAAGGGTGGAGGATACTGATCATGTGGATACCATTAAGGTTTCTGGCAGAGGGGAACTTCATCTTTCCATTCTAATTGAAAATATGAGGAGGGAAGGCTATGAGTTTCAAGTATCCAAACCCGAAGTTCTCTTTGAAGTTGTAGACGGTATAATGAATGAACCTATGGAAATAGTCACAATCGATGTCCCGGAAGAATTTATGGGCGCTGTTATTGAGAAGCTGGGTCAAAGGAAGGGTGAGCTCATAAGCATGTCCCAGTCTAAGGGAGGTTATTCGAGATTGGAATTCTCCATTCCGGCACGAGGATTGATCGGCTATTCTTCAGAATTTATGACCGATACCAAGGGGAATGGAATCATAAATTATATCTTTGACGGGTATGCAGCCTACAAAGGGGAGATACCAACTAGGGATAAGGGGTCATTAATAGCCTATGAGACAGGCGAGGCCGTGGTCTATGGCCTCTTTAATGCTCAGGAGCGGGGAAAGCTTTTTATACAACCGGGGACTAAGGTATATGAAGGCATGGTAGTTGGTGAAAATGCAAGGGCTGGAGATATCGAGGTAAATGTCTGTAAACGAAAGCAGCTTACCAATATCCGGGCCGCCGGCTCTGATGAAGCCCTCAAACTATCTCCACCAAGGATATTAAGCCTGGAGGAAGCACTTGAATTTATCGGTGATGATGAACTGGTTGAAGTGACACCAAAAAATATAAGAATTCGTAAGAAGATTTTAGACAGTGCTAAAAGAAAAAAGGCAAATAGAAACAATTAATTTTTTGGAAAACTATTGAAAAATTCTCCCATAATATGGTATAAAATAGGTATATAGGAATATTTTTCAATGCTTGTTTATATATTAAATAAAAGGGGTAAGATCTCTTTAATCACAATGACAAGTAGAATATTTTTTAAGATTACAATTTGCATACTTTACTTTATCAATCGATAAAGGCAAGCCAATGGAAACATTGGGACTGCAAAGTTGTGAATCTAAAGTATAGATTATTCTATACCATGATTGTCTAACCGCCGAGAACTTTTATTTTGGCGGTTTTTTTATTCTAAAAAAAAGAGGGGTGGGTAATATGAAAGGGATAAAATTGGGAACCACTTTAGTATTAGTCCTAATGTTAGTATTTGGAACGGCTTGGACAGCTTTGGCGAATATTCAGGGAGCCATTCACACCACCAATGATGAAGGCACTAAAATAAATCATTTTGATAGTCTGGAAGATGTTTATTTTGATGCTGTGTCTAATGAGTTTGAGTTTGATGAATACTATGTTCAAATTACGAAACCAAATGGGAAGACAATAGTATTAGGAAGTAGCGAAAACAAGGTAAATATGATTAAAGATGGAGGACCCTATCAAGTAAGTAAATATGTACAAGATGGAACATTAAAGGCCGGTGTATATAAGCTAATGATTAGCATCGATCCAGACTTTGATCCAAGTTTTACGAAGTCGGATAATTTTATTATACGAGGTGGAGGGAATGATACCCAACCAGACACTGGTACTATAGTAATTATCAAGACATTAGAGTCAGAGGATGGAGACCCCCATGAAGATGTTACCTTTAATTTGTATAGAAAAGAACCAATGGCTATGTCAATAGCCATAGAATATCCTTTAACTGGTGTAACCAATGAGGAAGGGGAGATAGTGTTTGACGGATTGGAGATAGGGGAATATATAATAAAAGAAGTAGTACCCGATGGCTATACTAGTAGTATTAGTAAGGATGGAGAAGTAGTAAAAGTAGAAGCAGGTGTTATCAAAGTAATTAGAGTTACAAATTCAAAAATAGAGGAACCAGAAGAGCCAGAGGAACCAGAGGAACTTGGAAGCTTGACTATAAAATATGTAGATGAAGAAGGGGAAGAACTATCAGAGACCATAGTAAAAAGGGATTTACCATTTGGTGAATATATAGAAGAAGCGATTGAAATCGAAGGATATATACTAAAGGGTGATTTAACCCAAAGAGTAACCCTAGATGCTGAAACACCCGACCAAGAAATTGTATTTGTATATGAAAAGATTGAAGTAATAGAAGAGGAAGAACCACCCCTAGGTCCTACCGATCCTAAAGACCCAGAGGATGAAGAAGTAATCATCGAGGAGGAAGAAGTGCCATTGGGTGGAGCAAAACTACCTCAAACAGGTGGTTTGCCTCCAGTACTTTACTATGGTACAGGGGCAGTCCTTACTATGATTGGGGGTATTCTTAGAAGGAAGAAATAGTATCAAATAAATGTTAGAATAAGAAGTTGCATTGATGACTTCTTATTCTAACATCTTTCAAATGGAGGAAAACCAATGAGAAAGAAGCTATCTATTTCTCTAATTTTAATAGGTACTATTATCTTTATGATCCCTATCGCAGGCAATCTATATAATGCCTATCAAAGGAATAAGTTAATGAGAGAGTGGGCACATTCTGACTATATATCACAGGATATAGAGAGTGATCGGGTTAAAAATTATGAGAGCCTAGCCGATCTTTTTGCTGAGGATAATGAACCAAAAGACAAAAACTATCGCCCTAATATGATTGGAACCATTGAGATCTCCAAAATCGGCGTTGATATTCCAATTCTCAATGGTGCCACAAAAGAGGATCTAAAATGGGGAGCAGGCCATTTAAAAGGAACAGCACCTTTGGGGAGCGAAGGAAACACTGCTCTTGCTGGGCATAGGAGCTATACTTTTGGGAAAATATTTAATCGACTTAATGAAGTGGAACGGGGTGATGAAATAATTATTCGTACCAAGGATGATTCCTTTCATTATAAGGTATATGACATCAAAGTCGTAGAGCCAACTGATTTTTCAGTACTTGATCCAAAGGGGGATAGGAAGATCCTTACCCTAATTACCTGTGATCCAATATTCATCGCCTCCCATCGTCTAATTGTCCATGCTGAAATGGTAGAAAGTAATAAGTAGCATTAATAGATTTCGTAATACATATACAAAATTTGACAAAATCTATTTTTTTCCAAATAGGTGATTGCCAAATTTTTCAATATAATATATAATTATAGCAAAAGTAGAAATATCATTGGAAAATCATGGAACTTTTCAACGATAAAGGCAAACCATTTGAAAGAATGGGGCGCAAAGCCACAGGGCCTAAGCATCTTAGATGTAAGGCAGCCGAGCTACCGAAAGGAGAGTTTTTTAATGCGAAAAATTCTATTAGTAGTGTTAATTGTCAGTATATTTTCTTTTAGCATCGTGTATGCACAGGAAATATATGGGATGGATGGCAGGGATGATCAGAAAACCCAACAAGCCATGAGCAGAGAGGATACCTTAGAAGAGGATAAAAAGGAAGAGAAGGAAACAGATGTTTCCGATCTAGAAGAAGCAGCACAGGACAAAGAAGTGAATACATCCTCCATATCTGAATCTGAGGATGGAGGACAAGCTGTGTCGGATAATAGGGATAATCAAGAAAATACAAACAAAAGTACCAACAATGATACCGCCAAAGTAAAAACTAGCAAAAAAACCAACGATGTGGTGTCCAACTCCAAACAAAAATCTCCAGAAGCGAAAAACACTAAAAATATTGAAGTTAAAAAGAAGGAATCAGCAAATGAAGCACCAAAACCAAAAAATACAGCTAATAGCACTACTGAAGTGGATGGATCACCAGTTATTGATACAAAGAATGCAAAGAAGGGTTCCTTTAGGGCAAAATATTTAAGTGATAGTAAGCTGAAGGTTATGGTGGAAAAAGGTGGAGAAAGGTACACCTATGACTTAAAGGGCGATAATAGCTATCAAAGCTATCCGTTACAACTTGGCGATGGGACATATAAAATTAGCATTATGGAAAACATAGGTGGCAAACAATATAAATATGTCCTATCTAAAGAGGTTGAAATAAAGTCAAGCAATCCCAACGATAAGTACTTGACCTCTGTACAAATGATCAATTGGAATACTTCAATGGCTCCGATAAAAAAGGCTAAATCCCTTGCCGGCGGCGGCAGTGACAAACAAAAGGTTAGCAAAATATACAATTATATTGTGAACAATATAAGGTACGATAGTTCCATAACCAGCCTTCCAAGTGGGTATATACCAAGCCTTAATAAAACCTATAGCAGTAAAAAGGGAATATGCTATGATTTTGCTTCCCTATTTGCAGGCATGCTTAGGAGTGTAGGTGTTCCTACAAAGTTAGTTAAAGGTCAATCCAGCAATGTTAAAGGCTATCATGCTTGGAATGAGGTGTATGTAGATGGAAGTTGGCATATAGTAGATACTTCCTATGATTCACAGCTGAAGGAAGCAGGACACAAATATTCTATGTTTAAGTCTGCCAAGGCATATTCTAAATCCAAGGAATACTAAATATTAATAATTAACACAAATTAACACAAAACTACCACGCATCAATCGTGGTAGTTTTTATATTATTTATATTTTATGACAATATGTAAAGAATAATAATATCCTAATTTCAATATCCAGGTTAGCCTACACTTTTTGAAGAAATTTCTTAAGAAGTTGACATTATAATTTGATATTGGTATAATAGCAAACAAGTTACAACCCATGTTATTTTATAGGTTGTCGGATTATGTCAAGATATAAAGTTTACATAACGAGGGAGGATATCTATGTGTAGGATTGTAAGGAACAAGAAATATGCAGCACTATTGGTGGTTATGCTTGCTAGTGTGCTCCTGGTTTCTTTGACAGCATGCTCTCCCAATGATCAAGCCAGGGAAGGGGGAACCATTGTACTAGCGGATGCCCAATGGGCTAGTATTCAGTTTCATAACTCGATAGCACAAATCTTTATTGAGGAGGGGTTCGGTTATAATACTGAAATTACATCTGGATCAACTTCCGCTACTTTTACCGGCTTAGAGAATGGGGATATCGATGTATATATGGAAGCCTGGGTACAAAACATCGAAGAGATCTATGATAGGGCATTAGAGAGTGGAAATGTCATAGAGGTATCGACCAACTTTGATGATAACAGGCAGGGGTTGTATGTACCGACCTATGTGATAGAGGGGGATCCAGATAGGGGGATCGATCCTATGGCTCCGGGCTTAAAATCAGTGAAGGATCTTCCTAAGTATAAGGATGTTTTTACGGACGATGAGGATCCAACAAAGGGCAGGATCTATGGCTCTCCTCCGGGATGGGAAGTAGATAAAATTTTAAGGGCGAAGTATGAAAGCTATGGGTTAGATGAAACATACACCTACTTCAGTCCAGGATCCGATGCCGGGCTAGCCGCATCTTTAGCAACCTCCTATGAGAATGGGGATGCATGGTTGGGCTACTATTGGGAGCCGGAATGGGTTATGGCAAAATATGATTTAACCCTATTAGAGGATGAACCTTATAGTGACGAGCTATGGAATGAAGAAGCGGGTTATGCCTGTGAATGGCCTGCGGTCGATGTTACTGTTGCAGTGCATAAGAGTTTGAAGGATAAGGCACCTGATGTATTAGAATTTTTATCCAAATATAGAACTAGTAAGGACCTAACCAATAATGCCTTATTATATATGCAGGAGAATGATGCCTCGGCCGATGAAACCGCTAAATGGTTCCTAAGGGAGAATGAGGATCTTTGGATCTCTTGGGTACCCGAAGAGGTAGCAGCAAAAGTAAAAGAAGCTATACAACAATAATATTAGCGTTCATAAAGATAAATATGAACAAATGTTGAACTTTCCTTCACATTTGTTCATATCTCTTTTTATAGGATAGGAAAGTTCTGCTTTCCAATCCTATAGAGATAAGGATATAGGGGAGTCTCCTCTAACGGATTAGGAGGGACTCAGACTAACATTCGTGGAAGGGAATATAGATTTAAAAATAGGAATGGGGTGAAAAAGGATTGTTTTTATACAATCCGTAAATCATGGGAATGTTTCCAGAAACATTAAGATTTGAATTAGGTAATTATATAGATCAATTTGTACGGTGGTTACAAGTGAATTTTGATTGGCTCTTTGATGTAATAAAGAATGGCATCTTAAAATTCTTACTTTCTATCGAGTCCTTTTTATTGTTTTTACCGTGGTGGCTGGTTATTATCCTTGTTTTTCTATTAGGATGGAGGATCAAGTCCTGGAAGTCTGGTCTTTTGTATGCAGCATTGATCTTTTTAATTGGCACCTTTGGCCTATGGACGGAGATGATGTCCACTTTAGGGTTGGTTATTACCGGTGTTATTATCTCTTTGATCATAGGAATTCCAGTAGGAATATTAACTGCCTATAGTGATCGATTAGAAGTGATCCTAAAACCCATACTAGATGCCATGCAGACTATGCCAAGCTTTGTCTATCTCATCCCCGCCATTATGCTGTTTAGCCTAGGATTAGTTCCAGCGGTATTCGCAACAACCATCTATGCTATACCTCCGGTTCTTCGGCTAACTAACCTGGCTATTCGAAGGGTTCCAAAGGAGATGAAGGAGGCGGCAAAATCCTTCGGTTCCTCAAAGTGGCAGACACTGTTTAAGGTTGAACTTCCCCAAGCCCTTCCAACAATAATGACTGGGATCAATCAAACCATTATGATGGCAATTGCAATGGTTGTAACGACGGCCATGGTTGGTGCAAGGGGAGTCGGCATCAATGTGATTACAGCTATAAATCGTATCGATATAGCAATGGGATTTGAAGCTGGGGTAACCATTGTTATTATGGCAGTGATCCTTGACCGCATCACTCAGGGTATGGCAGAAAAGCTTGATATCACAAAATCTGAGGACTAAAAGAAATATAGATAAAGGTAGGTATTAATAGACTATGGCAGTAAAAATAAAGGTAGATAATTTATATAAGATATTTGGAAAATCACCACAGGAAGCTCTTAAGCTATTGGATCAAGGGAAAACCAAGGATGAAATTCTAAAGAAGACAGGGCACACAGTTGGTGTGAACAATGTTTCCTTTGAGGTCAAAGAGGGTGAAACCTTTGTTATTATGGGCCTTTCTGGGAGTGGGAAATCGACATTAATTAGATGCTTGAATCTATTAAATCGTCCAACAAAGGGAAATATCTATGTGGATGGGGAAAATATTGTTGAGTATGATCAAAAACAACTAAGGAAATTTAGACAAACGAAGATGGCCATGGTTTTTCAACATTTTGGATTATTTACCCATCGTACCATTCAAGCAAATGTAGAATATGGTCTTGAGGTTAGAAAAATACCTAAAGAAGAAAGAGCAAAAATTGCCAAAGAAGCCATTGAATCGGTGGGATTAGCTGGCTGGGAAGACTATATGCCCCATCAGCTCAGTGGGGGTATGCAGCAAAGGGTTGGTTTAGCAAGGGCTTTGGCGAACGACCCGGATGTTCTACTTATGGATGAACCCTTTAGTGCACTAGATCCACTGATTCGCAGGGATATGCAAGTAGAATTGCTAGAACTTCAGTCTAAGTTGAAGAAGACCATTATATTTATCACCCATGATGTCAACGAGGCATTTAAATTAGGGGATCGTGTTGCGGTCATGAAGGATGGGGAAATCGTACAAATTGGGACACCTGAGGAGATCCTTGAAAATCCATCGAACCACTATATTGAAGACTTCGTGCGTGATATTGACCGCTCAAAAGTTGTACAAGCAAAGCATATTATGCAAAAAACAACTGTCATTATGTCGGTGAAGGATGGTTTAAAGGTCGCCATGCAGGCGATGAGAAGCAATGGTATTTCAAGTCTATTTGTAGTGGGAGAAAATAGGAAATTGGAGGGCATTATCACCATTGACGATACCATTGAAGCGATAAAGAATAAGAAACCACTTAGCGAGATCATTAAAAAGGATTACTTTGTAGCCAGCCCAGATGATTATGTACAGGATCTTATTCCCAAGGCGATAGAAACCAAATACCCTATCGCTGTTATCGATGAGGAAGGAAAGTTCTTGGGCATTATTGTCCGTGTATCTGTATTGTCAGGGCTAGCTTAACAGAAAGGCTTAATAAATAGGCAAGGGAGTCCCTTGCCTATTTTTTTGATTCCTATATTTCGTAATTAAGGTATCACGCTGTCTTAGTGTTGTGCTAAATGAAAAGTAGTAATATAATATTATGTAATAAGCCATAGAAAAGAAGGGGAAGCTATGTATTCAGAGATCGTGGTTGATCACTTTACCAATCCACGGAATATTGGTGAAATTAAAAAATATAATGGCCATGGTACTGCAGGGGATCCCAATTGTGGGGACTACCTAGAGATTTTTATCTTTGTTGAGAACAACATTATTAAAGATATTGGTTTTAAAGTACATGGATGTGTGGGAGCCATCGCTAGTAGTAGTATGACTACTGAGCTGGCGAAGAATAAACCGGTGATGGCAGCCTTTGCAATCAATGATGAGGATATAGTAGAGGCTTTGGCTGGACTGCCCGAAGAGAAAATTCATTGCTCCCTATTGGGAGCCTATGCCTTAAAAAGTGCAATCATAGATTATGCTAAATCCATAAAGAACAAAAGTATGGAAGAAGAGTAAAAATTGATAGAATGAAGAGAGAATGATAAAATGGCTTTATCTAAAGGAGGTTACATAAATGGTTAAGGTAAGGTTTGCACCTAGTCCGACGGGCTATTTGCATATTGGAGGATTACGCACAGCATTGTATAACTATCTTTTTGCTAAGAATAATCATGGGAAAATGCTGCTTAGGATAGAGGATACCGATCAAAGTAGATTGGTAGAAGGGGCTATAGAGGGCCTCATTCATTCCATGAATTGGGCAGAAATATACCATGATGAAGGCCCATTTATAGAGGAGGGTCAAATAAAGCAGAAGGGCGATAATGGCCCATATATACAATCCCAGAGGCTTGAGATCTACAACCAATACATAAAACAACTATTGGATAACGGTTGGGCTTACCATTGTTTTTGTTCCAAGGAAAGGTTGGATGAGCTAAGGGAGGAGCAAAGTAGAAAGGGTCAAACCCCAAAATATGATGGTCATTGTAGGGACCTCACCAAGGAGAAGGTACAGGAAAAGATAGAAGCCGGAATGGAGTATGTAATAAGACTGAAGCTGCCTGAGAATAGATTGGTGGCTTTTGATGATATAGTTCGTGGCCACATTGTAGTAAACACAGAAGACCTCGATGATCAAGTATTAATTAAATCTGATGGATACCCCACCTATCACTTTGCTGTTATTGTAGATGATCACCTAATGGGGATTACACATGTTATTCGGGGGGAGGAGTGGCTTCCCTCAACACCTAAACATGTTCTACTGTATGAAGCTTTTGGATGGGAAGCGCCAAAATTTGTTCACTTGCCTAATATTCTAAATCGAGACCGTAAAAAATTAAGTAAACGACATGGGGATGTGGCAGTAGAAGATTTTATTAGAAAGGGATACTTACCTGAAGCACTAATCAATTTTATAGCATTGCTAGGATGGAGCCCAGGGATTGACCAGGAAATATTTTCTATGGACGAGCTTATTGAACTATTTGATTTAAAGAGAGTCAACAAATCGGGGGCCATTTTTGACATCAATAAGCTTAATTGGATGAATGCCCATTATATCAGGGAATCATCGGTTGAGCGGATTACAAGATTATCCATCCCTTACCTTTTGGAAAGTGGTCATATCAAACAAGAGGATATTGAATATCGCTATGGGTGGATTGAAATGATGGTAGAATCACTCAAGGATAAGGTGTCCATCCTATCTGAGATTTCAGAAAAGGCAGCTTTGTTCTTCAATGATGAAGTCACTTTGGAAGATGATGAATGTAGGAAGATACTAGATAAAGATCATATCTCTGCCCTAGTTCAAATCCTTAAGGAGAAAATTTCTAGTGTAGAAGATCTGACACCTGAAGTAGCAAAAAAAATTTTTAAGGAAATACAAAAAGAACATGGGATTAAGGGCAAGGATCTATTTATGCCGGTTCGAGTAATGCTTACAGGACAGATGCATGGCCCAGATTTAATGAAGATTATTGCTGTATTGGGAGTGGAGAGTATCCTGAACCGACTTGAATATGTCGCTGAAAAATATATCTAGTACATCTAGACAGAAGTAGCCCCATAATTTAGAAAATTGTGGGGCATTTCTATGTAATCTACTTACTTGTATGAACTTAGTCATTTAGAGCTAGATAGCTATCCATATCATCCCAGTTCTTCCTTAATAATTGTCTGTATTCATTATAGAATACCTCCTTATGTCCGGTTTCCCATTTTGCCAGTTGAAGGAGAAAATCCTTTACCTCTTCCTCCTCAACATGCTTGGATGCATTTTTATAGAACTCTGCAAAATCACTCTCGATAAGGTATGCCATCCTCATAATAGCCAGATCTGATATGATGACATCCTCCTCATCGGGCATTAAGTCTGCCTGTTCTCCGAAGATCATAGGGCTACTAAAGGCTTGGTTATCATCTACAACCCAAGAGATGACCTTTAATTCATCCTTTGTGTTGATGGCATTATATTTTTCCTCTAGGAGCAAGTAGTGTTCTCGTTCCATCTCAGCCAATTCCTCGAACAATTCTTTGGTTCGATCACTTTTTACACGATCCTTATAGTACTCATAAAAAGTCTCCCCTTGCTTCTCTAGACGCATTCCAAATCTCAATATTTTCTTTACCTTTTCCAACTGGATCCCCCTCCTTACAATATGGCTATAGATAATATACCCTAAGTACAGCATTGAAAACATAGTGGGGAGGATGAAAATAATGGGCTTTCCTGATATAATAGTAGAGTAACATGCATTTTAGGATTAGATTATATGATTTAATAGTACACAGTTGATTACATATATTTTTATTTTTATCTCCTTGTATTGGTATTGTCAATAAATATTAGATATAAGAAATAATAGTATTGTTTATAGGAGGAACATACATGAAAAATATTGTAAATGCTCAATGGTTATCCGCTCACATTAATAATGAGGATGTTATTATAGTTGATTGTAGATCCAGCCTCGTTGATAAAGAAGAGGGGGAAAAGAGCTATATGCAAGGTCATATTCCAGGTGCCTACTTTTTGAATATCCATACTCAATTAACAGGCGAGGAATCAGAGCATGGTGGCAGAAATCCCTTACCCCACATAGATCATTTTCTGGAAGCCATGGAGATGATGGGGGTTACCAATGAAAAAACCATTGTTGCCTACGATGATAACAAACTATATAATGCGGCGAGATTGTGGTGGCAATTGAAATACATAGGATTCAAAAATATTTATGTATTAGAAGGTGGAATAGACCATTGGAAAGATGCAGGATATCCCTTAAGCCAGGAAGTCCCTGAAAAGAAAAAAGGCAGTTTAACCCCTCGTATTCAGGAGGAACTACTAATCGATGTTCATGGCGTAAAGAAGGGGCTTAAAAGAGAGAATTTTATTATTTTAGATGCTAGAACGAAGGAAAGATATACAGGAGAATTTGAACCCATTGACAAAATTGGAGGACATATCCCAGGAGCAAGGCTATTTCCGGCACATGAGAACCTTAAGGGTAATGGGAAGTGGAAGGAATTGGAACAACAGAAGGAAAGGTACGCCAGTGTATTGGATAAAGGAGAAGTTGTAGTCTATTGTGGTTCAGGAATTAATGCCTGCATGAATTTTATAGCCCTCGACGAGTTGGGGCAAAAGCCAAAACTCTATGTAGGTAGTTGGAGTGACTGGATTAGTTATGAGGATAATCCTATTGCTAAGGGAGATAAAATGGTGTAAGTTCACCATTTTTATAATACCTCATATAGTGAGAATATAAATACTAGGGGGGAAAACAGCTTTAGCTGTAGATTTCTATGAATAATAACTATCATGTTGGCATAGATATTGGTTCGACCACCATTAAAGTAGTAATTTTAAACCATGATGGTGAGTTAATATATAAAAAGTATGAGAGGCATTATGCAGATATTAGGAATAAATTATATAATATTCTGTATAATGCCTATGGTGTATTAAAAAATACACCCTTCACCATAATGATAACAGGTTCTGCTGGCATGAACATTGCGAAGGGTCTTGATCTTCCTTTCACCCAGGAAGTGGTTGCCTCCACAAAGGCAATTAAAACCTACTATCCTCAAACCGATGTTGCTATTGAGCTGGGAGGGGAGGACGCTAAAATTATCTATTTTAAAGATGGCGTTGAACAGAGGATGAATGGGACCTGTGCTGGCGGAACGGGATCCTTTATTGATCAAATGGCATCCTTGCTGAAAATAGATGTAATGGAGCTAAATGAATTAGCCAAAAACTATAATACTATCTACCCTATTGCAGCTAGATGTGGTGTTTTTGCTAAGACCGATATACAACCACTTTTAAATGAGGGAGTTGCCAGGGAAGATATCGCTGTTTCGGTTCTACAGGCTATTGTTATTCAGACCATCAGTGGCCTTGCCTGTGGAAGACCCATACGGGGAAATGTTGCATTCTTGGGAGGTCCCCTATACTTCCTCTCAGAATTAAGGAATCGATTTATTGAGGTTTTAAAACTTGAAGACCATCAAGTGATCTTTCCAGAACATTCCCAGCTATATGTTGCCATAGGAGCTGCCCTATCTTCCATTGAGGAAAACCCGGTGAGCTTTAGCCTATTAATGAGTAGGTTGGAGGATTTTGATACTAACCTGGTATCTGAATCCATAAGATTAGAACCTCTTTTCTCTTCCGATGGGGAATATAAAGCATTTAAATCAAGACACTCAAAGAATACAATTAAAAGGAAAGAACTAAAGGATTTTCAAGGAGATTGTTTTTTAGGAATTGATGCTGGCTCCACAACGACAAAGGCTGCCCTAATTGATGAAGAAGGCTCCCTACTCTACACTTTTTATGGAAGCAACAAGGGGAGCCCAATAAAATCAACCATAGAAATCCTAAAAGAGCTATATAGAGTGCTGCCTTCCGATGCGAAAATTGCAAATGCTACAGTTACCGGATATGGAGAAAGTTTGATAAAAGCAGCGCTGAATGTCGATATCGGTGAGATTGAAACCATTGCCCACTATAAGGCGGCGGATTTCTTTTGCCCGGGAGTGGACTTTATCCTGGATATCGGTGGGCAGGATATGAAATGTTTAAAGATTAAGAATGGAGTAATTGATAGTATCTTGTTAAATGAAGCTTGTTCTGCAGGCTGTGGTTCTTTTTTAGACACCTTTGCTGAATCTTTGGACCTTAGCATAGAGGAATTTGCAGCCAAAGCTTTGACCTCTCATTCTCCGGTAGATCTTGGATCAAGGTGTACTGTTTTCATGAATTCCAGGGTTAAGCAGGCTCAAAAAGAAGGTGCAACCATAGGAGACATCTCTGCCGGTCTATCCTATTCGGTAGTAAAAAATGCCCTATATAAAGTGATTCGCCTAAAAAGCGCAGAGGAACTGGGAGAAAAAGTTGTGGTCCAAGGAGGTACTTTTTATAATGATGCCGTTTTAAGGAGCTTTGAAAAACTAACAGGACGGGAAGTCATAAGACCGGATATAGCGGGAATTATGGGTGCCTTTGGCGCGGCATTAATTTCCCGTGAAAGATATCAAAAAGGTAGGGAATCCACCCTATTAAAAGAGGAAGAGTTGAAGGATTTTAATATAAAAACAAAGGTTACCAGGTGCGGTCTTTGTTCAAATAATTGCCTTTTGACCATAAATTATTTTGGCAATGGACAACGGTTTATTTCTGGTAATAGGTGTGAGAGGGGAGAGGGAAAACAAAAAGAAAAACATTCCCTTCCCAATCTTTTTCAATACAAATATGAAAGAGTATTATGCTACCGTCCCCTACCAAAGGAAGAAGCGACGAGAGGTGTTATTGGGATTCCAAGGGTGCTAAATATATATGAAAACTACCCATTCTGGTTTACCTTTTTCACCGAATTGGGTTTCAGAGTAGAGTTATCAGATGAATCATCAGACGACATCTATGAAGAGGGCATTGAGACCATTCCCTCTGAATCAGTGTGCTACCCGGGGAAGTTGGTCCATGGCCATATAATGAATCTAGTTGAAAAAGGGATTCAGGTCATATTCTATCCTTCGATTGCCCTTGAGAAGAAAGAGGATGAGGCGGCAGATAATCATTTTAATTGCCCGATTGTTCAGTCCTATCCTGAGGTTATAAAAAACAATATGGATATCATTCGAGAAAAGGGCATTTTGTATATCAAACCTTTCCTACCCTTTGACAATAAAGAAAAAATGAAACAAAACCTTTACAATCATTTAAGAGCCTTTAATATCTCAGAGGATCAGATATCAAAGAGTGTTGAGAAGGCATATAAGGAGCAGGAAGCCTTTCAAAGGGATATACAGAGGAAGGGAGAAGAAACCCTTGATTTCCTGAATGGGAAAGGTTTAAAAGGGATTGTCCTTGCTGGAAGACCCTATCACATTGATCCGCAAATCAACCATGGCATCCCTGAAATGATTAATTCTTTAGGCTTTGCGGTGCTAACTGAAGATTCCATTTCCCATTTAGGACGGATCGAAAGGCCCCTTAGGGTCGTAGACCAATGGACCTATCATACAAGGCTTTATGCTGCAGCAAGTTATGTAAAAAATGTATTAAATTTAGAATTAGTACAATTAAACTCCTTCGGCTGCGGTCTTGATGCAGTAACCACTGATCAAGTGGAGGAGATCCTAAAGTCTAACTCTAAGGTGTACACTGTTATAAAAATTGATGAGGGAAACAACTTAGGAGCAGCAAGGATTCGGTTGCGCTCCTTAAAGGCAACTGTGTTGGAAAGAGAAAAAAATGGTATTGGACTTAAAAAGGTTGATAATAGTGTAAAAAGAGTGCTTTTTACAAAGCAAATGAGAAAAACCCACACCATTCTAGCGCCTGAAATGTCACCTATGCATTTTCAGTTTTTACAGGAGGCTTTAAGGCAATCAGGGTATAATATTGTTGTCCTGCCCTCCATCGACAAAAAAGCAATCGATGTGGGTTTGAAGTATGTTAATAATGATGCTTGCTATCCTGCTATCATTGTCATTGGTCAACTGATAGAAGCACTACAGTCAGGAGAGTATGATTTGGAGAATACTTCGGTAGTCATATCTCAAACTGGAGGTGGCTGCAGAGCTACTAACTATATTGGATTTTTAAGGAAGGCATTAAGGGATTCTGGCTTTGAGCACATCCCCGTCATCTCAATCAATGCAAGTGGTATAGAATCCAACCCGGGGTTTAGATATAGCTTTGGTATGCTGAATAGAGCAATGATGGCTTTGACCTATGGCGATGTATTGATGAATATATTGTATCGCATTCGACCCTACGAGAAAATAAGGGGTTCAGCAAATTCCTTGTATGAGAAATGGGTTCAAATATGTCTTGACTCCCTACGGAAGCCCAGCAGAAAGACCTTTAAGGAGATTATCCATACCATGGTGAAGGAATTTGATGAACTGGAGATCAGGAATATAGTAAAACCAAAGGTTGGCTTAGTAGGGGAGATCCTGGTTAAATTTCATCCTACGGCAAATAACTGTGTAGTTGATATCGTAGAAGATGAAGGTGGCGAAGCGGTAATGCCGGGACTAACCGATTTTTTACTCTACTGTGCCTATAATACTCAATTTAAATATAAGTATTTATCCAGCACAAAAAAGACACAATTACTTGGAAGACTAGCTATCAAAGCTATGGAATTTTATAGGAGCGTATATCGAAACGCAATTGAAGGTAGCGACCGATTTTTAGTACCCAAAACCATTGAAGAGATTGCCAAAGGAGCCTCAAAAATTCTTTCCTTAGGACATCAAACTGGTGAAGGATGGTTTTTAACAGGGGAAATGGTAGAGCTAATTGAGAGTGGCGTAAGGAATATAATATGCATGCAACCCTTTGCCTGTCTTCCCAATCATGTAACCGGTAAAGGTATGATTAAGGAGTTAAAGAGGGTATACCCGGGCACCAACATTGTAGCGATTGACTATGATCCAGGGGCAAGCGAGGTAAATCAATTGAATAGGATTAAGCTAATGATTTCTACCGCCTTTGAAAATTTAAAAGAGAATTACAACGATACAGAATTCAAAGAGAATCTTAAAAAAATTGATTTGGAGGGATACGCATAAAAAAATACTGCAATCCTTGATTGCAGTATTTTCTCATCTATTCCTTTCCAATCAGTTTTTTTTCAAAATCCTCAACAGCTTTCCTAGTAATCATGCCTCCTATAGGACCTCCAATGGCACCATTTAATTTGGCAGGTTTATTCCCCTGGTCTTTTCTGCTAAGTTGTATGCCTAATTCATTGGCAAATTCTATTTTCATTCGATCGAGAGCTTCCCGCGCTTCTGGAACCAAGGGTCTTCTTCGGGCCATATAATCACCTCCTATAGGAGTAGTTTTCATCATTTTAAAAAAGATATTCAAAGACGAATCAAAAGATAAGAAGTTGAGTCAGGTACTTATAATATCCACAAAATTTTTTATGGTTTTGGCGGTTAATCCCCAAATAACATAGGACCCATACTGATAGAAATATACTTGGTATTTTCCCTTAAACCAAGGATAGTCCTCCCCATTTGGTAAAAGGTGGATTGGGAAGTCCCCTAGGGGATTCGGCTGTGTTTCTATGAAATGTTCTAATGGCGGATTCTCTAAAAAGAAGTCTATGGGAACCGAAAAAATATGGTCCACCTCTGCCCTGTTAAAATCTATTTCCTTAAAATTGACATCATGTAGAATACCTACAAAAGGATAGATAATATTGTTATAATGAGTGCCTACCGATGGGAGTTTGCCTAGAATTTCAATACTACTTTTCAATATATTAAGCTCTTCTACGGCTTCACGAATGGCCGCTTCTTTAAAGGTTTCATTCGACTCCTTTTTCCCTCCTGGAAAGCAAATTTCCCCTGGTTGCCTTCTTAGCCTGTGGGACCGTACTTCAAATAATAGGTGAAGATCTCCACCTATATTTATAATAGGAACCAGTATACCATAGTAGCGAAATTCAGTATCCAATTTATTGGAATCATTCGACATTCTATACCTCAAAGCATTTAAATCCATGTTATCACCTTTCAAAAGTAAGTTATTTCAATTATACAATATTAATTTTTTAATTAAAGTAAAGAATCAGTGAATAGTTAGTATTGATAATACCTTAGAATTTTGTTAGAATAGTACTGTACCTATGGGCGGGTATAGCTCAGTGGTAGAGCACCGGCTTCCCAAGCCGGCTGCGGGAGTTCGATCCTCCTTACCCGCTCCAAAAAAATGTGGGATGTTAACTCAGCTGGCAGAGTGTCACCTTGACATGGTGAAAGTCACAGGTTCAAGTCCTGTACATCCCACCAATTTTTTATAGACTAACTATATGTATAAAGTTAGCATATTTTTGCCCTGTGGTAAAGATATGCTATTTTTATTGCAGTTATGTTATATGGAAATACTGGTTCATTGAATGTAGCAAATTGATAATTCGGTTAATATTTAGTGTATAAAAAAGGATTAGAGAGCAAAGAGAATGTCTAAATATAATTTTAAATGACCTATAATAAATGGTTTTATGTTACTTATGTATTTATATGGGTATAAGATCTAGCAAAGATACTTATTAATTTTATAAATTTTACAATTTTTTACAGCTTGAAAAAATCAAACTTCTCTGCTAAAATAAAGTTACAAGGTTAAAGTTGACATAGTCCTGAAATGTACGAACTGATCCCTATTATTTTGAACCTACATCATTTCTCAGGGAGTCCGAGTTTTAAAATGGATGTTATGCCTTTATTAAGAGGAAAACAGAGATTTTAAATAGGACACCCACCTAGTTTAGGCTAGGTAGTCAAAATATAGGGGACGGCATTTTGGGTATCCATACCTCCACTACGGAGGTATTTTTTATTTTGAGACAGAATAGGATTAGGAATATAAGGGAGGGCAAGGGGGATCATATCATGGTTCTACATAGAAGGAAAAGGTCTCATAGGGCTCGTATGATTTTATTCCTATTCGCTATTTTTTTAATTTTATTCTTGATAAATAAGACTTTTTTTACTTCTTTCCATGAATTTAGAATAAAAGATGTTCCATCTGAGGTATTGGAAAATTACTTTATGTTAGAAGCAGAGTATGCCATTGAATGGTACTATTTTGCTCTTATTGATGACCCCTTAGATAGAAGGAACTTAGATGAATTTATCCGACAATATAACCGGGAGGGACAAGATATTCATAGGACATTTACTAATTATAAAAAAGGCAGATATATGGATAAATTAAAAGAAATTAGCCGGTATGAACGGATTGATAGGGTATATAGGGATAATATTTTTCCTATTCCCAGGGACAAGGAATACAACTATGTAAATGGATGGGGAGAAGAACGAACATTTGGTGGGAAAAGGACCCATGAGGGCATTGATATAATTACTGATAAGGGTGTGCCTATATATTCGGTATGCAGTGGTGTGGTAGAAAGGATTGGATGGAATGAATTAGGAGGTTGGAGAATAGGAATTCGTGGCTCGGATAATATATATTACTACTATGCCCATTTGGATTCTTATCATGATAATATCAAAAAAGGTACCAAGATAAAAAGAGGCCAAATTATTGGCTTTGTTGGGAATACAGGTTACGGTCCTGAGGGTACCAGTGATATGTTTGTGGATCATTTACACTTTGGTATGTATGAAAATAATATCGCCATTAATCCCTATCCTTTTTTGAGGGCATGGGAAGGCAGAGAGTTTTCTCCCCTTAAATCAAAATAATATAGAATTCTTTACAAAATATTTATAGGAGTATTATTTTTCTATAAATTATTAAGCTATAATAAATGGAATGAATCTCAAGTTTTTGGAGTGATAAAGTGAAAGAAAATCATCATCGACTTTTGTACAAGGTCACAAGAGAATATCAAGGGATGAGGATTAAGGATATCCTAAGGGAAGAGTTCTCCCTATCCACACGCTTGTTTAAGACCATAAAAGATAACGGTTTTATACTATTAAACGGTGAAAGAACCCAATGGTTCAATACTGCTAAGGTGGGAGATCTAATTTTGGTTGATATGGGGGAAGAACAAATTGACGCTGCCCCAATCAAAATCCCCTTGGAAATCATATATGAAGATTTTGATGTCCTACTGATCAATAAGAGCCCCCATATGGTCACCCATCCAACAAAGGGACATATCTATGATACTTTAGCCAATGGAATTGCTCATCATTGGATGGAACTGGGCATCTCCTGTAAAATTCGATTTGTAAGCAGATTAGATATGGATACATCCGGACTTATTCTAATTGCCAAGAATAAATATGCCCATCAAAATATACAGAGACAGATGGATGAAAGAAGGATAAAAAGAATATATTGGGCATTTGTAGAAGGTAAAATAAGGGAAAAGAAAGGAACCATTGATGCTCCTATTGGTCTTGCAACAGAGGAAGATATAAAGCGTGGTGTAATAGAAACAGGCAAAAGATCCATTACCCACTATAAAGTTATTGAGGAGTATTCCGATGCTTCCCTGGTGGAGCTTGAGTTGGAAACAGGGAGAACTCACCAAATCAGAGTACATATGGAGTATATGGGTCATCCACTTATAGGGGATCCTCTATATAATCCAAACTCTTCAAGGGATATTAGTAGACAAGCCCTCCATGCTAGGGAATTAGGCTTCATCATCCCTCGGAAAGGTTCTTATAAGGAATTTATTGCAGATCTGCCTGAAGATTTAATTTGCCTTAAAAGAGAACTTAGGCATGAAACATCGACTAAAAATCATAGGAATGTCAATAATTTAAAAAAGTAGAAGAGGGAGATAAATTTGAAAAAAATAATAAAAGCTACTGTTTTAATCCTTTTCATAGTTCTTGTACTTCTGACTATATTAGTCTCTTGTTCCATAGGAGAATATAATATCTCATCCTTTGAGTATCAACCAAAGATAAAAAGCCAAATACTTTCTTCGGATAATCAGCTCATTGGTGAAGTATATAATGAAAATAGGACCTATGTAGAATTAAACAAGATACCCACCGAGCTTCAAGATGCTATCATTGCCGTAGAGGATTCTAGATATTATAAACATTGGGGTTTTGATATTATTCGAATGGTTAAGGCAATATTTGTTGACATTAGGGAAGGAGAGCTTAAGGAAGGCGCAAGTACAATAACACAACAGCTTGCAAAGAACCTTTTTTTGTCCAATGAAAAAACCTTTACCAGAAAGTTTAAAGAACTTATCTATTCTATACAATTGGAAAGAAAATTTACAAAGGACCAAATATTAGAGATGTACTTAAACGAAATTTACCTAGGACAAATGACCTACGGTGTACAAGAGGCGAGCAATCGTTTCTTTGGGAAAAATGTCTGGGAATTATCCCTCGCAGAAAGTGCGTTCATAGCAGGTTTGCCCCAGGCTCCCAGTGCCTACGATCCTACAAAACACTTCGACAGGGCAAAGAGTCGTCAAGAAACTGTGATCAATAGAATGGTAGCCAATGGGGATATAACATTAGAGCAGGGGGAGGCAGCAAAAAAAGAAGAGATTATCATCATAGAAAACAAGGACCATGGTTTTCGAGGAAAATATAGGGATGGAACACAACATTTTACAAACCAGGTGATTAAAGAACTAATAAAGTTTTTTTCTAATACTTTGGAGAATAAAGAAAGTTTAAGTTCAGAGGAAATAAAAAAAATGGCAGAGTATAAATTGGAAAATGGCGGATACAAGATCTATACCACCCTGAACCTTGCCATGCAGGAACATGCTGTATCAGCTTTAAAGAATGGGATTAAAAAATATGGATTGGGGGAGAAGGCTAATGGTGCGCTAGTCTCCATTGAGCCTAATACCGGTAGAGTTTTAGCCTATTACGGAGGTCTTAGGGATATTGATATGGCGAATAAGCCAAGACAGCCTGGCTCCACTATTAAGCCATTGTATTTCGCAGCAGCCATTAATGAGGGGCTTATTGATAGGAATACCATCATTCTAGATGAACCAACGGATTTTAATGGGACACGATTTGATAATTATGCTAACAAATACCTAGGCTATGTTACCGCAAGGGAGACTTTGGTACATTCCCTGAATAATGCTTCCATTAAGGTCATGGATTATATGGGGGTAAACAAGGCAATTGATTATTTTGAGAGTTTCGGTGTTTCCACCATAGAAGATGAGGACTACCATCTTGCTACAGCCATCGGTGGTATGACCTATGGAATATCGCCCTTGGAACTTACCAATGCCTATAGTACGATTGCTAATGAAGGATTATATCAGGAAGCGTACATTATTGAAAGGGTGGAGGATCAAAAGGGTAATGTGATATACAATAAAAAAAATCAACAATTAGAGGAGAGACAGGTTCTATCCCCGGAGGCATCCAACCAAATTGAGGATATCCTAATCGATGTAGTAAACAGGGGTACTGGAACTAGGGCAAGGCTTCCCTACTATACATCAGGGAAAACTGGGACGACGAATGATACTAGGGATCTATGGTTTACTGGCTTTGTTCCTTCTTTGGCAACCAGTGTGTGGCTGGGAAATGAGGAGAATAAACAGCTAAAGGGTGGAAGCGGTATATCCGCTGAAATTTTCAAGGAGTACATGGGAAAAATAATTGAGAATAAGCTTATAGATACCAATGAATTGGAGGTTGTCACCCAGTACGACGATACCATCACCATATCCATATTATTACCCAATAGGGATATCAATAAGATTCAGGAGATCACTGAGGAGGATGTAGCAGATATTGTCATTCCATCCACTGAAGCCTCCTATTTTCAAAACAGAATGGTGGAAAGAGTGGATATAGATAGTAACACCGGAAAAAGATTTGTGGAAGGTCATTGCCCAGAATCCAATCGCAGGACAAAGATTTATTTACAGGGTCAGGCTCCTATTGAAGATTGTGATTCCTACCATTACTTTGATAGAATTCAGGATTTTTATGATAGCTTAAGGAATAATAGGGAGCGCTATAAACCACAAAAAAGGATCCCTTGGTCAAATCAAAGAGGGGGTACAGAAACAAAGGCAGCCAAAATGCTGCCTAAGTTTGTTTAGAAAATACTTTTATTAGGATTTCAGCCTAAGTCAGTTACTGGTTTGCTTTTTCATATAGGGCAAATACATGGGGATAATGATGCTCAATATTTTCTCGGTGTGCTTTCACCTTTGTTATTTTCCATTGATCATCAATTTCAGGGAAGAAAACATCCGCTTTAAAGGAATGGAAAATGTGGGTAATGTACAAACGATGGGCATAGGGCAAAAACTCTTTGTATATCTCCGCTCCCCCACAGATAAAAACCTCCTGATCCTCCTTATCAATCCAATCTAATGCTTCTTGAATACTATGTAGTACGATTGCTCCTTCCAAGGATATATTTTTTCTTGTTATAACTATGTTCTTTCTATTAGGAAGAGGTTTAATAGGCAAGGAGACATAGGTATTGTAGCCCATTATAACAGTATGACCCTGAGTGATCCTTTTAAAATAAGCTAAATCTGGTTTTATATGTGCCAATAAGCCATTATTTTTTCCGATTCCCCTGTTAAGATCCATTGCGACAATTATACTTATCATGGTAGCCTCCTATATAGCAACTGGGATTTTCATCTGTTTGCCAGCCTTATAACCGATAAGTTGAAAATCATCCAGGGTGAAATCATAGAAATTCTTAATGGCTTTATTCATCCTAAAAGTAGGCGCAGGATATTCTTTCCTTTGGATTAATTCTTTAACCATATCTATATGCCTATCATAGATATGGGCGTCCGAAATTACATGGATTAGCTTGCCGACTTCTAGATCACTTACCTGAGCAAACATATGTAGCAGGACTGCATATTGCACAACATTCCAGTTGTTTGCTACTAAAACATCGCTTGACCTTTGGTTTAGTATGGCATTTAGACGATTGCCTTCAACATTAAAGGTCATGGAATAGGCGCAAGGATAAAGGTTCATAGCATGAAGATCCTCATGCACATATATATTGGTCATGATCCTTCTAGACATTGGGTTATTTTTAAGATCGTATAGTACCCTATCCACTTGGTCGAATAGACCCTCTTTATACTTATGCTTTACGCCTAGTTGGTAACCATAGGCTTTTCCAATCGAACCATTTTCATCCGCCCAGCTATCCCATATCTTTGAGTTTAGATCATTGACATTATTACTCTTTTTCTGCCATATCCATAGTATTTCATCGATGGCGCTCTTAAAAGCAGTTGGACGCAATGTTATAATGGGAAACTCCTCTGAAAGATCATATTCATTAATAATGCCAAATTTTTTTATGGTATATGCGGGTGTTCCATCCTCCCATCGAGGACGCACTTTTTCTCCTTCGGTACTGTATCCTTCCTTGAAAATTCGCATGCACATATCTTTAAAAATACCGTCTGCCTTACTCATAAGCTAAACCACCTTTCTTCCAAATGTCGCATTATTAATATCATACAATTATTACTTTAAAATAACAACTGTGCCTTTATATTAAGTTACTGTCAAGATCCATCAACATGTGACATTAATGCCATTTGGATACTCCTTTATAGGACTAAGTCATCCCCCTTTTTTTATTTCCATACTGCTCTAAAAACTTCTACGAGAACTCCTTAGAAAAAAATGATCAATACAATGTCTTTCACATATAATAATCATATCTATGGTATAAAGCAAGAATTTTATAGGAGGTTGTTTCTTTAATGAATGATAAAGTGATGGTTCGGAAAATGTTTCCTGGGGGCAATACCACTCGAGGTTTCTATTCTTTTTTTGACCATATCATTGAACCCGATGCCAATCGACTATTTATATTAAAGGGGGGACCAGGCGTTGGAAAATCTACCTTTATGAAAAAAATCGGGAAGGAGATGTTAGGTAGGGGATATAGGATCGAAGAACACTATTGTTCATCTTCAAATAATTCCATCGATGGGATAGTTATCCCAGATATAAAAATAGCCATGATTGATGGAACGGCTCCCCACATTATAGATCCTAAAGTTCCAGGCGCAGTAGACGAGATCGTTAATCTGGGAGAATACTGGGAACCGGAATCCTTTGAAGGGATAAAATCTGAAATCATAGAGTCTCAGAGGGAGGTTAGCCGATGTTTCTCCACTGCCTACCGTTATCTAAAGGCAATGGGCATCTTTCTTAATAACATATCCTTAGTCTATGAGGGAAGCAGGGATAATAAGGAGTTCTATTTATTACAAGAAAGCTTACTGGATGAAATTTTTAAAGATGCTTCATATAAAACTGGGATAGCCAAAACCAGGCATCTATTTGGAAGTGGAATTACACCAAGGGGTGTAGTGGATTATTTAGAAACAATCGTGGGTGTCATGGGTAAGATTTACTATATCAAAGGTGAATGGGGTACTGGCTGGTCTGAGTTACTGAATGGCATAGCATACAGGGCAAGTAACTTAGGTTACTATGTGGAGGCTTACCATACTCCCTTTAATCCAGAATTAATAGAAAGCATAATCATTCCAGAATTAGATATAGCCTTAACCAATAATAAAAAATTTATGAAAAAGCATACGAAACTTGTAGATCTTGATCGCCTCATAGATGAAAAAATGATAAAAAAACATCATGAAGAATTAGAGTTTGATACTAGGATGTATCATGACCTCTTAATCCAGTCAGTTCACCATATAAACAAGGCTAAGGAAGCCCATGATGTTCTAGAGGGATTCTATATATCCAAGATGAATTTTAATAGCGTTCAAAAGAAGAGGGAGGAGATTATAAAACGAATCCTAATGTATGCTGGGAGCTAGAGACATTATGTATGGGATTCTCCATTAACAATACAAGGCAGTAAGGAATATTATGATATAAACAATTATTTCGAGGTGACTTGAAGGTGGATACCTTAGAAAATATTGGTTTATATCATATATTGATGATTATTACTGTTGTGTTAATAGGGATAGCTATTATATTTTTTTTCAAAAGAAAGGGAGAGGGCTTCTTTACAGATATTGGAGATGGAGAACCGATCTCTGATGAGGTCATCTTTAATACAATCGAAAAAGCAGGTTATATCTATGATTCACATAAAGATCTATTCTATACTTCTATCGATGCATGGCAGAGGAATATGGGATATTGTAGACTCTATGATGAGGCTGCAGCACCCTTAAGCATAATAATAGATTGTGAACCCATCTATTTTGAATATGCCGGGATGAGATGGATGATAGAGCTTTGGAAGGGTCAATATGGCATGACCACGGGATGTGAAATTGGGATATATTATACCGATGGTCCAGATCTAAATATTCCCGGTGTTTTTAACGGTACTTTTTATAAATGTGCTGAGAATGAGTATCTATTAAACATGGAGACAACGCTAATAAAGCAAGGGGAGATCCTATTCAATAGAAAGGATAAGCATTGGTGGCTAACCGGATTTATACTAGGAGAATTCTCTGAGCCTTGGGATCTAAAAATGGACGCCACTATACAATTTAAGGATAAAGAGATGACCAATGCCTTTATTGAAGGATTGGAAAGGGTAGGGTATACGAGAAATAAAGACTATGATGTTGAAAAAAATGAGGTTAACATCCTTTACAATAAACCTTTTTCCAAACAGCCATTTAGTCGTAAACCGGAAACCGATTGGCTTTCCCAAAGGAAGAATGAATTACTTTGCATAAAATATCTGGATATTACTAAGGATATTGACTATTTTCCAGATCGAATAAGAGCCATTCAAAGAGAAGCCCCGGAGTTGATGGGCAATATATTGAACTTTGGTAAAAATAAAAATATATATCAAGCATACGACCTTATTAAAAACTATCTAAGGTCTATGTATCGAGGTGATTGAAGATGCACCTTGATAATAGACTCAAGAAGGTTTTTAATAGTTCGATGGAGGTTGTTTTTAATGATTATGACAGATTTGTATTTGTAAGTGATTGTCATAGGGGGGACGGAACCTGGGCAGATAATTTTTCAAAGAATCAAAACATATTCTTTGCTGCCCTTACTTATTATTACCATAACAAATATACCTACATCGAAATTGGAGATGGGGATGAGTTATGGGAGAATAAGAAATTTTTGGATATATTAAATATGCATAAGGATGCGTTTTGGCTGTTATCAAGATTTTATGACGCCAACAGGCTGTACTTTATTTATGGGAATCATGATATTGTTAAGAGGGATAAGAAATTTGTAGCTGAAAACCTCTATCGCTACTTTGATAGAAGGGAGAAACAATATATACCATTATTCGAAGATATAAGGGTTCATGAGGGATTGGTACTCAGGCATCAAAATTCTGGAATTAGAATCTTTGTGGTACATGGGCATCAAGTGGATTTTTTTAATGATAGGCTATGGCCATTGGCAAGATTTCTATCGAGGTACCTTTGGAGGCCCCTTGAATCATTTGGGATCAAGGACCCGGCAAGTCCGGCTAAAAACTATGAAAAGAAACAGAGTATTGATCATAAGTTAATTCAATGGGTGAGGAAAGAGAATATCATGCTTATAGCTGGGCATACCCATAGACCCATGTTCCCTGAGGTTGGGGAGCCGGCCTATTTTAACGATGGAAGTTGTGTTCATCCCCGTTGCATTACTGCAATAGAAATAGAATATGGGTACATTCGATTGATTAAATGGAGTGTAAAGACCAAAAATGATGGATCCTTGTACATCGGAAAGGACATTTTAGCCGGCCCAAGAAGGTTAATGGACTACTTTCCAGAAGAAAAACAGGTTGAGTTACCTTATTAGATCAATCATTTCCATTCTTTTTTAAAAAAGTAGATCCTCGGCCTATCCGCTCAACACCATATTTGTTTTGCAACTCATCCATTATTCGATCGATCCTATCGTTTTTTATAGAATGACTACCCTCTAGAAATGATAGTTGTTGTACAGACCTATTTTCATCAAAATCCTTTAGCGTAATGCCAATAAGGCGCACCGGCTTTAAAGGATTAATATTTTTTCTTATTAAATCACAACCAGTTTTATAGATCTCTTGGGTTGAATTCGTTGGATGAAGGGTTCGCTGCCTAGAGATGGAGGTGAAATCTGAATACTTTATAGTTATATGGACCACTCTTCCTTTTTTACAATACCTTCTGGCCGTTTTTCCAACCTCTTCAGCTAGTTCGAGTAGCACTTGTTCTAGATAGTTTATATCATTGGTATCATTAGGAAGGGTAGTAGAGCGCCCAATGGACTTGATGTCATCAGGACTATTCGGCATAACCTGGGAGTAATCTATCCCTTTGGCATGTAATTGAAGATCTAAAGCATATTTACCTATTTTCTTAGCAAGGATATCTTTGTCATAATTAGCAAGATCTCCTATTGTCTTGATATTAAGGTCAATTAATTTACCTGCCGTTCTTTTACCGATGCCGTGCATCCTGTCAATCGGCAATGGCCATAGTTTTGTTTGGATATCTTTTGTATATAGTTCTGTGATGCCTAAGGGTTTTTTCATTTCGGATGCCATCTTTGAGAGAAACTTATTGTTGGAAATACCAATAGAACACCAAAGGCCTAGGTTGGTTTTGATATCCTCCATGATTTTATTAGCTGCCTGGATGGGGGATCCAAATAGGTGTTCTGTGCCTGTCATATCCAGCCAAGCTTCATCGATGCTATTCTGCTCTAATATTGGGGTGTAGTTGGACAGTAGGTCCATAACTTCAATGGATTTTCTTCTATAATAACTATGATCAGGTGGAACAATGAGCATATTGGGACAGCGCCTCAAGGCTTCATGCAAAATCATAGCGGTTTTTACGCCATACTTCCTTGCTTCATAATTTGCAGCTAAAATAATCCCAGCTCTTTTTTGGGGATTTCCAGCTACTGCCGCAGGTTTACCAACAAGTTTATGATTTCTAGCCATTTCACAGGATATAAAAAAGGCATTCATATCCACTAAAAAGATGACTTTTCCCATGGCTTCCTTCTCCCTTAATTCATGAATCTAGACTACATGATGATTTAGAATGTATTTGAAAAACTATATTTATTAATAAAAAAGTTAATAAAAGATTATTTAGATTTGTACTTGAAGAAAAGACTTTTCTAAATTAAATTATATCAATATAGGTATAAAAAAGAAATTGTGCTTTTAGAATTAGTATAAAGCCTTGACATAGGGAAAAAATAACTTTATAATTAAGGTCAATATTTTAATTTAGCAAAAACAATGATGGGAAGAGTAGATATTGGGATTTATTAAAGCGAGTCGGTGATGGTGGGAGTCCGATATAATACCTTTATTGAAGAACATCCCTGAGGATCTAACCGAAATCTTTAATGAAAGTAGGCTTAGACGGAGCCAAACCGTTATCCATTGGACGATATCGAAAACTGTAGGTTTTCCGTATTGGTTTGAGGGAGTGATATCACTAATTGGAGTGGCACCGCGGAGGATAAGTCTTTCGTCTCTATATGCAGAGGCGGGGGACTTTTTTGTTTCCCTCTTATACAGATGGTAATCATAATAGATAAAAAATAGATAGGAGGATTTACATTGGCTAAAGGGTGGTTTATACCTAAAGGTTATAAACAATTATTAGATTTAAAAGAAACTGAAATAGGAATAAAGTTGGTTAAGGATTACTTTGAAAGCAGGTTGGCAGACAAGCTAAATCTTATAAGGGTTTCGGCACCCCTATTTGTCACCCCAGAAAGTGGGCTAAATGATGACTTAAATGGTGTTGAACGACCGGTATCCTTTCAGGTAAAGGGGATGGGAAACGCAAAGGCAGAAATTGTACATTCCTTAGCAAAATGGAAAAGAATGGCTTTAGCTAGGTATGGTTTTGAGTTGGGGGAAGGACTATATACAGACATGGATGCCATAAGAAGGGACGAGGATCTGGATAATACCCATTCTATTTATGTTGATCAGTGGGACTGGGAAAAGATTATTAAGAAAGAGGAGAGAAACCCAGAGACTTTAAAAAGTTTTGTTAAAGATATCTTCACTGTTTTGAAAGAAACGGAATGCTATATATTTAAACATTATCCTCAAGTAGGGAAAATATTACCCAAGGATATCTATTTTATCACTTCACAGGAACTGGAGGATAGATACCCCCATCTAGATCCAGTTGATCGTGAACATGCAATCGCAAAGGAGAAGGGCGCCGTTTTTATTATGCAGATAGGGGATGTACTAAAATCTGGCAAAAAACATGATGGAAGGGCACCGGATTATGATGATTGGTCGTTAAATGGAGACATTATAGTATGGTTTCCCGTACTAGAAATAGCACTGGAGCTATCCTCAATGGGTATCCGAGTGGATAAGAAAGCTTTAGAGAGGCAATTGGCTATATGTGGTAGTGAGGAGAGGAAAAAGTTCCCTTTTCATATGTTGTTGTTGGAGGACAAGCTACCTTTTACCATAGGTGGAGGCATCGGTCAATCCAGACTTTGTATGTTTTTTTTAAGAAAGGCGCATATTGGAGAGGTTCAGGCTTCCATCTGGCCCCAAGATATGATTGAAGAATGTGAAAAACATGGTATTATTTTACTATAAGAGAAGGTAGCCGTAGCCTTACGGCTACCTTTTTAACTATCTTTTTCCTATCTTCCTTCTCGGAATTTTCCTCAATGTTTTTGTTTCTTTTCCTTTTGCTTTCCTTGTTCCTTCCTGGACTCTTTTATCGACTTCTTTTCTTCCCCTTTTCTTTTATCCTGTTCCTGCTCCTTCTCCTGATTTTTTTCCTCTAAATTTTTTAGTATTTCTTTTCTTTGAGAAGGAGTAATTACAATCCTTCTACCCTTATTTTCTGGATGAAAGGATGGATTAGCTGGTTTGATGGGTGTAGGAAAGCGATTCCCAGGTTTAATAATATATACCTGATTACCTATGGAAACATGATAATTATCCCTCTGGTTTGGAACAGTTCCCTTAATAAAATATTCAATTTTTACTCTTGAACCCCTAGGGTCCCTATAACTTAATGATGTTGGTAGTTTTCCAGAAACAGTATCTATTTTTGCCGTCACAATGCCCTTTGGTTTTTTGGAGAAATGTTTGATCTTTAAATTTTCGTGAATTTCTCCCATTACACTCTCCCACATGGAAGCGGGACCGGGTTTTGAACCTCCATAGATCCCAATATTTAGATTGTACCTTTTTCCATTGGCAAAGACGGTGTTCTCGTCATAACCATACCACACAGCTGCTGTGTAGTAAGGGGTAAATCCAATGAACCAAGCATGCATTTGATTATCTGTAGTTCCTGTTTTACCGGCAATTTCAAAATTTGAAATAGATATACTGGTTGTACCACCACGGGGAACATCCTTTAAAACATCGGTCAATAGGAATGCAGTTTGCGGTGAGATCACTTGAATATCCTTGTTATTGCTTTCTAGAATTATATTCCCCCTAGAATCTACAACCTTGGTAAAAAAAGTGGGTTCTCTTCTAACTCCTTGATTTGGAAAAACTGTGTAAGCACTTGCCATTGCCAGCGGTGTTTGTCCATGGGTATAACCGCCAAGGGCAAGGGCTGCTGGCCCCATATCATTCACTTTACCCTCTTTGATAATACTTAGTCCAAATTTTTCCCCATACTCTACCGAGGTTTCTAAACCGATATCGTACCAAGCCTGTACCGCTATAATATTTTTGGATCTATATAACCCATTTCGAATGGTGGTCATACCAGAATAACTTTTACCGGCATTATTAGGTTTATACTTTCCTACTACAATTGGAACATCATCATAGGTAGTAGCTAGGGTAATCTTCTTGCTATCAATACCAGGAGCATATACTGTCAGTGGCTTTGTGGAGGAACCTACCTGGAATGCTCTTAGCCCTCTATTTAGAGAGAGATTGCTCTTTTTTTCCCTACCCCCTATAATGCCCTTTACATGTCCAGTAGAATTTTCTATGATCACCATAGATCCCTCGGGACGATACTCTATCTCTCTATTAAGCTCCCTTGATTTTTCTTTCGAAGCTTTTTTAGCAGTAGATGATTGTTTAGGGAATAGTTTGTCATTGGCAAAATTTCTATCGAGGATTTCTTGTATATCTACATCAATGGTTGAGTATATCTTTAATCCTCCATTTAACAGTAAGTTCACGGCTTTTTCCCTTGATTCTTTCTTGGGTAGATCTGAAAAGTATTTTTTCATCAGTTCGCTTACCAACTGCTCATATAAGGCATCGGTGAAATAAGAATAGATTTCAGCTTCCTTTGGCTCGATGAGGCCCACATTGCTACGATAGAGCTGATTCTTTGCTGTCCTATAATCATCCTCGCCAATAAATCCAAGTTCCTTCATTTTCTCTATGATAATGAGTGCCCGCTCTTTGTTTTTCGGTGAATGTATTATATTTCCTTCCTTATCCTTTTTTATGTATATATGACCATTTTCATTCTTTTCAACTATATATGGCTTATAATGAGTAGGAGCCTTGGGAATGGCAGCTAATACGGCAGCCTGAGCAACCGATAATTCATTAACTTCTTTATTAAAGTAGGTTTTTGAAGCTGCTTGTATGCCGTGGGAGTAGGCAAAATTTATTTTATTTAAATAATTCTCTAGAATTTTATCCTTACTCATAATTCTTTCTAAGCTTATTGATAGATAGGTCTCTTTAATTTTTCTACTTAGCTTTTTTGCTGGGGATAGATGGGTGAGCTTGATTAATTGTTGGGTGATAGTGCTTCCACCGGCGGTAGTGAGATTTCCTTCCTTTACACCTTGATAGGCAGCCCTGATTATTCCCTTGATATCTACTCCGAAATGTTCATAAAACCTCTCATCTTCGATAGCAATAAATGCATTTTTTACATGATCTGGAACTTCACTGATAGAAATACATTCCCTTTTTTCTTTTCCTTGTAACTCTTGGTAAAATTCCCCGTTTTGATCTAGGATAACGGAGGTCTGGGGATAGTCAAATTTTTCTAGACTTAGATCCGGACACTCCTTTATATATGTATGTGCAACTCCAGCAGCAGTCCCTGTTGTGGTTATAATGAAAAATAAAAATATTATAGTGAGATATTTAATCCAAGACCCTACTTTATCTTTTCCCATAACTCGAACCTCCATTTATTCTTGTATGATTTTTCATTTTTAATATATTCTTGAACCATAGGGAAATATTCAAAAAATAAAAAAATATTAAATTAATATGTCTTTACCGTTGATTTTTGTCTATAAAAAGTGATAAAGAGGGAATATATAAAATAAATGATGGAAGAGAGGTAGAGCGTGGGGAGAAGGGATAACCCTACTGAGATATCTACCAATCCCCCTGGAAGAACTTTTATTCAATTGTATCAGTGGAAGTGGTCAGCATAATGAATAATGTAGCTCAATCGATTTCGAAACAAAAAGAGGGGATATCCTATCGTTAAGCATAATTATCACCCTATGGACAGCATCCAGTGGATATTTCAAGAATTGGTATTAGTTTTTCTATTATTATTGGTTATATTTGCCCTCCTTTATTCTATTGCTCCTAATACGAGGTTAAGATAGAGCGATATATACATGGATACTTTTTTCACTGCATCGGGTTGGCTAGTTGCTTCATTATTTTTTTCTTTTTATGTAAATAGGCAACTATTCAGCAACCTATGGTAGCTTAGGAAGCGTAATAGTATTGATGATCTGGCTATATATTTCCAGCCTAATTTTAATTTTAAGAGAAGAGATCAATGCAGCCATTAAGCATTTTAGGATGATAGGAGGTGAGTATTCTACAAATAATACATAAACAATATTTGCTTACAAATATTATCAACAAAGAAAGAACATTAAAAAAGTAGTTTTTTGTTACAATCTTACAAAGGAAAGTAATTGCTGTTATAGAATTTTAGTACGGTACATTATATAAGTATGGCTTATTTAGAGGGTTTTTAAAAACATGTACCTTTGCATTGATATTTTAAAATAACTAAGGTTAAGGAGGTTTAGCATGAAAAAATTTGAATATTTAAAGGCCGCTACATTAGAAGAGGCTAGCTTAGCGTTAATAGAAGGTCAGGGTAAAGCGGTCATTTTAAATGGAGGTACTGATGTCCTAGTAAGGATAAGAGAAAAACTAATTCAGCCGGAGTTGGTCATCGATATTAAGGGTATATCTGAATTAAAGGATATAAAATATGATGAAAAAGGTCTTACGATTGGTGCTCTAACTACCATGAATGAATTAGGGGAAATTAAGGAAATACAGGAGAACTATAGTTTTTTATCAGATGCCGCCCATACGGTTGGTTCGGTACAAATTAGGAATCGGGCTACCCTAGTAGGGAATATTTGTAACGCCTCTCCACTTGCCGATACTGCGACATCTTTGCTGGTGCTGGATGCTACTATTAACACTTACCATGCCCAAAAGGGCAGGAGAACGATTTCCATACATGAATTTTTTACAGGTCCTAGGACAAACTCTTTAGAATTAGGTGAGATAGTAGTCTCTGTTACCATTCCACCCGTTAAAGGTAAGGGAATCTATTATAAAAATTCTAGAAGAGCAGAAGTGGACTTAAGCACTGTAGCAGTAGCCACTTTTAGGGATTCTGGAGGAAAGTTCAAGATTGCTTTAGGTGCTGTTGCAGCAACTCCAATTAGAACCTTTAAGGCGGAGGAGATACTAAACAGCGGAGAGATAGATGATGACATTATTATGCAGGCATCAAAGGTTGCTCGAGAAACAGCAACACCTATAACAGATATTCGTGCATCCAAGGAGTATCGTTCAGAAATGGTTGAAGTAATGGTAAGAAGATCCATAAAAAAATTATTAGAGGCTTAGGAGGAAAGAATAATGGTTGAGATAACCTTTACGATTAATGGGGAAAAAATGACAAAAAGTGTTGATCCCAATAAGACTTTACTTCATTATATAAGGGAAGATCTAGATTTAACTGGTACAAAGGAAGGTTGTGGAGCAGGGGAATGTGGAGCTTGCACCATACTTGTAGATGGTAAGCCTGTAAATTCATGCTTAATGCTAGCAGTGGAGGCAGATGGTAAGGAGATACTAACCATTGAAGGGATTTCGGATGGATACAACCTAGATCCATTACAGGAGGCTTTTATAGAACATGCAGCTTTACAATGCGGCTTTTGTACACCTGGTATGATTATGTCGGCAAAGGCATTGTTGTCCAAGAACCCTACTCCTACGGAAGAGGAGGTAAAGATTGCGATAAGTGGAAATCTTTGTCGCTGTACAGGATACAAAAAGATCATTGAAGCGATTATGGATGTATCAAGACAAAACAAAAAGGAACAGGGGGTAGATTAAATGGATTATGTTGGACAAAGTATTAAACGAGTTGATGGGGTAAAGAAAGCAACTGGATATACAAAGTATACTGATGATATAAAAATGTCCAAAATGTTGTATGCTAGAGCAAAAAGGAGTCCTCTTCCCCATGCTAAGATTTTAAATATTGATACAAGCAAGGCTGAAGCTCTCCCTGGTGTAAAAGCCATTGTTACTGGGAGGGATGTGCCTACAAAGGTCGGTTTATATTTAGAGGATAAAACATTTTTAGCCGTTGATAAGGTAAGATATGTAGGAGAAGCTGTTGCTGCTGTTGCTGCTGAAACTGAGGAGATTGCAGAGAGGGCATGTGAACTCATTGAAGTGGAATATGAGGAGCTTCCAGGTGTGTTTGGAATTAAAGAAGCATTAGCACCTGACGCCCCATTGATTCATGAGGATTTAGGCTCCTATAAGCATGCGGGAATTATATTCCCTAAGGCAGGAACCAATATCAGTAACCACTACAAGATTATCAAGGGGGATGTTGAAAAAGGTTTTGCTCAAGCCGATTATATTTTTGAAAACGAGTACTATGTGCCACATATACAGCACTCTCCCATTGAGACCCATAGTACCATTGCTTTAGCTGAGCCTGATGGGAAGATAACTGTTTGGGCTGGATGTCAGTCCCCCTATGCTGTTAGAAGTGCATTAGCTGCCGCATTGGGCTTACCGCTGCACAAAGTAAGGGTTACTTCCCCACAAATTGGAGGAGGATTTGGAGGGAAGGCTGGAACCACCTTAGAAGGGCTTGTTATACCCCTAGCCCAAAGATGTATGGGGCGCCCTGTCAAACTTACCTATACAAGGGAAGAAGAATTTATAGCAAGCTTTGTCCGTCAGGGTCTATTAGGAAGATTAAAAACGGGGGTTCGCAAGGATGGTAAGATTGTGGCTCAAGAGATAGTCTACTATTGGGATGGTGGAGCTTTCACTGAGTATGGAGTAAATATTGCCCGTGCTGCTGGGTATTCATCTGTAGGTCCCTACGATGTGGACAATGTAAGGGCAGATTCTATTTGTGTTTATACCAACCATCCAGTGGGTGGGCCCTATAGGGGTTTTGGAATGTCTGAGATTCATTTTTGCATAGAGCAGAATATGGATGCCGTTGCAGCGGCGATGAATATTGACCCTGCGGAGTTCAGAAGGATCAACTGCTTGAAGGATGGCGGACGCAATGCTACCGGTCAAGTAGTCCACAATGTTGGATTGATTGATTGCATCGATGCTGTAACAAAGAATATGGAATGGGATAACAAAGTAAGTAACAGAATTGTAGATGGAAAAATTAGAGGGAAAGGGATATCCCTTGCATTCAAAGCCCCGTCCATGCCTAACAATGTACCCTCTTCTTCCATTATAAGGTTTAATGAAGATGGCACAGCACATCTATCGGTTACTGCAATGGATATTGGGCAAGGCTCAGACACCGCATTAACACAAATTGCAGCAGAAGTTTTACAGGTTCCACCAGGGAAAATTCTTATTACTACAGGGGATACTGAAAATACCCCCTATGAATGGCAAACAGTGGCAAGTCGAATAACCTATTGTGCAGGTAATGCTGTATATAGGGCGGCAGAGGATGCTAAATCCCAATTTATAGAGCTGGGCGCAAAGGGATTGGGTCTATCCCCTGAAGAAGTAGAATTAAGGGACGAGCATGTTGTATCTAAGGCGGATCCTGATAAAAAGATGCCCCTTCGCTCGCTATCCATGGGGTTAACAATGCCAGATGGTTCAGGAATTCATGGACCTATTATTGGAAGGGGTGCCTTCATTCCTCCCGAGGTAAAGGATACCGATCCTGAGACCGGTCAAGGAGAAAAGCCAACCGCATTTTGGACTTATGGTGCTCAAGTAAGTGAAGTGGAAATAGATGTTGAAACAGGAGACATTAAGGTTCTTTCAACTGCTGCAGCATTTAATGTGGGTAAAGTAATTAATCCTCAGCTATGCGAGGCTCAGATTGAGGGAGGAATTGTTCAAGGTCTTGGTTCTGCCCTATGGGAGGAATTGGTGCTGGAAAAGGGTAAGGTTATGAATCCAAACTATGTTGACTATAAGATCCCTACAGCCTATGACATGCCTGAAATAAAGGTTACTCTGGTAGAGATCGAAGAGCCAACTGGCCCCTTTGGAGCAAGGGGAGTTGCTGAACCAGCTATGGTTGCAACTGCTCCATCCATTGCCAATGCAGTCTATGATGCACTAGGTGTTCGAATAGAGACCATGCCTCTTACAAAGGAAAGAGTTCTTAAAGCAGTGAAACAGAGCAAGAAAATCCAAGAATTAATGAAATAAATGTTTTAAACTAAAATAAAGTCCAACAGGGCTTTATTTTAGTTTATCAATTCATTCCTTCCTTATTACTATATGGAAAGAAGGTGGTCTGTATTGAAAATATTAAGTGATAGAGAAACAGATCCACAGATTTATAAGTATCTAAAGAGGAATTGGTTCCTAAGCTATATGGATGGGATACTAATTATAGGTGGTATGGGATTTGTTTCGGTTTCAACAGTATTAACCTATTTTGTAAGTGAATTTACAGATTCTAGAATCATCATCGGGCTTTTGACCTCTATTTTTCTTTTAGGGAAGTATCTACCTCAAATGCTGGGGGCTAAAATTTTAGAGGGACTTAGCCACAATAAAGGTTATGTCAATCTGTTTGGGCTACTCCAGCGATTGCCATGGTTTGGCATGGCTTTCATCACCTATCGATATGCCCTCGAGAAACCTTCTTTTACATTATTAACCTTCTATTTACTATATGGTTTTTATACGGTAGCTAGCGGAATGTTTAACCCAGGATGGTTAGATCTCATCGCAAAAGTAATCCCCGTAAATTTAAGAGGCAGGTTTTTCGGCATTCGGAAGTTTTTAGGTGGTGGGATGCAATTTTTTGGTTCCTTTGTTGTGGCATGGCTTTTTACTAATTATGCATTTCCCACGAACTATACTATAGCCTTTCTAATTGCAGGGATTAGTTCCTCCATCTCCTATCTATTTCTTATAAATATGAAGGAAGTAGGAAAAGAAAGGGTCGTAAAAAAAATATCTTTATATGAATACACAAAAAAACTTCCTACTATTCTAAAAGATAATAGGAATTTCAGTAATTATATTATTGCATCAATGTTTATAGTTTTTTATAATATGGCCACTGCATTCTATATAATTTATGGTAAGGATCAATTGGGCATAGGGACAGAAAGCGTTGGTATACTTACAGGTATATTACTAGCTACTCAATCTATGTTTAGTATCTTTTGGGGCTATGTCAGCGATAAAAAAGGACATAAATTTGTTTTAATAATGTCTACTGTACTTTTTATACTTTCTACAATTATCATCTATAGAACCCAAACCATTCTGTGGCTATATATCGTGTTTTTTATTAACGGAGCTGCGACAAGCGCAAGAGAGGTTTCAGAGATGAATATTGTCCTTGAGTTTTCCGAACCAGAGGATAGGCCCACCTATTTAGGACTGAATAACACACTTATTGCCCCATTGGTATCTTTAACGCCATTATTTGGAGGCATAATATTGGATTATTTTAGTTATAAGATATTATATATCCTATCCATCCTTCTTATGGTTACGGGGTTAGTGGTATTAGGAAAGAAAGTGAAGGATCCGAGATATATAGAAGAGGACCTAGCTTAATGCCCTTAAACAAACAGAGAATTCAGTGCATTTCTGTAATATCTGCTTATGTTCATGGGTTATATGATTAAGAAGGAGTGTCCAGATTTTGTTAGGGAAATGATACTTTAGGCGGCTTAAGAAATTTATAAATTCAATATTTGTCCTTATAATATTCTGTAGTGTGCCTAGTAACTCCTCCAAGAAAAGAGGATTATTTTTCTCTATTAAGCTACATCGAGCCTCTAAATGAATTAGATGTTCTTCTAGCGCATGAAAACGAACAGAGAATTTATTGAGGGTATGTATCCCTTCGATGCCTAGTAAAACATTGTCATTACTTGCCATCTTTTCTATAAACATTGGATGCTCTTTGGATAGGGACATCATAAATAAAAGTGAATTTATTATTTTTAAAGTATATGGATGTTTGCATTGATGATACATATCATACTCCTCCTTTATAGGCTATAATATATAGATATGTATGAATTCAAGAATTTATCATGGATGGAATTAATAATCTACTCCCGTTGTTAGAAGTCCCTGTATAAGTTATAATATACCAAGATAATATTGGACAGAAGTGACCTAAGAAAAGAGGTAGACGAATGAAAATTGGAATAGTAGGATTACCCAATGTAGGGAAAAGCACATTATTTAACGCAATTACGAAGGCTGGAGCGGAATCAGCAAACTATCCTTTTTGTACTATTGATCCTAATATAGGTATGGTAAATGTTCCAGATTTCAGATTGGAGATACTGGCTAGAATGAATCACTCCGAGAGGATAATACCAACGACTATAGAATTCGTAGATATTGCCGGATTGGTTAAAGGAGCAAGTAAAGGGGAAGGATTAGGTAATAGGTTCCTTTCACATATTCGAGAGGTGGATGCTATCGCCCATGTGGTAAGATGCTTTGAGGATAATAATATCGTACATGTAGATGGGAAAGTTGGTCCCATCAGGGATGTTGAGACAATAAATCTCGAGCTAATTTTTTCGGATCTTGAAATCATTGATAGAAGAATAGAGAAGACAAAAAAAGCAGCTAAGTCTGGGGATCCGAAACTTCAGACGGAGTTAAAAATATTAGATAAAATAAAGGGTATTCTAGAGGAAGGTAAAGGGGTAAGGGGGGAACTCTTTGAAAAGGATGAATGGGATTTCGTTCTACAATTAGATTTACTGACCTCTAAGCCAACACTATATGTAGCGAACATATCTGAGGAGGACTTAATTTCCGGGGAGAATAATCTAGTACTAGAATTAAAGGATTATGTAAAGGATAAAGATGCAGAGGTCATCACCATCTGTGCAAAGATAGAAGAAGAGATTGCCGCCCTAGAGGACTATGAAAAGGATTTGTTTCTTGAAGAGCTCGGCTTAAAAAAAACAGGTCTTGATAGGGTCATAGAGGCAGGATATCAATTGCTAGGACTTATTACTTTTTTAACTTCAGGCCCCAAGGAAACTAGGGCGTGGACCATCAAAAAAGGAACAAAAGCCCCCCAGGCAGCTGGGAAAATTCATACGGATTTTGAAAAGGGATTTATACGGGCAGAGATTACATCCTTTGATGACTTACAAAGAGCAGGATCCTTTGCCCATGCAAAGGAAATGGGTTTAACCCGTTTAGAGGGTAAGGACTATATCATGAAGGATGGGGATGTTGTCCTATTTAGGTTTAATGTATAAGCGATCTACCTATGTAGATTGCTTTTTCCCTATACGGGGATTCTGCATATAAGGAATGGAAGAAAAGGAGCGGGATCATTGAAGGTACTACTAGTTAGCTTGAATGCAAAATATATACATACCAATCTGGCAATCCGTTATCTAGAAAAATTTTGTATGAATATGGATGGTGTTCATGTTAAAATCAAAGAATTTACCATAAATGAACATTTGGATGGTATATTAAGAAGGATCCATAAGGAGCGTGCAGATGTTCTTTGCTTTTCCTGTTATATATGGAATATTGAATATATAATAAAGATTATTCAAATGTTAAAAAGAGTAAATCAGGATTATAAGGTGATCTTGGGTGGACCAGAGATATCATTCTATGGGAAGGACTGGATGAAAAGGGTCCCAGAAATAGATTATATTGTGAAGGGAGAGGGAGAGATAACTCTGAAGGAATTGTTAGGTTCTTTAATGAGGGGGTTAAAAAATCCTTCATCCATTCTGGGCATTCTATATAGAGAGGCTGATCAAATTATAGAAAATCCCAATAGGGGTCTTATAGAAGACCTTGACACCATTCCTTTCCCTTATTCGGGTGACCTGTCCCAATTTAAAAATAAAATTATCTACTATGAAAGCAGCAGGGGATGTCCCTTTCATTGCCAATATTGCCTTTCATCTACCATAGATGGGGTTCGTTTTTTTACCTTAGATCGGGTAAAAAAGGAGCTTCGATACTTTATAAATGCGGGAGTTAAACAAGTGAAATTTGTGGATCGAACCTTCAATTGTAATAGGGAAAGATCAATGGAACTGCTGGCGTTTTTAATAGAAGAAGGGGGCAATACAAATTTTCATTTTGAGGTTGCTGCAGATTTGATTGATGAGGAGATGCTTGCATTATTTAAAAGAGCACCTGTGGGACTTTTTCAACTTGAGATTGGCATACAATCAACAAAGGAGGGAACCTTAAAAGCAATCCGTAGAAAAAATAATTTTAATAGGATAAAAAGGGTAGTGAACTCCATAAAATCCTTTAAGAATATTCATCAGCACTTGGACCTCATAGCGGGATTGCCCTATGAGGGTTATCAGGACTTTAAATCATCCTTTAATGATGTATATCGATTAAAACCGGATATGCTTCAACTTGGTTTTTTAAAACTATTAAAGGGCTCAGGTATAGAGATTAATAAGGATAAATATGGATATCAATATACGCCCTTTCCACCCTATGAAGTTCTGTCTAATAGATACATGTCCTACGATGATATTGTCAAATTGAAATATATAGAAGAACTACTGGAGAAGTATGGTAATTCCCATGTATTTGACCATACCGTAGACTATTTGATAACTAGATATTTTGTAGAGCCTTTCAATTTCTATGAAGATTTTTCGGCTTTTTGGGTGGAAAACGGACTATTCGACCGGTCCCATAGTCAAAAAAATCTATATCGAATTCTGATGGGATATATTTCTACTTTGAAAGATTTTAGTGACACTAAAGGTGCTATTGAAATCTTAAAATTTGACTATTTGTTAACCCATTCCTCGCCATTACCGACTTTTTTTCCAACAGTTATGATCCCAAATAAGAAGGAAAAAGCTTTTGAGTTTCTCAGAAGGGAGGAAAATATAAAAAAGTATCTTCCAAAATATGTAGGGAGTCCTCCGAAGGAAATATATAAGTATGTTCATTTTGAAAGGTTTCATGTGAATATATTTAACAAGCTAGAGATAGGCACCTATGCAAGAAACAAAAAAAATATAACTCTACTGTTTGACTTTAAAAATCACCAGGATGATTTGTTTGGAAAAAATTTCTTCGCTGAAGTAGAGTTATATGATTGAACGATCTAAAAGTTTAAAAGCTGGATAGTATGGTGCTGTACTGCTCTTCTCTTAAATAGATGCTTGGGTCTTGTACATAGTATTGCTCTCCAACTCTCTGATCAGGATTTTCATAGATAATACCTGTTACCAAGCTTTGGCGATTCATTACTTTGTCAATGGCATTCGAAAGGTTGCTGTTATCATATTCTTGGTCATTGTCAATATCATATAGATGCTCCATGTACCAGCTATAGGTGTTTATCTTGTTAAATGTAACACAGGGGCTGAATATATTTATAAAGGAGAACCCCCGATGTTTGATTCCCTGCTCGATAATCCTGGCTAATTGCTTTGGATTCCCTGAAAATCCTTGAGCAACAAAACTAGTTCCAAGTGATAGGGACAATAATAAGGGATTAATGGGGACATCCTGTGAACCAAAGGGGGTGGATTTAGTTTGAAATCCTATACTACTCGTAGGGGAAGTATGCCCTTTGGTCAGTCCATACACCCCATTGGACATTACTAGGTATGTAATGTCCATATTTCTTCTCATTGCATGTAGGGTATGATTCAGACCGATAGCCAACCCATCCCCATCCCCCCCAGCCGCTATAACGCAGAGGTCTTTATTCGCCGATTTTATGCCTTGGGCAACGGTAAGGGCCCTGCCATGTGCACTGTGAAAGTTATACCCGGATAAGAATTGAAATATTCTGCCGGAGCATCCAATTCCGGATACTATGGAAGTATTCTCAGGTTTTAGTCCTAAGCTACTCAATGCTGCTTTCAGGCTGTTTAATACGCCAAAATGTCCACATCCTAAACACCAAGTGGGCCTTTTTCCATTATCAAACATTATATAACACTCCCCTCTATATATTCTTCCACTTCATCTACATTGATATAGGTACCATCATATTTGCTAAAATGGTAAATTTCTTGAGATAGATTCACATGCATCCTGAAGAGCTTATACAGTTGATTTCCAGCATTATTTTCTATAAATACTAGTTTATTATAATTATCTAATATCTTTTTTATGGATCTAGGGAATGGTGCGAGTACCCGAAGCTGCAAAATATCTACAGAAGCGAAAGATTTATCCTTATATGCTTCGAAAATCTCATCCAAGATCCCTTTGGTAGAACCGAGTCCGATGATAAGGATCGAGGAACCTGCTGTCCTGTAATTATAGCTCTGATCAAGCTCTATATCCATTAATTTTTTGAGGCGTTTATCCTGCATTTTTTTTCTAGCTGAATCTGATGTATCTGAATATCCTATTTCATTATGCTCTACACCTGTTGTGTAGAAAATACCGTTTCTTTGACCAGGTATGGCTCGGGGGCTGATTCCACTTTCAGTATGTGCATATCTCGGGAAAAATGACTCTCCTCGTTTATCTAATACCTTTTGTTCGATAAAAGATCCTCTTTCTATTTTGATGGAATGATAGTCAGGTTGTCTTGCAGTATATTCTGATAGACCCAATTTCAAGTCGCTTAAAATGATCACAGGACATTGATAGTATTCAGCGAGATTAAGTCCTCTGATTGCATCGTAAAAACATTCCTCAGGATTCCCAGGACTGATAATTATTTTTGGGAAATCTCCATGTCCTGAACATAGGGTGGTTAGTATATCACTTTGTTCCTGTTTAGTAGGCATTCCCGTACTAGGACCGGCTCTTTGTACATCCACAACTACAAGTGGGACTTCGGCCATTCCCGACAAGGATATAGCCTCAGACATTAAAGATAACCCAGGACCCGAGGTGGCTGTAATAGATCGAATGCCTGCATAGCTGGCACCAATAGCCATGGTGACAGCTGCAATCTCATCTTCCGCCTGAATCAATGTTCCTCCAACTGATGGAAGTAGTTTTGCCATGGTTTCCATGATTTCACTGGCAGGGGTGATTGGGTAGGCTGCCATAAACTTACATCCTCCCGCTAAAAATCCAAGGGATAGGGCACTGTTTCCGGTAATCATGGAAAAATCTTTTTTCTGAGGTTCAGCCAGGCGCTTTTTATATTCTATGGAAATAGCATGGTATCCTAACTTAAATGCTTGTAAATTTGCTTCTAGGATTTTTGGATTCTTAGAAAATTGTTTAATTATATTGGATTTTATGATTTCTTCAGGTAGGGATAAGATTGAGGCGAGGATTCCTAGTGCGATGGTATTGCCATAGATTGCATTCCCTAATTCCTTCCCTTTTTTTATAATGGGAAAGGAGAGATCAGAACCAAATTTCCTTAGGGAGAGTTTGTTTGCGTTCAATTGATCATCCGTAATTAATAAGGCATCCTGTGAAAGCAAATCAATATGTAGGGAATAGGCATCTTGATCCAAGGCAAGCAGAATGTCAATTTTCTTTCTATTTGTTTCAATCGGTGTGGTACTTATCCTTAGGTTATAGGATGAAGGGCCACCCTTAATCCGGGAGGAGAAATTCCGATAACCGAAGACATGATAGCCATAGTCTACTAACGATTGGGAGAGCATAGTACCCAAGGATGCAATTCCTTCTCCCTGCCGTCCACCAACACATATTGTAATCTCATTTTTCATCATACTGCCTCCTAAAAATATTGTACTTTATAAAATAATACCAATTAAATAGGTTGGTAAAACATTATTATTTGAATTTTTCACGGAATAGAATCTCTGCTATAATACTTAGAAGAGGGGAAGATGAAGATGCAACCTCCAGTTTTTCAACCGCAATTCTTGGTGCTTTACTGCTAAGTAATATTAATAGTATTTTATTAATAATTCTAAATAGAAATAAGTAGTTGTATATGGGGGATATTTATGGAAAAAGATATAAAATTCACGGATCAATTATCGGTAAGGAAAGCAAGACATGAGGACATTGATGCTATCATGAAAATTGCATCAACAGTAGGCAAGGGTACAAAGAATCATAGACAGGGATTTCTTATGGATGATTACACAAAGAATATAGAAGGCCATCGCAGGAATATGGCAACTAAAATTGAAACTCTAGATTACTTTTATGTAGCTGTAGCTGAAGAGGTTGTAGGGTTTTTAATGGGCTATACCAAGGACCAATGGCTAGAATTAAATCCCAACTGGTTGGACGATGTCTATTGGCATCCGGAGATGGATAGGAGGAAACTGGATCGCTTTATACTAATAGATAAAACTGCTATCCGATCAAACTTAACCGGCCTCGGTATCGGGAGCAAAATTTATGAAAAATTAATAAAGGATATGAGGGGGAAAAACATCAGCAATATATTTGCAGAAACTTTAATCGCACCCATTCCTAATTTTGCATCGTTAGAGTTTAGGTTAAAGCAGAAATATCAACTATGTGGATTCCGTTATGAAAGATATCAGGGACGAGTGCTATCAACATTGGTCTACAATAAGGAGATATAATTGCTGGTTGCCTAAAATTTTATAATAATTAAAAACTCTTACTATATACTCTAAATTTATGGGTAGAATAATAACTGCTATGAGAAAATTTTATATGAGAAGATTGATTTAAGACCCCAAGTTATATTAGGAGGAGAACAGCAGATGGAGGTTATTTGCCCACTTTGCAATGGATTAAGAGAAGCAGAGGAATACTGTCCACATTGTAATGGTATAATGGAGGATACAGGATCCATAGAAAACTACTATGATAATTACAGCCCATATCTAGATAAGAATATTACACAGTTATTAAATAACACAGGCGATCCAATGAATTGTGTGCATCTATTTCAATGCAGTAGATGTGGATATGATACAAGAATCAATGTGTCAAGGGAGTTTCATTAATAGTATTTACAGTAAATTTAAACGGATTATTGAATTTTCTGCATGATAAAAAGGCGCTCAAAGATTGAACGCCTTATATATCATGGCTATTTAACCACACTATTCAATTGCTCCATCAGTTCATCAACATCTAATCCATGTGCTTGAGCACCCTGCTCTATATTCTCGAAACGAGCCGCCATACAGCCAAAGCAATGCATTCCAAAACTTTGAAATACTTCAATCGTTTCAGGGAATTTATTCACCACTTCAACAATATTCATATCTTTAGTGATCTTCATTTTTTACACCTCCAAGTCATCTCATTAATAAATTACCCTTTTCAATGCAATTCATTAAAGGAAATTTTGAACAAATCAATAAAAATATTATAACATAATTTTTTTCAGAAAAAAAGATACAGGAAAGCTTTAGAATTTCTCTCACCGTCATTGGTAAATCAGCAGTTTATTATGCTATCATATTGTTAGTATTAATCTTGAGGGGGACAAGATGGAAAAGATCTGGAACATTATAAACAAAAGAAAAAATGGCGTATCTGTTATAGAGAGCATACTTGAGACGAGGGGCGTAAAAGATCCTCAAGAGATTAAAGAGTTCTTAAGCGCCAGGCCTAAAAAAACCTATGATCCTTTTATAATTAAGAATATGAACGAAGCTGTAGAAAGGGTAATAAATCATTTAGAGCGAGCTAGTAAAATTATCATATATGGAGACTATGATGTTGATGGTATCACAGCCACCTCACTGTTAGTTGATTTTTTTAAAGAGCTTACAGACCACATTGATTACTATATACCAAACCGATTCTCTGAGGGCTATGGATTAAATAAGGATGCTCTTCGATATATAAAAGAAGAGATGTCTGCGGACTTGGTGATCACAGTAGATACCGGTGTCAGCTCCTTTTATGAGGTGGAATATGCAAAGGAAGTTGGGTTGGATATCATCATAACCGATCATCATCATCCATCTGAACGCCTTCCCCAATGTTGCCTTATTAATGTTAAACAAAAAGGGGATGAATATCCCTTTAAGGAGCTTTGTGGTTGTGGGGTAGCGTTTAAATTAGCACAGGCATTGCAAAGAAGACTAAATTTACCTAAGAGCATACTTAATAGAAGCTTGGACTTAGTAGCATTAGCCACTATTTCGGATCTAGTACCTCTATTGGATGAAAATAGAACCTTAGTAAAGTATGGATTGGATAGTATCAATAGGAATAAACGAATAGGGATCTCCGCTTTGCGAGAAAAGGCAGGCCTAAAGGAGCAGAGAATTACCGCTGGCAACATAGGTTTTACCCTAGGTCCCTGTTTTAATGCTGCAGGAAGGATTGAGGATGCAAGATTAGGGGTGGATCTTCTTTTAGAGAAAAATATGGACAAGGCGAAGAAGATAGCTGAGATACTATTTGACTTAAATATTCAGAGACAAAACATTCAAACTAAAGGCGAAAAATTTTGTATTCAAAAGGTTCATGAGGAGTATATGGATAATGATTTCCTTGTTTTAAAGGTGGATAACATTTCAGAGGGAGTCATTGGAATTATTGCTAGTAAGGTGAAAGATTACTTCTACAAACCTACTTTGATCCTAACCGAGGGGGAGAAGGGTATTCTCAAGGGTAGCGGAAGGAGTATAAAAGGAATCAATATTTTTAACGAGATGAGCAAAGTATCTGATCTGTTCATTGGATTTGGTGGGCATGAAATGGCATGTGGATTCTCAATGGAGGAGGGTCATTTATGGGAGCTAAGGGAGAGGTTAGATCATCGAGCGAAGGAAATCAAGAACAAGGATCCCAATATTTTTATCCCCAAGGTGGATATCGTTACTGAAATAGAAGCCCATGAACTAAGCATCGGGCTGGTTAACGAGTTATCCAAATTGGAACCCTATGGGGTAGGGAATCCTAAGCCGGTTTTTCTTATAAAAAATATCCAAGTAAATAATCATTGGACTAAAGTGTGTGGCAGAGATAAAACCCATTTAAAATTTAGCGGAAGGAAGGGAAACCTTTTTTTAAACGGGATAGGTTTTGACCTAGCGAATAAGTATAGAGCCTTGGGTGTACCAACAAATGTAGATATTGCTTTTTTTGCAGAAATTAATGAATACAGGGGTAAATTCAGTCCTCAGATGATTATAGAAGATATAAGGGTGGTATAGTTATTATTCCTTTATTTTTTTATAAAAGTAATATAGAATATCTTTAAGAAATTGTAAAAAGCAGCAAGAAAGGCAGGTTGAATAAGTGTCCAATGTACATCGTATAACCGTTGGTGAAAAAGAAATTCTACTTATAGGTACAGCCCATGTTTCAAAACAAAGTGCACAGGAAGTAAAAGAAATAATAGAGACGGAAAAACCTGATTCAGTTTGTATAGAGCTGGATGAAGAGAGATATAGATCCATTTTAAACAAAAATAAGTGGCAAAACATGGACATCATCAAGGTAATAAAAGAGAAGAGGGCAATCCTACTTTTGATGAATTTGATATTGTCTACCTATCAGAAAAAGATGGCAAGACAATTTGACATTAATCCAGGACAGGAGATGATCCAGGGAATTCAATCTGCGAATAAAGTAGGAGCCCACTTAGTTCTAGCTGACAGGAATATTCAGACAACCTTTAAAAGAATATGGAGAGGTGTGGGATTTTGGGGTAAAATTAAGCTTTTCTATTCTATAGTCTTCAGCATATTGGATGATGAGGAGATAAGTGAAGAAGAATTAGAAAAAATGAAGACGGAGGATATCCTAACCTCTGCATTAAAAGAACTATCCAGCAGCTTTCCTGAGTTAAAAAAACATCTTGTTGATGAAAGGGATCAATACTTAGCTCAGAAGATTAAAGAAGCTCCTGGAGAAAAAGTTATCGCAGTATTGGGTGCGGCACATATCCCTGGGATTAAATTACAAATTACCAGAGAACATGACTTAATCGAATTGTCTAAAGTCCCCCCAAAAAAAATATCTTCAAAAATTATAGGCTGGATGATTCCTGCAATCATTTTAATAATCATTATATCTACATTTACCATAGATATGAGTACCGGGTTAGAACAAATCACAAGTTGGATTCTGTGGAATGGAACTTTATCTGCCTTGGGAGTTGCATTTGCCTTTGGACATATTCTATCTATATTAACAGCTTTCATTGCTGCTCCTATCACTTCCCTGAACCCCCTATTAGCTGCCGGATGGTTTGCAGGGCTAACAGAAGCCTTGATAAAAAGACCTAGGGTAAATGATTTTGAGAATTTAAGTCAGGACATTTTTTCAATCAAGGGTTTCTGGAAAAATAGAGTAACAAGAATCCTATTAGTAGTGATATTGGCAAATATCGGTAGTGCTATAGGCACATGGATAGGCGGTGTTGAAGTGATCCGTATTTTTATACGCACCATATGGTCTTAAAGTTACTAAAATATATCATTGTCAACTTTTGTTAGAGCTAAATTAAAAGGGATATAATAGTAATGGGTAGATAAGTGTCTAAAATCTAGTATTGCGTTTCCTGGGAGGGAAGGGTTATGAAGAGGAGTTATAATAAGCTTGTAAGAGACAAGATACCCCAAATAATACGAGACAATGGTGGAAAATGTACTCTACGAATACTGGATGAAGATGAATATAAGAGGGAATTAATCAATAAATTATATGAAGAAATTGAAGAATTTGAAGATCGCTGGGAGGAAGAAAAATTAGCAGATATTCTGGAGGTCCTCCATGCCATTGCCAATGTAATGGAATATGAAATGATGCATATTGACTATTTAAGGATGAACAAAAAAGAGGAGCGTGGAGGATTCGAAGGAAAAATTTTATTGATGGATATAGAGGAAACATCCTAGTAGTGGTCTGTGTTACTCTTAGAAGAACAATCATGATATGGAACCAGGGAGGTTTGTTCAGCAATGAAACGAGAAGTGGTGCTTGATTATTATATCCATAATGGCAACATTATTTCTACCATAAATATGGCCCTGTTTGACCGAATTAGTGAGGAATCGGTTTATGAGGTAATAAAATTAGTGGATGGAATTCCATTATTCTTTGATGAGCATTTAGACAGGATGAAAAAGTCCATTCTATCTTTAGGTGGACAATTGAAGAAGCCGGATGACGAGATCCTCATGGAGATTATTCGATTAGCGGAATTAAATGATTGTAAAGATATTAATGTAAAGCTAGTTTTTGACTTTATACAAAAGGATAAGGGGGACTTTGTTACTTATTTTATTAAAAGTGAATATCCGGATCCAAATGCATATAAGAGTGGTATTCATACGATTACTTTTCAAGGGGAGAGGTCAAACCCCAATATAAAAACTCTAAACGCTTCTTTTCGGGAGAGAGTGAAAGAAGCAAGGGAAAGAGAAGGAGCCTATGAGGCGTTGCTCATTGATGAAAATGGAAATATTTCAGAGGGAAGCAGGTCAAATATATTTTTTGTTATGGAAAATGAAATTATAACGCCACCAGGTAGAACCGTTCTTCTAGGTGTTACAAGGAGCTATGTGATGAAGATTTGTGAACAATTGGGGATACCAATAATGGAATCCCCAATAAATATGGAGGATATTGATCGTATAAAAGGTGCCTTTATAACAGGGACTACCGTGGACATTCTTCCTATTGGTTCCATTAATAAAATTAAAATGCAAAGCAATCATATAATTATAAAAAATATCATTGGTAAGTACAACGAAGCGTTGATGAATGATATAAAGGTAAGAAGGGAGTATTTGAGCAAGATTAAGTAAGTTGTGATATGCTCATTAAACCCTTTTAGAGATAAATATAAAAAAGAAGGGGGAAAAAGGATGCAATTTCATAGGATCCTAGAGGAAAGGAAATCAGTAAGAGAGTTTAGGGATAAATCACTTAGCAAGGAGCACATTTATGCGTTACAAGAAAGCTTTTATAAAAGCCAAAAATTGATTCAGGATTTAAATGTAGACTTTCATTTTTTGGCGGATGGCAATAGAGCCCATGAGGCTCTTTTAGGCTATGCAGGCTATCATGGAAGGGCTATAGAGGCACCCCATTACATGGTTATTACCTCTGAAAAAAAGGAGGGTTACTTAATAAATGCAGGGTACATAATGGAACAAATACTATTAAAAGCATATGAGTTAGAAATTGGAAGCTGTTGGATTGATGTCCTTGAAGAGATGGATGCTCTAAGGAATAAGCTGAATATGGAAGATCCAAAAGACATAGTGGCTATGGCTGCACTAGGATATCCTAAGAAAAATATTTTTGGGATTGAAACATCGGTGTCTGACCGAGAGTCCATTGAAGATTTGGTGTTTTTAGAGAGATGGGGACAGCCGATGGAACTGGACATATTAAATCAAAGAGGTTTAGGGGAAATCTTCTACTATGTTAGGCATGCTCCCTCATGGGGTAATATTCAGCCTTGGCGGTTTATACTAGATAATGATAAGTTAGTCTTGATAATGCTTAATGATGAGAAATATGGTAAAGGAGATTCGATTGACAAAGAGCATGATTTAGATTGTGGAATTATTATGCTATATATAGAAAAAATGATGCATAAAAAAGGTATTAGAGGGAAATGGAGCTTAGACCTTAATATATTATATAAGGACCGCTACAATATACCAAAAAATAGTGAGATTAAAGGATACTTTCCCATTTAAGTTAAATAAATTAAAGGTAACATAATATAAATAGGAAGGAAGTAGTCAAGTAGAAATGCACCTTCAAATAATAGACTTCTATGGTCTATTATTTGAAGGTGCATTATTTTTGCCTTTTTATTGATTTTTTTTCGCATCCATTAGTTTTAAGAACATATCAGGAAGTCGAAGAATTTTATCGCACTCGCCCTTTATCATCATTTCACTATTGGAACTGCTCAGGGGAATAAACAAGTCATTTCCAAGTAGGCGTCCATGCTCAACCCTATAAAGTTTATTGTCATGGGGAACAAAGAAAACACAATCCTGATCCTCCTCCGATAGTAGTATGAAGGAGAAGTCCTGTTCTCCTAAAATACTTTTATCGTTTATAATAATCTTCAATGCAGGCTTTGAACATTCCCAAGCCCAGTATCCAAATTTTTGAATATATTCTTTAATTTTTTCCTCATCCAGCTTCCATTTCGCATAAAGAATATGGGGCATTAGTATTTTTAGGCGATTTCTATTACTCATCAGTGGACCCTCCTTTTTTATAAAATGTATGTCCACCCACTATAAGATATGACAAAAGAAATCCTTAGAGAAAATTTTTTCAACCCTAATTTTATGTATAAAAAACTAGTATTCCTATCGAACAAAACATAATTAGGAATAATTTCTTTTCTATGAGGAATACATAAAATGAAGCCATATAGGAGGGAAAGGGAAATACAAAATGTTCATTATATTTTTTCGAGTAGTCATATTGTATATTTTGTTACTCGTTGTGATTCGATTAATGGGGAAAAGGCAATTAGGAGAGCTTCAGCCCTTTGAGTTGGTTATAACAATACTAATTGCAGAATTGGCAGCTTCTCCTATTGAAAATTCAGATATACCTTTAATGAATGGGATCGTATCCATACTAACTTTATTTATCTTAGAAGGTATATTTTCTACCTTAATGCTAAAAAGTGAAAGGGCGAGGAGTATCATTGATGGAACCCCTTCTATTGTAATGGATAGGGGAAAGCTGCTTTATGATGAGATGAAAAAACAGCGAATTAATATTAATGACCTATTAGAGCATCTAAGGATTGCGGGATATCATAATTTACATGAACTAGAATATATCATCATTGAACCTGACGGACAGCTGAGCATAATTCCGAAGACACCATACCGTCCTATCACCATAAAGGACATGAATTTGGATATAAAGGATGGGAATGGGATACCTATAAACCTTATTGCAGATGGTATCCGTAATAAAAGAAACATGTTAAGGGCAAAATGTGATGATAGATGGCTGGATAGCCAATTAAAGGCTAAGGGATATAGGAGCGATAAGGAAATACTATTAGCTTATTTAGATAGTCAGGGTAACTTACATATACAGGAAAAGGAGAAGAGGAAAGGATAGATGAGAATTTTTTGGGTTTCTATAATGGTTCTTTTCATTTTAATTATTTCTGCTATATATCTTAATCAGTTCTTACTTAAGAGTACTCAAGGGATAATGGATGTCATCGAATTAATGGAAGCTAAAGTTAAACAGAAGGATTGGACGGGTCTAAAGGAAGAATTTATATTTTTGCAGAGAGAATGGAAAAGCATACTCAGACTGTGGAAGTTGTTTATCGAACATGAGGAGATAGATAAGATACAACTCAGGGTTGTAGAATTAAAGGAATATATCAACCATCAAGATGAAATTTTGACTAAGGCAAATCTTTCAGCATTAAAATATTTAGTTCGCCATATCTATACAAAAAATAGGCTGAACACTGGGAATATTTTTTAGGAGCACATATCTAAAATGATTAGCAGCGCTAACCGCTGTATTATTTACAAAATAGGGGTATTTACTGGGATTTTGTATATGACATCCTTTCGTTCCACTATTAATGTGATCTTCCTTCTTAGCTCTTCGTCATTTTTTATATGGGTTACCAAATCCCTTGCGGGGTTAATGGCTACAGGATGACCCACCATTTTTAACATTTGAAAATCCCCATGGGTATCACCATAGGCATAGCTCTTTTTTAAATCGATGTTATGAATATTTACGAACTCTTCTATTGCTCGCGTTTTACTTATCGAGTCCCACATTTGCTCGATCTCACCTGTAAAATTATTTTGTTCATCCACCAGGTATTTGGTACCTTTAAAGTACTTCACATTATATTTTTCAGCCATTTTAGAAAGGAGAAATTCCGGTGCTCCTGAGATGAAAAACACAAGATGACCTTGTTCATTGTGCCAGTTGATCCGATCCCGTGTAAATCGATAGACTCTTTCACCCTTTAAGTGTATTACCTGATTTGTAATAAAATTGATATAATCCTTGTTTAATCCTTTCATAGAATTTAAATATATTCGTGCTACTTCTAGTAGATAATCCTCATAATCTCCATGTCTCTTATCCCAATTTTCAAAGGTTTCTCTAGCCTTACCATGCCAAATGATAGGATCCAGCACTTCATACTTTATTAATTTTTTAAAATGCTCAATCATCAAAGAATCCCTATACAGGGTACCATCTACATCAAAAAAAGCAGCAATATCTTTCAAACAATCACCTTCCATATTTTTTTACATATTCTACCCTTAATTATATCATTTAAGCAACCTAATAAAGAGCACTTAGTATTATATCTAGTATATTTTCTGTATGGCAATTTATTTAAGAGTTCGTAAAAATCATGGGCGAACTTTGAAGGCATCGGTGCATATAATATAAAAGAATCAATGTGAAAAATAAAAACTTGGAAATCATTCAAAAATATACAATCCTGTTACTGAATAAACTCAATTAGCTAACATATACTACTATTGTGAAAGGGAGTGATAATAGTGAAAGTACTATCCATCAGCGATACTGATGACATTAATATCCTTTACGATAAAATAAAAGAAGAAATATACTTACTTTCTGAAGAAGGAATTGAGATAGATTTTAAAATAGATAACCAAGTTGATGCTATTGAATGCTCAATCATTGAGAATAAGGCATATAATGAAAATGCTGAGGAAATTTTGAATATTTTTTATTATTATATAGCAAATATGGTCGCTGATTATATCATCAACTACAAAGAAAATAGGTTAATTAAAAAAATTATACAAAAAGAATACTATTATTTTAAACAACAGGATCGACATAAAATTTGGCAGCTAACTCAAAAGCAATTAAATGAGAAGGAAGGCTTTGATTTAACATCCAATCTATATAGAATCAGTAAAAAAATGATGATGATCGAGGAAATTGTCAATTATTTAGAGTCCCATAATATACTTAATATTGATGGTTATATTAGATTTCGTTTAAAATATTACATCGATGACCTAAAGGATGCAGTAGAAGCCAGTATAGAGGAATTTCTAATGGAGAAGGAATATAATGAGTTTATCCGACTATTACAATACTTTGTCGATATTCAGGAACCCAAAATACAAACTCTCCATATTCTAATCGATGAAAATCACCACTACTCTCTTTTGGATAGCCAATTTAAACATATAAAAAATGAGTATCTAGAAGAATTGACAACAGAATTTTTGGAGGGTGAGATAAGATATGAAGATCTTTTAATCAGTTCGCTTATTACAATTGCGCCTACTAAGATTTATATCCACTCCATGGTTAAGGATAATAATGAAGAGATTATGGATACCATTCAAAAAGTTTTTGGTGACAGGGTGGTACTTTGCGGAGGATGTGATATTTGCAAAGAAAAGATAATCCTTAAAAAGGATTAATTGGATTGATGGTCCATCCTCCAGCCTTGATAGTATCTGATATGCTGGGCAGTATGGTTTTACACATTTTTTAAAACTATGGTATACTACTTAGGAAGTTATTCCTTTTTGACCATAGGAGGACTACAGAATGTTGACTAAAATAACCATCCTTGCGATGATAGGAGCCCTAATAGGATGGGTAACAAATATACTAGCTATTAGGCTGATTTTTAGACCAATTAATCCTTTAAAAATCCCAGGGACCAATATTCAATTTCAAGGACTTATACCCAAGAGGAGGAATGAAATAGCAAAAAGTATAGGGGAAACCATCGAGAAGGAATTGGTCACCATGGAAGAGATTTTAGGTAGAGTGCTGGAAAAACAAAATAAAAGTAACATTTTAAAGGATATTAAGGATAAAGTCCAAGCCATTATTACGCAAAAGATTCCAGCCTTATTACCCAGAACTTTTAGAAACTTAATACTTAATTATACTCAAGAGGTTCTAGAAACTGAGTTGGAGCCTGCTATTAATGAATTTATAGAAGATTTTATAAATAGTGCGAAGAATAGGGTTAGGATAGGGGAAATGGTAGAAAATAAAATCAATGAATTTGACCTATTAAAGTTGGAAAGCATAATAATCAGTATAAGCAGACGAGAGCTAAAACAAATTGAATATCTAGGTGGATTATTGGGATTTATCATTGGAATTTTACAAGGGATTATTATTCTGTTACTTTAAAGGTGGTAGTGGCAATTTGAAAATATAACTTGACAAGCTTTACCATACAAATTATAATAATCTAAAATTAAAGATTTATTAAGTGATGATAAGGAAGAGTAGCTAGTACCCAGTCTTAAGAGAGGAAGTATATTTGCTGGAAGTACTTCTAGATATGGACTATCGAAAACCCCCTTTGAACTATTCGCTGAAATAATATAGTAAGCGATATCGGTGATTCCGTTATCATCTTCAAGTGGATTGCGATCAACTTGGGTGGAACCACGGGTGTAACTCGTCCCATACTTTGGGGCGAGTTTTTGGTATTATATATGGCACAATATGCTTGTAGAAAAAAGAATAGGAAGGAAGGGTATAATGGTAAAAGTTACATTAAAGGACGGCACAATTAAAGAATACGAAAGCGGGATAACTATTTTGGAAATTGCCCAGGATATAAGCAAGAGACTTGCTAAAGTTGCACTCGCTGGAGAGATTAATGGGGAAGTTGTAGATTTAAGGATGCCAATTAAAGAGGATGTTCATTTAAACATTTTAACCTTCGAAGATCAGGGAGGAAAGCATGCTTACTGGCATACCACTACCCATATTATGGCCCAGGCTGTAAAAAGATTGTTCCCCGATGCTAAATTAGCGATTGGTCCAGCGATTGAGAATGGATTCTACTATGATTTTGATGTAGAACAACCTTTTACTCCCGAAGACCTAGAGAAGATTGAAAATGAGATGAAAAAAATTATTAAAGAAAATTTGCCTATTGAAAGATATGTTCTACCAAAAGACCAAGCCATCAAGCAGGCGGAAGAACAAAGTGAAAATTACAAGTTAGAACTCATAAATGACTTTCACGAAGATGAAATCATATCTTTCTATCGTCAGGGTGAATTTATAGATCTTTGCGCCGGTCCTCATGTTTCCTCTACAGGAAACATCAAGGCATTTAAACTATTAAGTATCGCCGGTGCCTATTGGAGGGGCGATGAAAAGAACAAAATGCTTCAACGAATCTATGGGATCTCCTTTCCCAAAAAAAGTGAGTTAGATGAATTTATTCATCGAATAGAGGAGGCTAAAAAAAGAGATCATAGGAAATTAGGTAAGGAGTTGGATTTATTCTCTATACAGGAGGAAGGACCTGGTTTTCCATTCTTTCATCCAAATGGTATGGTTATAAGAAATACATTGGAGGAGTTTTGGAGAAAAGAGCATGAAAAAAGGGGCTATTTCGAAATCAAAACACCCATTATTTTAAACCAAGAGTTGTGGAAGCGATCTGGGCACTGGGATCATTATAAAGAGAACATGTATTTTACTGAAATCGATGGATTGGGATTTGCCATAAAGCCTATGAACTGTCCGGGAGGAATGTTGGTTTATAAACGAAAGATGCATTCCTATAGAGACTTGCCCCTAAGGATAGGTGAGTTAGGTTTGGTTCACCGACATGAAATGTCTGGCGCTTTACATGGGCTTATGAGGGTTCGGAATTTTACCCAGGATGATGCCCATATATTTATGACCCCTGATCAGATTAAGGATGAGATTATTGGCGTAATAGATCTTACCGATTATGTTTACAATATCTTTGGTTTTAAGTATCATGTTGAACTATCCACAAGACCTGACAATTCCATGGGCTCGGATGAAGAATGGGAAAGGGCTACCAATGCATTAATAGAGGCATTAGAGGAAAAAGGAATGGATTATAAAGTTAACGAAAAGGACGGTGCTTTTTATGGACCCAAGATTGATTTCCATTTAGAGGATAGTATTGGGAGAACCTGGCAATGCGGGACCATTCAGCTGGATTTTCAAATGCCTGAAAAATTTGATTTGACCTATATTGGTCCTGATGGGGAAAAGCATCGTCCTGCTATGATTCATAGGGTGATATTTGGTAGTATTGAGCGGTTTATTGGGATTTTAACCGAGCATTTTGCGGGAGCTTTTCCCACATGGATTGCGCCTATTCAGGCTAAGATTATGCCAATTACGGATAACCATCATGAATACGCAGAAAAGATATATGGTATGTATAGGGAAAAAGGAATAAGAGCAGAAATAGACTATAGAAATGAGAAGATCGGATATAAAATCAGAGAAGCGCAATTACAAAAGATACCTTACATGTTAATCATTGGGGATCAAGAGTTGAGGAATAACACTGTTGCTGTTCGCTCCAGAGGTGAGGGAGACCAAGGAGTAATGAATGCAGAATTATTTTTGGAACAAATATTGGATGAAATTAAAAATAAAAAATATTAAATTAATAATAATCCTAAAGGTTAACTAGCCTTTAGGATTTTTTCTAGTTCTTGGCCTGATATGGTTTCATTTTCCAGCAACTCTTCTGCAATTGCATGCAAGTGGTGGATGTTTTTTAAAAGTATAGATTTGGATTCCTTAAAGCATTCCTCTATAATACGATTCACTTCCCTATTGATATAACTTGCATAGCCAGTTATATATTTTCCATTATAGGTTCGATTGCCTAAACTACTCATTCCGTATTCACACACCATTTGATTTGCAATTTCAGTTACCTTTATTAGGTCGTTTTGTGCCCCGGTTGAAATTTCATTAAATATGATTTCTTCGGCAGCCCTGCCTGCCAAAAGGGTTTGTATTTTTTCAGTTAATTCCTTTTTTGTCATTAGGAAACGATCTTCTGTAGATACATTTAATACAAAACCAAGGGATTGTCCATGGGGTACGATAGATATTTTTTCAATGTGCTCATTAGCTAATATTTTTCCTACCAATGCGTGACCTGCCTCATGATAGGCAACGGTTCTTTTTTCCCTTTCATTTACAACAGCATTTTTATTTCTTAATCCTGCTACGACCCTCTCAATAGCACTATTAAATTCTTCTACCCCGATTGTGTTTTTATTATTTCTGACGGCAAATATTGCAGCTTCGTTTACGATATTAGCAAGATGGGCACCAGACATACCATGGGTTTTGCGCGCCAAATCTTTAACATTTACACCTTTATCCAACGGTTTGTTTTTTAGATGAACTTTTAGAATTTCTTCTCTAGATCGGACATTAGGATTTCCAATATAAATATGGCGATCAAAGCGTCCAGGTCTTAGGAGGGCTTCATCTAGCAATTCCATTCTATTTGTTGCCCCAATAACAATAACATTTTCATATCGATTAAACCCATCCAATTCGACTAATAGTTGATTCAATGTTTGATCCCTCTCACTATTATTGTCAGAACTTCTTGAAACGCCTATGGCATCCATTTCATCGATAAAGATAACACATGGGGCTTGTTTTTTTGCCTTCTCAAAAAGGGAGCGTATTCTGCTTGCGCCAACGCCAACATACTTTTCTACAAATTCTGATCCACTTGCATATAAAAAATTTGCATTAGTTTCTCCTGATATGGCCATTGCCAAGAGGGTTTTTCCAGTTCCTGGAGGCCCATAGAACATGATACCCTTTGGTATCTTTGCCCCCATTCTATTGTATTTATCAGGGTTTTTTAAAAAATCTGTTATTTCCTGTAGATCCTCCTTTATCTCATCTAATCCGGCTACATCATCAAAGTACACCTTTTTTTTATTATTATCCTCTTTTTTTTCTTCTTGTTTTATAGAGGTTGCAAGCATTAATTCGGGTTTTTTTTCTATTCTTTTCATTGAAACAATGAGGCTTATAATGAAAGCCAATAAAAAAGTTTTTGTTAGGGGGGTAGAGTGATGATATATTCCCTCTAAATTCAGAAAGGATGCTATTAGTAGAAATATGCTGATGGCCAAAAGGATTAGTATGATTCTTTTTAACATTGATTTATCACCATCCGAATTATCTTTGTAAATATATTTTTGTCCATTTCATCAATAATCATTTAAGAATTTTGAAAATAATATTAGGTAAATTTATCAAGTAATGAGACTAGGGATGGCAAAAATTAAAGCTTTCTAATATAATTGTTTGTACATAGGAAAATATTTTTTTTCTTGGACATTCCAATTGAAATTCGGAATGAGCAGTAAAGATTTAAAAAAATATTATATATAAGTATAAGCAAAAGGATGGTTAAGGAGCTGTTATTCATGAAACATATTTCCAAGGATCATTATATTACTGCTTTTGCGTCGAATTATGAGCCTGTTACATGCATTGACTTAGGAGAAAGAATCGTCATTGAAACAAACGATTGCTATTGTGGGCAATTCAAAAGTACTAAGGTATTGCGTTCTCAAATTGATTCATCCCTGATCAATGCCTCTACTGGTCCCATTTATATTCGAGGGGTAGCCCCTGGTGATGTTATTTGCGTTCAAATTCATAAAATTATCTTAGACGATCAAGGCGTTATGCTTACTTATCCAGGGTTAGGGCCCTTAGGAGAGTATATTCATGGTCAGGACACCAAGATTATTCCTATTAAGGAGGGATATGCATATTTTTCCCATGGTATTTCATTTCCTGTAGAACCTATGATAGGCGTTTTAGGGGTATCACCTTCAGGGGGAGAAGTCTCCTGTGAACTACCTGGGGATCATGGTGGGAATATGGACACCAATGAAATTAAAGAAGGAAGCAAGGTTTATCTACCCATTTATATAGAGGGTGGACTTTTTGCAATAGGGGATCTTCATGCTGCAATGGGGGATGGGGAGTTAAGCGGCATGGCTATTGAGATAGGAGGTAGAGTGGAGCTTAGTATGGCAAAGGTGGATGCAAAAGGGGTTATGATGCCCATAGTAGAAACAAAGGATGAATATTTAATTATTTCTAGCGAGAAACAGTTTGAAGAAGCCAGTAAAAAGGGTATACATTATGCAACTAAGCTCCTTCAGAATCATCTTAAACTTAGATTTGAGGATGCCTATCGATTATTAGGCGCTGTCTGTGATCTCAGGATAAGTCAAATTGTAAACCCTTTACTTACAGTAAAGGTTGCAATCCCCAAATCCATTATACCCAAGTTATTTTAGAGATAAAAATACTTGACTGTACATAGGCAGTATGGTATACTGCTTGAGGAAAAGAAAGTAGAAGTTTCCACTTCTCACCCTATGGTACGCGATGCTAATGGGGTTAATATGAACTCGCTTAACAATGTTTTTATGAGTTTATTATGCAGGTGGAATCTATTCTACCTGCTTGTTTTTATTTAAAAGAAAAGTTGGTTGGCTAATGGGACCAAATTTTCTGATTTATCTGATTTACAAGTGTGGCTAGCGATAGTGTAGCTACTATACTTGTCTATACATTTACTGGAGGTGAAGATTATTAGCAAAGAATTTCAGATTAACGAGGAAATCAGGGATCGGGAAGTACGATTAATTGATTCCCAAGGAAATCAATTAGGCATTATGTCTTCAAAGGAAGCTCAAAAGATAGCCGATGAAAGACAATTGGACCTAGTTAAAATCTCCCCTAATGCCAAACCCCCTGTATGTAAGATTATGGATTATGGGAAGTTTAAATTTGAGCAGGGTAAAAAAGAAAAGGAAATTAAGAAAAATCAAAAGGTGATCAATGTTAAAGAAATTCGTATGTCTGCAAGGGTTGAAGAACATGATATGAATGTAAAGGCAAAAAATTGTGCCAAGTTTCTTCAAAATGATGATAAGGTAAAGGTATCTGTCCGATTTAGGGGCAGAGAAATGGCATACACTTCAATAGGTAAAGAGATCCTTTTAAAATTTGCAGAAAAAGTTTCCGATTTTGGAGTTATTGAAAAACAGCCTAAATTAGAAGGAAGAAGCATGGTAATGTATTTGGCACCGAAAAAAGAATCGTAGAGCAATTGAAGGGAGGAAACAACATGCCAAAAATGAAAACCCATAGGGGAGCGGCTAAAAGATTTTCTAAAACAAAGAGTGGTAGGATTAAGAGAGCAAAAGCTTACAAAAGCCATATCTTAACAAAGAAGTCTCAAAAAAGAAAGAGAAATCTTAGAAAAACAGGATACATCACTGCTGAAGCAAGAAATATTGCACAATTAATTCCATATAAATAGAGATAGAAGTAGGAAAGGAAGGGAGTTTTATGGCAAGAGTAAAAAAAGCATTAAATGCGAAAAAGAAACACAAAAAGATATTAAAGCTTGCAAAGGGATACTATGGTGCAAAAAGCAAATTATATAGACCTGCCAATGAAGCCGTAATGAGAGCTTTGAGATCAGCCTATATTGGAAGAAAATTAAGAAAGAGAGATTTTAGGAAATTATGGATCTCAAGAATTAATGCAGCAGCAAGAGCAAATGGCATATCCTACAGTAGATTTGTTAATGGTTTAAAGCTTGCTGGAGTGGAAGTAAACAGGAAGATGTTAGCGGATATTGCTATAAACGATGCAGAATCATTCAAACAACTGGTTGACCTTGCCAGGGAAAAATTAAATGCATAAAAATAAATAAGGTATCATTAGAGAATCTCACTTTAATTTTTAAAGTGAGATTGATTTTTTTATTTTCATCAATGGGTCTAGAGTTTTTATTGAAAGTATTGCAGGCTCAATAAATACATTATTTAACAATTTTTCTTGTCTTTATAATTGACCTAATGATTGGATTGGAGTAATATAGGTTTAATTAAATAGACTAACATCTAGGGGGTAAGAGATGAAAGTTTTAATTGTTGGAGCAGGTAAGTTAGGCTACCGGCTTGCTCAAGAGATGTTATTAAGCGGGATTGAAGTCACTATAATGGATACCAATGCAAAAATTTTGGAGCGGGTCAATAACCAACTGGATGTACTAACCATCAATGCCAGTGGGGTTCAGATAGATGTATTAAAAAATTTAAACATTGGGATCTATGATCTAACCATTGCGGTAACTAGTAATGATGAAACAAACATTGTCATTAGTTCTATAGTGAAAAAGCTTGGATGCAAAAAAAGTATTGCAAGAATAAGAAATCCCGAATATGTTGAAGCACTGGCATTTATTAAAAACGAAATGGATATCGACCATATTGTGAATCCAGAACTAACAATCGCCATTGAGATCTCTCGATATCTTTTAAAGAAATATGCTTTCTATTCCAGTGACTTTGTAAAAGGCAGGGTTTCTATGGTGGATTATAGTATTGATCATCTTCCTGACTTTATTGGCAGAAAGATATCAGAGTTAAAGGGTCTAGAAGATGTTTTAATCACTGCTATCTCAAGGAATGGCAAGCTTATCATTCCCAATGGGAAAAGTGTATTAGAAGAACATGATATTTTGTATTTGATGGGGACAAAAGAAGGTATTTTAAACATCGTAGACCAATCTAAGATAACAAGGGATAAAAAAGAAATAAAAAGGGTAATGATCTTAGGCGGGGGAAAAATAGGCTATTATTTAGCGAAAAGACTGTTAGCTGATGGTATTAAGGTGAAAATAATTGAACAGGACAAGGAAAGGTGTATCTACTTATCTGAAAATCTGGATGGATCTCTAGTCATATGTGGGGATGGTTCTGACATTAATCTGCTGGAGGAAGAAGAAATCCATAGCATGGATGCATTTGTTGGTGTTACTGGTTTTGATGAAGAAAATTTACTGATGTCTCTATTAGCTAAGCAGTCAGGGGTTCCAAAAGTTGTGTCGAAAGTTAGCAGGCCAAATTATGCCAGTATCATCCAAAAGTTAGGAGTGGATGTGGCTCTTAATCCCATTAATATTTCAGTGAGTAATATACTGAAATTTATTCGAGGTGGCAAGGTTCTATCTGTATCCCTATTATTAGGGAATCAGGCGGAGGTTCTAGAAATTATAGCCACTGAAGACCTCCCCATTATCGGCAAACCTATTCAGGAGCTTGGATTGCCTGAGGGAATTATTATAGGTGCCATTGGACATGAAGGAAGCACCATTATTCCAAATGGTCAGACTGTTATATACCCCAATGATAGACTGGTCATTTTCTGTTTAAGCTCAAAAATACATGCCCTAGAACCTTTTTTAAAAGCAAAGCGAGGAGGACTTTTGAATGAACTATCCAATATTAATAAAGGTATTAGGGGTTTTATTAATCATTGAAGCTATTGGGATGACACCATCCCTTTTGGTAAGTATCTATTATCATGAAAGTGATTTTACCTCCTTCCTTATTAGCATTGGATTGTGCCTCACCATTGGGTATTTAATGCTTCGAATACCTCGGATAGAAATGGATAAATTTAAGATAAAGCCCAGGGAAGCACTAAGCATTGTCTCCATTGGTTGGGTTTTAATCTCTTTTTTTGGTGCTTTTCCATTGGTTCTTTCAGGTAGTGTCCCCTCTATTGTTGATGGTTTTTTTGAGATGGTGGCTGGGTTTACTACTACGGGGTCTACTACTATTAAAGATTTTGAAGCCCTACCAAGGGGGATATTGTTTTGGCGCTCTTTTAGTCATTGGATTGGGGGTATGGGTATCCTTGTTTTTACCGTTGCTATTCTACCTACTTTAGGTGTAGGCAGTTTTCAAATATTCAAAGCAGAGGTACCGGATCCGATTGCAGATAGGATTGTTCCCAGGATTAAGGATACGGCAAAAATACTTTATACCATATATTTTAGTTTAACACTGCTATTGATCCTGCTATTTTTATTAGGGGGTATGACTTTATACGAATCTCTCATTCATACATTTGGGACCATTGCAACGGGAGGCTCTTCAAACTATAACACAGGTATTGGTGCTTTTGATAGCACTTATATAAACATGGTTTCTTCAATTTTTATGTTTCTATCAGGAGTCAACTTTGTAATTTACTACCAATTATTTCAGAGGAATTGGAAGGAAGCTTTTAACAATGAAGAATTAAGGCTATATATAATCATTATCGTAGTAAGTGTAATATTGATAGCGATTAATTTAAACAATAAATTGTATGATAATGTGTTAAAGACAGCAGAACATGCTACCTTCCAAGTGATTTCATTTATTACTACTACGGGTTATATTACGGTAGATTTAAATGCTTGGACTGATTTTAGCAAATTTATACTTTTTATGCTTATGTTCATTGGCCCTTGTTCGGGATCCATTGGAGGTGGTTTAAAAAATATAAGAATTTTGATTCTCTTAAAGATGGTAAAAAGGGAATTTTTAAAGATATTTCATCCAAGGGCTGTTATCCATGTAAAGGTAAATGAAAGGGCACTAACTTCTGATATGATAGCAAGTGTAACGAGTTTTTTTACATTATACCTACTGATTTTCGTTATCGGAACTATGGTTATTTCCCTGGAAGACATTAGTTTGACAAGCGCTTCTAGTGCTGTTGCAGCCAACTTAGGAAATGTAGGAGTAGGTATCGACCTGGTTGGATCAATTCAAACATATGGGGATTTTAGTGATTTTAGTAAAATAGTATTATCTTTTTTAATGCTTTTTGGAAGATTGGAATTATTTACAATGATCATGGTTTTTAATCCAAAGTTTTGGACCGATAATATTTGAGATCATTATGTAAGGGAAAAGTAGGGATATAGGCATGAAAGGAATGTTCTTATGGAGATCAATGGAAGCCAAAGCCAATATAAGGAGTGGAAAAAGTTAAACACTAAAAAATATCGCAACCGAACCCAACGATTCCTCATTGAGGGTGTTAAGATGATTGATGAAGCCATTACCTGGGGAGGTAAAATAGAAAGCATCCTATATAGCAAGAAGTTATTTGAAGTGAATGGTGGGGAAAACCTATATAGAAAGGTATTGGAAAAGGGCTTATACTTAATAGAACTGGACCATCATTTATTAAAAGGGATATGTAACACACAGAATCCTCAAGGGATTGTGGGCATCATAGAGCAAATGGACTATAGCTTAGAAGACATTATTAAAAATGATGTAGGCACCATTATACTATTAAATGAATTACAGGATCCAGGTAATTTGGGTACTATAGTGCGGACAGCGGATGCCGCGGGTGTAGATGGGGTTGTCCTGAGCAAAGGCTGTGTGGACTTATATAATGATAAGGTGCTAAGAGCTACCATGGGATCGATCTTTCATTTGCCGATTATATACAATGTGGAGATGGAGGAGTGCATTTTAAGACTTAAAAGAGAAGGATATCAGGTAATAGGTACTGGTTTAAACACCGACCTATATTACCAAGATATTGAGTACTTACCTAGAAAAGCCTTGGTAATTGGAAATGAAGCCCATGGACTCTCCAATGAGATGATACATCTTTGTACTGATATTGTAAAGATACCCATCGTTGGTCATGCAGAATCTTTAAATGCCGCAATAGCAGCTGGGATCCTAATGTACAAGTTACAAGGGTTGTAAAAGATTTGCATAAAAGTTTTAAATCTATTGAAAATTTAAGATTGTATATGATATAATTTTTTAATGGTTATATTAAAAAACGATGAAGGGGAAGAGTAAACTAAAGCCTCCTACCAGAGAGGGGATGTCTGGGCTGAAAATATCCCTTAGGAAAGAGTAGTTGAAGTTCACCCTTGAGTTATAGGTTGGAAAGGTTTTAACCCTGTACTTCCTATCGGTAGTCCCGTTACAACTTTAAGTGGTCCTTATGGACTAGTAGGGTGGTACCGCGGATTAAACTTCGTCCCTTGGGGGATGGAGTTTTTTTACTTGTGAAGCATAATAAATGGAGATTATAGGAAAGGAGAGCTTATATTGAAAAATCAGCTGAATGAAGTAAGAAGGCTGGCACAGGAAGAATTAGATCGCATAGAAGATTTAAAGGAGTTAGAGGAGTTTAGAGTAAAACTGCTTGGGAAAAAAGGAAAATTGACACAAATATTAAGAGGCATGGGGCAGCTTTCACCTGAAGAAAGACCGGTTATTGGTAAGATTGCCAATCAAATAAGAAGCGAAGTTGAAGGAAAAATCGAGGAAACAAAGGCGAATATACAGAAAAAAGAGAGAGATTTAAGGTTATTAGAAGAAAAAATAGATGTGACATTGCCTGGGAAAAAGCATAGATTAGGGAATAGACATCCCCTCACTCTTGCTTTAGATGAGATTAAGGAGATATTTTTAGGAATGGGATTCACTTCTGTCGAAGGACCGGAGGTGGAGCTAACTTACTACAACTTCGATGCTTTAAATGTGCCAAAAGACCATCCGGCACGTGATTTACAGGATACTTTTTATATTAATGAGGATATTGTGCTTCGAACTCAAACTTCACCAGTTCAGGTTCGAACCATGGAAAGCAATAAACCACCCATTAGAGTAATTGTACCGGGAAGGGTGTACAGGTCGGATGAAATTGATGCCACCCATTCGCCGGTCTTTCACCAAATAGAAGGTCTGGTAGTGGATAAGAATATTACCATGGGAGATCTAAAGGGGACTTTAGGGGTTTTTGCAAAAAAACTTTTTGGAGAGAAGACTAAGACAAGATTCCGCCCCCATCAATTCTACTTTACTGAGCCTAGTGCAGAAATGGATGTTTCTTGTTTTGCATGTGATGGAGAAGGTTGCAAAGTATGCGGTGGAGAAGGCTGGATAGAAATATTAGGATGTGGAATGGTCCATCCTAATGTATTGAAAATATGTGATATTGATCCAAAGGAATATAGTGGTTTTGCCTTTGGTATGGGTTTAGAAAGAATAACAATGATCAAGTACGACATTCATGATTTAAGATTATTTTTTGAAAATGATATTAGATTTTTAATGCAGTTTAAATAAGGAGGTCATAGTGATGTTAGTACCGTTGAAATGGCTAAAGACTTATGTTGAAATAGAGCTTTCACCAAAGGAGTTAGCAGACAGGATGACCATGTCTGGTACCAAGGTTGAAAGCATAGAGGAAATAGGGGATGAAATACAAGATGTTGTGGTAGGAAAAATTCTAGAGATTACACAACATCCAAATGCGGATCGATTACTTGTGGTAAAGGTTGATACTGGCACAGGGACTCTTCAAGTTGTCACCGGAGCAAAAAATATACAGGAGGGGGATTATGTCCCAGTTGCATTGGTAGGTGCATCTCTTCCTGGGGGAATCAGCATAGGAAAAAACAAACTAAGAGGCGTGGAATCTTATGGGATGTTATGCTCTGCACAGGAACTGGCATTAAACATAACATCCTTGCCTAAGGAACAATTAACGGGAATATATATATTGGATAAGGAGTATCCCTTAGGGATGGACATTAGAAAAGTATTAGGACTGGATGATGTGGTTTTTGAGTTTGAACTTACCAATAATAGACCTGACTGCCAATCCATTATAGGAATTGCTAGAGAAGTAGCAGCAACCCTAGATAAAAAATTAATGCTGCCAAAGATACAGATTAAACATCAGCAGGATCATATAAGGAACTATACAAGCATTGAGATACAGGATCCGGATCTGTGTCAACGATATACTGCAAAAATGTTAAGGAATATAAAAATTCAACCTTCGCCCTATTGGTTGCAGGAAAGATTGGCTAAAGTGGGGATACGATCCATTAACAATATTGTTGATGTTACAAATTATATCATGGTAGAAACAGGTCAACCCCTTCATGCATTTGACTATGATAAATTAGAGCAAAAAAGAATCATGGTGCGCAGGGCTAAAGAGGATGAACGATTGGTCACTCTTGATAATATAGAAAGAACCTTAGATCCCTCTATGTTAGTTATTGCAGATGGAAAGAAAGCCATTGGCATAGCAGGTATTATGGGTGGGGAAAATTCTGAGATCGATGAAAATACCAAAAATATTATTTTGGAATCAGCAAACTTTGATAAGAATAGTATTCGTTTAACAGCAAAGAAATTGGGTTTAAGAACCGAAGCGTCCAATCGATATGAAAAGGGTTTAGATCCAAATTTAACCGAATGGGCAATGAATCGTGCAGCTCAACTACTTGAAGAAATTAATGCAGGTATCATTGTGGATGGTTTTATCGATATATACCATAATCCATTAGAACCTCATTACATCGAGGTGGATTCTGACTGGGTCAATCGATTTATAGGTATTCAAATTACCCCAGAAGAAATGGGCAGGCACCTTGAATCTTTAGGTATGGATGTAGAAATCCTTAATAGTAAACTTAATGTAAAGATACCAACCTATCGTCAGGATCTACAATTGGAGGAGGATATTGCAGAAGAAATTGCGAGATTGTATGGTTATGATCGAATACCCGAGACTATAATGGCTGGTATTACGGTTCAAGGAGTAAGAACTCCAATTCAAAAACTAGAGGATCGTATAAAAGATGTATTGGTAGCACAGGGAGGTTTTGAAACCATCACCTACTCCTTTGCCTCACCCCAATCATTGGAAAGACTAAATATTCCCATGGTGGATATTAAGGAAAAAACCTTAGCCATTTTAAACCCACTAGGGGATGAAAATAGTCTGATGCGTACGACAATAATGGATCATATGCTACAAGTAATAAACCATAATATTAATCACAATATCCATGAAGGATTTCTCTATGAATTGTCCAACACATATCATCCGAACAGAGGGCAAAAAAATAAATTGCCCAGAGAAGTTAAGACCCTATGCCTGGGATTATATGGAGATGTTGATTTCTTTCATTTAAAAGGAATCGTAGAGAACATTCTAAAAGCATGTGGAATTAAAGATTTTGAAATTATCGAGGGGGAATCCTCTATATTCCATCCGGGGAGAAGGGCACAATTATTATGTCAAGATGAAAGCCTTGGAATATTTGGAGAAATTCACCCGGATGTTGCCGAAAGATATGGTATCTATCAACGGATCTATATGGGTGAGTTTAATTTTGAGAAGATTAATGAATTTAGCAACTTAAATACTCAATATGAGGAGCTACCTAAATATCCTTCTGTGACAAGGGATTTTGCCATTATTATTCAGGATAGTATTCCTGCCAGGGAAGTGGAAAAGATTATAGAAAACCAGCATAGTGAAATCGTAGAGTCCTACACGCTTTTTGATGTCTACCAAGGGAAACAGATCCCTCAGGGGTATAAAAGCCTAGCCTATTCTATCATTTATAGGAAGAAGGATGGTACTTTGACAGATATAGAAGTTCATAAGGTTCATAATAAAATAATAAGTGATTTACAATATAAGTTAGAAGCAAAATTAAGGGATTAGGAGCAGTTGAAGTAAGCAGATATTCATATATAATACCTATGGGTATCTGCTCCTATTATTTTTACTAGTGAGTTCTCGTGGAGGTGCTTTCAGACCTTAGCTACCAAATTGCATTAAACACTAAGTTGATATATCAAGTAGAAGCGGCGTAGATGCTATTTTATAGGGATCTTTTATGATATAATTGTTTCCAAAGAAGGAGTTCATGGAAATATGGAGAATACCATAAAAAAGATGCTTTAAAAGGGGCGAAACTTATGGCGGAAAGCAATAAGGTGAGTGTGACCATTCAAGGGAATACCTATACTATAAAGGGTGGTCGTTCTAAGGAGCATATTAATAAACTTGCTAAGCATGTAGACCACATCATGGAGGAATTATCAAAATCAAATACCTTGCTTAATAGAAGTATGGTGGCTGTTTTATGTGCTATAAATCTTGCAGATCAACTATATTTAGCTCAGAAAAATGTTGCCCAACTAGAGGATCAGCTATTGGAGTATCAGGGAATGCCAGAATTAAAGGATGAATTGGACCGAATACAAAGGGATTCTCAATACTATATCGAACAATATAAAGAAGCACAGAGAGCGCTAACTGAAACCAAGCTGGAGTTAGAAAGCTATAAAGAGATGGTTGACAGCTATAAGAATAAGATCAAACAGAATAAGATAGAGATTGATGCCGCTAGACAAACCATTACAGATTTGCAAAACCAAATTTTTGACAACCAAATTGAAATGGTAAAAATGAAAAAGGAATTAGATGACTATAAGAATAAAGAGAGTTTAAATAAAAAATATCAAACTAAGGGTAATAAATCTATAAAGTAGAAATAAAAATGAAAAAATTTTAAGATAGGTATCATTCCAGTAATGATACTTTTCATTTTGATGAAAGAGGATTAAATTTATTCTAGGGAGAAATACCTTATGAGTGAAAGAAGAAAACTAGAACTATTGTCCCCAGTCGGGTCCATGGAATCGTTAATCGCAGCTGTAGAAAATGGTGCGGATGCAGTATATCTAGGAGGAAAGGATTATAGTGCCCGACAATATGCCTCCAATTTTGATAGGGAAGAATTAAAGAAAGCCGTTGAGTATTGCCATATTCAGGGTGTAAGAACATATATTACCATAAATACCCTATTAAAGGAGGAAGAGTTAAAAAATATACTAGACTATATTATATTCCTATATTGTATTGGAGTGGATTCTTTAATTATACAGGATCTAGGATTGCTAAAGGTACTTCAGACTATATTGCCAGATTTTCCAATACAAAGCAGCACACAAATGACGATCCATTCCTTAGAGGGTGTGAAGCTGTTAGAGAAAGAAGGATTCTATAGAGTGGTTTTATCAAGAGAACTTTCTCTAAACGAAATAAAATTTATCGTTAAAAATAGCAAGGCAGAAATAAAAATATTTAATCATGGAGCACTATGTATCTGTTATTCTGGTCAATGTTTAATGAGTAGCATGATAGGAGGTAGAAGTGGAAACCGAGGTAGGTGTGCTCAGCCTTGTAGAAAAATATATTCTCTGGTACATTTTGAAGGAAATAAGGAAAAGGAGAAGGGGTATCTATTAAGTCCAAAGGATTTAAATACCATCAATGACTTACAACAATTAATGGAAACAGGTGTACATTCCTTCAAAATAGAAGGAAGGATGAAAAGACCTGAATATGTTGCCATTGTAACATCCATCTATCGTAAGGCTATTGATCAATGGGAGCAAGAGGTAAAGGATAGTATTAATGAGGAGGATCTAAAGGATTTAGAACAGATTTTTAATCGTGGTTTTACAACAGCCTATCTTTTTTCTCACCCGGGCAGTAAAATGATTAATAAAGAAAAACCTAATAATAAAGGTACCTACCTTGGGAAGATAGTAAGCATCGATAAAAATAATAAAAGGATGAGCATTTCTCTTTCTAATTCTTTAAATAAAGGGGATGGAATAGAGGTTTGGACAGAAGGAAGTAGTAATCCAGGTATGCTCATTCCTTATATTGGCTTAAAAAATAAACAGGTAAATAAAGGAGAAAGGGGTCAGAGGGTTTCAGTACCCTTACTAAATAATGTACGCATTGGGGATGAGGTATTCAAAACATCCGATGCTTCATTATTGGAGAAAGCAAGAAAAAGCTACAGCAAACTTTTTAAAAGGAAGCAGAACATCTATGGCAGAATTTCTTTAAAGCTAGGGCAACCTGCAAGCTTAGATGTATGGGATGAACATAATAATTTTGTTTCAATCATTGGAGAAAAATTAATTGAAAAGGCAAATAATAAACCTCTGAGCCAAAGTCGAGTGATGGAACAACTAAACAAGCTGGGTGGCACACCTTTTAACTTAAAAGAGGTTAAAATAGACATTGATAGTGATATTATCGTTCCCATAAAGGAGTTAAATCAGATTCGTAGAGACGCTGTGGAGCAACTAACATCTAAAATATTAGAGATAAATAGAGAAATCAATGAGGTGGTTATAAAAGAAAAATTTAAAAACCTTTGGAAACCCATTGAAAGTATCGGTAAAAAACAGCCAGTGCTTAGTGCCAAGGTATCCGATCTTAATAGCCTGAATGTCCTAGTGAAAACAGAGATCCAAGAGGTTGTGTTTGGTGGAGATATCCAGCTGGATATAGAATTGTATAAAAGGGCTTTAGAATTAGCTAGAAGCTATAAAAAAAGGATTGTTTTTGCTTTTCCAAGGATCACTAGGCAAGATTATATTACAATTTTATCTAACCAATTAGACAGGATCAAAGAATTGGCACCCGATGGGTTGTTATTATCCAACCTTGAATTGGTTCAACTATTTAGGGACATCCCAATATTTAAAGAAGGTGATTTCTCATTAAATGTATTCAATCATCTCGCCATTGAAAAACTTCATAGCATGGGTTTAGATTCTATATGCATCTCACCTGAGCTCTCCCTAAAGGAAATTCAAAGGGTAAAAGCTTATACGAATATTCCATTATCCTTATTCATCCATGGAGAAATAGAGATGATGGTTACTGAATACTGTCCAATTCAATGTAGTAAGGATAGGGAGAATTGCATTACCTGTAAAAATAATTCATATGGCTTACGGGATGAAAAGGGAAAGATATTTCCTATCATAACGGATGATTTTGGAAGGACCCATTTATTAAATTCAAAGAAATTATGCTTACTGGAAGATTTTGTAGAAATTTTAAATGTAGGACTGGATAAATATAGACTGTATTTTATAAGAGAAAGTCATAGAGAAATGGTTGAACTAGTATCTGCATATTTAGAAATAATGAATAATTTTAAAAGAGGAAAGGATACTAGATCGGATTTCATAAAGAATCTAATTTCCAAATTTAAGGATGAGGGGTTTACAAAGGGACATTATTTTAGGGGTGTCCTATAAAACTATAAAAACTATAAGACTATAAATCATGCATTAAGGATGGTAAGAATGAATAAAAAAACATTGAAGGTATTAGAATACAACAAGGTCATTGAAATCGTAGCAAATTTTGCATATTCTGATATGGGAAAAGAAAAAATTTTATCCCTTGTTCCCATGTCCGATATAGAAGAAATTGAGGAAGCTCTTAGGGAGACAAGTGAAGCGGTAAGTATTATACTGCAAAAAGGCAGAATACCATTGGATGGCTTTCAGGATATAAATAATGCATTAAGAAAGGCAAGGATCGGATCAATTTTAACCCCTGGTGACCTATTAAAAATCGCTCAAGTATTGAAAGTAACTGAAAGGGTTAAGGATTATATAAGGGAAGAAGGAAAACATGAACATTCATGTCCCATTATAAAGGGCCTTACAGAACTATTAGTGGAATTACCCGGACTAACAAAGGACATTTTTAATATCGTAGTAAGTGATGATGAAATATGCGACCATGCTAGCCCTGAGCTGTTTAAAATCAGAAAACAGATCAATCAGAAGCATAATGCCATTCGAGATAAATTGAGTCATATCGTAGGTTCAGTACATTATCAAAAATATTTACAAGAGAATATTATAACTATCAGGGGGGATCGGTATGTTATTCCGGTTAAACAGGAGTACCGGGGTAATATCCAAGGGCTGATCCATGATCAGTCCTCCAGTGGGGCTACCCTATTTATAGAGCCAATGTCAGTTGTAGAAATGAACAATGAACTAAAAACACTAAAGATCAAAGAAGAACAAGAGATTGAAAGGATACTAGCCAACTATACCATCATTGTGGGAAACAACTATGACGCCATATATAAGAACTACCAGGTACTTATTAAACTAGATGTTATTTTTGCAAAGGGTAATTATAGTATAGAGAATCATGCAACCAAACCAAAGCTTAATGATCAAGGATATATAAACCTTCGAAGGGCGAGACATCCGCTCATACCTAAAAATGAGGTGGTCGCTTCAGATATATATCTTGGAAAGGATTTCGATACATTAGTTATTACAGGTCCCAATACAGGAGGAAAAACAGTAACTCTAAAGACCATAGGGCTTCTATGTTTAATGGCTTTGGCCGGCTTTCACATCCCTGTGGAGGAACATAGTGAGGTAGCAGTTTATAATAATATTTATGCAGATATTGGGGATGAACAAAGTATAGAGCAAAGCCTTAGTACATTTTCTTCCCATATGAAAAACATTATTGATATCCTAGAAAAAGCAGATGATAATTCATTGGTACTGTTTGACGAGTTAGGCGCTGGGACCGATCCAACTGAGGGTGTTGCTTTAGCCATGGCGATCTTGGATTATTTACGCATGAAAGGGATTAAAACTGTAGCAACGACTCATTATAGCGAGTTGAAAGAATACGCACTTTCCATGGATAGGGTTGAAAATGCATCAGTAGAATTTGATGTAGGAACTCTAAAACCTACCTATAAACTATTAATTGGTATACCTGGGAAATCCAACGCTTTCGAAATTTCCAAGCGTTTAGGATTAAGTGACTCAATTATTGCCTCTGCGAAAAAATATGTTTCGCTGGAAGATATAAGGTTTGAGGATATACTTATTGATATCGATAAAAAAAGAAAACAGATTGAGGAGAACCAATTAGCTGCACATAGTGCAAGGTTAGACGCTGAGATCCTCCTAAAAAATGTTATGGAGAAAGAAGCCAAATTAGAGGTTGAAAAGGATAGAATCCTTACCAAGGCAAAAGAGGAGGCACTTTCTATTATAAAAGATGCAAAAAGGCAGGCAGAAGGAGTCATTGATGAATTAAAAAGAATTGAGATGGAGGAATCTCATGAAAGAAATAGGAGGATAGAGCTAAATAGAGGAAAGCTAAAAGGTTATCAAGAAAAATTAGAAGTGGACCTTTCCATAAGCACTATGCCGAGAAATTCCTTTAGTCCTCCCAAAGAATTGAGACCTGGTGATCCAGTGCACATAGTAACACTAAATCAAAAGGGCTATGTATTATCTGCTCCGAATGACAAGCAGGAGGTACAAGTTCAGGCAGGTATAATGAAAATTAATGTTCATATCAGCAATCTCTCTAAAATCCAAGAGGACGAGGATCCAATGAAGGATCAATTGAAACGCTATTCAAAGTGCATTAATAAATCCATAGATATAAACGCACAATTAGATCTAAGGGGCAAGCTAGCCGATGAATCGGTATTGTTAACTGATAAATACCTAGATGATGCATATCTGGCAAATTTAAAAACCGTGACCATCATTCATGGAAAGGGAGCGGGCATCCTTAGGAAAAATATCCACAATTTATTAAAAAAGCATATACATGTTAAGGAATATCGAATTGGAAATTTTAACGAAGGGGGAGATGGGGTTACAATTGTAACTCTCAAATAATATTTAAAGGCACGAATGTTGATTGAACACAAAAAAGATGATAGTATGAGAATGATTTAATTATATTTTTGTTAGGATAAATTCATATTTTATGAATATAATACTAAAAGTAGTCAAGCTATTTTATAAAATATATTAATTTCTTAATACAGTGCTATTCTTTATCTTACGATTTCCATGTTGGATCTTCTTAAAAGGAGGATATACAATGGTAAAAATATTAGAACCTCTTTATGTTAAGGGGCTAGAAATTAAAAATCGGATGCTACTTCCGCCAATGGCAATGGGATTAGCGGATGAAAATGGATTGGTAACTGAAAATGTGATAGAGCATTATAGAAGGATGGCTAGTTTGGGTTTAGGAACGATCATACTCGAGCATCATTATGTAGATATAAAAGGAAAGGCAAGTAAAGGACAACTATCCATTGATAAAGATGAATGTATTCAAGGGCTAAGCGAAATTGCTAATATTATTCATAATAAAGGGGGCATATGCGGGGTACAAATAAATCATGCAGGTAGCTTCACTACTTCCCATATCACAGGATACAAAATAATAGCCCCTTCTCCTTTAATCCATCCAAAATCAACAGAGATCCCTGAAGAAATGTCAATAGCTGATATAAATCATGTAAAAAAAGCCTTTAGAAATGCGGCTAGAAGGGTAAAAAAGGCTGGTTTTGACTTCGTAGAAATACATGGATGCCATGGCTATTTAATAAATCAATTCTTATCCCCCTTAACCAATGCAAGGTTGGATGAATATGGAGGTATTAGAGCAAATAGAATAAAGTTTGCCCTCGAAATTGTCCAAGAGATACGTGAAGAGGTCGGAGACCAATTCGTCATATTTTATAGGATAGCAGCAGACGATAATATGGAGAATGGAATTACCATCGATGATGCAAAATATCTTGCAGTAAAGTTGGTAGAAGCTGGTGTGGATGTGCTTGATGTTTCTCAGGGACTAGCTGGATCAAGACCTGTAACAAATCAACAGGGTTTTTTTGTTCATTTAGCAGAAGGAATTAAATCAGTAGTTAACATCCCTGTTATTACAACAGGCGGCATAACGGATGCAAAATTTGCTTACCATGTCATTAAGGATGGAAAGGCTGATTTGGTAGGCATTGGTAGGGCGATTTTGGATAATGAGGATTGGGTAAGTGAAGCTTTACAGGAATTTAGTAACATAGATGAAGCTGTAAAAGAGTGATTTTATACAATCGTGTATGGTGTTAGCGATCTTTTGCTATCAACTTTCCTTATTTTGAAGGAATTTCGTTAAACATATAGAATATATTAAATAGTCAAATAATATTAAGGGGGAATTTTAATGACAGCAAAAGAGCTAACATCAGCTAAAAAGGAATTGATGAAGTTACAGAAGCAGTTAAGCAATGAAATGGGTAGAGGCAAGTATAAAGATATTGCCAAGATAAATGCTTTAAAGAAAGAAATTAAGTCCAAAAAAATAGAAATTGGAAATATAACCAGGGGAATGATATCCCAAATAGCAGTTGAGAAGTAGTATTGATAAAAGATGCTTAATTTTGGCATCTTTTTTATTGGAACACTTGAAGATTTGTATACAGTATACTATAATAGAATTGATTTAAATCCCCTTTTATAATAAAACTTCCCCTTCAAGAGCCTTGAGGTCCCCACTCAAGGTTCGTTTCTTATAATTTATTTGTTTAACTTATTTACTTATTTAGATCTTGCTCATTTTACAATTTACCTCAAATTCCTATCTAATTATATTTAAATATATAGTATTGCTGCAAATTTGTGGAACAATTGATCAATACAAATCTTTAGTTGTGAATAATAAATGATTTGCAAGCTTACATAGAATAGCTGTTTAAAAAGTTGTTTTTGTATATGTTTATTATCCAATTCTTTGTAGAGACCATGTTTTTTTTTGTATAGACGAAATAGAATCCTATTATAATTCGATTTATGATCATTTAAATTATTAATTATTGAAGTAGTACTGGCATTTTTAAAAATCTCTCTTTTCCTTAGCCAGATATTTTTTACGAGATCCTTTATTTCTGCAGATAGTTGGTCCTTATAAAAGCAACTGTAATAATTTTCCAAATATCTATATTTGATCAGTTGAATGTAAGGTTCATTAGAATTATTTAAAAGGGCATCAATTTTTTGATTAATTTCTTCTTCATTTGGGAAATAAAGAGTGGAAATATAATGCATGAAATACTCAGAAAAAGATTGCATACTTAAACCTCCAAGTTGTATTAATTGAATCATTTTAAACATAAGGATGATTTCTTCTTATATACAGATCTATTAACCTTGAACAACTCTTTTACTACATTTTTTACTAAATATAGTAAAATATACCTTCTATGAATAATTAGGCACGATGGATTTATTTAGTACCATTGAAAATAAGTGTAGATCCATATATAATTACCTTAAAATAGCTGAAATTAGGAGAAAATGATGAAATATATAGTTGGTCTTATAATATTTATATTATTTTGTTTCGTTGTACTAATGATGTTAAAAAAAATTATGAAGGAAACTAATAGGATTATATTAAAGGAAATTAGAAAGACAGGGTATAAAAACTACAAGGAGTTCATAAAGGACATGCAGAGGAAAGAGATACTATTAATTCGTAAGAAAAGAAAGAGAGAAAAATGGGCAAAATATCAAAAAAAATATGGTCCTTAAGGGAGATCTATATATGGAGTGAATCACTCCTATTATCGATTTTCCTATAGGCATTATTCCTGATCCAACTAATAATGTTGTTGTTCAAGGGGAGCTTGATGGCATGAAAAGAACCAAACTAAAGAACAAACTTAGCTGCAGTGTCAAGGGAAAAAATAAAGGGGAGGAAAGGTTAGGATGGAACTATTTACTAATATCTTACCAATCTTATTTGTTGCTATAGGAATAGGAGTTCCTGTTTATTTCACGGCAAGGAATTCAAAGCCCATTAATATAATAAGAAGAATTTTTGAGGAACTAAAGAGACAGCCTAAGGAATTATGGTTTCATTATTTTACAAAAAGAGGCTTGGAAAAATGGTTGGAATGTGAAGATTTTAATTTAGACGACATAAAAAATATTCAGCATCTTGATTATCATTATGGGAAATATGTAGGAAAAATTAAGGTTAAAATACAATTGCCAAATGATGAAATAGTATACCATTTTAGCCTGGTAAAAAATCCAGATATTCGAGCAAAAAGCAGGTGGGTAATCAGCGATATGTATAAGGATTAATTCTTATTTAAAGGGGGCTAGATATGCTTACATCCGAACAAAAAATCTTGGGCCTTATATCCCATTTAGGGATTTTCTTTGGGTTTCCAATACTTGCACCATTACTGGTGTTCCTATTGACCAATGATGGAATAATAAAAGATCAAGCGAAAGAAGCTTTAGCCTTTCAAATAGGATTAGCCATAGCAGGAGCAATTGGTGGCATTCTATCTTTTTTGATTATAGGTATCCCTATCCTGATAATTACAGGCATTATGGGTATTATATTTCCTATCATTGCAGCTATAAAATTTTTTACCGAAGGCTATTATTCCTATCCAATTACCGGCGAATTTATAAAAAAAATTTAAATCCCCTATTCCTTTGCTAACTTTTATTTCCTGAGTAAAAATTTTTATATTGACAGATGCTAATAGTGATACTTCAAGGAGGTGTTAGCAATGAAGCTAAGGGATATCATGACGAAGAATGTAAAATTTGTTAATACTAATGATAATGTAAGCAGTGCTGCTAAGATTATGGAAAGTATGAATGTTGGCGCTGTGCCAGTATGTGAAGGCAAAAGGCCTGTTGGCATGTTAACAGATAGGGACATTGTATTAAAAAGTATTGCTCAAGGTAAGGATTTTAATAATACGAATGTTTGTGAAATTATGTCCAATAGAGTAATTTACGGGACTCCAGATATGGATGTTCATGAGGCAGCTCATCTAATGGCAAAGTTTCAAATTAGAAGGTTGCCAGTGGTGGAAAATAATAACATCGTTGGCATCGTATCCATTGGGGATTTAGCTACACAGAATATTTTAGTGGATGACGCGGGTGAGGCTTTAAGTTCAATATCTGAAAAAACACCGAATGCAGGCATTTATTAAGCTTGTAGAGATTATCAATAGATAATTTTAGGACTTATTAAGCCCTTGAGGATGTCTTTTTATTAGAAGCTCTCTTTTTTGTCCAGTAATTAGTAAAACAGTGAGCTAATTTTTTAAAAGACCATATCTCAAGGGTTTTATCTAAAGGATCCTTTTGGTTCTGGATTTTAAAAAATAATTATAGGATTTCTGGTAATTTGACAATTTAAATTATCACATTTACATCGAAAAATTTATGAGGATATTATTAATCGTTGGCCTGGATAGATTAAATTTGGATCACTAATATTGTTGATTTCTACAATTCTTTCTACACTTGTATTAAAAATTTGGGCCAGTGTAAAAAGAGTATCCCCTGGCTGAACAATGTATATCCTACCAATTCCAGGAGGAGTATGAGTTGGATATGGTATGAACAATCTCTGACCTGGATAAATAATATAGGGTGGAGATAGCCGGTTGGTAACAATAATATCCTCCATAGTTACATTAAAAGTTTGGGAGATCGAAAAAACCGATTCTCCATACTTCACAGAATAGTAAAATCCATTTAGGTTTATTTCAAGATTATAATAGAATGGATTTTGCTTATGATCTAGCATTGTATTTACCTCCTTATATAGTAGTATCATATGTATATTAAGAAAGGAGTTGACAACAGTAAAAGTTATTATTAAAAACTCATCCATTTTAACTCAAAATGCAAATAGAAACTTTATATCCAATGGTTTTATCAAAATTCATAATCAAAATATTATTGGATTAGGCAGCATGGATGAACTTAAGGTAGATGAAGAAAAAGGGATGGAAGTTATTGATGGAAATGGTTACCTTATTACCCCAGGATTTATTAATTCCCATACCCATGTTGCTATGACTGTATTAAGAGGATTTGCCGATGATATGCCATTATGGGAGTGGCTAACAGAAAAGATTTGGCCATTGGAGGAAAAACTCAATAGCGAGGATATTTATTGGAGCTCTCTATTGGGCATGATAGAGATGGTTAGAACCGGTACTACAACATTTAATGATATGTATATGTTTATGGATGAAACAGCCAAAGCTGTTGAAAAAATAGGCATGAGAGCTTGCTTATCTAGAGGATTACAAGGTTTTGATAAACATTCTTCCAAGCGGTTGGAGGAGAATTTAGACCTATTTTACCAATGGCACAACCAAGCAGAAGGAAGAATTAGAGTCTTTGCCGGTCCCCATGCGATCTATACCTGCGAACCAGTTTTTTGGAAACATGTATTAGATATGGTGGATAGGACAGGAATGAGTATTCATACCCATTTATCTGAGACCAAAACAGAACTTGATAATTGTTTAAGAGAACATGGAAAAACACCGGTTCAATTATTAAATGATTTGGGCGTGTTTAAATATCCAACAATTGCAGCACATGGGGTCCACCTTACCAGGGATGATATTAAAATTCTAAAAAACAATAATGTTAATATTGTTCATAATCCTGGAAGCAACTTAAAACTTGGAAGTGGCATCGCACCGATACCGGAATTATTGAAGAATGGCATAAATGTTGCTTTAGGAACAGATAGTGCTGCAAGTAACAATAATCTAGATATGCTTGAGGAGGTACGGCTGGCTTCCTTAATACATAAGGGAATGTTAGAGGATAGCACAGTAATAAGTGCTAAGGAGGCTCTTGATATGGCTACTATTGCTGGAGCCAAAACACTTAATTGGGAGAATGAGATTGGAGTACTTGACATAGGCAAAAAAGCAGATTTAATAATGATTAATATTAGAGAATCTACCTTTTTTCCTAAATATAATACTATATCAAATTTAGTCTACTCTTCCTACTCCTCTCAAGTTGAGTTTGTAATGGTCAATGGCAAATGGATTATGAAGAATGGGGAGATATTGACTATCGATGAAGAAGAAGTATATAGCAATATTGAAAGGCTAAAAAGGAAGTTTATATAGCTAAAAAAAGGCTCCATTTAATTGGAGCTTAAAACTATTTTAATAAATATTAAAATACTTCTTTAAACCTTCTAGGGCATTTTTAACGAGTATTCTTTTTCCATGTTCATCGACATAGGCATGGGAAAAATATTCCTGTGTTCCATGTTCGGATAGGCAAGCTGCTAGCGAAGAATGGGAATGATCATGTTCACTAATTTTTAATGTTAGGATATAGCTTCCATTTAAACTAAACAAACTGGACTTTTCAATGCTGTAATTTTCTAAGCAAATGATACATGGACAGATATCCTCAATGGATGCAAAACTAAAAACCAATTCATTGTTAACCCTTGAATCTCTGGATGTTATTAAAAAGTTCTCAGCATCGCTAATAAAATAACCAAAGGAGTGATCTTCATCCAATTCGTCCTCATCATAAAATTTAGTAATACTAATATAAAAGCCATGATTAGGCATAGGCTTAGCTTCAATAAATAGTTGATAGCCTTCAGTATCAAAGCCCTGTTGAATATAGGCTTCCTCTAAAATGTCCTCAAACAACATTTGAATTTTTGTGTTTTGGGGATAGAGATCAAATATATTGATGTTTCTTTCATTTAAATCTTTTATACTTATATAAACACTGATTTTATTATCGTGGATTTTTTCTACCTTCATATCTATTCTCCTTACATATTGTTAAGCTCTTTTATACTATTTCATATTTTAACATAGATAGCTTACAATACCAAAGCTTTTAGGCTAATTAAAGTTGATTAGCTTTGTAAAAAGATGGGAAAAATAATAAATAGAACAAAAAGGGAGGAATACAAAGTGAAAAAAGTTACATTAATAGCAGAAAAAAGATTGCACCAAATAGGGAAAGGCAAAGCCCGTACAATTCGTATCAGCGGGGAAACTCCTGGGGTACTATATGTTGAACAAGGCGATAGTATTCCAATTAAGGTACCTACCAAGGATTTTATCAGCCTAATAAAAAAACATGGACAAAACGCAATTTTTTATTTAACCATGGATGGCAGTGAAAGGCAGGTATTTATTAAAGAAATCCAAAGAGATCCAGTTAAAAATGATCCCATTCATTTTGATTTACAGACAATTTCAATGCATGAGACCATCAGGTTAAATGTTCCAATACAAATTGAGGGTTTAGAATTGGTTGAAGGAAGAGGGGGGATTGTACAGAGACAATTACAAGAAATTGAAGTAGAAGCGTTTCCGAATAAAATTCCTAAAACAGTAAAAGTGGATATTTCTAATTTGGATTCTGGGGATTCTGTACATGTAGGAGATTTAGAGCCTATAGAAGGCGTGAATTTTTTATCTAGCCCGTATGAGCTCATATTAACGATAGCTGAACCTCGGTTAGAGGATGATCAGAAAGATAAAGGAATAGAAGAGGATCTCCAAGAAGAGGCAGAGGAGGATTAGAGAAAATTTAATATCAATTACCAATTAAGGTCAGAGATTGTTAAAGCTCTGACCTTTGAATTTATGTAAATATCAAAATGGTCTTGAAAAGTTAATGAAAAGCCTGTATAATATAAAAATACTGAAAGCACATAATTAATTTAATGCAACTTTGTGAAAATAAAAAAAATTAAGAAACTTTGAAGGAATTATAGTTGCTTATGTAGAATATTCTTATTGTAGCTTATTGTATCTGCAATATTTTAATTTGCAGATAAAAATAAAATAAGGGGGAAAAAAAATGAAGAAATCAAGACTGCTTGCACTATTACTGAGCCTGATATTGGTAGCCTCATTGGCTATCGGCTGTAGTGGTCAAACAGCCTCTAATGGAGACAATGGGGATGAAGGTAGCGAAGGTTCAGGTGAGACTGTATTCTTGTCTATCGCAACAGGGGGCACCTCTGGTACCTATTATCCTTTGGGCGGTGCCATGGCAAATGTAATTTCTAATAATGTTGAGGGCGTAAATGCACAAGCAGAATCTACGGGTGCGTCAGTAGAAAATGCTACACTCATACAAAATAAAGAAACAGACATTGCCATGATCCAAAATGACATTGCCTTCTATGCCGCCAATGGGGTAGAATTACCGACATTTACTGAATCAGGAGCCTATGACAATATAAAAGGTATGGCCATTTTATATCCAGAGGTCATCCAAATAGTAGCCCTAAAGGAATCTGGTATTAATAGTGTTGAAGACCTAAAAGGAAAATCTGTAGCTGTTGGTGCACCAGGTTCTGGAACTGAAGCGAATGCAAGACAGATATTAGATGCCCATGGTTTATCCTTTGATGACCTAGGGAAAGCAGATCCCCTATCCTTTGCTGAAGCAGCAGATCAAATGAAAAATGGTCAAATAGATGCAGCTTTTGTTACAGCAGGAATTCCTACGGCAGCGATAACAGATGTTTCCACAACAAAGGATATTGTCATTGTTCCAATTGAGGCAGATAAGGTTAAAAAATTACAAGTGGACTATCCATTCTATGTTGAGTTTACAATACCAGCCGGCTCCTATAGTGGTCAAGAGGAGGATGTGCCTACTACAGCTGTTATGGCAATGTTGGTGGTAAGGGCTGATATGGAAGAGGATTTAGTATACAATATAACTAAATCACTTTTTGAAAATTTAGAAACCATTGGAAATGCTCATGAAAAAGGAAAAGAAATTTCGGTAGAGACCGCTAATGAAGGTATGCCCATTGATTTGCATCCAGGGGCTAAAAAGTATTTTGAAGAGGTAGGAGCACTATAAAAACTTGTATTCTTACAATTAAATAGTCAGTCTGAACTACAAAAATGGAGGTGGTGGGTATTGAAAATCTTTCAATACCCCACTACTTATGAAAAAAACAATTAGTTTGATTCTTATTTTTTTTTTAGTATTGCTTTTTTATCCTGTACTTAGATTGCAACTAATTGATGTAGAAAGCGGAAAGGTTTTAAAAAGCTTCTCTATAAAGAATGGTCAGGAGTTTACCATATATTTTATACACTCTGTTGAAAAAACTCCTTGGTTTGAAATATATTATATTGAAAATAATGAAATATATTTAAAAGAAACAAAATTCTTTTCCTATGGCGCAGGTTTACCTTCAACTACAAAGCATGATTTTTCATTTGAAGAAGATGGTATGCATATTAGGAACTACAATGTAAAAATGGATCCCTTGATCTATAGGGTAGGAGCAGTAGTGGCTGATCATACCATTAAAGTAAATGGCGAGGAGATACATTTCAACGAGTTAGCTAAGCCATTTAATTCTATTCTTATTAGGGTTGAAGAAGTCCCAATATATAGGTATTTAATAAAGGAGGTCGCATACATTGAATGAAAACTACGACAAAGACATGAATGAAATGGATGAAAAAATAGATAAAGAAATAAGCAAGAACGATTCACTTGTTATGAGCGACGAAATGGAACAGCATGATGTGGATGAGTTATTAAAGAAATTTGATAAAGAAGAGGGTAGCAAGAGGGAGCCTACGGGGAAAATTGCCTTCATTGTTACTATTGCCGCCATTGCGATGTCAGTTTTTCATCTATATACAGCAGCCTTTGGTACATTATTAGCGGTTAAACAAAGAGCATTACATTTGGTATTCGTAATGGCTATAGGTTTTATGATATACCCTGCAACTTCAAAAGCTAGTAAGAAAAAAGTACCTTTTTATGATTATATTTTAGCTATATTAGGAATTATTGTATTTGGTTATCTTATAGTAAACTTTGATGCAAATATTGCTAAAGGAGGCCAGGCTAATACAATAGATTTAATTCTAGGAAGTTTGGCAATATTATTAGTTTTGGAAATAGCCAGAAGAACGGTTGGGATGGCTCTTCCAATTGTAGCAATAGTATTTTTACTATATGCTACAAAATTGGGACCAAGTTTCCCGGGGATTTTTGCCCACAGGGGATATAGCTTTGAAAGAATTATTTCCCACATGTTTCTTACTACCGAGGGAATATTGGGGACACCTATAGGAGTTTCTTCAACCTTTGTCTTTATGTTTATATTGTTTGGAGCTTTCCTAGATAAGACTGGAGTGGGTAACTTTTTTATAGATTTAGCATACGCTATTACAGGTAGCTTTAGTAGTGGACCTGCTATGACTGCTGTTGTTGCCAGTGGGCTATTTGGCTCTATTTCTGGGAGTTCCGTGGCGAATACTGTAACAACAGGCGCCTTTACCATACCCTTAATGAAAAAAATCGGCTACAAACCATATTATGCAGGAGCAGTAGAAGCTGCTGCCTCTACCGGTGGGCAGATCATGCCTCCAGTTATGGGAGCCGCTGCATTTATTATGTCAGAAATTGCGGGGATTCCATATAGCAAAATCATACTTTCTGCGGCAATACCAGCAATATTATATTATATGGGTGTAGGTATAAGCGTTCATTTAGAGGCAAAAAAATTAGGGTTAAAGGGGCTTCCGAAATCTGAGTTGCCTAAACTTGGAAGTATTATGAAGAGTCAAGGATACTTATTAATACCGTTAATAGCTATTCTATATTTGTTGATTGCTGGATACACTCCATTGTTTGCAGCATTTTGGTCTATAGTTATTTCATTGGCCATTGCAATTATAGCTTCACTTGTAAAAAAGGATAGGAGTTTTACCCTTCAAGCATTTTTTTCCGCTTTAGAATCTGGAGGGAAAAGCGCCCTTTCGGTTGCAGCTGCCTGTGCTTGTGCTGGCATCGTAGTAGGAGTAGTTACATTAACAGGTCTGGGGCTAAGCATTGCAAATATGATTGTAACTTTAGCAGGAGGAAATTTATTCTTCACCTTGCTATTAACGATGGTTGCCTCTATCATATTAGGCATGGGATTACCTACTACGGCTAAATACATTGTATTAGCTACCATGGCAGTACCCGCTCTTATTGTCTTAGATGTAAATCTGATGGCAGCCCATTTGTTTATTTTGTACTTTGGCGTAATTGCAGATATTACACCGCCAGTTGCATTAGCAGCTTATGCCGGAGCTGGAATTGCAGGAGCAAATTCCATGAGGACAGGGTTCCAAGCTGTAAAGCTTGCATTAGCCGCATTTATTGTTCCCTATATATTTGCCTATAATCCATCCTTGCTATTAATAAAGCCAGGAACAATAATTGAAAGCGGGATGGTTCAGTATGCATCAATTGGAGAAATTATCCCAGTTGTACTCACAGCAATGTTAGGGATCGTTTGTCTAGCCAGCGCAGTAGAGAATTTTTTAATAGTAAAAAATAAAATTTATGAAACTATACCGTTATTTGGTGCAGCTTTAGGGCTCCTTATTCCAGGTATTTTGTCCGACGCTATTGGTCTTGTAATACTAGTACTGGTTATTATATCTCAAAAGATACGGAAAAAGAAATTAGAGAACATGGCAACCCCTCAGATGTAACTATCATACCCCAGTAGATAATACTGGGGTTTTGTTTTAAGAGGATATTCCTAGGCTCTATAGAATATATGTATATATCTTAATATTAAACAAAATAGTGTAAGGGAGGATTAGTATGCATAAAGCAGATATAGGAGTATTTGGAGGCACTGGTTTCTACTCTTTGCTAGAGAAAGTAGAGGTGGTTGATGTAAACACACCGTATGGCAAACCAAGTGACAAAATTACACTTGCTGAAATTCATGGAAAAAGAGTTGCATTTCTACCAAGGCATGGAAGGACTCATTCATTTGCTCCTCATAAAATTCCCTATAGGGCAAATGTCTTTGCAATGAAGGAATTTGGTGTAAAAAGTATTATAGCACCTACCTCCTCAGGGAGCCTACAGCCCCATTTACTTCCTGGAGATTTTGTGATTTGTGATCAATTTATTGACCGTACAAAGGATAGAGAAGATACCTTTTTTGATGGTGACCAAGTAAGACACATTAGTGCAGCAGAACCCTATGATAAAGGATTAAGAGAAATTGCCATTCAGTGTGCGAAAAAACTAGGAATAAGAGTTCATGAAAAGGGTACTGTTGTTGTTATTCAAGGGCCAAGGTTTTCTACAAAGGCAGAAAGCAGATGGTTCAGCCATATGGGCTGGGATGTTATCAATATGACCCAATATCCTGAAGCCTATCTTGCCTTAGAATTAGGGATACCCTATGTTAATATTGCTTTAATCACTGATTATGATGCTGGTGTAGAAGGAAGGGACGACATTGCGGCGGTAACAGAAGAGGATGTTTATAAGGTTTTTAAAGATAATATTCATAGAGTAAAATCCTTGTTGTTTGAAATGATTAAAGAAATTCCCATTTAAATCATATAAATCCTTTACTAGAAGATAAACTATGCTAAAATTGAAATAGATAAGCTAGGAAGGGGAAAGTTCATGCACAGGAAAAGCATAGTTACTCTAGTAATATTTATTTTGATTTTTATGGCTGGATGTAGCAAAGGTGAAGATAGCACAGATATTAATGACTACAATATTTCTTACTTAGAGGTATTAGAGAATGGTTATCTAGTGGATAATGAGGTGCACATAAGTGTTATAGAAGCTGATGCAATCAATGTCATCCTAAATATAAGGGAATATGGGCAGGAAGAAATAGAAAAAACCATTGAAGGGGAGAAGAACGGATCTGAGTGGGAATTTGTATACATTAATAGTAATTTATTTACTAAAGAAATTTGGCTTACATATATTTATGAGGATGGGGAACGGGAAAGCGAAAAAAGCATTATAACAAATAGGATACAAAGTCTTGAAAATGCCTTTGAGAATATCATCCCCATAAAATCTGAGGCAAATATAAAATTAATCAAACAGAATATAGATTTAAGTATATTAGGCTGGATGGGCAGGAATAAAATTTTAGCGAGGGATAACGAGGATCTATTTATATTTGATATCTATAAAAATGAAAAGGAAGTTCTAATTGAGGATATTTATAATATCTACCCTAGTCCCAGTTTGAAATATTTGGTATACCAAGCCAATGGGGGCATCTACTATGGTGATAGCTTAGCAAAGAATAGCAAGAAAATACTAGACATTCAAGGGAGAACCTTTTTTAAAGATCTAGCTTGGTCTAGCATGGAAAATAATATATTCCTCCATCTAGTGGAGGATGATACCAATATGTTCTATCTTATTGACTTAAATCATAATAATATCAACGATTTTTCAATAGAGGGATATACCATAGAAGAACTAATTTATATGGATAATGGGTATCTATATGCATTGGGGCACACCTCTAATGAAGATATTGAGACGGATGCTCCAAATAGTTTATTGCGTATCCATATAAGCACAGGGGCAATAAAAAACTTAACTCCGAATCTACAACCAATGGATGAAATAAAAATACTTTCTCAAGTAAATGCCAAGGAGTTCTTAGTGCGTATCACGACTACCACAATTGCCGAGGATGATGTTTCTAGAATAAATAATATCTATTTATTAAATACTCAAAATCGCTCATTGAAAATATTAAAAAAAGATTTAGAGTCCCCCTTTGTTTACAGCTTATCTCCTGATAAGAAACATTATATCTATTTGAAGAAACTGGATAGTGAGAGCGGTCAAGGCGAGAATATGATTCTGTTAGGCGACAATAAAAAGCGAGAGGTGGAGATATTAAAAACAATACATTTTCATCCTACCCTCTTCTATTGGTCCAAGGATGGGGACCAACTCCTATTCTATCTAAATAATACAAAGGAGGCCTATTTGATAGAATTTATTTGATTAGCGTACAAAAAACTAGCACCCAACATATATTTTGGGGCGCTAGTTTTTTGTTGTCATTCTGAGCTGGTCTATTTTATAATTCTAGTTAGAAATATATTTTTTTAAAAGACTGGTAATATTGCACCCTGATATTTACTCTCAATAAATTCCCTTACTGTATCTGAGGTTAATGCCTCTTCTAATGCTTTTGTAACCTCTGAATCCTCTTCCCCTTTTCTTAAAGCAATCAGGTTCAGATAGGGGGAATTCTCATCTTCCATTATGATTGAATCTTCTTTAGGATTTAAATTCGCCTCTAAGGCATAGTTTGTGTTTATAACAGCTGCATCTACATCCTCTAGTACTCGTGGTAATTGTGCAGACTCAACTGGAACGAACTGAAGGTTTTTTGGATTTTCTAAAATATCTTTATCGGTGGCCTCTAATCCTGAATCTTCTTTTAATTTTATTAGTCCATTTTCTTGAAGGAGTATTAGAGCTCTTCCTCCATTGGTAGGATCATTTGGGATAGCAATGCTTGCACCATCTATTATCTCATCTAAGGAGCCTATTGATCTTGAATATAATCCCATAGGTTCAACATGCACCTTCACTCCACCTACGATATCTAGTTCATGTTCTGCAGCAAAAGTTTCTAGATATTGCTCATGTTGGAAGAAATTATAATCCAATTGTCCCTCAGCTAAGGCAATATTTGGCTGAATATAATCGGTAAATTCTATTATTTCAATTTCAATCCCCTTCTCCTTTAGCATTGGTTGTATCTCATTTAAAATTTCAGCATGGGGTACTGGGGATGCGCCGATTTTTATGTGGATGGTATCCTCCTCAGTTGAAGAACTATTGTTTGAGCAAGCTGTCAGTACAATGGATAGTAATGCTAGAATGACAATGGTTAAAACGATTGATCTTTTCATTTAAAATCCCTCCATTATTTTTTTTATTAGTACTATTTTTTATTAAGAGCTCTTGACAAATTATTACCGACATATTGTGTGATCTGGACCAATAAAACTATGATAACGATGGTTGCAATCATCACATCCAGTTGATATCGATGGTATCCATATCGAATCGCTAGATCTCCAAGACCACCTCCTCCTATTGCTCCTGCCATAGCAGAATACCCTATTAGATTTATGATGGTTATTGTTATTCCTAATACTATGGATGGTAATGCCTCAGGCAAAAGTACTTTAATAATAATCTCCTTTGAGTTTGCACCCATGGATTGGGCTGCTTCAATTACACCTGGGTCAACTTCTAATAGGGCACTTTCAATGAGTCTTGCCACAAAGGGTGCGGCGGCAATGGATAGAGGTATAATGGTAGCAGTGGTACCTATAGTTTTCCCAACAATCAATCTTGTTAGAGGAAACAATACAATCATTAGAATTAAGAATGGAACGGATCGTGTTATATTTATTACTGTATTTAAAATATTGTTTACGACTATGTTTTCACGAATATTACCTTTTTTGGTTACCACAAGAATAATACCTATAGGTAAGCCCATTAATACAGAAAAAAGGCTGGAAAATGCGACCATATAGATTGTTTCCCATATTGAATTGGGAAATAAACTTAATATCTCTAGGATTCTTTGTATTGAAATAATATTAGTCAATATGAAGGGTGCCATTTTCTATCACCTCTACTTTTAAGTTTAAATCTTGTAATTTATGGTATGCCATCTCAACTTTATTGGAATCCCCCAATAACTCTACTACCAGTTGACCATAGGCATTATCTTCTATAAAGTTTATATTTCCCGCTAATATGTTTGCATCCACATCATATTCTTTTATGATGTGGGAAATAATGGGTTTGTCTGATAGCTCAGGTGGAAAAAATAATCTTAGCAACCTATTTGATGTATCTTTACGCCTCGACTCCATATAATGTCTTGGAAGCTCTATATTTTTTTCCAGTACAAAAGAGCGAGTTAGTTTATTTTCCGGTGCGGAGAATATTTTTAATACCGTACCCTCTTCCACGATTTCCCCATCATCGATCACAGCAACACGGTGGCAAGTCTCCTTAATGACCTCCATTTGGTGTGTTATCATAATAATGGTAATATTATATTTTCTATTGATCTCCTTGAGTAAGGACAGAATAGAGTGTGTGGTTTGTGGATCTAATGCAGAAGTTGCTTCATCGCACAGTAGTACCTCTGGATTGTTTGCTAGTGCCCGGGCGATACCCACCCTTTGCTTTTCACCTCCGCTAAGCTGTGAGGGATAGGAATGGATTTTATGACTTAATCCCACCAATTCCAATAACTCCTTAATCCTTTTATCCTTTTCCTTTTGATCAACGCCTGCAATCTCTAGAGGAAATGCTATATTTTGATATACTGTTCTCCTAGAAAGCAGGTGAAAATGTTGGAAAATCATACCTACATTTTTACGATATTCCCTTAATTCCGCTTTATTGAAGGTTAATATGTTCCTATCATGGAAATAGATAGCACCGGAAGTTGGTTCTTCTAGACGATTTAAACAGCGAAGAAGGCTTGATTTACCTGCACCGCTAAGGCCTATCACACCAAAGATGCAGCCTGGTGGTATTGTTAAATTAATATTTTTTAAAGCCTCGACTTCTTCCTTCCCTTGATTATAAATTTTTTTTAATCCTACTATTTTAAACACAATGGAGACCTCCTATAGAAAGTTTGCACATTGAACAAAAAAACTTCTTTCGACATGAAAGAAGTAAAAAACTATAACTCTCATCTCTCAGTATGAAAATCATACTGCAGGATTTAGCACCAAGCACAAATGCCGGTTGCTGGGTTTCATAGGGCCAGTCCCTCCACCTCTCTTGATAAGGATTTGTATTCAGTTTGAAATTAATACTTATTATAACACTTTAAAAATCTTTGTCAACTAAAAAACCTATATAAAATTATGCAGTAGATGGTGAAAACGATTGAAACTTTGCTTTTCTTTGTAGCTGCTATGTAAATAATGGCTATGTATGTTATGATATAGAAGAATATTGAGGTAAGGAGAATTACTCTGTTGGAATACAAAAATATAGAAAAAATAATAGAATGCCATATTAATAAAAGTGAAAAAGAAGCAGTAAAGATACTACATTCAATTGGTAGGGTATGTGCAAAAAATATCTTTGCTCAAATAGATATCCCCAATTTTTCGAAATCCAAGTATGATGGATATATTATTCATAGGATAGATTATAAAAACTGGATGAAATGTAATCAACTCCAATTACCTATTATAGATAAAATTGGCGCAGGTCATTCAATCAGCCGGTCTTTTAACCCTGGCACTACATATCATATTATGACAGGTGCTGAACTACCTATAGATGCAAAATATGTTGTACCCTTTGAGATGCTAGATGGGATAGAAAATAACCGTATCATAATTAATGGTATTCCAGGGATGGCAGATACAGTTATTCCGAAGGGCAGCAAAATAAAAAGAGGTCAGCTCATACTAGAAGAAGGCACCATGATAGAGAGACAAAATATATTTAAAATAGCCGATCAAGGCTTTGAGTATATCGATGTTTATAAAAAACCTATGGTTAGTATAATTTCCACAGGAGATGAAGTTATTGAAATCGGGATGCCATATGAAAGGGGCAAGATCTATAATAGTACAAGCTATGCGATTGCAGCGGATGTAATATTAAGTGGCGGTCAATTGCATGCTATAGATCATGTGGAAGATAATTTGCACAGCATCATTCAAACAATCCAACACTGCTTAAGCCGGTCCAATATTATCATTACCACTGGTGGGTTGGGTGATGGTAAATATGATTATACAAAGGACATACATAAGCATATGGATACCAATATTGTATACAAGATAATGGATAGACCACCTAGGATTATTATCAGTAAAATAGATGATAAGTGGATTATTAATTGCTCAGGAACACCAAATGCCACTTTTTTTTCCTTAGATTATGTGATTAAACCTATTATAAACCGAATGTTGGGGCATAGTAAAAAAGTGGAGTAGGATCATAGAAAGGGAGCTTCAAAAAATGCAAGAATTATATTTAGATAATAGTGCAACCACTAGGGTATATGACGATGTTATCGGGATCATGATGGACTATCATAGGAATAAATATGGGAACCCTTCTTCCTTGCATAGAATGGGAATAGAAGCTGAGAAGGGTGTAAAGAATGCAAGAGATATTCTTGCAAAGTTTTTAAATGTTGAAGAAAAGGAAATCATTTTTACATCCGGCGGAACGGAAGGTAATAATATGGCTATTATGGGTGTGATTAATCGGCACAGAAGAAAGGGGAAACATATCATCACTTCTAAAATTGAGCATCCATCCGTTCTCAATGTGTTTAAAGAGTTAGAAAAAGCCGATTTTGAGGTTAACTATTTAGATGTGGACGATAAGGGCCTAATAGACCTTGAACAACTAGAGGCATGCATTAAAAATGATACTATATTAGTAAGTATAATGATGGTGAATAACGAAATTGGTACTATTCAGCCTATCCAACAAATTGGTAAAGTAATAAAAAAAAGAAATAAGGATTGCATATTTCATGTAGATGGAGTACAAGCCCTTGGGAAAATCCATTGCAACCCTAAAGAAATGGGTATTGATCTTCTTACAATGAGCAGTCATAAATTACATGGACCAAAAGGAGTTGGTGCGCTTTATATTGATAACAGGATACCAATTCATCCTATTATATTTGGCGGAGAGCAGGAAACAGGCTTGCGATCAGGTACCGAGAATGTCCCCGGAATTGTGGGATTTGGTAAAGCCATTGAAATAATAGGGGATCATTTTGAGGAAAACATGACCTATCTATATCAATTAAGGGAGACAACTAGGAGAAGGATCCTAGAAGAAATAGACCATGTTCGTATAAATGGGTCAGACAATGATCAAGAAATTGCTCCCCATATTTTGAGTGTTTCTTTTAAGTGGATAAAGGGCGAGGTGTTGCTACATTTTTTGGAGCAGGATGGAATTTATGTTTCTACGGGTTCAGCATGTTCCTCAAAGAGAAAGGGTAGCCATGTTCTTTCGAATGTGGGTTTAGATGATGGTTACATTGATGGTACAATTCGCATAAGTTTCTCTGTTTTTAATAGGGAGAATGAGATTGACTATTTGTTAACTTCCTTAAAAAATCATGTTGAAAGGCTAAGAAAGATCATGAGGAGGTAGTCCATTGGGAAAAGTAATCCTGGTTAGGTATGGCGAGATTAGTTTAAAGGGAATGAACCGTTCCTACTTTATGAATAAATTATACCGGAATATGAAGGCTGCATTAAAAATATATAGTGGCATCGCCATCGAACAGATACAAGGAAGGTATTTATTGACCTGTTCAGAAAAAGACTGTGATCATGTTATTAACTCTTTAACAAAGGTTTTTGGCATTGTGTCCATAAGCCCTGCTTATAGGGTAGAGAATGACCTCAATATAATTAAGGATAAAGCTCTGGAACTTTTAAATTCGGACAAAAAAAACATTAAAACATTTAAGGTAGAAACAAAAAGGGGTAACAAGGATTTTCCAATGAAATCACCTGAGATAAGTAGAGAGGTAGGAGCACATATATTAATAAACACTGAGAATATTAAGGTGGATGTTCATAGACCAGAAACCATAGTCCATATAGAAATTAGAGAAAATTCATATATATATAATCAAATAATTCCTGGATTAGGGGGGTTGCCTGTTGGTTCCAATGGAAAAGCTGCTCTACTAATTTCTGGTGGAATTGATAGTCCGGTTGCAGGCTATATGATCGCTAAAAGGGGGGTAGAACTAATCGCTGTACATTTCCATAGTTTCCCTTTTACAAGTGACAGGGCGAAGGATAAGGTAATTGAACTGACGAGGATTATATCTCAGTACACAGGTCCTATTAGACTATTTATAGTCCCTTTTACCAACATTCAAACCGAAATAGGTCAAAAATGTGAGGAGCGGCAAATTACCCTAATTATGAGGAGATTTATGATGAAAATCACTGAACTAATTGCAATACAAGAAGGTGCAAAAGCCTTAGTTACTGGAGAGAGTATTGGTCAGGTAGCTAGTCAAACTTTAGAAAGTCTCTCGGTTACCAATGCGTCAGTAAGCATGCCTGTCTTTAGACCCCTGATTGGTATGGATAAGCAGGAAATTATGGACATTTCCATTAAGATAAATACCTATGATACTTCTATATTACCCTATGAGGATTGTTGTACGATATTCGTTCCTAAACATCCAGAGACAAGACCAAAGCTAGAAAAAATACTTCAATCTGAAAGCAGAATAGACAATGCAGAATCTTTAATTAGAGAAGCCTTAGATAATGTTGAAATACTAGATATACCATAAGCGGCAATGCCGCTTATTTTTCTTATAGAAAACTCCACTTTTTATTAGTGGTCCATATGCATATTATTACAAAAGGTTACAAATTTCGTTGAAGGATAATAAGAATTTATAGAGAAGTAATAAGAGATAAGAAGCGGGGAGGGGAACATTATGCCAATGAATATTAAAACACATCACAATACTTTAATTGTAAAAATTCAAGGCGAATTGGATCATCATACAGCAGAGGGGATACGCGATGAACTTGATAATAAATTAGAAAATCAGCGTATAAAGAATATAATATTTGATTTCTCAGGACTGCATTTTATGGATAGTTCAGGAATTGGAGTATTAATGGGAAGGTATAAAAAAATCGCCCAAAGGAATGGACAAGCTGGAGTATATAAAATGAATCCACAGGTCCGGAGAATATTTGAAATATCTGGTCTATCAAGGATATTTAAGGAATTTAATACTATTGATGATGCTATAGAGAATATTTAGGAGGAGTGCATAAGATGATATATAGAAATGAGATGAAATTAGAGGTGTTAAGTAAATCTCAAAATGAAGCTTTTGCAAGGGTAGTAGTGGCAGCATTTGTTGCACAACTTGATCCAACCATCGAAGAAATTGCCGATATAAAAACCGCTGTCTCAGAAGCTGTTACCAATTCTATTATCCATGGATATGAAAATGAAGTTGGCTATATTTATATCCAATGTAGGTTAGAAGGAAACAGGGTAGAGATAGAGATTACGGATAATGGGCAGGGAATAGAAAATATTGAGGAGGCAAGGGAACCCCTTTATACATCTAGACCTGAACTTGAACGCTCTGGGATGGGATTTACCATTATGGAATCCTTTATGGATGAAGTTGAGGTCATTTCAGAAATTAATAAGGGAACGACCATAAAAATGTCAAAAGTTTTAAAAAGTATTGGTTAGGACCAAGGGGTAGATATAATGGAAGACTACAATTCATCTCAAGAAAGGAAGAAAGAATTACTATCTCACGAGGAGACCATTGAATTGATAGAAAAGGCACAAAATGGAGACCGTTTAGCCAGTGAGAGATTGGTAGAATATAACCTTGGACTAGTTCGCAGCATTGTAAAAAAGTTCAAGAATAGGGGGCATGAAACGGATGATTTATTTCAATTGGGAAGCATTGGCCTTGTAAAAGCGATAAATAATTTTGATCCCTCCTTTGAGGTTAAATTTTCAACCTATGCAGTACCAATGATTATAGGTGAGATAAAGAGGTTTTTAAGGGATGATGGGATCATAAAAGTAAGCAGATCTTTAAGAGAAACATATCAAAAGGTACATCTAGCAAAAGAGAAGCTTGCTAAAGAATTAAATAGAGATCCCTCATTAGAGGAAATATCAAAGGAATTGAGGATTGATAAGGAAGAAATAGCAATGGCATTGGAGTCGGGATACAATCCAGAATATCTATATGATACCATTCATCAAGATGATGGCAGTCCTGTGCTTTTAATAGACAAACTAAGTAATGAAAAAATTGAAGATACAAGTATTATAGATCGAATTACATTAAAGGAAATGATTTCAAAATTAGAACCGAGAGAAAGACAAATTATAATGATGAGATATTTTCAGGATAAAACTCAAACTGAAATCGCCGAAAAATTAGGCATTTCTCAGGTTCAAGTCTCGCGTATTGAAAAGAAAATATTAAGCAGGATGAGGGAATCCATGAAATGTTAAAGGCAAATAGCCTTTTTTTTATGTTTTTTGATCATACTAATGGATGAGAGTATAAGAG
>FZPS01000157.1_pt46 | contig 130093 bp, 121 predicted proteins | sample 1817821 | NCBI WGS metagenome assembly FZPS01 (sample SAMEA104158645, study PRJEB21678) | metagenome | place: Germany | collected 2015-04-21
CTTTTCGGCAAAACCTTTGGTCTTTGATAATCTAACCATTCTTTGAATTCATCTACAATCGGGCGGCCGCGCTTAAGCCGTATCCGGTAACGCTCCTCCGGTGAGACCTTTTTAAGCTCGCGCTCAAGAGCAAAAAGGCGGTTGCAGAATTCCAGGCCACGTTTGGCAGCTACATCCGCATCTTTTTTCTCCGGTGGCAGCACTTTTAGGGCTTCATCAAATTTTCGGCGGGCATGTGCCCAGCAGCCAACCAAAGTAATCTCTTCTAACCGGTTGTAACCGGAATAGCCGTCAACCTGGAGGTAACCTTTAAAGCCATTCAGGAAGCGGCAGGGATGTTTGGAGGCCCTGGTAGTCTGATAATCGTAAAGTACAATTGGCGATCTTGTTTGTCCGGTACGGTAGAGCCAGAGATAGGACTTGCTAGTTGCAGCCCGGCCCTGACTTGATTGATTTGGTCTATGAGCTGGTGCAAGAAGTTAACAGCGCCCATGCTGACCGGCTGAAAGGGGTCTGCGAAGAAAAAATGGAGCTGATCCAGGGGGAAACAGCACATCTGGATGATGGAAATAAAGAATCCATCGGGTGGTTCTTGATGGCCATGTTCCTGGTGTCTCAGGCCGCTACAGAAGCGGCTGGCGGAGACAATCATCGACCGGTATTTTCAGGATAACGCCCCCCAGTAGGAGCCTCACAACGGCAAGTCCAGCTGAGCCTGGCGAATTCTAAAACCGTCCGATGCTATGCCGGGTTCAATATGGCAAGCGACCTGCTCGTCCAGGAGATTTAAATAGGGGCTTACGATCGGGGATCAGCCGTAACTATCCTGTTGCGTTATTTGCACGGCAGTCAGCTCCGCTTCCCATTGCTTCAGGTCACGCTTGACCCGGGCGGCTATGGGTAGCGCCAGCAGGATAGTAGTGAGTATATCGGCCACGCCCTGCACGGCGGCGAGGCCCCATACGCCCCAAAGCCACGTCATTAAGGGCAGGATGGGGAAAAAACAGATCCCCTGCCGGGCGAGGCCCAGAAGAGCCGCGCTCCTGGCCCGGCCCATGCCCACGCACATCATATTCACCACAATGGCCCAGGCATGCAACGGCATGGCCAGACACTGTATCCGCAGAGAAAACAAGCCGATGTTAACCATCTCCAGGTCCGTTGCGGTAAACAGGGAGATCACCGGCTCGGCGAAAATGCCGATGAACAGGCTGGGGACAGATATCCCGATCACCGCCGCCCATACGGAAAAGCGATACGCCTCCTCGATGCGATCGTAGCTTTTGGCGCCCCAGGAAAAACCGGCCACCGGCTGGAAGCCCTGCCCAAAACCCAGGCAGGCGCTAACAAGCAACCTCGTCACGCGGTCGGCCACGGAAACGGCGGCCAGAGCAGATTCACCGTAGCCCACGGCCAGCCGATTGAGAACAATGCCGGCTAGCGTGGAGAGGCCCATCCGGAACAGGCTGGGGCTTCCCATTTTAACGACCTCGGCGGCATCTTCAAACGCAATGCCAACAAGCTTTGGACTGATCCGCAGTAGGGTCTTGCGCCGGATATAGGGAAGCAACAGGATACAGAAAGATACCAGCTTTGAAATGGCCGTGGCGGCGGAAGCGCCGGCAACGCCCCAGCCAAGGGAAAAGATGAAAATTGGATCCAGCGCTATGTTCAGCACGGCACCGAAAACCATCCCGATCATGGAGTATGTGGAGCTTCCTTCCGCCCGCAGGCAATGGTTCAAAACGAAGCTGGCGGCCATAAAGGGGGCAGCCAGCAGGACATAGCGAGCGTACTGGCGGGAATACGGCATGATTGCGTCGCTGGCGCCCAGCACCCGCAGGAGGGGAACTTGAAAAGCGTTTCCAAAAATGAGCACCAGAAAGCCTGTGCACAGGGCAAGAAAAAAGCTGGTGGAGATCACGCGGGCGGCCTGTTCATCCTTCTTCGCCCCCAGAAGGCGGGAGGCAAAGCTTGCCGCGCCCATGGCCAGGAAGGAGCCGGCCATCATAATAATGTGGTCGATGGCGGAATTGATGCCCACGGCGCCGGTAGCATAGGTGCCCAGTTTGCTGACAAAAAAGGTATCCGCAAGATGATATATCGAGTTCACCAGCATGGCGGCGATGGAGGGCAGCGCCATTTGAGGCACGAGCCGGGAGATAGGCGTGGTCAGCATGAAGTTACGTTTCGCCTCGGGATCGCTGAGTTTGCGCAAATAATAACCTTCTTTCCGGAAATGCATAACAATGTGCGCCCCCGGTTACAGCCGGGGGCGCACATGGGCTCATAATAATCTTTATTAGACATCCCCCCTGATAAACCCTTTATAGATCGCCCCGGCCCCGGCGGAGCTGCAGTTACCGGGGACGATTGACGACGGAAAGGTCGCTCCAAAAATGAACCCGGCCGAAAATATTATTGTTTAAAGCAGGAACCGGGATAGCGTAAGTAGAATTTTCCAGAAAACGCAGGAGAATGGAGGCATATGCATGATTGTAACGACCACCCCCAACGTCGAGGGAAGAAATATTATTGAATACAAGTGCATAGTCTTCGGCGAAGTTATCTCCGGTGTCGACTTCATCAAAGACTTTACCGCCGGCCTGAGAAACTTTTTCGGAGGGCGTTCCGGGGCATACGAAGGAGAACTGGTCGAGGCCAGGGAGGCAGCCCTAATAGAGATGTCAAAGCGGGCCGCCGCCCAGGGAGCCAACGCCGTTATCGGTGTAGATATCGATTACGAAGTATTGGGACAAGGAGGCAACATGCTCATGGTAACCGCCTCGGGCACGGCGGTTGTCTTAGAGTAGATTCACAAAATATTATTGTAATACTAGGAGGCAAAAATTTTATCTTAAGTCACGTAAAGTAATCTTCTCCCGGTAAAACAGACACCAGGTTAAGCCACACTGCCATAGACACTCTTGCCGTCCCCGTAGTAACACTCGTAAACGTGTTCAAAAACGGCGGCGACCTTGGCCTCGTAGATCTTTTTAGTATAAGCTGCGGGCAGCCCCTCATCGAGGACCGTCTCGATAGTAACCCGCACCTGGGCGCGGGCCTGCTGCCGTTTACGCCAGTCGAGGATCAGCTTCTCGCGCTTCAGGACCTCCAGCAGCTCGCGGGCGGTCTTCTTGACCTGGTTCCTTTCCTTGCGGGTGAGATTAATTTCTGGTTTAGTGAGCAGGTCGAAAAGAGCCAGCTCCTCTTCGCTGAGCTCTTCGGCAACCGCCCGCTGCTCCTCTTCAGTGAGGCTTTTGGCAAACTCCATCAGCCGGCGGAAGAACTCTTCAACATTGAGACTACCGGAGTTGTACTCATCGATCATCTTTTGAAAGCGTTCCAGGTAGTCTATCCTAGTGCGGTTCAGCCGAACCATCTTCTGCAGGTGCCGGGCGATTGAGGCTTTGACCCGCTCCACCTCTGTATGCTTGTGCCCCTGTTTAAACCTGGCTGCAAGCAGCTCAAAATCAATCTTGCTTAAATCGATCAAGGGCTGATCGTCCCGGATCAGATATCCTTTCGCGGCGATGGAGCGATCCAGGATATCTTCTACCTGCCCCATAATTTCGCTGATATCTACCGGGGGGCTCAGAGCACGGATCTTCTTGGCCAGGACATTGATAAGCGTACAATCGGCCCGCAGCTCATCCCCGGCCGGATCCGGCAAGATGGCCTTGTAGAGCCGGAGGACATTGTTGGCCTGATCAAGAAAGCGCCTCTTCTGCCCTTCCGAGGCCACCAGGGCGTCAACGGCATCGTCCAGCAAGGCGATCCGCTCAAAACCCTCGGCCTCGACGATCGCCTGCAGCCGGATACCCTGCTCCCGGCAAAATTCCCTTATCTCCTCGATGGCATGTTTCAGGACGGCTACAAGCGCCTCTTTATCTTTGACCGGGCTCTCGCCCTCTTTTCCGGCTCCACCGGCCCCGTAAATAGCCAGCGCCTTCTCCAGGTTTCTAAAGACCCCCGCGTAATCCACGATCAGGCCGCAGACCTTGTCCCGGTAGACCCGGTTTGCCCGGGCGATCGTCTGCATCAGGGTATGGTTGCGCATCGGCTTATCCAGGTAAAGGGTGGAACAGGAAGGCACGTCAAAGCCGGTCATCCACATGGCACAGACAAATACCAGGCGGAAGGGGTCGGCCGGTTCCTTGAACTTTTTCTCCAAATCTTCTTCAATCATCCGCTTGCGGTGCGGGCGGATGTCGAGTGCTTTTTGCTCCATCTCGTAGATTTCATTCTGAGATTGAGAGACCACCACCGCCATGTCGGTCTCTTCAAGCAGCTTAATCTTCTCTTCTATGGCCGCCCATTCTTCTTCTGGAACCCAACCGCGTTGAGCCTCGAGCTCCTTAATCTTTTTCGCCCAGTACTTCTGTACTTTGTCGTACATGCGTATAGCGGTAGCTTTATCAATGCAGATAACCATGGCCTTGCCCTGGAAACCACGGTTGATAAAATGATCCACAATATCCGCCGCCACCGCCTCCAGGCGGTCATCCCTGGTAATAAGATGGTATTCGCGGGCAAACTCTCTTTCCAGCTTCTTCTCCTGCTCTTCATCCAGTTCCGCCGCATCAAGCAGATCAGCCATATCTTCATTGAGCTTCTCGTTGACAAGCTGCAGCTCGGGGATGCGGTTTTCATAGTAAAGGGGTACCGTAGCCCCGTCCTCCACCGACTGGTGGAAGTCATAGATGCTGATATAATCGCCGAAGACCTGGCGGGTCTTCTCTTCACCAACGATAAGCGGTGTGCCGGTAAAAGCGATAAACGAGGCGTTGGGCAGCGCCGTGCGCATATTCAAGGCCAGAGTGTCATACTGGCTGCGGTGGGCCTCGTCAGTGATAACGATGATATCGTCCCGCTCCGAGAGCACCGGGTGCTCTTCGCCCGGTTTGGTGCGGAACTTGTGAATCAAGGTAAAGATGTAGCGGTGATCTTCGCGCAGCAGCCGACGCAGATGCCTGCTGCTGTCGGCCTGGGGCATCGTTTCGGTAACAACGCCGCTTGAGACAAAGTTCTTATAGATCTGATCATCGAGCTCCTTGCGATCGGTGACCACTACGAAGCTCCAGTTGCCGGGCACCTTGCGCAGCACCTTCTGGGAGAAGAAGATCATCGAGATACTCTTGCCGCTGCCCTGGGTGTGCCAGAATACCCCCAGGCGCCCCTGCCGCCGCTTAATCTCGGCCAGAGCTTTGAGAGCGTTGTTCACGCCGAGGTACTGGTGATTTTTGGCCACTATCTTGATCTGCCCGCGGGGCGCATCCATGAACAGGGTGAAATTCTCCACCAGGTCCAGAAACCGGGCCGGCTCGCAGGTGCCCCGGAGCATCGTCTCCAGGGAGATGCGCCCCTGCTCGGACTCGCGTTCTACCTTCTTCCACTCGGCAAAGTGTTCCCAGCCAGAAGTGATGCTGCCTACCCGACTCTGGCTGCCGTTAGAGAGGATGATCAGCGCGTTGTACCAGAAAAGATGCGGGATAGTATCCTTGTAATCAATAAGGTTGCCGGTAAAAGCGCTCTCCAACCGCCGGTGAGCAGCCTTGAGCTCAATAAAAAGAAGCGGCAGGCCGTTGACAAAGCCCACCAGGTCAGCCCGTCGGGTGTGCATCTCACCGGTAATCCAGAACTGCGAGCAGAGCAGGAAATCGTTGTTCAAGGGATCGTTCCAGTCGATTACCCGCACCGGCTCGATCCGTTCACCCCCCTCGGGGTTTAATATGCGGGCGCGCACCCCGTTTTTAATCAGCTCGTAAATCTCGCGGTTGGCCGCCACCAGGCTCATCCGGGAGCGATCCCGGGTCAGCTCTGCAACGGCCTGCTCCACCGCCTCGGCAGGCAGTTCCGGGTTTAGCTTCTCCAGCGCCTCCCGCAGACGTGCCGTCAACACCACTTCGCCTTTAGTTTCCCGCCCCAGGGGGCTGGCGCCGTATTCAAATTCGCCGTAGGCATTATAAGTCTCCCAGCCGAGCTGGGCCAGAAGCTCGATAGACGGTTGCTCGACCAGGCTGTCTTCGGTGTAACCTGTGGCCACTTTTTCTCACCTCATTGGAACCTCTAATCTATTGCCAAGCCACCCAGAATCTCCCGTTAGTCTTCCTCTGGGATAGCGATATCCAGTTCCGATACGTCCAACTCGCCCGAGATTAGTTTGGGTAGGAGTAGATCGCGGGTGCGGCAGAGAGTAGTGTTTTTTTGTGTTAGGTTATCTATCTGCTTTTCTAAAGGCTCTACAACATGCTCAAATTGATGTGCCAAAGATTCTGTCGGTGTTAATAAATTAATTCTTTCCATATCTTTTTTTGTAACTGATTTAAAAATGGTTCCTCCCCCTATTATGTCTTCTTCATTAAAAACTTCTTTGAGTACATGAAAAGTATACCATTGAAACCCAGCCTTATGACGAATCGCGCACAGACCTCTTCCTATTACCATTTTTGTATTAGCAATATTAATTCTACCTACTGGTGCTCTTACAGAAAATAAAATATCACCCTTATCTGCAATACGCCCCTTTATCGAACAATAAAATCGCTTGTTAGGAAAGCGATTCCCAAAATCAGTTACTCCTTGATGAAAAGGTAAGCCTAATTTATCTGTATTATAATATTTTGATTTCGGTGATTGACCCATAATTAAATGACACACATCTTTGAGTTCCTTTACTTCCCACCCCTCCGGGATCTTGCCCAGCGGGGAATCGATCAGGCGGGCCTTTTCATGGCCGGGGAAGCGAAAATGGACAAACCACTCGCGGTAAAGGGCCTGAGCCATCTCCTCCAGGATCTTGATCCGGCGTATGTTGTTTTCGATAAGGTCGTCGTAGGCGGAGAGAATGGCGGTAATTTTGCGCTGGGTGGGTAAAGGGGGTGCTGGAACTTTAAGGTTTTTGATGGAGCTAAGATCAGCTCTTTGGCGACCTGAAGCACCGGACATACTCTTCTCCGCTGGTTTCCTAATTAGATCCGATTTTGCAAGATAGTATATATAACCCGGATCAGATATACTTGGATAAGATCGAAATATAAAAAATTCTGTTGAGCCAAACGCTGTTGATATACCTTCAGGTTTGTACTGAGCTATTTTCCCATTCTCAAGGCAAGGAGTAATTCGTGCAAATAATATATCTCCCGCCAAAAATTTAGCTCCACCTCCGTTATAAATTCGGTGCTCTGCTTCAGATACATAACGTCTATTCGGTTCTACTACTCCCATACTAATAAAAGGGTATTCTTTTCCCTTCTCTAATTTTACCCATGGATTGATCTCCACCATTTCAGAAAAAGGTAGTGACCTCATCGGTCTGTCACCAACAGTTGAATGTTCTCCGCAATCTGCTCTTCCAGCTCCCGCGCTTCCTGGTTGAGCAGCTCCAGCTCTTCGTTCAGCTCCTGCAGCCGCTCGTAGAAATCGCCGTCATCCTCCCGGCACTCGGCCACGCCGACGTAGCGGCCCGGGTTGAGGCTGAAACCCTGGTCCTCGATCTCCTCTAAGGTGGCTACCTTGCACAAGCCCGGCACATCTGCATATTTGCCGTCGGGGAAATGCTCTTGCAGCAGCTCTCCGCCGCCGTGCAGGTTCTCGGGTGCCTCGCCCCGGTAGAGGCGGGCGATATTGGCCAGGTATTCCACCTGCTGCGGCGTCCAGTCGCGGTGGGCGCGGTCAACCTGCCTATAAATATGACGGGCGTCGATAAAGAGAACTTTGTCGGCCCGCTCGGTCTCCTTCTTGCCCTTATCCAAAAACCAGAGGGTGCAGGGCAAGGTCACCGTGTAGAAGAAGTTCGGGCCGACGGCGACCATCACCTCCACGACCTGCTCTTCGATCATTTTTTTGCGGATCTCCAGTTCCGAGCCCCGGGCATCAGAGGCAGAGTTGGCCATGACAAAACCGGCTCTTCCTGTCTCGTTTAAAGCGCTGTAAAATATCTGGATCCAGAGATAGTTGGCGTTATCCGGACGCGGCAGGCCGAAGGGAAAACGAGGGTCATCCTTGAGCCGCTCCTTGTCCACCCGGTTCACGTTAAAAGGGGGATTGGCCATCACAAAGTCGAATTTGCCCACGCTGTGGTGAAGATCTTCATAGTAGGTATTGCCCTGGCGGATATCGCCGCCCAGCCCGTGCACCGCCAGGTTCATCTTGGCCAGGCGCACGGTTTCGGATATCCGCTCCTGGCCGTAGATGCTGATGGCGTCACCGCCGTTTTCACGGTGCTCCTCGACAAAGCGGGCACTCTGCACAAACATGCCGCCGGAGCCGCAGGCCGGGTCGAAGATGCGCCCCCGGAAGGGCTCGATAATGCCCACGATCAGCTTGACGATGCAGGTGGGCGTAAAGAATTCGCCGCCGCGCTGCCCCTCGCTCATGGCGAATTTGCCCAGAAAATACTCGTAGATCTTGCCGAAGGCATCGCCTTTGATGTCCATAGGGATGGAGCTCATCAGCCTGAGCAGCTCGGTGAGGGTGGGGTTATCCAGGCGGTTGTAGCTCTTCGGCAAAACATCCTTTAGATCCGGGTTTTCCGCCTCGATGGCCCGCATGGCCTCGTTAATGGCCTGGCCGATGTTTTCTCCCTCGAGGAGCTGGAGCAGTGTCGAAAAACGGGCCTGATCCGATAAGTACATGATTCCTTGAGCATGATAGTCAGCCGGTCCGATTTTGCGACGCCCGGTGCTCTGGCCTGCCAGTTCCTTTTCGGCGACGGTAAACTTGTAATCTGCATAACGCAGAAAAATCAGGCCCAGCACCGGCACAGAGTATTCGGATGATTTCAGCTTAGAGTTGGCCCGCAGCTCATCGGCGGCGCTCCAGAGGCGAGACTCTATTTCGTTATTGTTGTTGTTTCGGCTCATATCCTTCTCCCCATAGCATCATTAGATCTCGATAATCGCAGTTTTTACCCCATTAAATAAACAAAGGCTAAACGGGGGTGTCCAGGCCGGGTTGCCGGCCATTGTCTTGCTTAATAAATATTTCAGACAAAAGGCGCCGAAAAACCGATACCAACAACTGGTCCGGCTCGTTGGCAAAACTCGCATCGAAGACCTTATTCACAGGATATCATGTCTCCTTCTTGCACTTTTTAACACCTGCAAGATTTCTAATTGCTTATATAATTCTGTTTCAATAGCAAAACATCCTTGTCAGCAGCTATAATAACATAATCATTTTTGATCCTGCTCAAACACTGGTCCGGATGGATCAGTGATCTTCCCCCGATAAAATAGACACTGGGTTAAGCTACTTTTCTTTCCTTTTCTTACTTTTCTGGGATATTGTACCCAATTGCTGAATGTATCCTGATTCGGTTGTAGAATACCTCGATATATTCGAAAATGATGCGCCTTGCCTGCGAACGGGTTTCAAACATGCAGTTGTATACCAATTCGACCTTAAACTTAAAAGAGATACCAATGAGCCGAATAGGGCGGATGGGCAGAACAGCGCTCCGGTTGAATTCTCGCAATACATCAACTAAACTATAGATAAACAAGAATAATAGCTTGGCCATGCAAGCAGCGCCGGCTGATAGGAGAGGTAAAGTCATGTCTTTGAGACAGTTTGTTCTCGAGCTGGAAACCACAACGCGGGAGACGCTTTACGATATTACGGAACAAGTCCGAACAGAGGTGGCACAAAGCGGCATTAAAAACGGGCTGGTTTCAATATACGCCCAGGGGGCTACGGCGGCGATCATGATCCAGGAGAACTGGGACGAAAGCGTGCAAAATGACGTGATCACGCTGTTGCGTAAGCTGGTCCCACGCGGTGGCTGGGAACATGACCAGCAGGACGGCAACGCCGACGCCCACCTCAAGTCGGGGCTGGTTGGCCCCAGCGAAATCGTCCCCCTGATCGACGGCAGCCTGGGGCTCTCTACTTGGCAGAATATCTTTTTCTGCGAATTTGACGGCCCCCGAAAAAAACGCCGCATTATGGTAACGATCATCGGAGCCTAGTTTCCTCTCCCCCGGTAGGAGAGGGAACTACCCTTCAGCTTTGAAAGTCTTTATTCGTATGATAGAAGAAGCTGATAAGAGAGCGATTTAATATTCATTCAGCATCTTGCTTCTCAAGCTATGACCCAGCCATAATTTCCTACCGAAAGATCAACACTGCACACTTTTCCTTCAGAAGCATCCAGTGTAATCTTATATTCAGCTTTAAATCTATAGAATCTGTCATTAGGCAGGGCGGTCACAAGTTCCTTTTTCCATTTAGATTGTCCTCGAGCCGGTAAAAGTCAACTTAATAGAATGCCAAATAAAACCTGCCCCTTATTAAGGGGCAGGTTTTATTTAATGCTTACCCTTTTAATCCGTCCAAAAAGCAACCCGGAAGTTTGTTTGCCCTGTTAGTTGGATAATCGTAAAGCACAATCGTCAACTAACCTGCCAGTATGATAGGGCCAGAGGTAAGATCTGCTTGTTACTATGCATTCCAGTTTACCTAAGACCTGCAAAGCAGTTTCACCAGGATGTAGACCTTACTGAAAAGATATCTGTTTTATTCAGGTATCGTTACAGCAGCCTCACCTACCCCAACTTTAACCCCATCCTGGTTTTCACACCAGAGCTCTAATACTACGAAAGAGGTCCTGTCACTGCGAGGGTGTTTTTCAATTACTTGAGCATAATTGGTAATATCATCTCCCGGGCGTACAGGGTAAAGAAATTTACCCTCTAAGGATTTTAAAAAGCCCCCTCCGGGGTAAGCCCAATCAGTAACGATCTTTCCCATAAAGGAGAGGGTCATCATCCCATGGGCAATAGTAGTTCCTTTGCCTAAAAGGTTAATCTTCTTACACCATTCCGGATCAATATGAATCGGGTTAAAATCAAGAGAAGCCTCGGCGTTCTTGTCTATCTTTTCCTGGGTAATATGCTTACTCTGAGAGGGTAATTCATATCCCAATTCAATTTTATCAAATTCTAGTTTTTCAGACATCTTAGAAACCTCCTCTTAATTAATGGCTATCTTCTGAATGTTTATTTCTTAATCATTTCCTCGTTACCCTGAAATTGTAACACCAGCCCCCCAATCCACCTGCATACCATCTCTTGTTTCTGATTGGTTATGAAGAACTCGGCCACGGTATATTTCTTTCCCCGTTTTAGATATTTGTCAATTAACTTTGACTGACAATAAATGGTGTCACCAGGCCGCACGGGAACACCAAACTCTAGCCTTTGGCCCGGATTGATAGCCCCAGGCATTTTTGCCCAGTGATCGGGTGGCAGTGAGGCAAATACGATCGGTACAACAATGGTAGGGGGGGCAATCAAACCCCCAAATTGAGAGTTCTTTGCAGCTTCTTCATCAAAGTAAAATGGATTGTAATCTTCAGTTCCTTCAGCATAAAGTTGGATTCTTTCCAAGGTAACCGTAAAGGGTTCGGTGTTATATACTTCACCAACTTCAAGATCATCCCAACTGCGTTGTTTTTCCTCGTATTTGAAAAAGTTTTTTTCAAACCGTTCGGGTAATTTCTCCTGTACCACAGGATCAACCTCCTTATGTTTTAATGTCTTAAGTTAATAAAAGGCTTTAGACCTTTCGATCGCGGTCTTGCCAGTATTGGGCTCGAATTTCGTGTTTTAATACTTTACCAGCTGTAGAACGGGGTAGAGTTTCTACAAATTCTATTGAGCGTGGCTTTTTGTAGCCGGGCAAATGTTCTTTACAGTGTTCAATAAGATCCATTTCGGTTAAGGAGCTATTTGCCTTTTTAATTACCAAGGCTTTAATGGCTTCGCCCCAGTATTCATCTGGAATACCTATTACAGCCACTTCGGCAACTTCTGGATGTTGGTACAAAACATCTTCGATCTCTTTTGGGTAGATATTTTCTCCTCCAGAAATGATCATATCCTTCTTTCGATCTACTATATAGATATAACAACCTTCATCCATCTTACCTAGATCACCAGTGTGGTACCAGCCATTACGTAAAGTCTCTTTAGTAAGTTCGGGGAGCTTCCAGTATCCCTTCATGACATTGTCTCCACGGACAATTACCTCACCTACCTCACCAAAAGGCAGTTCCCTGTCATCATCGTCTACGATTTTGGCCTCCATCCCGATTACCTCGCGCCCTGCTGAAGACATTCGACGTATTTGTTCTGGGGTGCCTTCGAGCACATGGTCTTCTGGTAGCAGCATGCTCATCGGAACAAAGGTTTCGGTAGCACCATATACCTGAAGAAAATTACATTGAAAAAGTTTGATAGCTTTTTTAAGCGGTTCAATTGGCATTGGAGCAGTACCATAAATGACACATTCCATGCTTTTTAGATTAAAATCACTGACCTGCGAATATTGCAAAATAGCCAATAGCATAGCCGGAACCAACAGGCCATGCGTTACTTGGTATTTCTCAATGGTTTTCAGTACTGCCTCTGGGCTAAAAGTACGCAAGGTAACATTAGTAGCCCCCATAAAGGCAAAGGCAAACATGGCCATGGCATCTCCGGCATGGAACAAGGGTGGGGTATTTAAGTAAACCATGCCTGGTGCGATTCTGATCCCAACTGCCGAATTGAAACAACTAGAGATTAAATTACGATGAGTAGTCATAACACCCTTGGGCAAACCAGTAGTTCCACCAGTATATCCCAGTACTACCATGTCATCTTCTTCTACAATTACAGACGGTCCATCAGGACTGGAATCGCTGATTATATCGTCATAAAACAAATAACCTGCCAATTTTTGATCTATGCTAACTAGTTTAGCAACACCGGGAGTTTGAGGTTTTACTTCTTCTACTGTATTCTGGTACAAACTGCCGAAGAAAAGTAGTTTAGCTTCGGAGTTGTTTAGAATATAAGTTAACTCTTTACTGTCTGATCTAAAGTTAAGCGGGACAATAGGAGTCCCCGCCTTAGCACAGGCAAAATACAGCTCAATATACTGGTAGCCGTTATAATATAATACGGCTACTCGATCACCTTTACCCAGTCCTAGATTTAAAATCGCATTGGCTAAGCGATTTACGCGCTGGTTAAATTCAAAAAAAGTAAACTCTACATCATCCTCTATTGAAGCAATACGGTTAGGATACAGTCTAGCATTCTTCTTTGGAATATCGGAGACCAACAACTTTGATTCCTCCTCTCCTAAGTTGAAAAAATATTTAACCGTTTTCTTGAAGTCTTAAAACCTCTCTTTAAAAATACCTCCTTTTGATAAGCGGTTATGACATTGACGTCATTGTCATATTTACTATACAAAATAGCGAGCCTATTGTCAAGACAATATCAAATATTTTATTTATTAATTTTTTGGAAGGTAACCTTTGCCTTTATAAAGTATAGTGCCCTTCCCCCGGTCTGCTGGACACTGAGTGGCTGAAGCGTGAACCAGGCCCCCGGTTAAGGCGGGATCTGGTTCTTAAAGAGAAAATACTTGAGATCTATCATGAAGGCCGGGGCTATTATGGAAGCCCGCGTATTCACCGGCAGCTGGTCAAGAAGGGTTTTCGTTGTGGCAAGAAAAGGGTGGAGCGATTAATGCGAGAACTAGGTATTAGAGCTAGGCAAAAAAGAAGATACAAGGCAACCACAGATTCAAATCATAAACGACCTGTGGCCGAAAACCAACTCCATGGGGTTTTTACCGTTTCTGAACCGAATCAGCGCTGGGTATCTGACATTACGTACATTTACACTGATGAAGGGTGGCTCTACTTAGCTGCCATTATGGATCTGTATTCTCGTTTAACCGGCGGAAGGTCATTCCAAAAACACCGGCTGTAACTGCAGCGATTTTATTAATCGCAACAGAAACACTTGTGCAGATATCTTATCACCCTTGAAACTAAGGTAGCGGCACCCTCATCCCTTATGATATAAAGAGGGTATAGTTTTAACTACGGAAATATATGGAGTTACCAGAATGAGTTAAAGCTCACATTTAGAGTTTACTTAATAAAAGAAAGGATTGTGCTAATGAAAGAAAATTTCAGCACACGTGATCGTATCATCAATGCAGCCATCGAGGTGTTTTTTGAAAATGGGTTTTCAGATACTACTGTAGACGATATTACTAATTATGCCGGTGTGTCACATGGTACCTTTTACATCTACTTCAAAAACAAAAAAGATGCTTTACGTGAACTGCTTAAAGAAACATTTGATTTACTTTATGATGCTACTGAGGCACCCTGGAAACGTGAACACTCTTATGAAAGTTTACGCGAGTCTATTTATGGCTTTTTTAAAATATACCAATCGCACTGGAAAGTAATTCGAACCTGGAAAGAAGCAGCTATGCTTGATGCTGAATTCATGCAACTGTGGCACAACCTAGTAGATCAAATTACTTGTCGCATCAAACAAAATATCGAGTATTCTATACGCAAGGGTTTATGCCAGCCTATTGATTCTGCAGTAGCTTCGCAGGCACTATCAGGAATGATTGAACATTATGCTAATAATTACCTTATGAAAGGAGAAACTGTTGATCTTAACATTATTTCTAAAACCCTGGCTCATATCTGGTATTACGGCATCTACGGTAGTTGAGCTTTTTTACCACCACGACACGGCCACACGGCGATGTTTCTTTATGGAGTTTTAATAAAAAAGCGCTTATATAGAACGCTTCATTGTATTAACTTTACAGATGCTTTATATTACAGCTTCGCGGACTATATTTTAGTAATCTTACTATACTAAATATGGAATGTATTTTCAACCAGCCGCCTGCCCTACCGGGTAAGCCGGTTTACTAATAACCAGGATAACGGTCCCACCATTCCTGGTCATCCCGGTAGCCGGTAAGCAGATCGTCTGCGATCTTTACCAGGGTCTCTTTTAATTCGACGTTCTCCACCCAGCCGGCAGGGATCTTGCTTAATCCCAGGTAGGCCCCTAAGATATTGCCGGCAATCGCCCCGGTGCTGTCGCTGTCGCCGTCGTGATTAACCGCGGCAACGAGGGCCCTTTCGAAATCATCCCGGTATTTCAGCGCGCAGTAGAGGGCGATGCCCAGGGCCTCTTCGCCGACCCAGCCTTCGCCGAGCTGCGCAATCGCTGCCGCATCTGAAAGGCAGCCCCGGGAAAGATCTACAGCCTGCACCAGGCTCCCGGCGCATTCTTCGTGGTTTGCATAGCCTTTCAGCTCCGTTAAAGTTTCGTCAACCGCGGCCTCCAGCTCCCGGCCTTCTACTATTGATGCAATTAGGTATGCCAGAGCCCCGGCTGAAAGATAACCCGATGGATGCCCGTGAGTCAGGGCGGCAATTTCCGCCGCCATTTCGAAAGAAACCTCCTTCCGGCAAAACAGGCCGACCGGCGCTACCCGCATCACCCCGCCGCAGCCCTTGCTGTTGTTGATCGGCCTCTCCATGCTCCCCTGCTTCCCGCTTAAAAGAGCAGAGATACAGGTGTTTCCAGGAGCCCTCCTGGCATGGAGCTCTTTTACCTCGAGCAGCCAGCCGTCATAGATCCACTCGTAATCCTCGACCCGGGGGTATCCCTGGGTCAGCAGCCAGCGCTGGTAGGCGTGGAAGACGACCGTCGGCGGGTGGCAGACCCCTTTATTTACATGCCTATTTTCAGCCCGGAGAAGGCCCTCTGCGGTAAAAATGGTCATCTGCGTATCGTCCGTAATCTTAGCTTTCCCGGAGGGGTTTAACAGCAGGTCCCGGATGCCGCCGGCGCCGAATCGCTGCATAATCTCGCTCAGCCTGAGAAACTCTACCGGCCAGCCTAAAGCATCGCCGATAGCGCCTCCTACAAGGCAGCCTCTAAAGAACTCCTTGTTTCGTTTCATAAATAACCATACCCCCCGGTTTTTTAATTTAATTAATTTAATTATAGCAGTTTGCTAAAAAGCGTAGACCACAGCGGTAAAAGAGAGGCCATCGCCGCTTCGTTTATTCCCCAACTGAGATAAAGGTGACACAGAATAATTCGAGGGGCTCTAGAGATAATTTAAATAGGATACTCTGGCACTATGACCATGTTGCCCGAATTGTTGATCGCGCTGACTTTAACTTTATAGACAGGTTCTATATTTTCAGGGTGAAGAACTTCTAGCCCCCCTGCCGCATAGATGACCCCCTTGTTCAGCATCACAAACTTGTCGCAATACCGAGCCGCCAGGTTTAGATCATGTATCGCCACAACCGCGGTGATCCCGTTTTCTGCCTGCTCCTTAATCATGTTCAAAACCTCTAGCTGATGCCTTAAATCCAAATTGCTGGTAGGTTCATCGTAAAGTATAACCTCGGCCTCCTGGGCCAGAGCCCTGGCGATTAAAACTTTCTGCCTCTGGCCGCCGCTGATTGCACCGATCTCTCTCATGGCAATTTCCTCTAAACCCAGCTGGCAGATAACATCAGAAACCTTTTCCAAGTCATGCGCGGAAGGTCTCCAGTTAAGATAAGGCCTTCTGCCCATTAAAATCGCGTCAAAAACTGTGATGGGAAATTTACTATTTTCCCCCTGGGGCACGTAACCAAGTTTTTTAGCCAGCTCATCCCGGTCCATCCGGTTTATCTCTTCGCCGTCAATCAAGATGCTTCCCGCCTGTGGCCTTAAAATACGATCCAGGCATTTGATCAAAGTGCTCTTCCCCGAACCGTTGGGGCCGACGATCCCTAAAATATCACCATGTCTTAATTCTAAGCTAACATCCCGCAGCACCGGTTTGCTGTCATACCTGAAATAGAGACCGTCAACTTTAATTTTCACCAGTATTCCCTCCCCCTAATGATAAGATAAATAAACAACGGCGCACCCAAAAAGGAGGTTAAAATTCCCACGGGAAGAACCACTGGAGAGATAATGGTCCGGGCTACGGTGTCGGCGGCCAGTAATAGCAGCCCCCCCGTAACACAGGAGTAAGGTATCAGGTACATTTCGTTACCGCCGATAAACCTGCGAACAATGTGGGGAATAACCAACCCCACAAAACCAACAATACCGATAAAAGAGACGATTACGGCTGTTAACAGCGAAGCAACAACCATGCCCACGATTCTTACTCTTTCTACATTTACCCCCAGGCTTTTAGCCGTTTCATCTCCCGCCTTCATCGAGTTATAGTTCCAACTGTTGCGCATAAAATAAATAACCGCCGGAAGAGAAATTACGGTCATAATAGCCAGCTCGCTCCATCCTGCTTTGCCCGCGTCACCAAACTGCCAGAAGACAATCGCGGCAATCTGCATGCTTTCTGCAAAATACATCAACGCAGTTGTGCCCGCCGAAAAGAGGGAGCCGAGGGCAACCCCCGTTAGAATCATTGTTTCCGGGGTCGCTCCCCTGTATCTTACCAGTAAAAGGATAACCGCTGTCGCAGACAAGGCGCTAATAAAAGCACAAACAGTGACCAGATAAGGATTATTTACTATAATTGCCGCCTCGGCTGTCCGTGAAGCGACGCTTCCAGCTCCCAGGGCACTTAAGGCAAAAGCCGCCCCGAAAGCGGCAGCGCTGGATATGCCCAGGGTATAGGGAGAGCCCAAAGGGTTTCTTAGTATGCTCTGCATCGCCGCACCCGCGACCGATAATCCTGCCCCGGCAATAATAGCTGTTAAAATTCTTGGAATGCGAATATTCCAGATAACATTATGGACCGCACTGCTTGTATTTTTTAAAAATATTGTGGATACTACCTCAGATACGGGTATTTTATAGGAACCAACCGATATGGAATAGACCACGATTAAGCCCAGGATAGCAACAGAGATAACCCCGAAGATTACTTTCAGGGAGGTGCTCTTTTGGTACCTGGCCAGCACTTCGCTGCCCGGCAACGATTCTTCACTCCCTTTCTCTAACCATGTCACCACCGGGTAGCAGCAGGCATGTTCCGGATGGCATCCAGGCTCGAAACAGCTGCATCCCCCATGCCTACTGTTTTTCCCGGTGTTGACGAAAATAGGCGGTAACTTTTTACTTCAAATTAATTTTCCCTGGTTCTCCAAACCTTTCCACCATTTCATCATAAATAGGCCTACCTAAGAATAGCTCGTAAATTTCATCTGCTTTTTTTGCAAAATCAATATCGCTAAATTTTTCCGGATAAAGGACACTGCCAACATAGTAGGCATTTATCAGCACGTTTTCTATGTTGGTGTTATTCCAGATTTTCAAAAAGATTTTGTGCACCTCATTGTTCTTTACCGCTTTTAATGATTGGTACTTGGGTTCTTTTAATTCCTCCAAAGATAGTTCTAAACCGCCGGCCGATTCGATAAATATTATATCCGGGTCCCAGGCGATGATGGCCTCCGGATCGATAAAGGCATTTTCTTCCCCTATCTCTGCGGCAACATTTTTGGCGTTAACAAATTCGAAGGCAGAATAATAAGACGAAGTAGAAGTAAGTCCATGGGAACCGGCCCACGATTTACCTCCGACGTAAACAGTTGGCTTTTCTTCATCCGGAATCTCCCTTGTTCTCTCGTTAAGATCATCTATGATCGCCTCTACGCCGCTGATTAGCTCTTTGGCCCGTTCCTCCTTGCCCAAAAGATCGCCGATAATCTTAACAGTTTCATAAAAATTATCTAGATTCTTGGCTAAACAGACGTACGGTTTAGTTATTACTACGGGTATTCCAGTTCTCTTCTGGATAGCTTCCTGTCCTGAAAAATCGACGGTATAATCGCCACTGCAAGAAAGAATCAGGTCCGGCTCAAGAGCCATTATTGTCTCAAAATCGCTTTCATCAAACAGTGGAATATCCGGTATCTCGGACTTAATGGCCATAGTCCAAGGCATACTATAAGGCCTACTTTGCTCCATCTCTCTGACCCCAGCCATTTTATCGACGGCATCGAGGTAGACGATAAACCGGTTTGTGCTGGACAGTCCCAGAACACTGTTCACTTCCGTGGGCACTTCAACCGTTCTACCGGCCATATCGGTAATGGTTTTAGTCTCACTTCCGGGTGACTGATCGGCAGGCTCCGCACAACCTACCATAAAGAATATTAACAACACCGCCAGCCCCATCATCATGGTTTGACCTGTTTTCACCTTCACTATTGATTGTACCTCCTTTGTTTTAACAAAAGTTACCTGTTGAAAAGGCCCCGGCAAAGCCGCCCCCCCGTCCTCCTTTAACCGTCAGCTTATTCGTCCGTTAGTGGTTTCTACGTTCATCCACCCGCCAGACCATCACTCCCAGGCGGGACTTGCTTTCCTGGCGATAAACATTGCCCACCGCGTTTTCTTGTACATACCGGGTAATGGTGCTGCTTACTTCAGGCGTAATCTCTGTATACAACCAGAAAGAGCGGCACAAACTGTCTATTGCTTCTTCCAGGGACTGCTCCCGGACTGATTCAAAATCTAAATACCTGATGGTGGGGTAGTAGCCTGCACAAAAAAGGAGGTTGAAGGGGAAAATGATATTACTTTCGTGCCCGGAACCGGTGTCCTCTTCATTAAAAAGAAGTTTCCACAATTCTTTTCGCTCATGGCCAAAATTGCCCCCCGCCCGGGTGATCAGGCAGCAGTATTTACTAGAAGCTTGGTTTAATTTATCAAGGGTTTCAAAATCAGATACCGCCGGGGTCATCGAAGCAAAAACCAGGTCGAACTTTTCTGCCAAACCTTCCCTTTCAATATCTAGCTCCTCCCACAGGCGATGGATCACCTGAATATTATCCAACCCCAGCTCTTCTACCTTCTGCTCCAGAATCCGGCACATTTCTATTGCGCCGTCCAGGGCTGTTACCGATTTAACCTCTTTTGCAAAGGGCAGGGCATAAGTTCCGGGACCGCAGCCAACATCAAGAACCTCTGTTTCAGGTGTAATTATTTGCTCCTGCCGGAAAAGCTCCATTATTTTATTAAAATGTCCTGTTTCATTCGACGTATTTTTTCCATAATCAGGCGCACACTTATTCCAGAATTCAATAGCCTCTTCTGAACTCCTGATTCTCCTTTTCATGTAGACAGAAGCTCTCCTGGCCTCTTCCCAGGCTTGCTGCCAGAATTCTGGCCTTTCCAGAGCGTTTCGGCTTTGTTTCAATTTAATTCCTCCCGAATGGTATTGCTATTTTATATTTAGAAATACGCTAATTAAAAAAATATCTACTTTGTTTACCAGGCAACCAGTGAAAAGCTATACCCGGCGATTCGAAAGGAGACCCTTGTGCTACCATTATATAATTCGTGTTACTATTATTTAGTATTCGACACCTGTCGCCAATATCCTGCCTGTTTTCAGTTCTTTTAAAAGAGAGCAGCAATTCAATACAGCTGGCACATCGTTGAGCAACAGTGATTCTTTAGCAGCCAGGCAGCTTTTTTCTCTTCAGCGCCTCTTTCAAGCAACAGGCCCGGTCAGCGTTCTCATTTTCTTGCCAAGTAAGAGAGAACCAGCTGTATTACTAATGTTTAAGCCGTGCCACTATTATTCTACAACAAATTACGATAACCAGCCATCATAGAAGGAAAAAGCAGGATGCTTGTAGAAAAAATAGCTAAGGGGTAGATTACCCCTCCACGAAGTGTTAATTTTATAAATAGTAAAAGGGGCAAGCATATGAGTATCCCTGGGAATGAAACCTGTCCGCACTGCAAGTTGCCTCTTAGAGAGTACCATGATTTTACAACTTGCGATTCGTGCCAGACCTCCTTTCACGACAAATGCTGGCAGGAAGGCTCCGGTTGCTCTGTTTGCAATTTGGTAGAAAAAACCGTAAGTACCGCTAGGGACAAATCATCTTCATGGTACCTCTACCATAAAGGCAAAAACCTGGGCCCGTTAAGCTGGGAGCAGCTGTGCAGCCAACCCGGTATTCAGCCCGACGACCTGGTTTGGAACGGCCAGATGCCAGACTGGATCAGGGCCGATCAGCTCCCGAACCTGCCGTTAGCCGGGCGTTCCCCTTCCGGGGATCCGTCAGAAAGTAAGAGAATCGCCGGGCACGTGGTTCTTCCGGAGATGAAGGATTATCCGCACCGTGAAACCGGGCCTGTAAACAGCTTCCCTGAACCGCAATTACCGGAAATAGAAAAAGAAACACCCTATCGGCAGGCCACTCCGGAACCGGAAGAGCATAATTGGGTGCCCGGCCAATTTACTGCGGAAGAAGCCGCTAGCCGCAACCTGGATTACATCTCGTCACAAGAACCGGCGCCGAACCTCGATGAGCCCGCAGAAGTAGAGCAACCCGTAGTTCTTCCGGAAACAGAAGAGCACCCCGCTAGCGAAACCAGGCCTGTAAATAGCTTCCCCGAACCACAATTACCGGAAATAGAAGAAAACCCGGGGAGCTTCGCCGAGCAAGAACTACCCCCGCGGCCCTTTACCCAGCACCAGGAGCAGGACTGGGACAACCAGATGCCCCGAATGATAGACAACCTTCCTGACTCCTCTGTAGACTTCATCTCAACCTGGCAGGTCAAGCAGCCTCTTGGCGAAAGCGAAGAGCTGGCGCGCCCCTACTCCCGCCACGTGGTTTATGGAATTCTTTTGGTCATAGGCGGAGCAGCCGCAATTGCGTTATCCCTGATTTACACGCTCGACAAAAGTGAACTGATCAATTTAGTGGCCTGGGGCGTCATTGTCTTCGGGATCTGCGACTTGTTCTACGGGCTATTTGGCTGGTTAAAAACAGGTCCCCGTAAACCCTAAAAGAGACGCTTAGCTAATTTCAGCTAAAGCGATTGCTTGATATGACCGGAAAAGTTTTTCGCAAAGCTGCTCCCACTCGGCTGCAGCTTTAAGTTCGTTTGCATCTATCCCAGTCAGCGAAGAGCTCGCAAGGATCTCCGTAAACTGTGCAGCCATCTCTTTAGCCTCGGTTTCATCACCGCCTTTAAGTAATGATAAAACAAACTCTGTAGGGCTATAGAACTTGGATACGCGCTGCAGATCACGATAAATCTGCATGAGTAAGACATTCCTAGGCCCCTCCCATAGCTCGTTAACCAAAACATCCCGAAGCAAGCGCGGTAAAGAAGAGAAGTCTTCGATGACTCCGTGCCCGCCAAAAATACTGATCGCTTTACGAACCGTATCGGCAGCCTCAAACGAAGTGAAAATCTTCTGCAGTAAAATTAATTCTCTCAAGTCGAAACGTGCTTTCTGCATTTCCGGAGATTCATCAGAAAATAAGCTGGGCTGTAACTTCCGACCCAACTTGATAAAAAGATCGTAAATTTTGAAGGCACCGGCCGTAGTCCGCTGCGCTGCCGCTACGATTTCTTCCAGTTGGTTGGCCGCCAGCGGATGTTGGGAAATCTTCTCCCCGAACACATCACGAAATTCACTGTAGAGCGAGGCTTCTCTAGCTGCCCTGGTCATCATCGCCGCGCTGGAAACCCCTACAGCCATTCGGGATAACGTCAACACTATCCCTACAGCATTGGCCACACCCCTATCCGTCGGGCCAATCGGGTAAGCTACGGCACCGTTAAAATCTATCTCCGCCGTAGGTAGCTCTACCGTGCCCAGCTTCCACTTGATTCGGTTGATAACGTAACCGTTTCGCTTCTCTTTTTCCTTGTCGCCCGGCAACCACGAAGGGATAATAAAGGTTCCAACCTTTTCACTACCCGTTACCTTGGCTGTGACAACCGCATAATCGGCATGGACAGCCGAACAGAAAAATTTGCTTCCGTAAACACGGTAGTAGCGGCCGTCGGGTTCGGCCTCCATTAAATTGGAGGGGATGTCGGACCCCCCCTGGATTTCAGTCATATACTGAGCCCCGATGGCAAAATCGCCATCTAGACCTTCTTTGCAATGTTGGTAAATCCGATCGAGCTCCGGCAATCCGTGGTCGGGGTAATAGTTGATTAAAGCAATCAGCCCTTCTGTACAGGCTACAGGACACATAACCCCGGCTTCTCCCATTTGGTGCAAGAGAAAAAGTTTAGAAAAGTATTCCCAGGGCGATCTTTTTTCCGAGAATAGCCCTTCAGAAAAAATCTCGTCTTCGAGCAAATGAGTCTCCCTGGGACGGACGATCCTGTCTATTCTTCGATTATAAGCATCATAGTGTTGGATATATGGACGTACTTCTGGATAGGCAATCTTTTCCGCAAGCTTACTCCACCGAAACGAGACCTTTGGAGAAAATTCTAAAAGCTTACCATGCAGGCTTTCCCACTCTGCTTCGGCATACTTTTTTACTACATTTTGAATAAAAGGGTCGTCACGGTAAAAATCAAAACTATCCCTTTTTTCCAAAAACTCAGCGTACGAATAGGGATTTTGTTTGACCGGCAGGGTCATTAGCTTCCACTCCTTTTTAAGTTTTCCGCAAGTTTAATTATAGCATATGCTGTTCACCGTGTCAATCATTGTTTATATTTATGAACAATGTTCACTTTTTAAAAATAAAAAAATTGCCCGACCCGCTTTGCAACGTTTTCCCTTTTTGTTTCAAAGGTGAAATAACCTCAAATCCCCCGTTTGAAAACATCTGCCAGTAAAGTGGCTAACCGGTTTATGTGCTTCTTAACCTCCTCCTTACTTCTTCCCGGGTACCTAACAAAAGTAATCATAATGCCGTTTAAAGAAGCAAAAAAAGCATGGGATAAGAGACGTACATTCTGGGTGGCCCCCATCTTTTTAAACGATTTATCAAACAGGTCCAGCAAGCTTCTTTCTATCTCATTAAAACGGGCCAGTGAACTTTCTTTAATCGTACCGCTGGTTATAAAATGAGTCATCATTTGGAAAAAGGACTCGTGTTCAAAAAGGTAGTTAACAAAGTTAACGGCGATATCCTCCAAGGGTAGGCCCGTATTTTCATCGATTATCTTCTCCAAGTTTTCGATGATTTCTTCCGCCTTGTAAGAAAAAGCCTCGACGAACAAATCATCTTTATCATTGAAATACCGGTATATAGAGGCGGGAGATATCCCGGCAGCCCTGGCAATATCCCTCATACTAACAGTGTCAAATGATTTTTTGGCAAAAAGAGAGATGGCAGATTCGATTATCAACCTCTTCCTGGTTTCTCTTTCATTTTCTTTGAGCATCATCAACGTTGATTTTTTTCTCAACCCTGCACCCCCAAATTTAAATACTTATAATCGTTAAAATTATTATATCAGCTTGCCTTTAAGTAATAAAGAAGCCGGCATCTGCTAAATAGTGGTAATGCTTTGCCTTACTACGGTTGGCACCCTTCAATGAAAAACCTATGAGTAAAATGTTAGCAGGGGAAGCAAGTTGTCATAGTCAGAAGCATTTATGACAAATCCCAAGCTGTTTGAGAATATAGAATATATAAATTAAAGGAGGTTGCCCTGTCCAAGAAGATTATTATTATTGGTGGAGTTACCGGTAGAGCAAGTGTTGCGGCCAGGCAAGCCAAAAAGGGATTTTAACCTATTATCATGAATATTAAAAAAGAACGAGAGTTTTTAAAAATATTCTCTAGTAGGGAAGGATGGAACCATGCTTCAATTTAACAAAAAGATGGTTTACACCAACCTGTTGGATCCCCGGGAAAACTTCAGCCTCAAAACAATCGAAACAGAGATACGCTCTGATCCTTTAACAGGGGAAACCGGGCGGCTGGCTCATTTTGGGATGATTACACCGCAAAAAGAAGATTATTCAGCCTGGGATACCCCGGAAAATTACAGCCTCTGCCCTTTCTGCCCGGATAATATTGAAAAAGTTACACCTAAATTCCCCCCGGACCTGTTGCCGGAAGGAAGGCTTCGTAAAGGGCAAACAACAATTTTACCCAACATCTCCCCTTATGATCAGTACAGCGCCCTCGCCGTGATGAGTAAAGCACACGTAGTGCCTCTCGAGAAGATGACGGCAGCACTACTAAAAGATGCCTTCGCAGCGGGGATCGAATTTCTTTGCCGGATCAATGCCCGGGAAAATGCTCTTCCGTACCAGCTCATGATCTGGAATTATATGCCCCCTTCCGGGGGAGGCCTCGTCCACCCCCACCTGCAAGTAATCAGCAGCGACTCCCCGGGCAACCTTTACCGCAAAACCCTGGCTAAAAGCAAAGATTATCACCGGCAATTCGGTCAAAATTATTGGCAGAAACTTTGCGTTACGGAAAAAAAGCAAGGAGAGCGGTTTGCCGGCCAGGTGGGAACAGGCTTTTGGTTAACTCCCTTCGTGCCCCTGGGGGTTTTAGGAGAATTTATGGTTGTCTTTCCAGAGGTTCGAACCATTTTTGAAATGGATGAAACAACGCTTCAGGACCTGGTTGCAGGAATGGAGCGCTTGTTTGCCTACTTTCAGAGTGTGGGCATCGCTAGTTTTAATATGGGACTATTTTTTGCTCCCGCGGGGGAAGATGAAGATTGTTTTTCCTTGCATGCGCGCTTTATCCCCCGCACATTTTTAAACCTGGCACAAAAACCCCCCGATACCAACGCGCTGCAGGTAGTCTTGCAAGAACCCTTTACCGTTGTCCGTCCGGAAACACAGTGTGCCGAATTGAAAAAATTCATGAAAAAATAAGGGGGGCTTTCTCTGCCCGTTGCAGAAGCTTGGCCTGCTGCATTGTCAGCAGGCCTCTTGGCGTAGCCTAGCCATTTTACACCCGGCCGCAAAGCTACCGCATCCGGACATTTAACCTGCCTTGCGATAATTCAGGGAAGTTCCTTGCTCCCTCCATGGGCTTTTACGAAAATGGTAGAGCGTCCCCGATTCCTGCACCGGGGTATACAAAAGGATAACCGCAAACAAAAAAAGCGGTAAACCATGATAGAGATACGACTCAAACAACTGGTGCACCAAAAGGCCAATGCAAAGAGAATATAAACCGCTTAAAACAATATACCGGGACTTGAACAACACCGCTTGGTTCATCTTTTTTTGAATGTCTCGCAGAAACAGGGCTATAAAGACGAGATACAATGTTAACCCGGCAAGACCAAGTTCTACCGCCAGATGTAGATAGGTATTATGCACCGAAAGATGATTTCCGGTAATCGTAAACCAGCTGCCAAGGCCCGTGCCAAAAAGAGGATGTTGAATGAACAACTTAAGCGCTTCGGCCCATAGTTTAATCCGGCCGCTAGATAATGCATTTAGCACCTCAGTCATGCTGCCCTTTTCAAATGTCTGTTTGCTAATAAGAATTGGGGCGAGCGCCAATACCATTGGCAGATAACAATAACGCCGGCCATTAAACCAGATAAAGCATGAAGCAAATAAAGCCAGGGCAATGAAAGCCGCCCTTGAAAAAGTAAGAAAAAGGGCCGAAAGCTGGAGCGCCAGAACAATGTAAAATGAGACTGCTATCAGCCTGTTTTTTTCTCTTTTTTCCCGGTACAGAGCAAATAATATCAGTATACTGGCGATGCAGAAAACCAAGAAAATCCCAAAGGTATTCGGATTACCGAAACAAGAGGTAACCTGGGGCAGGCCGTACAGATAGTTGGGATGACCAATAGCAAAAGTAAGTAGATTCAGCCGTAGCTTTAAACAGACCACGCTGGCCAGGGTAACGATGCTCATGAAGGTTCCCGCCAATCCAAGGCAGAAACAGAACCGTGTAAAGGTTTCTAAAGTCCACGATAAGAATGCACTTAAGCTGCAGACCAGTAGCAAAAAAAATAGGGAGCGCAGCGATACAAACATGGTAGTTTCCCGGGTAATTGAAAACAACGCGGCCATCGTAACGACAAGCACCTGCAGCGCAATTAGCACATAGCGGTGCCTTAGGAAATATTCTTTCCTATGCACTCCGGTTGTCCCCTCTTTCTCTATCTCTCTTTATCTTAATCTTTATCTCAATATAAATAACGCCATTATCAGGTAGGTTTTTCTTTTCACTACAGATTATATTACAACAAGGAACTTCTTGTCTATCTTTCTTTTTATCTTGTCGGCGGCCTAGCAGTACCCTAGTTATTCTTATCTTAAGATTTCTCCTGGTTATGCTTCTCTCAACACCGATCGAAAAGCCAGTCAAAGAACTACCTAACGAATTCGCGGTCGTCGGTAAAATCGGTGCCGAAACGCTTATTTAAAGGTGGACAGGATATCCTGCCTTAAATGTATCGGGGAGGTACTGGTTAAGTATAAGATCGGTCAGCTCTTTAGCTAAGCTGCTGTCTTTCTTCAATAAACCAGGCACACCTTCGTTAAACGTTAAAACTACCGAAACTGTTATTCCGATTAGCTCCTGGCCAGGCTATTTAGATATAACTGGAGAAGGGTGATTTGCAGTTCTAAAACTACATTGCTTTAAGATAAGCGATTCCGGTGAAAATTAATCCCGTCTCTACAACTTAAAGCCTAAAGAAAAACTCTCGCTCCAGGCATTGCTATACGTTCCCCCAGGAGAAGTTTAGGCAAATTAGTAATTGTTTTGTTCTCCGCGGTGCCTGGGATCATACTCTACTGCAGAGGTTTTCCGCACCGGTTGGGGAAACAAATTCATAAGTTGATATATTTCCCTGGGCATCTCTGTGCTCACATTAAGCCCCAAATCTCGTGCTACATCTACTGTAATGGGAAAATCGTGAGTCCAACGCCCTTCAGTCAATGTTTTAGCTATTCTTTCCTTCTCTTCTAAAGAATGTTTCTCAGGGAGTATCTCTAAAATACTATTCTCAAGCTGGCTAATTGCTTTTTGAGAGATATCTGCTAAAATTAGTGTCTCATCATCAATTTCTGAAAGCGGCTTCTGTTTAAGCACATTAATCACCGAAGGAGCCGGATATTTACCTAATTGGGGGTCTACCGGTCCGAGCATAGAGTGTTCCCCCATAACAATCTCATCGGCAGCCAATGCTATGAGCGTGCCCCCGGACATGGCATAATGGGGCACATATACTGTGACTTTCCCCTGGTGTTTATTGATCGCCCTCGCTATCTGCAGCGCAGCTAATGCAATCCCTCCCGGGGTATGGAGGATCAGGTCGATAGGCGTATCGGGGGCAGTCATTTGGATGACACGGATAATCTCTTCTGAATCATTGATGTCGATATAACGCATAACCGGAAAACCTAATATACTCATGGTTTCTTGGCGGTGGATAATGGCGATTACTCTAGACTTGTTTTTCTTCTCTAATTTAGATATTAGGTTTTGGCGCGATGTTGCCAAGAGCTTTTGCTTAACTGCAGGCTGCAATGCCGAGATAATAAAAAATAATATCAGTAAGTCAAAAAACATTTTGATTCATCCCCTTTCGTGTAGCGTTCTGCAGCTCATTAGATCGAATTTTAATTACTATTCGACATCAAGATTTATAAACCTTTTAAAATGATCATCCCAGCTTGGCCAGGGCCTGGCTGGAAAGATGGCGACGCCGCTAACTAGCGATCTGTTTCTGCATATCGCTTCTCAAGCCCATGTTCTAATTTGAAAAGCCTGGATTGCAACTGTTCCAAGTTCGGTTATCGGTAGCTCAGGCTATTCCTCAGAAAATCCTTAAAGTAAGAGCTGCGAAAAATGGAAAACCATATATGAACGAAACTCAAACCCTAGAAATCGCTTTATCCCCGCGTAATAGGCTCACTAACATGGTTCTTTAAGGTATAATGGAGAGGGTTTGTTGCAAAATTGATACACTGGAGGTGCAGTATGCCATACTGGGTTTACCTACTCCTGGCAGGTGTTGTAATTCTAGTGGCCATGATTTTGGGCCGGGCCATCGCCTTTCGTTCCCGGCGTTACACCGTGGAACCGGAACACGGCATCAAGATCGATGTGGACCGGGCCGCGAAGCGGCTGTCTGGGGCGGTGCAGCTGCCGACAATTACAGCCTCCGACCCGGAGAAGGCGGAGCGGGCTCCCTTTGAGCAGTTTATCTATTACCTGGAGCAGTCTTACCCATCCGCCCATGCAGTTCTAAAAAGAGAGATTGTCAACAACTATAGCCTGCTTTATCGATGGAAGGGGCGTGAAGAGGGCTTGAAACCGGTTCTTTTCATGGCCCATAGCGACGTGGTCCCTGTAGAAGAAGGCACAGAGAAGGACTGGCATTATCCGCCCTTTAGCGGGGCCCTGGCCGAGGGCTTTGTTTGGGGCCGCGGAACGATGGACATTAAAAACCAGATTATCTGTATACTGGAAGCGGTGGAATACCTTGCAGCAGAGGGTTTCACACCTGCTCGCGACTTCTACCTGGCTTTCGGCCATGACGAAGAGGTGCGTGGGAATGAGGGTGCGGTGAAGCTGTCGGAGCTGCTTCAATCCCGCGGCATCTCCTTTGAATACATCTTAGACGAAGGAGGAGCGGTCACCATGGGGGCCATGCCCGGCGTGAACCGCCCCATCGCCTCGGTAGGCATCGCCGAGAAGGGCTACGCCGATATCCGGATCACCGCGGAAGGCGAAGGCGGTCACTCGTCTATGCCGCCGAAGCATACCGCAGCCGGGATAATCGGACGGGCGGTAGCTGAACTGGAAAAACGGCAGCGCCCGACCCGGATCGGCCCTTACCTGAAAGAGTTGCTGACCTATATCGGCCCGGAGATGGAGTTCGGCCAAAGAATCATCCTGGCTAACCTGTGGCTGTTCGGCCCCCTATTCAAGCTGGTTTTTAAATCTTCACGGACGGGCAACGCACTGCTGCGCACCACCACGGCGGTGACCATCCTGGAAGGGGGCAGCCAGCCCAACGTTCTCCCCCGGAAAGCAAGCGCCGTCATTAATTTCCGCATCGCTCCGGGCGAGAGTGTCCCAGAGGTGCTAAATCATGTCCGCAGAGTTGTAGGAGAAAAGATCAAGGTAGAAACCCTCGTGGCCACCAACCCTTCCCAGGTATCTCCTGTGGACAGCTCCGGGTTTAAAGCCATCGAGAGGGCCGTTTACGCCACTTTCCCCGAAGCGGTGACCGTGCCTTACATCGTTATGGGCGGCACCGACGCGATCCGTTATGAGCCGGTCTGTGAACAGATTTACCGTTTTACCCCCATGCTTATCTCCATCGAAGACCTGGACCGGATGCATGGCACCAACGAGCGGATCTCGCTGGAGAATATTGAGCGGGGTATCCGCTTCTATATCGAGCTGTTGAAGCGATAGAGGGGACGCTGAGCGGCAGGAACAGGAGCGCGGATTCTTGAATATCTTTTTTGCCTGGCAAACATGGGAAAGGTGGGATTATCTTGAGAGATTTCGACCTTAACAGCATGTTTTTGTTCATTGTCGCTGGTATTATTGTAGTTTTTGTCATGGCCCAGTCAATCTTCTTTCTCTACAAGGCCTGGAACCGGGCCAGAGAGCTGGGGATGACGGGATCTATATTGAAAAGGGTGGCCCGGGCCAGCGCCGCCTTCACCGTGGCCCCGGCTATCGCCATCATCCTGGGGGTCATTACTTTATCTAAGTTTCTGGGCCTGCCGCTGCCCTGGCTAAGGTTAAGCATCCTGGGCGCCCTTACTTACGAGCTGCCAGCAGCTACCTCTGCCGCAGCTGCCTTAGGAGTCTCCATATCCGAAGGGGTGACCGATCCCCAGGTTTATTCCACCATTGCCTGGGTCATGACCCTGGGCATTATGTCGGGGCTAATTATCATCACGCTCTTTTTAAAGAAAATCCAGGAGGGAATCCAGAGCCTGAAAAAGCGGGATACCAAATGGGGAGATATTTTTCTCAACGCCCTCTTTCTGGGCATGATTTCGGCATTTCTGGGGATGATCTTTGCCGATGTTACCACCGGGCTTGAAGGCTGGATCCCCGTCTTCGTCATGCTGATCTCTTCCCTGCTCATGCTGGTCTGCGGTTTTTTCGTCCAGGTCCTCAAAGTCAAATGGATGGAGGATTATGCCCTGCCCATCAGCATGCTGGGAGCTATGGCCCTCTCCATTCCAATTACCAAACTGTTGGGATAGGAGGAGAAATAAAATGAAATCATCTTACAGTGAAAAGATCCATGTCTGGGGCAGAATCTGGTGTTCGCTGGCCCTGGTCATGTTTACCCTTTACCCTGTCGCGGCAAGTATTTACTACAAGGCCTGGCCCAACGGCATATCGCTGCTCAAAGGACTTATAGGCGTGGCGCCAATTTTCTGGACGGTAGGAGCAATCGAAGCTTTTACCTTTGCGCCGATGCTCGGTTCCGGCGGTTCATACCTGGGGTTTGTTACCGGGAACCTGACCAATCTCAAGGTCCCCTGCGCCCTTAACGCCATGGAGATTGCCGGGGTAAAACCGGGCACTGAAGAAGGGGAGCTGATCTCTACCATCGCCATTGCCGTCTCCTCTATCGTCACTACCCTGATCATTTTTTTAGGGGTGATTTTGCTTTCCCAGTTGCAGCCGATCCTCGAATCCGAGCTGCTGGCGCCGGCCTTTGATAATATCCTACCTGCTCTCTTTGGCGCCCTAGCTGTGGTCTTTATCTCGAAAAACTGGAAGATAGCGATGGCTCCCCTTATCTTTATGCTGGTCCTGTTTATCTCGGTGCCCTCTCTGGCCGGTTCCGTCAGCGTGCTAGTGCCGGTGGGCGCTATTATTGCCATCGGGGCAGCGAGGATATTATATAACAAAGGTTACCTGTAGATCGGGGGAGCAACAAAGCGGGCGTTATCTCTTTGATTGATCTGGCGGTATATACCGGGGGCGGCCCGTGGGCCGCCCCCTATAATCTAGTAAGATTTTCAAGATTTTATTAATCTAGCTCTCCCGGTCCAGTGACAACTTGGCGCTGTTCCTCATGATTCGAAATTAAAGCTCCACTTATCGTCCTCCTTCTAAAAGCCTGCAGTGCTAACTAACGGAAAAACTGCAGCGGGTTGATCGCCGGGTGGGTATACCATCCACCCCAGTTGGAGCCGGCGCTACGGCGAACCTCAAAGTGCAGATGAGGCCCGGTAGATTTTCCAGTTGAACCCAGGCGAGCGATGCTCTGCCCGCGGGAGACCCTCTGCCCGGCAGAAACCAGGTTGGCATTGTTGTGCAGATAAACGGTGTAATAGCTGCCGTGGTTAATGACAATATAGTTCCCCTGGGATCGACCCCATGCCGACCTGACCACTACCCCGCTTTCTGCAGCAAGAATGGAAGTGTTCGGCGATGCGGCGATATCGATACCCCGGTGCCGACCATGAAATCGCTGGGTAATCCTGCCGCCGCCGGCCACCGGCCAGGCAAACCTTAGCCGGGTGCCCCGCTCCACCACCCGGGCTGCCGGTTCGGTGATAACCCGCTTAGAAACGGCCTCCCGGGATTGCTCCACCCCATTTTCACGGGTAACCCGGTAAGTAACCGCTTGCAAGCCGTCTTTGCCCGGGGAAGCAACTCGACTTTCACCGCGATAGATGCTGTTGCTGGAGGTGTAGACAGTGCTGAAGGGGATACGCTCTTCGACGGTAATCTTTTCAACGCTTCTTACATGCACAGCCGGCACCGCCACCCCGGCTTCATCGTCCAGTTCATTTCTGCCAAAACGGGAAGCTATCAGTTCACGAGAGTAGAGAAACAGCTCCGGGTCATATTCTTGCCGCGTCAACAGGGAGGCAATCTCTTCTGCAGTATAAACCTGTTCAGGAGAAACCGTGCATTTTTGACCGGCGATCTCCTCGGCCAGCTCTACATCTACCAGTTCAACCTGCTCATTCTCACTTTCAAAAGCACGGCAGACCTGTTCAACAACCTGGCCCACTTCCTCTGGCGTGGATACCGGCGCCACCGGGGCTCCGTCAACGGTAACCATAACTGCATCGGCAATAAAGCACAGTTTCTGGCGCAAGGCCTCCTTGGCCAGCTCGATATTGTCCGCCTCGCCCGGACGATGCTCCCGGATCAGGGTAATCTCCTGCTCCGGAAATAGCTCCATCTGGTAAAAGGAGCTGCTTTTGCAAGTTAAATCGTAAAGAAACTGCTCTACTTCCCCGGGGTCCCGCACCAGCCCAACTTCAACCCCGTCTATCCGAACCGCATAGAGGTGGCTGTAGAGGTAATGGTGGTAGACCAACAGGCCTCCTAAAGTAAAGCAAGCCAGAATCAGGAAGAGTGACCAGTGCAGGGTTTTTCCCTTGAGCCAGAGCTGCAACTTTCTTAATTCACTGTAACGATAAGCCCGCTTAAAGCGAGAGATAAGCGGGCTGCTTTGCGGAGATAAATCCGGCATGTTCATAACAACCTCCTCAATCTGCCGACCGATAGAGCACGAACCGGCACTATGACGATAAAGATGTTAAGACATGATAACATTTCCTTAACATATTCGAACATATTCGGCAATACCTTAAAAAATCCTTCTAATTTATAAAATTTTATCTGGCGAAGGAAACGAGGTGAGCAATCATGCAGGCGCATAACGCAGGCAAGAGCAGTCCGGGTCGGGGTGCGCCCCAACTAACAGCCTCGCCAGGTAATCTCATTGTAGAAAAGGAAAAGGCAATCCCCGCAGTTTTTAACTAACCGATCCTTATGATTTTTTGGCCTTAAGAAACTGCTTCTGGATCAAGTCTACGATGCCGGCGCTATCATCCAGAGCAAATTCCGGCACCCCAATATTTAATGGAACATCGGTCGCTACGGCCAACAGCTCCTCTTTTTCACAGAGGAGCGTATCAGATACTTCCGACCGGTAAACTTCGATCTTTGGTCTGTCCTCTCTTTTAAAACCCTCGGTAAGGATTAAGTCTACATGCTCGATTTTTTTAGCGATCTCGTCGAGAGTTCTTTCCCGATCAACTTTTTCAATTGTGGCTATTTTTTGCGGGGAGGAGATAACCACGATATCAGCACCGGCCCGGGCATGCCGCCAGGTATCTTTCCCGGGCTGGTCAATATTAAAGCCGTGCACATCGTGCTTAATGGTGGCCACCCGGTAGCCTCTTCTTTTTATTTCAGGCAATAATTTTTCCAATAAAGTTGTTTTCCCTACATTTGATTTGCCTACAATAGAGATAACTGGAATCATTATTGTCCACCCCATTCTCCCAGAATTATTATTTTCACCCGGCTACCTCTCTCCAGAGGACCCGTTCCTGCCGGTATATCAAGCAGAGCATTACAGGTAATTAATGATCGTAAAATCCCCGGATTCTGTTTTCCTGCCAACTTGACTTGCCAGAGATTATCTTTCCAGAAAGCAATAGCCCTCAGAATACGCCTTCGGGGGCTCTTTTTAGAAAAAGGCTCGATGATGATCCCTTCTACAGTTGGCCGGTAAAGCTGCTCCCAGCCGCCAAGGTAGCGGATTAATGGTCGAGCGAGGAGCTCAAAAGTTATTGATGCCGCCCCGGGGTTTCCCGAAAGTCCCAGCAATACCTTTTTATCTCTAACAGCCCCCACTGCCGCCGTACCCGGACGAATAGCAATTTTCCAAAACAGGATTTTCGCTCCGATTTTTTGAAAGGTATCCTTGACGATATCATAATCCCCATCGGAGGCGCCCCCCGTGGTGATCACCAGGTCTGCTTGCTCCAGTGCCAATTCCAACTTCTCCCCTAGCATCTCTGGTTCATCTGGGGCCGTGCCTAAATTAAGCGGAACACCCCCCCCTTCCCGGACAGCCTCCATCAAAAAGTAAAGGTTGCTGTTACGAATCTTACCGGGAGTTAAGGGCTGGTAGATTTCTACCAGTTCATCTCCTGTGCTGATGATAGATACCCGGGGCTGCCTAAATACCCGGGGCTTAATACAGCCTAAGGAAGCAAGCATGCCAGCAGCACCAGGAGTGATCACCGTACCTTTGTGCAATCCGCATTCACCTTTTTTGATCTCTTCCCCGGCCCGGGAAATATTAGATTCAGGCAAAAAAGGTTCATTTATTCCCACTTTGTCTCCTTCCAGCAAGACATCCTCAAAGCGAACAACGGCATTAGCGCCTTCGGGAATAGGAGCACCAGTTAGAATTTTGGTAGCAGTCCCGGATAAAAGTGGATACTTAGGCCACTGGCCTGCCGGTACCTCTTCAAGAATCCGGAGCCAGCGGGGGCATTCCCCGGTGGCTCTGCGGGCATCTTCGGCCCAAAAAGCGTATCCATCTAGAAGAGAGCGATTAAAGGGAGGGAGATCATCTTCGGCATAAATATCTTCTGCCAGCACTCTGCCGCCAGCCTGCTCTAAAGAGACCGGTTCAGAAGGCATTACCTCCAAAAAATCAAAAAACAGTTGACGAGCAGTTTCTAACGGTATCCATACCGGTATGGCCAACTAATTCCCCCCTTGCTGAGCATAATCAGTAAGCGGTATTCGGGTAGTTAAAGGGCGAAACTTTTTCTCCCGTGACTATGCTAGCGGGATCCAATAAGGTAATCCTGGAAGCTTAAAATCAGCTACTTTCACAAGACAGCTTCACAAGAAATGTTTTTTCGGAGCAAGTATAACAATATTCTGTCAGAGCTGTCAATCAAAAATGCTTTGCAAACTATATAGCAGGAATTTTATTCTAAAAAGCGAATATAATGTTCAAGATCGTTTTATTTCTCTAAAGCTAATTAATTTTTTGGCTTATCCAAATTAAGAGTAAATCATTTTACTGGCAAACCGAAAGGTGGTGCATTCGAAATTACGGGTTAAAGCTAACTCGATTCAAAATGGGCTTAAGCAGGCCGGCGCAAGCGAACCCTTATTCTGCTGTACAAGTTAAAATTAAATTTTAGGAGGTAATTAAGGTGACTGAGGCGACCGCCCAGGCTTTGGAGGGATTGCGAGATTTTTCCACGCTAGAATGGTATATCATCCCCCTTTTACTGGTAGTGATCTACATCTACGCCAAGGAGATCAACAAGGCTAGGGGTACCGGTAATTGGAACCCGATCTTTGCCGCGTTAACCATACTAGGACTTGATTTTTTCAATGAAACCTGGAACGGATGGGTGATGGCCTTTAGCCAACGCTCAGCTGTATGGACCGTTCCCGGGCCAACCGCGCTGAGGGTCTTTGTGGGCTGGAATATCGAGATTATCCTCATGTTTTCTTTGTTGGGTTTTGCTTACTATTATCTCCTAACAGAAAATCAAGATAAGAAGATACTGGGCCTTAATGAAAAATGGTTTCATGCTATTTTAGCTACCGTTTTAGCCGTTTTTATAGAATGCATCCTGAATATCGGAGGCCTGCTTATCTGGGAATATCCGTGGTGGAATCTTTCGTTCGCCGGAATTTGGCTGATTCTACTGGTGGGATACTTTTATTTTTTCGCCGGAGCCGCTACGGTGATAAGCTTAAAAAACAACCGGCAAAAAATAACTTTTGTATCCTGCGTCTATCTTGTGCCCATTGTGATGAATATTATCGGGTTTGGTTTCCTGAACCTGGTCTATTAGGACCGTCACCAGGCTAAGCTACCCGATATACAAGCGCCTACGCCTGCTTTTTAGGTGACAGGGGGACGTTTCTCCTGTCACCTCTTTTTCCTATCCCCTCGATTGACAATTCGAAATCTAAATGTTAGAATTCTAAATATCTGGTTAGGGAGAAAACAAATGCCTAATAAAAATACAGAGGAAGCCATTGCCGAGCTGGTTGCTTTATTGCCCATGTTTATGAGAACCTTGCTGGAAGAAAGCACTGTTAAAACAGCGGCAAATTTAAGTACCAGCGAAGAGAAAACATTGATGTATATCCATAAACATGAAGGCCGCTCCATGGGCGAATACAGTAAAAAGGTAGGGCTGGCCAGGGGCTCCTTTACCGCAGTAGCCGACAGCTTGGAACAGAAAAAGCTGGTTAAAAGAGTATCCGGACCTGATGACCGCAGAAAGTGCGCCCTGGTTCTGACAGAAGAGGGGAAAAAGATTGCCCGGGAAATTGATGCCCGGTTTAAGCAACAGATAGCCGCCAGGCTGGCCCAACTGGGGGAAGAAGATCTGAACAATCTGAAAAATGCTTTGGAAATTATCGCCCAGATCATGGAAAAATTAAATGATCAATGATCAGTAAAAGGAACTGGTAAAGTTGAAGCAGCAACTAGATCGAACTTATATTTTGGACTCAATGCCGGTATACAAAGCCATCTGGACCCTGGCCATTCCGACCATGATGGCTATGCTGGTGCAGGTTGTCTATAACATGACCGATACATTTTTTATCGGTAAGCTAAATGACCCGAACATGGTCGCCGCCATCTCTATATCGATGCCTGTTTTCATGATGATCCAGGCATTTGGCAATATCTTTGCCGTCGGGGGGGCTTCATTAATATCGAGGCTGTTGGGAGAAGGAGAAAGGGAGTATGCCAGCCGGGCCGGAGCGGTCGCCTTCTGGTCGGCTTTAGTCGTCTGTGCCGTCGTCTCTGTGATCGGTTTCATCTTTATTAAACCCATATTGCTCTCCTGCGGCGCCAGTGCAAATACCTTTGGATTTGGAAAAAGCTATTTGCAAATCATGCTTATGGGGAGCCCGATTATCGGGTTAAAGATGGCCCTGGCCGGGTTATTGCGATCCGAAGGAGCCACCAGGGAAGCGATGATCGGTATGGTCAGCGGCTCCTTATCGAATATTGTTCTTGACCCTATCTTTATCTTCCTTTTCAAAATGGGTGTGCCTGGTGCCGCTATCGCTACGGTAATCAGCAACGTGATCGGCTTCTTATACTGTCTCTCCTTTTATATTCGGAAAAGAGGGATCATCTCTATCTCCTGGAGACATTTTTGTTTCGACGGGCAGATCTATGCCGAGATCTTCAAAATTGGCATACCGGCCTCCATCGGAATGATCCTGAACAGCACCGGTTTTGCCCTAGGCAATGTCTTTGCTGCCGGATTCGGGGATGAGGCCGTGGCGGCCACAGGAGTGGTCAAGCGGATTACCAATATTGCCGTTATGCTCTCCATGGGATTGGGCCAGGGCTGCCAGCCTTTAATGGGATTCAGCTACGGAGCCCAAAAATATGATCGCCTTCTGGAGACGATTAAAAAGTCGACTCTCATCGGCACGACCATATGTACCACTTTTGCTCTTCTCTTCTATACATTTTCTGATTTCTGGATCAGAGTTTTTATCAACGACCCCACCGTTACCTATCTAGGGGTAAAGATAATCAGATCTTTTAGCATGGCCATGCCGGTATTAGGAATCCAGATGGTTCTGATATCTATGTTTCAAGCTCTCGGCAAACCGGTGCAGTCCCTGGTGGTGGCGCTAGGCCGGCAAGGCCTCTTCTATATCCCCGCTCTAGTCCTCTTTAGCTCTTTATGGGGATTTAATGGATTTATCCGCGCTCTGCCGACAGCAGACCTGGCTACAGCGCTACTTTCATTAACCTTGTTCCATTTTATGAAAAAAGAGTTCCAGTTTTTCTCTGTATCGCTATCGGATAAGGCAATCTCGCCAGAATAAGAGTAGTGCCGGTTTTTACTTCATTCCCGACAATGAGTAAAGGGGGGAGAAAAGAACATGATCCCTTCTCCCCCGCCAATCTTCCTCCCTGTCACAACACTATTTTAACAGCCAACCAGCAAGGTAACAAGAAAGAGGTGACAGGAGAAACGTCCCCCTGTCACCCTGTCTGAGCTATTTTTGTCATTGCCTGATGTGCATTCTCCTGAAGGCGGCGGCTATTTTCATTAACCGATAGGTCGGTTAAACTGCTTATGGGCGTCCCGATCTTTAAAGTTAGCAAAGACTTTTTCCTAAATAGCTTCCATAACCCCGTGGCCGGACGTTGCCTGATGACTATGGGGACTATCGGGGTTTGAGTTTCGGCCGCCAGCCAAAAAGCGCCCCTTTTGAAAGGACGGATCGTCTTAGAATAGAGCTGCAGCTCTCCCTCTGGATAAACGGCCATCAAGTTCCCCGCCCGGAGAATACGGGCTGCCTCGCGCAAAAACAGCTTTCGTTCCTCCAAAGTCTGGCCCACTGAGATACAGCGAAACTGTCTCAACAGCCAGCCGATGACAGGTATATCAAAATTATCCTTTAGCGAAGTAAAGTAAACCCGGCGGGGAAAAACTGAGCAGGCGACCATGGCAGAGTCCAGGTAATGGACGTGATTGCACAGCACCACCGCTCCCTTAAGGCCTTTCAGGTTCTCTGCACCCTCTACACGCAGGCCAAAAAAGAGAAAGTTAATCACGGCGAGAATGGGAGCAGCAATCACATAGTAAAGCAGCCATTGTAAAATCCTGGCTGGCAAACCGGGTTCCGGCATCTTTTTTACCTTGGACTCCCGGATAGTCTCTTTAAACATGGTCTCAATCTGCTGAACAGACTTATCGATTTTAAAATCGTCAGCCTGCTTTGCATACCGCCGGCTCATGGCCTTTCGTTTCACGGGGTTTTCCAGCCAGTAATCTATCCGCCGGGCCAGCGAATCAGAGTCTCCGGCCCTGAACAGGCTCATCTCTGTCAGGGCAAACTGAGAGGTGGCGGATTTGGGCGAATCAGAGATTACCGGCACCAGGCCGCAAGCAATCGCTTCCAGGCAGGCAATGCCCTCAATATCCACATCGGAGGCATGGACGTAGAGATCACAGGTATGGATAAGTTCTAAAAGCTCTTTTTTTTCGTAAAAACCGAAGGTTGGTGGATTGGGCAGGCTGCTGCCCTGCCGGCGCAGAGCGGCTTCATCAGGACCTGAACCGGCAAAATGCAACTGAATTTTATCGGCATGCTTAGATTTTGCTACAGCATCGATCAGGATATCCTGTCGTTTCTCTGGGGAAAGACGGCCAATCAAGAGAATATGAAATTGATCAGTGCTATGGGGAAGCTCGACAGGGTGAAACTCATCCGTTATCCCATTGGAAATAACATGAAGCTTAGCTTTATACCCGTGCTTTTGCAATTGACCGGCAATAAATGAGGACGGACAGTGGATCTGATCAAAGTGATCATAGAAGTACCTTTTCATAAAAAAATAGAGCAGCTGCGACAGCCACTCCGCCTTAAGATGAATGTTGTAGGATATGTTTTCTGGCTGTAAATGGAAAGCCGCGCTACAGGGAATGCCCATTTTTTGGGCAATTTTTCTCGCTCTACATTCCAGAGGCAATGGCAGAAAAAGATGGACAATATCTGCCCCTTGAAAAGCCCGGGCCAGGGCCTCTTCGTCCGGACGGGCAAAAATAAAGCCCTGTTTGCCGGCAAAGTACTCCACTATGGGAATACGCCATCTAGGAACAACATACTTATCCTTTTCAGTTTTTCCTGTGGCAACAATCCGGACCACGTGCCCATTGTCCCTGAGCTGCCTGGCAAAACGCCGCGCGCTCATGGTAGTCCCGTTCGTAGCAACATCGTACATATCAACTACAAATACGATAATCAATAAATATTACCTCCTTTAAAACCTCAATGGTTCAGGTTGGCAGGCATAAGACAATCAACCATCACCTCCTTTAAAATAGAGCTCAGGGTCCACCATTATTTCTCGCCCAGCGCTAATCAGGCTAGACGTTGTTTTGATTCTGATAGAACCAAACCCGGTAATCAGCTAAAACCTGCTCAATTTTTTCAATTAAAGCCCTAGCCTTGCCGCCTAACGAAGAGGCAAACAGATCGCGGGCGGCGATATTGCGATACCACTTGGTGAGCTTAAGCAGTTTGTTTTCTTTTGCCGTAAATTTGGCCAAGCTTTCCAGGCTGCTTTCACTGCTTAGCTCCTGAAAAAAACTTTCACACTCCTGAATGAGCCTTTGGTACTCCTGATCCCTTTCGATGTTAAACAAAGAAATAATCTTCTCCTCTTGTTGCTCATCGTAAAAGACGCTCATCATTAATAGTGGTTCGCCGCCGCAGGCCATGATTTCATGACAGATCTGCTGCAGAGCAGCGTTATGAGCCTCGCTATAGGGTAGAATCCACATCGCTCTCATAACATTTATCGCACCCATTTTTTTTAGCTTTCTCCAAACAGCAACCCGGTGCCGAGAAGGCTTGCTTGGCAAATTATAGTTAACGATTAACCATTTTTTCTTTTCCATACTTTTCACCCTTCGACTATCGTTTGTGCATATTATATTATATTGTAACCGCTGTTACAATGAATAGTGCTTGGGGCGGTTCCCAAAGAGATTAACTATCTTCTTTGGAAGAGGGAAAGGTTGAGGGGTAAAGAGAACAGGGGCGACCGGTCTATCTAGGGCCGCCCCCGGTATAATTCAATCTTCACTACTTCTCGGCTACAGCCTGGCGGCCGGCTTCAGTAATATCTTCCAGAGCCAGCTGCTCTTCAGTGCTTAAGATATATTCGAGGTTCAGAATAATCAGTAACCGTTGTTCGATCTTGCCTACTCCGACAATAAGCTCATTATCACCCCCGGTGATGCCAGAGGGTGAGGCCTGGATCTGTGAACTGGAAAGCCGCAGCACCTCGCTAACCTCGTCGACGATTAGCCCCACCTGGCTGGAACCCACCTCAACTATGATAATGCGGCTGCGTTCACTGTAATCAACTTCCGGCAAGTTAAACCGTTTGCGCAGATCGACGACCGGGATCACCTCTCCCCGCAGGTTGATCACCCCTTCGACAAACTTAAGGGATTGCGGAAGCGGGGTTACCTTGACCATCTTCAGCACTTCCCTGACATTGTTGATATCACAGGCAAACTCTTCGTTATTAAGAACAAACGCAACCACCTGAATCTCTTTTTCCGTATGTTCCTGCTCCATCTTGCCCCTCCTTTTCAATCGGAATTATTAGCAGGAGCACTTATTGATATCTAAATTTCCCCACCTCGTCAAACATCCTCTCGGCAGCAGCCCGCAGCTCTTCGGCCGATGCAGCGATCTCTTCCATGGTCGAAGATTGCTCCTGCGCCGATGCGGCTAGCTCCTCGCTGCTGGCGCTGAGCTCCTCTGCCGCAGAGGCGGTCTCCTCTACCCGGACACCGATCTCCTCTACACCATGGATAATCTCTTTAAAGCTGGAGCCTGCTTCTGCCACTACTTCGGCCCCTTCTTGAACCTCTTTTACCCCTATGTTCATACTCTCCAAGGCTTGTTTGCTCTCCTGCTGGGTATCCCGGATCAGCTCGCCAATCTCCTCCGCGGCGCTGGCAGACTGTTCGGCCAGCTTGCGTACCTCTTCAGCCACCACGGCAAAGCCCCGGCCCTGCTCACCGGCCCGGGCCGCTTCAATGGCGGCATTTAATGCCAGTAGGTTGGTCTGGTCGGCGATATCTGTAATCACGGTTAAGATCTGCCCGATATCATGCGAGCGCTGATCGACCCGGCTGATAACCTCCTGCAGATCTTGAACCCGTTTACTGATAATCTCCATATGCTCTACCGCTTTTTCAATGATCGCCCGGCCTTCTTCGGCACGTTTCATGATATCTTCATTGGCTTCCGCCGCCTCCTGCGCGCCCCTGCTCAGCTGCTGCACGTTACCGGCAAATTCATTAATCGTCGCTGAAACCTCTTGCAGTGAAGAGCTCATCTCCTCTGATGCCGCGGAAACAGCTTCAGTCCCGCTGTTCACCCCCGTGGCCAGGTCTACCACCTGGCCGATTAACGCGCGCAGCTCCAGGCTCATCCGGTTAAATGCTTTGCTCAACTGCCCGATCTCATCATCACGCTTGACCTCTGTCTCCACGGTAAGGTTACCCCGGGCAATCTCTTCCGCGACACCGGCTATTTCATGCAAGGGGCCGCCGATAGCCTGGGCCTGCCACCTGCTAACTGCAAAGATCCCCGCCACCAGCAACAGGCCAAACAAAATAATTAGATTACGTATCTTATATACATCTTTAAAAACCTCGGCCTGGTTAACCTCGACCACAAAACCTACCGGGTTATCTCCCAGCCTGGTCACATGCAGAGTCCCCAGCACCGCCTCTCCTAAATAATCTTTATACTTTACCTGAGTGCTAAACTCAAAGTCGCCTGCTTCAACCGCCGCGGAGAGCAGCTCGACCGCCTCGGTGTCGATCGTCTCCTGCAAAGCCGCATCGGCCGTATATTCACCTAGGCAGGTGTTGGTTAAAAGCAGCCCCTGGCCATCGATGAGAAAGGCATCAGCGCTCTCCATCCCTGTTGCTTCGAGCCCTTCTCGAATAACTTGGCCGACGATATGATCGGTAAGCATAATACTTATGGTCCCGACAATATGGCCTGATTGACCCTCGCTGTAAACCGGCAGCGCGTAGAGCAGACAATTTCCATTGAGATTTTCTGAGAAGAAGAGCGGAGACCAGTAGTGGGAACCTTTCAACGCAGCCTGGACATAATCTCTCTGGGCCAGGCTGCTCCCGATCATATCTTTCGCATCATCATAGACTACCTTCCCCGCCGGATCGGTCAATACTACTTTCGCTAAACCTAACTTGCTAACCGCCGTAGAAAGAAAATCTTCCAGAATCGCCGCGTTCTTTTTCCAGGCGGGATCGTTTAGATCCCAGCCGGCTTCCTCCAAAACTTTCATGCTTTGATAAATATCCTGGGTGGCAGCGATCACCTGGCCCTCTTTTTCAATACCGTCGAAGTAATCAAGCAGCCTCGAGTTGGCCATCTCGGTAAATAAGCCGAGACTGTAAATAACCTGGCTTTCAGCGTTATTGTTTAAATTAATATAGCTGAAGATGCCTACTACCAAAAGGGGGACTACCCCTATTAACAAAAACAGAAAAGTTAAAATGGTTCTCAGGCTACCTCTCTTTTTCACTTTGCAACCTCCTTAAGAATATTGGTATGCAGCCAAAAACTCCTGAAATCTAAGCCGGCCTTTAAACTGCCCCCGGTTACCGCTTCTTTTTGGATAAGAGGTAACGGGGAACCCGACGCTTTCAAACCGTCCCCTGGCAGCTCCCCATCGCCTCTTTAATCGGGCGAAACTGCCGGCACTTTTTGATAGACCGCCGGTATTTTTTTCTCCAGGCCAAAGCGCTGCGGTTGGCTGATCATCTCGGCACAGCCGGTCACAAAGTAGCCTCCCGCGGGCAACAAGCTGGAAAAACGCTCAATTAACTTCTCCTGAACCTCTACCTTAAAATAGATAAAGACATTCCGGCAGAGAATAAGCTGCATCGGGGGAACAGGTTCAGTAAGCCCGTCTAATAAATTCTGTTGCTGAAAGCTGACTATTCGTTTATAGCGGTCTCGAAAATAATAACAGCCCTCCTTATATTGAAAGTATCTCTTTTTGATCCCGGGGGCGACCTTCTCCAGCTGGCGTGGATGGTAGCACCCCTTTTTTGCTTTTTCTAAGGCGCCGGGATCAATATCGCTGGCCAAGATTTTAGCCCGCAACCCCGCACCCATTTCATGTAAAATTATACTTAAAGTATAGGGCTCTTCCCCGGTAGAGCAACCTGCACTCCAGATGTTCAGCCTGGCATACTCTTTAAGCAAGTTTTTAATCACTTCATCAGCCAGGTAACTGTAAATATGCTCATCCCTGAAAAAACCGGAGGTATTAATGGTGAGGTAATTTAAAAATTCTTCTTTAGCAGCTTTGTTGCTGGCCAGTTCGGCATAAAAAGTTTTAAAATCGAGGTTTTTACGATGCAACAGCTGCCGAATCCTCCGCTCCATCTGGCGCTCTTTATAACTTTCCAGGTCCAGGCCAGTGATAAGATGTACTTTTTGAATAAATTCCTGGTAGGTCACTTTCTTTCACTCACCTGCCGCCAGATCCCGTGCATGCTTTACAATCCTTCCGGCTATCTCCGGAAAAGGAACTACTTCATCAAAGCAGCCCTCGGCGATGACCGACTCCGGCATGCTCGGGATGATCGAAGTTTGCGGGTCCTGAACGATAACAATAGAACCAGGTTTCCGCTCTTTTAAAACCTGTACCCCCGCGGTTCCGTCCCGTCCCATACCGCTAAGAATTACGGCAACTACTTTATGTTTTGAAAAGGCCAGGGAGTTGAGCATTACATCGATTGCCGGGCGCACAAAATGCACTTTCGGAGCGGAGCTCAGGGCAACAGCTCTTCTTCTCTCGATTAAATGATAATTACCCGGAGCGATTAAGGCTACCCCCTCCAGGAGGCGATCATTCTCCTCGGCCTCCTTTACCTGCAGCGGCGAGATCTGGTCAAGGCGGCTGGCAAATGAAGCAGTAAAACCAGCCGGCATATGTAATGAAACCATTACCGCTGCTGGCAGATCGGCAGGCAAATCGGTAAAGATCTTCTCGACAACCTTTGGCCCCCCGGTAGAGGCTCCGATGGCCACAACCACTTCTGCTTTTTCTCGGCCGGTTAATCGATCTGCATAATTCAACCGGTAGCCATTAAAGTGCTGGGTTAGTAGGAACGGTGACACTTTTCTTTTCTCCCTTACTGACTGTTGATATCTCTACTTTTCCGGTGCTGGCATAAAACTTCATGGTCCGCCCATAATTTCCACCGCTATTTTCAGACTGAATGGGAATGCTCAGTTCATCTAGCCTGGCACGGACCACCGCCAGGTTCTTCTGCCCAATACCCGCTCCGTCAAATTTGAAATTAAACAGGCTGCTGCCTCCAGCAATATGTGCAACGAGATTCCTCCTTCGGGCCCCCAGGCCCTCCATAGTCTTAATTAGTGCAGGGATAGCCGTATCGGCAAACTTGGCCGGGTTAAAATGATTCGCGCTCGGCTTGATATACCTCTCGCTATTGTCAAGTAAAATATGGGCCAGGCCGGCTACTTTATTTTTCGGATCATAGAGCGCCACCCCAACACAAGATCCCAACCCTACGGTTACCAGGACCCCGTCTCCCTGCAAGGCCGCCAGATCAGCTATGCGTACATAAATGGTTTTCATTAACAGACTCCCATCTGCCGGTATATTTTTTCCAGGGACCCTGTTTCAGGCAACAGCAGAAGGTTTCCTTCAATATCCTCGTTAAAGGCATGCATGGTATTCTTAATAAGAATAAAATTATCTTCCAACATCATCTTTTCGGCAATCACCGAGCCCAGGAGAGCCCCAGCCATATCGAGGCCCAGGCTGGGCGGGGTCAACCTTAACGTAAACCCGGTCATCGTCGAGAGCGCTCCCAAGTATGAGCTGACTAGGATATTGCCTAATTCCATTAATAAAGAGCTACCCATCTCCCCCAGGGGATCACAGTCTTCGGGGAGCAACCTGGTAATAAGCTGGACAGCTGCCTGCAGAGACAAGACCAGGACCACTGTCAGCGAGACCCCATCGCCGCTCGCTTCGAGCAACACCGCTGCTACCTCTTGCTCCGGATCGCCCAATGATGCGGGGATATCCTGCAGCGGAGCAATCTTCACTTCAGGAACTTGTAACGTAATGACTTGATCTTGCAGCATCTGCGATAAAGCGGTAGCGGCATTTCCGGCCCCAATACTGGCCAGCTCGGCCAGTAAGTCTTTATGACATTCGTTAATGATCATGATGCAATCTCACCCCGGGCTAATTGTTTATTTTTTGCAGCGCCTCGGCAATCCGATCCGGCTGGAAAGGTTTAACCACAAAATCTTTGGCCCCGGCATTTAAAGCATCAATCACTAAAGCCTTCTGCCCCATGGCGCTGACCACAATAATCACCGCCTGGTCATCATACTCTATGATCTCTTTGATCGCCTTGATCCCATCCATGTTCGGCATGGTGATATCCATGGTCACCAAGGAAGGACGCAGTTTTTTATATAAATTCACCGCCTGGATGCCGTCCTCGCCTTCACCGACTACCGTGTATCCATTACTTACCAATATGTTTTTTAAGGTCATCCTCATAAAGGCGGTATCATCCACAATCAGCACGGTCTTTTCCATCCCGTATTCACCTCCCCACGTTTAACAATTCGGGAATATCTACAATCAATGAGATGCTGCCATCTCCCAGGATCGTGGCCCCGGCAATTCCGGCAAGGCCTTTCAAAGCAGGGCTCAACGGCTTGATCATAATCTCCTGCTGCCCGATTAACTGCTCTACGATCAGACCTGCCTTCTCGCCACCGGCTTCTACGATTACTACCGGGTAACCCGAAAGCTCTTCAATGTTCTGTATAAAGCCCAGCCGCTCACCAAGGTGATACAAGGAGAGCACCTCGCCCCTGAGGTTAATTACTTTACAACCCCGAATGGTTTTGATCTCTGAATTATCAAGAACTATATTTTCCTGGATCACCTCAATGGGGATAGCTAAGATCTGGCCGGATGACTTGACCAGCAACGAGTTGATAATGGACAGGGTTAAAGGTAGGCGCAGCGTAAACCTGGTCATCCTAGAGAAAACACTTTTTACCTGGATGGTTCCGTGGAGCGCTTCAATGCTCGATTTAACTGCATCCAGGCCCACACCCCGTCCGGAGATATCGGTTACCCTTGTGGAGGTGCTGAACCCACTACAAAAAATAAGGTCAAGCAGCTCCTGCTCGGACAGGGGAGCGGCCTCTTCCTGGCAGATAATCCCTTTTTGTAAAGCGCTCTTTTTAATGGCTTCTAGATCTATCCCGGCCCCGTCATCTTCGACCACGATCACAATATGGTTTCCTTCGTGGTAAGCCTGTAGCAAAATTGATCCCTCCGGGTCCTTGCCCTGGGCTTCTCTCTCGGCAGCCGGCTCGATACCGTGATCAATGGCATTGCGTAGCAGATGCACCAGTGGATCTGATAACCGGTTGATGATGGTGCGATCAAGTTCGGTCTGCTCGCCGCTGATTGTAAGGCGAACCTCCTTCCCCCGGGAACGACTGATATCTCTAACCATCCGGGGAAAGCGATCGAAGACCTGTTTAACCGGCACCATTCGCAACTTCATGGCTGTATCCTGCAAATTGGTGATCGAGCGCTTGAGCTGATCCAGCAAGCTGTCCAGCTCTTCAGAATGTCCTTTGCCCAGCTGTAAAACCCTGGTCCTGGCCACGACCATTTCGCCTACTAAATTTACCAGCTCATCCAGCTTAGCCGTCTCCACCCGGACCATTTTCTCAGCGATATCGTGATCGGTGCTCCCGGCCGTCTCTATTTTCTGAGCTGCCGGGGTCAAACCCGGTGCTGATTCAAGCAGGCTCTCCTTCCAGGGAAGCAGCTGCACCTTTTCTACGTCAGTAATATTTGAGAGCTCCTCCAGAATCCGGTCGTCAAGCGGCTGTGGCGCGGCCAGAAGCAGCATAAAGTAGCGATCAAATCTCTCATCTTCCAGATCCTGCAGGTTGGGAGCAGCCGCGATAATCTCACCATATGCAGCCAGTTTTTGCCGGAGCATGTAGACCCGCACCGACTTGAGGGGTGCGTATTCAACCAGGGTTACCGCCACCAGGTGAAGGCGCATCTTATTTTCTTTGGCCAGCCGGACAGCCTCTTTCTCAGCCTCACTCAGCCTTATCTCCACCCCGGCAAAATCTTCCGGAGCACACTTCTCTCCGGCTTCTGAAGAAGAGTGGACACGGCTGATTTTCTCCAAGATCTCTTCGGTCCCTTCAAGCTTCTCCTCGGGATTGCTTAACATCGCCTGGAGCAGATCAAGCGCCTCGAATAGAATATCCATGACTGCAGGGCTGCTCTCCACCGCTCCAGATTTCAAATCTTCCAATAAGTTCTCCAGGCAATGGGTGACCCTCATCATCTGTTGATAGCCCATCGTCCCGGTCATCCCCTTTAAGCTATGAACCACTCGAAAAGCCTCCTGCAAGCTCTCCTTATGGTCAGGTTCCTTTTCCAGCCGAAGCGCACACCGGTTTAACACCTCCAGGTATTCGTTGGCTTCGTATTGAAAAAGATCTACATACTCCAGTCGATTCATTTAAAATCCACCCCTTAACCAATGATTGGCCTGGCCCGGGGACCGGATAATAGGATCTATTTTAACGCGGTTATTTAGAGACCGGTTAGATGCTCTGTTATCCTTACTCCAAGCTGTTCATCAACTAAAACTATCTCCCCCCGGGCCACCGGCTTATTGTTGATCTGGATCTCGACCGGATTGTCGGCAGCCTGGTTCAGGGCAATTATGCCCCCCCGGTTAAGAGCAAACAGCTCTCCTAGCGGCATCCGTGTTTTTCCCAATATTACGGTAACCTCCAGCGGAATCCCTCGCACCAGTTCTAGCTTTTCCCAGCTATTTACTTCTGGCTCCGAATCGGGCTCCGCCTCGTTAAAAGCAGCGGGATAGCGACCGGCTGTGCTTGGCTCCTGGGCATCTGCTTGCGATAAGGCTGCAGCCTCTTCTACAGACTCTTCTACAGGCTCTTCTACAGCCTTTTCTCCGCTTAGAGCTTTAGGAAGGCTCTCTTCTAAAGGCACCTCCCCGCCGGATAACAGAAATTCGGTCATCTTTTTGGCAAAATCATACGGAATTACCTGGATCAGCTTGCTGTCGATGAAATCTTCTACCTGAATGGTAAAAGCAAGCTCGACCACCGGGGAGCTCTCATCTAATAATTTCAGCTCCTCGTCAGCCAGATCACAGATGGTCAATTCAGGAGGGCTGATCTCAACCACCTGTCCGAACATCTCCGACATGGCCGTAGCCATGTAGCCCATCATCTGGTTCATCGCTTCCTGAATCGCGCTTAACTCCATCTCCCCTAAAAATTGTTGCTCCAGCGAACTGCCGAGCATTAACCCGGCAATAACCAGCGCATCCTCCTGCTTAATTAGTAAAATATTACTTCCCTGGAGCCCGGAGAGATACTTGACCTCTACTAGCAAACAGGGCACAGGGTAGCTTTCTTTAACTTGGTTGACCGCACGCATCTCCAGGCGAGGTGTAGTTATGTAGACCCGCCGGTTTAAAATTGCAGATAAGGCGCTGGCCGCCGCCCCTAGGGAGATATTCCCTACTTCGGCGATCGTCTCTTTTTCCATATGGCTGAGCGGCTCCATTACGATTCCCCCTGTCGGAGCTGCTCAATTCTCTCTTCGGGGTTTAAAATTGAGGTGATCCGGACCCCAAAATTTTCTTCGATAATGACAATCTCTCCCCTAGCCACCACATGCCCGTTAACAATCAGATCTGCCGGTTGGTCAATCTCCCGATCCAGCTCGATCACCGCTCCGGGGATCAGCTTCATCAGCTCTTCGATAGTTCGCGTTGTATCTCCAAGGCGAACTGCTATCTCCAGGGGAAAATCAAGAACCGTTTGTAGTTTTAAGTCCTGCTTGTCATTTTCTAGATCTTTACTATCCGGTTTTAACAACGCTTCCAGCTCTTGTTTAGATAACAGATTATTATTCATCCAAACCACCCTCTTTGCCCATCCAGTCAATGATCTGCACAGCCAGCTGTTTACCTTTGAGTCCGGGCTGGGCTAAAAATACCGGGGTACTTTCCACCAGGACCTCGAGCGGCTCTCCGTTTTGGCGGTGCAGCGTCAAGACATCTCCTTCCTGGAGATGAAAAAAGTCATCCAGCGTTATCGTCGCCCGGCCTAGAATCGCCGCTACCTCTACACTGGCGGCTGAGAGGCTTTTTTCAATATCGCTCTCTTTAGCCCTATCCGGAGCCTGTTGAAACTGGTTAAACCAGTGCTGAGCAGTAAGATTTGGCAATACCCGTTCCAGAGTCATGTAAGGAAAACAGAGGTTAAGCAAACCCTGAACCTCTTTTACCTGTGCCGATATCGTGATTAGTGCAATCGTTTCGCTAGAGGAGACAACCTGGTTAAACTGGGGGTTGGTATCGATGCTCTCAATTTGCGGTTGAAGAGTAGCAATACCTTTCCAAACATAACTTAAGTTATCTAACAGGCGCTCAATAACCCCTCTCATCACCGAGATCTCGATCTCCGTAAGCTCCCTGATTTTCCCAGGCGGGTTCCCTTCTCCCCCAAAGAGCAGATCGATCATTGTAAAAACAAAATTGGAGTTTGTCTCAAGCATGGCCATACCCAGTTCTGAAGACATATTAAAGATGGTCATTAACGTGGGAATAGGTAAAGAGTAGATAAACTCCTCGTAAGTAACCTGGCCCACCGAGACCACCTCCAACTTAACAGGCACCCTTAAAAAAGCTGTTAAAAAGTTACCCGTGATCCGCGAATAGTTCTCATGCATAATGTGCATTGTTTTTAACTGCTCCTTGGAGAACTTGGTAGGGCGCCGAAAATCATAGGGTTGATATTTCTCTTTGTCTGGCGGTGCTTTATCCTCAATCTCGCCCGAAGATAAAGCTGAAATTAATGAATCGATTTCAGATTGAGTTAAGGTATCCCTGGCCAAATCAATTTCCCCCTGTTTATAGCTTGACCTGCAATACTAAAGCCTGCAGTTCATCAGCGGTCATTAAGCTGCGAACATTGGCCTGCAAAGCCCGCTGAGCCAGCATTAGCTGCACCATTTCCACAACCGGATGGGCATTCGACTGCTCCAGGTAATACTGACAGATCCGCCCAAACCCGTCCGCGCCTGGCAAACCCTCTTCCGGCTGGCCCGATGATGCAGACTCCAGGTAACGGCCTGCTCCATCATTGGTTAACCCAGCCGGGCTAACAAAACGATACAACCTAATCTGCCCCAGCTCCTCGACCTCTCCAGCAGAGCCGATTAGCACTACCATCCCTTCCGGGCTGATCAGCAGATCACCAGATCTTCTATCTAAAGTAAACGGCACATCGAGGTAATCACCGGCGGCGTTTACCACTCTCCCGTTAGCATCAAGGCTAAAACTGCCGTTGCGGCTGTAGACTGCCCGCCCGTCAGCGGGATCAAGGAGCCTGAAATATCCCTCTCCGCTGATCGCCAGATCCAGAGGGCGCTCACTGGCAATCATCACTCCCTGCTCCAAGAAAGGTGCAACCGCCTGGGGATGGACCCCCTGGCCGGCCGGCAGCCTCTCTTCAGAAGCATGCGGAAAACGCCGCTGCTGCAGCTCGCGGTAGAGTATATCGCCGAAAACCAACTCTGATCTTTTGTAAGCCGTAGTATTCAAGTTGGCCAGGTTATGGGCTGTCTGCCCTGCGGAGCGCTCACAAGCAGCGATACCGGACCAGCTGTTATAGATAGAACGAAGCATTTATTTACACCTCATCTTTCTTATCGGCATAATCCCTGTTAACTTAAAGAGCCCAGCTCATTTGCCGCCCGGTTGAGCAGCTGGTCATAAGTAGAAAGCATTTTCTGCGCAGCCTCGAAGCTGCGCCGGACCTGCAACATGGCGACCATCTCTTCAACCAGCTCCACATTGCTGTTTTCCAAGCAGCGCCAGTAAACCCGGGGGGGCTCATTTTCAATTATTGCCTGCCTGTTTAACAGGCGGAAGTAGCTGTCTCCGATCTTTTCCAGTTGGGCATCGGGAGAAAAAAAGGTGATGCGCAGCCGGTCCACCGGCCGGCCGTCACGATAAATAAGGCCATCCCGGTCGACGGTGAAATCTGCATTACCCAAACGGATCATTCCTCTTTCTCCCAGTACCGGCTGGCCGTCGGCGGTCACCAGGTAGCCGGCATTATTGAGGAAAAACCGCCCGTTCCGGGTATAAAGAAGCTCGTCTCCACTTTGCACGGTAAAATAGCCTCTATCCAGGGCAAAATCGAGATCCCGACCGGTTTCCTCGATGGCCCCCGGAGCAAACCCGGTGCGTATTTCACCTACGGCCACGCTATGGGGCATGCTCCCTATCGGCCGGGCGGCAACCCCGGGGCCCTTCGCCATCCCGGTGAGGCCCTGGCAGTAGAGTAACTGCTCGCCAAAGCTAACCTGGGCCAGCTCATCTCTTTTGTAACCAGCGCTTCTCAGGTTGGCCAAATTGTTACTAAGTAAATTTAATTTTGCCTGCTGGGTAAGCATCGCTGCCTCAGCTAGATATAGACCTCGCATCAGTAGAACCTCCTTCCATATTTTGTTTAATGACGTTCCTGAAGTGATAAAATAAGTTCAATTTCTCCTTTGCTCAGACCGGTCCGCCGGACAATTTCATTGAGCTCCCGCCCCTCTTCCCACAGCATAATCGCCTGCTCCCGTCTCCGCCCGGGCTCATCTCTCCCGGTTAAGCTAGTTTCCCGGAAGCTCCTCTTTTCGGCGGCGCCGGCAAAGCTTTTTTCTAGGTAGCAGCAGCGCTCTTCCAGGCTATCGAGACGCTGGCAGGCCTGGTTGAGCAGATCAGCGTAGCTGCTGAGATCAACCTCTTTTTGTAATAGCTGTTGAAACCCCCTGGTAGGATTAAGCTGATAGAACCAGAAGCAACCCAGGGCCAACCCCAGCAAGACTCCAGCTATAAAAAGACCCATGACGCCCCCCCCCTTAGTCCCGGTCTGCCAGGATCTCTTGCAGTCGCCGGATCGCCTGGGCATGAATCTGCGAGACCCTGGCTATAGATATTTTCATCAAGCCGGCAATCTCTTTCTGAGTAAGATCCTCGTAATAATAAAGCGAAAGCAGCAGCTTTTCGCGTGGTGGCAATTTCTGTATGGCGGCCGCCAGCAAACGCTGCCTCTCTTTTTTAATCAAGGTTGACTCCGGTGTCTCCCCAGGTCTGGCCAGAAGATCCTCCAGGGTCAGACCGTCCCCGCCTGCTTTCTCGAACAGCAGTTTTTCTAGGGAGAGAACCGTGAGCAGGTTATAAGATGACCAGACCTTTTCAAGGGTCTCCTCCGGCCAGCCCAATTTCGCGGCGATCTCTGCACTGTCCGGCTCCCGCTTTAAACTTCTTCTAAGAATCTCGGCGGCCTCTTGAGCCTGGCGCAAACGGGGAAAAAATGAGCGTGGCGCCAGGCTGACCTTCCTGATCTCATCGATCATCGCCCCCCGGATTCTTGCCGAAGCATACGCTGAAAAAGGCACCTTCCGTGAGGGGTCATAGCGCTCGTAAGCCTCCAGCAACCCGATAATGCCGCTGCCGACCAGGTCGCCCTGATCAATGGCCGGCGGCAGGGCGATACTTAACTTTCCCGCGATCTTTTTAATCATGGGAAGATAGGCAATGACCAGCTCTTCTTTATTCTGGGGAGCTGTTCCCTCCTTATAGTAGCTTGACCTGGCCCTGCTCTCCGGCATCAATCATTTATCCTTTCTCTAAATATTCTTTAAACACTCTCTAATTTTTCTGCCCTTAGGAACCACCCCTCGGGCCCTCGTTTCAATTTATTAACAGCTGTTTTAAACGCTCGACAAAACTGGTTTTACGGCGGAGCGGCGGAGGCTGGAACCCCGCATTAGACAGAAGGCGCCAGGCGATCTGGTGGATCGAAGCCGCAGCCGGGCTATTTGGATACTTTAACAGGAATGGGGAAAAATCTTGAACAGCTAATGATACGGCTGAATCGTACTCGATACTGCCTAAATACCGTATCTTTAATCCAGGCAGAAAATTCTGCACCATATTCTCTAATCGATTAAAGGTCCGCTCTCCCTGCAACATATGCTTGACACAGTTAACTACCAGGTAGCCGCTTGAGTTTAAATTGTCCCCGGCGATAACCTTCAGCAGCCCGTAAGCATCGGCCAGGGCAAGCGGTTCAGGGGTGGTTACCAGGATAAATTCATCGGCCACTTTAATGAAATCGGTCACATTTTTACTGATACCGGCCGAAGTATCTAGTAAGATAATCTCCCCCTCGTTTTCCAGCACCTGTAATTTGTCGAGAAGCCGGTTGCGCCGAGCCATGTCCAGGTTGGCCAGATCAAATAAGCCGGAACCCCCGGGGACTATTTTTAAATTGCAGGGGCCCTCTATTATGATCTCCAGGATATCTTTTTCGCCGGAGATGACATCTTCCAAAGTATACTCCGGGACAGCATTGATCAGGATATCCACATTGCCCAACCCCAGGTCAGCATCAAAAACTACAACCCGGTGGTTCATCTGGGCCAGTTTAAGCGCCAGGTTTAAGACCAGGTTGGTCTTCCCCACCCCCCCCTTCCCACTGGTCACCGCGATAACCCGGCTTTGAGATTGCCGGCCCTTCTCCGCTGCAGTATAACCCTTCCTGACGGCAGCCCGTAGTTTCTCAGCTTGGTCGACCTTCATCTTCTTCCCCCCAAAAATAACTCCGCCCAATCCATCTCCCGGGCCAATTTTAAGCAATCAGGTACACTTTGCCCATCAGTTAGGTAGACCAGCGGCTGGCTGGTATGGTAAGCGCCGTTTAAAATGGCTCCATAAGAGACGGTTTCATCCAGCTTGGTAATCAACAAGCGGTTGTATTGAAGCTTCATGAAACTGCCGGTGATATAGCGGATATCCTGCCAGCGGGTGGTGGCGCTGATCACCAGGTGTATCTCCGCGGGTTGCAGCAGCTCAATATAGCTTGAAAGTTCGTCGATCTGGTTGAGATTGCCGGTAGATCTTCCGGCGGTATCCACCAGGATCCGATCGCAATACTCTAAGCGTTTCAGCGCTTCGGTTAAATCCGAAGGGGTGACCACTACCTCCAGGGGAAGATCGATGATCTCGGCATAAGCTTTTAGCTGCTCCACCGCTCCAATGCGAAAATGATCAATTGTAATCAGGCCGACTTTTTCTTTAAAAGTCAAGGCATACCTGGCTGCCAGCTTGGCCAGGGTTGTCGTCTTGCCGACGCCGGTCGGGCCGATTAAAACCAGGTTACGGTACTCCTTCTCCGGAGTTACCGTCAACCGCTTGGAGAACTGCTCTTGTAATGCCAGAACCATTGACGCCCAGTTCAGGCCGGGGCCGTTAGGGTCTGCCGACAGGCTGGTGAAAAGATCCTCGATGAGCACCGGATCAATATCTTGATTCTGCAAGAAATTGTGCCAGTAATTGTGACTTTTAGCTTCTCCTTGGCTGTTCGATCCGTTCTTGGCGGTCTCTTCCACCAGCGATTGGACCATCTTTTTCAGCTCTTTTAACTCCGTCTCCAGCTGCCCGGAGCTCCCGGATTCGGAGCCATTAGCCCGGGCCGAATCCCTTGTATCCAGCGCCGCAATAATTTCCACCCGGGGCGGCGTAAACAGCCCTTTCAGGCCCCGTGCACGTACTTTACGGGTCTGTAAAATAATCGCCTCCGGGCCGAGCTCTTTTTTTACTTTAAGAAAACCCTCCACCTGGTTTTTAGAATAGTACTTTCTAACCTTCATGAATACTGATCACCCCTGCTGATTCCACTTTAATTTCCGGTAGAATTTCATGTACAGAAAGCACGGCTAGCTGGGGGAAAAACCCTTCCAGAAACCGTCTTAGCGGCAGGCGAATGCCGGGAGAGGTTAAAATTACCGGAGCCGTCTCTCCCTTTGCTTCCAATTTATGTAGAAGCTTCTCCAAGCTGGCAATGAGCTGTTGCATTTTCTGCGGGCCAAGCACCGGGAGAATCCCCTTACCGGTGCTTTTCAATGAATTGGCGATCTCCTTCTCCAGCTCCGGAGCCAAGGTGATCACGGTTAACGGTTCCCCCGGGCTGGTGAAAAGGTAAGTAATCGTCCGCTGGAGAGCCTCCCTGACACGTTCCGTAAGTATATCCACATCCCTGGTCACCCTGGCCTGATCAGCCAGCTCTTCTAAAATGGTCTCCAGGTCATGCACCGGGATCCCTTCGCGAAGCAGGTTTTGCAGCACCTTCTGAATCTCTCCCAGGGTCAGCAGATCCGGCACTAGCTCTTCTACTACTGCCGGGCAGCTCTCTTTAACCAGATCGATCATCTCTTTAACCGTCTGGCGGGTCAAAAGTTCGTGGGCATGGCTTTTAAGAATCTCGGTAAAATGAGTAATTAACACCGTGGCGGCATCGACCACAGTACACCCTAGCATTTCGGCCTTATCTTTTTGCTGTTCGTCAATCCAGATCGCCGGTAAATTAAAGGTCGGCTCCCGGGTAGAGATCCCTTCTAGCTGCTCTGGAAATTCACCGCCCGGGCATAAAGCCAGTAACATCCCCGGCCGGAGCTGGCCCCGCCCAATCAGGTTGCCTTTTAGCTTAAACAGGTAGTCGTTTGGCGGTAGATGCAGGTTGTCTCTAACGCGGACAGGCTGGATGATGATCCCCAGCTCGCTAATAACCTTCCGGCGGGCCTTGGTAATCCTCTCCAGCAGGCTCCCCCCGCCGTGAACCTCCGTTAAGGAGATCAGGTTATAGCCGATCTCTATCTCCAGCAGCTCGACCTTTAATAACAAGCCAGGATCATCCGGCTCTGCCGATAAATGGGTGGCCGCGGAGACTTCGGCCTCTTCAACTCTTTTTTGCTGCTGCTCTCTTGTCAAAATGTAAGACAGCAGGCCGCAGAACAGCGCGAGGGTTAAAAACGGCCACGCCGGCAACCCGGGGACCAGGCCCAGTAAGAAAAGCAGCCCCGCAGTAAGCATGAGCACCCGGGGATAGCCCAGAAACTGGCTGGCCAGCTCTTCACCAAAAGAGGCCTCCGCCGTAGACCTGGTCACGAGCATCCCCGCAGCAGTGGAAATTAATATCGCCGGGATCTGGGCGACCAGCCCGTCTCCCACCGTTAAGATAATATAGATCTGCGTTGCCTCCTGTAAGGAATACCCCTGCTGGAGAACACCGACCACCAGGCCGCCGATAATATTGATTAAGACGATCACGATTCCGGCGATGGCATCGCCCCGGACAAACTTGCTGGCCCCATCCATGGCTCCAAAAAAGTCGGCTTCCGTTTGCAGCTCTTTTCTTTTCTGTCGGGCCGTTTCCTCGTCGATCAGGCCGGCATTAAAATCGGCATCGATACTCATCTGTTTCCCCGGCAGGGCGTCGAGAGTAAAGCGGGCCGCCACCTCGGCGATCCGGCCTGCACCGTTAGTAATAACCACAAACTGGATCACGGTAATAATAACAAATATGACCAGGCCAACAACATAGTTACCACCGACCACAAATTGCCCAAAGGCCTGAATAACTTTACCAGCGTCTGCCCGGGAGAGAATTAACCGGGTCGAGGAGATATTTAAAGCCAACCTGAAGAGGGTCGCCGTCAGTAAAACCGAGGGAAAAATATTCAGCTCCCTGGTATTAGTTGTAAACAGGGTCAGCAGCAAGGTGATTATGGAAAAGGAGATATTTATAACCAGCAAGATATCCAACCAGCCCGGGGGCAGTGGCAAGATCATGATCACCACAATCCCGATAAAAGCCGCCGCCGCCACCAAGTCCATATTGCCGGCGAGCAGCTGCCGCCTGGGTTGCTCCGCTCTACTTAAATCATAGGCCGGAATCTCTATCGACCCCTTTCTGATCTCTTAAGCGGTAGACCAGGGCCAGTATCTCCGCTACCGCCTGGTAGAGCTCCACCGGAATTTCTTCGCCTATCTCCGTAGTTTTCCAGAGTATCTGGGCAACCGCAGGATTTTCCACCAGCATAACCCGGTGTTCCCCAGCGATCTCCCTAATCTTTTGGGCGATAACGCCTGCTCCCTTGGCCACTACCCGGGGCGCCGGATCCTTCTCCGCCTGGTAACGCAAAGCTACGGCAATAGCCGTGGGGTTGGTTATCACCACATCGGCTGTCGGAACTTCGTTCAGCATTCGCTGCTGCAGCAGCAGACGCTGTTTCTCCCTGAGCCGGGCATGAATCAAGGGATCGCCTTCAAGATGTTTTAACTCATCTTTTACCTCCCGGGGGGTCATCCGCAGACTTTTCCAATGTTCTCTTCTCTGAAAGAGGTAATCCAGCAGGGCCAGGCCCACAAATAAGAGCCCCACCCGCAACCCCAGCCCTCCCACAACCTCCCAGATTAACCTGGCGCTGTAGCCCGCCTCCTGGTTAACCAGGGTCAAGGCAGCCGGCAGTTGGCTGCGGATATAAAAAAAGGTAACCGCCCCGACAATTAAAATTTTCAAGATCGCTTTAACCATCTCGAAGAGCGCTCTCTGGGAAAAAATCCTTTTAAAACCATGAGCGGGGTTAATGCGGTCCAGCTGCGGCGCCAAATGGGATGTATTAACGTTAAACCCCACCTGGACCAGGTTCACCGCCACACCGGTTATTACAGCCGTGGCAAATAGAGGGGCCATTATTTTCAGATAGCCGTTTGCTCCCTGGAGCAGAACCTGCCCAGCCTGGAAGCCGCTTTCCTGGATTGTCCCCAGCTGGCCATAGAACGTCCTAAAGATAGCTTGAAATTCTTTCAGCAGCCAGGAACCGAGCAGCAGTAAAACAGAGAGAACTGCGATGAGGTTGGCTGCCGAGATCAGCTCCATGCTTCTAAAGACTTGCCCTTTCTTCCGGGCCTCCCTTAAGCGATGCGGAGTCGGTTCCTCAGTTTTATCCTTTTCAGAAGAAAACGGAGCCACTTTATCACCACGTTTCCATGAACCAGTAGAGATACCGGGAAAAACTGTCCAGCAAGCCCTCCCAGGCCGTAGCCATCAGGGGTAAGATGAGCCCCAAGACTACCAGGGTCAAAGCAATCTTTAACGGCAACCCTTCCACAAAAACATGAACCTGGGGAACGGTTTTAGCAATTAAGCCCAAGGCCAGATCCATAATCAGCAATACTACGATTACCGGGGCAGCAATCTGGAAAGCCAGGGTAAACAGGTGGGCAAACAGCTGTCCCATGCCCCCGGCCAGCTCCTGCGCCAGGAAGCCGGAGGCCAGGGGAATGAGCCGGTAGCTTTCGGCGATTGCCGCTAGAAACAGGTGATGCCCGTCGATCGCCAGGTAGTATACCAGCACCAGCAGGTAATAAAACCGCCCCAACAGGGTGACCTGGCCGCCGATCTGGGGATTAAAGACTGCGGAGAGGGTCAGCCCCGCCCCTAAATCCATCATCTGGCCGGCCTTGATAAACACTGAAAAACAGAGAACAATTAAAAAACCCAGGGCCAGCCCGACAGCGGCCTCTTTTACCAGCAGCAACCCCGCTTCCAGGGAGCCGGCCGGGGTGACCAGCGCCTCCTTGGGCAATGATAGGTAGATCAGCCCGGCCAGCATCAGAGCGATCCAGACCCGTAAAACTACCGGGATCCCCGGCCAGTTAAAATAGGGGAACAAGAACACTACTCCGGCCAACCGGGCAAATATCAGCAGATATAACTGCCATTGATCTACATTTAAAAGGTAAAAGTCTAACATCTATTAACCTGCCTCATCTAAAAATTTAATTTTCACCTGGCCCTGCGGCAGGCAGGCCATATTTAAAAGGGGACCAGCCCTTCTTCCCAAAGCTTCAGGGTAAATTGCACCACCACATCGATAATCCAGCCGCCCAGCAGCATTAACACCAGCAGCACCGTAATAATCTTGGGAACAAAGGCCAGCGTCTGTTCCTGAATCTGGGTCGTCGCCTGTAAAATACTGACAGTCAGCCCGACCAGCAAGCTGAATCCTAGAATGGGCGCAACCATGATCAAAATTACCTTGACCGCTTCACTGATCACCCCTAACAAGGCTCCCGGGGTCATCTTCCCGCCTCCTTCTTAACCGTAACTCTCCAGCAATGACTTTACCACCAGGTGCCAGCCATCCACCAGGATAAACAGCAGTATCTTAAACGGCAAGGAGACAATTACCGGGGGCAGCATAAACATCCCCATGGACATCAGGGTGCTCGCCACCACCATATCGATAATTAAAAACGGAATAAATAAGATAAAACCCATCTGAAAAGCCGTTTTTAACTCGCTAATGACAAATGAGGGTACCAGCACACGCAGGGGCAGATCATCTTTATCTTCCGGGGCCTCCATACCGGAGATATCCACAAATAAGGCCAGGTCTTTCTCCCGGGTCTGGTATAACATAAACTCGGACAGGGGAGCTTTTGCTTCTGTCCAGGCTTCTTCTTCGGTAATTCCCCCCTCCAGGTAAGGCTGGATAGCCCGTTCGTTAACCTCTCCCCAGGTGGGGTACATGATAAAGAGAGTCATAAACAAGGCCAGGCCGGTAAGAACCTGGTTGGGCGGTATCTGGTGCGTCGCCAGCGAGCTGCGGACAAAGGAGAGCACCACCACGATCCTGGTAAAAGAGGTCATCAGAACCACAAATGCCGGCGCCAGGGAGATTACCGCCAGAAAGAGCAGCAGCTGTAAAAAATTGACCAGCCCTTCCGGACCTTCTTCTCCGCTTCCCAGGTGTAGCTCCATTTCCGGAATAAACTGCGGCTGCGCCGAAACCTGGCGTGCTCCCCAGGGTATCCCGGTTAAAAAGAGGAGCAGCAGCAGGATAAGCAAGACTTTAAAACCTTTTTTCAAAGCCCGGCTCCCTCTTTCTCGGATTTTACTCTCTCCCGGCAGGCGGCCAGCAACCGAGAAAAAAGATTCTCCGTCTCCGGTTGGACCGGGTTCCCGTTAGCCAGCGACAACGCCTCTGCAGGAAAATCCTGCAATACCGTAATATTCCCCTGGGCCGACCCTAACAACAAGATCCGCTCTTCGATACGGACAAGGACAAGTAAGCGGTCACCTTTGACATCCAGGGGCACCTTTTGGAGAACCTTAATGTAGCCCCGGCCCGTGGACGGCTGGAGCCGCCGCAGCCCAAACCTGATCATGAAATAAGCTAGCAGCGCTACTAAGATTAGAAAACCGGTAAACTTCAAGATCAATAAGTATTCTTCCATGGCCATCCTCTCTCCTACTGCTGTTATCCCTGCCGCTCGTGCATAAAGGAGATGATCCGCACCCCGAAGCGCTCGTTAATCACCACGATCTCGCCCCGGGCAAAAGGAGCCTCGTTGGCCAGCAAAAGAACATCTTCATCTGCCGGTCGATTAAGTTCTAACAGGGACCCTTCCTCCAGGTTAATAAAGTCCCGAATCTTGATCCTGGTTTTTCCTAATTCGGCAGTTAATTTTAACTTGACCTTGTCAAATGCCGGGGCCCGCTCTTGCCTTGGCGAAGCGGTAGAATCCAGGGGCAAGGGATGAAATTCTACTTTCTGAACTTTAACCTCCCCCCCTTGCCTGGTTTCCGAAACCGGCCGCTCAAGATCTTTTTCTTCTTCCATGTGCATGCTGCATCCTCACTTTATTGAATTAAAAAATTATCAAAATAAACTTCCTCTAACTTCCCGTTAGAGAGCAGGCTGTTCACCTGTTCTAATATCTCGGTTTTCAACCGCTCCATCCCTTCCTGCCCTTCTAGTTCAACCACGGTGGTACAGCGTAAGATCGAGATGATCACGGAGCGGATCTCAGGTTCCCGGCGATTAACCTCTTTAATTAAAGCTTTATCGTGGCTGCCAAAATAGAGCTTCAGGCGTAGATAGCGCCGACCTCCCTGGTCAGCCAGGTTTACCTGGAACTCTTTTATGGGGATGAAATGGCAAAGCTCTTCTTCTGAGCCGGCCCTGTCCTTAAACCAGCTCAGCAGCTCGCTGCCATGCTGAAACCAACCAGCAGTGGCCAGCACGCCGGCAACAATAAGCACCACGAGCAGCAGCTTAACCCTGTTTTTCTTCTTTTCTACGGGAGCATTCTCCGGGGAGGGCTCCTTGTTTGCCCTGGTATCCATGAGATCACCTGCCTTACCTTTTATTTTGATAAAGAGAGCACAATGGTGACCCGGCGGTTTTTGGCTCTCCCCTCGGGAGTATCGTTGCTCGCCAGGGGTTGGTACTCGCCGTAGCCGGTAGCGATGAAGCGGTCCGGTTCCAATCCCTTGGTCTCCACCAGGTAACGGGTTACCCGAACCGATCTCGCTACTGACAGCTCCCAATTGCTGGGGTAGCGCTCGGTATTAATAGGCAAGGTGCAGGTATGCCCCTCAATGATCACCCGGTTCTCAATCTCTCTAAAAAAGAGGGCTAAGGCATCGAGAAACTCCCGAGCCTCGGGCTTCAGCTCTGCGCTGGCCTGCTCAAAAAAGATCTGATTGGGCAGCTCCATGACAACCCCGCGCTCCTCGATCTTTACCTCGACCGTCCCCTCCAGGCCGGCCTTAACTAGAAACGACTCCACCTGTGCCTGCAGCGCTTCGGCTTCCCTGATTTTCTCCAGCAGGGTCTGCTCTAAATCATGCTCTAAATCAAGCGTGCCCTCATGGATATCGGTATCTTGATCGCTGTCCGAACTCTCTACTTCCCTGGGGCTATCCAGAATCCCGGTATGGCCAAAAAGAGAGCTTTGAATAGAGATGATCGTCTCTTTAAAGCGCTCCGCATCAATTGCCGACATGGCAAAGAGCAAAATGAAGAAGGTCAGTAAAAGGGTAACCATGTCTGAATAAGTCAGCATCCATGGCGCGCTGCCACCTTTATTCTGAAGGGATCTTCTCTTTCTCCGCCGGTCGTCCCTAGGCATTAAAGATCACTTCCTCCAGCTCCTCTTCCTCTTCCTGCTGCTCTTCTTCCTCTAAAAGCCTTCTCTCGGCAGGGGAGAAGTAGGCCTTCAGGTGCTCTTTCATCAGGCGCGGGTTAATCCCGCTTTGCAGCGACAGCAAGGCCTCGATAATGATCTCTTTTCGATTGCTCTCTTCCTTGCTGTAGATCGCAAGCTTGCCGGCCAAAGGGATAAAGATCAGATTGGCCAGCAGCACCCCGTAGAAAGTCGTTAACAGGGCTACGGCCATGCCAGGGCCGATAGCGCTGGGATCCTCCAGTTTGCCCAGCATCATTACCAACCCGATGAGCGTCCCGATCATGCCGAAGGCCGGGGCCAACGTGCCCCAGGTCTGGAAAAGGCTCTGCCCGAGTTCGTGGCGATCTTCGATCGATTCCAGCTCGGAGAGCAGAATCTTACGGATCGCTTCCGGTTCAAAACCGTCGATCACCATCTGCAGCCCGTTTTGCAAGAAAGGGTCCTCTATCTCGGGCAGCTCATCTTCTAATACCAGCAGCCCCTCCCGGCGGGCCTTCTCCGCCAGGTAGACAAACCGGTTGCTTAAATCGACCATCGATTCATCTTTGCGAATAAAAGCCTGCTTGGTAACCTGCAGCACTGTTTTTATCTCCTCGGCCCTGAAATTCACCATCAAGGCGCCAAATGATCCCCCCAGGGTAATCATCAGGCCCGAAATGTTCCAGAAAGCGCTGAGCTCTCCTTCCATCTTGATCCCTAACAGGACCAGACCCAGCCCGACAACGATCCCCAGTACCGTCATCGAGTCAAACTGCTTCATTAGTAACCCTCATTTTCTCCTGGCGGAGGGGGCGCCCGCCCCCTCCGCTAGATTAATAGATTAAATTTACCGCTTCATATTAATTACTTCCATCAAGATCTCGTCCGACGTAGTTACCACCCGGGTGTTCGCCTGGAAAGCACGGCTGGTAGTAATCAACTCGGTAAATTCCACCGCGATATCGGCATTGGACATCTCTAACGAGGAAGAGCGGATCAAGCCCCGGCCTTCCGTCCCCGGAAGCCCTAGCCGGGCCTCTCCCGAGTTTGAAGTAACCTGGTAGAGATTGCCTCCTTCTTTAATTAACCCCTCCGGGTTGGTAAAGAAGGCCAGGGGAACCTGCCCGATATTTTCAACCATGCCGTTACTATAGGTACCGGTGATAGTTCCGGCCCGGCCGATCTCAAACGAAACCAGCTCCCCGGTGGTAAAACCATCCTGTTCCCTAACCAGCAGGTTGCTTAGCCCGGCCAGCTGTGTGCTCCCCTGAAAGTTTAGTGTAATATCCAGGGGCGTTGCCCCGCCGGGGCTGGCCGTAAGGTTGTTAATAGTAGAGCTGGCCGTATCCAGGTTCCCGTCCGGGGTAAATACCAGCGTCCCCAACACCGCCGGAACCCCCGGGGCGCCTCCTGCCCCTATCGCTAAATCTTCAGATAAGACCTCGCAGGTCCAGGTATTATCCACAGCAGTAGGGCTAAATATAAATTCCACAAAGTAACACCGGCCTAAAGAGTCGAAGATAAATTGCTCGTAGCTGTACTGGTCCCCCGCAGCTGTGCGGACATCGAGGTTGCCGGCAAAAGATATCTGCGAGGTAGCCTTGGCCACCGCCTGTTCACCCAACGGAATATGCAGCGGGACCAGCTCGGCCCGGGCAACGCTCTCCGTTCCCACCCAGCCCATCAACCTTAAGCCGTTAACATTTACCAGGTGGCCGCTGGCATCTCGCCCAAAAGAGCCGTCGCGGGTATAGAAGTACTCCCGGCCATCGGAGACGATAAAGTAACCTGCACCCTCAATGGCCAGGTCGGTTTCCCAATCGGTGTTTTGAATCGGACCCTGGTAGTGATTGTCCATAATGGAGGAGACCCTCATCCCCATGCCCACTTGGGAAGGGTTGACCCCGCCCCGCACCATGGGAGCAGTCGCTCCCTGCATGGTCTGGCTAAGCAGGTCTTCGAAACGGGCCTGTGACTTTTTAAAAGCCACCGTGTTCACGTTGGCGATATTGTTCCCGATTACATCCAGCTTGATCTGGTGGCCTCTTAAGCCCGAAACAGCAGTGCTTAATGAACGAATCATAAATTGACCTCCTTTGGTTTCTCAATGCTTTAGCAGCGCGGCCGCTCCGCTTCGCTCACTCCGCGGAGCGAGGCTTCCTCAAGAGGTCCGGCCTATTTAAAAATGACCGCGCTGTCAATATGGGTATAGATCTGCTCTTTCTCTACCGCACCATCTACCGCCGTAATGATCGTGCGGTTGGGGACGCTAGCCAGCAAAGCAATATTATTATAGAGCAGCAAAGGAGAGCGGGCCCCTTTAGCTGCCGCCTTATCCATGGCCTCGGTGATCTTCTGCAGATCCTCCTGGCCGAATTTGATCTTTCGCTGCTCCAACCTGCTGCGAGCATGCGCCGAGAAGATCACCTCTTTTTCTTCTTTGCGGGTTTGCTCTAAGATCTGTTGAAAGGCTGTCGATGAAGCCGGGGCCTTTACCGAAGCTGCTTTCGCAGCGCTGTCGGCCACACCTGGAACTACCGGCCGATTAGCCCCTACCCCCTCAACCATTTTCATCCGGCCTCCCTTCCACTTTGACGAGCGCCGCATAAGGAAATTCTTGCCCATTAACCGTAAGCAGAGGCTGCGCTCCTCTAAAACTAACCGCCGTGACCGGGCCGGATATTAGCGCACCCTCTTGATCAAGGAGCTCTACTGTCCGGTTAAGCAGGCTCAGCGCCCCGGACCGGGCGGCAGCGTAGCCCTGGTTCTCCAAATCCTGCTGCACCTTGATAACCTGCTCCAGCAGGGTAAACAAGGCCATCTGGGTGATCATCTGCCCCGTATCCTGTTCGCCGGAAAAAGGATTCTGATAACGCATCTGGGCTACCAGCAGCTGTAAAAAGAGATCGCTCCCCATCCCGGACTTGCTCTCCGCTGTATTCTCCCGATTCTGAGTCCCGGCTGCTGCAGCAGCCCCGGTAATACCAGTAGTTACCAACGTAGTAGCACCTCCTAGGCCCAATAATTGATTGCTCCATCATCAGCTGGTCCTGACAACCACTTCAAACGGGGTTCGCTCTCTTCCTGGACGACCGGTTTAGGACCACCCTCGTTCACCCACAGCTCCCGGTAATCGCCTTTTTTAAAGCGGTGGTCCTCCTGGAACATCTCCTCGGCAGTTAGAAGATCGATGCGGTCTAGGTGCAAGTTGTTCTGCTCGAACCGCTGATGGAGCTCAGGCAGGTTGTGCACCAGCATCTCCTTCACTACCGCCACCTCGGCGATGATCTTTGCCGAAAGCTTACCCTGCCTGGAGAAAACCCGGATCAGGAGCTCTCCCAGCTGCGGTGGGTTAAGCGCCAGCCTGATTTCAGCCGGGGTCTCTCCTCTCTCCCGAAAGTAGGCACAGTAACCGGTCAGCTGATCGAGGACCCCTTCGGTTAAACTGGGCCACCTGCTCTCTAAACCGCGTCCCGTCTCCGGCAAAGTAAAGGTCCCCTCATTTGCCGGTAGATTCTCTCCGGAGATCTGTGGGGGTAAAAAGCGCTCCTGCCCGGCAGGTTCAGCCGGCTGCTTCAGTTCAGGTGAAGCCGGTGCCATCGTAATAAGCAGCTCCTGGTTTTCAAGCCTCTCTTGCACCGCTGAAGCGATGCGGATGTCGGCACCCTTAATTTTCACGGAGCCATATAAAAGCTCGGCAGTATCTTCTTCTCCCCAGTTTAGCTCGAGGTCCGCCCGGGGCAGGTTTTGCTCTTCCAGGCCGCCGGAAGCGGTAAATCGTGTGTCAGAAGGCGCCCGGCCGGCTGTCCGTTCCAGAAAGAGAGCGCTCTTAGGGGAGGCAGCTTCCTGAATTAAGGCCTGATTTAAGACTGGGCGAATTCCTACCTGCCCGGCACTCTCCACCTCCGGTTCAAAGAGGCCTGCCCCGAGCCCTGCTTCGGCCGGCCCGTCTCCATCCCGGAGAGCGGGCTCCGGGAAAATAAGCGGACGGCGCTGATCATTGAAAGCAAGTTGATCGGCAGGCAGCGGCCTTGTCCCGGGTGAAAGCGCCGTTTCCGACAAACTGCCCGGTGGCGGAACGGGCTCATCGGCGCACTCTGCGGCAAGAAGAGGCATCACGCAGCCCGGATCGGAACGCTGCTCATCCTCAAAGACCGGCGGTTCTTCCGGGTTAACCGGAAATAGAGGCACCGGCTCGGCTGGCTCTTCGTTCTGCTCCGGCACCGGCTCACCTGAATCCGGCATCGTTAAAACAGGCTTCTCTTGGGGCTGCAAGCCAGATACAGCTTTTCGGCACTCTTCGGCCAGCACAGATTTAAAGAAGAGCACCTCGGAAGGCTCCCCAGTTTGGGGGCAGCCCGGCCCAAAATCCGGCTGGAGCAAGAGCTCCGCTCCGGATACCGCCAGGTCTATCCTGTTCATCTTTTCACCTCCCTTCGTTTCTTTTAACTGGCTTTATAGAGAACAGCTTTGTGATAACCTCCTTTCACCCCACCCTCCCCAAGGGGGGAAAGGTTGATATAAGCTCGAGTAGAAGGATCGCTGCTCAGCGTCCCTTCTCCCCCGGAGGAGGGAAGGAACTTTCCGTAAAAGAAAAGAGAACCAGTTCATCGAGCTGATCTTGCTCTTCTTTCCCTACCATCTCCTTGAACTCTACGTCAGCCTTGGCCTGCAGTATCTCCAGCATGCGGCGTCTCTGCCAGCATTCTTTAACTGCCTCTCGCTGCTGCTCCACCTGGTCTAAAGATTCCTGCCGCTTAACCTCTTGCTCGGAGAGCTCTCTGCTTAGCTCTGCAGAATATGTATAGAGGTGCTGGATCTTTGGTAAATAAATACTGCTGCCCTCCTGCCGCTTAATTAATTCAAACAGGGTGCTTTCGTCTTCCAGAAGCTGGTCGAGCCGGCCCAGTATTGCTTGATAATCCTGCTGCCGGGTGGCCAGCTCCTGCTGGGCTATCTTTTCCTGGGCATGTCGCAAGTCGAGCACTCTCTGTAATCGAAATTTCATCTGTGCTAACCTTCCCCTCGCTTCTTCCGGCAGGTGCCGGCCGCTACATCAACAGCTGCTCCATTAAAGAACGGGTCTCTTCCCATGAATATTTTTGATCCGGTTCCTGCCGCAAAAATTCGAGAATCGGCTCCCGCTTCTCGATAGCCAGGTCGATTTTTTCTTGCGAGCCGGCCACGTAGGCGCCGATATTAATCAGGTCTTCCATCGATTCATAAGTCGAGAGCAGCTCCCGAATCTTTCCCGCAGTTGCCATTTGGTCCCGGCCAATTAAATAGGGCATCAGCCGGCTGTTACTGCGCAGGATATCAATCGCCGGATAGTGGTTTTGTGAAGCGATCTCCCGCGAAAGGACGATATGCCCGTCGAGGATGCTCCGGGTAGCATCGGTGATCGGCTCGTTAAAATCGTCGCCGTCGACCAACACGCTGTAAAACCCGGTAATGCTGCCCCGGCGGGCGGTACCGGAGCGCTCCAGGAAACGCCCCAACAGGGCAAACACCGACGGGGTATACCCCCTGGCCGAAGGAGGCTCTCCAACAGCCAACCCGATCTCTCTTTGGGCCATGCAAAAGCGGGTTACCGAGTCCATTAGAAAGGTGACGTGAGCCCCCTGATCGCGAAAATATTCGGCGATAGTCTTGGCCACCAACGCCGCCGTCACTCTCTCCAGGGCCGGGCGATCGGAGGTCGAGGCCACCACCACGGAACGGCTCAACCCCTCCGGGCCGAGATCTCTGCGGATAAAATCACCGACCTCTCGTCCTCTTTCACCGATTAAAGCGATTACATTGACCTCTGCCCGGCCGTGGCGGGCAATCATCCCCAAAAGGGTGCTCTTGCCGACGCCGCTACCGGAAAAGATGCCCACCCCCTGGCCCAGTCCGCAGGTAAGTAAACTGTCGATCGCTTTTACCCCGGTAGGCAAAATATCGGTGATCGGGGCTCGCTCCATGGGGTTAGGCGGGCTCCGGTTAACCCTACATTCCAGCCCCTCTACGGGAGAAAGCGGCGGCTCCCCGGTATCGAGCTGCCGCCCCAGTCCGTCGAGCACCTGGCCCAGCAGCTTTTCACTTACCCGCACCGTAAAACTTTTCCCGGTGGGAAGTACCGCACAGCCGGGAGAGATCCCTTTAAGATCCCCGTAGGGCATCAGCAAGCAGCGATCTTCGCGGAAGCCGACTACTTCAGCAGGCACACTTTCACCAGACCCGGTTTTAATGCTGCAGATCTCCCCGATAAAGGGCCGGATTCCGCTTGCCTCAACCACCAGCCCGATAACCTGGCAAACCTTGCCTGTCAAGCGGCCTCCCTGGTAGCTGGTTACCAGGGAAAGATATTTTTTACTGTCTATCTCCGGCTGCGGGTTAGTGGCTGACATAAGTTAGCTCTTCCTCCTGAGATTCTGTTTGCTCCTTCGTAGAAGCTATCTGCAACAGGGTTTCCCTGATTTTTTTTAGTTCTTCATCTAGAAGATATTCCACGGTACTGCTTTCTGACTCGATCCGGCAGCTGCCCCGCGGAAGACGCTCATCCGGCAGCAGCTTCAGCCTGGTCTCTAGGGCGGCGGCTCCTGTTACCTGTTCCAAGCTTTTCCGGCAGGCCGGCAAATCTACCGGGTGAAGATAAACCGCTAACTGCTCCTCTTCATCAGAAAAATGACGCAGTGACTCCTGGACAACCCGGGCCACCTTCTGGGGGGCAATCTCCAGCTGGTCTTGAATCAGCTTCTCGGCAATGGCAACTGACAGCTCCACGATATCGGCCTCGGAAGCGCTAACAATTTCCCGGGCCTTCTGCCGGGCCTGCTGCAAAGAGGCCGCAGCCTCCTGCTCGGCCTCTTTCAGCTTCCGGGAGGCCTCCTCCAACAGCTCCCTGGCCCTGGCTTCAGCCTCTGCCTTACCTTCTGCCAGGCCTTCAAGGTAACCCTGCCGGGCAGCGCTCTCAAGACGCTCTTTCTGTGCTAAGGCGGCGTCGCGATCGTTATCTTCCGGCGAAGAGAGGCCCTCTTTCTGCCGATGCTTCGAACCGCCGGGCGGTCCTGCCTTCTCGCCGGCAGATTTAACGGTAGCAGCACCGGCCTGCCCGGCCGCCGGCCCGGGAACCGGATAGCGATAGATGCCGCTAATGCGAGGCTTTTTAAAAACCCTAGATAACAATGGCGTCATCCCCTCCCCGCGAGATGATAATTTCACCGCTTTCATCAAGTTTCCGGATTACCCCAACCACCCTCTGCTGGGCCTCCTCTACCTCGCGCAGCCTCACCGGGCCCATATACTCCATATTTTCCCTGAGGATCTCTCCAGCCCGCTTCGACATATTTTTAAAGATGCGCCCTTTCACCTCGTCGCTGGCCCCCTTCAGGGCCAGGGCGATATCATCGCTGTCCAGGTCGCGCAGCACCCTCTGGATAGAGGCATCGTCTAAAGTGATAATATCTTCAAAAATAAACATCTGCTGCCGGATCTGCTCCGCCAACTCGGCGTCTTCTTTCTCCAGCTCTTCTAAAATCAGCTTCTCGGTGCTGCGATCGACATGATTTAAGATCTCTACGATGGTCGGAATCCCCCCGGCCGTGGTAAAATCCTGGTGAAACATACTCGCAAGGCGGTCCCGCATGACACTTTCCACCCCTTTTAAAATTTCGGGTGAGGTCTGCTCCATAGTAGCGATGCGCCGGGCAATATCGCTTTGAATCTCTGGAGGCAGCTCAGAGAGAACCATGGCTGCCTGGTCGGAATCGAGGTACGAGAGGATATAAGCGATGGTCTGGGGGTGTTCCTGGCCGATCATCCCGGCCAGCTGTTTAATATCGGCATCGCGGACAAAAGTAAACGGCTTAACCTTGCTGGTCTCTTTCAGCTTTTTCATCAGTTCGGCCGCCTTCTGCGGTCCCAGGGTCCGCTCCAGGATATCCCGGGCATAGTCAACCCCACCGTTCAGCAGGTATTGTTGCGCTTCGTAGAGCAGTAAAAATTCATCGAGGACCGCATCTAACTTTTCCCGCTTCACCCGGCTGGTGTTGGCTATCTCCAGCGTGATCCGTTCAATCTCTGATTCGCTAAAATGCTTTAGAACCTTGGAAGAGATATTCGGACCCAGGGCCAGGAACAAGATCGCTATTTTTTTTAAACCGCTACTCTGCCTGCTCTGCAAATTCAATCCTCCGCTAACCATGTTTTTAACAGGAGAGCCACGTTTTCCGGCTCCTCCTCTCCCAGCTGACGCACTCTTTTTTGCTTGCTGTGATCGACCGGCTCAGAGACCTTCTCCTCCATCGCCTCTTCTAAGGCTTCCTCCGTGGTTATCAGCGCCGGCTGTGGTTCTACGCGGGTCGAGCGGACGATCCTAATTAAAGTTAAGATTAAAATTAGAACCAGTACCCCCCCGCCAACCAGCGCCACCAGCATCCTGGGCTCCAGGCTGAATCCAGAGCGGGAATCAGCAGGCTCCTCGTCAAGCCCTTCACGCCAGCTGTCGTCAAAAGGGATCAGCTGAATATTAAAGGTATCCCCCCGCTCGGGATCGATGCCCAGGGCAGAGAGCAAGACCGTGTTGATCTGGGAGGCAATCTCGGGGCTGCCGGCAGTTTCATCCAAGATCACCGCCACCGAGAGCCGCTCAACCTTGCCGGGGGCCTGGGCCAAGAACTCCTTGGTCTCGCCAATTTCATAGTTAACGATCTCCTCCAGGCGCTCATAGCTGTAGTCACCGCTGCCGCCAACTGCTGCGTATCCGGGGATATTAGACTCCCCGACCTCGGCCGGGCCCAGCCCCATCCCCTCAGAGCGCTCCTCGATCCGCTGCTCGGAGCGATTGATCGGGTTATCGTAAGTAACCGAAGTCTGCTCCCTGGTATCAAAGTCCAGCTCGGCGCTAACCATGGCCACCGCCCTGCCCGGACCGTAAACCCGCTCCAGGATGGAGCGAAGCCGCCCTTCAACCTCTTTTTCAAATTTCCGGGTCAAGGCCAGCTGTTTCTCTGCCGCGGTAAAACCAAACTGCCCTTCCGGCTCTTGGTAAGGATCAAAGAGGGGGTTACCCTGAGAATCGATAATAGTAATATTATTAGGAGACAAGTTTTCAACGCTGCCCGCCACTAAGTTCAAAATGCCTTGAATCTGGCTGTCGTTAAGTGAAGCCTGGGGATTTAGTTTTAAAAAGATAGAAGCAGAGGGTTCGCTTTTCTCCCTGACAAAGACGCTCCCCTCAGGTATAACCAGGTGTACCCGGGCCTTCTCTACCGCTTCGATACTGGTAATAGTCCGGCAGAGCTCTTCTTCCAGGGCGATCTGCCATTGCACACGGCGTTCAAAATCACTGGCGATCAGGTTACTCTCTTCAAACAGGGCAAACCCGGCTCCCTGCGAAGCGATCTCCGATGAAAATTTTAATCTCAACTGGTCTTTCTGATCACGAGGGACCAGGATAGTAGTAGCATCATCCTCTACCTGGTAAGGGATATCACTCTCTTCCAGCTTGGCAACAATAGCCTGGGCCTGCTCCGGAGCCAGCTCGCTAAAGAGCACCTCCATTGGAGGAGCGGTGAGATTGATAATAACCAGCACCGCTATAAGCACTACCGCAGCCGAAGCCACGGCGATGACGCCGATCCGGGCCGGACGGGGCAAGTTGTTCCAGTATTTACGAATTGAAGAAAGGTCGATGCCAGTGCGTGCGGCAGGTGAGTTAAGCTCTTTCTCTTCCTCCATCCCAGTACTCCCTTATCTAATTAATGTGCAGCTTAATGTGCAGCTTACCTTGCCCTGTAACAGAGCCTTTTTCCCAAGCATCATGCTTAAATAACCTTTAGATCTGCATCCGGTAAACCTCCTGGTAGGCTTGAATGACCTTGTTCACCACCTGCACCGTCAGCTGAAGTGATAACTGGGCCTGCTCGGTAGCGATCATTAAATCGTGGAGGTTTTCCAGGTTCCCGCTGACCAGCTCTCGCGTAGCCTGATCGGCCTCTTTCTGCAGCTGATCGGTATACTGTAAAACGCTCTTTAGATACTCTCCAAATGAAATTTTTTCATCATCTTTTTTCGACAGATTCTCTACGGACAAATTTCTCTGTAGTTGTAACGAAGATAGCGGGCTAACTACCCCCGGCATCCAACAGACCTCCTTTTTCTACCTGCCGATCTCCAGAGCCTTCAGGTAGAGGCTTTTGGCAGTATTTATCACCGTGGTATTGGCCTCGTATGAGCGCACCGCCGTGATCATATCGGTGATCTCCTTGGAGAGCTCTACATTGGGATACTGGACGTATCCCTCGGCGTCAGCATCGGGATGCCCGGGCTCATAGACCAGCTGGGGAGGGTGCGGATCGGCATAAATCTGGTCGACCCTCACCCCGCGCCCGGAGAACGGTACCCCGCGCCCCGGCGAGATACCCGGGGCCGCCCTTCTCCCGGCCAGCTCTTCGGCAAAAATCACGGTCCGGCGCCGGTAAGGCCCCCCGCCGGCAGTGCGGGTGCTATGCTGGTTGGCCAGGTTTCCGGCGATGACATCAAGCCGCAGCTTCTCCGCGGTAAGACCGGAAGCGGAGATATGAAAAGTAGAAAACAGGCTCAGCGTTACCGCCTCCCTTCATTGATCACATAACGCCACCGGCTGAACCGGTTATTAACCTGCTGGATATAAGCGTTGTAGCGGAGCTGATTGGTGACCAGGGCCACCATTTCAGTTTCTAGATCGACATTGTTGCCGTCTACCCGGCGGACGGCTGAGCGATCGACTTTCACAGCCGGAACGACTTCGCCTGGTTCCTCCCCCCGGTGCCGGCGATGAGTTCGTTCAAGAGGGAGCGCACCCCGGGCACGGGCTAGCTGCTCTTCGAAGCTTACGGCATAACGTTTAAACCCGGGCGTATTAAAGTTGGCCAGGTTATGGGCAATAACTTTCTGCCGCAAAGCCGAAGCGGAGAGCGCCCTGGTTAAATCTCCGATCACCCCACGGTGGCTTGACCACATTTAAGACAACCCCCTACCCAAAAAAAGCAGCCGCTATGGCTGCCTGCTTATGGACTCTTAGATCGGCAGCCTGGCAATCCTAAATTGGACCCATGGCTTTGCGTCCCCGCCTTTCGACAGGTTTGCCCTTAAGCAATCTAACAATTAACTAAATCAAAGACATTGGAATAACTTAGCAATACTTTCTGCTGCATCAGTTTATACCAGTTTTGTTGACAAAAGTCAACAGGATTTTTCTTTATATGCCTTATACCAAATATTTTGGTAAAAGTCAACAGGATTTATCGGTAAATATTTTATATCAAGTATTTTGGGATAACTTAATCAATTGCTATTACTTGAACCCTGCCTCCACTATTACGACAAAATTCAACAACCTGATTAATCAGCAGGGCTAAACGGAACGCATTTTTTAGGTGTTTATAGAGGGCTAAATTGGTCTTCGCGGCGCTGGGAGATGAGCAAGCGGCAAGGCGATTGAGTTTTAAGGAAGGTTACTTCATTCTTCCGGAAAGAGATCTCCCTGGGGGCCGCTGGCCGAAATGGGGTTAACCCCTCTTTAAAGGAAAAGGGCCGGATAGACGTAGAAAAGAATATCAAACCGGGCCTTTGAGCAGGCTGGCCCGCTCCTCGTTTGCAATGTACGCAAGAACCGCCGTCTTCTCTTGCTTGAGCGAGGCGATCTGCCGTCCCAGCTCGCGGGCTTTCGCCTGCAAGATCTCTTCATTTTTTCGGCGCTGAGCGAGTAATTCTTGAAGCTGCTTGTGCAAGCCAGGATCGAGCTGCGCTTCGCCCGCTCCGGAGGGCCCCGCCCCGTTTAAAGGAAGCAGTTTGAACAGCTCTCCGATTTCGGCTAAGTTTTCCTCGAGACGATCCCAGTCCGGGTTCTCGTCTTCAAGCAGGGCCCGCTCTTCTTGTAGTAGTATCGATATTTTCTCGATTAAAGCAGCCACGGGTTCGCCCGTACTCTTCGGGGAGACCATCTTAATACCCGGCCTCCTGGTTTCTCTCTTTTCCAGCTCTCCCAGACAACCGGCTAACTTCGGCCCAACTTTCCCGCAGGGAGAGCAGCATCGTCTCTACTTCGTCCAGCGGTTCGCCGCTTCTGCCGATGTCTGCCTCCGTTAACCGGAAGTGAATATACTCATAGAGTTTAAAAAGGTTTCTGGAAAGCTCCCCCTGTTTAAAATCAAGCGAGGCCATCAGCTCAGCCACGATCTGCTGTGCCCGGCCCAGGTAAAGATGGGCCCCAGCATAATCTTGCTCTTTCAGCGCCGCGGCCGCCTGGCGGACAAAGCGCAGCGCCCCGTCAAAGAGCATCACGACCAGCTCGGTGGGGCTGGAAGTAAATACCTGGTTGCCCCGGTACTGCCGGTAGGGGTCAGCGGTCTTGCTTGGAACTAACATGGTGCCACCTCCTGCATGATCACTCTACCTGTTCTGGCGGCTGATCGCGGTTGATTGCGCTGTCAACAAGGCCAGCTGCTGGGTCAGCCACTGGCTCTGGCTGGACATCTGGCCGAGGAGGCGCTCCACAGTCAGAAACTGTTGGCGCAGTGTCTGCTCCCTCTTCTCCAGACGCAGCTCCAAAGCCTCTGCCCGCCGATCTAAGTTCTTGATCTGGTTTTCAATACTCTCACTGTGGTAATGGAACAGCCCCTCCCCGTAGCGGGTCAAGCCGCCGATATAGCTCTCCAGCCGGGCGGCCACCCCCTGCTCACCGGCGAAGAGCGCAGCTACCGCCGCGGGATCCGCAGCCAGGGCCTCCTCTAATTTGCCCTGGTCCAGGAGCAGGGTTCCCAGGGGCTCGGCCGAGTCCCACCCGGCGGTGCCGATCCCGATCGCAGCGAGACAGCGATAGCTGCCCGCCCCTTCTGCCGCACCGTTGACGGTGCGTTCGATTGTCGCCAGGACCTGGTAGAGGCTGCTTTCTCCCTGGAGGGGCCCCTTTAGGCCGGCAGCCGGATCAACCGCGGTCTGCGACCTGATAAACTGGCAGGTAGAGTTATACTGCTGGATAAAGCTTTTGATCTTGCCGATTAGAAGGCTGTGATCATCCTTGACAGTGATCGTAACCGGCCCCCCCCCGGCCTGGTTCAGCTTCAAGGTAACCCCGTCTAGAAGATCGTCAATCAGGTTGCCCGGGCGGGTCACCTCCAGGCCGTTTAACCGCAGCTCGGCATCTTGCCCCTCTTGAACGGTCTGCAAGCCTAAGGCCCTGCCGAGATCGTTATCCCCGATCTCTATCTCTACCGCGCCGGTTTCGGTCCTGGTCAGCATTAGGCGCCGGTCAATAATCGCCGCGGTGACCCCGGCCTCCTCCCGGGCGTTTATCCGGGCGCAGATATCCTGTAACGAATCGCTTTCAGCTACGGTGATCTCAACTTCATTTATCAGCAGCGTTCCGGTTAAATTCAAGGCGCTCTTAGAACCGGCTTCGACGTCACCTGTAATCGCGGCGGCAGTTAACGAGGCCACGCTGTGCGCCCGGGCCAGCGCTAAGATCTCCAGCTGGTAGCTTCCGTTCGCCGCATCGGTGCCGGCGACTGCACTAACCAGGCTCTCGTTACCGGAGATAGCCGCCTTCTGGTTATAAAGCGAGCTTTGCAACAGCCCCTGTGCAGTTTGCTGCAGGTTCACCAGCCTGACCCGGAGATCTCTCCAGGCATCCGCCTTCACCTGCAGCTGTTGTTTCTGAAGCTGCACCCGGTTGATAGACTGTCTCTCCAGCTGCATTAACTCTTTTACTAAAGCATCCGTATCGATCCCCGAACCTAAGCCGCTAAAATAGATCGTGCTCACGATCCTACCCCCCTAGCACTCTTCATCCAGCAACAGGCCGATCATCTGTTGAATCTGGGCCACCAGGTTCAGCACCCTCTCCGGCGGTATCTCCCGGATAACCTCGTTGTCCTCCCGGTCATAGACCTGGACCATCATCCGCTCGGTCTCTTTGTGAATGCTGAAGCGCAGCCCGATATTGTAGAGATCGGCGGTCTTGTTGAGCCGGTCAACCTCCCGTTGCAGCTTTTCCAGGTAGCTCTGATCCTCCAGCCGGTATTGCTGCTGCCCTACGGTCTGCCGGCGGCGCTTCACCGCCGGGTCGGCGCGCTCCCCGGCGGGCTGCTCCACCCGCGTCCGACGGGTCTGCTCTTGCACCTTCTGCAGCACCGCAGGCTCAATTCCGTCTACCTTCACCGCTCTTCACCCCTTTATTCAAGGTAAAGGGAGGCCGGCAGGGCCGGCCTCCCGGGCCACCTTAGGCCAGCAGCTGCAGCACGCTCTGCGGCTTGATATTGGCCTGGGCCAGCATCGCCGTGCCGGCCTGCATCAGGATCTGGTTCTTGGTAAAGGCCATCATCTCTTCGGCCATATCGACATCGCGGATGCGCGATTCGGCCGCGGTCAGGTTCTCTGAAGATACGCCCAGGTTGGCGATAGTATGCTCCAACCGGTTCTGGTAGGCCCCAAGCTTGGCCCTCTCTGAAGAGACCATGTAGATAGCCTGGTCCACGATGCTGATCGCCTGGCCGGCGGCAGCAGAGGTTTCCAGGTTAATACCATAAACCCCCAGCGCAGCGGTGGTCATGGAGCCGATATTCAAGGACATGGTCTGGTTCTCGTTGGCGCCGATCTGCAGGACAAGGTCATTTCTGGTAATCTCCAGCTCAAATCCCCCGTCTGCCGTCAGCACAAAGGCGAGCCCTTTCAGGTCGCCGTCAGTAAAGGTGATCCGGTTGCCGGCTGCTTGGTAGGTGCCGTAAGCGTCGGCTCCGGGCAACTTCGCATCTTCGCCGGGGGTTACGCTTATGCCTGTAAATATTCCTTCTGTGCCGCTAATCTCCAGCTCGGCGGCGGAACCTACCGCGGTAGTGGAAATCTGCAAGGAAACCTTGTCAGTCCCGCTATCTTCCCACTCACCGATTGTAACTTCAATAGTTTCCGACAACACCGCGTCAATCGCATTTTTAACATCGCCAAAAGTATCAGTTTCTGCAAAAGTAAATTCCTCGCCGTTAATGATTATTGTCGATGCAACGCCGATTGCCGCCGTGGCAGGATCAGTGCCACTTGCCACACTGGTCTGGAGCACATTAGTTTCACTGGCCGTAGCTAAAGTAGAGCCGGTAAACGTATAGGTTCCTACCGCAGTCTCCTCGGTTACGCTGATATGGGATACAAGTCCCCCATTGCTGCTTACCAGCTTCCCTTTAGTCCCGGCGCTGCCGTCCAGCAGCACCTTGGTGTTGAACTGGGTGGTGGTGGCGATGCGATCCAGCTCTGCAATCAGCTGGTCAACCTCTTTTTGAATCTCCAGGCGGTCGTCGTTGGTAAGGGTGTCGTTGGCCGACTGCACCGCCAGCATGCGGATACGCTGCAAGATATTGTGGCTCTCGGTAAGGGCACCCTCCGCAGTCTGGATCAGCGAGATCCCGTCCTGGGCGTTGCTGATAGCCTGGCCCAGCCCCCGGATCTGGCCCCGCATCTTTTCAGAGATGGCCAGCCCGGCAGCATCATCGGCAGCCCGGTTGATCCGCAGCCCCGAAGAGAGCCTCTCCAGGTTTTTGTTCAACGCATTGTCGGTGCTAACCAGGTTACGGTAGGCATTCAGCGCAGAAAGGTTTTGATTAATCCTCATCTTGATATCCTCCTTGATTAGATTATCGGGCTTCCCTGCCCTGTAAAAACCCGTTGCTTTCAAGCGGCCGCTAAGCACTGGGCTTCTACTACCAGTATCGGCATTCTTAAAATATATTTAAGCATCGCTAAAATAAGATTTGCGGGGCCCCTATTTTTTGCCGCCTTCTTCCCCCGTCTCCTCCGCCCCGGGCCGCGTCGGCAGGCGGCTAAGGCTTTCCGCCGAGCTAACCGCCCGCAGGTTCTCTTCGCAGATGGCGAGGTAGATCTCCTGCCGATAGACCGGCAGCTCGCGGGGGGCCTCGATCCCCAGCCGGACCGTATCGCCGTTAACCGAGATTACCCTGACCGTAATCTGATCCCCGATAACGATGCTCTGGCCGGTTTTTCGGGTAAGGACTAACAATTTGCGGCACCGCCTTAGTCTGGTTTATGGTTAAAAATTGATCGGCCGCCGGTCGCGGCCGGGTTCTTCCCGGGGGCCCGGGAAGAGGGGTGAACTAGGGGGACCCTTAACCGGTCGCCGTAGTGGCGAAGATAGAGCTGTTTTCCCAGGCGCGAAGCGGTATTGATGGCCAGCGGAGCGGCCAGGTTAGTGCAGAGCCCCTCCGGCGAGACGCTGACCGTGGTATAGACCAGGAGATCTTCGCGGCGCTCCAGCGCTAGATCCTGCCGATCAGAATCGGTCAGCGTGCAGCGATAACTTGGAAAGAGGGGGAACGGATCCAGCAGGAGCATCCCTACGGCGGGCTCATCTTCAGATTGCAGCAGCAAAAAAAAGCGGTTGTCCGGAACCGGCACCACCGTAAAGCGGCGGTAGCGCTCCAGCCCGGGCAGGCCCCAGGGGAAAAACAGGGCGGGCGGCTCCGGTTTAGAAAGCGGTTCAGGGTTCATCTTAAAGCCTCCTTCAGATGCCTAACAAAACTTCTCTCAGCGGAGATAGTCGAGCAGGCTGGGCTGCAGCACCCGGGAAGCGGTCGACAGGGCAGCCCGGTAGGCGTAATCCTCCATGGCATACTCGGTAATAGCCAGGGCCAAGTCGACATCCTCGACCTGGGAGAGCATCTCCTTCAGGTGGAGCTCCTCTTCGAAGAGGGTCTCGGCCATCGCTTCGACCCGCTTATAGCGGGCCCCGACCTCTGAAAGCCGCTCCAGCAGCAGGTCGATCCCTTCGTTGATCCCGGCCAGCGCCGCCCCGCTGAGCGCTTCCTGGTCCCCGGCCACAAGCGCCCGGCGCACCTCTGAGACCGCCTCCATCAGGCCTGTCCCGGCAAAGGCCCGCTCGCCGCTTAAGTTCATCACTATCTCCTGGTGCGGGCTTATCTCCAGGCGGCGCTCTCCCAAGTCGCCGTGGTATTCAAGGCCCCCGGCCCCCTCCCGGTAGGGAGGGCTGCCGGTACGGTGGCCCCCAAAGAGATAGAGCCCGTTGTACTCGGTGTTGCCGACCCCGACCAGCTGCTCAGACAATTCATCTACCTCTTCAGCGATAGAGCGCAGCTCGGCGTCAGAAAGGACGCCGTTAGCCCCGTAGAGACAGAGATCGCGCAGGCGCTGGGTCACGGTTAAGCCTTCGGCCAATGCCGCTTCGGTAGCCTGCAGCCAGCCTTTCGCTTCGCTGATATTTAGGCAAAATCGTTCATTTCGGCTGATCGCATCCCGGTAACGCATTACCCGGTTCGTCCCCACCGGATCCTGGGAGGGACGCTGGAAAGCCTTCCCCGTGGAACACTGCAGCGCGCGCTGCTCCAGGCGGGCCAGGCTCTGCTGCAGGTTAACATTAACCGATTCGGCGATCATCCGGTGGGTAATCCGCATCTTGAAAGCCCCCTTCTATGGCAATAAATTACAGTTCCCTAAACAAGGTCTCGAGCATGCGGTCAATATAGCCGATAAAGCTGGCCGCCGCCTGCCAGGCATACCCATACTGGATCATATTCAGCGTCTCTTCGTCGAGATTGACCCCGGTAACCGATTGATGCCGGGACTGCAGCTGGACGGTGGTCTCCTTAAAGGCCTCGGCCATCCGCCGGCTCTCCCGCCCCTCGACGCCTAGACTGGAGATTAACCCCCGGTAACCGTCCATCAGCGAAACGCTACCCCCGCCCAGAACATTTTCGCTACTTAAGCGGGCGATCTGCAGCGCATTTTTCCCGTTTCCAGGCTCACCGGGGGCGGTAGAGGCGGCGATGGCGGTGATATCATCAAGCACGGCTTCGTCTAACTTGAACTGCAGGGCAGGCGGGACGCCGTTATTATCAATCTCTACAAAAAAATTTCGCCCGGTCTCTTCATCCAGGCCGTACCCGGAGCAATGGAGCATGTTCAGCTCTTTTACCAGGCAGGAGACGATCTCGTTGAGCTGCTCCTGTAGCCCGGGAATAATCTCATTAACCGCCTCCAGCAGCCCTTTAAGCCGGCCGGAGCGCAGCTCCAGGGGAAGCCCCCGCGAGCTGACCAGGTTTAATTGGCCTCCTTCGGCCTGTAAGCTAAGAGCGTAGTGCTGCTGGTCCTGGACCAGGAGCCGGCCCCCGGCAAAAATCTCTACCGCACCGCTGTTTTTCCGGTAAACCCGGATATCAACCAGCCCGGAAAGCTGCTCCAAGACCAGATCCAGCTGGTCCAGCAGCGCATTGGGGCTCTCGCCAAGAGCCCCGGCGAAGATAATGTGCTCATTGATCGCCGCGGCCTCCGCGGCCAGCTGGTTGACCTCTTGAACCCGCTTAGCCAGCTCATTTTTCAGCCCAACTTGTAAATCGGTCAGCCTTAAGTAGGTATCCTGCACCGCATCGGTAAACGAGATCGCCTGCTCGCGCAGGCTCATCCGCACCGCGGCGCTCTCTGGAGAGCCGCTGAGCTCCTGCCAGGAATCAAAGAAGTCATTTAAGTAGCCGCTGAGCCCATTCTCCCCGGGCTCCATAAAGATTACCTCCGCCCCCTGGAAGGCCTCCGCGCGCATCTCCCAGTAAGAAAGGTAGGAACCTGAGCTCATCGCCTGGGTATGGTAAAACTCGCTGCGCACCCGGGTAATAGCGGTAATCTCGACCCCGTAGCCGGGAACAAGCGAAAGCCCGGTCGTTAGCGCCGGCACCGCCGGGGCCAGCTCTACCCGCTGGCGGCTGTAGCCGGGGGTATTGGCATTGGCCACGTTCTGGCCGCTGACGGCCATCCCCATCATTTGGGCCCTGAGCGCGCTTCTTCCTGTTTCGATCGAGCCAAATATGGTCATTGTTTTTCTCCCTTAGCAGTTTTGATCTAAACCGGGCCGGATACTACCAGCCGGGCTGCAGATCTCTCCGCGGCGGTTATAGGTAGTTTTACCGCCAGGCCAGATATCTTGCCACCCGGGGATTACAAGAGAGCCGCCCTCAACGAGGCGGCGATTAACCTCTTGCCTGACTTTAACCGCAGAAAGCTTCTCCCGGAGCAATTCATAGCGGGCCAATTTCAAAGAGCGCCCGGCGTCTTCTTCCTGCCGCTCGATTAGCTCCCGTATCGTTTTCTCCGCCGCCAGCTTCCTCTTCCGCTCAATGAACCGCTCCCCCCGGCGCAGAATTTCAGCCCTGGCCTCTACTACAGCCTCCAGCCCCGGTAAATCCATGCAGACCAGCTTGCGCTGGAGCTCCTCTTCCAGCCGGTCGAGCGCCTCCGCTACCTGGAGCCCCTCTTCCAGCAGGTGGTCTAAATCTCTGGCAAGGTCGCCCGGTTGACCGTCCATCTATTTATCTTCTCCCGAAGAGGGCTTTGCCGCAGAACGCAACATCGCCTCGGCCAGTTTCCGCGGGTCAACCTCGTAAACGCCGCTGTTAATCTCTTCCTCCAGCCTCTTTAACCGCGCCAAATCGGCCGGCCCGCCCTTCTCTTCCAGGCGCTCCGCTTCCTGCAGGGCAGCCACCAGGTTGGAGAGCTCGCGGCGATCGCTTTGCGCAGCCCGCGGCGGGGCGCCCTTCTCACCCGGCCGGGGTTGAATCTTCTGTTCAGGCCCACGGAGCCAATTCAGGAGTAATCTGGATAAAGAGTTAACTTCCATGATTGAAGCGTCACTTCCTTACAACAGGTATTAGCCTCTTCGTTGGGCCTCTACCTTACTTAATCGGCAACAAGAAAAATGTTTTAAGGGAGGATTATTTATCCCAGTGGCCAATCCTGATCTCACCCTCCTGGTCCCGGTAGAGCTTGATATTGCTTAAATCTTTCTTTAGGCAGAGCTCTGCCTTGCCGATCTTTATTCTTGTGTTTTCGTAAACCCGGCCCAGATAAACCCGGCTCCGGCTAGCGGTTTCAATTAAGCCCTGCGTCTTGGCCAGCCTGGGGATGCCGGCTTCACCGATATAGATATCACCACCGGCCTTGATGCTCCCCCCCCTGAAGATGCGCTTTATATGAACCTGGCCACCGCAGTTAAAAAAAGAGTTATAGGCGCCGGTCCCGTGAACATAGATATCGCCGGGGCAGGCCAGGCTGCTGTTCTGGAGATAGTACACCGAAATAGCAGCATCGCCTGGAGCAGCCACTGACCACCGTTCCCGGTTCTGCTCGAGCAGCCCGGAGAGCTGCTCTAACTTGGCCAGGGTAAGGAGCTGCCCTCCGCCCTGCAGGTAGCGGTGACAGCTTTGCAGGGCAGCCTGGAGAGGCTCGGGCAGCATCCGGGCCAGCTCCCGGCTTAATCTCAGGGCCTTCTCGCCCTGCTCCGGCAGCTCGGGGAGCTTTTTCTGGATCAGTGATCGCAGCATGATATTTATCTGGGCCTCCGAATACGAACCCCGCTTCTGCAACTCTCCGACTAGCTCTCGCCCCATGTTTAAAGCCAGGTTAAAATTTTCAGTTAGTTCATCGTAAAGCCGGCTGAACTCTTCTACCTGGAGGGCCTGCCATCCAGCCCGGGCCTGGCATTTCACACAGTTGTTTTTAAAGATTATGCTCCCCCCGGCGGTTATCTCAGCGCCAAAGGCATGCCCATCAATCTCAATATCGCGGTCGGCCTTAACCCGCAGCCCCTCTTTAATTCCCCCTTCAATCTTTAAATGACCTTTAAAGTCGATATGGCCGCTTTTAATATCAACATCGCCCCGGTGGTAATAGATACTATCTACCCGCATTAAAACCCGCTCTCTCCGCCGGTAGTAAACAGGCACCCCGCTGCTTGAGGCGACCACTTCAGTTTGATCGGCGCTGATTACCACCCCGTATTCGCAGTAGATCTTTGCAGGGTAAACCGGTTCGGGGGAAACCTCTTCACCGGTTACCATCAGGCCCGGCTCACCGGGCTGGGGCGGATGGATCCGGGCGATCACCCGGCCCTTTTCTACCTGCGGTATTTCATAACGCCTGAAGTAATCTACCTGCGCTTCATTTTGGTCATAGCTGACCTGTTGCAAACCTTCTTTAAACAAAAATTCTACATAACCGTTCCGCCCCTGAACCAGAGGCCGCCCTCTCGCAACCACCTGCCACCGGCCCGGCTCGGAGAGCAGCCCGGGTAAAGCCGACTCATCGAGGCCATAAACTACACCGCTCGCCTGTAGAATATTCCTAATCTCCCCTGGGGAGAGGTCCGCTGCCGAGCCGGCGCTCTCTTCTGTTTTGTTGGCGGTAATGATCAGCCGGGAGGTAGGCGGATGATCCGGGATCGTATAGCGGATCTCTTGAGGAGAAAGGTAAACCGCTTCTGCAGCCATCTTGTCTGCAGCTACTTTTACAGCGACCCGGGCCGGCTCTTGCAGGTGAAGAGCTTCAACCTCTACCTTATCCCGGGGATAAACCTGGCAGCTGTCCTTAACCTCTTCTCCGTTTACCCGCAAGATTACCCCTTCGCCCGGGACGATCACCGCCCCTTTGCCGGCACTTTCTTCAGCCGGGCCAGATATAATCACTTCTCCGGAGGAAATCTCTGCCAAGCACTGCTGTTCGCTAATTTTTCCCAGTTCCATTGCTTTTCCTCCTAAAGCTAGTTTATCCATGCCGCGGTTTATCCTGCACCACCTTGATCGCCGCAAAAACCTCGCTGACGACATCCAAACTTTTCTGCATCTCCAGCCAGCCGGTCCGGCTGTAGGCCTCTCCTTTTCCGGTAACCACATAGTGGTGCGGAAGATTATTTAAAGCCAGGGCCGCAATATCCAGTCGGCATTGAGGACAGTTGCAAAATTGATGATCTGCGGCAAGCTCATCAATAGTATTAAAAACCATCTGCTCCACGATATTCTTCAGCTTATACATCCAGGCTCCACTCCCTTCCTTAGTATTCAGTAATTTTAACAATATTTGATCAACTTAGAAGGTGGTCAAATATTTTTTCAAAGAGAGCCTGCATTTCGGCATAATCAGCTGCCTCGACATCGAAAAGGTTAAATTCCAGAATCAAATTAACTTTCCCGTAATATCGAGGAAAGATCTGCCCAGCTGCGCTGACCCTGGCAAAAAGATCTCCGGCCTCGACGGGTCCTTCTGCGGCGCCGGTAACGTTGTACGCCGAAAAGCCGTTCAGGCTACCCGGCGCACAGAGCGAGCACCCTTTGCAAGATTTATCGGAGCTGTAATCGGTGAGGGAGACAGCCCCGGTGACGCCGGCGAAAGGGGCGTAAAGCAATGTCCCTTCAGGCACGTTAAAGCCGATCAGTAGATAGCCGGATTCCGGGCTTCCCTCCAGCACGATCCCCTGCCCCCAAAATTGAGGGGTTAAAATATAGGCGTAGTACTCCGGATCATCCGGGGTAGGCCGGGCCGGGCCCGGTAGAACCGGATGATCTTCTTCCGGTTGGGGTCCGTTTGAGTTACCGTTGGCGCAACCGGCTACGATAAGTGCCAGGGCTGTCAATAACAGCAGAAGAAGCCTGTTTTTATATCTTCTCATGGGGCAGCCCCCTTCTTAGCAACAGAGTAAAAAGAGTATCAATTGCCACTATTATACCGGATACTGCCAGAGAGCGGTAGCAAAATGGCAATAAAAGGAGTTGTTCTTTTTTTGAATCGCTTGCGGTTGGCCGTTGGCCTGGGGCGGCCCCTGTGCCGCCCCAGGTCCTCTAGAAGCAGGTTTTACGTTAGCTCTTTACACGGTCTGACGGTTGATTAAACCCCGGCGGGCGGCAAGAAGCTGCCGCCAGCGGGCTTCGCTTAAGGGACGGTCAAAACTGCGCAGGTCGGCCAGCCTAAAACCGTGGCGGGCGGCCCACCGGCGCGTCTGTAAAATCGATTCCAGGTTGACCCCCGTGGAGCCGAGGCTGAAATGCTCGTAGCGGCGCTCCAGCGCCAGCATCACGGTTTCAGCCATGCAGGCGTAAGCCAGCCCCGGCGGAAAACCAAAGTCCCAGCCCAGGTCAGGACGCCCGGGCAGCTCGACCACCCCGCCGTCGATAACCAGCACGTCGGGGCGGGTCTGCTCAACATCTGCGCTGACATTGGGCGGCCTTGAAATATCGCAGACCACCGCCCCCGGCTGGAGATCTTGAGGCCGGATCAGCTTACTGCGGCTGTTAGTGGCGCTAATGACAATCCCGGCTCGCGGGAGCGCCTCTTGCACAGAGGTAGTGATCTGGATCGGCCCTCCACGGCGGGCGGCGGAGCGGGCGAAGGTGATAAAATCATCGAGAGGCGCCTCCGGCGGGGGCAGCTCTTTACAGTCCGCAAGGTAATCACCGATGCTACCGCCCGGCAGCCGGCAACCAGCCTGCAGCAAACCGGCAAGGTAACGGTAAATCTCTGCGGCAACCCCCAGCATCCGCCGGCTACCGGTGCTTTTATGGTTGCTATGCGGATTTCCAACCAGGATCAGCCCGCCCACCGCCTCGGAGAGAAGCAGGGCCATCCCCCTGCCGATCGATCCAGCAGCCCCGATGATCGCCGCAGTGCTGTACTGCGGCAAGACCTTAATCTTATCACAGGCCGCCTGGACCGCCTCCACCGCCGAGACGACGGTATAGCTATTGCCGGTCGTCAGCGGAACTCCCTCCTCTTTCAGGTAGAGCCCGCCCCCGGAGGCTACGGCGGTGTAGGCGCCCAGGCCGACAACGCCGGCGCCACCTTCCCGGGCCAGGTTCAGCGCCTGCCGCAGCTCCTGCTGCGCCTGCGCCCGGGACATTTGCACCAGCTCTCCGGCCGTGCGCGGCACGACGATAAATTCACCGCAAGCGCTCCGGCCATCCTTTGATCTTATCCTCACCCGGGAGATCACAAAAGGCTGCACCAGGCTGCTCCACTTTTGGGCCAGGATAGCAAGCTCGTCTTCGCTGAATAGTAACAGGCTTTGATCAAATTGAGGGTAACTCTGCAGATCAAGAGGGTGAACCAGAAAAGCAAAACGGCCCACGTCGCTTGTAGTAGCCGCAGCGCCCACGGCAGCGGCCCCGTTATCCGCCCTCTTTAAAAGAGCCGTTTCTGCCGTTCTTGGCGAGCCGGCAGACGGTGCCGGCTCCGGGACTACCGTTTTCTCCATTTCGTCCCCGCGGGGAAACTCTTTGGAAACTAAAAATGAAAAGAATTTCGCCGCGTTTGCTTCGTTCAACACGGCCAGCATATCGGCAATGCCCACCAGGATACGGCGGCACTGCGCAGCGGTAATCGTAAGCGGCGGCTCGATGCGGATAACGCTGCCGCCGTTTAGCGTAGGCGCCACGCGGATCTTCTCCCGGTTCAACAGGTAGGCGGAGACCGCCGAGGCGAGAAGCTCCTGTTCGGCGGTAACCCCGAGCAGGCTGCCGGCAAAATAGCCCCTATCGACACCGAGCTCCAGGCCGAGCATTAACCCTCTCCCGCGCACGGCACTAATGATCTGCGGGTATTCCCTGTGCAGGGACTCCAGCCCCTCCTTCAAGAGGGCCCCCTGCTCCCGGGCAGCATGCAGCAGCGCGCCGCCGTTTGAGGTAAGCTGCTCCAGCACCCGCAGGCCTACCCGGCAGGCGAGGGAATTTCCGGCAAAGGTTGATGAATGCTTCAGGGCAAAATCGGCGTTGTAAGCGGCGACAGTGCTGAGGCAGGCGCCGATAGGCAACAGGCCGCCTCCTAAGGCCTTGGCCAGCAGCAGCAGATCGGGGGTGACCCCTTCTTCTTCGCAAGCAAAAAGGTGTCCCGTCCGCCCCAGGCCGGTCTGGATCTCATCCACCACCAGGAGAACCCCGTAGCGCTCGCAGATCTTTTTGGCCCCGGCAAGGTAGCCGGGCGGCGGGACGACAATTCCGCCTTCACCCTGGATCGGCTCGACAATGAAAGCAGCATAGGCCTGGGGTGCTTTAGCAAGTTTATCTTCAAGTGCGTCGAGAACGCCGTATTCAACAAAGTCAAATCCTTCCGCCGGAGCGCCGAAAGGCGCCTGGTAAACCGGGTTCCCGGTAGCGGAGAGCGCCCCGAGAGTTTTACCGTGAAAGCTGTTCTCTGCCGCTAAAATCCCTTGGCGCCCCGTGGCCGAGCGGCAGAGCTTCAGCGCCGCCTCCACCGCTTCGGCGCCGCTGTTAGTAAAGGTAACGTAGCGCAAACCGGGCGGGGCCAGCTCTACCAACCGCCGCGCCAGCTCCCCGGCGGCATCGAGAAATGAAGGCTGGACAAAATTAGGCTCCCCGGAGTGGCGAAAATCAGCCACGGCCTCCCAGATACTCGCCGGGTTATGCCCGAAAGGCAGCGCCCCGTAAGCGGCAATGCAATCGAGGTAACCATTGCCGTGGTCATCGTAAAGGTAGCAGCCCTCTCCCCGGACAAAGGTTTTATCCAGAGCCACGTTATGCAGCAGCTCGCCTAAATAAGGATTAAGATACTCAGTAAATGGATGCATAGTTTTCCTCCCAGCGCCTGTGCACATTTTTGTGCGCATGTTCTTTCTCCATTCTACCGGATCTCCTGCCCCTTGGCAAGAGGTGACAGGGGGACGTTTCTCTTGTCACCTAAAGGAGCTCTGCCAAAACAGGCGGTACGCATTCGGGGCGGCGCATGCGCCGCCCCGGTAAAATATACCTTCACATCTTCTTTGAACCAGGCTTAGAAAACCCTGAGCAACCCTTTTTGACCGCCAGCTTTCTTCTTTTAACTTTCAAGATGCAAGGTAGAGCCCCCTCTACGACACATCCGTTCTTCTTTCTAAGCAGAATTAAGCTTTCTTCGGGACAATCACCGAAACAGCATGCCTTTCAGGAACCAGGACCTCTTCGAGAAGGGCCTGGACCTCGTTTAGGGTGATCTGCTGCAGTATCGCTGGGTAGTTAAACAGGTCGCTGCCGCGAAAGCGGTACGCCAGGTAGTTGTGGGCAATAAATTCTAGAGAGTTAAAGCGGCGCATGAAGTTGCCCAGCTGGCTGCGCCGGTGGCGCTCGAACTGCTCTTCACCAAGGCCTTCCTGCTTCGCCCTGGCGATGGCTTCCATAATCCGCTCGTAGAGCTGGTCCGGATCCCTGGTGCCCCCCCCGATAAGGACGTAGCCGTAGCTCGGCTCAGCGGTATAACCGACATCAAAGCGATCGTCGATGAGCATCTCCTCATAAAGCTCGTTGAAAAGCGGCTCGCTGGGCCCGAACAGGATATCGAGCAAAATCTCCATAGCGCTCTCCCGGCGCAGCAGGGCATCACCTTTAAGCTGCGCCACCGCCGGGTCTTTAAAACCGAGATTGAAGAGCGGCTCCGAGACCACCATTTCGCGGGTAGTCCGCTGCCGCAACACTGCCTCCGGTTCGTCCGGATAGAGCCTGATGATCTCACCAAGCTCTTTATAGTTACGCCGGGCGATATTTTCCTCGACCTGCTGCCAGACCCGGTCCGGATCGAGATCGCCAACCACGAAAAGGGCCATGTTGCCGGGGTGATAAAAACAGCGATAGCACTGGTAGAGCAGATCGGGAGTGATCTGGGCGATGCTTTCTACCGTGCCGGCGATATCTTCGCGCAGCGGATGGTGCTGATAAAGCGACTGTAGCATATCGAAAAAGATACGCCAGTGGGGGTTATCTTCGTACATACGGATCTCTTGCCCGATAATCCCCTGCTCTTTGCTCACCGATTCATCTGTAAAATAAGGCTCCTGGACAAAATCGAGCAGCAGCTCGAGGCATTCGGAAAAGTGATCGGTAGTCGAAAATAGATAGGTGGTATGCGTGAAAGTAGTAAAGGCATTTGAGGAGGCTCCGTAGGCGGCAAAGCGATCAAAAACATTCCCCCGCTCGTCTTCAAAAAGCTTATGCTCTAGAAAATGAGCTACCCCTTCGGGAACCTTTACCGTCTCGCCGCTCCCCTCTACCCGAAAATGGTTGTCGATCGAGCCGAAGCGGGTTGAAAAAGCGGCATACTTGCTCTGGTAACCGGCCTTCGGAAGAACATAGAGCAGCATCCCCGGGTAAATTTTGTAGCAGAAGAGGGTCTCCTGCAGCTCGTCAAATTGGCGCACTGTTTTACTGTTCTTGTCGGACATCCGGCAACACCCCTTCCTCACCTTGCAGCAGATAGACGGTATCGAGCCCGATCTTCTCTGCTACAGCTTTAATATCATTTAGGCCGACCTCTTCAAGGGCTCGAATCATCTCGGCCGTGCTGTATTTCTTCCCGCCGACCTCACCGTCGAGATGGCGGTTGATATGCTGGTAGGGGTTATCTTCTTGAACGCGAAGCCGGTTGATCAGGCCCCGGCGGCTGTTCTCCAGCTCGAGCTCGCTGATCTGGCCGCGGGCCATCGCCTCAACCTGGCTCTCGATAATCTCCCGAGCCATCTCATATTTATTTCCCTCTATCCCTGCTGCGATAAGCATGATCCCTTTTTGCTTCTCCAGCCGCGAGTAAACGTAGTAAGCCAGGCTGGCCTTCTCGCGAACATTGAGAAAAAGCTTTGAATGCGGAAAGCCCCCCAGTATGCCGTTGTATAGGACCAGGGGAAAGTAAAGCGGGTCGTCATAGGCGATATTGGTCCGGTAACCGAGGACCAACTTGGCCTGGCCTACTGGCATCTTTTCTTGAATAAACCTCGCCTCAGCAGGTTCAACATAGACCGCTGTTTCCGGAAGGTTATTTCTCTGCGGCCCACGGCTGAAATAGAGCGTCTCCCGGGCCACCTCCTCCGCCTGCTTCGCATCGAGGTCTCCGACGATATAAAGCTCCATCGGGTTCGTGGAAAGAAGCTCACGATAGTAACGCCAGAGAGAAGCAGGGTCAATCTTCTCCAGGTCTTCAATCCGGCCGTATTTAAACACCCCATACCTCTCTTCGGCACACATCTCTTGCAGGCATCTCTCCACGGCGTAGAGCGCTTTGTCATTAATCAGGCTCCTGATTGTTTTTTCCAGCTGCTCTTTTTCCTGAACTACGTATTCTTCTTTGAAACCGCCGTTCACCACCAGGGGATCACCAATCACTCCACCGAGGATGGATAAGCCCCGGCGCAACATCTGCTCACCCTCGCCGACATACTTTCCGTGCATCATCTCCAGCGAACAAGAGATCAGGTGGCGCTCCCCCTTCTTATGCACACCTGTGGTTAATTCGGCACCGTAGAGCTGCTCCAGTTCACGGCGCAACGTCAAGTTGTCGGGGTACTGCCGGCTGCCCCGTTCTAAAACCGAGGGCAGCAACGCGGTGAAAGTGGCCTTTTCGGCAGCAAGCTCCTGGTGGATAAAGAGGGCCATGCTGATAGTCTTGAATTTTGCCGTCGGGATAATGGTCAGCCGGATCCCGTTCGGCAGTAGCATACTAACACTCTCTTGAACCAAGTTTGCAAACCTCCTCGTCTAAAACTCTACTGGTTAAGTATTCCATTGAACAGAAGTTAATCCTGCCGCTCTTTTTTCAGATCTAGCCCCCGGAGAAGGTTTTTCTGCATAATCAAGATCAGCGCCGGAGGGACTACATAGAGAAGCAGCGTTGCCGCAGCAACTACCCCGGAATCGTTTGTCAGCAGGGCGGCGGCGGCACCGGCCAGGGCGGCTCTTACGCCGGTAACCAGGTAAGGCTGCTCCTCCCGCAGCCGCTTCCAGAGGCCGACCGGGTAAAACGAAAGAACTGCGCAGAGCCCGACCAGGGTGACAAAAGCCCGGCTCCAGATAGAATAGCGTACCAGCCTTAGATTCATCCTCATTTTACGCAAAACCGTCTCCCAGAAACCAACCGGACCGCGTAAGCGGACCATCTCTCCAAAGAGTCCGACATGAGAGGGCAGCAGCCGGGGATGATAGATATTCAACAACCAGAGCAGCCCTAAAGTGAAGAACAGAAAGAGAGCCACGCTGAACGCTGCCCTCTTCTTACACCCGCTGACCGGCCCGGTGAGCCCGGATAAACCGGCCCACGATGCTCCGAAAGCTACCGCCGCCGTCAGGCTTCCGCCAAGGTTGGCTCCAAAATTCGGCGTAGCCAGAACAAATATGATGATACCATAAAAAAGTAAGATCGCCCCGCCCAGCAAGAAGGATACCCTTTTTGATCGCAGCCCTCTCTCCGGCAAAGAAGACGGCCCGGTGGCAAAGGCGGCCAGAGAACGCGTCCCCAGTAAAGCCGACCCGATCAGCACCCCCATGTATTCATTACCAATCCCGTAGTAGCGCGCCCCGCCAACGGTGTCGTAACTGAACAAAGAGAGCTGCTGCAGAGGGGCCCCGGCCAAGGTATCAACAAGCAGGGCCAGGGCAATAGAGCAGCCGAGCAGGGCCCAGTACAGAAGCTGTTCTCTGTTTGCCAGAGGATGCAGCAGCACCGCAGGTAGCAGGGCCGCCCCGCCAAGAAGCAGCCCGCTGTGCAGTAGCGAAGGTAGCGGAAAGCGAACCGGACCGGGGAGCAGCAGCAGCACCAGGGGAATAAGAAGCAGCAGCTCGATCAGCCAGGAGGCCGGTCGCAGGGCTGAACGATTTTTTAGAAGTAGCCCCACCAGGGTGGCCAAAAGTACCACTACCAGGGCGGCAATATAGCCTTTCAGCAGTGCGGGACGTTGGTCGAAGACCAGTGCGGTCCGGTTATTGAAAAGCTCTAAAAAGGTCAGCGGTTTTTTTTCCGGGATGATCCTGAAGGAGGCGACCGGGTAAAAAGCAGCCGCACTGTTTCTACTATCAAGTAAAGAGATGATTAGCGAAGCGAGGTCGGTATTCTGGACCAGCCCCGGGCGGCGGGTAGAGGCGCTGCCGAGCAGCCCGGGCCCGGGGCCGCCGGCGGTAACCAGAAGTAAAGGAGTAAGCTGATCTCCGCCGGTAGGACGGTTCAACGGCAGAGAGGGTGCCGTCACGAGCAGCAAGCTGTTCTGATCAAGCAGTGGTAATAGTTTCCCGATCAGTAGATCTAGATGTTCCATGGTCAGCTTGAAAAGCGCTTCCCCTCTTGCCGGGTTCAGCTGCGGCCAGTAATCATCGAGGCGGGTGCTGTCCCCGAATTCGACCAGGTGCAGGCTGGCCGCTTCGATATTTGCAGCTACGGTGCCAGCGATCTTATCAATATCTGTCCGCACCCCATAAGGGAAGAGAGGAGCATCTTGCAGCAGATCGGCCCCTACCGCCCCGGCGGGGACTTCTCCGCCGGAATCCATGGCTATGAGCACTGCGCTGCGGTTTGGTGTAGCCGCGTCGGCGTTACCCCAAACTGCTGCGGTTAAACCTTTCTCTTTCAGCATCTCCCCTAATAACCCTACTGTAACCGGGTAGGAGAGGGTGCTGTTTTTCTTTTGCAGTGCGGCGGCCTGGAGATGAAAAAGCGCCCCGGCAGGGTCATTTCCGGTGCAGCGCTTAAAAACTACTTCAGCCTTTTCTCCTTCGATCAGCTCCCCCCTGCCAAAAGCGCTTCTCCCTTCCGGGCCAGCTACCGCCCGGGCGGCGGTGCCGAGGCTCAGATAGCCGCTCTCGCTACCCGCCTTTCCGCTGCGCACGTTCATCAGGGCCACCGCCTCCTGCTCGAGAAGTTGAGAGAGGTTCGGCCCCGCCCCGCACAGCAGATCGCTATAAGTAAGCCGGTCCGCCAGCAGCAGAATAACCCGTCTCTCTTCTTCTCCGTTTTCGGCAATGGCAAAAGGGCGCCACGGCTCCGCCTGATCGCGAATCCACTGTGCGACCATGAAAAGAACTAAGGAGAGCACCACCGCCGCCGCAACCAGGGCGGTTAAAAGCTCTCTGTTCAGGCGCAGCCCCTTGGAGCCCGGTCCCGGCCTCTCTTTTTGAATCACCGCTTTTCTTTTGCTCCCGAAGAAGTAGCCAGTTCTGAAACCCGGCACCGCGAACCGGCAAGCAGCTGCTCGTAAAGGGATGCTGTCCGAGAAAGCATCCGCTCAAGGGTAAATTGAGCCTTGACCCGTTCGCGGCAGGCCCGCCCCAAGCGGCGGGCCTGCTCCGGATCGCGGGCCAGGGAGGCGATAGCCCGGGCCAAGGCGGCAACGTCGGCTGGTGGAACGAGAAGACCGTGCACGCCGTCAGTGATCACCTCAGGAATACCGCCGACTCGCGACGCCACCACAGCGCATCCTGAGGCCGCCGCCTCCAGAACGGTAAGCGAAAACCCTTCGGTCAACGAAGGAAGGACAAAGATATCGATACCGGCCAACCGGCGCGGCAGGTCGGTGCAGTAACCGGAAAATGAAAGTCGGCGGCCCAATCCCAGCTGCCGGGCTAGCTTCTCCAAGGCGGGACGGCCGGGACCGTCACCGATAATCAGAAAGCGCATCTGCGGAAAAAGTGGCGCCAGAACAGCAGCGGCCTTCACAAAATAGGAGAGCCCTTTTTGGGGAGCAAAGCGGGCCGCCGTGCCGACAAGTAGTGCATCTTTGCTCTGGCTGCGGGAAAACCTCTCCGCGGCAGCAGTTTCAAACGGTGCCGGATCAATGCCGTTATGGATCACGCTGATCTGCTCCTGGAGAATACCCTGGGCGGCAAGTTCATCGGCCAGGGTGTTGGAGACAGCCACATAGTGAGCCCCCGGCGCCCCCAACAACCTGCCGGCGGCCGGTAGGTATGGAGAGGCCCGGTGGGCCGGGTAATTATGCACTGTGATCAGCACAGGGACCCGGGCCAGGCGTGCCGCGGGCAATCCGGTCAACGCCGCTTTGAACCCGTGGATATGCAGCAGGTCCGGACGAAGCGTGCGCAATAACCCGTAGAGCTGCCGGAAGGTGAACAGATCGCCTACCGGGCTAACCCCCCCGGAGAGAGGCAGGTTGAAGGAAGAGACGGCAGGAAGCCCGGCCAAGAAGGCCGGCTCATTTTCCGGCGGCAACCCCAGATAGAGAGAGTATTCCCGGCTAAAACGGCTCAGCAATTGCCGCAGATGGGCCTGCATGCCCCCGGAAGCAGGCCGGATTAGGTAAAAGATACCACTTTTTGCCGCGCAGCCATCCCCTTCGCCCCTCTTCACCTGCAACCGCACCTGCCTTTTTCTTAGACTACCAGTATAGGTTGCCCTTCTGCCAAAGGATCAATTAAACGACAGCACCTCTTGGCAGGGTAAAAAAATATCTTTACTTCGGCTGGTTGACGCCGGCCCACAGCAGCCTGCGGGAGGTCTCCTCGGGATCGCCGGATGAAACTATCGGCGAGATGACCGCGGCGCTTTTTCATTTATTCATTGATCTTGACCCCCTTCTGCTTGGTTATGAAAAATAAATAAGTAGACCCGGGGATCTCTGAGATATGATCTACGTTTTTAAGTTGACTTCACGGCCTGGAGATGTTATCATTTCACTTGCAGACAGCTATGCGCCCGTGGTGAAAGGGATATCACGCAGGCCTCCGGAGCCTGAAGTCGGGGTTCGAATCCCTGCGGGCGCACCAGACGATCGGGCAACCCACCGATAGGGTTGCTTATTTTTTAACTTTTTTTGCTCTCCCTATTGCCATGCTGAAAGAAACAGAATATGATCAGATGGGCATACCATGACGACCTGAGAAGGGTGGTGGGGTTATGGAAGCAGAAGACTTTCCCGATCACGGCCGCTATCAAGTAATCAACTATTTTTTGGCAACCATGCCGCTACAAAACCCTGCCCAGGAGGTCTCTTCTCATGTCCATTCCCGATATCTCTTTTTTGGAACAGGTCCGTAACAAACTAGGGCCGCAGGGTTCCCCGGAGGCTCTGAATGAGCTGATCGGCGAACTGCCGCCCTATGATTTATCAATTCTGTTAAACAATCTGACCGATCCCGAACAGCTTCTCCTACTCGCTGCGCTTCCTCCCGAAACAACCGCAGAGACACTGGAGCATTTCGAACCGGTAGAGCAGTACCGCTTTCTGGACCACCTGGACCCTGAAATCACGGCCAGCATTCTGAACCTGATGCCGAGCGACGCCATAGTAGAGCTCTTTACGGCGCTACACCCCCGGCAGACCGAGCAGCTCTTTGCGCTGCTGCGCGAGCCCTTTCAAAGCCAGATCCACGACCAGATGTCTTATCCCGAAAACAGCGCCGGCAGCCTGGCCTCGGTAGACTATATCGCCGCCCGGCGCTGGTGGACTGCAGAGCAGACCCTCGCCCATATGCGCAAGGTAAAAGCCACGGCAGAGCTCTACAATTATATCTATGTCCTCGACCACCGGGGAGAACTGGTCGGGGTGCTCTCCCTGCGGCAGCTTATCCTGGCCGATCCGGCCACCCGGCTGGAGGAGATCATGGTAAAAAAGTTAATCACCGTGCCAGCCAAGCTCGACCAGGAGCAAGCAGCCCAACTGCTAGCCCGCTACGACCTGATCGCCCTGCCGGTGATCAGCGACAGCGGTAAAATGGTGGGCATCCTTACGGTCGACGATATCATCGATGTCCTCGAAGAAGAGGCTACCGAAGATATCCACCTGCTCGGCGGGAGCGGCCCGGTGGATACTCCTTATTTGAAAACCAGGTTTGTTATTTTTTTCCGCAAGCGGATTGTCTGGCTGCTGCTACTTTTTGTAGCGGAAGCCTTTACCGGAAACATTCTCCGTTATTACGAAAGCCTGCTCACCCAGGTCGTAGCTCTCTCTTTTTTCATCCCCCTGCTCATCGACACGGCCGGCAACGCCGGCACCCAGACATCGACCCTGGTGATCCGGGCGATGTCGGTCGGGGAGATCCGCAGCAGCGACTTTTTGAAGGTAATCTGGCGGGAGATGCGCCTGGGGCTAACCCTGGCCCTGCCCATGGCCGGGGTTACCTTCCTGTGGGCCATGATGCTGGGCAGCCCGGTTAATTTAAGCCTCACCGTCTCGGCCACGATAATTGTGATCATCACGTTGAGTTCTACTCTCGGAGCAATCATGCCCATTGTCGGTAAAAAATTAGGCTTCGATCCGGCGGTCTTCTCTTCCCCGATGATCACTACCCTGACCGATGCCGTGGGGCTCTTGATCTACTTTCGCTTTGCCCGACTGCTGATGGGGCTATAACCCGAAAAGCAAAGGAATAAGAGGCCGCCGCCTGCCCCCGCCCCGGCAGCAGTTCATTGGGCACCGGCCACTAAAAGATATTTCTAAGCGAGGGCACTTCGGTATCTATAATTCTTTTGGCCTGGCGCATAGCCACGACCAGCTCGACCAGAAGCTCTTCCCGGTTTTGTAATTCGGCCAGCTTGAGCACCCTGGCCAGCGATTCGTCCAGATGGTCTACCTGGCGGTGATCCATAATCGGGGTCCAGGAAGCATCTGTCCGGGTCCAGATCTCTTTAAGCTGCTCTGATTCACGCTGCGCCGCGGTCCAATCCCCTTTTTCAGCAGCATGGTGAATCCGGTGCAGGCTATCCTGAAGTTGGCTGTATAAAGCAGTAGTGTAGAAAAAAAGGGAAAACGCGCCAACAAGAACGATCAGCAGCAAAGTGATGGCTATCCAGACTGTCTTCATTGTCTTTTTTTAGTCTCCTTCCGCTGCACATAGAGCTCCCCCTCGGTATCCAGGCTGGCAAAAAGAACATCTTTAAAATCGTTAATCCCCAGCTTTTTCATCTCATTCTGCAGCCAGAGCAGATCCAGCTTGGTTTTACCCAGATTCTCATGGTTCACATTGCCATCGACAATTAAAGGGTGGGGAACCCCCTCATAGTTCGTTTCAATCTGCAGATCGCGAGGTTGGACCGGCCGGCATTGTGACTTGGGGATGATACTGATATCGCCGTTGGTTTCAAAAATGGCAAACTCGACGTCGGTGATATTATGGTAGCCGCAGATACGCAGCTGCTCGAGCAGATCGTTGATATTCAGGTGCATCTCCCGCAGCTCCGATTCAATGATCTTTCCGTTCTGGATAATGATGCTGGGCCGCCCGCAGACTACCGAGCGCACCTTCTCGCTTCTCTGGGCGGCATACGAGGTTAATACCTGAAAAGCCACGAGCAAGATGATCGGGATAATGCTGTTAAAGAGAGGGATAGCGATATCCTCCATGGGGATAGCGGCCAGCGCGGAGACCATAATCAATACGGCCAGCTCATAAGGCTGTAGCTGGCCGATCTGCCGCTTCCCCATGATCCGCATGGAGACAATTACCAGGACAAAAAGAATCAGCGTCCGAAACATAACCACAAACATCTTCTTCGCTCCTTTAATATCTGTATCGCCAGGCCCAGAACCGCTAAAACAACCGCTACATCTATAGCATAAGAAAAAAGGAGCGCTTCATACCTCTTTAGATAAAAGCTTGCCGCGCCCTACCAGGGCGGCAGGTAAAGCCTTCAGCTTTTCACCACTTTAGGCAGAATTAAGAAGTTGTTATACCCAGCAGCAGGAGAAGAATTCTAAAGTCGAGAATTAAAACAGGTAATGCGCCGATTAATCTGTCTAAGAAAGGAGAGCCGCTGTGGCTGATCATAAAATAGAAACCTGTGCCTTCTGCGGTCGGCAAATTTTACCCCGGGAGAGCCGGGTGGTCTGCAGCAGCTGCAACAGGCTCTACCACATGGTCTGCTGGGGTGAAACCGGCCGCTGCCGGTCTTGCGGGTGTAAAGGAGAACCGGTCTATCACCCGGTTGGTGAAACAGAAAGCGAAGAGGCGCCGCCCCCCTCATCTTCACCCTCCCCGGTTCCGGACAATCTGCAGAATCACCTGGCCTGGGCGATCCTGGCCACGATCTTCTGCTGCATCCCTTTTGGTATTGTGGCCATCGTCTATGCCGCCCAGGTCAACGCCCATCTAGCAGCGGGCAACTATGAAGCAGCTTTACAGGCTTCTTCTACAGCCCGAAACTGGTGTTTAGCGGCTACCATAACCGGCTTGCTCCGCCCGCTGCTCTATATCCTATTTATGGGAACATTTTTCATGAGGTTGTTTCCCCGATATAGGTTTAATGCCTTCTTGGCGGTTCTTCTAACGATTGGCAATTAGGCTTGGGGAGCGATCTACTCAAGAAATGATCTGTCAGCTATGAAACTGTTTTCACTACTCGACCCGGTAAAAGCCGGCCGCAGCGAGAGGCTGCTGGCATTGCTCCTGGTCTCGATAGCCGTAGGAGGGCTATTTTATTTTTGGAGCTATGATCCGGCCTCTCCCCTGGTACAGGTGCCCCCCTGCCCCTTCCGGACGCTGACCGGGCTTTACTGCCCGGGATGCGGCAGCCGCAGCGCCCTAATCCAGCTAGCCCACGGCAACCTTTATGCCGCCTGGCGTTTAAATCCGCTGCTGATCCTCTTTTTGCCGGCGGCGGGCCTTTTTCTGCTCTCCCAGGTAAGAATCCTCTTGACCGGGCGCTCTCTCCCCCGCCTTTTTCTGCATCCCACCCTGGCCTGGGCTATTTTTTACCTAATCTTGGCCTACTGGATCTTTCGCAATATTCCCCTCTACCCTTTTAACCTGTTACAACCCACCATTGTAAATTGAACTTTCTTTACCCGCCACAACGCCCTGCAGATCTACAAGGGCGCTCCCGGTTAACACTACCAAGCATCTTCAAAAAGATGCAGCTGAAGCGGCAAGAGAACTTTAAACGCCTCGGCCAGCTCAAAACCCCTTCCGACGGCATGCTCGCGTGCCTTCGCCGTAAGGTAAGCACCAACCATCTCCAGGTTATCGGGGCTAAACTGGCTCTCATGTTTTTTTAACGCGGCCAGCTTTAAGGCCCAGGTGTCGGTGACATCGATAAAGGTGTTTGGACGCGAGGTGGCATAGAAAGCCACCGCCTGCGGAGCGTGCGGGGCCAAGCCTTCAGCAAGATGCTGCGGGCAGGCATGCGGGTAACCGCTCAGCAGAACCGCCTCCGCCGCGGCCAGGCCGCTGGTCCGGTGATCAGAATGAGCCTCGTAGGGCAGCCAGGGATCCATCACCATGAGCAGATCCGGGCGGACCCGCCGCACCGCCTCGATAATCTTTTCACGCACCGCGGACAGCTGCAGATTCCCACCATCCGGGAAATCAAGCCAGATCATCCCTGTTACCCCAAGCAGAAGAGCGGCTTCTTCTCCTTCGCGGCGGCGAATGCGCACCAGCTCACCTGGTTCGAGCGAAGGATCTTGCGTGCCCACACCGCCGTCGGTTACGGTCAGGTAAATCACTCTGGCACCGGCCTGGACCAGCCTAGCCACTGTGGCGCCGGCACCGATCTCCCCATCATCAGGATGCGCCTGCACGCAGAGAACCCGGCGCATTGACAGGAGATCCGGAACCGGGAACAGCTCTTTAACCTGGATTCGGGGCATCCTTTTGTCCGCTCCTTTCCAGGGAAACCACCTCTTTCATTTAGGTAGTGATGGTAAAATGCTGCTCCTGGAACTGTGGCTGGCCTTCATAGCGTGCCGCCAGGGAGGCCCGGTATTGCACATAGTCGTCAAAATCAGCGTTGATTCCGTGCTCGTTCAAGATACGGACAATATCCTCTGTCCGCGGCGGGCAACCCTTAATCGGCACCGCTTCGTTGATCAGAGGATTGTCGCGGTTTGCCCGGATGATACAGTTGCCAAAAAGAAAAGTCTTCGCAAAGCCGCCCTTTGAACGGGCCACCTTCCCGGTGAGAAATTCGATATTGCCAAACGGCTCCCCGGTATAGGCGCCGAGAAGTAAAATCAGGAGCATATTGTTTAAAAACGAGCATCCCGAGCAGATTGTATCGTCGTACTTGGGATAGTAAATCCCGCTGATACCCATTCTGCCGAAGGCGGTCGGGCCAGAATTATCTTCAAGCCAGCCCCAATCCCACCTTAACGGCATAACATGGTCAGACAGCTTTTCACCCTTGATCTCGACATTGCTTCCATCCAGGGGCAGATCATGCCGGCGGGCATGTTCGGCCAGGTGCCCGATTTCGTCCGGTCTCATCCCCAGGAGCATCGTCCCGGTAACATCGGCAGCAAACATATCCCGTGATGCGATCAGAAGATCGGCACGGTGGGCGGTCCCGTTGACCGCCGGGCCGCGATCGAGAGCGTAGATCCCGTCGATCAGGGTCAGCGCCGGGGCCAGCTTCTCCCCAATACGCTGGATAAACCGGTCCAGAGGGATCTCCGGATGATGGCAGAAAACCTTGGAGCGTCGGGCCAGGCATCCCTTCAGGTTTTTGAAACCAAGAGTAACCTTTGTCGAATTATGCGTTTTCAGAACCGGCAGGTTGATTATAAAGTCTGCCTCCAGCACCGGAGCAGCGATACTCAGCGAAAAGCCGTCGAACTCGATTTTTTCATAAGGCCCCCGGTTAAGATCACACAACTTTACACCATACTTTTTTTCCAGGTACGGATAGCCCATCCCCCGGTAAGCCGCCATAGTCCCCGAGTTTATATCCTTGTCTTCAGTCGTCGCCTCGGCAATGGTAATATCGCTGCAGCCGTGCTCCTTGAGCAGCTTGACCATCTCTTCGACTACCACCGCCGTGGTAATCACCCCGAACTTGGGATAGGGCAGAGCTTCGTCCCACATCACCAGGTTGGGCTTCAACAGCACCTTCTTTTCCGGGGTCAGCTCTTTAAACCCATCGCACATCTCTATGGCCCGGCGGATATTTGCCCGCTGATCGGCAAACTTAACCAGGCTCACCTTTGTCAACTCCATCGACAGGCAGCCTCCTTTTCCAAAATATTAAGAAATGTTCTTATTCCCTGTTTGAATTTTAACAGCTTCGAGAAAGTTGTTCAACTGGGATGAGCTTCCAACCCCCACCCTTAAGCAAAATCTAGGAAAAAAGCTAGCTGAAAAGCACCTCAGCTAGCTTTAAAGTAATCCGTTTAGGTGACAAGAGAAACGTCCCCCTGTCACCCCTGTCACCCCTCGAAGAGGCCGCGATCTGTAATTTTCAGGTGCGGAACTACCGGTAGGGCCAGGAAGGAGAGTGTTAAAAAAGGCTGAGGCGGAGCCGCTCCGAGGGCCTGTGCGGCGGCAGTGACCCTCGCAAGGGCCGCAGCTACCTTGGCGGCGGGCTCTGGGGAGATTAAACCGGCCACCGGCAGGGGCAGCAGGGCAGAGACTTCTGCCCTGCCGTCAGCCACGGCAAAGCCGCCCCCGGCCCGGGCCAAGGCATTTACCGCTGCCGCCATGGCCGCCTCTTCAACCCCGGCCACGATAATATTATGCGAATCATGCGCCACGCTTGAAGCGATCGCTCCCTGTTGTATCCCCAGCCCCCGGAGCAGCCCTTTTGCTATCCGCCCGCTCCGCCGGTGCCGCTCAACCACGGCAATTTTAATGATATCGCGCTGCGGGTCCGCCTGCACGGCCCCGTTCTCATCGCGCCTCGGTTCAAGTAGCAGCTTTTCGGTGATAATCTGCTCCGGGATGATCCCGATGACCGGAACAACCCCGGGCCCGGCCTTAAAGATAAAGTCTTCCGCCTGCAGCGGGCGCAGTAAACGGACAGTCTGAAGATGATCTTCCTCCGGCGGATAAGAGGCTATTTCGGTAGCCAGGGCTCCCTCCCGGGCCACTACCCGCCCATCCTTAATCACCAGCCGGGCATTAAAGTTCTGCAGATCATCGACCACCACCAGGTTGGCCCGGTAACCGGGCGCCACCGCCCCATAGCCGGTCAGCCCGTAATACAACGCCGGGTTAAGCGTAGCCATCTGCACCGCGGCAACCGGATCACAACCCTGCCCCACCGCCCGGCGTAAAATCTCATCGATGTGGCCCGCAGAGAGAAGCTCTCCCGCCTCCTTATCGTCAGAACCGAACATAAACCAGCGGCTGCCGGCTGCCTCTACGGCAGGCAGAAGAGCAGACAGGTTGCGGGCAGCAGAACCTTCGCGGATAATCACCCTCATCCCGTGGCTAACCTTCTCCAGGGCCTCGGCCGCGCTGACACATTCGTGGTCCGTGGAGATACCCGCAGTAAGGTAGGCCTGCAGGTCCGGCCCGCCCATCCCTGGCAAGTGCCCGTCAACCGGCTTGCCCCGCCGCCGCGCCGCGGCAATTTTCGCCGCCACCGCCTTATCGCCGTGAATCACCCCCGAAAAGTTCATCATTTCGGCCAGGCCTACCATGCGCGGGTGGTCCAGCAGCCGCTCCACCTGCCCCGGTGTAATCTCACCCCCGGTGGTCTCCATCTCTGTCGCCGGAACACAGGAGGGCACCGTAAAATAAAAATCGAGAGGTAGGTTTTCCGACGCTTTGAGCATAAAGGTAATCCCCGCCTCTCCGAGAACATTGGCGATCTCGTGGGGGTCGGCGATAACCGCCGTGGTTCCATGGGGCAGCACCGCTGCAGCGAATTGCGCCGGTAAAAGCAGGGTGCTTTCAAGATGGATATGAGCATCGATGAACCCCGGGATAATACAGCTCCCGGCCAGGTCGATAACCTCCTCCCCCGCGGGATAACCCGATCCGATCGCCGCAATCGTCCCGCCCTCAATCAACAGGTCGGCCTCATTAATTTCCCGGGTAAAGAGGTTGACCACCTTGCCCCCCCGGAGCATCAACGAGGCTGGCCTGACGCCCCGGGCAACCTCACTTACCGCTTTTAGCTCTTCGGCAAACATAAGCAAAACACATCCTTAGAGATATTGCTAAGCCTCGTGGAACGCCTCCCCTGAAGCAGGAACCCCTTCTCCCATTAGCGAATAAAGTTTAAGTCAAAAGTCAACCTCTACCTGTGGAGGCAAATGGAGGCGAAACCGATGCCCTTAACCGCTAAAGAGATCATGACTACAGATGTGATCAGCATTAATAAGAAGCAAACCCTTCAAGAAGCAGCCTCTCTCATGGCTGAACATGGTATTAGTGGTCTTCCGGTTACCGACGCCGAAGGCGTGCTTATCGGCATTATCTCAAACACAGATATTATTGACTATGCCCACAAAGTAAATGTTGTCCCGCTGTTCGACCTTTCTGGATGGGTCTCTCCTCATACCGAAATTAAAGACCTGGCCTCGATACGGCGGGGAATCGATCTCCTGGCCAAAACAACGGTTGGCCAGCTCATGAAAAAAAAGGTTTACACCGCTCGCGAAGATACCGGGCTGTTTGAGCTCGCCAGGTTAATGAGCCGGCGCCAGGTCAACCGTGTTCCGATCGTCGACCGGGAAAACAAGCTTATCGGCATCGTTACCCGCAACGACCTGGTTCAAAATATCGCCCGGTCGAACGACTCTATTAAACCATAAATCGGGCCCTATTGAAAGAGACCCGGTTCGAACGGGCAGTTAACCGCGGTTACTTTTATATTAATTACCTTACACGGTTAACCGCCCCTTAACGGGCATAAGATATTCATACTGGGTAAAGATTAATAATTGCTCACTGAAGGCAAGATAAGTTTCTACCGGCAGCGGAATGATAAATAAATTTATTAAAAAGGAGATTTGGGGATTGTCCAAGGCAAACCAGCCCCCCCCGGCCGGGGCCCTCCGGGCAGGCTGGCTCAACCGCAGCGCCATCGTCCTGGGTAAAATGCTCATTGGCGCCACCCGCCTGCTTAAACAGGGCGGCACGACCCTGCCTGGAAGGGCCGCCCTCAAAATTTCACCGCAGCTGACCTCTTACCTGGCCGGGCAGCTGCCTGCAGGGACGATCGTCATTACCGGAACTAACGGTAAAACGACCACCGCCGCATTGCTGGCGGCGGTCTTTAAACAGGATGGCTGGCGCTGCGTGCATAACGAAGCCGGCTCCAACCTGGACTGGGGAATCGCCTCAACCCTGATTGAGGCCAGCACCTGGAAAGCGGAACTGCCCGCAGAGATCGCTGTTCTGGAGATCGATGAAGGTGCCTTTCCAGCAATGAGCGTAAGCCTGCAGCCTCGCGCCGCCGTAGTTACTAATATTTTTCGGGACCAGTTAGACCGCTTCGGCGGAGTCGAACAGGTCCAGTCGGCGATTCAAAGAGGCGTGCAAGCCCTGCCTCCCGAAGCGTTAGTTTTCTTAAATGCCGATGACCCCCTGGTCGCCGCTATCGACGGGGGCTCCCGGGAAACTTTTTACTACGGCCTGGAGCTACCCCCTTCCGCGATTAGCGGACTATCTCCGGCAGAAAAGCCAGAAGTGGCCTGTCCCCGCTGCCGCCGGGAGCTACTTTATACCCAAATCTATTTTGCCCACCTGGGCCGTTACCGCTGCCCTTCCTGTGGTTTTCACCGGCCCGAGCCCATCTTCAAGCTGCGCCAGCTTGAGCTCTCTTCCGAAGAAGGCACCGCTATAAAGATGAGCCTGCGCGGTAGCCCGCTCCGGGCAACGCTGCCCCTACCCGGAATCTACAATCTTTACAATGCCCTGGCCGCGGCGGCCGCCGCTTCAGCTTTCGGCCTTTCGGGTGCAGCGGTCCAGGAGGCCCTTGGCAATGCCGCTCCGCCCTCCGGCAGGATGGAGCGCCGCCGCATCGCCTCCAGAGAACTGCTTATCGCCCTGATTAAAAACCCGGCCGGAGCAAACCAGGTGCTGCAGACCCTGCTCCAAGAAAAACAAGAGCGGCAGATCCACCTTCTTATCGCGATCAATGATCATCCTGCCGACGGCACCGATATCTCGTGGCTCTGGGAAACAGATTTTGAACAGTTGGCCGCGGCCCGCGCGCAGATCGGCAGTATAACCATCTCCGGAACCAGGGCCCCGGAGACAGCCCGGCGGCTTGAAGAAGCTGGGCTCTCTCCGGACAGGATGACCGTGGAACCGGCGCTGCCGCGGGCCCTGCGGCAGGCTCTCCTCTCCACCGCACCTGGTGAAAAATTAATTGTTCTGCCCAATTATACAGCCATGCGGCAGCTACAGCGAAATCTTGACCGGATCATGGCTGAACCGTCGTCTCAGTAGCCATCTAATTCCATCAAGTTACTAACTTTTAGATTAAGCAGTAAGGGTGCCCCCATCTAAATTTCGATGACTAATAAGACATTTTTATTTTTTATGCAGGAATTATATCACAATTCGCGAATATTTCTTGAGTATCTCCTTTTGTTAGATTAACCTTAAAGAAGGAAGGTGAAGAAAGTGAATAAAGATCAAGCCATGGTGCTGGCACGTTTGCATCTGGGGGCAATCCTTCCCCTTCTTGAAGATATAGCAGCCTACGATGACCCTACTCGCAAAGCAATCGCCAATTGGGATTTTCCCCTCCAGTTCCGCCTTGCCGGTGGTGAACCGGCAACTACCCTGGTATTTGAAAAGGGATCTGTCACGGCACACCGCGGTAAATTTAAGGGCTACCCCCCCGCCCTGACTTTTAAAGACGCCTCCTTCCTAAACGAAGTCTTCCAGGGCAAGACAGAAAAAAACCCCACACCGAACCTGCCGGGCATCTTTAAAGCCAAGCAACTGCTGCAAGTTGACGAAGTCTTGGGACGACTTGAATACTATTTAAAACCGGAACCAGAGCTACTGGCCAACCCCGATACATTTGCTTTCTGTGTCCGGATAACTCTTTATGCTACTGCTTTCGGGATAAAAGAAGTCGGAGAGCATGACCTTGAAGTGCGCCCTATTGCCCTGGATCTGCCTGACGGTACCGTCGAGATGCGGGTGGCGGATGGCCCCGCAGCCCATCTTATAGTTAAAAAAGGCAATTTTGAACCCTGGCGCGGACCGGCCCAAAAACCTAATGCCATTCTTGAGTTCAACAATCTGCAGACAGCCTGGGATACCTTCCAGGGTAATCTTGATACCTTTGCCGCTATCGGCAACGGTAAAATAAAGCTGCGTGGGTTTATCCCCCTTATCGAAGGGATCAACCCGCTTATGGACCGATTGGCCTATTACCTCTCCGATTAGAAAATAGAATTGGAGGAGGAGCAATACGATGAGCAAAGTTACAGAGAAACTCTACAGTTTTGATAAATCAATGGCGCTTTTTGCCCGGGCCGCCGAGGTCATCCCCGGAGGAATTTACGGGCACTTTTCACCGACACTAACTGTTCCCGGTTCATTCCCCTACTATACAGCAGAAGCTAACGGCTGCCGTTACACCGACGTGGACGGCAACGAGTTTATTGACTATATCTGCGGTTACGGACCGATGGTCATCGGCTACCGGAACAAAGCGATCGACGAAGCCGCTGCGGCTCAGCAGGCCCTGGCTGACTGCACCAACCACCCCGGCGAGGTGATGGTGAAGCTGGCCGAGCGCCTGATAGAGCTGATCCCCACTGCCGACTGGGCTTTTTTTGGCAAAAACGGCGGCGATATGACCACCTATGCCACCCTGGTAGCGCGGGCTTATACCAACCGTAAAAAGATCATCATGGTGCGCGGCCATTACCACGGCGTGGCTCCCTGGTGCACAGGGCTTGGTTTCGGGGGGATCACCCCTGAAGATCATATACACATTCTCCAGGTCAACTGGAACGATCTGGACGGGTTTGAGAAGCTGGTTCGGCAATACCGGGGCGAGATCGCCGGCTTTATCGCTCAACCGTACCACCATATCAATTTTGGAGACCAGGTCATGCCGGCTCCCGGTTACTGGGAAGGGATTGAGCGAATCTGCCGCGAAGAAGGCATTGTCCTCATTCTAGACGATGTCCGTGCCGGTTTTCGCCTCAGCATGAAGGGATCCGGCGATTACTTCGGCTTCAAGCCCGACCTGAGCTGTTATTGCAAAGCGATAGCCAACGGCTACCCGATCTCAGCCTGCGTCGGACGCAAGGAGCTGATGAATGCCGCTTCGAAGGTCTTCTTTACCGGCTCCTTCTGGACCGCCCAGGTGGCAATGGCCGCCTCTCTGGCCACCTTGCAAGAGCTGGAAAAAACCAACGCTATTGAGAAAATGAAAGAAAGCGGAACCTTGCTTATGGATGGGCTTAAAGAGCTGGGCAACCGCTACGGCCTCGAGGTGACCACATCCGGTCCGCCGGCGATCCCGTTTATGCGTTTTACCGAAGATCATGATTTTTACTGGCAACAGGTCTTCTGCTCTGAAGTAACCAGGCGGGGTTCTTTCTTCCACCCCCATCACAACTGGTTTATCTCGGCGGCTCATGAAAAGGAGGATATCGAGGAGACTCTTAATCATGCTGAAGCGGCCATAAAGGTACTGAAAAAGAAGATTTAGCGCCAGGGATGTTTATAAACTAAGTAAGGAGGTAAAAACCATATGCCGTTAACCGAACAGGAGATAGCCTTTTTAAAGGAGAAGGCCTGGTTAATCAGGCGCAACACTGTTAAAACCATGCTGTGGGCCGGCGGCGGCCACGCCGGGGGAGGCCTTAGCCAAACCGACATCCTGGTTGCACTCTACTACCACTATTTGAAAATAGATCCCAAAAACCCGGATTGGGAAGACCGCGACCGGGTCATCTTGAGCAAGGGTCATGGCGGGATCGGCTTCGCCCCCATTCTAGGGGATCTCGGGTATTTTGACGAAGAGATGCTCAAGGAATTCAACCATACCGGTTCTCCCTTCGGGATGCACCTCGATATGCGCCAGGTCCCCGGGGTCGATGCTTCGACCGGTTCTCTCGGGCACGGCCTGCCCATCGCCGTAGGGATGGCCCTGGGGGCGCGCCTGAAGAAGAAATCCTGGCGGGTCTACTGTATCATCGGCGACGGAGAATGCCACGAAGGCTCGATCTGGGAAGCAGCCATGAGCGCCGCCCATTACAAGGTAGATAACCTTACCGCATTCATTGACCGCAACAAGCACTGCATTGACGGTCCCACTGAGAACATAATGAGCCTGGAGCCGCTGAAAGAGAAGTGGATTAGCTTCGGCTGGCATGCTCTCGAGATCGACGGCCATGACTTTGCCGAAATTGGCAACGCCATTGAAGAAGCTTTACAAACCTCCGGTCGCCCGACCGTGATTATCGCCCACACGATCAAGGGGAAAGGCGTCGACTACATGGAAGATGACCCGGCCTGGCATTACGGCGGGATCGACTCGGACGGATTAGAAAAAGCCTTAGAATCAATCGACCGGATGTACGGTAAGGCGTAGGCCTACCACACCGCTGAAAGGAGGAGCTTAACTTGAGTACAGGTTTAACCTATCATACTTACGATACAGACCATATGACCCCGGCAGAAATCTATGGGCATGTCCTTGCCGAGCTCGGTGAGGAGAGAGAAGATATTGTCGGCCTGACCGCCGACCTGGCCAAGTCCACCAAGATCGGCAAGTTCGGCAACAAATTTCCCGAGCGCTTCTTTAACGTAGGCATCGCCGAGCAGAATCTCTTCGGGATGGCTGCAGGCCTGGCCCTGGCTGGATTTACCCCCTTTGTCTCTACTTTCGCCGTCTTTGCTTCGCTGCGGGCGGGGGAGCAGGTGCGCACAGACATCTGCTACATGAAGCTCAACTGCAAGATCATCGCCACCCACTCGGGGATCTCTTTCGGCCAGGCGGGCTCAACGCACCACTGCAACGAAGACCTGGGAGTAATGCGAACCTTCCCCAATATGACGGTAATCGCCCCCGCCGACGGCTACGAGACCGCCAACGCGGTGATCGCCAGCCTTGATCGTCCCGGCCCGGTCTATATCCGGATTGGGCGCGGCTTTGAGCAGACCGTTTACGAAAGCGCAGATTACGGCTTTGAAATTGGCAAGGCGGTGACGATGCATGAAGGATCGGATATCACCGTAATGGCCATCGGACCCTGTGTTTTGCATGCTCTGGAGGCGGCAAAACGGCTGAAAGAGCAAGATATCTCGGTACGGGTCTTAAACATGCACACAATCAAACCGATTGATAAAGAAGCGGTTTTCGCCGCGGTCAACGACACGCGTAAGATCATTACCGTGGAGCCGCATAACATTTACGGCGGCCTGGGGACCGCCGTGGCCGAGACCATCACCGAAGGCGGCAAGTCTTGCGCGCTCAAGCGCCTGGGGCTACAAGATGAGTTTGCCATTGTCGGCTACACCGATGACCTTTACAGCTACTACAAGCTTGATGATAACGGGATCATGGAGGCCGTTAGCGATATGCTCGGCCTCGAAGTAGAAGAAGATGAAGACTGGGAGGACGAGATTTAAGAAAGGAGGCCGACTCTGTATGCCCGATCAAGAAAGACTGACGGCTATTCTGCTGATGCGAGCGGCTCTCCCGCTGACCAAGACGCTGCTGGAGGAGAAGCCGGAGCTGGCTCGCAAATACGCCGGCTGGAACCGGGTAATCCAGTTCCAGGTAAAAGACGATCCCGAGCTGGCCTGTCACCTGCAGTTCGTTGATGGAAAGCTGGACTACGTTGTCGGCAGGCACCCTTCGCCGCATATCGATTTTGTCTTTAAAACACCGGCTGACTTTGTCGCCCTGATGTCTGGCAAGTTTGCCCTGCCCAAAATCCGGGGAGCCATAAGACATTTCGGAACCCTGGTTAAATTTCTACCGCTGCTGCTCGGCCTGACCTTGCTTTTACCCTCCAAGTTGCCAAAAGAACCGGAAGAGCGGGCCCTAAAGGTAAAGATGCTGCTTTATTTTACGTCGGTAGCGCTCTCTCTACTCAATAAGTACGGCCATGAAGGGATGCAAGAGTTTACCCGGGATATGCCCGACCGGATCTTTCAATGGTCAGTGCAATCGGGTGAACCGGCAGCCTACTTGCGCATCAAGAAAGGGCGGACCAAGGCCGGTAAAGGCATTTACGGCCGGCGTCGTCCCTTTGCTCATATGATCTTCTCCTCGATCGATGCTGCTTTTCTGGTGCTTACCGGCCAGATTGACAACAATGAGGCTATGCGGGACGGTCTGCTGGTCGTTGACGGTTCACCGGAGCATGCAAAGGATATCTCCACGATCATGAAAAATATCGAATCGATGATCGCCTGAATTAAGTTATCAACGCGGGGGTATCTCCAATCCCCGCACCTTCATTCTCGCAAATAGGGGTGGGAAGTTAAAAACAGCTTCCCACTCATCTATTTCGGCCCGCCGCAAAAAGAAAAGCCCGGGAGCTCTTTCTTATTTTCCCTCCCTTGAGGGGGCTCTGGGCTTAGGGTAGGGGCGAGGAGCAAGGTTCCCCTCGCCCCTGCACCAAAATTTAGAAGGCCATCTCTCGCGGGCGCTTAATCACGGTAATCGATGACCGCTTCTTCTTTTAACCTCATAATTAACTCTTGGATCAGCAGCGGAATCTTTTCGTCTTTGAGAGCCTCTTTGACTTCTTCGGCGACCTCTTCGTAGGTCACTTTTCGGCCTTCCTTGTGCTCGAGCGTCTCGATGACATGATAACCATGAATGGTTTTCACCGGCTCGCTCCTCTCGCCGACCGCCAGGGCAAAGGCTGCATCTTCAAACTCCTTGACCATTTCACCGCGGGGGAAGAAGCCGAGATCGCCGCCCTGCTCCTTTGAACCGGAGTCCTGAGAATGCTTTTTGGCCAGTTCGGCGAAGTCTTCACCTTTATCCAGGCGGGAGAGCATCTCCAGGGCCTCTTTCTCGGTTTCGACCAAGATATGGCGCGCCTTAACCTCTTCAGGTATGTCAAAAGCTCCGGGGTTTTCGTCAAAATATTCCCGGGCTTCTTCATCGCTGATCTCCAGGTCGGCGCTGACAATCTTTTCCGCTATAAGACTGACCCGGGTATTTTCCCGGAACAGCTCTACCGAGTAACCTTGCTGCTCCAGGTAGGAGCTGAACTGCTCTTTATCGCCCAGAAAGTACTCTTCAACAATTTTGTCGATTTCGGCATCGATCTCTTCGTCGCTGACCGTGATGCCCAATTTTTTACCTTCTTGTAAAACCAACCGCTCGACGATGAGGTTATCAAGAACATCCCTGCCCCCTTGCATATAGAGGGCTGTATAAAGTTGATCGCGAGTAATCTTCTCCCCGTTCACTACAGCCACCGCCGGGTTATGCTGCAAAAAGATGATCACCGCTGCCGCTCCCACGATTACCAGGACCAATACCAACAGGATAATTCTCTGCGGTTTTAGAAAATTGCCCACCCCTTTTTGCTCTTCCATTTCGCTCATTTAAGAACCTCTCTTCTATTCTAATAAGTTACTTGTCCAACCCTACCGTTAAATTATAACACGACTAAAAGTGCCGTCAACCAGTATGAAATACCAAGTGTTAACCTTCCAGAAGATGCTGACTTAGAGCAGGAGCCGGCTTTTTTCAAGGGATAATTTTGTTCAGCGGAAACTCCACGATCCCCTCGGCCCCGGCCTCTTTCAGTTCATAAACCAGGTCACGGACAGTTTTCTCTTCCACGACGCTCTCTACCGCCACCCAGCAATCTTCACTGAGGGTGGAGACGGTCGGCTGGCGCAAGGCGGGCAACTTGGCGATAACCCGCTCGAGATTATCGCGGTGCACGTTCATCTTCAGCATCACCTTCTGCTCCGCCAGCAACGCCCCTTTCAGCAGGGTCACCATATGCTCCACTTTTTTCTTCTTCCAGGGATCACTCCAGCTGGCCGCATTCATGATCACCCGCGGCGTAGAGACTAATATGGTCTCAATTTCACGCAGGTTATTTGCTTTTAAGGAGCGCCCCGTTTCAGTAAGCTCGGCAATGGCATCGGCCAGAAGAGGGGGCTTCACCTCGGTGGCCCCCCAGGAGAAGAGCACCGTTGCAGAAACCCCTTTACTCTGCAGGTATCGCCTGGTGGTCTCGACCAGCTCGGTGGCCACCCGCTTTCCCTCCAGGTCGGTGACCGCATTAATTTCTGAATCACGGGGCACCGCCAAAACCAGGCGCACCGGCCGCAACCCCCGCTTCGAGAAAGCAAGTTCGGCCACCTCTTCTACCTCGACCCCGGTTTCAACGATCCAGTCTTTGCCGGTAAGCCCGACATCGAGAACCTGCGCGGCGACATACTTGGGGATCTCCTGGGCGCGGATAAGCACGCATTCGATCTCTTCATCATCAATGTGCGGGTAGTACGAACGCTCGCCGATATTGATATTGTAGCCTGCTTTTTTAAAGATCTCCATAGTCGATTCCTGTAGGCTTCCCGCGGGAAGCCCCAATTTAAGCCTCTTCAACCGTATTCTTCCCTTCTTTAATGTCCTGTGAATAGTTGAATTTAAGCTATCATCTTTGGAAGTTGCTGTCAACAGCTTTCTGGCCAAAATGGTCGAAATTAGAGCGGTTGCCGGTCGAATTTTGTTTACTCTTTCTGACAACACCGGCTACATCTCGCTCGACCAGGGCATCGGGGCGCCGCTCGGAGCCGGTTGTTCTACAAGAAATAGGTAGACCGAAAAAGCTATGAAAAGCCGTAGGGCAAAGGCGGTCACCCTACGGCGTAAAAAACCTGCTTAAATATTTACCGGGGACAGCTGTCCCCTGCCTGAAACTTCCCTGGCTAGATTATAACTACAGGTTTAATTAAATCTTTCGGCTTGTCCTTCATTAGCAACAAGGCGTCTTTAATATTATCAAATCCATCGAAGGTATGGGTCACCAATTTGCTTAAGTCGATCCTTTTAGCCATTACCAGGTCAATAAGTCTTTCCATTCTAACCCTGCCCCCGGGGGTTAACCCCCCGATGATCTTTTTATGAGCCATCCCCGAACCCCAATCTAACCGCGGGATGGGGATCACATCGCCTTCGCCGTAATAGTTAACATTGGATACGGTTCCGCCCGGCTTTACAATTTTAACTGCAGTCTTAAGAATATCTACATTCGCACCGGCAATAATGACCACGTCTACCCCTTCGCCGCCGGTTAGTTCAAGAATCTGTTCGTCGATCGGACCTTCTTTATAGTTAATAATATTGGTCGCCCCGTAAAATTTTGCCGCTTCGACACAAGCCGGCCTGCTCCCGACAGCAAACAGCTTGCCCGCTCCACGTAACTTGGCCCCGGCAACAGCCATTAACCCAACAGGACCGATACCGATAACGGCAACAGAATAGCCCAATCCGATATCGGCCAGCTCGGCGCCATGAAAACCTGTCGTCATCATATCGGTAATCATAACAGCTTCCTCTAATGAAACCTCTTCCGGAAGATACGCCAGGTTCATATCGGCATCATTAACATGGAATAATTCCGCAAACACGCCATCCTTAAAGTTTGAAAACTTCCAACCGGCCAGCATGCCGTTAGAGTGCATGGGGAAGCCTCGCTGCACCTCTTTCGAGCGCCAATCAGGGGTTATCGCAGGGACAACAACCCTGTCACCCGGCTTAAAATCTTTAACTTCTTTGCCGACCTCCACTACTTCACCCACGGCTTCATGCCCAAGAATCATCTTGTCCCGCTCACCGATAGCACCCTCAAAAGCGGTATGGATATCAGATGTACATGGCGCTACAGCCAGCGGTTTAACAATGGCGTCATACGGCCCCGGTGTGGGAGCATCCTTTTCAATCCAATCAACCTCACCAATTTTAATCATTGCAAAAGCTTTCATTTACATAACCTCCCACAATGTAATATTTGTTACGCATTTCAAACAAAACTTATCATAATTATTTTTCTATGTCAACAGTCTTAACTGATTTTTTATTATTTTCGATAAAATAGAAATACACAAATGCCCGCCAAATATGCACTACCCGGTTCATGAGCCTGGCCAAGCCCGGCCCAAATGGTGCAGGAATCAGGCTACCTGAAGGCGAATAGTTTTTAATGTAGTGAATTTTCAGCTAAACAAAGGAGGTCCAGCCTATGTCCGCCAGTGAAATGAGGCGGGCCAAGCGTCACCTGGAAACCACCCGCAAGATGAAAGATCTGCTGCCGCGTTTTTTTATGCGCACATTCGAAAGGCGCTTCAGCAACGAGCCGCTGGCCTGGTGCATGGTCGGGGTGCCGCCCGAGCTGCTGAAAGCTTTTGACCTGCTCTGGGAATGGCCCGAAAACTTCGGCACTCTCTGCGCCAGCCGCCAGGTCGCTCCCCAATTTATCAAAACAGCCGAAGGAGACGGCTACTCCCCGGAGCTCTGCACCTATGTCACCAACACCCTGGGCTATTGCAAGCTCTGGACAGAATCAGGAGAGCCGCCCGCAGAATCACCGATGCCCGGCGGGATGGGAAACCCGACCATGCTTTTAGGCTCGGGTTTTATCTGTGAACCGCGTTACAAGTGGTTCCAGACGGTCGCCACCCGCTTTGTCGATTGCCCCGTCTATAGCAGCGATCCCTTGGCCCCGCCCTGGGATGTCGATCCGCACGACCCCCGCATCGCCAACCATTACAAGGAGCTGCTTCGTGAAGACCTGCACGGGCAGGTCGAGTTTTTAGAGCGCCATACCGGAAGAAAACTAGACCCGGGCCGGCTGCGCGAAATATTGACTCTTTCGCACAAGGCCCTGGCTTACTGGCGGGATACCCTGGCCCTGCGCCAGGCCATCCCCTGCCCGATGGGCTCTACCGACTACTTCTCGGCGATCATCCCGCAGTTGTACATGGTCGGTGAAGAGGAGGCGGTTGATTTTTACCGGGAGTTCTACCACGAGGTCAAAGACCGGGTTGACCGGAAGATCGGCATTGTCGAAGAAGAAAAATACCGCCTGATCTGGTTCGGGCTGCCGCCCTGGTTTAACCTGGGATTTTTTAATTACCTGGAATCGCTCGGGGCAGTCTTTGCTATTGAATCAACTTACAATGTCGGGGACTGGTTTGAGGTTGAGATAAACGATCCGCTAGAGGCCATTGTCGAACGGACCTGGCAGCGCGCGGTTAAAATGCACGATTACGGGGCCGAGGCCATGCCGGAGCTGTGTAACCCCGCCGTCTTTGGTGGTTTCGTTGGCAGCCGCATGCTCGAAGAGGTCGTCGAGCAGTACCACCTCGATGGAGCGGTGATGCACCTGACCCGCTCGTGTCGCGCCGTCTCTTTCGGCGAGGTTCATACCAAAAATCGCCTGGCCGAAATGGGGGTACCTTCATTAATTTTTGAAAGCGACATGGCCGATCCCCGCCTCTGGTCTGATGCCCAGATTAAGACAAGGGTCCACGCCTTTATCGAGACCCTGGCCGGTCGCGATCCTGGCGGCAGCCAGGGTTGAAATTAAGCGGTGCCCGTCCCGCAGCCATATTCTACAGTAAGGAGAGATTAAAGAATGCATAACTTGTCTGGACTGGCCCGCGCGGCTGCGATAGCCTCGCAACCGGAGGCGCGGGTTTCTGAACTGCGACAGGAAAGCGGCCGGCCGATTATCGGCTACCTCTGCTGTTTTGCCCCGCCCGAGATTATTAGCGCAGCCGGAGCAATACCCTACCGGATTACCGGCCGGCCCGGCGAACCGACTGCTGAAGCCGATGCCTACCTGGAGCCATACGGCTGCAGCTACGTCCGCAATGTTTTCACGCAGGCCCTCAAAGGGCGGCTTGATTTTCTGGACGGCCTGGTCATCTCGCACAGCTGCGACCTGGTCCAGCGTCTTTACGGAATCTGGACCTATTACCACCCCTTCCCCTATTCGCGTCTTTTCAACGTCCCCCACCAGGTTACCCCCTGGGCGGAGCGCTTTTTTAAACGCGAGCTGGGCTTTTTTAAGGAAAGCCTGGAGCAGTTTACCGGGCAGGCGGTTACAGCAGAGAAGCTCCGCGAAGAAATCGACCTGGCCAACCGTAACCGCGCCTTAATCCGCGAGCTCTACCAGCTCCGTCTTAAAAACCCCCCGCTGATCAAAGGTAGCGAGATGCTCAGCCTTCTGCTGGCCGGCGGATGGCTCCCCGCGGAGGAGTTTAACACGCTTCTAAACGAGGCCCTGGAGGAAGTCGAAGCGAGGTCTCCGGAAGGGACGCCGCGCCCCCGGATCTTGGTCTGGGGAAGCCTGCTCGACAATATCGCCTTTTACCGGATGATCGAAGAGGCCGGCGGCGAGGTTGCCGCCGACGACACCTGCATCGGCTTCCGGCTTTTTGAAAAGGATATCCCCGCGACAGGCGATCCCGATGAAGGGCTGAAGGAACATTACTTTGTCAACTTCCAGTGCCCGCGCACCGACCGCGGCCCGGGCACCGGGCGTTTTGATTACCTGCTGGAGCGGGCCCGCGAATATAACGTTGACGGAGTGATCAGCTATATTATCTCTTTCTGTGACCCCCATAAGTTTGATTACCCGGACTTAAGGGATTACCTGAAGGAAGCTGATTTTCCGATGCTGCTGATCGATGACAACTACAGTTTTACTCCTGCCGGAACAATTCAGACCAGGCTGCAGGCCTTCATCGAGCTTCTGGCCCGTTAAAAGCATCCCCATCAGCACCCCGCCAGCCTTCTACCCCCCTCGAATACCGCCTGAAACCGGCCCCGGGTTCCCGCTTAAGTTTCTCCCTCCCCCCTTAAGGGGGGAGGGCTGGGGTAGGGGTGAAAAGCCCCGAGCATGGGCCCCCAGCCCCTCTCTTTTGGGAGAAAGGGCCCGGCTTTAAGTAAAGAAAAGAAGACGCTAAGCGGAGCCGTAGCTTACGCAAAAGGAGAAATTTTTAGCCAGGCCGCCCCTTGTCACCTAAGCGTAGTTATGAGAAAATGAAAACATTAAACCTAAAAGAAAGCAGCCTGCTTCTTAAGACATAATTCATAGAAAAGGGGTGTGATCGGTAATGGCGCTAATCGTCCAGAAATTTGGCGGCAGCTCTCTGGCAACCCCAGAACATATCCGCCGCGTTGCGAAAATCATTGCCGAAACTAAAAAAAATAATCACCGGGTTGTCGTCGTGGTTTCGGCAATGAGCGGCGAAACAGACCGCCTGCTAAACCTGGCCCACGAGACGGCAACGATGCCCCAAGAGCGCGAGCTTGATGCCCTTCTCGCTACCGGGGAGCAGGTTAGCGCCGCCCTGGTAGCCATCGCTCTTAAAAGCATGAAGATCACCGCCCGTTCTTACCTGGGCCTGCAGCTGCCGCTGCTGACAGACAAGCAGCATACCCGGGCACGCATTATCAAGCTTTCTACCGAAGAGCTTAAAAAAACCCTGGAGCAGGATATCGTCCCGGTAGTCGCTGGCTTTCAAGGCGTTAACTCTAACGGTGATATCACCACCCTCGGCCGGGGAGGCTCCGACACCTCGGCGGTAGCCCTGGCCGCGGCGCTGCAGGCCGATCTCTGCGAGATTCATAGCGACGTTGACGGGGTTTATACCGCCGACCCGGCAATCTGCCCGCGGGCCCGCCATCTAGGCCAGCTCACCTACGGGGAGATGCTGGAGATGGCCGATATGGGGGCCAAGATATTGCAAATCCGTTCCGTGGAGCTGGCCCGTAAATTTAAGGTTCCCCTGCTGATCAAATCATCTTTTGGCAGTGATAAGTGCACCTGGATCGTGGAGGAGGAAAAAAGAGATATGGAAAGCGCAGTCATCAGCGGAATCATTTTAAGCCATAACGAGGCTAAACTATCCGTTATCCGGGTCCCCGACCGCCCTGGTGTCGCCTACCAGATTCTATCCCCACTGGCGGACGCCTCTATCAATGTGGATATGATTATTCAGAACGCGAGCATCGATGGGTATACCGACTTTACCTTTACCGTGCCCAAGACCGACCTCTCCAAAACCCGGGAGCTGGTCGAAAAGGTCCTGCCGAAGATCGGTGCCCGGGAGCTCTGCACAGACGACGGCATCGTCAAGATCTCCGCTGTCGGGCTAGGGATAAAAAACTGCCCCGGTGTCGCCGCCCGGATGTTCCAGGCGCTGGCCAATGAAGGGATCAATATTCAGATGATTAGCACTTCTGACATCCGCCTCTCCTGTGTTGTCGAGGCCAAATACGGGGAGCTGGCGGTGCGGGTGCTGCACGATGTTTTTGGCCTGGAAAAAAACAATAGTTTTAACCCGGCGTAGTGCAAAAGAGCTTCACTTATCCCCAGGGCCGCTGCTGTTTTCAGCAAGCGCCCGGCGAATATCTTTGGAGAGGCAGAAGAGGCCCTCGTGTGTCTCTCCGTCGTAAAATCGCAGCTGGCGGGCAACCCCGGTCAGGCGGCGATCAACCTCTTCGCGGTCAAGTGCCAGGGGGTCCTGGTGGTCCGAGGCGATGATAAAACCCCACGAACTGTCAAAAGAGGGGATATAGGTATGATAAGAGCGCACTTTTCTAAAGACCGGCCCCAGGTTGTGGCGCACCTGCCGATGCATCGTTAGGTAGTCGATGCTTAAGCCCCCGGCCTGGAGGGCGAAGATACCCCCGGGGGCCAGTCGTTCTTTAACCAGCTCGTAAAACCGGCGGGTATAAAGCAGGGCCGAGGGACCCTTTGTCTCCGGTTCGGTCAGATCGCTGATAATGATCTCGAACTGCTCTTTAGTTTTCTCAAGATAGCGCCACGCATCGATGAAGTGAAGCTTGACCCGGGGATCTTCAAAGGAGCCCTGGTGCCACGAGGAAAGATGCTCCCGGCAAAGTTCGACAACCTGCCGGTCGATATCGACCATGGTGACATGCCTAACCTCGGCATGACGCAAAATCTCGCGCAGCCCCGCCCCCTCGCCGCTGCCAATAAGTAAGACCCGCCGCGGATCGGGATGAAGGACCATCGCCGGATGCACTAGGGCCTCATGGTAAATATATTCGTCGAAGGCAGCCGACTGCACCTTTCCGTCGAGGATCAGCAGGCGGCCGTACGTTTCAGTGTCCACTATCTCAACCCGCTGGTACGGCGTCTTACCGCTGTATAGATAGCGCTTGATGGCAAAGAAGCAACCTGAATAGGGATCGACATATTCAAAGTACCAGTTCCACGGTGCCGAGATGATCATGACCTCCTTACATAAGGTTTGACCGGTGGCCCGGCCAGGCCCACTGCAGGTAGATAATCCGGGCCCCGCTTCATTTATTTCTTGTATTTCTTGCCACCCGGTAATAAAACCTTTTTGTCTAGACCTCCCCTCCCTCACTGGGGAAGGCGGTTATGATGCCCCTCGCAGAGCTTTAAACAATACCAGGCCCACCCGGAAAAAGGGTGGGCCGTTACCTGCACCGAGGTTATCTTCTATCGAGACGCCTGTAGACCGAAACTTTTCTTAGCAGCTGCAACCGTCACACGAAGAACCCGGATTGGCGGCGCTAATAGAGAACCCTTTGCGGACGCCGCTATGATAATCGATGACCTTGCCGTTTACGTGTGGGGCAAGCCCTTTTTCATAAATAAATGTAAGCCCGTCAATCTCTTCTGCCAGGTCTTTCTCCTGATCAATGGACTCTTCCAGAGTCAGCCCGAAGCGGGGCCCGCCTCATCCGACACCGCTAACATAAAGGCGGATGGCAAAGTTCTCCTTCTCTTCATGTTCAAGGATCTCCTTAAACTGCCGCACTGCTTTTTCTGTAACCGTAATCATGCCCAATCCCCCTTTCTCCCTTTAAGCACTGTACAGGATAGTATTCGGTTAAACATGCTTAATTCCTCTCTTTACTTGAAAATATATCCCCCGGGAATGCTAAATATCATTTTAAGGCGGGGCATATAGATAACCAGGGCCATTTATCGAACAGGGCAGGCCCGAGGGCACTTTTAAATAGACCGACGTGCCCTGGCACCCACCAGCCTATCCCTGTAAAAAAGAGGTTGTTAGAAATTGATCTTCCCCCGTAAAATTAGCCTAGTCGTGATTCCTACCTACATCTGGCCTCTTTTAATCTTGCTGGTGCTCTTCACTACAGCAGCGGTTAGCCTCTTTCCACCGGCCCGCCTGGTCTCGCTTTACTACGGCCACCCCCTGAAGGGGGTTACCGTGGCTATCGATCCCGGCCATGGAGGGATCGATTCCGGGGTTCATTTTGAATCAGTGATTTTAGAAAAAGAGATCGTGCTGGAGATGGGGCTGGAGCTGCGCCGGCTGCTAGAGCAAGCGGGGGCCCGGGTGATGCTCACCCGGGATCAAGATGAAGATCTAAGCCAATATTATCTTGACGATAACCTGGCCCGTCACCGCCGCGACGTCCGGGGACGGGTTAAGCTGATCAATGCCTCTTCGGCCGATCTGCTGATCAGCCTGCATATCAATTCAATTTACGATCCCAGCGTCAGGGGGCCGATCGCCTTCTACGCCGGGGGGAAGCCAGAAAGCAAGCGGCTCGCCAGGGCCATCCATAACCAGATCAATCCACTCTTCAGCGCCGACGCCAAGCCGGGGCAGCTGGTTCACCAGCAGCCGCAGGAGAGTAACGCTTTTTATATTCTCAACCAGACTACTATGCCCGGCATCCTGCTGGAGATCGCCTTCATGACCAACCCCGACGATCGCCGGCTGCTTAAAAATAAGTCTTTTCGAAAAAAAATGGTCCAGAAGATTTTTCTGGGCGTGGTTGAATATAGCTATGGGCAAGAAGCTAACGAAAAGGATCTTTCAGAATAGAGGAATTAAACACCGGTTGCTGCGCTGAGCGGTGCTGTAGCAATTTCAGGTATTCACAGAGCACCAGGCCCGATTCTTTCCACTCCCGGGCCGCCGCCACCCCGATATAGCGGTAATGCCAGGGCTCCTCGATATAGCCGGTAATTGCTTGAGCATCCGGGTAGCTCAGGGCAAACCCGTAGTGGTGAGCGTTTTCCTCTAACCAGTCCCATCCTGCTTTACCGCCCCTGGAATCAAAATCCAGCGTTGTCCCCAGTTGATGTTCCGATTGCCCCGGGCGAGCGCTGAAGGTGCTGGCCTCTTCCTCGCCGTACGCGGCAGCATATTCGTTGAAAAGGCGCTCCTGCGTAGCATAATCGCGGTAGGCCGAGGTTACCGTCAGCAGTACCCCGTCCGCCTCTGCCGCCTCCCACATCTTCGTTAATTGTTCCAAAGGCTCGCGGCGCAGCAAATAGGGCCACTGCCGCTGGTCGGGGTGAATCATTTTTTCCGGAATAACTTCAAGATCATGGGGTTTATACTGGCCCAGGGTGGTCTGCTTCGTCACCAGGGCGAATAGATCGTCGCCATCAACAACTTCAAGTGAGCCGCCGGGGGGATCTTCCGGGCCGGGCGCGTCGAGCTGCAGCCCTTCAACGGGGCCGGGCCGCTCGCTGCCAGAACCAGGCGTCTCTGCCGACGAAGGCGGCACCTGGGCATCTGCTTGGGGCCCGGGCTCGATCCTGGCCTGCAGTTCTAAGCGGTAAAAATAGGGAACCAGAGCCAGGGCAGCACAAATTAAAACTAACGCGACGCCCCTTATCATTTGAGCCCTTTTTTGCCTGTCCTTCCACCCGATCATGCCTGCTTCTAACTTCTTTCATGGTTCATCTTGTTACCGCGCCTAAGTTATTTCGACATTTTGCGTCCTGCTTCCTGCCGCTAAATACCGCCGCAGCACTTCTCACCGGCCCGCAAGAGGGTCTGCCCGGTGGTAAACACGAAACAGAAAAGGTAACCGCCGAGGCTTTCGTAACCTTGCCCATCATGACCAAGGGGCGGCAAGGTGCCGCCCCTTTTTTTGACGCATAATGCCTGAGGAGCTTACATCGAAGCGCTGCGATCGGTAGAGACTTTCGCCTTTCTGCCGCGGCCGATAAAGATGCCCACGACCAGGAGAACGACCATGGAGACCAGCCAGATAACCAGCAGCAACGTGCTGACCTTGCTAAAGCCAGGTTGCAGTTCGCCGCTGATCCCAGTGCTCATCTGCTCCAGCCCGGGCATGATCTTCTCGGTAATACCGCTCTTGAGCTCATCAACACCGCCGAGCACATCGGTGCGGATACCGTCGATAACCAGTCCGAGCCCATCGCTAACGCCCGGATCACCGCCGGGGTTGGGAGTAAACTCGGGGTTGGCCAGGCCGTGGCTGATCTTGGTCAGCCCTTCAACGATCCCCGATTCGCCGATTTCAGCTTCGGTCTTGTTGAACCCGACGAGCATATCGCCCAGGCCCGGGCTAACCTGCTCTGCCAGGCCGCCGCGAATCTGGACCAGGCCTCCGGCAATATCGCCGCTTAAACCGGCAGCCAGCTGGTTCAAGCCGGGGACCATCTGCCCGTTGATACCGGCACGCATTACTCTCATGCCAGGAATTATCTCTTTATTGATCCCGGCCAGGATCTTACCCAAGCCGGGAACCATCTGCGTATCAACGCCAGCTTTCATCTTGCTTAAGCCAGGAACCATCTCACCGTTGATACCACCCAAAATGGCACCCAAACCTGGAACCATCAGCCCATCAACGCCAGCTTTCATCTTGCTTAAGCCAGGAACCATCTCACCGTTGATACCACCCAAAATGGCACCCAAACCTGGAACCATCAGCCCATCAACGCCAGCTTTCATCTTGCTTAAGCCAGGAACCATCTCATCGTTGATACCACCCAAAATGGCCTCCAAACCGGGAACCATCTGATCATCAATGCCATCTTTCATCTCATTTAAACCGTCATCGATCTCCTCTAACCCCGCAAGCAGCATCTCGGTGGCCAGGAGCAAGCCGGGATCTTCCGGATCATCATTGTCCAATGAAACGAGGACTTGATTTAAAGCCTCTTTCGCAGCCAGAATCTTTATTGCATTAGGTAATGAGCCATTCAACACATCCAAAGCCATCTCTAAATCGGGTATGCTCTCTGCGGTTTCAGTCTGTATCTTGGAGATCCCGCCTATAATCGTTTCCGGGTCATCAGGCGAGCCGAGGCCTTCAAGCACCTCATCTAGACCAGGACTGACCTGACCGCTAAGACCACCACGAATCTGGGTCAAACCCTCAATAATACCCGACTCACCGTCAGGATCAGTTGCCTCCTCCTTTTGTAAACCATACAACACCGAGGCTAAACCCTGGCTAATACCAGGATTCTTGGGGTCAGCATTGTCCAAACCAGCACGAATCTGGGTCAAACCCTCAATAATACCCGACTCACCGTCAGGATCAGTTGCCTCCTCCTTTTGTAAACCATACAACACCGAGGCTAAACCCTGGCTAATACCAGGATTCTTGGGGTCAGCATTGTCCAAACCAGCACGAATCTGGGTCAAACCCTCAATAATACCCGACTCACCGTCAGGATCAGTTGCCTCCTCCTTTTGTAAACCATACAACACCGAGGCTAAACCCTGGCTAATACCAGGATTCTTGGGGTCAGCATTGTCCAAACCAGCACGAATCTGGGTCAAACCCTCAATAATACCCGACTCACCGTCAGGATCAGTTGCCTCCTCCTTTTGTAAACCATACAACACCGAGGCTAAACCCTGGCTAATACCAGGATTCCTGGGGTCAGCATTGTCCAAACCAGCACGAATCTGGGTCAAACCCTCAATAATACCCGACTCACGGTTAGGATCAGTTGCCGCCTTCTTTTGTAAACCATACAACACCGAGGCTAAACCCTGGCTAATGCCAGGATTCTTGGGGTCAGCATTGTCCAAACCGGTGCGGATTGCGCGCAGGCCGGGAGCAATCTCGCCACTTAACCCGGACTGCATTGCGCCCAGGCCGGGGGAGATCTGGCCGGCCAGGCCGGCGCGGAGGTCAACTATCCCCGGAACAACCTGGCCGTGAATTCCCGCGAGAATTTCGTTCAGGCCGGGGACCATCTGGCCGTCAATGCCGGTTTTCATATCGCTCAGCCCGGGAACGACCTGGCCGGTGATACCGGCGAGGATATCTCCAAGTCCCGGGAGCATCTCCTCGTCGATGCCGGTTTTCATGACTTGCAGGTTTCCGGCGATATCCTCGTCCAGGGCGGTGCCCAGGGTCTCGAGCCCATCGACGAGCTGCTGGTTGCCGTCCAGAAGTTCGCCGACCCCGCCTCGAATCTGCTCAGTGCCATCATAGAGCTGGCTTAAACCGAAGATGACAAACCCCCTTTTCGGGGCCTCGTCGGCGGCAGCACCTACGGCGGCAAATAGACCCAGGCAGATGATCAGGCCCACGGCGGCAAGTTTACGAATGATAACTTTATTAAGTTTCAATTATTTCCCCCCTTTTCAGGTTTTATGGACCTCTTCCTGAAATGCAAAAAACCAAGGAACCAGGGCCCTGTCCCTCCCTTCTTCTCAACTGGCTCCGGAAAATTAGAAAAGTGGTTACTTTCTCTATCTTTATTCGCTACAGGATAAAAAAATCCTTCTTAATGTTCGATATTGTGTGATAATTTTAAAGATAGAATCTGGCACCGGGCAGTGATTAGCGGCAAATAGCGTTAACTTAAGTTGGCATGAATATGAAGAAGAAAGATTTCTGCTTCTAAAACACCCAGCCAATAGCAGAAACATGGCCCCCGGCCTGCTTATAAACCAACGCTCTATCCTTCAACCCCGGCAATCTGCAGCAGGCAGCCTTCATGCGGGCCTAGTGCCGGTGACTGGTGAAGCGTTTTGGCCGGGCGGCTCTGGTCGGTAGAAATAAGCAGCCGGGCGGGTAAAAATTGGGGCGGCAGCGCGAGCTTCCGCCGGCGCGGTGAAAAATTGAGGGCGACCAGAAGTTTCTGCTCTTCCGACTGGCGCAAGAAAAGGTAGCAGTCGCCGGGGACGCCGTGGGTTACGCTGCGGTAGCTTCCCGTAAGCAGGGCGGGCAGCTCTTTGCGCAGCCAGGTCATCTTCTTGTAGAAGTTCAACAGCGAGGCGGGATCTTTTTCCTGGGCGGCCACGTTTCTTTTTTCTACCTCCGGCCCTACCGGCAGCCAGGGCTCACCCGTGGTAAAACCGGCGCCGGGTCCGCCGCTCCACTGTATCGGGGTGCGGCAACCGTCCCGCCCGCGGTGGAAGGGATACCACTTCTTGCCGACCGGGTCTTGGAGCAGCCGCCGCGGCAGCCGCGCCTCCTTCATTCCGATCTCTTCGCCATAATAGATAAACGGCGTCCCCCGCAAGGTCAGCAGGAGCATGGCCAGCAGGCGGGCCCTCTCGTCGCCGTGCTTCCCCCCGCCGAGGCGGCTGATCGCCCGGACAATATCATGGTTACTGAGGGTGTAGGCAGGCCAGGCTTCTACCGGCAGCAGCCTTTCCCACCTCTCTACGCAGCGCCGGAAAGCCCCCGCCTTCCAGCGGCAGTGGGCCAGGTCAAAATAAAAATTCATGTGCAGCTCGTCGTTTCCGGAGCCGTAGTAAGAGGCGATAACCTGCGGGTCTTCGCCGAGTATCTCCCCGACACTGGTCTTCTCGGGGTACTCGTCGAGGGTTTTACGAAACTCTTTTAACACCCGGTGCGTTTCAGGGTGGTGCTGGTTATATTTTTTAACCTGAAATTCGGGCAAGCTGAACAGGCTAAACAGGTTCATCATCCAGGTCCGGTCGGTAAAGGGCATCCGCTGCTCGACCTTATCGCGGCGAAAAAAAGGCGGGTTTGAGCGGTGCTGCTCATCCTTGCAGTAGAGATGGGCCACGTCGAGGCGGAAACCGTCGGCGCCGCGGTCCAACCAGAAACGGATCACCTGGTCGATGGCCCGGCGCACCTCGGGATTAAACCAGTTCAGATCGGGCTGCTGCGGCAGAAAAGAGTGCAGGTAATACTGCTCCGTGATCTCATCCCAGGTCCAGGCCGGCCCGAAGAAGTTATTGCGCCAGTTGTTGGGAGGCCGGCGGCGCGGCCCGACCCCGTCGCGCCAGATATACCAGTCTCGCTTCGGGTTATCCCTTGAAGAGCGCGACTCCTTAAACCAGGGGTGCTCGTGGGAGGTGTGGTTGACCACCAGGTCGAGGATCACCCGGATACCGCGGCGGTGGGCCTCGGCAACAAGCCGGTCAAAGTCTTCCAGGGTGCCGAAGCGGGGGTCGATCTCGCAGTAATCGGCGACATCGTAGCCGAAGTCATATTCAGGGCTCTTGAAAAAGGGGCTGAACCAGATCGCATCGATGCCCAGCGAACCAGGGGTGCCGTCGTTAAGGTAATCAAGCTTCTCGATGATCCCCGCCAGGTCGCCGATCCCGTCGCCGTTACTGTCATAAAAGCTGCGCGGGTAAACCTGATAAAACACGGCTTTCCTCCACCAGTCTGCACCGGTTAACATGGCTGCACCAGCCCTTCTAGATCATTCTACTATAGAAGATATTCGACCTAGGCCGGCAATGATCCTGTTTTACCTCAAGCGATATCGGGGATGAAGCCGTCAAACTGGGCCCGGTAGAGCCTGGCGTAGTAGCCGTTCTTTTTCAACAGCTGCGCATGGGTGCCCTCTTCAACGATACCGTCGTCGGTGAGAACGATAATGCGGTGAGCCCGGCGCACCGTAGCCAGGCGGTGGGCAATCACCAGAGTGCTGCGGTCCTGGGAGAGCTCGGAAAGAGCCTCCTGGATCATGGCCTCGGTTTCGCTGTCCAGGGCCGAGGTAGCCTCGTCAAGAATAAGGATCGGCGGGTTTTTTAGGAAGATCCGGGCGATGGCGATACGCTGCCGCTGCCCGCCCGAAAGCATCACCCCGCGCTCGCCGGTGTAGGTATCGTAACCTTTTTCCAGCTCCATGATGAAATCATGGGCGTTGGCCTGCTTTGCGGCCGCCACGATCTCTTCATCGGTGGTCTCGATCTTGCCGTAGGCAATATTCTCCCTGATGGTCCCGGTAAAGAGAAAGACATCCTGCTGGACAATGCCGATATTCTGCCGCAGCGACCTCTGGGTAAAATCGCGGATGTCGATGCCGTCAATCTTTATACTCCCCTTCTGGAGATCGTAAAAGCGGGGAATCAGGTTACAGAGCGTAGTCTTGCCGGCCCCGGAGGGGCCGACCAGGGCCACCGTCTCCCCGGGAGCAATGCGCAGGCTGATATCTTCAAGGATATTTTTATCGCGGTTATAGCTGAAGGTAACGTTATCAAAAACTATTTCGCCTTTTAAGCGGCCGGCCGGACGGGCCTCCTTATGATCGACGATTTCAGGTTCAATCTGCAGCGTCTCCACAAAACGGTGAAAACCGGCCATCCCCCGCTGGTAGGTCTCCACGAGGACGGAGATCCGTCGGATTGGCTGCAAGAACATATTCACGTAGAGCAAAAACCCGACCAGCACCCCCAGGGTTAACTCTCCCCGGTAGATAAAATAGCCGCCAAAAAAGAGAACGATAAGGCTGATCAGGTTGGAGAAGAGGTTGATCCCGGAGAAAAACTGGGCCATGACCCGGAAAGACTTCTGCTTGGAGCGGCGAAAGTTCAGGTTATCCCGCTCAAATTTCTCTTTCTCGTACCATTCGTTGGTGAACGATTTGACCACCCGAACCCCAGAGATACTGTCTTCAACCCGGGCATTGATATCGGCAACCTTCAGACGGACATTGCGGAAGGTGGTCTGCATCTCTTTATTCTTGGAGACGGCAAACCAGATCATCGCCGGGATCGGCAGAAAGACCAGCAGGGCCAGTTTCCAGTTGAGCATCATCATGATAATAAAGGCACCGGTTAGCGTCACCGTGGCAATAAAGAGATCCTCGGGCCCGTGATGGGCCAGCTCGGAGATCTCGTTGAGATCGTTTACCAGGCGCGACATGATATGGCCGGTCTTGGTTTTGTCAAAATAGCGGAAAGAGAGCTTCTGGATATGGTCGAATAGATCCTGGCGCATATCGTACTCCATGCGCACCCCGAGGACATGGCCCCAGTAATCGACGATATACTGGAGCAGTGCCCGCAACAGGTAGAGCCCCAGCAGCCCGGCACAGATCCGGGCTAACAGGTCCAGGTCGTGCTGCGGAAAAATCTGGTCGATGATCCACTGCACGGCAACCGGGAAGACCAGGTCTAGCCCGGCGATAGCAAAAGCACAGCTGAAATCAAGTATAAATAACGGCAGGTGCGGCCGGTAATATTTAACAAACCTTTTTAGCAAAATTTCACTACTCCTTTAGAAAAGCTTTTAACACGCCGCTAAAGCGGCCCCTCTTTTTGCCCCGGTTATAGCCCTACCGAAGCAAAAGAAGGTTTACGAGCCAGCCGGTGCCACTGCGTCCGGCGGTAGCGCCGCAGCATGATTACCGTGGTAACCAGGTACTGCAGCGCCGTAACCCACCAGATATAGGTCACGCTAAGCTCGAAGACATAGACCACAAGATAGACTAAGGGTAACCGCACCAAAAAGCTGGCGATAAACCCGGCCCGGAGCGGCCCCCTTGTGTCGCCCGCTCCTTTTAGGGCCCCGGCCAGGGTATAGGCGACGGCGATAAAGGGCTGCTCCACCGCGGCAATGCGTAGACAGGCGATCCCAAGATGGAGAACTTCTGCTTCGGGGGGATCAAATATACGCATGATAAAATGCGGAAAAAAGTAAAAGAGCGACGCGATGGCGCTCATCAGGACCGTAGCCATGATCGTGGCCAGGTTGCCGGTCCGCAACGCTTCATCAGGTTGACCTGCGCCCAGGTGCTGGCCGACCAGGGTGGTCGCGGCCAAAGAAAAAGCATAGCCCGGCATAAAGGAAAACGATTCAGCGGCCACGGCAGCCGTGTTAGCCGCAAAGCTGATCGGACCAAGCGCAGCGATCCAGGTTATGGAAATAAGCCGGCTCACATTATATACAACCTCTTCCATACCCACGGGCAGGCTGATCGATAATATACTTTTTAACACCGGTTTTCTCATTGGCCAAAAGCTTCTTCGGGTTAAGCGCAGCTCGCCCCGCCGCCGGTAAAGGTAGAACAACCCAACCGTTAACCCGAAGGCCTGGGCCGATCCCGTAGCCAGCGCCGCCCCCTTTACCCCCAGCGCCGGAAAACCTAACTTTCCAAATATAAGCACATAATCAAAAAAGATGTTAAAGATGTTTACAACCAGGGCGATATACATGGGGACACGGGTATTGCCCATCCCCCGGATAACCCCGTTAATTACCAGGATTAAAAGCATGCAGATCCCGCCGCTAAAAAGAGAGCTATACAGATACTCAACTGTCAATGCGGCGGTGGGCGCATCTTTAATCGCCCAGAGGCAAAACGGCCTCCCGAATATACCCATGATCAGGGCTAAAGAGATGGTCAGTGCCAGGCTCACCGAAACAGCCTGCCCCGCAACGAGACCTGCATTCTCGTTATCTGCAGCCCCGATAAAACGCGCCACCAGCGAGTTTACCCCGATCCCCAAGGCCCCGCAAACACCGGTCACCCCGAACAAGACCGAGGCGGCATACTCTACAGCCGAAGCTTCCCGGGCCCCCAGGCGCATGACCATGGCCGCATCACAAATCCAACAAAAAGTGTGCAGGCACATCTCGAGAACCACCGGCCAGGCCAATATTAAAATACTCCGCGCTGGGCCATCGCCCTGTCGTTTAAACATTGGTCTACCTCTACTTGTGGATAATCTTTTGCACCCCGTCCTGCGAACGGGTAGAAATATACTGGTGCGGCTTAAGCGGAAGGTATCGTTTACTTAATGATGATCTTTAAGAATTGAGGGCAGTTTTTTTATAAGCATGAGCGTCCTCCGTTCTTCTTGCTTTAAGTTCAAACCCTGTTTTAAGCAGAGTAAAGACGAGGAGGCTTAAACCCTTCTCGTCTTTTTACGGCCAGCGATGGCGAAAAAATGGGAACTAATCTTACCGGTACTTTAATTTATCACTAGTTAGGGTTTCATGCAAGCCCTGCCGCGGCGCTAACGGGCAGCCCTGGCTTTTTTTTCGAGATATTGACACCCTTTCGCTCGTTTAACAG